>Ga0075032_1000001_pt1 | contig 381000 bp, 329 predicted proteins | sample SynthPrep_1_END__FD_71386 | JGI IMG/M metagenome (GOLD analysis project Ga0075032, IMG submission 71386) | Synthetic microbial communities from Ohio, USA - SynthPrep_1_END_DS7_MetaG | ecosystem: Engineered > Bioreactor > Aerobic > Activated sludge | place: USA: Ohio, Columbus | collected...
CCCAACGCCCCAAGCGTCTTAAGAACCAGCAGCATCCCGCATAAAGAAAGCCACCATCAAGGCAACCGATACCGCTCTTCCCGATAAGCCCAGCTAGCCCACAAGGCATGCGCCAAGGCCTCTTCCGAGAGCTGAGGATCCAAAGGCTCCACCGGCGCATAGACCTCGTCACGCCCCACAGGCGCCGCCTCATACCTGAACTGCCGCGGCGGCTTCGAAGGCTCCAGCACCAGCAACTGATCCCCCCGCAGATACCCGAAATTATCCGCGTACTGCATCATCGCCCGATTCGGATCCCGCTGCGTCAGATCCACGCCCAGCATGGGATTCACGTTGTCCAGGCCCATCAAGGACAGCATGGTAGGCGCCATGTCGATCTGGCTCACCAGCCGCTCATCCTGCCGAGGCGCAATCCCCGCCCCCAGAATCAGCGCAGGAATCTGGAAATGCCGCACCGGCACCGGAATGGAGCCATAGACGCGCGAATCGTGATCCGCGATCACCAGGAACACCGTGTTGTCCCAGTATGGCGCCTTGCGCGCCTTGTCGAAAAACTGCCCCAGCGCCCAATCCGCATAGCGCACCGTGTTGTCCACCGTGGCCGGATCGCCCACCGGCTTGATGCGACCTTCCGGATACTCCCAAGGCGAATGATTGGACACCGAGAACGCCAGCGTGAACACCGGCTTGTCGCCATCCGCGCGCAGCAGCCGGTCCACCTGATTGAACATGTCCTCGTCCGACGCCCCCCAGGATCCCTCGAACACCGGATTCACGAACTTCGGACGATCCACGATCTCGTCGAAACCGTTGCCCAGGAAAAAGGCCCGCATATTGTCGAAGTGCGACTCGCCCCCGTACACGAAGCGCGAATGGTAGCCATGCTTGCCCAACAGCTGCGCCAGCGTGAAAAAGCCCGTCTGCGACCGCGGCAGCTTCACCACGGCATCGGCCACGCTGGGCAGGAAGCCCGCCGTGACCGCCTCGATGCCCCGCACCGAGCGCGTGCCCGTCGCATAGGCCCGATGGAACATCCAGCCTTCCTGCCCCAAGCGGTCGATGTTGGGCGTCAGATCCCGGCCGCCCAGGCTGCCCACATACTGCGCACCCAGGCTTTCCTGCAGGATGATCACCAGGTTCAGCGGCTTGTCCCGGCGCACCGTCGCCTTCTGCTCGTGCAGGCTGGGATAGTGCGCATCCAGCGGCGCGCCCGTCAGTCCGGCCTTCTCGCGCACGATGGCGTTCATCTCATCCACCGCCATCTTGGGATACATGGCGGCCGACGATCGCTCATCGCGCATGCGGTAGGCAGCGTCAAACACGCTGTACAGCGAATTCAACGCCAACGCATTGACCATGGCGTCCGAACTGTAGGCGACCTTGGCCGGATTGATCGGACGATGCTCCAGCGTGCCCCGCGCCCCCAGGAACACCAGGGCGAGAATCAGGAACGAAGCCACCGGCCGCTTCCACCACGCCATGAACGGATCGCGCACACGGGTGGGAAACAGCCGGACCGACAACCAGGCGGCCAGCACCAGCACCACGAAGGCCGCCAGCAGCACGCCCTTGTAGCCCTGCCACAGCATCGAACCGACTTCCTTCGGATTCAGCAGGTAGATGAAATAAAGCCGGTTGGGCCGCGTGTCGTATTCCGCGATGAACTGCGGCGTGGAAACTTCCAGCAGCACATACAGCATCCACCAGACGCGGAACCACCAGGCGGTGATGCGGATCGCCAGCGGCCGGTGCCCAAACCAGGGTGACAGCACCGCCGGCAGCGCGATCACCATGGACATCAGGCAGACGTCGATGCGCAGCCCCCCCAGCAGCAACGGCCCCAGCCCGCCAGCGGCCTCGACCCGGTCCCACATCCAGAAGGCCAGGCCCAGACGCGACAGCGTCAATAGTGCCAGGATGGCGACGATGAACCGTAGCGTCAGGCGGCGCATGCGGCTGCCCTCCGCTGGCGCAGGAACGCCCGCTCAGATGATGAAATGCCGCCGTGTATGCCGAGCAGAGCCATGCCGCCTCGTGGTCCGAAATTTGAAAACGCGCAAAGATTAACGCGGTTTTGCGCGAGCCAGCGGCCGCCCTTACTGGGCGCGCCGCAGCCGCTCGCGGCTGTTGCTCAGATGCGTGCGCATGGCCGCGCGCGCGGCCTCCGCATCCTGGCGCTGAATCGCGCCGTAGATGTCCTCGTGTTCGAGATTCACGCGCGCCAGATAGGCGGCGCGGTCCTCGTGCGCGAACTTCGCCGAATTGATGCGGGTGCGCGGAATGATGGCCGAGCCCAGATGCGACATCAGGTCCGCGAAGTAGCGGTTGTCCGTGGATTGCGCGACCAGCAGATGGAACTTGAAATCCGGCGTGACAGTGTCCCCGCCGCTGTCCAGCGCACTCTTGAAGGCATCCAGCGCGCGTTTCATCTCAAGCAGTTGCTCCGGGCTGCGACGGGCCGCGGCCAGGCCGGCAGCCTCGCTTTCCAGGCAGATGCGCAGCTCTAGCAGGACCAGTATGTCGCGCACCGTGCCGATATCGGCCGGGTCCACGCGAAAATCCCCGCCGCCGCTGGGTTCAAGCGCGTACGTGCCCACGCCATGATGCGTCTCGACCAGGCCAGATGCCTGCAGCCGGGACAAGGCCTCGCGCACCACCGTACGGCTGACGCCGAACTGGCGCATGATCTCGGATTCCGTCGGCAACTTGTCGCCGGGCCGGATGTCCCCGGCACGGATGCGCTCCGTAATGCTCTCGACCAGCCCCTGGGCCAGGTTCCGGGGACGGCGCCGCGGCGTGACGGAAGTATCGGCGGGAACGGTCATTGGGAATTATCCGAAAGCAGTTGAGCACGGCCCAGGGCCGAACGTCGGCGCCCATTGTACTTTGGGCCGGCCGCGCGCCTGCACATCAGCATGGCGCCAGCGACGCGCGGCATGCCGACGTATTCACCCGGGGTTGGCACAGGCGCAGGCCGGAAAATCCCGCGACTAGCGGTTCAGGTCCCTGGCGGGGGGCCGGGCCACGATGAGGGGATAGAAAAACAGGGTCGCCAGGAACCACAGCAGGGCCGCGGACCAGAGCGTCTGGCTAAGGAAATGGGCGCCCTGCAGGATGCGCACCACGGAAAAACCCACTCCGGCCGCGATGCCCACGGCCAGCCCCCACCAGCGCCAGGCGGGACGCCCCAGCGCCCAGCCCAAGAAATACAGGGTCAGCATCGAGTAGCCCGCGCCGGCATGGCCGCTGGGCAAGGCGCCGCCCGCCCCGGCCCGCGCCCAGGTCCACCAGTGCAAGGGATAGGGGGTATAGCCGCCCAGGGAATCCAGATCGTAGGGTCGGGGCAGCGTGGTGTAGTGCTTCAACTGATTCACCAGCACCTGCCCCGTCAGGCAGGTTGCCGCCAGGGCCAGTGCAGGCCCGCGCCACGGCCGCCAGGCCGGAATGCGATAGCTGGCCGCCGCCACGCCCACCGCGGCCAGTCCTATCCCAATGGGCAAGGCCAGCACCATGCGATGGCCGATCAGGTCCAGCCCACGGTTCAGGCGCAGCGGAAAATCGTCCAGCACAGGATCGAACAGCGCGCGGGCGATGCGCAAATCCAAGCCGGAGACATTGGCCCACCACGCCAGACAGGCCAGCGCGAGCGTGATCGCAAAGACATGGCTGAACAGATACGAGGCCGGCGTCGGCTTGCGCGGCGCGGGCGGCGATAGAGGCGGCATGGTGGGCGACAGGAGGTCCGTCAGGCAAACGGGCAGCTTAGGTCGCCGACAGTCGAACTTTCGTCAAATTTGACCTTGCGCGCCGCGGGCCGCCTCCATCGCCTGGCCCGCGTCGGCCTCGAAACGCAGCGTGAAGCAGGTGCCGCGTTGCTCGCCCTGCCGCGAGGAATCGACCGTCAGCGACCAGCCCTGCATGTCGCAGACGCGCTTGGCGATCGCCAGCCCGAGGCCGCGCGCCGTCTCGTCGGGACTTCCCGCGCCCGAATCCCGCATGCGGCCGCTGTAATAGCGGCGAAACAGGAAAGGCAGGTCGTCGGCGGCAATGCCCTTGCCGTCGTCGCGCAACTCCAGCGCGCCGTCGGCGGCGATGCTCGCCGTCAGCGTCGCCGGCGCGGCGTGCTCCACCGCATTGCGGATCAGATTGCGCAACACGGTCAGCAAGGCATAGCGATCCAGCGTACGAACCTGACCGGCGGCGATCCGGTTTTCGAAACCCAGCCCGGCCAACCCCGCCTGGGCTTCGTAGCCGCGCCAGGCGTTGTCCATGCATTCGGCGAGATTGACGGACTCTGCCGGGCGCAGCTCATCCCGCGCCATGGAGCGCGCGCTCTCCAGCGACACGATCACATCGTCCACGTTGTCCACCACGCGGGTCAGGCGCTGGCGCTGGTCCGGAGTCAGCACCTGGGTCAGCAGCATCAACTCGCTATCCGAGCGGATCGCGGCCAGGGGCGTGCGCACCTCGTGGCTGAGATTGCCCGCGAATTCGCGCTCGCGCGCGATCGATCTGTCCACCTGGCTCTGCACCCGGTTGAAGGCCTCTATCAGCCGGCCCGCTTCGTCGTCGCGCGTCACCGCCATGTCGGGCGACCCGGGCGCCCAGGTTGCCAGCCGGTCGGTCAGGTCCAGCAGCGGACCGACCGCGATGGCGGCCACGCGCCGCGACAGCGCATAGGCGCCCACCACGCAAATGGCGCCCACGCCCAGCACAATCAAGCCGAAGTCATGCACCCGCCCTTCGTTCTCGGTGGCGTCGTACAGCAGGTACACCTTGCCCCGCGCCGTTTCCGCCACCATCACGTGCCAGGTGTAGGCGCCGGGCTCGACCAGGTGCAGGCCGCTATCCAGGGATTCGATTTCCTGCGGCAGGCCAGCGGGCCGCTTGCCGTCCACGCCGACCCAGGCGCGCATGGAGCCGCCCAATTCACGCACGCCATCGCGCGGCAGGAAACCGTCGCTGGTGCGAGCGTGCTGCACCAGCCGGTCCATTTCGGTATTCAGGATGTCGTTGACCAGATCGTCTTCCATCTGGTCGAAGGTCAGGTAGGCCAGCAGGGCCAGCGCCGTCACGAACAGCGCCACGGTTCCGGTCAGCGCCCAAACCACGCGCTGGGTCAGGGTGCCTCCGGCAGACGCCGCGGAAACGCTGCTCATCTCGCCGCCCCGGCTTCCAGCGTCAGCCGCCAACCGGTCCCGTGGATGGTTTCGATGCCGTCGAAACCGGCATCGGCCAATGCGCGCCGCAACAGGTGGACCTGGCTGCGCAAGGCGTCGGACGAAGGCGGCTCGTTGCCCCACAAGGTGGACTCCAGCTCCTCGCGCGACACCACCCTGCCCGGATCGCGCAACAGCGCTTCGATGATGAGGCCGGCCTTGCGCGTGAGGTGCACGGGGTTGCCGTTGACCGACACGGCACGGTTGCGGGTGTCGTAGGACAGAGGGCCAAAGGCCCGCACCGAGTCCACCGTCGCGCCCTTGGCGCGTTGGATCAGCGCGATCAGGCGCGCTTCCACCTCAAGCAGCGCGAAAGGCTTGGTCAGGTAGTCGTCCGCGCCATGCGAGAATCCGGCCAGCTTGTCTTCCAGGCTGTCGCGCGCCGTCAGCATCAGCACCGGCACGTCCGCGCGCATGTCGTTGCGCAGCGTGTGCAGCACCGCGTTGCCGTCCATGCCCGGCAGGCCGATGTCCAGGATCAGGGCATCGAAGCGCTGCTCCTTCAGCCGCTGCAGCGCGGCCGGACCCGAGTAGGCGGCATCGGGCAGGAAGCCGCGCGCCTCCAGGAAGGTGTACAGATTGCCGGAGATGACGAGATCATCCTCCACGATCAGCACTCGGTAATTCGCGCCCGCTGCGGGACTGGTTGCCATGATTGGGGTTCCTGTCGTGCGCGGCGCCTCAGGCCCGCAGCACCTTGCCCGGATTCATCAGCCCTTGCGGGTCCAGCGCTCGCTTTATTCTGCGCATCAGATCCAGTTCGACCGCGCTCTTGTAGCGCGGCAGCTCGTCGAGCTTGAGCTGGCCCACGCCATGTTCCGCGCTGATCGAACCGTTGTGCGCGTGCACGCTGTCGTGCACCACGCCGTAGATATCGCCTTGCAGCGCCAGCAGCTCGGTCTCGGTCTGCCCCGGCGCGTGAGCCACGTTGTAATGCAGGTTGCCGTCGCCCAGGTGGCCAAAGATCACGTGGCGCACGCCGGGAAAGCGCGCCTGCAGCAAGGCGTTGGTCTTGTGCACAAAACCGCCGATGGCGGAAATCGGAATCGACACGTCATGCTTGACTGACTTGCCCAACTCCGCCTCCGCCAGCGGAATGCTTTCACGTAGATGCCACAACGCCTTGCTTTGCGCCACGTTCGCGGCGATGGCGGCATCGTTCACCAGGCCCCTTTCGATGGCCTCGCCCAGCACGGTTTCGAATCGTTCACGCGCGTGCGCCTCGCTTTCGCTGTCGGACAGTTCCAGCAGGGCGAACCACGGCGATGCGGCGGAATCTCCCTCGAACGGCAGGCGCTGCTGCGGGAACAGGCGTACGACGGCCTGCAGGCAGGCGCCGCTCATCAGTTCGAAGCCGGTCAGCGCCGCGCCAAAGCCCGCGCGGGCGCGCGACAGCAGCTCGACGGCCTGGTCGATGCCGTCCAGCGTCAGCAACGCCGTGCACGAAGCCACCGGCCTCGGAAACAGTTTCAGCGTCGCGGCGGTGATGATGCCCAGCGTGCCTTCGCTGCCGATGTACAGGTCGCGCAGGTCGTAACCGGTGTTGTCCTTGCGCAGGCCGCGCAGGCCGTTCCAGATCTCGCCTTCGGCGGTCACGACCTCCAGGCCCAGCGTCAGCTCGCGCGTGTTGCCATAGCGCAGCACCTGCGTGCCGCCGGCATTGGTGGCGAGGTTGCCGCCTATGGTGCAACTGCCTTCGGCGGCCAGGCTCAGCGGAAACAGCCGGCCGGCGGCAGCCGCGGCCTCCTGCACCGCTTGCAGCACGCAGCCGGCCTCCACGGTGATCGTGTCGTTGTCGGTATCCAGTGCGCGCACCGCGGTCAGGCGGATGGTCGACAGGATCACCGCGCTGCCCGATGGGTCGGGCGTGGCGCCGCCGCACAGGCCGGTATTACCGCCTTGCGGCACCACCGGCACGCCGTGCCTGGCGCACAGCTGCACGGCCGCCGCCACTTCCGCGGTCGAGCCGGGACGGATCACGGCCAACGCGGCCCCTCGATAGCGGCGGCGCCAATCCAGCACATAGGTGTCGGCATCCGTGCCCGTCAGCACGTGGGAAGCGCCCAGAAGGGACTGTAGATCGCTCAGCAAGGTCATAGCGCGGCACAAGTAGCGCCCGGGCGCGCCCAGGCTAGGGATGTGCGGCCTATTGTAGGGGTTGAAATGCCCCAGGTCGCGGCACGGCGGGCTTGCGCAGCCCGCCGGCAGACCGATTCAGCCCACCGCCTGGTCGAGCCGCGCGCCCGTCAGGCCCGAACAATAGGCTCGCGAGGCAATGCGGTTCATGAGGAAGGCGCGGTCGACGCCCGCGGGTCCGGGCATTTCCGACAAGGCGCGATAGGCACGGCGCAGGACCTCGCCCCGGGTCGCGCCGCACACCAGCAACCGCGTGCATGGCAAGCGGCGGTCCACGCAGCCGTCGATGCGCACTTCCAGCGCATGGGCGGCGACGGGCTCGCAGTCATGCACCGCCGCGCCCGAATGGGCCTGCGCCTGAGCGTCGATCACGCGGAACACGCCGCTGCGGTCGTCCAGCGCGAAAGCGACAGTGCCCATGCCCTGCCAGCCGCGGTCCCGCGCCACGTCGGCGGCGACGGTGCGCAGCGCGCTTTCCACGGAGACCGGCAGATGCGGCGCCGGGGATTCGGCGATCAGGACGCGGGCATCGCGCCATACGCAGCGCTCCCAGGCCCGGCCCGTGGCCAGGCCGCCCGCCTCGGAAACGAACACGTGGATGTCGAGCCGGCGCTCACGGCCTGCGGCCGGTCCGGCGTGATCCGTGGGCGGACCCCGCCGGTTTGAGGCGCCTCTGGATGACATGACAGTAGAAACTTTGGCGCCCATGGCCCCTCCCGGTCTTTCTGCTTGCATAGCAAGCGTATCACCTTCGGACGACGAGCAAGTTTTATGCCACGCGCCGCCCCCCTGGGCAAGCCCCTGGCGCACGGCCGCGCGCCGCACCGGAACAAGGCGCCAGCGCTCAGGCACGCACCAGATCAGGGCGGATCGCGTGCCGCCGTGCATAGACGGAAAACGCCCTACGCCGTCTGTCGGATGAAGGGGGAGCGCCAATGGGGGATAATTCCGGTTTAACCCCTAGCCAGGCGCGTTTTTATACGCGGGTTTACCAGAATCCGCGCCTAAACCTGTACTGCAACCCAACATCCAAGGAATCGCCGTGGGCGACAACACGCAATTTCCGGGCTCGGTCTTCAAGGCCTACGACATCCGCGGCACGGTGCCCGACCTGATCGACGCCCGCTTCGCCCGCGCCCTGGGCCTGGCGTTGGCCGCCCGTGCGCGCGAACACGGCGTGCAGACCCTGATCGTCGGCCGCGACGGCCGCCTGAGCAGCGAAATGCTGTCCGTGGCGCTGCAGGAAGGCATGCTGGAAGGCGGCGTCGACACCCTGGACATCGGCATGGTGCCCACGCCCCTGGTCTATTTCGCCGCCAACGTCATGCAGACGGGCTCGGGCGTCGCCATCACCGGCAGCCACAACCCGCCCAAGTACAACGGCTTCAAGATGATGATGGGCGGCCGTGCGCTCTACGGCGAGGACGTGCAGGCGCTGGCCGCCAGCATGAACGGCCCCGCCAGCGCCCCGGCGGCACGGCCCGGCGCGCGCCGCCAGCTGGACCTGGTGGCTGCCTACATCGCGCGCGTGGCATCGGGCGTGAAGTTGGCCCGGCCCATGAAGATCGCCATCGATTGCGGCAACGGCGTGGCCGGCGCAGTCGCCCCGGCTCTGTTCCGCGCCCTGGGCTGCGAAGTCACCGAACTGTTCTGCGAAGTGGACGGCACCTTCCCCAACCATCACCCCGACCCCGCCGAACCCAAAAACCTGCAGGACCTGATCAAGTGCGTGGCCGAGACCGATTGCGAACTGGGCCTGGCCTTCGACGGCGACGGCGACCGCCTGGGCGTGGTGACAAAATCGGGCCAGATCGTCTGGCCGGACCGCCAACTGGTGCTGTTCGCCCGCGACGTACTGGACCGCAACCCGGGCGCCACCATCATCTATGACGTGAAGTGCAGCCGCCACGTCGGCCTGTCGGTCGAAGCCGCTGGCGGCGTGCCGTTGATGTGGAAGACCGGCCATTCGCTGGTGAAGGCCAAGCTGGCCGAAACCGGCGCACCGCTGGCCGGCGAGATGAGCGGCCATATCTTCTTCAAGGAGCGCTGGTACGGCTTTGACGACGGGCTCTACACGGGCGCCCGCTTGCTGGAGATCGTGTCGCGCGACGCCGACCCCTGCGCGGTGCTGGAAGCCCTGCCGCAAGACGTTTCCACCCCCGAACTGAAGCTGGAAATGGAAGAAGGCCAGCCCTTCACCCTGGTCCAGGCCTTGCAGGACCAGGGGCAGTTCCCCGGTGCGGACCGCGTGATCACGATCGATGGCGTGCGCGCGGAGTATCCGGACGGCTTCGGCCTGGCGCGCCCCTCGAACACTACCCCCGTCGTCGTGCTGCGCTTCGAGGCGCAGACGCCGGCGGCGCTGGAACGCATACAAGCCGACTTCCGCCGCGAGCTGACCAAGCTCGCGCCGCAAGCCGATCTGCCTTTCTAGTTTTGCCTATGCCCTTATCGAACAGCCCAGCCTGGCAACAGTTCATCGCAGCCACGCTCGCCGCCCCGCGGCGCGGCGAGCAATTGCGCGTCCTCAACGCTCCCGGGCTGCGCCTGGACCTGAGCGCGCAGGCCTATTCCCCGGACCTGCAGAAAGCCGAGGCCGCGCTGCTCGAACAGCAGGGCTTCGATGCTGCCCGGGCTTGCCTGTTCGACGGCGGCAACGCCAACTGGACCGAGCAACGCGCCGCCTGGCACACGGCCCTGCGCGCGCCTCAACCACCCGCCCGGGTAGCCAAGGCCGTGCTGGCCGAACGCGAGCGCATGCGCGAATTCGTGCGCCAGGCCGACGCGGCCGGACGCTATGGCAGCGTGCTGCACCTGGGCATAGGCGGCAGCGACTGGGGCCCGCGGCTGGTCACGCGCGCCCTGCGCCACGGCGGCGCGCGGCGCGAAGTGCGTTTCGCGTCCAACGTGGATTCGCATTCGGTTGCGGACGCGATGAGCCGGCTGGATCCCCATGACACCCTGGTCATCGTCGCCTCCAAGTCGTTCACCACGACCGAACCGCTGGCCAACGCCGAGGTCGCCATGAACTGGCTGCGCGACGCCGGCGTGGCTGATCCGATCAAGCAGGTCGTGGCGGTCACCGCCAACGTCGAGGCGGCCCTGAATCTGGGCATCCTGCCCGACCACATCTTCCAGATCTGGGACTGGGTGGGCGGACGCTATTCGCTCTGGTCCGCGATCAGCCTGCCGGTCGCGCTGGCGCTGGGCACCGACGCGTTCGACCAGTTGCTGGCGGGCGCCGCCGCCATGGACGAGCATTTCCGCACCGCCCCCATCGAGGAAAACGCGCCCGTCCAGCTGGCGCTGGCCGGCGTCGTGAACCGCAGCGTGCTGGGCTACGACTCCCTGGTGATCGCACCCTATGATTCGCGGCTCTATCACATCGTGCCTTGGGCCCAGCAGCTGGAAATGGAATCGCTGGGCAAGGTCGCCACCGCCGACGGCAGCCCGGCCGGCGTGCCCACCGGCCCGGCCGTCTGGGGCATGTCGGGGACCGACTGCCAGCACACCTTCTTCCAGTGGCTGCACCAGGACACCCGGGGCGCTCCCGTCGACTTCATCCTGTGCGAAAAACCTGACCACGCCTACGCGCGGCATCACGAGCTGCTGATCGCCAACTGCCTGGCGCAGCGTTCCGCGCTGCTGCGCGGCAAGTCCTTCGAGGAAGCGCTGGCCGAAACCTCCGCCATCGAAAGCGATCCCGGCCGCGCGCGGCTGCTTGCGCAGCACCGCGTCCACCCGGGCGGGCGGCCGTCTTCGCTCATCGTGCTGCCGCACCTGGAAGCCTATACCCTGGGCGCGCTGCTGGCGCTGTACGAGCACAAGGTGTTCACCCAGGGCGTGGTGTGGGGCATCAATCCCTTTGACCAATGGGGCGTGGAATTCGGCAAGGCGCTGGCCAAGGGCATCATGCACGAGCTGAATTCGCAGCAGGCCAGCCGGCAGGACCCCTCTACCCGCTACTGGATCGACGCGATCACGCGCCGTCCTTGAGGCCTGGCCGGCGCCCGCGCGGCGCCGGCGCGTCAGCTCAGGCGCTGAGCGCGTCGTAGATTTCCACGTGAATGCGCGCCACGCGCTCGATGTCGAACTCGCGCTCAGCCAACGCCCTGCCCGCAGCACCCATGGACTGCCGCAAGGCCGGATCCTCGGCCAGACGGGCGATAGCGTCCGCCAGCGCCTGTGCATCGCGCACCGGCACCAACAGCCCGGTCTCGCCGGGTTCGATCGCATCGCGGCAGCCAGGTACATCGGTGGTCACGACCGCGCGCGCGCAAGCCGCGGCCTCGATCAGCGACTTGGGCAGGCCTTCGCGGTAGGAAGGCAGCACGGCGATATGCGAGGCCGCGTACAGCGCGGCCACGTCGGCGCGTTCACCCAGCGCGCGCACGCACCCTTCCCGCTGCCAGGCGTCCACATCGTCCTGCGTCGCCGAGGCGGGATTGCCAGCGTCCACGCCCCCGACCAGCTGCATCGTGATGGGCAGGCCGCGCTCGCGCAGCAGCCTTGCCGCCTGCACGAATTCCTGCACACCCTTGTCTCGCAATAGCCGCGCCACCATGGTCGCCACGACGGGCGGCGCCGGTGGTTCGGGTTGGGCCCGATACTCGTTCAGGTCCACGCCCGCGCCCCGGATCATGACGACCTGGGTGTCGCGCACCGCGCCCAGCGACTTGAGCAGATCGCGGTCGCTGGCGTTCTGGAAGATCACGCGGCTGTTGGGATGGCCCAGCGCCAGCCGGTACAGCCGCGCCACCACGGCGCGCACCAGCTTCATCTTCAGCGAATTGGACAGGAACACGAAACCCAGTCCGGAAATCGCCGCGACCATGCCCGGCACGCGCGTCAGGCGCGCGGCGATGCCGCCGTACAGCACGGGCTTGATCGTGACCAGATGCACGATTTGCGGGCGCAGGCGGCGGAACAGCCGTATCAGGGCCAGCAGCGTGCCCAACTCCTGCAAGGGATGCTTGCCGCTGCGCGTCATGGGTATGGCGTGATGCGTCATGCCCAGCGCCTCGATGTCGGCCACGGCCGGGCCGTCCATCGTGGCCACATGCACTTCGTATCCCGCCTGTTGCGCCGCCAGCGCCACCGGCACGCGGTGCGACATGAAGAAGGCCGGATTGTTGACGACAAACAGCAGACGGCGCCCTGCGCTCATGCTTGCACTCCTGAGATGCGGCGCCATACCGCGATATAACTTTGCACCATGCGCGCAAGGTCGAAATTTGCCAGCACGCGGGCGCGGCCTGCCTCGCCCGCGCGCGCATGCCCGCGCGACGCGACCTCGCGCAAGGCCGTCTCAATGCCGCGGGCCAGCGCCTCGGACTGCTCCGGCGGCACCACCACGCCGGTATCGCCGACGATATAGGCCGCGTCGCCCACGTCCGTCACGACGCAGTAGACGCCACAAGCCATGGCCTCGGCCACCACATTGGGGAAGCCCTCCGCGCAGCTGGACAGGACATGCAGGTCCAGTCCGTTCATCGCGGCGGGCACATCGTCGCTGGGACCTGCCAGCACCAGCCGGTCGCGCAGGCCTAGCCGGTCGATCAGGGCTGCCAGCTCCGCATTGGTCGTATCCATGCCGCGGCCTATCAGCACGCAACGCAGTCCAGCGTCGCGTCCATCGCGCACCAGCGCGGCGACGGCGCGCAACAGGTTGGCGTGGTCCTTCAGCGGATCCCAGCGGGCCACGCAGCCGATGGCAGGGACATCCTGCGGCAAACCCCATTGCACGCGAACGCGCTGCCGGGCCTCGTCGTTCGGTGCAAAACGCGACAGGTCATAGCCGTTGGCGATCACCACCATGCGTTCGCGGTCATAGCCTTTATCGGCATGGCGCTCGGCCGACTTCTGGGCGGCGCACACGATGGCCTTGGGTACGCGGCCCGACAGCAGCGCGCACGCACGCAGCACCAGGCGCGCCGAACGGCTACTGCGCTCCAGGTGGTCGCCGGAATTGCGGATGCCCCAGGCGATGGCGCGCACGCCCGCCAGGCGCGCCGCCAGGCCGCCGATCAGGTCGGCGTGGTACATCCAGGTCTGCACCGCGTCGGGACGCGCCGCGGCGATCAGCGAACGTAGCGCCATGAAGCCGCCCAGGCTGACGCGCCCGCGCTTCATGCCCAGCGCATGCACGGCGACACCGGCCGCGCGCAGGCGTTCGCCATAGATGCCTTCGTCGGTCAGCGACACGACGATATGCTCCACATCCGCCCCGGCGTAGGTGGCCAGGCGGAACAGCACGGACTCCGCGCCCCCCTGCCCCAGGCCGGTGATGACGTGCAGGACACGCAGCCGCCGGGCGTTCATCGTCCCTCCCGCACGGCATCGAACAATTCATCCCACTCAGCCAGCACGCTGGCCAACGCATAGCGCTGCCGCACCGCGGCCGCGCCCCGCAAACCCAACTGCTGGCGCAGGGAGGCGTCGCCCAGCAGGCGGCGCAAGGCCTCGCGCAAGGCATCGCGATCGCCCGCAGGCACCAGCAGGGCGTCCTCGCCGTTGCGCGTCATCTCGCGCGGCCCGCTCGGGCAATCGAACGCCACGCAGGGCAGGCCCAGCGACATGGCTTCCAGCAACACATTGGGAAAGCCTTCCACCAGCGAACTCAGCACGAAAGCCTGGCCGCGCGCGAGTTCATCCCAGGGCGCTTCGGTACGGCCGGGCAGACTGATGCGCGACTGCAGGCCCAGGCGCGCGACCTGCTGCTCCAGCGCGCCGCGCTCGGGGCCTTCGCCCCAGATGCGCAGGTTCCAGTCCGGGAAATCGGGCGCCAGCTGCGCGAATACGTCGATCAGCAGGTCGAACTGCTTGTCGGTGACCAGGCGTCCCATCGCCAGCAGCTCGCGGGGGCCGCCATCTTCGCGCTGCGGCACCCGCGGCGCATCCAGCAAGGGCGCCGGCAGAGGATTGGGAATCACGGCCAGGCGCTTGATGCCAGGCACCTGCCGGGCAAACGGGCCGGCGGTGTCCTCCGCCTGGACCGTCACCATGTCGGCGCGGGGATACAGGATGCGGCGCAGTTGGCGCCATACCGTTCCGGTCGTGGTTTCCGCCACAGGATTGGTGCGCTCGCAAACGATGAGCGGCACGCCCAGTCCCAGGGAAGCCAGGATGGCGGCCACGTTGACGTTGGTCAGGAAGGACACCACCACGTCCGGCTTTGAATCGCGGATGTGCCTGCGCAACGCGAGCAGACGCTTGAATGCCGCCATGGCCCCTGACGCGCGCGTACCCGCCAGATCCGCCAGCCACGCCAGTTCGACCTTGTCCGACAGCGGATAGAAGCAGCTGCCCTTGGACGAGTAGGTGGGCGTCAGGATGACGGAATCCCCGCGTTCGGCCCATGCGTTGACCAGCGTGGCGGCGACCCGTTCGGCGCCGCCCGCGTGCATGGAACTGACCAGCATCAAGATTTTCATGCGTCAAAGACTCCCAACCGATCCTCCTTGCTCCTGACCGTCGCGGTAGCGGTCAAGCCAGGCCTGCATCATCAATACGCCCCACAGATGGCTGTCCCAATTGCGATGGCCCGACGTGTGCTCGCGCCATTTGCGCAAAATGGGCTCGGGTTCGAACCACCCCTCCTGGCGCAAACGCGCCGGGTCCAGCAGCGCATCGGCCCATTCGCGCAGCGGGCCGCGCAGCCATGCGGCCAGCGGCACGGCGAAACCGCGCTTGGGACGGTCCACCAACGCCTGCGGCACATGGCGGTGCAACACCTGGCGCAGCAACCACTTGCCGGTGTTGCCGCGCACCTTGTATTGATGCGGCAGGCTCCAGGCGAACTCATACACACGATGGTCGATCAGCGGCACACGCGTTTCCAGGCTGACGGCCATGGCAGCGCGGTCCACCTTGACCAGGATGTCGTCCGGCAGGTAGGTCACCGTATCCAGCTTCATCATGGCTTCGAAAGTGGAGCCCTGCATCGCCCGGGCGAACTCGGACACAGGCTCCACGCCGCCCTTCACCACGCGGGAAGGGTCGGCCCAGTACGACACGAAATGGCGATAGAACTCTCCGCGCGTGTCGGTGCGCAGCAGTTCGCCCAGCTTGCCGACCTTGCCGCGCCAAGCGCCACGCCCAGGCAGATGGGTGGACGCGCTCAACAGCGCTCCGGCGGGCTTGCGCAGCAGCGCGGGGACGCGCTCGCATTGCTGCCACCAATTGTTCACGCGGAAATAACGCGAATAGCCGCCGAAAAGCTCATCGCCGCCATCGCCGGACAGCGCCACCGTGACGTGCTGGCGCGCCATGCGCGTGACCAGCGAGGTCGGAATCTGCGACGAATCCGCGAACGGTTCGTCGTACATGTCGGCCAGCGTGGGCACCACGGCCAGCGCATCCTCCGCCGTCACGTACAGTTCGGTATGGTCGGTGCCGAGGTGCGTGGCCACGGCCTTGGCGTGCTGTGCCTCGTCGTAGCCCTTCTCGTGAAAACCAATGGCGAAGGTGCGCACGGGCTGCGAACTCTGCGCCTGCATCAGGGCCACGATGGTGGACGAATCGATACCACCGGACAGGAAGGCCCCCAGGCTCACGTCGGACAACATCTGGCCGCCGACCGCCTTGGACAGCACGCCTTCCAACGCGTCGGTGGCCTGCGCGTCGGACTCGAACGACAGCAGCGATTGCGCGGAGGTATCCGCGGCTTCGCGGGCCGACCAGTACACGCGCGGCTCGGGCATGCGGCGGCTGCGGGTGTCGTCGGCCGTGAATTCGACCCAAGTGCCCGGCGGCAGCTTGGCGATGCCCTGGTAAATGGACTGCGGCGCCGGGATGTAGTTGTGCCGCATGAACGACGCCAGCGCGTTGCGGTTGAGCTCGCGGCCGAAGCCCGGAATCGGCATCAGGCCCTTGAGTTCGGAGGCGAACACCAGCTCGGCGCCTGAGTAGCCGTAGTACAGCGGCTTTTCGCCCATGCGGTCGCGCGCGAGCACAAGCTTGCGCGAGGCGTGGTCCCACAGCGCGATGGCGAACATGCCCACCGCGGCCTGCAGGGTGGCCTCGATGCCCAGGGCAGTGAAGCCCGCCAGCAGCGTTTCCGTGTCGGAATGGCCGCGCCAGGACGGCGCCAGCGCCGATTGCTCGAGCTGCTTGCGGATGTCCAGGTGGTTGTAGATTTCACCGTTGAACACCATGACATAGCGGCCGCAGGCAGACGTCATGGGTTGGTGGCCTGCCTCGGTCAGGTCGAGGATCGCCAGGCGCACGTGCGCCAGCGCCAGGTCGGCCTCGGGGTCTTCCCAGAAACCGTTGCTGTCCGGCCCGCGATGGCGGATGCGGCGGCAGCTTTCCGCCAACACCTGCGCCTTGTTCCCGACAGGGCCCCAAATCCCGACTATTCCGCACATGATGAAGTTCTCGTTGTCACTGTAGCAACAGCGCGACGCGCGGCCTCAACGGCCCGTTGCGCTCACGCCGTCAAAAAGTTCTTGCCATTTCCGCAGTACGCGCGCGGCCGAAAAACGGTCGCGCACGTCGGTCGCCGCCTGCGCCATGCGCAGGCGCTCCGTGTCATTGCGCATGACGGCGTCCAGCGCCTTGCACAGCGCAGGCACGTCGCCGTTCGGGCGCACCAGCACGCCGTCCACGCCTTCTCGAATGATCTCGCGCGGCCCCGTGTCGCAATCGAACGATACGGCGGCCAGCCCGCTCGCCATGGATTCGAGCAGGGTGTTGGACAGCCCTTCGAAGCGCGAAGTCAGCACGTACAGATCGGCGCTTTCATACCAGTCGCCGACGTTGCCCGCGCGCCCCGGCATGAGGATGCGCGCCTGCAGACCGGCCTCGCGCACCTGCGCCTCCAGGGCGCGACGCTCGTCGCCCTCGCCCAGGATAACCAGATCCCAGCCGGGATGCGATACGGCCAATTGCGCGTAGGCCTGGATCAGCAGATCGAACCCCTTGTCGGCGTGCAGGCGCCCCACCGCCAGCAAGCGCTTGCGGCCGTCGCCAGACACCGGGGCCAGGACCGGTTCGGCGCGCGGCAGGGGAAAGTGTACGGGGTTGGGAATGACGGCCAGTTTGCTGCCCGGCACGTGCTGCGCCAGCCAGTCGGCGGTACCGCGGGTCAGCGCGACCACGCTGGCCGCGCGCGGATACGTCAGCCTGCGCAGGCGCTGCCAGAAGCCCGACAGGGTCTGCGAGGGCGGATGCGTATGTTCGGTCGCGATCACCCGGCAGGACAGGCCCGTGCAAGCCAGCACCGACAGCACCGACGCGGTCGTCATCATGCCCAGCACGATGTCGGGGCGGAACGACTTGACCACGCGGCGCAAGGCGCGCACTCGTTGCACATTGCTCCAGATGCCGCGCAGGCCGCCGCCCTCGCTCGCCGTGTGCAGCACCTCGCGGCGCACTTTGGGATGCAGGGTATAGACGTCACCCTCGGCGCTGGCCTGCGTCACCACCATCACTTCGCGGCCCATATCGGCCCAATGCGCGCTCAGATCGGCGGCCACGCGCTCCGCGCCGCCGCCATGCAGGGAATGGATGAACAGCAGGACGCGCGGCGCCGGGCCGATAGCGGTCACGGGCATTCAATCGGCCTCTTTGGATTCAGCCTTGCGCATCGCCACCGCGAGGTAGCATGCGAAGGACAACAGATACATGAGGCTGGTGGCCAGCATGATGCCGGCCGCGCCCATCTTGGGCGCCAGCACGGTATTCAACACCGCCTTCAGCGCGAAATTGGCGACGGCGATGGCGGCCATCACGCGGTAGCGGTTCTGGCTGGCCAGCAATTGCACCAGGATCAGCACGCCAAAGTAAAACGGCAATTGCAGCAGTCCCCAGCGAAACACGTGCGCCACGGCCTGGGTGTTCTCGGCGGTGAAGGCGCCGCGCTGAAACAGCACCGACACACCCCATGGCGCCAGCATCCAACCCACGGCGACGGCAACAGCGCCTGCGGCCACCATCAGCACTGACCATTTAAGGGCCATGGCGCGCGCGCGCTCGGAATCGCCGCGTGCTTGCACATCGGCCAGCACCGGCAAGGCCGCACGCCCCACCGACACGGCGCCGATCCCCAGCACCAGCGACAGCAGCCGGCTGGCGTAGCCCAGCGTGGCGTTGGCATTCGCGCCCAGGTTGGCGGCGGCGTACTGGTCCAGCGGGCCGACGAAGCTCATGGCGACCTGGCCGATCAGCATTACCCCCGCGGCGCTCAGCAACTCGGGCCAATGCGGCGATTGCAACGTCAACCGTGGCGCGCCCCAGAAGCCGCCATCGGCGCGCGCCGCCAGCCAAGCGAGCCAGACGGTCTGGATCGCGTAGCCCACCAGTGTGCCCCACAGCAGCGGACCGACGCCGTCGGCGCTGGCGGCCAGCATCACCCAGGCCAGCGTCGCCACGGCGGGCACGCTGTCCAGCAAGGTATTGACGTGCCGCTCCTGCGCCCGCAGCCGCGCGGCGCTGATGCCTGCAATGAGCAGCAGCGTCGACACCGGCGCGAAAGCGGCTAGCAGTTGGCCGGTCATGTCGCCCACGCGGGCCGACAATCCCTGCCCCAGGACGCCCAGCACGTACGGCCAGGCGAACCAAGTCAGCAGCGCCAGCGCAATGCCCGCCGCGGCCACCCAGCCCTGCAACTCACTGATGAACAGATTTCTTTCGGCGGCATCGGCGCGGCGCAGCCGCACCAGCACCGGAATCAGGACCACCGACAGCACGCCCACGATGGTCACCGGCAGCCAAGTGGCCATGGTCATCGTGAACTGGTAGGCGTCCACGGCGTCGCTGACGCCGTAGCGGTACGCCACCGCCATCTCCTTGATGGCGCCAGCGGCCTTGCCCAGCAGCAGGAACACCGCCACCCGGAAAGCGCCCTTGAAGATGCGCTGGTGGTCCGGGTGGATGCTGCCGAGTTTTCTGACGAGTGCTTTCAAATCAACGCAGGAATTGCGTGTACCAAGGCATGGCCACTTCCAGGCCTTGCAGCACGGTGTGCGTAGGCTCGTAACCCAGCAGCCGGCCCGCCTTGCTGACATCCGCCTGCGAGTGGCGCACGTCGCCCGCGCGGAATTCGGCGTAAACCGGCTGCTTGGCATAGGCCACGCCCTGAGTACCCAGCGTCTTCACCAAGAAACCGAAGAGCTGATTCAGGGTGCTGCGCCCGCTGACCGCAACGTTGTAGACCTGGTTGCGGCCTTCCGGCGCGGCCGCGGCCGCGAGGATGTTGGCCTGCACGGCATTTTCCACGAAGCAGAAATCACGGCTGGTCTCGCCGTCGCCGTTGATGGTGACGTCCTCGTTCTGGATCATCGCGGCCGTCCACTTGGGGATCACGGCTGCGTAAGCGCCATTGGGATTCTGACGCTTGCCGAATACGTTGAAGTAGCGCAGGCCCACCGTCTCGAAGCCGTAGGAGCGCGCGAACACGTCCGCGTACAGCTCGTTGACGTACTTGGTGACCGCATAGGGCGACAGGGGCTTGCCGATGTTTTCCTCGACCTTGGGCAGGGCCGGATGGTCGCCGTAGGTCGAGCTGGAGGCCGCGTAGACGAAGGATTTGACCTCCTCATCGCGCGCCGCCACCAGCATATTCAGGAAGCCGCCGATGTTCACCTCGTTGGTCGTGATCGGATCCTTCAACGAACGCGGAACCGAGCCCAGCGCGGCCTGGTGCAACACGAAATCCACGCCTTGCACCGCGCGGCGGCAGGCTTCCAGGTCGCGGATATCGCCTTCGATGAAGGAGAATCGCGCCCACTGCTCCGGCGTGACGGAATTACGTACTTCGTCCAGGTTGTGCTGAAAACCCGTCGCGAAATTGTCCAGGCCGGTCACGGTCTGGCCCAGCTTCAGCAGGGTTTCCAGCAAGTTCGAACCGATGAAGCCGGCGCAACCGGTCACCAACCATTTGCGCGGCGCGGCCGACAGTTCCTTCTTGGTGCTCTCAAAGCGTGTGGTCATGGGCAATCCTTACAGTCGCAGGTCGGATTCGGAAGGCGAGAGCACGTACTTCAGGTCGTACAGGATGTGCTGCGACTTGCCGAGCTTGCGGATGCCTTCCGCACCCATCGCCTTGAACTGATGATGCGCCACGCCCAGGATCACGGCGTCGTACTTGCCTTCCTCGGGCTTGGCCACCGGGGTCAGGCCGTATTCGTGCATGGCCTCCTCGGGATCGACCCATGGGTCGTACACATCGACATCGACGTTGTAGTCGCCCAGCTCCTTTACGATGTCCACGATGCGCGTGTTGCGCAGGTCGGGGCAGTTTTCCTTGAACGCCAGGCCCATGACCAGCACACGGGCGCCCTGCACGTGGATGCGGCGCTTGGTCATGGCCTTGACCAGCTGCGACACCACATAGCTGCCCATCGAGTCGTTCAGGCGGCGGCCCGCCAGGATGATCTCGGGGTGGTAGCCGATGGATTGCGCCTTGTGGGTCAGGTAGTACGGATCCACGCCGATGCAGTGGCCACCCACCAGGCCCGGACGGAACGGCAGGAAGTTCCACTTGGTGCCGGCCGCCTGCAACACGGCTTCGGTGTCGATGCCCATCTTGTTGAAGATCAGGGCCAGTTCATTGATCAGCGCGATGTTCACGTCGCGCTGCGTGTTCTCGATCACCTTGGCGGCTTCGGCCACGCGGATGCTGGACGCCTTGTGCGTGCCCGCGGTGATGATCTGCTTGTACAGCTGATCAACCAGCTCGGCCACTTCGGGCGTGGAGCCGGACGTGACCTTCTTGATCGTGCTGACGCGGTGATCCTTGTCGCCCGGGTTGATACGCTCGGGGCTGTAGCCCGCGTAGAAGTCCACGTTGAACTTCAGGCCCGACACGCGCTCCAGCACCGGCACGCAGTCTTCTTCCGTGGCGCCCGGATAAACGGTGGATTCGTAGATGACGATGTCGCCGCGCTTGAGCACGGCGCCGATGGTTTCGCTGGCCTTGACCAGCGGAGTCAGGTCCGGCTGCTTGTACTCGTCGATGGGGGTCGGCACCGTCACGATGAACACATTGGCCTGGCCCAGCACGGCGCGATCGGCCGTGTAGCTCAGCTGGGTTGCTTCCTTCAGCTCTTCGTCGCTGACTTCCAGCGTGTGGTCGTGGCCGGCCTTGAGCGCGTCGATGCGGCGCGTATTGATATCGAAGCCGATGACCGAACGCTTCTTGCCGAACTCCACCGCCAGGGGCAGGCCGACATAGCCCAGGCCGACAACAGCGAGTTTCACATCCTGAATTCGCAACATAACTCTCCCTTCACCGTAGAACGATTACGGCATTTCAAAATATGGTCGGGTAATTAAAAGAAGATTACCGAGCCCCCGGCGGCAATCGCCGGGGCGCCCTAAACTAATCGGAAGTCCGCAAAACGGAAGGCAGCAGCAGCCAGCCCGGCCGGCGCCAGGACACAAGCCGCGAATACAGCCAGATATAGACGGCGGCGAACACCGCCAGACTGGCGCACAACGCCCACGCGTTGTCCCACCAGATGGTGGCGGGCACCAAGCCGATCAGGGCCAGCACCCACATGTAAGGCGAGGCCAGCGCATTGCACAGCGCCGGCACCGCATGCCGCCGGCCCCGGCTGAACGTAACCCGGACCAAACGGCGGAACACCAGCTGGTGCAAGTGCAGGGCATCCGGCTGATCCACTGGCACGCCGCGCTTGAAGCGCCGGCGCCAGATCGAAAACCCGGTTTCGAAGACGGGGTAGAACAGCACCGCCAAGGCGTAGAACGGCGATACGGACGGATTGCGCACCACCAGCAGCACGGCCAGCTCGGCCAGCATGAAGCCGAGGAAGTACGCGCCGCCATCGCCCAGGAACACGCGCCCGAACGGAAAGTTCCAGACCAGGAAACCCAGCGTGGCCGAGGCCAGGGCTGCCGCCACCAGGAAAATCGGCACGTCGCCCACTTGCAGCGCAACCAGGCTGATCGATACCGCCATCAGCGTGGCCACCATGCCGGCCAGGCCGTTCATGCCATCAACGATATTCAGCGCATGCGTACAGCCGCCCACCGCGAACATGGTGAACAGCAGCGACACGGGCCAGAAAGACAACACGTAGTCCACGGGAGCCATGCCGACGCGGCTGACGCCGCCCAGCAGCCACCAGGCGATCGCCGCCGACAGAAACGCTGCCAGCAGGCGCTTGCTGGCGCCGATGTCCTTGGTGATGTCTTCGAGCAGGCCGGCCACGAATACGGGCAGCGCCGCGACGAACAGCGCGGGCCACAGCCAGGTCAGCGTCATGTTGCTGGGTCCGAGGACCAATAGTCCCGCCAGCGTGCCCGCCAGCACGGCCAGCCCGCCGACGCGAGGCGTGGCGCGGGAATGGTTGGCTTGGGGCTTGTTGAGGTCGCTGTCGCCGGTGAAGGCGCCATGCCAACGCTCCGACGCCACGATGAGTCCCCCCACCATGAATGCGACCACGCAAATGTACAGCCAGGTCACCGAGTCACCTCTGGTTGGTCTATCGAGACAAGCCCGCCATTATCGGAGGCAGGTGTAACGCCCATATATGGGAGGGATAAGGAAGTGCAATTCACCGGCACAGAACGTAACGCCTCGCGCGATGCCGCCCATCCATGGCTGGCACGGCCATCTGGCGAGGCCGGCACGGCAAAACCGCGCAGGCGCGGAAATACAGGTTTCATGGAACGATTGTAGAACTTTCCGCCCAGGCGCACGCGAAATATCCAAGGGAAAACGCGAAGAACGCCCTATGACGCAAGCACCGCGAAAGGCCGCGGACTGTGCCTTATCGGGTTTAAATGGGGACGGATTTAAAATGTCGAAAAAAAAGCCCGAGATCGTGAGATCTCGGGCTAAATCCACCAAAGGAGGAGGGTGGAGGAGACAACCGTGGCATGTTGGGAGCTGGCCTTCCGCTCGCTACGCTTTCGGGGTTTTGCACCGCGCCGACTGCGTTTCAACATCCGATGACTGAATAGTACCGAGGTTTTTTGTGCGATGCAAGAATTTTTTTAGCCTGCCGCACAAGAGATTTTTTGCGTTGCGTTTTTGCCGCAAACCATCAGCCCCCTCCCCGGAAACCCGCGTCAATCAATGATTGCTTCAAAAACCGGGTTTTCGCCGAATGGGTAAACCCGACCGGGGCTTACCCTAGCCCTTATCGGGTAATCCCGCCCTGGATTTCGCACCAAAACAGTGCATTCGGCACCAATCTGCAGCTATTTTTGCGCACTGCAACATTTCCCTTGCCAGGTGTTTCAGACCCAATAGGCCGTGGTCGTCATGACCTTGGACATGGCCCGCATCGCCGCCTTCACGGGCGCCGGCAAAGGTACGCCGCCCGCCGCTTCCGCGCTGGCGCGATGCTGTGCCTCGTCCTCTTTCATCTTCTGGACGATCTGGCGCGAGCGCTCGTCCTGCACCGGCAAGGTGCGCAGATGTTCTTCCAGATGCGCTTCGACCTGCTTTTCGGTTTCCGCCATGAAACCCAGGTTGCGCGGCACGCCGGCATAGCTGGCCAGCACGCCGAGCGCGAACGAGCCCGCATACCAGACCGGATTCAGCAGGCTGGGGCGGCTGCCCAGTTCGGTCAGCCGCTGATTGCACCAGGCCAGGTGATCCACTTCCTCGGAGGCCGCATTCAGCAGCAGCGCCCGGGGCGCGGGTTCGCGGCATACCGATGCCTGCCCCCGGTATAGGGCCTGGGCGCAGATCTCGCCCACGTGATTCACGCGCATCAGCCCCGCCGCGTGGCGCTTTTCCTGGGCCGAGAGGGCTTGCGGCGCCTCTTCGGCGGTGGCCGGATAGGGGCGGCCTGCCGTGGCGCTACCAGACAGCACCCGCAGCGCGCGATCGGCCTCGGCCAGCAGGGCATCGACGGGGCTGATGCGGCGCAGGAAGGAAACAGGGCTGGGGCGGGACAGAGCGGTGGACATGGGGCAACTCCTCGGGCAAGGCTGGCGCGCACGCCCCTGATGCGGGGCGGGGCTCTCATGCCCGGAATTGTACGCAACAGGTATCATCAGCCATTGACAGCGCTCAAGCTCAAGGACACGACAACATGGAATGCACGATCGACTGGGGCGGCCCGAACGGCATGCTCTTTACCGCCAGCACCGGTAGCGGCCACGTGGCCGTCATGGACGGCGCCGTGGACGGCGGCGGACACAACCTCGCCCCCCGGCCCATGGAAATGCTGCTGGCCGGCACCGGCGGCTGCACCGCCTACGACGTCGTGCTGATCCTCAAGCGCGGACGCCACGCGGTGAGCGGCTGCAGCGTCAAGCTCCAGGCCGACCGCGCCGATGCCGACCCCAAGGTCTTCACCCGCATCCATTTCGCCTTCACCGTCACCGGCCGCAACCTGCCACGCGCCGCGGTCGAGCGCGCGGTGCAGTTGTCGCACGAGAAATACTGCTCGGCCTCGGCCATGCTGGAGAAGACCGCGGCACTGACCTTCTCGGTCGAGATCGTCGACACGCAGGAAACGCCCGCCGCCGCTTGAAACGCGCCCGCGTGGTGTAATTCGTCTATCCCTAACTTATACGAGCCGCCGCGATCCGTTCGCGGCGGCCGTCTGCGTCACCCGCCGGGCGAGCGTGCGCAAGGACCGCCATGAAACAATACCTGGACCTCGTTCAATCCATCCTGGACACCGGCGCGTGGCAGGAAAACCGCACGGGCATACGCACCCTGAGCATGCCGGGCGCATCGCTGCGCTTCGACCTTCAGAAGGGCTTTCCCGCAGTGACCACGAAGAAGCTCGCATTCAAATCCGCCATAGGCGAAATGGTGGGTTTCCTGCGCGCCTCGCGCAGCGCGGCGGAATTCCGCGAGCTCGGCTGCAAGGTCTGGGACCAGAATGCCAACGAGAACAGCCAATGGCTGGCCAACCCGTACCGCGAAGGGCCCGATGACCTGGGCCCGGTCTACGGCGTGCAATGGCGCCAGTGGCCGGCCTACAAGATGCTGGACGCCAGCCGCCCGGCGCAGATCGCCGACGCCCTGTCGCGCGGCTACGCCCAGGTGGGCGAACTGGAGGAAGGCGGCGTGCCGAAGGTGCTGCTCTACAAGGCAGTGGACCAGTTGCGGCAATGCCTGGACACCATCCATGAGCGCCCCGGCGACCGCCGCATCCTGTTCCATGGCTGGAACTGGGCGCAGATCGAGGAAATGGCGCTGCCGCCCTGCCATCTGCTCTATCAATTCCTGCCGAACGCGACGACCCGCGAAATATCGCTGTGCCTGTACATCCGCTCCAACGATGTTGGCCTGGGCACGCCGTTCAACCTCACCGAAGGCGCGGCCCTGCTGCATCTGGTCGGCCGCCTGACCGGCTACACGCCACGCTGGTTCACGTATTTCATCGGCGACGCGCACATCTACGAAAACCACCTGCCGATGCTGCGCGAGCAGCTCACGCGCGAACCCTACGAGGCACCCAGGCTGGTGCTGTCGGACCGCATTCCAGATTTCGCCGTCACCGGGCGCTACGAGCCCGAATGGCTGGAAAAGGTGGAGCCGAGCGATTTCTCGCTGTCTGGCTACACCCATCACGCCCCCCTCACCGCCGCCATGGCCGTATAGACCGCCGCGGCCGCGCGCCCGTGGCCGCAGGTGAAGATTGGTGAGCTTCTGGAAGCGCGTTTTCGGTATAACCCATCCCTTAGCCATGGACGCGCGTCCAGAAATGCGCGCGCGCCATTGCTTCCGACCGGCACCTGCCGCGCCGTGCCTGCCGCGCGCCGCGAAACCGGGCAATCCGCCCGGCAGCGCCGTCCGCCGGCGTTGCTCTGCCGCCCCCCTTCCCGAAAAAGAGAGCACGAGCGTCACCAGCGTCGACCGCGGAATTCTGTCTTGCGACCGACATGCAACCATAGACTACCAATTGATTTGATATGAAGCCCGCGCGGCGGCAGCATGCGCCAAGGACAGGACCCCACAAATGCTCGTCGGAACTTATAACCCTTCGCTCGTCCTCGTATCCCTAGGAGTCGCCATCCTGGCGTCGTACACGGCGTTGGGCATGGCCAACCGCGTCAGGGCCTCGAACGGCTTGCCCAGCGCGCGCTACTGGCTGGCGGGCGGCGCTTTCGCGATGGGCGTGGGCATCTGGTCCATGCATTTCGTCGGCATGCTGGCCTTCAGCCTGCCCATCGCCATGGGCTACGACCTGCCCCTGACCGTCTTGTCGCTGGTCATCGCCATCGGCTGCTCCGCCTTCGCCCTGTGGACCGTGAGCAAGGACGAGCTGCCGCGGCGGCGCCTGGTGATCGGCGCCCTGCTCATGGGAGCCGGCATCGCGGCGATGCACTACCTTGGCATGGCTGCCATGCTCATGGAACCCGGCATCGTCTACGACGCCAAGTGGTTCGCGCTATCCATCGTGATTGCCGTGGCCGCGTCCGGCGCGGCGCTGTGGATCACCTACCGCCTGCGCCATGGCGGGCCCCGCGTGGCCTGGTCGCGGCCGCTGGCGGCGGTGATCATGGGCATCGCCATCGTCGGCATGCACTACACCGGCATGGCCGCCGCCGGGTTCCCCGCGGGCAGCATCTGCATGGCGGCCAACAGCGGCATCTCTGCCGGCTGGCTGGCCATCGCCGTCACCGCGGTGACCCTGAGCGTGCTGGCCATCGCCCTGCTGGTCGCGGTGCTGGACAACCGGCTGGAGGCCCGCACCTCGGCACTGGCATCCTCGCTGGCCGAAGCCAATGAAGAACTGGTACAGCTGGCGCTGCACGACACCCTGACCAAACTGCCCAACCGCATCCTGCTGGAAGACCGGCTGGAGCAGGCGATCGAAAGCGCCACCCGGCGCAAGGGTTACTTCGCCGTGCTGTTCTTCGACCTGGACGGCTTCAAGGCGGTCAACGACGCCTACGGACATCACACCGGCGACGCCCTGCTGATCGACCTTGCACAGCGCATCCGCCAAACCCTGCGCACCCAGGACACCGTGGCGCGCCTGGGCGGGGACGAGTTCATCGTATTGAGCGAAGTGATCGAGCCCACCGACGCGGCCAACGTGGCCGACCGCCTGATCGACGCCATCGCCCGCCCCGTCACGGTCTATGGGCATGAAGTGATGGTGACCTCCAGCGTGGGCATCGCCATCTATCCCAACGACGGCCAGGATACCCACGCCCTGCTGACCAACGCCGACGCGGCGATGTATCACGCCAAACGCCTGGGCGGCACCGGCTACAGCTTCTTCGAGCCGTCCATGAACGCGGACGCGCACGAGCAGATCGAACTGCTGCACGACCTGCGCCTGGCGCAGGAACGCAACCAGCTCGTCCTGCATTACCAACCCAAGTACGAAGCGCCCGCCGGCCCCATCATCGGCGCCGAGGCCCTGCTGCGCTGGAACCATCCGACGCGCGGCCTGGTCGGCCCGGACCAGTTCATCCCCACGGCGGAAAAGACCGGCCTGATCCTGTCCATCGGCGAATGGGTGATCAACGAGGCCTGCCGCCAGATGCGCGAATGGATCAACGCCGGCCAGGGCCACTGGACCGTTGCCGTCAACATTTCTGCCCTGCAGTTCGCCCACGCCAGCCTGGTGGAAACGGTGCGCTCGGCCCTGGAGCGCCATGGCGTGCCGCCCGCCTGCCTGACCCTGGAAGTAACCGAATCCACCGCCATGCGCGACGCCGAGGCCAGCCTGGCGGTGCTCAAGCGCCTGTCCAATCTGGGCGTGACGATTTCGATCGACGACTTCGGCACCGGCTATTCCAGCCTGCTCTATCTCAAGCGGCTGCCGGCCACCGAGTTGAAGATCGACCGCGGCTTCGTCAATCAGCTGGAAAACGACAACGAGGATGCAGCCATCGTGTCGGCCATCGTCGCGCTGGCGCAGCAACTCAACCTGCGCATCGTCGCCGAGGGCGTGGAAACACCTGCGCAGCAGAAGTTCCTGACCGGCCTGGGCTGCGATTCGCTGCAGGGCTTCCTGCTGGGCAAACCCATGCCCGCCACCGAATTCCTGGCACACGCGGTCGACTGAGCACCCGGCGCGGCGCAGGCCGCCGCGCAAATTTGCTACGCTTGCCGTAGCCAGCCGGCCGAACCCCTACCGTCCCGACCCCGCATGCCCGCCAGCCTTACCCTCATCGTCGCCTATTCCACCAATCGCGTCATCGGCCGCGACAACGCCCTGCCCTGGAAGCTGCCGGGCGATCTGGCGCATTTCAAGCGCAGCACCCTGGGCCACCCCATCATCATGGGCCGCAAGACCTGGGACTCGCTGGGACGGCCGCTGCCCGGCCGCAGCAACATCGTGATCAGCCGCAACCCCGATTTCAGCGCCGCGGGCGCCATCGTGGTGCCGTCGCTTGCAGCGGCAATCCAGGCCTGCGGCGACATCGACGCGGCCTACGTGATCGGCGGCGCGCAGATCTACGCGCAGGCCCTGCCGCTGGCCCAGCGCGTGCTGGCCACCGAAGTCCGCGCCGAGGTCGAAGGCGACGCCTTCTTCCCGCTGCTGCCCGCCTTCCAATGGAAGGAAACGGCGCGCGAAGCCCAGCCGGCCGAAAACGGCTACGAATACGATTTCGTGACTTACGAGCGGCAGTGACTCAAGCCGCCGCCCCCGCATTGCGCATGAAGCGCCAGAGGGCGGGCGCCTCCGAGTAGGCCACGTTGAAGCGCACCCAGGGCGTATCGGCCTCGTCCGCCTCGAAGTAGGAACCTGGCGCCAGCCAGATGCCGTCCTTCAATGCCAGTTCCGCCAGGCCGTTGGCGCCGCGCTCGCGCCACTGTCCGGCCACCTTGGCCCACAGGAACAGGCCGCCTTGCGGCCTCCCATAGATCTCGAAACCATGCTGCGCCATCAGCTCGGCCACGCCCGCATGAGCCTCTGCCAGGCGCTCGCGGGTACGGGCGATGTGGGCGCGGTAGCGGCCCTCGCGGATAACCTGGTGCACGATGCGCTCCATGATCTCCGGCGAGGTCAGGCCCACCGCCATCTTGGTGCGCGCGATGTCACGCGCCAGATCGCGGTGCGCCACCACATAGCCCACCCGCACCGACGGGCTGATGACCTTGGAGTACCCGCCCAGGTAGACCACGCGCCGCGCCCCGTCCAGGGCGGCCAGCATGGGCGTCACGCCGGGCGCGAGTTCGCGCGAGATATCGTCTTCCACCACCCACAACCCGTGCCGCTCGGCCGCCTGCAGGATGCGGAAGGCGTTGGCCATGCTGATGCTGGCGCCCGAAGGATTCTGCAAGGCGGTGTTGACGACCAGGGCCCGCGGCCGGTGGCGAGCCACCGCCGCTTCCAGCGCCTCGCAGTCCAGCCCGTCCGGCGTGCGGGGCACGGGCACCGCGCGCAGGCCCGCCAGGCGCAGCATCTGCAGCAGGTTGGCATAGGCGGGCTGCTCCACCACCACCGTGTCGCCCGGCCTCAGCAAGGTGCGTATCACCATGTCCAGCCCGTGCGTCACGCCCTGGGTCAGCACGACCTGCGAGGCCTCGACCTCCATGCCCTGCGCGCTCAGGCTGGCCGCGATGGTCTCGCGCAGCGGCGCATAGCCGTAGGGATGCCCGTAGTTCGCGATGCGCATGGCCGGCACCCGCCCCATGTGGCGCAGGGCCATGTGCAGCCCCTCTTCGTTCAGCCATTCGCCCGGCAACCAGCCGCAGCCCGATTTGATGGGGATGGAATGGTCCGCGAAGATATCCGACAGCAGCCAGCCGGCGTTCAGGCGCGGCGGCTCCCAGGACGGCGGCTGGCTCGGGCGCGCGGGAGCGTCCGGCGTCGCGACCCGATAGCCCGCGCCCGGCCGCGCCGCCAGCCAGCCCAGCGATACCAGCCGGCTGTACGCGCTGGCCACCGTGAAGGTGCTGACCTCGTACAGGCGCGCGAACTCGCGCACCGAGGGTAGGGACATACCCGGACGCAAGGTCTGTTCTTCGATGGCGCGCAGGATGGCGGCGACCAGCTGCTCGACCAGGGTCGGCGCCTGTCCGCGGCCACGGGCGCGGTTGGGCTGGAAATCGATCACGGCATTAACTGTACAGTTGTGTCGCTTATAACTATACAGTTAGCCGCATTTGCGCAGATCGTATATTTTCATTCCCCTGCGGACGCACCAGAATCATTTCAATCCCGCTGGCTGCACAACCGTCGCCCAAGTCCAGCGCTTGTCCGTCCCCTGGAGCCGCCATGAACGCCCCCGACAAACTGCCCGACCTGTCCCACCTCTGGATGCCCTTCACTGCCAACAAGCAGTTCAAGGCCCACCCGCGCATGCTGGCGACCGCCAAGGGCATGTACTACACCTCGACCGATGGCCGCCAGATCCTGGACGGCACCGCCGGCCTGTGGTGCGTCAACGCCGGCCACGGCCGCGAGGAAATCGTCGCCGCGATCTCCCGCCAGGCGGGCATCCTGGACTACGCGCCGGGCTTCCAGCTGGGCCACCCGCTGGCCTTCGAAGCCGCAACCGCCGTCGCCGGCATGATGCCGCAGGGCCTGGACCGGGTCTTCTTCACAAACTCGGGTTCCGAATCCGTCGATACCTGCCTGAAGATCGCCCTGGCCTATCACCGCGCCCGCGGCGAAGGCCAGCGCACGCGCCTGATCGGCCGCGAACGCGGCTACCACGGCGTGGGCTTCGGCGGCATCTCGGTCGGCGGCATCTCGACCAACCGCAAGACCTTCTCCGGCGCGCTGCTGCCCGCCGTGGACCATCTGCCGCACACCCACAACATCGAGCAGAACGCCTATTCCAAGGGCCAGCCGGCCTGGGGCGCGCACCTGGCCGACGAACTGGAGCGCATCGTTGCCCTGCACGATCCGTCCACCATCGCCGCGGTCATCGTCGAACCCATGGCGGGCTCGACCGGCGTGCTGATCCCGCCCAAGGGCTATCTGGAAAAGCTGCGCGAAATCACCTCCAAGCACGGCATCCTGCTGATTTTCGACGAAGTCATCACCGCCTATGGCCGTCTGGGCGCCGCCACGGCATCCGAGTTCTTCGGCGTCACGCCGGACATCATCGCCATGGCCAAGGGCGTGAGCAACGCCGCCGTGCCGGCCGGCGCCGTCGCGGTCAAGCGCGAAGTGCATGACGCCATCGTCAACGGCCCTGCCGGCGGCATCGAGTTCTTCCACGGCTACACCTACTCGGCGCACCCGCTCGCCGCCGCCGCCATCCTGGCCACCCTGGACATCTACCGTCGCGACGACTTGTTCGGCCGCGCCCGCAAGCTGTCCGGCGCCTTCCAGGAAGCCGCCCACGGCCTGAAGGATGCGCCGCACGTCATCGACGTGCGCAACCTGGGCCTGGTCTGCGGCATCGAACTGGCGCCGCGCGCGGGCGCCCCCGGCGCGCGCGCCGCCGAAGTGTTCCAGAAGTGCTTCGACAGCGGCCTGATGGTGCGCTACACCGGCGATATCATCGCGATCTCGCCCCCGCTCATCATCGACGACGCGCAGATCGGCCAGATCTTCGAACAGATCGGCAAGGTACTGAAGGAAATCGCCTGATTGTGCGCCGCCCCGCGAGGGGCGGCTTTTCGCCTGGGCGGCCTCTGGCCGCCCTCCGGCATTTTTCAACGCCCCAGATTCGAGCGTTCCCCCCATGAAGAAGATCCCGCATTTCATCAACGGCCAGCACTACGACGGCCGCAGCAACCGTTACGCCGACGGCTTCAACCCCGCCACCGGCGAAGTCACTTCCTCCATTCCGCTGGCGTCCAACGAAGAAGTGGCGCTGGCCGTCGCCGCCGCCCGAGCTGCCTTTCCGGCCTGGTCCGAAACGCCCGCGCTCAAGCGCGCGCGCATCCTGTTCAACTTCAAGGCGCTGCTGGACAAGCATCAGGATGAACTGGCCGAGCTGATCACGCGCGAACACGGCAAGGTCTTCTCCGACGCCAAGGGCGAAGTCACGCGCGGGATCGAAATCGTCGAATTCGCCTGCGGCATTCCGCAGCTGATGAAGGGCCAATACTCCGACCAGATCGGCGGCGGCATCGACAACTGGAGCATGCGCCAGGCCCTGGGCGTGGTGGCCGGCATCACACCATTCAACTTCCCCATGATGGTGCCGTGCTGGATGTTCCCGGTGGCCATCGCCTGCGGCAACACCTTCGTGCTCAAGCCTTCCGAGCGCGACCCGTCGGCCTCGCTGCGCCTGGCCGAGCTGCTGGCCGAAGCCGGCCTGCCCGAGGGCGTGTTCAACGTCGTCCACGGCGACAAGCAGGCGGTGGACGCGCTGATCGCGCATCCGGACGTCGAGGCCCTGTCCTTCGTCGGCTCGACGCCCATCGCCGAATACATCTATGCCGAAGGCACCCGCCGCGGCAAGCGCGTGCAGGCGCTGGGCGGCGCCAAGAACCACATGGTGATCATGCCCGACGCCGACCTGGACCAGGTCACCGACGCGCTGATGGGCGCGGCCTATGGCTCGGCCGGCGAACGCTGCATGGCCATCTCGGTGGCCGTGGCGGTGGGCGACGTGGCCGACAAAGTGGTCGAGCGCCTGGCCCCGCGCGTGAAGGCGCTGGTGGTCAAGGACGGCATGCAGCCGGACGCCGAAATGGGTCCGCTGGTGACCGCCCAGCATCGCAGCAAGGTCATGGGCTATATCGAGGACGGCATTGCTTCCGGCGCCGATATGGTGGTCGACGGCCGCGGCCTGAAGGTGCCCGGCAACGAAAAGGGCTTCTTCCTGGGCGGCACGCTGTTCGACAACGTAAAACCCGCCATGAACATCTATCGCGAAGAAATCTTCGGACCGGTGCTGTGCGTGGTGCGCGTGCCGGACTTCGCCTCGGCGGTGGAACTGATCAACGCCCATGAATTCGGCAACGGCGTGGCCTGCTTCACGTCCGACGGCGGCGTGGCGCGCACCTTCGCGCGCCAGATCAAGGTCGGCATGGTCGGCATCAACGTGCCCATCCCGGTGCCCATGGCCTGGCACTCCTTCGGCGGCTGGAAGCGTTCGCTGTTCGGCGACCACCACGCCTACGGCGAAGAAGGCATCCGCTTCTATTCGCGCTACAAGAGCGTGATGCAGCGCTGGCCCGACAGCATCGCCAAGGGCGCCGAGTTCACCATGCCTGTGGCGAAGTGAACCCACCCCCGAAGCGCTGCGCGCTTCCCCCTCAAGGGGGCGTCGCTGCGGACCGGCGGAGCCGGATCCGCGCGACCGCGCTTGGGACGGTCTTGCCAGTTGGTTACGTTGTGCCCGTTTGCAGCGGGAACTGAAATGGGCGCGGCGTAGCCGCGTCTTCCTCATATCAAAACGACAAGGGGAATCCTGATGCGCATCGGGATAGGCGGCTTTCAGCATGAAACCAATACGTTCGCGCCTTCGCGCGCGGCGTGGGAGGACTTTGCCGAGAAGGGCGGCGGCTGGCCCAAGCTGGTCAGCGGGCCCGCGATGTTCCAGGCGGTGGCGGGCGCCAACATACCGGTAGCGGGCTTTATTGAAGCCATGGGAAGGCACACCTTGCTGCCCACTACTTGGGCGGCGGCCAGCCCCTCGGGGCCGGTCACCAAGGATGCGTTCGAACGCATCAGCGCAATGATCCTGCAGGGGCTGTCGCTGGCGCTGCCGCTGGACGGCGTCTATCTGGATTTGCATGGCGCCATGGTCACGGAACACCTGGATGACGGCGAAGGCGAACTGCTGCGTCGCGTGCGCGAGCTGGTGGGGCCGGACGTGCCCGTCGTGGCCAGCCTGGACCTGCACGCCAACGTCACCCGCGCCATGGTGCGCCACGCCGACGCGCTGGTCTGCTACCGCACCTATCCTCACATCGACATGGCGGAAACCGGGCAGCGCGCAGCCGAACTGCTGTCCTCGCGGCTGGCCGGCATGCCCAGGCCCTGCGTCGCCCTGCGTGCGCTGCCCTACCTGATTTCGCTGTGCTGGCAATCCACCGATATCGAGCCCTCGCGCAGCCTGTACCAGTTGGTGGGTGACATCGAAACGCGCGGCGCGCTCAGCCTGTCGTTCGCCACGGGTTTTCCCGCGGCCGACTTCCCCGAGTGCGCCCCCACGGTGTGGGCCTACGGCGCGACCCAGGCCGAAGCCGACGCCGCCGCCGACGAAATGGCGCGCGCCGTGCTCAACGCGGAACGCGACTTCGGCGGCAGGCTCTACACCCCGGATGAAGCCGTGCAGGAGGCCATGCGCCTGGCGCACGACGCCAACAAGCCCGTGGTCATCGCCGACGCGCAGGACAATCCCGGCGCCGGCGGCAGCTCGGACACCACCGGCGTGCTGCGCGCGCTGATCCGGCACGATGCCCGCGATACCGCCATCGGCCTGATCGTCGATCCCGCGGCCGCGCTGGCTGCTCATCGCGCGGGCGCCGGAAACAAGGTCCGGATTGCATTGGGTGGACACTCGGGTATTCCCGACGATGAACCGCTGGACAGCGAGTTCATCGTCGAGAAAACCTCGGATGGACGCTTCGATACGCACGGCGCCTTCTATCGCGGCTTCCATATGGACCTGGGGCCCAGCGCCTGTCTGCGCATAGGCGGCGTGCGCATCATCGTGGCGTCCAACAAGGTGCAGATGGCCGACCAGGAGATGTTCCGCTTTGCCGGCGTGGAACCGCAACGCGCGGCGATCCTGGTGGTCAAGAGCTCCGCGCACTTCCGCGCGGATTTCACCGACATTGCGGAGAAGATCCTGGTGTGCGCGGCCCCGGGTTCCATGCTGATGGATGCGGCAAAACAACCATGGACACGGTTGCGTCCCGGCATCAGAATGGCGCCTTGCGGACCTGTCTTTTCCGGCAGGCCTGCTACCGCCTGAAGCTCGCACGCCGCCCCCGCGCGGCGGACCAACGACGCAGCGGCGCGATGGCGCCGCTCACTACGCATCAAGGGGAACATTCATGCTGAAGTACGTCCGAGCGGCCGCGCTGGCCGGCGCCACCCTGATGATGGCTCACGGCGCCTACGCCGAGACCGTCATCAAGTCGGTGATGCACTCGCCTCTGCGCCTGACCGACCCGCATGCCACCACCGCGTACATCACGACGTGGCACGGCTACATGATTTATGACACCCTGCTGGCCACCGATGCCGACAACAAGATCCAGCCGCAGATGCTGGAAAAGTGGGAAGTCTCGCCCGACGGCAAGACCTACACCATGACCTTGCGCGACGGCCAGAAGTGGCATGACGGCAAGCCGGTGACCTCCGAGGACTGCGTCGCCTCGATCAAGCGCTGGGCCGCCGGCGACGGCATGGGCCGCACACTGCTGAAGTTCACCGACAAGATCGAAGTCATCGACGACAAGAGCTTCCGCATCGTCATGAAGGAACCGACGGACCTGGCGCTGCGCGCCCTGTCCAAGCCCACCGGCACGGCGCCGTTCATGATGCCCAAGCGCATCGCCGAACAGGCCATCGGCCAGCCCATCACCGACATGACCGGCTCGGGTCCGTTCAAGATCGTCGAATTCAAGCCGGGCGTGAAGACCGTCTACGCCAAGAACGCCGACTACGTGCCGCGCAAGGAGCCCGCGAGCGGCCTGGCCGGCGGCAAGGTCGTCAACATCGACAAGGTCGAATGGGACGTCATGCCGGATGCGCTGACCACCGCCAACGCCTTGCTGGGCGGCGAGATCGACTTCGTCGAGCAGTTCCCCTATGACCTGCTGCCGATGATCGAAGGCAACAAGGACCTGAAGGAAGAGTCGCTCAGCCCGGTCGGCTACTTCACGATGTACCGCTTCAACTTCAAGTACCCGCCCTTCAACAACAAGAAGGTGCGCCAGGCCGCGATGTACGCCATCGGTCAGGAAGACGTGATGAAGGCGCTGGTCGGCAATCCGAAGTACTGGAAGACCTGCGCCTCGCTGTGGGGCTGCGGCACGCCGCTGGAAAGCGACATCGGCAAGGACATGGTGGTGCCGTCCAACATCGAGAAGGCCAAGGCGCTGCTGAAGGAAGCGGGCTACGACAACACGCCCATCCTGGTCATGCACGCGACCGACGTCGGCACCCTGTCGGCCCAGCCGGTGGTGATGGCCCAGGCGCTGCGCAAGGCCGGCTTCAACGTCAACCTGGCCGCGATGGACTGGCAGAGCGTGGCCACGCGCCGCGCCTCGAAGGCCGCGCCGGCGGAAGGCGGCTGGAACATCCACAACACCAACTGGTACGCCACCGACGTGATGGACCCGGTCCGCTCCGCCCCGGCCGCGGCCAACGGCGACAACGCCTGGTTCGGCTGGCCCGACTTCCCGCAAATCGAAGAACTGCGCACCAAGATGGCGCTGACCTCCGACCCCGCGGAACAGAAGAAGATCGCCGAGGAAGTGCAGCGCATCGGCATCGATGAAGGCCTGTACGTGCCGCTGGGCCAGATGTCCGTGCCCACCGTCTACTCGACCAAGCTCTCGGGCCTGGTGCACGCGCCGGTGTTCGCGTTCTGGAACGTCAAGAAAGCCCCTTGATGGGCAAGTAGTTCAGGGGGAAATACATGCTGGCATTTGTCTCACGCCGGCTCCTCGCGACCATCCCCGTTCTGGTGATGGTCGCGGTGGTGGTCTTCGCGATATTGCGTTTCAGCCCGGGAGATCCGGCCATCATCATGGCGGGCGACGGCGCCACGCCCGAGCGTATCGTCCAGATACGCCAGACGATGGGCCTGGACCAACCGGTCATCAAACAGTTCTTCATCTGGGGCGGCAAGCTCCTGCAAGGCGACCTGGGCACTTCGCTCATGTCGGGCGTGCCGGTCACCAAGCTCATCGGCCAGCGCCTGGAACCGTCGCTCAGCCTGGCGGTGCTGACCCTGGTGTTCACCCTGCTCGTCGCCATTCCGCTGGGCGTGCTGGCCGCGTGGCGGCAAGGCAAGCTGCTGGACCGCGCCGTGATGGGGTTCTCGGTGCTGGGCTTCTCGGTGCCCGTCTTCGTCACGGGGTACCTACTGATCTGGCTCTTCGCCATCAAGCTGGGCTGGTTCAACGTGCAGGGCTACGCGCCGCTGGCCAAGGGCTTCTGGCCTTATCTGCACCGCCTCATCCTGCCGTCGCTGGCCCTGTCCACGGTCTACGTGGCGCTGATTGCGCGCATCACGCGCACCAGCGTCATCGAGGTCATGGGCGAGGACTTCATCCGCACGGCGCGCTCCAAGGGCCTGGGTGAAACCGGCGTGCTGCTGGGCCACGCCCTGCGCAACGCCGCCGTGCCCATCGCCACGGTAGTGGGCCTGGGCATCGCGCTGCTGATCAGCGGCGTGGTCGTGACCGAATCGGTGTTCAACATCCCCGGCCTGGGCCGGCTGGTGGTGGAAGCCGTGCTGGCGCGCGACTACCCGGTCATCCAGGGCCTGACGCTCTTCTTCGCGTTCGTCTACGTGTTCATCAATCTAGTTGTCGATTGCGCCTACACGGTGTTCGACCCGCGGATCAGGTACTAGGGCCTGTTCACACTACATGGAGCCTTGCATGAGTACCCAAAAGAGCGCCTATCAAGGCGCGAAGCGCAGACGTGGCGGGACCACGGCGAGCATTCGCAACGCAGAGAGGTGCTCTTTTGGGTACTCACCCTGCGGGCAGGCCAGCTATCGGGCGTCTGGCGTCGTTGCAGTCACCTTGCGTGGCACAGCCACGCGGCGGCGCCCGCGCCTAGCCAGACGCCCGATAGCTGGCCTGTGCAAGGCTCCATGTAGTGTGAACAGGCCCTAACCATGCAAACGCCTACCGATGCCGCCGCGCAAGCGGCCGCCGATCTCCCTGGAGGCGGCACGCCCCAGGCCACCGCCTGGCGCCAGATCCGCCTGGGACTCAAAAGCTGGCCCGTGATGCTGGCGCTGGTGGTGCTGGTGGCGATCGTCGCCATCGCGCTGTTCGCGCCGCTGCTGGGCACCGTCGACCCCACCCTGCTCAACCCCGGCTCGCGCCTCAAACCGCCCTTCTCCGACTACCTGCTGGGCACCGACGCCTTCGGCCGCGACGTCTGGTCGCGCGTGGCCTATGGCGCCCGCATCTCCCTGATCGCGGGCCTGGGCGCGGCGGTCGTCAGCGTGGCCATCGGGCTGGTCATCGGCGTGATCGCCGGCTGGTTCCGCTCGCTGGACGGGCTGATCATGCGCACCATGGACGCCATCATGGCGATTCCCGGCATCCTGCTGGCGATCGCCCTGGTGTCCGTCACGGGCGCCAGCATCACGACCGTGCTGGTGGCCATCACCATCCCCGAAATCCCGCGGGTGGTGCGGCTGGTGCGCGGCCAGATCCTGACCGTGCGCGGCGAACCCTACGTCGAGGCGGCGCTGGCCCTGGGCACGCCGCTGCCGCTGCTGCTGTGGCGCCACATGGTGCCCAGCACGATCGCGCCGCTGACGGTGCAGGGCACCTACGTGTTCGCGTCCGCCATGCTCACCGAGGCCATCCTGAGCTTCCTGGGCGCAGGCATCCCACCCGAGATCGCCTCCTGGGGCAACATCATGTCCGAAGGACGCATGTACTTCCGCATGCTGCCCGGGCTGATCCTGTTCCCCGGCCTGTTCCTGTCGCTGACCGTGCTCAGCGTGAACATCCTGGGCGACGCCCTGCGCGACGCGCTGGACCCGAAAATGGTGCGCAGGATCTGATGCCGATGACCTACTCTCCCACTCCCCCCGCGGGCGACACCTCGTCCGCCATCCTGGCCATCCGCAACCTCTCGGTGGAAGTTGCCGGCGCGGGCAACCGCGTCGTGCGCAACCTGAGCCTGGACGTGCACGCCGGCGAAACGGTATGCGTGGTCGGCGAGTCCGGCTCGGGCAAGTCCGTCACCTCGCTGGCTGTCATGGGCCTGCTGCCTCCCGGCGTGCTGGGCGTCAGCGCCGGCTCCATCCGCGTGGAAGGCGAAGACGTGGTCAGCGCAACGCAGCGCCGCCTGCGCGAGATGCGCGCCACCCGCATGGCCATGGTGTTCCAAGAGCCCATGACCGCGCTGAACCCCGTGCATACCGTGGGCAAGCAGGTCGACGAAGTGCTGCGCCTGCACCGCAAGCAGATGTCGGCAGCGGAACGCCGCGCCAAGGTGCTGGACATGTTCCAGTCCGTGCACCTGCCCGACGTCGAGCGCATCTTCGAGGCCTATCCGCACCAATTGTCGGGCGGCCAGCGCCAGCGCATCGTCATCGCGATGGCGCTGATCCTGGAACCCAAGCTGCTGATCGCGGACGAACCGACCACGGCGCTGGACGTCACCACGCAGAAGCAGATCCTGGCGCTCATCAAGGAGCTGCAGGTCAAGCACCAGACCGCCGTGCTGTTCATCACGCACGACTTCGGCGTGGTGGCCGAGATCTCCGACCGCATCGTGGTGATGAACCGCGGCGACCTGATCGAAAGCGGCACGCGCAACGAGATCCTGGCCGAGCCCAAGCAGTCGTACACGCGCCGCCTGGTGTCGTCCGTGCCCAGCCTGGTGCCCTCGCGCCGCGAAGCGCCCTCCGGCATGCCGGTGCTGCACGTCAAGGGACTGGGCCGCACCTATGGAACCAAGAGTTCGCTGTTCTCGCGCCAGACGGCGCGCAGCGTGATCGCGGCCACCGACGTCAACCTGACGCTGCGCAAGGGTGAAATCCTGGGCATCGTGGGCGAATCCGGTTCGGGCAAGTCCACCGTGGCGCGCTGCATCGTGCGCCTGATCGAGCCCACCGCGGGCCACATGATGATGGGCGGCGAAGACCTCAGCACCCTGTCCGGTTCGGCGCTGCGCCCCGTGCGCCGCCGCATACAGATCGTGTTCCAGGATCCGTACCGTTCGCTGAATCCGCGCCGCACCGTCGGCGAATCCATCATCGAGGGCCTGCTGAACTTCGGCGTGGCCCGCGAGCAGGCATTGAAGCGCGCCGGCGAAACCCTGAGCGTGGTGGGCCTGAGCCCGGACGCCATGCGCCGCTACCCGCACCAGTTCTCCGGCGGCCAGCGCCAGCGCATCTGCATCGCGCGCGCCCTGGTCATGGACCCGGAGATCCTGGTGGCCGACGAGGCCGTGTCCGCCCTGGACGTGTCGGTACAGGCCCAGGTACTGGAACTGCTGGAGCAGGTGCGCCAGCGCACCGGCGTGGGCGTGCTGTTCATCACCCACGACTTGCGCGTGGCCGCGCAGATCTGCGACACCATCATGGTGATGCAGCGCGGCAAGGTCGTCGAGACCGGCTCCGCCGAAACCGTGCTGACCGAACCGCGCCACGAATACACGCGGGCCCTGATCGACGCCGCCCCCGGACGCGACTGGGACTTCCGCAACTTCCGGCCGGTCGCCGCCGGCCTGGGCCACGCCGCCGCGCCCTGAGGCGCGCGCCGCCTGTACACACACTGGAACCGAAATGCCGCAACCGCATGAACTGTCCGCCGTGGAGCTGCTCCAGGCCTACCGCGACAAGACGCTGTCGCCCGTCGAGGTCACCCGTTCGGTGCTGGACCACATCGCGCGCTGGGAACCGCAGCTCAAGGCCACCTACGCCCTGGATCCGGACGGCGCGCTGGCGCAGGCCCGCGCCTCCGAAGCCCGCTGGATGAAGGGTGAACCGCTGGCAACCGGAGGCCACACGCTGGACGGCGTGCCCGCCACCATCAAGGAAAACATCGCCACGCGCGGCGTGCCGGTGCCGCTGGGCACGGCAGCCACGGAACTGAAGCCCGCCGCCGCCGACGCGCCGCCGGCCGCCCGCATGCGCGAAGCCGGCGCCGTGCTGCTGGGCAAGACCACCATGCCCGACTTCGGCATGCTGTCCTCGGGCCTGTCCAGCTTTCACGAACTGACCCGCAACCCCTGGGACCTGTCCAAGAACCCCGGCGGCTCCAGCGCCGGCGCGGGCGCCGCGGCGGCGGCCGGCTACGGCCCGCTGCACATCGGCACCGACATCGGCGGCTCCGTGCGCCTGCCGGCGGCCTGGTGCGGCATCGCCACGCTCAAGCCCAGCCTGGGCCGCATTCCCATCGATCCGCCGTTCATGGGCCGCTGCGCCGGCCCCATGACGCGCACCGTTGCCGACTCGGCGCTCATGATGGGCGTGCTGTCGCAGCCCGACGCGCGCGACCACATGAGCCTGCCCTACCAGGACTTCGACTGGCTGGACCTGGAACTCGACCTGCGCGGCGTGCGCATCGGCCTGCTGATGGACGCGGGCTGCGGCCTGCCCCTGGACCCTGAGATCCGCGCTGCGGTGGAAGCCGCGGCCCGCGCCTTCGAGGCCGCCGGCGCCATCGTGACGCCGATGCGGCCCTGGATGACGCCCGCCATGCTGGAGGGCGTGGACCGCTTCTGGCGCACCCGCTCGGCCATCGATCTGGCGGCCCTGCCGCAAGAGCGCCGCGACAAGATACTGCCCTTCATCCGCACCTGGGCGGAAAGCGGCGGTGGCCAATCGGGCGAAGCCGTGTTCCGCAGCTACTACGAAACCATGAACGTGCGCGCCAAGACGGTCGCGGCCTGCGCGCCCTACGACTACGTGCTCTCCCCCGTGGCCCCGGTGGTCGCCTACAACGCCGAATGGCCGTCGCCGACCAACGAAGTCGCGACCACCATGCACCACATCGGCTACACGCTCCCCTACAACATGAGCGAGCAGCCCGCGGCATCCGTCAATTGCGGCTACACCAAGGCGGGTCTGCCGATCGGCCTGCAGATCGCCGGCGCGCGCTTCGACGACCTGGGCGTGCTGCGCATCGCTCGCGCCTGGGAAACCATGCGGCCCGAGCAACACCCCTGGCCCCAGCCTCCCCAGGCGGCCTGAACTATCCTCAACAGCAAACCCACAGGAATTCCCATGCGTTGGCTTTTGGCAATGATCAAGCACGAGACGAATACGTTTTCGCCCGTGCCCACTCCGCTTGAACGCTTCTTCCGCGGCAATCCCGAGGTCCTGGCCGGTGAACGCGCCATCAAGGCCTACGAGAACACCGACAGCGGCCTGGGCGGCTATATCGAAGTGGCGCGCCGCGAAGGCGCGGAAATCGTCGTGCCCGTGGCGGCCGAGTCCTGGCCCAGCGGCCCCGCCAGCGCCGAAACCCACGAGCGGCTATGCAAGCTGGTCCTGGACGAGGTCCAGCGCGGCGGCTACGACGCCATCCTGCTGGATCTGCACGGCGCCATGGTCGCCGAGGGCGTGGAGGATGCCGAAGGCGACCTGCTGCGCCGCCTGCGCGAGATCGATCCGCATACGCCCGTGGCGGTGACGCTGGACATGCATGCCAACGTCTATGACGACATCGTCAAGAACGCCACGGTCATCAGCGGCTTCCACACCTATCCGCACGTGGACATCCGCGCCGCGGGCCTGCGAGCCGCGAACGTGATCGCGCGCACCCTGAAGGGCGAGATCAAGCCCGTCATGTCCTGGGCCAACAAGCCCATGCTGCCGCACATCATGTGCCAGGGCACCCATGCCGCGCCCAACAAGCCGCTGCAGGAACGCTGCAAGGAACTGGAAGCCGGCGGCGTGCTGGCCGCCTCGGTCTTCGTGGGATTCCCGCACGCCGACATCCGCGAAGCCGGCCTGAGCGCCGTGGTCTGTACCGACGGCAATCTGGCCGAGGCGCAGCGCCACCGCGATGAACTACTGGATCACGCCTGGAGCGGCCGCGCCGACTGGGTGTTCCAGCCGGAACCGCTGGCCCCCACCATCGCGCGCGCCAAGGCCATCGAACAAGGCCCGGTCGTGCTGCTGGACCACTACGACAACACCGGTTCCGGCGGCACCATGGACACCACCGCCGTGCTGGCCGAGGTGCTGCGCCAGGAACTGGAGAACGTGGTTTTCTACGCCATCTGCGACCCGGAGGCGGCGCAGCAGGCGGCCACCGCGGGCGTGGGACAGACCATCACGATCAAGCTCGGCGGCAAGATGGCCATGCCCGCCATCAAGGAGCCCAGCGAACCGCTGGAAGTTACCGGCCGCGTCAAACTGGTGTTCGACGGCGTCTATCTGAACCGCGGACCGATGTACCGCGGCGTGCGCAACGACACCGGCCTGACGGTCGTGATCGACACGGGCCGCGTGGAAATCGTGGTGGTGTCCCGCCACCAGGAGCCCTTCGACATCAATTGCCTGCTGTCGGCCGGCATCGATCCGCTGCAAAAGCGCTACGTCGTGCTCAAGAGCCGAGTCCACTGGCGCGCGGGCTTCTCCGACATGGCGACACAGGTCATCGAATGCACCGGCGTGGGGGTCACCACCTCGGACTACGGCCAGCTTGAATTCAAGCACGTGCGCCGTCCGATCTATCCCCTGGACCCGATGTAATCTCCGGTCGCGGTATTTAGTCCTGAAAAGCCGGCGCGAACGCGCCGGCTTTCATTTTGAAATCTTCTGTAACGGTGGGCGTGGTCACATGACCATCGGCCTCGGTATACTCGCCGCGGGCCTTACAAGCCGATGAATACGTGTATTCCGATGGCGGACGCCAATAATAGGGTCCGGCGGCCAGAAGCAGCCGCGTGTCACCGGATATGACTCGATAATCAACGATACAAGCAGAACGATGAAAAAGAGCGTAGCGATCACCCTGGGCGTGGTCATAGTGGGAGCGGGAAGCTGGGTCGGGGCCACGTGGTACACCGGCAAGCGCATCGAGGAAAGCTCGCAGCGCCATCTGGCGGAAGCCAACGAAAAACTGGCCAAGATCACGCCTCTGTTCGGTCTGCGCATCGATCAGCTGAAGTACGAGCGCGGCCTGTTCTCGACGCAGGCGCGTTATGGCGTGTCGCTGGTCAAGGGCGACAAGATCGCCGAAGACCTGCCCAAAGGCATGATCGAGTTCGACGCATCCATCGAACACGGTCCCTTCCCCAAGAGCGCCCTGGCGCGCGGCGCCATCGCGCCCAAGCTGGCGTTCACGCACGCCGAGCTCGCCAAGACCGACAACATCAAGGAACTGTTCGAGCTGACCAAGGGCGTGGTGCCCCTGAGCGCGGACACGATCATCAATTTCGGCGGCTTCGCCACCTCGACCGCCAATATCGCCCCCGTGCAGATCACGCACGAAGGCAACGCCGTCAACTTCAGCGGCATGGCGATCAACGGCACCTTCGACCGCGCGCAGCAAGCCGTCACGGCGCACGCCCTGATGGAAACGCTGTCGGTGGATGGCGAAAAATCGGACGACCCCATCAAGATGCTGGTGTCCGGCCTGACGATGGACGTCAACAGCCGCATGGGCAAGTTCGGCCTGTCCATTGGCGACTCCAGCGTCAAGCTCAAGCGCATCGACGTCACCCGCCCCGGTGACGACGTCAAGGTCTCGCTGGACAACCTGGGCTATGGCGTCAAGCTGGCCGAAGACGACAAGAACGTCAACGTCGAAGCCACCTACCAGACCGGCAACATCACGTTCAACGACGTGGCCCTGGGCAACGGCCAGGCCGTGATCAAGCTCGCCAAGCTGGACGGCGCCGCCATCAAGCAGCTGTCGGACACCTACAATCAGATCGTGCGCCAGTACATGCTGGGCGCCAGCGACGAAGGCCTGAAGGACGAACAGTTCGACGCCGTGCTGGAAAATGCCGGCAAGCTGCTCAACGGCAACCCCACGTTCAGCATCGACCCGATCAGCTGGAAGACCGACAAGGGCGAAAGCAAGCTGACCTTCGCCCTGGACCTGACCAATCCGCCCAACGTCAAGGATCTGACGCCGCAGGAGATCATGGTCAAGGCCATCAAGCAGATCGATGCGACCCTGGTCATCTCCAAGCCCATGGTGCGCGACCTGATCGTGCAGTACGCCGTCAAGAAGCAAGGCTTGACCGCGGAAAAAGCTGCCGAGGAAGCCGACGACCAGATGCGCTCGATGTCCGGCATGGCTGAAATGCTCAACGTCGGCAAGAACGACGGCGACAACATCATCGGCAAGTTCCACTTCGCCGATGGCATGGGCGACCTGAACGGCCAGAAGATCCCCGCCGACGAACTGTTCGCGGGCCTGCTGGGCGCGACCGGCATGGACGACGACATGGACGGCATGGAAGAGGAAGGCGAACCGGCCGAAGGCACGGAACTGGCCGCAGCCTCCGACACCGCGTCCGCGGCCGGCTACATGCAGGACTTCGACCTGGACACCGTGACGACCATGCTGGACGACATGGTCTACAACCCCCGCAAGCAGGATGGCGACGAGGGTCCCGTCCTGATCCTGGATCCCCGCGACACGGGCGCCAGCGAGCTGCGCGTCGACTTCCTGTGCAACGACTTCACCGAGAAGTGCCATGACCTGGTCGTGACCGCGACCTACAGCAGCAAGAAGCCGGTCTCGCTCAAGGCCATCAATGCCTGGAACCAGGAATACCGCTGGACGCGCGCCTACCTGGACGACAAGAACCGGGCCGTGCTGCAGATGGACATGAACTCGGAAGGCGGCATCGGCAAGGAAAACCTGCAGATCATGCTGAACACGTTCTTCAGCATCGCCGAAGACTTCTCCGTGGCCAGCAAGGCCGCGCCGGCGAAGTAAGCCTCGGCCGAAGCAAGACGAAAAAATCCCCCATCTTTTCGGATGGGGGATTTTTTTTGCCGCCGGGCCGCGCCGACTGCGCTTACGCGTAGGCTTCGATCGGCAGGCAGGCGCACACCAGGTTGCGGTCGCCGTAGGCGTTGTCCACGCGGGCAACCGGCGGCCAGTACTTGGCGTCGCGCAACGAAGCCACCGGATAGGCGGCCTGCTGGCGCGGATAGTCGTGCAGCCATTCCTCGGCCAGCAGCATCTGCGCGGTGTGCGGCGCATTCTTCAGGACGTTGTCCTCGGCATCGCGCTCGCCGCGCTCGACCTGGGCGATTTCCTCGCGGATCGAGATCATCGCGTCGATGAAACGGTCCAGTTCGGCGACGCCTTCCGATTCGGTCGGCTCGACCATCAGCGTGCCGGCCACCGGGAAGCTCATGGTGGGCGCATGGAAGCCGTAGTCCATCAGGCGCTTGGCGATGTCTTCGGCGCTGATGCCGCTGGTTTCCTTGAGCGGACGCACATCGAGAATGCACTCGTGCGCCACGCGGCCATTGCGGCCCGCGTACAGGACCGGATAGTGGTCGCGCAGGCGGGTGGCGATGTAGTTGGCGTTCAGGATGGCGACTTCGGTGGCGCGGCGCAGGCCGTCGGCGCCCATCAGCGAGATGTACACGAACGGGATCGGCAGGATGCCAGCCGAGCCGAACGGCGCGGCCGAGACCGGACCGACCTTGGCGTCGCCAGGCAGCTTGCCCTGTTCGTTCACCACGCCAGGCAGGTAAGGCGCCAGGTGCGCGCGCACCGCCACCGGACCCACGCCGGGACCGCCGCCGCCGTGCGGGATGCAGAAGGTCTTGTGCAGGTTCAGGTGGGACACGTCCGAACCGAACTTGCCCGGCTGGGCCACGCCCACCATCGCGTTCATGTTGGCGCCGTCCAGGTAGACCTGGCCGCCGGCCTGGTGCACCAGATCGCAGATCTCGGTGACGGCTTCCTCGAACACGCCGTGGGTGGACGGATACGTGATCATCAGCGCGGCCAGCTTGTCGCCGACCTGCTCGATCTTGGCGCGCAGATCGGCCAGATCGACGTTGCCGTTGGCGTCCGACGCCACCACCACCACGTCCATGCCGGCCAGTTGCGCCGAGGCCGGGTTGGTGCCGTGCGCCGACGACGGGATCAGGCAGATGTTGCGCTGATGCTGGCCGTTGGCCTGGTGGTAGCCGCGGATGGCCAACAGGCCGGCGTACTCGCCCTGCGCGCCAGAGTTGGGCTGCAGGCTGATGTTGTCGTAGCCGGTGATCTCGCACAGCGCCGCCGACAGGCGGTCGATCAGTTCGTTGTAGCCCTGGCTTTGCGAAGCCGGCGCGAACGGGTGGATCAGCGCGAACTCGGGCCAGGTGATGGGGATCATCTCGGCGGTGGCGTTGAGCTTCATGGTGCACGAACCCAGCGGGATCATGGTGCGGTCCAGCGCCAGGTCCTTGTCGGCCAGCTTGCGCAGGTAGCGCAGCATGTCGGTTTCAGACTGGACGCTGGAGAACACCGGATGCGTCAGGATCGCGCTTTCGCGCGCCACGCCGGCGGGAATGCCGCTGGCGGCGGCCGCGTCCAGCGCGTCGATGTCGAGTTCGACGTCGTCGCGCTCCAGTCCGGCGGCGAAGACGTTGACCAGCGCCTGCAGGTCAGCGACGGTGACGGTCTCGTCCAGCGAAACCGCCAGGCGGGCGCCGTCGACGCGGCGCAGGTTGATGTGCGCGCAATCGGCCGCGGTCAGGATGGCCGGGGTGGCCGCGCCGGTTTCCAGCAGCAGCGTATCGAAGAAGCTGTCGTTGGCGACCTTCACGCCCAGCTTGACCAGTTCGGCACGCAGGATGGCGGTGCTGCGCTGCACGCGCTCGGCGATGCGGCGGATGCCGGCCGGGCCGTGCCACACGGCGTACATGCCGGCCATCACGGCCAGCAGCACTTGCGCGGTGCAGATGTTGGAAGTGGCTTTCTCGCGGCGGATGTGCTGTTCGCGCGTCTGCAGCGCCAGGCGCATCGCCGGATTGCCCTGCGCGTCCTTGGACACGCCGACCAGGCGGCCGGCCATGTTGCGCTTGAAGGCGTCCTTGCAGGCCATGAAGCCGGCATGCGGGCCGCCGAAACCGAACGGCACGCCGAAGCGCTGGGCCGAACCGATGGCGATGTCCGCGCCCCATTCGCCGGGCGCGGCCAGCAGGGCCAGCGCCAGCAGGTCGGTCGCGACGGCCACGATGGCGCCTTGCGCGTGCGCGGCCTCGGCCAGCTTGCGGTAGTCGGCCACCGAGCCGGTGCTGTGCGGATACTGCAGCAGCACGCCGAAGCACTCCGGCAGGCCCTCGGCCTCGTCGCCGATGGCGATCTCGATGTCCAGGCCTTCGGCGCGCGTGCGCACGACTTCGATGGTCTGGGGATGCACGTGGCGCGAAATGAAGAACACCGGGCTCTTCGACTTGGCGCTGCGGCGCGCCAGCGTCATGGCTTCGGCGGCGGCGGTGCTTTCATCCAGCAGCGAGGCGTTGGAGATGTCCAGCCCGGTCAGGTCGGCGACCATGGTCTGGTAGTTCAGCAGGGCTTCGAGGCGGCCCTGGGAGATCTCGGGCTGGTAAGGCGTGTAGGCCGTGTACCAGGCGGGATTCTCAAGAATGTTGCGCAACACCACGTTGGGCGTCTGCGTGCCGTAGTACCCCTGGCCGATGTAGTTGCGGTAGACCTTGTTGCGGCCGGCGATCTGCTTCAGTTCGGCCAGCACGTCGGTTTCGCTGCGCGAGGCGGGCAGCGCCAGCGGGGCCTGGCTGCGGATCTTGGGCGGCACGACTTCCTCGAGCAGGGCGTCCAGGCTGGCGCTGCCGATGACGGCGAGCATGGCGGCCTGGTCGGCGTCGGAAGGGCCGATGTGGCGGGGGATGAAGTCGGTATGGGTGTCTAGGGCGCGCGACATGGAGAGGTCTCGGGATAGCGGGTGTCGTCGGAGGACGGACGGTATTGCATCTTGCGGATCGGGCGCGGAGCTAGTGCTTGCGCGCCCGGTCCGGACCAGCGGCTTAGCCGTTGGCGACGGCTTCGTAGCCGGCGGCGTCGAGCAGCTTGTCGGCGTCGGCGGCATTGACCGGCTTGATCTTGAAGATCCAGGCGGTGAAGGCCGATTCGTTGATCAGGTTGGGGTTGTTTTCCAGCTCTTCGTTGAACGCGACGATCTCGCCGGCCACGGGAGCGTAGATGTCCGAAGCGGCCTTGACCGATTCGACCACGCCGGCGGTCTCACCGGCGTTCAGCTTGGCGCCGACCTTCACGTCGCCGACGAAGACCAGGTCGCCCAATTGGTCCTGGGCGGTATCGGTGATGCCGACGACGAACACGTCGCCTTCGGCTTTGACCCATTCATGGGACTCGGTGTACTTGCGATCGGTGGGCAGACTCATGGGAACTCCTGAGGGAATGCGGGTAGATGAATGGTGTTGCGCGCCTCGCGCGGGCGGCCGTCGCCCCAGGGGCCGGCGGCTCGCGCGAAGCTTCGAGTTTACGAGTGTTCGACCGCTTTGCCGTTACGCACGAACGGCAATTTGCAGGCCAGGGCGGGCACCCATTTGCCGCGGATGTCGACTTCGACCGTGTCGCCCGGCTTGACGCCTTGCGGCAGGCGGGCGAAGCCGATCGACACGCCCAGCGTGGGCGACATGGTGCCGCTGGTGAGCTCGCCCATGCCATCCTTGGTGCGCACGGCCATGTGCGCGCGCATGACGCCGCGCTCTTGCAGCTTCAGGCCGATAAAGGTGGCCGGGGTGGCGAATTGTTCCAGGGCGTCGCGGCCGATGAAACGGCGCTCGGCGTTCTTCAGGGACACGGTCCAGGTCAGGCCGGCCTGGTCGGGCTGGGTCAGCTCGTCCATGTCCTGGCCGTAGAGGTTCATGCCGGCTTCCAGGCGCAGCGTGTCGCGCGCGCCCAGGCCGCAAGGGCGCACGCCTTGGGCAACCAGATCGCGCCACAGCTGCACCACCTCGGCGGCGGGCAGCACGATTTCAAAACCGTCTTCGCCGGTGTAGCCGGTCCGGGCCACCAGGGTGTCGTCGCCCACGCGGGCGGCCACGAAAGGGGTCAGCGGTTCGCTGGCGGCCTGCCAGGCCGGGCGCGCGGCCCAGACCTTGGCGCGGGCGTTCGGCCCCTGCACCGCCACCATGGCCAGGTCGCGGCGCGGGGTGATGGCGACGTCGAACTGGCCGGCCTGCTTGACGCGCTGCATCCAGGCGACGTCCTTGTCGGCCGTGCCGGCGTTGACCACCACGCGCCATTCGTCGGCGGCGAAGAAATAGATGATCAGATCGTCGATCACGCCGCCCTGCGGATTCAGCATGCAGCTGTACAGCGCCTTGCCGGGCACGGTCAGCTTGGACACGTCGTTGGCGACCAGGCGCTGCAGCAACGCAAAAGCGTCCGGGCCGGCGACGTCGACGTTCAGCATGTGCGACACGTCGAACATGCCGGCGTCCTGGCGCACGACATGGTGCTCTTCCAGCTGCGAACCGTAGGCCAGCGGCATGTCCCAGCCGCCGAAGTCGACCATGCGGGCGCCAGAGGCGATGTGTTCTTCGGCCAGCGGGGTGCGTTTGAGGGTTGCGGACATGCGCGGAAACTCCGGGACGGCAGTGTTGCCAGGGTTACGGAATGCCGGTGGCGCCAAGCGGACTGCGCTGGCACAACGGCTGAATCTTCCGCCCCTCTGTCCTTTTGCCTGAGAGTTGCCCCGCGTGGCGGGTTTGCACCTTCGGCGCCTGGGCTGCTCGCTATGTCCCTAGTTCAGGGGCGGCGCCAGGTCTCTCCAGAGTACTGTTTTGCCGCGTCCACGCGGTAAGAAAACCGGGACGGGGCAAGCATGGGCGGTATGGGTTACCTGAGCGATTCCGGGCGAATTGCGCCTTCGGCGGCGGCCGGACATACAGGCCGCTCTCTCCCGCAACATGCGTGACAGCGCCGAAAGCATACAACGAAAGCCGCGGCCAGGGAATGCCTGCGGCGGCCTCAACCCAGCGCCGTGTCCAGCAGCATCATGAGCACGAAGCCCAACATCAGCCCGCAAGTCGCGTAGACCTCATGCCCCTTGCGGTGCGATTCCGGGATGATCTCGTGACTGATCACGAACAGCATGGCGCCCGCGGCGAAACCCAGGCCCCAGGGCAAGAGCGGCTCGGACCAACCCACCACCGCGGCGCCCAGCACCGCGCCCAGCGGCTCGACCAAGCCGGACAGCATGCCCAGCGCCACGGCGAACGCGCGCTGGTAGCCCGCCGCCAGCAGCGCCACCGCCACCACCAGCCCCTCGGGGACGTCCTGGATCGCAATGCCAGTGGCCAGCGCCGTGCCGCGCATGGCGTCGTTGCCCGCATAGCCCACGCCGATGGCCAGGCCCTCGGGCAGGTTGTGCAGGGTGATGGCGAAGACGAACAGCCAAGTGCGGCGCAGGCGGTGCGCCTCGATCCCTTCCCTGCCCTTGATGAAATGCTCGTGCGGCAGGGTGCGGTCCATCAGCAGCAGCACGGCCGCCCCCAGCAGCACGGCGGCGCCCACCGTCAGCCCGGCGCCCCAGGGACCGTAGCCCAGGTCGCGGCCCGCCGCGATGCCCGGCGCCACCAGTGAAAAGGCGCTGGCCGCCAGCATGACGCCGGCCCCGAAGCCGAACATGCTGTCCTGCATTTTTTGCGGAATGCTGCGGGCGAACAGGATGGGCAGGGTGCCCAGCGCCGTGGCGGCTGCCGCCACCAGCCCGCCCAGCAGGGCATCGGCCACGTGCGGCGCGCGCACGTCCAGATAGGCCCACAGCTGGTGCAGGCCCAGGCAGGCCACCAATACGGCCAGGGTCCACACGCTGATGCTGGTGGCTGCTGGCCGCACGCGATGACGGCTGAAGGTATTCATGTGCCGCTGCCCTCCTTGCCAGGAATGCGCTCAGCGCTGCGTCGCCGCGTAACGGCGCGCCACTTCAGGCCAGTTCACGACATTGTAAAAGGCGCCGATGTACTCGGGCCTGCGGTTCTGGTACTTAAGGTAGTAGGCGTGCTCCCACACGTCCAGCCCCAGGATGGGCGTGTTGCCATGCATCAGCGGGCTGTCCTGGTTGGCGCTGCTTTCCACCGTGAGCTTGCCGGCCGGCGTGACCGAAAGCCAGGCCCAACCGCTGCCGAAGCGGGTCAGCGCGGCCTTGGTGAAGGCGTCGCGGAATGCGGCCTGCCCGCCCAGCTCGGCTTCGATGGCCGCCGCCAGCGCGCCGTCCGGCTCGCCCCCGCCCTCGGGCGACATGACCGACCAGAACAGGCTGTGGTTCGCATGGCCACCGCCATGGTTGCGCACGGCGCCGCGGACGGTTTCGGGCAGTTGCTCCAGCCGCGCCACCAGGGACTCGACCGGCTCATTGGTGACGATGCCCGCGCCTTCCAGCGCGGCGTTCAGGCTGTTGACGTAGGTCTGATGGTGCTTGCTGTAGTGGATCTCCATCGTCATCGCGTCGATGTGGGGTTCCAGCGCATCGTAGGCGTACGGCAGGGGCGGAAGGGTGTAAGCCATGCATGTCTCCGTGAGATCCGCCCCCTTGTTCGAGACTGGATCAATATCGAAAACATAAATGATAAGTATTTTTATTTAATATCACAACGGCAAGCTTCCAATTCTTGCCATAGCGCCGGCCTATCGACGCCATGGCCCTACGTGGAAACTACAGCGCCTTGCCGCAGGCGACGCCCGAAGCCCAGGCCCATTGGAAGTTGTAGCCGCCCAGCCAACCCGTAACGTCCACGGCTTCGCCGATGAAATAGAGGCCGGCGGTGGTCTTGGCCTGCATGGATTTCTGGTCCAGCCCGCGCGTGTCCACGCCGCCGCGCATGACTTCGGCCTTTTTGTAGCCGGCCGTGCCGCTGGGCACCAGGGTCCACTGGTGGATGTCCTGCGCCAGCGCACGCAAGGTCTTGTCCGGCGCGTCCGCCAGGCGTAGCGCCGCCAGGCCGGGCTTGCCGCCCTGCTCCGCCAGGTGCAGCCAGCGGTCGGCCAGGCGTTTGGGCCAGAGGCCCGCCAGCACGGTATGCAGCTGCTGCCGGTTGCCTGACTTCGACGCCAGCAGTTCTTCCGCCAGATCGCGGCCGGGCGCCAGATCGATCACGATGGGCTCGCCGGGTTGCCAGTAGCTGGAAATCTGCAGGATGGCCGGACCGGACAGGCCCCGGTGAGTGAAGAGCAGATCCTCGAGGAACTCGCCGCGCGCCTTGCCTTGCCCTGTTTGCAGATTGACCTCCAGCGCCACGCCGGACAATTCGGACAAGGACCGCCACTGCTCGGCATCGAAGGTCAGCGGCACCAGGGCAGGCCGCGGCTCCACCACTTTCAGGCCGAATTGCCGCGCGATCTTCAGGCCGAAATCGGTGGCGCCCAGTTGCGGAATGGCCATGCCGCCGGTGGCGACCACCAGTTTCGCGGCGCGGATCGGGCCCTGGCTGGAGCGCAGCTCGAAGCCCTGCTCGCCATGGCCGATCTCGGACACCGAGCAGCCCATGCGCCACTGCACCCTGCCCGCGTCGCATTCGGCGCGCAGCATCTCGATGATGGATTCGCTGGAATCGTCACAGAACAGCTGCCCGCGATGCTTCTCATGCCAGGCGATGTGGTGGCGCTTCATCAGCGCCAGGAAATCCTGCGGCGTGTAGCCCGCCAAGGCCGAACGGCAGAAATGCGGGTTGTCGGAGAGGAAGTTGGCGGGGCCGGCGCCGATGTTGGTGAAGTTGCAGCGGCCGCCGCCGGAAATACGGATCTTCTCCGCCAGGCGCTCGGCGTGGTCGACCAGCACCACGCGCAGGCCGCGCTGGCCGGCGACCGCGGCACACATCATGCCCGCGGCGCCGGCGCCGAGTACTGCTACATCGAACATCAGTCTTCGATCAGGCAGTCGACGTAGTAGCGCTTTTCGCCGTCCGGACCCACTTCGTCGGCCAGGCCGTGGATGTAGGTTTCGAAACCGGGGAAGCGCTCGTTGAACTCGCGCGCGAACTGCAGGTACTGGACGATGGTGCGGTTGAAGCGTTCGCCCGGGATCAAGAGCGGAATGCCCGGGGGATACGGCGTCAGCAGCACGCCGGTGACGCGGCCTTCCAGCTTGTCGATGTCGACGCGCTCGACCTCGCGGTGCGCCATGCGGGCAAACGCGTCCGACGGTTTCAGCGCCGGGACCATGTCGCTCAGGTACATCTCGGTCGTCAGGCGGGCCACGTCGCGCTCGCGGTAGGCCTCGTGGATCTGCTGGCACAGATCGCGCAGGCCCATGCGCTCGTAGCGGCGATGGTCACGGCAGAATTCCGGCAGGATGCGCCACAGCGGCTGGTTGCGGTCGTAGTCGTCCTTGAACTGCTGCAAGGCGGTCAGCAGCGTGTTCCAGCGGCCCTTGGTGATGCCGATGGTGAACAGGATGAAGAACGAATACAGGCCGGTCTTCTCGACCACCACGCCGTGTTCCGTCAGGTACTTGGACACCAGCGCGGCCGGAATGCCGGTTTCGCCGAAGCTGCCCGACATGTCCAGGCCCGGGGTAATGACCGTGGCCTTGATCGGGTCCAGCATGTTGAAGCCCTCGGCCATTTCGCCGAAGCCATGCCAGTGGTCGTTGGATTCCAGGATCCATTCATCGCGGTTGCCGATGCCTTCGGAAACCAGGCGGTTGGGGCCCCAGACCTTGAACCACCAGTCGTTCTTGCCGAACTCGGACTCCACCTTGCGCATGGCGCGGCGGAAGTCCAGGGCTTCGCGGATGCTTTCCTCGACCAGCGCGGTGCCTCCCGGCGGTTCCATCATGGCGGCGGCCACGTCGCAGGACGCGATGATCGCGTACTGGGGCGAGGTGGACGTGTGCATCAGGTAGGCTTCGTTGAAGACGTTGCGGTCCAACTTGCGGGTCTCGGACTCCTGCACGATGATCTGCGAGGCCTGCGAGATGCCGGCCAGCAGCTTGTGCGTGGAGTGAGTGGCGAACACCATCGCGTCCTGGCTGCGCGGGCGATCCACGCCGATGGCGTGCATGTCTTGGTAGTACTCGTGGAACGAGGCGTGCGGCAGCCAGGCTTCGTCGAAGTGCAGCGTGTCGACATAGCTGCCCAGCTGCTTCTTGATCATTTCGACGTTGTAGATGACGCCGTCGTAGGTGCTCTGCGTCAGCGTCAGGATGCGCGGGTTCTTGTTCACCGCTTCGCGCGCGAAGGGGTTGGCCTCGATCTTCTTGCGGATGTTGTCCGGATGGAATTCTTCCAGCGGGATCGGGCCGATGATGCCCAGGTGGTTGCGCGTGGGGCGCAGGAACACCGGGATCGCGCCGGTCATCGTGATGGCGTGCAGGATCGACTTGTGGCAGTTGCGATCCACCACCACCACGTCGCCCGCGGCCACGTTGGCATGCCACACCACCTTGTTCGAGGTCGAGGTGCCGTTGGTCACGAAGAAGCAGTGGTCGGCGTGGAAGATGCGCGCGGCGTTCAGTTCGGATTCGGCCACGGGGCCGGTATGGTCCAGCAGTTGGCCCAGTTCGTCCACGGCGTTGCAGACGTCGGCGCGCAGCATGTTCTCGCCGAAGAACTGGTGGAACATCCGTCCCACGGGGCTCTTCAGGAACGCCACGCCGCCCGAGTGGCCGGGGCAGTGCCAGGAATACGAGCCGTCCTGCGCGTACTTGACCAGTTCGCGGAAGAACGGCGGCGGCAGGCCGTCGACGTAGCTGCGGGCTTCGCGGATGATGTGGCGCGCCACGAATTCGGGGGTGTCCTCGAACATGTGGATGAAGCCGTGCAGTTCGCGCAGGATGTCGTTCGGGATGTGCTCGGAGGTGCGCGTCTCGCCGTACAGGTAGATGGGGATGTCGGCGTTGCGAAAGCGCAGCTCGCCGATGAAGGAGCGCAGGTTCTTGATGGCGCTGGCCACGTCCTCGGGCGAATCCACGTCGAATTCTTCATCGTCGATCGACAGGATGAAGGCGCTGGCCCGGCTCTGCTGCTGGGCGAACGAACTCAGGTCGCCGTAACTGGTCACCCCGATCACCTCGACGCCCTCGGCCTCGATCGCCGCGGACAAGGCGCGGATACCCAGACCGGACGCGTTCTCGGAACGGTAGTCTTCGTCGATGATGAAAATGGGGAAGCGGAATTTCATGCAGGCGCTCCTGGGGCAAGGCGGGTTCGGACGCGTAACGCGGCGCGAGTGTACTTCTAGGAAAAATCCGCCTGATGACAGACGGCGCGAGCACCCGCCAGGGCGGCGGGAATGGCCGAATTGTAGGGCTGTTTTTCTTACAGTCCTAAGGGAAATCCCGGAATGGCCCGAACAGCCGTTGTCATCGCGCCAAAAGCGGACGTTTTCAGCACAGAGACCCGGGCTGCGCGGGGGAGCAAACCTGGCGCCTGAAGCGCCGGGACGCTAGCGGATGGTGCGGGCCTCGCCTGCCTGCAAGGCCGTCAGGAACTGTTCGAAATAGGGCGGGATGGCCTCGGCCGACCCGTAGCGGATGCGTCTTTCGACCTTGGCGATAGCGCCGAAGCAGACCTCGACGCCGGGTTCGCCGCAGACCAGCACCACCGGATCCTCGTCATCGCACACTTCGTAGAGCCCGCCATGCGCGCGGCGTCCCACCTCGTAGAGGTAGGCGGCGGCGCCGACGGTCTGCATGGGGGTGAGAGGCAAGGTCCCGAGGTGGGCGGCCTCCAACGCCTCGTCCAGCGCATGGACGCTGGACGGCGTGTAGTCCAGCACGGCCCCGGTCGAACCGGCAGCCTGGACAAAGTCCTGCGCGGCCCCTGCCACGCGCGCCACGAACTCTTCCTGGACTTCGTCGCGCTTGGCGTCCTGGTTTGTCTTGAGGAAACCGAACATCATTGGCTCCTTTGTGAAAACCGCAAGCGGCGTTAGGACCATTATAGGCAGCGTGTCCCCCTATACTGCCCAAACCGCAGCCTAACGTTCCCTAATCCCAACACTTGCCCGCCATGCTCCCTGTCATCGTCCGACGCCTTGTTCCCGCCGACGCCGCGCCGCTGCGCCAATTGCGCCTGGACGCACTGGTGGAAACTCCCGAATCGTTCGGATCGAGTTACGAAGAGGAACACACGCTGACATTGGAGGACATCCGCGGCTGGATCCAGCCTTCGGACGACAGCGCGATGTTCGGCGTGTTCCAGGGCGAGGCCCTGGCCGGCATGGTCGGCGTGGGCCGGCAGCGCAAACTGAAGATGCGCCACAAGGCGCATATCTGGAGCATGTACGTGGCGCCGGCGCAGCGCGGCCAGGGACTGGCCCGGCAGTTGATGCAGGCGGCGATCGCCCATGCCGCGGGCATGCGCGGCATCCGCCAGGTGCAGTTGAGCGTGACCGCCAACAACCTGGCCGCGACCGCGCTGTACCTCAGCCTGGGCTTTACCGAGTACGGACGCGAGCGCGAAGCGCTATGTGTGAACGGTGAACTCTACGACGAGGCGCTGATGGCGCTGCCGCTGGCCGGCAAGTAGCCTCCGGCCTCAGGCCGCGCCCGCCCGGCGCCGCGTGCTGTAGGCCCGCACCAGATTGCGGCCTTCGTCCTTGGCCTTGTAGAGCGCCTGATCCGCTGCCTTGATCACCGCCTCCGGCGCACGCAAGGCGTCGCTGCGTTCGGCCACGCCTATGCTGACCGTCACGCGCAGCGGCCGCGCATTGCGCGCGTCACGCCCGCTGCGGCGGCGCAGGCCGATCTGGTCGGCCTTGGGACGCGCCGGCTTGTCGCGCAGCCGCATCTGGTAGGCCTCGATGGCGCGTCTGACGCTTTCCAGGTGCGGCATGCTTTCCGCCGCGGTCTTGCCCGGGAACACCAGCGTGAATTCCTCGCCGCCGTAGCGGTAGGCGTGGCCGCCGCCAGGCACGCGCCGCAACTGCGCCGCCACCATGCGCAGCACCTGGTCGCCCACGTCGTGGCCATGGGTGTCGTTGAAGGCCTTGAAATGGTCGACGTCGGCCATCGCCAGCGTGTAGACGCGGCCCATGCGCTGCAGCCGCTCATTCAGCGCGCGCCGGCCCGGCAGGCCGGTCAGCTCGTCGCGGAACGCCATGTGGAAACCTTCGTGCGCCAGCGAGATGCACAGCGCCGTCAGCGCGGCGGTGGACATCAGCGCCAATTCGACGGGGTGCTGCGCCCCGCGCGGCAAGGCCCAGGCCATGCACACGAAGCCCAACCATTGCCCCGCCTGCTGCGGACGCCCATAGCGCAACAGCAGCAGGGTCAGCGTCAAGCCCGTGGCCAGCAGCGCAATCAGCCCTTCGATCGGCACGCTCAGGTGCGCCAACCTGCCTTGCACGGACAGCATGCCGAGCAGATCGGACACGCCGTCCTTGCCGGCCAACGCGATCGCGGCCGCGCCGGCGGCGATCAGGCCTATCCGTGCGGCCGTGTCCAGCAGCATGCTGGAACGCTCGGACCACAGGGCGTTGATGGTGTAAGCCAGGGACCACCACGCCAGCGCCGGCCCGACGGCCCAGGGCGCTTCCGTGGCCAGCGTCGGCCAGGCCGCCGTGGCGGCCAGCACGCTGAGCATCAGCACCATGGTCTGCGCGCGCTGGTACATCAGGCACACGGCGACGCCGATCAGCGCCATCACCCAGGGCACGAACGGCACGATCTGCGTCAGGGCCGGCGGCCATTCGCGCCACAACAGCAGCCCCACCGCGGCGGCCACCGGCAGCGCGGGATAGAACAACAGAGGCAGCCAGGGGATATGGGGGTAACGCACGGATCGGGGCTTTTTAACGCTTGCGGAAATGACGTCGCCAAATCGGCAAACACATGTACTGTCTTTTACGGACGCCGCGGCAGCGTTCTTTAACGCATACGCTGGTAACACTGGGCGCGGCGGCCATGATATGTTTTTCGCCTCCAACCCGCAGACGGACTCCAAATGCGCATCCTGGTCAACATCGACGTGCCCGATCTCGAACACGCCATCGACTTCTATCACCGCGCTTTCGGCCTGACGCTGCGACGCCGGCTGGGACCGAAGGCGGCCGAGATGCTGGGGGCCGAGGCGCCCATCTATCTGCTGGAAAAGGCCGCGGGCACGCCCGCCGCCGGCGCCATGCGCCAGCCGCGCGACTACGCGCGGCACTGGACGCCCGTGCATCTGGACGTGGTGGTGGAGGACGCCGACCGCGCGGTCGAACAGGCGGTGGCCGCCGGCGCGCGCCTGGAAGACCCGGCCGTCTCGCACGACTGGGGCCGGATCGCCCACCTGAGCGATCCCTACGGGCACGGCATCTGCATCCTGCAGTTCCTGGGCCGGGGCTACGACGAGTTCGCCACGCCGCAACTGCAATATTCACCCGTCTCGGAAGCCGATTTCGAGGCTCTGCTGGCGCTGCGCATCGAAGCCATGCGCGAAAGCCTGGAACGCCTGGGGCGCTTCGATCCGCAGCGCGCGCGCTCGCGCCTGCGCAGCACGTTCCGGCCGGAACATACCTGGTCCATCGAGCAGGACGGGCAACGGATAGGGTTTTACGCGCTGATCCCGGATGGCGACGGCCTGCGCCTGGACCATCTGTACATCCGCCCCGCCGCGCAGGGCGCGGGGCTGGGCGGACAGGTCATGCGCAAGATCCTGCGGGAGGCCGACAGCCTTGGACTGCCGGTAAGCCTGAGCGCGCTGCGCGGCAGCGACTCGAACCGCTACTACCGCCGGCACGGGTTCGTGCAGACCGGCGAAAGCGAGTGGGACATCGACTACCTGCGGCCGGCGCCGCAGCGCGCGGACTGAGACTTCAGGTGCGCGGCAGCGTCACGCCGCGCTGGCCCTGATATTTGCCGCCGCGGTCGCGATAGGAGGTCTCGCAGACTTCGTCGCTTTCCAGGAACAGCATCTGCGCGCAGCCTTCGCCGGCGTAGATCTTGGCCGGCAACGGCGTGGTGTTCGAGAACTCCAGCGTGACGTGGCCTTCCCATTCGGGTTCCAGCGGCGTGACGTTGACGATGATGCCGCAGCGCGCGTAGGTGCTCTTGCCCAGGCAGACCGTCAGGACGCTGCGCGGAATGCGGAAATACTCGACCGTGCGGGCCAGCGCGAAGGAATTGGGCGGGATGATGCAGACGTCGCCCTTGAAATCCACGAACGAGCCTTCGTCGAAGTTCTTGGGATCGACGATGGTGGAATTGATGTTCGTGAAGATCTTGAACTCATCGGCGCAGCGCACGTCGTAGCCGTAGCTGCTGGTGCCGTAGCTGACGATGCGCCCGCCATTGGCCGTGCGGACCTGCCCTGCTTCGAAGGGTTCGATCATGCCGGCTTCGGCCTGGCGGCGGATCCAGCGGTCGCTTTTGATGCTCATGGTGGGAATGGTGCTAGGGAATGGAATGGACGCCATTTTATCCCGAGCGCGGATGCGCCGCCGGCGAGGGGCCGGGCGGGCCGATGCCGCCCCGCCCGTTCGCCTCAGTTCCCCCAGAAGGTCCGGTAGACCAGCGCGATGCCGTTGACCGCCCCGCCCTTCAGGTCCACCGACAGGCCGCGCGCCAGACGGTAGCTGGCCCGGCCCACGGTATCGGTGCCCGAGAGCGCCTGCTCGACGCTCAGGGTGATGCCGTTGGCGAAGGTCTTGCTGGCCACCAGGAATTGCGTGGCCAGCTGGCTGTCGCTGTCCCGGTTGACGTCGCCGGCTACCGTGCGGTCCGGCAGGATGCTGCCCGAGCTGCCGATGTTGCCGGTCTTGATACTGACGTCGTCCAGGCCGAACTGCTTGTAGAACGGCTGCCCGCCGCCCAGCAGCGCCGTGCCCACCGACATCAGCAGCGCGGCGTCGCCGCCGCTTTCGTCGGGGCCGCGGCCCAGCAGCAGCCAGGAGAGCTTTTCCACGTCGCTGACGTCCGGGTAGGACACCAGGTCGATGCGCGGCCGCTGCGCGGTGCCGACCACCTTGACGCCCGCCTCGACCTGTTCGCCCGTGCGCAGCGCCTCGATGTCCAGCAGCGGGTTGTCCAGGCGGCCCTGGAAGGTCAGCGTGCCGCGGCTCAGGCGCAGCTTCTGGCCATAGGCCTCGATGCCGCCGCCGCGGGTGCGCAGCGCGCCCACGCCGGTCAGGCGGCCGTCCTGCAGCAGAATCTGAATGGAACCCAGCAGACCGGCGTCCAGCCCCATGCCGGTAATGTAGAAGCGCGGCCCCATGTCGAACTTCAGGTTCATGCTGGTCTGCAGCGGCGTGGAGACCGTTCCGGGGTCATCACCCGGGCGGCGCACCTTGACGTCATCGTCCAGCGAGGGCACGCCCTGCAGGATCTCCAGGCTGAACCAGCCCGCGTCCGCCTTCAGGTCGCCAACGATGTCGATGCGCGGCATGGCCGCCTTCAGGTCGATGACGCCGGACACCATGGCGTAGCGGTCCGAGCGCTGCAGCGCCGGGAAGCGGTACAGGGTCAGCCGGATGTCGCCGCCGCCGTCGATGAAGTTCCACTGTCCCTTGGCCTCGGCGTAGCCGCCCTTGGCCTCGGGATTGGTGGTGATCCACTCCTTGGTGCGCCATTCGGCCGGCATCACGCGCAGCGAAGCCGGGAAGCGCAGGCTCTCCAGCACCACCCGGTCGCCGTCCAGCCGCGCGGACAAGGTTCCGTCGATCAGCCGCACGCCGTCGTCGATGCGCACCACGCGCAGCTTGTCGCCCCGGATGTTGCCGCTGGCCGACCATTTGCCCGCCAGGGTACCCTGCGCTTCCAGATTGGCCTTGACCGAGCCGCCGACTTCCATCGAATCGCCCACGAACAGGCTGACCCAGGCCAGGTCGGCAATGTCGGCGTCCAGCTTGGCGCGCAGCGGCTGGCGCGGATCCAAGGCCATGCCGCCCTTGGCGTCCACCACCAGCACGGCGGTACCGGTGCCGTTGATGACGCCCATCTTGTCGGTGGCCAGATTGACCTTGGCGTCCAGGCGGCTGGCATTGGCGGAGGTCGGCGTGGCGGTCAGGTCCAGCACCAGCGCCCTCAAGCCCAGCGGAATGGGAGGATCGCCCGGTATCAGCAGGTCGCCCTCGCGGCGCGCAATGCGCGCCTTGCCGCCCAGCCGGCCATCGAACTTCAGGTCCCACAGCACGTCCAGCGAGATGCGGCGCTGGCCCTCCGGCACCATCGCGTTCACGCGGCTGGGCCGCTTGCCCAGCTTGGCCGCGGCCTCGGGATCGACCGCGCCGACCACCTGGCGCGCCATCGCGGCGGTGATCACCAGGTTGTCGGCCTGGCCAGCGGTTTCCCAGCGCTTGCCGCCGCCCCGCGATCCCCGATGCGCCAGGACCACGCGCTCCTTGCCGGGCAGGGTCAGGCTCAGCGCCGTCTGCCCCACCTGCCACTGCCATTGCGGCTCCACGGCGGACGGCAGGAAGGCCAGCGTGACCGGCCGGTCCACGGCCACGGTGAAGCCGGCGGTCTCTGCCGTCAGCCGCGAAAACGTGCCGCGCCATCCCGGCAGGGCGGCGTCCGGCGTGCCGGCCGGCCCCTTGCCCCAGGAACCGGCAAAGACGATGTTGGCCTTGGCGGGCGCCTCGCCCAGCACGCCCGGACGCGGCTTGGGCGGCGTGTAGCCGGCCGCCAGCTCGCCGCGGTGCGCGGCCAGCGTGCCCGCCAGCTTGCCCTTCAATTCCGCCCCACCGGGGATGCCGGGCCAGAATGCGTCCAACTGGGGCGCCTGAGCGTCCAGCGATAGCGCGCCATCCTTGGCGTCCAGCTCGCCCTTGGCCTGGATCCGGTTGCGGCCCAGTTTCAGGTCCACGTCCAGGCCGTGGATGCGCAGCCCGGCGAGGGGATCGGCATCGGGAGCGACATCGGTCGGCACGGCGGCGGAGGCCGGCGTACTAGCCGGGGTGTTCGCTGGCGCAGCAATATCCACCTGGGCCTTGAGCGCGCCGGTCAGGGGCTGCTTGTTCCAACGCGTGCCCTCTTCGAAGCGCAGGTCCACCGCGGCATGACGCAGCTGGCTCAGGTTCTCGATGTCGGCTTGCACGTCGCCGCGCACGGTCAGCAGCGCGGGCGGTATGTCCTTGCCCAGCCAGGGCGAGAGATCCAGGCGCTGGGCGCTGATCGTGCCCGCGATGCGCTCGCGGCCCGCGCCCTGAGCAGTATCGGATTGCAGGTCGAGCTGTGCGGCCAGAGTCGATTTGTCGGGCAATTGCGCCTGCGCCCGGGCGCTGCGCAGCACCAGCGCCGTGCGCGGCGCCAAGTCGGCGGTCAGGTCCAGCAGCAGGCCCGAGCCCTCGCCGTCCAGCTTGGCCTGGATACCATCCAGCGAACCGGCGGCATCGGCGCGCAGCACTACCTGGCAGGCAGGCCGGGGCGGTTCGGGCGGCATGGCGGGCGCCGCGTCCGCAGCCTTGGCGTCGCGCTTGGGATCGGCCTTGGCATCGGGCTTGGCGCCAGGCTTGGGCTCGGGTTTCCTGGCCGCGCCCGCAGGGCGGTCGTACACGCCGCTCAGCTTGTCGGCCTCGCACAGCGGAGAGTCGGGGCCGGTTCCGCGCGCGGTCACGTCCAGCCGCGCCGTGAACGGCCAGGGGTCGGCCATGCCTTGCAGCTCGGCCTGGCCGGAGACGTCCGCCTGACCAAGCTCCTGGCCCACGCGCAGGCTGGCGATGCGCAATTGCGCGCCCTGCTTGCCCGCGGCGAACGTGGCGTCGAGATTGCCCAGGGTCACGGGCAAGGGTACGCCGTCCTGTTCCAGCTGAAAGTCGCCCAGCGCCACCCGGTCCACGGCAATGTCCACCGGCAGTTCAGGCAGCGAGAACGGCTCGTCGCCATCTTCCGCCGGCGCCGTCTCGGGCGACGAAACCAGGCCGATGTACACCGAGCCCGCCGATACGTCGCGCACGTGCAGCAGACGGTCGCCCAGGGCGCGCCAGTTCACGTCCAGATGCAGGTCCGTGATGTCGACGCGGGTGCCGCCTACGTCAAGGTCCAGCTTGCCCACGGACACGCCGCGCAGCAACGATCCGTTCACGTCCAGCGCCTGGCCGTTCAATTGCTGGGCGGCCGTGGTCAGGAGCAGCCGCGTGCCGTTCTGCGAGCCGACCAGCCAGAACAGGAAGCCGCCTGCCAGCACAGCCAGCATGGCCAGGCCCGGCAACCACCACACCAGCACATGGCGCAGGAATTTGCGCAAGGCCTTCAAAACGCGATCCCCAAGGAAAAGTGCAGGCGCAGGTCGCGGTCGCGCTGGCCGTAGGCCACGTCCAGGAACAAGGGCCCGGCCGGCGTGCGCACGCGGGCGCCTACGCCGTAGCCCACCGCCAACGACATGTCGCCGAACGATTCCGCGGCGTCGCCGGCGTCCACGAACACGCCCATGCCCCAGCGTTCATTGAAATAGTGGTCGTACTCGATGCTGCCGACCAGCAGCGTGGGCGCGCCCACCACGGCATCATCTTGCTTCACGCCGATGCTCTGGTACTTGTAGCCCCGGATCGAGCGCGCGCCGCCCGTGCGAAAGCCAAAGTCGTCCGGCACCCGCACCTTGCTGTTGGACCACACCCGGCCGACTTCGCCGCGCACGGTCAGCACGTCCAGCTTGCCGATGGGCCACCATTTCTGGGCCCGCAGCCGGGCGCGGGTATAGGGTTCGCCGGTGTCCAGCGTCACGCCGACGCCGCCGCCGACCGCGATCAGGTTGCCTTCGCGCGGGTCGTACTTGTTGTCCACGTCGCGGCGCAGCCATTCGGCCGTCGCGGTCAGGGTCGGCAGCTTGTACTGGTCGCCGCCGTCGATCTTCACGTGGTCCTCCGCCAGCAGCAGGCCCCAGCGGGTTTCGTATTCGACCCGGCTGTCGCCCGCGCCCTTGCGCTCTTGCAGGCGCGTCGCGCCCAAGGCGTAACGCGTCACGTCCAGCCCCTGGATGTCGGAGTGGTCGTACAGGACGCCGAAGGAATCCTTGTAGCCGCGCTGGTTCGGCGGCAACAGGAAGTCCGCATAGGCGCGCTGCTGCAGACGGTCGACGCTGAAGCCCGTCTCCAGGGTGAGCGGTTGGCCGAACACCACGTTCTGCCGGTACAGCGACTCGACGCGCACCCCGGCCTCGTCATCCACGCCGATCGACCCGGTGAACCGTTTGGGCGGCGCTTCCACCACCCGCACCTGCACCGGCAGGGTCACCTCGCCGTTCGAGTCGTAAGCGGGCGGCGGCGGCGGCATGGCGCCGGACACGGAGGGATCACCTGCCGGCGTGGAGGCCGCCAGGTCGGTCGAACCCGGCGCGCGCGCGCGATCGGCGTTGGGCGCGGGAGTCTGCTGCGCCTTGCCCGGCTGCTCCAGCGACACGAACGCGCCGCGGAAGAACGCGGTGGATTGCAGGTCCTGCTGCCAGGTGTCCAGCTTGTTCTGGTCATAGGCGGCCCCGGGCGAATAGCGCACATAGCGCTCGACCAGCTTCTCGGGCACCCGTTTCAGGCCCTCGGTGGTCAGCTCGCCCATGCGGACCTGCGGGCCGCTGTCTATCGTGACGCGCAAGGCGGCCGACGCCGTATCGGCCTCGATCTCGGCCTGCGATGCGGTCATGCGCGCCAGCATGAAATCGCGCGAGGAGACTTCATCCAGCAGGGTCGACTTGGCCTTGTTCCAGTCGCTGTTGATGAAGGGCTGGCCCGCCTTCAACTGCCAGTCGTCGCGCAGTTTCTGCACCCGCGAGGCGAACTCGGGCCGGGTGATGCGGCCGGTGAAACTGAGGTCCACGGACGTGACGGTGGTGCGCTTGCCGGAGACGATGCTGATGTCCCAGGTTTCTCCGCCGATATCGGTGCCGGCCTCGAGCTTCACCGTGGGCGAGAAATAGCCTTGGGTGGCCAGGGCCGCCAGCGTCGCGTCGCGCGCACGGCGGCGCAGGCGGTTGATTTCACCGCCGTCCTGGTCCTCCGCCAGCCGCGCAATGGCGTCGACGGCCTCGGTGATCGCCTGCAGGGCCGCCGGCGGCACGCCGCCGGGATCCACGATGATTTCCGGGCGCTTGGCCAATGCCTCGCCCGTCACCATGAAAAGTCCTGCCAAGAAGGCGCGGGCTGCCCACCGCATGCGTCAGGTCGGTTGCTGCACGACGATGGACGGGAATTTTCCGGCCATGTCGCGGGGTAGCGCTGCCACGCCAGCCGCCAGCTTGCGGGCGATGCCGCGGTAAAGGGACGCGGCCTCGCTGCCCGGGTCGGACACCACGGTCGGCGAACCGGCGTCGGTCTGCTCGCGGATCGCCAGGGTCAGCGGCAGGCTGCCCAGCCAGGGCGTGTGGTATTGCTCGGCCATGCGCTGGCCGCCACCCTCGCCGAAGATGTGTTCGGCGTGCCCGCATTGCGAGCAGATGTGGATGGCCATGTTCTCGACCACGCCCAGGATCGGCACGTCGACCTTCTGGAACATGCGCAAGCCCTTGCGCGCGTCCAGCAGCGCCACGTCTTGCGGCGTGGTGACGATGACCGCGCCCACCACCGGCACCTTCTGCGCCAGGGTCAGGGCCACGTCGCCCGTGCCCGGGGGCATGTCGACGATCAGGTAGTCGAGGTCGCGCCAGTTGGTCTGGCGCAGCAACTGTTCCAGCGCCTGCGTCACCATCGGGCCGCGCCAGATGGCGGGCGAGTCGGCGTCGATCAGGAAACCGATGGAGTTGGCCTGCAGGCCATGGCCCGTGAGCGGCTCCATGCTCTTGTTGTCCAGGCTTTCGGGACGGCCCGAGATGCCCAGCATGGTCGGCACGCTGGGGCCGTAGATGTCGGCGTCCAGCACGCCCACCTTGGCCCCTTCGGCCGCCAGGGCCAGGGCCAGGTTCACCGCCGTGGTGCTCTTGCCCACGCCGCCCTTGCCGGAGGCCACCGCAATAATGTTGCGCACATTGGGCAAAGGTTTCAGGCCTTTCTGCACCGCATGGGCGGCGACCTTCCAGCTCACCTCGACCTGGGCGTCGGCCACGCCGGCCGCGGCCAGCGCCGCCACGGCGATCTCGCGCACCTGGGCGCGCGCGGCGTCGGCGGGATAACCCAACTCCAGCGCCAGCGAAACGCGTCCGCCTTCCAGCTTGATGTCACGATCTTTTACAGAAACACCCAAATCCATACCGGTATTCGGGTCCTGCGCGGCGCGCAGCGCGGCGCGAATTTGTTCTATCGTTATACTCATGTCACTATGGTTCCGTAGGCAGCGCGGCTTCTGCGGCCCGCCATCCCCTAAAGGATAGCGGATACCCGGGAACCTTTCCCTGCGTTTTGCATCCGATCTTCATGACCAACACACTTATCCGCTTCTTTCGTGCCGTCCTATTCGCCGCCCTGGCCTTGATCGGCATGGCGATGGCGCTGGTGTTCATGCTTTCCACGGCGATCGCCGTGGCGATCCTGTACGTGGTCGCCAAGGTGCGCGGCAAACCTTTCGGCGTACGCGCCTATTGGAGCCAGCGCCAGGGCGCCCGTCCGGGACCGTTCCAGTCCGCCACCGCCCCCTTCGCCACGCAGCCGCGCGGCGACGTGATCGACGTCGAAGCCCGCGAAATCCGCTGACGGCGGCTTTCCAGCATGCTTGCGCCGCCCGCGGCGCAAGCGGGCCGTGGATTCATGCGCCCACGCGCTGAATTGCCGGACGGCCGGCCCCCGGACGGCCGGCCCCCGCAGCCGCGCCGGCTCTCCCATTCTTTCGCAACCCGCCTGATTCGTTTGCCGCGAAGGGCGGGTTGAGCCATATCCAGGCCGCCGCCGGGCAAGTCCCCGCCGTTGCCCTAAAATGGCCGGCCTACCCTTTTTTCCCTCAACCTACCAAGACAACCATGTCTCGCACCCTTTTTGTCACCACTGCGCTGCCCTACGCCAACGGATCTTTCCACATCGGCCACATCATGGAGTACATCCAGGCCGATATCTGGGTTCGTTCGATGCGAATGGCGGGCCACACGGTGCACTTCGTGGGTGCGGACGACGCGCACGGCGCGCCCATCATGCTGAAGGCGGAAAAGGAAGGCATCACGCCGCAGGCCCTGGTGGCGCGCTACGCCGCCGAGCGCCCGCAGTACCTGAACGGCTTCCACATCCGCTTCGACCACTGGCATTCGACCGACTCGGCCGAGAACGTCGCCCTGTCGCAAGACATCTACCGCGCGCTCAAGGCCCAGGACCTGATCGAAACCCGCTCCATCGAGCAGTTCTACGATCCAGTCAAGGGCATGTTCCTGGCCGACCGCTACATCAAGGGCGAATGCCCCAAGTGCCACGCCAAGGACCAGTACGGCGATTCCTGCGAGGTCTGCGGCGCGGTCTACGCGCCCACCGAGCTGATCAATCCGTACTCGGCCCTGACCGGCGCCACGCCGGTGCTGAAGTCCTCGGACCATTTCTTCTTCAAACTGTCCGATCCGCGCTGCGTGGAATTCCTGCAGCAATGGACCACCGGCTCCAATGCCGCCGGCGGCAAGCACCTGCAGCCTGAAATGCTGGCCAAGACGCGCGAGTGGCTGGGCTCGGACGACGGCGAGGCCAAGCTGGGCGACTGGGACATTTCCCGCGACGCGCCCTATTTCGGCATCGAGATCCCGGACGCGCCGGGCAAGTACTTCTACGTCTGGCTGGACGCGCCCGTGGGCTACCTGGCCTCGCTGAAGTCGTATTGCGCGGTCAAGGGCCTGGATTTCGACGCGCTGCTCGATCCTGCCGGCCCCACCGAACAGGTCCACTTCATCGGCAAGGACATCGTGTACTTCCACGCGCTGTTCTGGCCCGCGATGCTGAAGTTCGCCGGCCGCAAGACGCCTGACGCCGTGAACGTGCACGGCTTCATCACGGTCAGCGGCGAAAAGATGTCCAAGAGCCGCGGCACGGGCATTTCGCCGCTGCGCTACCTGGAACTCGGCATGAACGCCGAATGGATGCGCTACTACATCGCCGCCAAGCTGAACGCCCGGGTCGAAGACATGGACTTCAACCCCGAGGACTTCATCGCCCGCGTCAACAGCGACCTGATCGGCAAGTACGTCAACATCGCCAGCCGCGCCGCCAGCTTCATCACCAAGCATTTCGATGGAGTCCTCGGCTATTCGGGCGACACCTCGGTGCTGGCCGCGGACTACGCCGAACAGGCGGAGTCCATCCGCGCCGCCTTCGAGGCGCGCGAGTACAACCGCGCCATCCGCGAAATCATGGCCCACGCCGATCGCATCAACCAGGCGTTCGACACGGCCCAGCCCTGGGTGCTGGCCAAGGGCATCGCCACCGCCGATGACGCGCAGAAGGCCGCCCTGCAGGACATCTGCTCGCGCTCGCTGGCGGGCTTCAAGGCGCTGTCCGTGATGCTGGCGCCGGTGCTGCCCGAACTGACCGAACGCGTGGCCCTGGAACTGTTCGGCGCGCAGGCGCCCTTCACCTGGGCCGACGCCGCGGTACTGCCGCAGCGCGTGGCGCCCTTCAAGCACCTGATGCAGCGGGTCGAACCGCAAATGCTGGAAGACCTGTTCGAGCCGCCCGCCGCCCCCGTGGTGGTGCCCGGCGGCGAGCCCATCGCCGAGACCATCTCCATCGACGACTTCGCGCGCGTCGACCTGCGCATCGCGCAGATCGTCAACTGCGAACACGTGGAAGGCTCGACCAAGCTGCTGCGCCTGACGCTGGACGCGGGCGAAGGCCGCCACCGCAACGTGTTCTCGGGCATCAAGTCGGCCTATAAGCCGGAAGACCTGATCGGCAAGCTGACCGTGCTGGTGGCCAACCTGGCGCCGCGCAAGATGAAGTTCGGCGTGTCCGAAGGCATGGTGCTGGCCGCCAGCCATGCGGATGAGTCCGTGGACGCCGGCATTTATGTGCTGGAACCGTTCCCCGGCGCCAAGCCCGGCATGCGCGTGCGCTGATCCCGCGCTCCCGCTGAATGCAAAAAAGCCCGCCAGTTCAAATCGGCGGGCTTTTTGTTATTGAACGCGGGGCATCACGCCTTGCTGGGCTCCAGGGCCGGATCCAGCGAAATGCGCTCGTCGAAGACGAAGCACTTGCCGTCATAGCCCGGCCCGCCGGTTTCCTCGAAGTACTTGAGGATGCCGCCGTCGAGCTGGTAGACGTTCTGAAGGCCGACTTCGTTCATGTAGATGGCGGCCTTCTCGCAGCGGATGCCGCCAGTGCAGAAGCTGACCACGGTCTTGCCTTCGAGCTCGGCCCGATGCGCCTGCACCGCCGCGGGAAACTGCGTGAAGCGTTCGATGCGCCAGTCGATGGCGTTCCTGAAGGTGCCCTCGTCGACTTCGAAGGCGTTGCGCGTGTCCAGCATGACCACCGGCCGCCCGGCGTCGTCCAAGCCGGCTTCCAGCCAGCGTGCCAAGGTGCGCGCGTCCACGCCGGGCGCGCGGCTCGCCTCCGGGCGGATCGTCGGATGATCCATGCGGATGATCTCGCGCTTGATCTTCACCAGCAGCTTGCGGAACGGCACCGTCGCGCTATGGCTGAACTTCACTTCCAGGTCGGTGAAACGTGGATCGGCGCGCAACGTGCGCAAAAAAGCGTCGATGCCCTCCGCCGCCCCCGCCAGGAACAGGTTGATGCCTTCTTCGGCCAACAGGATGGTGCCCTTGAGCGCGGCCAGGGCGGCCTGATCCAGAAGGCGGGCGCGCAACGCTGGCAGGGCATCCAGCGAAACGAATTTGTAAGCGGCGATATTGACGACGGAAGTCATGGAAAAGCGGAAAAAAGCGGACGGCGAAAGGCGTAATAGTAATCGCTGGGCGGTTTTTCCTGCCCGCCGCCCCGCTTGATCCTGCTCAACGATTGACGATTTCCTGCTCGACCACCGCGTCCAGCACCCAGCTCAGCGTCGAAGCATCGGCCGGCGGATTCGGGTTGCGGACCTCGACCACGCGCAAGCGGTAACGCACGCCCGGCTGGAAGTTGAAGCCGGTGATTTCGCCGTACCAGAGCTGCCAGGGCTGCCCCGCGCTGTCGCGCACCTGATAGCACATGGCGCGGCCCGCGCCGGCGCTGCAAGGCACGCGCTCCGAGTTCACGTAGACCAGCTTGGTCGGTCCCTGCTGGCCGCCCGCGATGGGATCGGCGCGACGTCCGAAGTCCAGCCTGTCGCCCGAGCTGAGCACCCAGGTCATGCGCTGCGGATTGTTGGCGTTGTCCACCGACGTGGCGGTGATGCTGGTCAGCGCCGCCAGGAAATCCTGCTCCAGCGTCATGTTCTGCGGCGCGCAGGCCATCCTGGTCGACACCGGGCGTCCCTGCACGATCAGCAGGCCGTTGGCGACGGTATAGGAACCGTTGTACTGATTGCAGCCGGCGAAACCGGAAATGCGCGGCGAGCCTTGATCATGGACGAAGCTGGCCGTCAGCGGGCGCGAATTGGAGGATGGATGCGGAATCTGCCGCAAGCCGCCGCCGGGCAAGGTCCAGCGCGCCAGATCCCAGCTGGTCTGCGCCAGCATGTCGGAGGCCGAAGCAGGCTGGAAGCGGGGATCCTGCCCATCCGCGGCGCGCTTGGGCGGCGCGGAGCAGGCGGCCAGGCCGATGGACAACAGGCAAGGCGCCAGCCAGCGCAGGGACGCGGAAAAGGACATGAGAGTCTCCCGGAAAAACGAGGAATGCCGCGCCCGCGCAAGGCGGCGGGCCGGGGCACGCCATTGTAGGCCGGGCCCGGCATCGCTTTTCACGGCTTAACACTCTTTGATACGCGCCCTGCGCGCCACATCAAGGCGTGGGCGGATCCTGACGCCGCGCGAACTCCAGCACGTCGCCGCCGCGCAGGTTGAAGGTCAGGTGTCGCGGCGCGCCGCCGTTGTCCAGTGTGAAGGTGTCGATGGACGCCAGGCCGCGCAGATAGTCCGCTTCAAGGCGGGCGCGTTCCGGCGCGGGGCAGGCCATGCGCGTGGCGGCCGGCGCGTCGATGTAGAGCTTGCCGCCTTCGAGCTTGTAGGTGCCCATATAGCGGTTGCAGCCGGAAAATCCATTGACGCGGTATTGCTTGCCCTGCGCCAGGAACGTCAGGCGCACGGGTTCGCCGTTGTCGCCGTGGGGGATATCGCGCAGCGCGCCGCCCGCCTGCGTCCAGCGCACCAGTTCCCAACTGGTCTGGGCCAGAGAATCCGCGCTGCTGGCGGCGTTGGCCGCGGCTGCGCCTTGCGGGCGCGCGCCGCCGGTGGACCCGGCGCAACCGGCCAGGGCCACGGCCAGCAGAGCCGGGGCAATCAGACGGCTGCGCGTGGACAAGAGCTTGGACATGTACGGGACTCCATGAATTTCACATACCCCGACTGTAACCGCCCTTGCGGCCCCGCACGCATGTCCTCAGCCCATCAGCGGTATCCAAAAGCAGCACGGCAACGCTGCCTCCACGCTCCAATTGCATGGCCTTGCTGCATCGAACGCCCCATGGCGGCGGCGCACATCGGCGCGCAGAATCAGTACAGATCACCATCCGGGCCAGGCCGGCACGCAAGGCACGGAAGCCGATCGCAACGACCGCAGGCGCAGGTGTCCGGCTCCTCACGGGAGCCAAAAAATAAGATCAATCCGGGGGAGACACGGCGATGGGCTTTTTGAGAACCTTGTTGGCATTGTCAGTGGTGCTGGACCATCTGGGCGCAGGCGCCACCGACAATCTGGTGGGCGGCCGCCTCGCGGTGCAGCTGTTCTACGTGATTTCCGGCTTCCTGATTTCCTATGTGCTCACCGCCACCGACCATTATCAAGGCGCGGTGGGCAAGTTCTATGCAAACCGATTCCTGCGCCTGTTCCCGATCTACCTGGTGGTTGCGGCACTGACCTTGGCGGCGCACGTGATGAGCGGCGGCGCATTCTTCCGCATCTACGATGCCCTGCCCTTCAGCGCCGAGTTGTTCCTGGTGCTCTCCAACATTTTCATCATGGGCCAGGACTGGTTGATGTTCTTCGGCATCGAGCATTCCGCGCTGAAGTTCACCGGCAGCTTCGCGCATAGCGAAGTGCCGCTCTACGAAGGCCTGCTGGTGCCGCAGGCCTGGACGCTGGGCGTGGAGATGAGCTTCTACCTGGTGGCGCCCTTCATCCTGCATTCGCCGCGGCGACTGCTGGCATTGCTGGCCGCATCGCTGGCGCTGCGCGGCGTGCTGATCGCCACCGGCATCGGTTTGAGCGATCCCTGGACCTACCGCTTCTTTCCGACGGAACTGGCGCTGTTCCTGCTCGGCTCGCTGTCGCACCAGGTGCTGTTGCCGCGCTACAAGGCCTGGACACAGCGGATCAAACGCCTGCCCGAAATCGGCACGGCCTTGCTGGCGGTCTACTGTGTGCTGCATTTCTCGATCGCCATCAACCACAACGTGCGCGACGGCCTGGCGGTGCTGCTGTTCGCGGCGCTGCTGCCGCTGGCCTTTCTGTTTCAGTCGCGCCACAGGCTGGACAAGGCCATAGGCGAGTTGAGCTACCCGATCTACATCTGCCATTCATTGGTGATCTTGTTCTTCAAGTGGCTGCTTGAAGAAGCGCACCTGGATCAGCCCTTGCTGTTCTCGGCCCTGGTGATCACGAGCACCATTGCCTTCTCGGCCCTGCTCAACAGCGTGATTGCGGATCCCATCGAACGCCTGCGCAGCCGCCTGCGCACCGACGACGGCGAGCTGGCGCCCGCGACCGACGCCCGGCGGCGTCCCGCCAACGCGCCCGCGCAGCCCCTCGGGTCTATTCGCCGCGTGCCTTGATGTAGGCGGCCAGCACCTGTTCGATCTGCCGCTTTTCCTGGGAACTCAGGCGCGCATAGGTGGCATAGGAGATGGTTTCGAACGGCCAGGCGGCAGGGAGCGCGGCGCGCTCCCCGTCCGCCTGGATCAAGCCGGGATCCGGATTCAGCATCGGTCCTTCGCCGGTGCTCAGCCACATGGGGCTGACGCACAGCGCGCGAGTCAGCTTGATGAGGGCGTCGCTCGACGGCTGCCGGCGCTGCCCGCTCTCGTAGTTGCCGATAGCGCTTTGCGACAGGTTGCTCGCGACTGCCAAGTCCTTTTGAGTCCATCCCTGTAGCATTCTTGCGTTGCGCAGACGATGGCTAAACGTGTCCAATCGATCAACCTGAGACATTAATAAGAATTTATTTATTTGATTTAAACATCTCAATACTGGCGTCAAATAAACGGATTACGCCCCAATTGCGGGGCTAATCCGCAAATCGCGTCAGCCGGCCGCTTGCGCGCCGGACCGGTCCTCGCGCGCAGCCTCGCGCAGCGCCAACGGCCCATCAAAAAAACCATATCTATCATGCGCTTGCGTTGCCACCCCGGCGACGCTGCGCAACGCTCGCCGTTGGCATGCGGGCATGCCGCGCAGGGAGAAAAATCCTGCGCAAGTGTATGGCGTTTGGGGTATTCAAAATCGAAAATAATGTATCGGCGATACATAATGCAGTAACAGCGGGAATCTCAAAACAAACACTATTTCAAGCGTTTTCATAGCGCCGGAGCCCCGCTTTCTGTTACTGTCAGAAACTACAGAAACGTATCTTCACAAAAAAACACGCCCGTGTTTAAATGAAACACGGGCGTGACTTCCAAGCAGCATCGAAGCATGGGCGGCCATCGGCGAAAGCACGAATCCAGGGGTAAGCCCCCCCGGCCTCGCGCCCATCCGAACAACACCGCCCGGCGCTCCCGCGCCTCGGCGCGCAGCACATGGAGACGGGTATGACACGCAGCGCCACGCCTGGACATCAGGCACAGCAGCCACGCCCTGTCTCCTCATTGGAAGCATCAATGAACAACACGCTGGATGTCATATTTCTGGGCCACGACGACGCCACGCATGCCGGACTCATCGAAGCCCTTTCGCACCTGGGTTTCAACGTCCGCCGCTGCCACGACCTGGCTGACGTCTACGACAGATATTCGCGCCGCCCCAGCCCGCTGGTGGTGCTGAAGGCGCCGCTGCCCGACATCCACAATGCCGCGGTCCGGCTGCGCGCGGTCGACCGCGGCCTGGGCATCGTCGCCATCGCCACCTTCGCCGACGCTGAAAGCCGCATCCGCACCCTGCTCTGCGGTGCGGACGCCTGCCTGCCGCCGGACGTATCCGGCCTGGAACTGGCGGCGGCCCTGCAAGCGCTGGTGCGCCGCGCGGTCGGCCTGGACGGCGCGGACGCGGCGTCCGACGGACATGCGGCGGATGAGCCCATGCACGAGACCTGGCGCCTGGCGAACAAAGGCTGGACCCTGATCAGCCCTATGGGACGGACCCTGGGACTGACCACGGGAGAACGCGATTTCCTGTCGCGGCTGCTGAACGCCCCCGACCGCAAGGTCAGCCGCGACGCCTTCTACGCCGACGGCGCGGACGATGGCGACAGCGGCATCACGCGGCGCCGCTTCGTGGACGTCATGATCAGCCGCTTGCGGCGCAAGGCGACCGCCAACCAGATGACGCTGCCGATCCGCGCCGTGCACGGCTGGGGCTACATGTTCGCAGCGGACATCGCGCTGGACCTGGATTTTCGGGTGATGGGGGAAGAAAGCCGGCTGGAGGCCCAGGACGACTGGCGCCGCGAAACGGCTGACGCGAACGCGTCTACTTGAAGCCTGGCCCGCAACGGGCCGGGACGAAAAAAACGCGGCGCTGCCCCGAAAGGTTAAGACGCCGCGCTAAAACAACACGTGAACCTGGAGTCATCAGCCGGCACTGATGCCTACTACCTGGATCACGCGATTCCAACATTCGTGCCTCATACTGCTCACGTACGGTCAGACCGTGAACCCGGGCCGGGTCTCTAGTCCCTGCACAGGCTGCAACGTGATCAACGCCAGGCGATTCGTCCGCTTGCAAAAACAGCGGGCGTCCCGCCCTTATCAGCGGCGTTCCCCATGGATAACCGCTTGATGCACGAAGTTTAGGACCTCGGACCGCTTTCCAGTAATTCTTTGTTGATAGCCTTCCATACATATCTGATATAGGGCGGCATGCCCCCTACAATGCCGGCAAAGGACTTGGGATCCGTTCCCGCCAAACCCATGCCCACACTGCCCGTTCCCCTCAAGCACCGCCTGCGCAAGCTGCTTGCGCTGTTTCCGCCCAACTGGTGCCTGGCCATCCTGGTGGCGCTGGACGGCTATGCCTTCATGCATCCGGTGCTGCGCGAAGTGCGGGCGCGCGAATACGGATTCTGGCTCGCCATCGACAACTGGCATGAGGTCATGCGCGTGGTCGGCCTGCTGGAAATACCGCGCCTGGTGCTGGGCGTTGGGCTGCAGATCATTGCATTGGGGTTGATCCTCAAGGCCCGCATCGCCTGGGCGTTTTCGCTGGTGCTGCTGATCGGCGTCGGCACCTTCGCCATCATGGGAGACGGCGGCCGCGCCGGCCTGGGGATCTACACGCTGGTTCTCGTCATCGCGCTGATCGCCTATTGGCGCCGCTTCGATCGCGCCAGCGTCACGGCGGGTTCGCTGTTCGCCCTGGTCAGCATGCTGTCGCTGCTGATCTACGCGGTCTTCGGCACGCTCTACCTGGGCAACGAATTCAACCCGCCCATCACGGACGCCACCACCGCGCTCTATTTCTCCATCGTGTCCATGTCCACGGTGGGCTATGGCGACATCACGCCGCATACCGGGACCGCGCGGCTGTTCACCGCGTCGATTATCATCCTGGGCATCACCATCTTCGCCACCTCCATCAGCGCGATTGCCGGGCCGGTGATCGGCGGCAATCTGAAACGGCTGGTCAAAGGCAGGTTCTCCACCGCCATGCGCAAAAACCACATCATCATCGCGGGCGCAACGCCCCTGGCCATGAGCGTCTACGACGGCCTGCGCCGCCGCGGCGACGAAGTCACGGTCATCGTGCCTCCCGGCGTGCCGCAGGAGTACCCCGCCGCCACGGACCTCATCGAAGGCGATCCTTCCAGCGTGGACGTGCTGCACAGCGCGGGCGTATCGCGCGCCCGCTACGTGCTGGCGCTGCGCGACGACGACGCCGAGAACGCCTTTATCGTGCTGGCCGCGAAGGAAGCTTGCGGCGAGAACGGCGCCAAGACGGTCGCGCTCGTCAATACCAGCAAGCACCTGGAGAAGATCCGCCGCGTGAATCCCGATCTGGTGTTCTCCGTGCAACTGCTGGGCGCGGAGCTGCTGGCCCGCGCCATCAACGGCGAACCCATGGACAGCCAGAGCATCACCGACCTGTTCTTCGCCAAGGCCGCGCCCAACGGCAAAGCCGCCTGAGCGCTACGCCGCGCCGCCGGGCTGTTCATGCCCGGCATACCAGCGCGCGAACTCGGCCGATGGCATGGGCCGCGCGAACAGATAGCCTTGAATGAACGCCACGCCGCGCGCCGTCAGGTAATCGAACTGATGCGGCGTTTCCACGCCCTCCGCCACCACCGACAGCCCCAGGCGATGCGCCAGCGTGATGATGGCGTCCAGCACTGGCGCCTCTTCGTCCGCGGGTCCGATGGCCTGCACGAAGCCCTGGTCGATTTTCAGATAATCCACCGGAAACTTCTGCAGATACGACAGCGAACAGTGACCAGTGCCGAAGTCGTCGATCGCCACGCGCACGCCCTGCGCGCGCAGGGCGTCGATGTTGCGCCGGGCCTGGCCGTCGTCCGCGATCAGGCTGCGCTCGGTGATCTCCAGCACCACCAGCGGATGCCGCGCCGCGACCTTGGCCGCGAAGGACTGCACGTCGGGCAGCAGTGCCGCGCTGGACAGGTGCTCGGCCGCGATGTTCACGCCGATGTGGAAATCCGGCGGCGTGGGCCAGGTCCGCATATCGCGCTCGATCAGCATGAGCAGATGCTGGGTCAGCGGAATGATCGCGCCCTGCGCCTCGGCCTCGGCGATGAAGACGTCCGGGCGCACCGGCCCGATGCCCGGCCGCTCCCAGCGCATCAGCGCCTCCACGCCCTCGCAGCGGCCCGTGGCATGGCCATACACGGGCTGGTAATGCACCAGGAACTCGCCCGCCCGCATGGCGCGGCGCAGGCGCTCCTTGAACGAGCGCCTGCTGACCTGCAGGCGATGCGTGGCCACGGCCAGGCCCAGTCCGAGCAGCAGCGCCACCGGCAGATACGTCGCCATGGACCGCGACCATGCGCGCACCAGGGTTTCGGGCGGCGCCAGGACATGAACCCTCAGGCCCGCGGCGGCGGCCTCGTCCGCGTCCTCCTGGCGCAGCGGCACCGCGCGCGCGGCGGCGCCGCCCCAGGAGTCGCTGCGGATCGGCGCGCCATTCTTGCCGACGACCAGTTCCAGCTGCAGGTCATCCATGGTGGCGACCGCGTTCACCAGGTCCTGCACGTAGCGGCCATCCACTACCACGATGCCGCCGGTGCCGTCCGCGCCGGACTTGCCTATCAGGATGGCCGGACGCTCCGGCGCCAAGGGCGTGCCGGCCACCGAGATCTGCCAGTGTTCCGACACAATGTTGATTTTCCATTTGCTGAAATCGTCTAGCGACGCGTCCACCGGGCCCACGGCCGATGAACAGTAGACGCGGCGCTCGCGGACCAGGACCAGGGAACGGAAATAGGGATTCAGCGTGCCCCAGCGCTGCAGCATGGGCAACACCTCGGCGCAGGGCTTGCCCGCCTGTTCCGCCACCCGCCCCAGCATGTCCCGGGATTGGGTGAGGATGCTTTCGGCCTGGGCGCGCACGATGCGCGCGGCGGTCTCGCCTTCGAGGCGCTGCGCGTCGTGCGCCTGCATCCAGGTCCAGCCCACGCAGGCCACGATGGGAAGCATCAATGCCAGAGCCACTGGCAGGTAACGCCAGGGCGGTGTGTCGCCGGTCACTCCCGATGTCGCCATGTCACCTCGCCGCGTAGGTCGTGCATGGCCGCCGCGCGACCACTCTGGATAGGACACCAAGGCGGGCACAGCGTCAAGAAACTCCGCGCCCGTCCATCATGCGGGGTCCTGCCGCAGAAGTTCGCAGATCAGCGCCACATGCGCCTGACGCCGCTCAGGCAGGTCGATCCGCTCGCCCGGCCCCATCAGCACGGACATGACCAGGGTATGAACGATGGGCGACAGCAGCAGCCAGGGATGCTTGAGCGCCACGCAATCGGCGCACAGGCCGCGGGTCCGCGCGCGCTCCAGCAGCCGCGCAATGTCGACCTGATGCGCCTGCGCGGTCTCCTGGCGCCAGCGCGCGGCCAGATGCGGCACGCGGCCGCTTTCTGCCAGCAGCAGCCGCATGGTGCTGATCATGGCCGGATTGCTCAGGCTGACGTAGAGATGATTGACGATGCGTTCGGCCAGATGGCGCGGCGACTCGGCGCCGTCCACCACGGCCTCGATGTCGAGCCGCGAGGGGCTGAGGTGGCGCGTCAGCAGGGCCTCGAAGACCGCCTCCTTGCTGTCGAAATGCGCGTAGAGCCCGCCCTTGGACAAGCCTGCTCGCAGCGCGATGTCATCCATCCTGGCGCCGGCATAGCCCGCCTGCGAGAACTCCTGGAGCGCGGCGTCGAGGATCTGCCCGACCCGCACCGCCGGAGGAAGACGACGGCGCTGCATGACCATCCCTCTGCTCCCTGTGCATGTGCGATCCATTAAAAACCGACCGGTCAGTCGCTACTTTGATTCTGATCAAGGAATGCCCAGCCGCCGCACTGCACAATAGCGACAAGCATGAACCCGGTATCGGGTCCGCCCCGAAGGCGGCGCCACAAGCCCGCCTTGCCCAGGGACGCGCCCGGCCCCCGCGCTGGAGAAACCCCGCATGACACGCCGCCCGTTTCCGGCCATGATCGCCACGCGCTTCGTTCCCGCAGCCCTGCTGACGCTGCTGGGCGGCTGCGTGTCCATGGCGCCCGACTACAACCGCCCCGCCCTGCCCGTGCCAGCCGCCTATACGGCCCCGGGGCCCGAAGCGACGGCGGCCAGCGCCGCGGCGGCGGCCGAAATCGGCTGGCGGACCTACTTTCCCGACCCGGCGTTGCAGACGCTGATCTCCACAGCCCTCGACAACAACCGCGACCTGCGCCGCGCCCTGCTGCGCGTGGAAGAGGCGCGCGCGCTGTACGGTATCCAGCGCGCCGACCAGTTCCCCACCCTGGGCGTGCAGGCGGACGGCTCCCGTTCCCGCGTGCCGGGCGACCTGAACCTCACGGGGCAGCCGCTGGTCTCCAGCCAGTACCAGGTGGGCCTGGGCATGGCCAGCTGGGAGCTGGATTTCTGGGGCCGTGTGCGCAGCCTGAAGGACGCCGCACTGCAGAACTACCTGGCCTCCGATGCGGCCGCGCGCGCCGCCACGCTGAGCCTGATCGCCGAAGTGGCGGACAGCTACCTGTCCCTGCGCGAACTCGATGAACGCCTGCAGCTGACGCGCGAGACCATCGCCTCGCGCGAAGAATCCCTGCGCATTTTCCGCCGCCGCTTCGAGGAAGGCGCGATCTCCAAGCTGGACCTGACTCAGGTCGAAACGCTGTGGCAGCAGGCCAAGGCCCTGGGCGCGGACCTGGAACAGACCCGCGCCGCCCAGGCCAACGCGCTGGAGCTGCTGGTGGGCGCCCCCCTGAACCTGCCCAAGCTGCCCACGCGCCTGGACGACAACGCCGTCATGCGCGAGCTGCCAGCGGGCCTGCCCTCGGACCTGCTGGTCAACCGCCCCGACATCGTTGCCGCCGAGCATCAGCTCCAGGCCGCCAACGCCAACATCGGCGCGGCCCGCGCCGCTTTCCTGCCGACCATTACCCTGACCGGCGCGTTCGGCACCGCCAGCAGCGAACTGGACGGCCTGTTCTCCGGCGGCAGCCGCGCCTGGAACTTCGCGCCCAGCATCAGCCTGCCGATCTTCGACGCCGGCCGCCGCTCGGCCAACCTGGACCTGACCGAAGCGCGACGCGACCAGGCCGTGGCTGCCTACGAACAAACCATACAGACCGCTTTCAAGGACGTGTCCGACGCGCTGTCCGCGCGTTACTGGCTGGCCGAGCAGGTGGACGTGCTGCGCGCCACCGTCGCGGCGCAGAGCGAGCGCGCCCGTCTCGCGCAACTGCGCTATGACCATGGCGCCTCGCCCTACCTGGAAGTGCTGGACGCACAGCGCGATCTGCTGGCCGCGCAGCAGAAGCTCGCGCAGACGCGCCGCGCGCTGTTGTCCAGCCGCGTCCGGCTGTACGCGGCGCTGGGCGGCGGCACGCAAGCGCCCGCGGCGGCGCAAACCGCCTCTGCCCCCGCGCAAGACGCCAGCCCCCGATAAACCAAGAACCAAGGATCTCCGATGCGCCTGCCCACCCGAAAACTGGTCCCTGTCCTGATCGCCCTGGCGGTCGCCGCCGGCGGCTACTACGGCTGGCGGTTGCTGTCCGACACCGGCCCGGGCGAGGGATTCATCAGCGGCAACGGCCGCATCGAAGCCACCGAAATCGACGTGGCCGCCAAGCTGGCCGGCCGGGTGCAGGACGTGCTGGCGGTCGAAGGCGACTTCGTTTCCGCCGGCCAGCCGCTGGCGCGCATGCAGATCGACACCTTGCAGGCGCAGCGCGAGGAAGCCCGCGCCCAGCACCAGCAGGCCGTCAACGGCGCGGCCAGCGCCAGCGCGCAGGTCGCGCAACGCGAGAGCGACAAGCTGGCCGCCGAGGCCGTGGTGGTGCAGCGTGAAAGCGAACTGGACGCCGCGCGCCGCCGCCTGGCGCGCTCCGAGACGCTGTCCAAGGAAGGCGCCTCGTCCATCCAGGAACTGGACGATGACCGCGCCCGCGTGCGCAGCGCGCAGGCCTCGGTGCACGCCGCGCGTGCGCAGGTCAAGGCCGCGCAGGCCGCCATCGACGCCGCGCGCGCCGCCGAGATCGGCGCGCAATCCGCCGTCACCGCGGCGCTGGCCACCATCGCCCGCATCGAAGCCGACATCGCCGACAGCGAGCTGCGCGCCCCGCGCGACGGCCGCGTACAGTACCGCGTGGCGCAGCCCGGCGAAGTGTTGGGCGCGGGCGGCAAGGTGCTGAACATGGTGGACCTGTCCGATGTCTACATGACGTTCTTCCTGCCCGAGCAGGCAGCCGGCCGCGTGGCGCTGGGCCAGGACGTGCGCATCATCCTGGACGCCGCGCCGCAATACGTCATTCCCGCCAAGGTGTCCTTCGTAGCCAGCACCGCGCAATTCACGCCGAAAACGGTGGAGACCGCCAGCGAACGGCAAAAGCTGATGTTCCGCGTCAAGGCCCAGATCAGCCCCGATTTGCTGCAGCGGCACCTGAAGCAGGTCAAGACCGGCCTGCCGGGCGTGGCCTGGCTGAAGCTCGACGCCGATGCGCAATGGCCTGCAAATCTTGAAGTCAAGGTGCCCTGATGGCCTACCCGGACACCGCGCCCGTCGTGACGCTGTCCGGCGTCAGCTTGCGCTACGGCAAGACGGTGGCGCTGGACGGCATCACGCTGGACATTCCCGCCGGCCGCATGGTCGGGCTGATCGGCCCGGACGGCGTGGGCAAGTCCAGCCTGCTGGCCCTTATCGCCGGCTCGCGCGCGGTGCAGGAAGGCAAGGTGGACGTGCTGGATGGCGACATGGCCAGCCGCCGCCACCGCGACGCCGTCTGCCCGCGCATTGCCTACATGCCGCAGGGGCTGGGCAAGAACCTGTACCCCACCCTGTCGGTCGAAGAGAACCTGCAGTTCTTTGGCCGCCTGTTCGGCCATGACGAAGCCGAACGCCGCCGCCGCATCGACAGCCTGACCCGCAGCACCGGCATGTCCTCGTTCCTGTCGCGTCCTGCCGGCAAGCTGTCCGGCGGCATGAAGCAGAAGCTGGGGCTGTGCTGCGCCCTGATCCACGATCCCGACCTGCTGATCCTGGACGAGCCCACCACCGGCGTGGATCCGCTGGCGCGCGCGCAGTTCTGGGACCTGATCAACGAGATCCGCCGCGAACGCAGCGGCATGAGCGTGATCGTGGCCACGGCCTACATGGACGAGGCGCAGCGCTTCGACTGGCTGATCGCCATGGACGAGGGCCGGGTGCTGGCCACCGGCACGCCCGCCGAACTGGAACAGCGCACCGGCGCGAATTCGCTGGAGGCCGCCTTCATCGCGTTGCTGCCGGAAGAAAAGAAGCGTGGCCACAAGCCGGTGGAGATCGTGCCGCTGGCGATCGACGAGAATGCCGAGATCGCCATCGAGGCGCGCGACCTGACCATGCGCTTCGGCGATTTCGTCGCGGTGGACCACGTCAACTTCCGCATCCGCAAGGGCGAGATCTTCGGCTTCCTGGGATCGAACGGCTGCGGCAAGTCCACCACGATGAAGATGCTGACGGGCCTGCTGCCCGCCAGCGAGGGGCAGGCCTGGCTGTTCGGCGCCGAAGTCGATCCCCGCAACATCGATACGCGCCGCCGCGTGGGCTACATGTCGCAGGCGTTCTCGCTGTATGGCGAGCTGACCGTGAAGCAGAACCTGGTGCTGCATGCGCGCCTGTTCCACGTGCCGGAATCCGAGATCCCGGCGCGCGTGGACGAGATGACGCAGCGCTTCGACCTGGGTGAGGTACTGGACGCCCTGCCCGAGAACCTGCCCATGGGCGTGCGCCAGCGGCTGTCGCTGGCCGTGGCCATGGTGCACAAGCCCGAGCTGCTGATCCTGGACGAACCGACCTCGGGCGTGGACCCCGTCGCGCGCGACAATTTCTGGCGGCTGCTGATCGCGCTGGCCCGCCACGACCAGGTCACCATCTTCATTTCCACCCACTTCATGAACGAGGCGCAGCGCTGCGACCGCATGTCGCTGATGCATGCGGGCAAGGTGCTGGTCAGCGCATCGCCCGACGAGATCACGCGCATGCGCGGGGCGCAGACGCTGGAAGAAGCGTTCATCGCCTACCTGATCGACGCAGGCGCCGGCACCAAAGCGGAAGAATCCGCCACCAACGCCGCCCCCGTCGCCGCCACCCCGGCCGCCGAAACGCCAGAACACCGCGGCTTCAGCCTGCAGCGCATGCTGAGCTACATGTGGCGCGAATCGCTGGAGCTGCGCCGCGACCCGGTGCGCGCCACGCTGGCCCTGGCCGGCTCGCTCCTGCTGATGTTCGTGATGGGCTTTGGCATCAGCATGGACGTGGAAGACCTGCGCTATGCGGTCATGGACCGCGACCAGACCGGCCTGAGCCAGAACTACAGCCTGAACCTGGCGGGCTCGCGCTACTTCATCGAACACCCGCCGATATCCAGCTACGAGGAGATGGATGCGCGCATGCGCAGCGGCGAACTGTCACTGGCCATCGAGATCCCGCAAGGTTTCGCCCGCGACGCGGAGCGCGGCAACGGCGCGCAGATCGGCGTCTGGATCGACGGCGCCATGCCGCAGCGCGCCGAAACCATCCGCGGCTACGTTCTGGGCATGCACCAGGGCTGGCTGATGCAGCAGGCGCGCGAGCGCCTGGGCGCGGACGCAACCCTGCCGGTCAGCGTAGAAACGCGCTTTCGTTACAACCCGGACGTGCGCAGCCTGCCCGCCATGGTGCCCGCCGTGATTCCGCTGCTGCTCTTGATGATGCCAGCAATGCTGACGGCGCTGGCCGTGGTGCGCGAAAAGGAGCTGGGCTCCATCATCAATCTGTACGTCACGCCCGTGACACGGCTGGAATTCCTGCTGGGCAAGCAGGCACCCTATGTGGCGCTGGCCATGCTGAATTTCCTGCTGATGACGCTGCTGGCCGTGACGCTGTTCGGCGTGCCCATCACCGGCAGCTTCCTCACGCTGCTGGTGGCCGCGCTGATCTACAACGTGGTGGCGACCGCCATCGGCCTGCTTGCATCCACGTTCACGCGCAGCCAGATCGCGGCGCTGTTCTTCACCATGATAGGCACGCTGGTACCCGCGGTGCAGTTCGCCGGCCTGCTCAACCCCGTGTCGTCGCTGGAAGGCGCCGGCCGCCTGATCGGGCAGATCTACCCGGCGACGCACATGCTGACCATCAGCCGCGGCGTCTTCAGCAAGGCCCTGGACTTCTCCAACCTGCAAGCTTCGTTCTGGCCGCTGCTGATCGCCATTCCCGTCATCCTGGGCGCCTCGGCGCTGCTGCTGAAAAAACAGGAGACCTGAGATGCGGCACCTGGCCAATATCTACCGCCTGGGCGTAAAGGAGCTGTGGAGCCTGGCGCGCGACCCGATGATGCTGATCCTGATCCTCGTGTCGTTCACGCTGATGATCTACACCGCCGCCACGGCCGTGCCGGAAACGCTGCACAATGCCCCCATCGCCGTGGTCGACGAGGACGTTTCGCCCCTGTCCGCGCGCATCACGTCAGCCTTCTATCCGCCCCATTTCACGCCACCGGAAGTGACGACTTCGGCCGAGGCCGATGCCGGCATGGACGCGGGGCGCTACACCTTCTCGGTCAACATCCCGCCCAATTTCCAGCGCGACGTGCTGGCCGGCAGACCCGCGGAAATCCAGCTCAACGTGGATGCGACCCGCATGAGCCAGGCGTTCACGGGCAGCAGCTACATCCAGCAGATCATCAGCGACGAGATCAACGAATTCGTCAAACGCTACCGCGCGCCCACCGAGCTGCCAGTCGAGCTGGCCGTGCGCATGCGCTTCAACCCCAATTTGACGCAGGCCTGGTTCGGCGCGCTGATGGAAATCATCAACAACGTCACCATGCTGTCCATCATCCTGACCGGCGCCGCGCTGATCCGCGAGCGCGAGCATGGCACCATCGAGCATCTGCTGGTCATGCCGGTGACGCCGACCGAAATCATGGTCGCCAAAGTATGGTCCATGGGGCTGGTGGTGTTGGCGTCCGCTGGGCTATCGTTGACGTTCGTGGTACGCGGCTTGCTGCAAGTGCCGATCGAAGGATCGGTGGCGCTGTTCCTGGTCGGGGCGGCGCTGCACCTGTTCGCGACAACCTCTATGGGCATATTCATGGCCACGCTTGCGCGCAGCATGCCGCAGTTCGGCATGTTGCTGGTACTAGTGCTGTTGCCCCTGCAAATGCTGTCGGGCGGCACCACGCCGCGCGAAAGCATGCCGGAATTCGTGCAGAACATCATGCTGGCCGCCCCCACCACCCATTTCGTGGAACTCGGCCAGGCCATTCTTTACCGCGGCGCGGGCTTGAGCGTCGTGTGGCAACCCTTCCTGGCGCTGGCGCTGATAGGCTCGGTCCTGTTCGCGTTCTCGCTGGCGCGTTTTCGCAAGACCCTCAGCCAGATGGCTTGAGGCCTGTGTGTTCGTTACCCCTTACCACTCTCTTAAAAGGACGGATGATGAAGAAAACCACTGCCTCCACGCCTCTGGGCCTCGCCAGCGCCAACGCCGCCTACTGCCAGCGCATGGCCCAGCTTGCCCAGGAAAGCCAGCAGCGCTGGATCGAACTGGGCCGCCGCCTCGCCGGCGGCAGCGCCGAACAGTACCTGGCCACGCTGGCGCCCCTGCAACAGTCCGGCAACTGGCAGGAAATCGCGCCCGCGCTGGGCGAAATGACGCGCAAGCAATGGCAAAGCCAGCTGGAAGCCAGCCAGGCCATCACGCACGCGCTGCTGGAAGAACAGGCCACGCTGGCGGCCGGTATCAGTGAAGCCATGACCGGATGGCTGAAACAGGCCGCCGGCGGTGGCGTGGGCATGGACGCCACGCCCATGGCGCAGATCTGGACGACCCTGTCGAACCAGATGGCGTCCGCGTGCTCGGCCATGCGCGACGCGAGCAAGCCGGGAGCCCACCATGACGGCTGAACGCAAGGCGCTCGTCACCGGCGGGGCCGGCTGCCTCGGACAGGCCATCGCGCGGGCCCTGCACGATGCCGGCCACCAGGTCATCATCACCTATCACTCCAACGAAGACGCCGCGCGGGCCTGGGTCGACTCGGAGGCGGCCCAGGCCCGCCGCTACGCCATGTACAAGGTGGACGTGGCCGATTACGACTCATGCCAGGCGCTGGCGCGGCGCCTGGAGGAAGACGGCCATCAGATCGACATCCTGATCAACAACGCAGGCCTCACCCGCGATGCCAGCCTGCGCAAGATGAGTTACGAGAACTGGACGGACGTGCTGCGCGGCAACCTGGATTCCATGTTCAACATGACGCAGCCGCTGTGCGGCGCCATGGCCGACCGCGGCTGGGGCCGCATCGTCAACATCTCGTCCGTCAACGGCAGCAAGGGCGCGTTCGGCCAGACCAACTACGCGGCCTCCAAGGCCGGCATCCACGGCTTCACTAAATCCCTGGCGCTGGAGCTGGCCAGGAAGGGCGTGACCGTGAACACCGTGTCGCCCGGCTATCTGGCGACGCCCATGGTGGAGGCCGTGCCCGACGAGGTGCTGAAGGAGAAGATACTGCCGCAGATCCCGCTGGGCCGGCTGGGCCGACCGGAGGAGGTCGGCGCGCTGGTCGCCTTCATCTGCAGCGACGCCGCCGGCTTCATGACGGGCAGCAATGTCGCCATGAACGGCGGCCAGCATATGTACTGAGCGGCATCGGGCCGCCGCGGGTTCAATCCCGTGGCGCGCCCAGCTCTTCCAGCAGGAAGTCGACGAAGGCGCGCACCTTGGCCACCATGTGGCGGCGCGACGGATACACCGCGTAGACGTAGGTCTCGTCCGGCTTCCAGTCCTGGAGCACCGCCTGCAGCGCGCCGCTGTCCAGGTCCTGCTGCACATACACGCGCGGCACCAGGCTGACGCCAAAGCCCGCGCGCAGCGCATCGCGCACCGCCAGGCTGGAACTGACCTTGTAGCGCCCCCGCACCGGCACGCGCTCGGTCTGCTCCGCGCGCTTGAAGGTCCATTCGTCCGCGTGGCCGGACAAGGTGAACTGCACGCACTCCAGACCGCGCACGGCCAGGGGCGAGGCCGGCACGCCGTGGCGCTCGAAGTAGGCCGGCGCGCCGCAAAGCACGTGGTCCAGCGTCATCAGCTTGCGCGCCACCAGGCTGGAATCCTCCAGCCTGTCGGTGCCGCGGATCGCCAGGTCGTAGCCTTCCTTGACGATGTCGATGCGCCGGTCCTCCAGGTTGAGGTCCAGCGATACCTGCGGATAGCGTTCCAGGAAGCGCGGCATGGCGGCGGACAGCCGGACCAGGCTCAGCGACATGGGCGCGCTGACCCGCAAGGTGCCCGACGGCGCCTGCTGCAAGGGCCCCAGCGATTGCTCGGCTTCGCTCAGGTCGTCCAGGATGCGGGCCACCTGGTCGTAATAGCGCGCGCCGGCTTCGGTCAGGCTCATGCGGCGGGTGGTGCGGTTGAGCAGCCGCGCCGCTAGATGGGCCTCCAGTTCGGCGATGTTCTTGCTGACCGCCGCGGGCGACAGGCCCATCTGCCGCGATGCGGCCGCAAAGCCGCCCCGCTCCACGACTTGCCTGAAAACCTTTAGCGCCGTCAGATGATCCATGGATTATTCACCATCAGTGAATGATATTGCCAATGAATTGGATATTATCGCTTGATGGCGATTCAATTAGCCTGTGGACATGGAGTCGGCGCGCATGTGGCGGGCCGACAAGCTCAGCAAAATCCACGGATCCCAGCCATGAACCACGCCCTGACCGACGCCATCGCGCAACGCAATTCCGCCAACTTCTTCGATCCCGCCCGCAGCGTGGACGACGACAACATCCGCAGCCTGATCGCCTGGGCGACGCGCGCCCCCACCGCCTTCAATCTGCAGAACTGGCGCTTCATCGCCGTGCGCAGCCAGGACGGCAAGCGCCGGCTGCGCGAGCTGGCCTGGAACCAGCCCAAGGTGAGCGAGGCTGCGGTGACCTTCATCGTGCTGGGCGTGCTGCCCCAGGCCGCCTGGATGGCGGACCGCCTGCAGCCGTCGGTCGAGGCGGGCTTCATGCCGGCGGCCATGGTGCCCTCGTGGGAGGCCGCCGCCAGCCGGCTCTATGCCGACTCGCCGCAGACCCGCCGCGACGAGGCGGTGCGCAGCGCCACCTTCGGCGCTTCCACCCTGATGCTGGCGGGCCAGGCCCAAGGCCTGGCGGCGAGTCCGATGACGGGCTTCGACGCCCCTGCCGTGGCCCAGTCCTTCGGCTTGCGCCAGGAGGAAGTGCCAGTCATGCTGGTCGCCATGGGCTACGCGCAGGACGGCAATTGGCCGCAGAAACCGCGCCGCCCGGTCAACGACGTACTCGAACTCGCCTGAGCCCCGCGGAGCACACCACCATGAGCCGCGGTTCCGATCTGCTTCTGACTGCCCTGGCGCCCGCCATCTGGGGCAGCACCTATGTCGTCACCACCCTGATGCTGCCGCAGGACTATCCGCTGACGGTCGCCATGCTGCGCGCCTTGCCCGCCGGTCTCTTGCTGCTGCTGGCCGTGCGCCAGTTGCCGCAAGGCATCTGGTGGCTGCGCGCTTTCATCCTGGGCGCGCTGAACTTCTCGGTCTTCTGGGCCCTGCTGTTCGTGGCGGCCTATCGCCTGCCCGGCGGCGTGGCCGCCACGCTGGGCGCGATCCAGCCGCTGGTGGTGATCCTGCTGGCGCGCAGCCTGCTGGGCACGCCCGTGCGCGGCCTGTCGGTGCTGGCGGCGCTGGGCGGCCTGGGCGGCGTGGCGCTGCTGGTGCTGACGCCCAAGGCCGCGCTGGATCCGGTGGGCATTACTGCCGGCCTGATCAGCGCCGCCTCGATGGCGCTGGGCACGGTGCTCAGCCGCCGCTGGCAGCCGCCGGTGTCCGCGCTTACCTTCACGTCGTGGCAGCTGACGGCGGGCGGCATCCTGCTGGTGCCGCTGGCCTTCGCCGCGGAGCCCGCCCTGCCGGCGCTCACCACCCTGAACGTCGCCGGGATCGCCTACCTGGGCCTGATCGGCGCGGCGCTGACCTATGTGCTGTGGTTCCGGGGCGTGGCGCGGCTGGAACCCGCCGTGGTGTCCTCGCTGGGCTTTCTCAGCCCCATCACCGCCGTGTTGTTGGGCTGGGGCCTGCTGGGCCAGCAACTGAGCGCCGCGCAGATCGCCGGCATGGCGATCGTGGTCGCCAGCGTATGGCTGAGCCAGCGCGCCCAACGCCCCGCCACGGCCAGACCGGCGCCGCGACCGCTGTAACACACCGGCACGCAAAACAGATAGCAGCGCCAGCGTGGCACGCGCATGATCGTTGCTCCATCCCAAGGAAGGAGCCGCACCATGAGCAGCAAACCCAGCATCATTCTTGTACACGGTTTCTGGGGCGGCGCCGCCCACTGGACCCGCGTCATCCTGGAACTGGCGCGCAAGGGCTACCAAGACCTGCACGCCGTGGAAATGCCGTTGACGTCCCTGGCCGACGACGCCGAACGCACGCGCAAGATGATCGCGCAGCAAAAGGGCCCCGTGCTGCTGGTGGGCCATTCGTACGGCGGCGCCGTCATCAGCGAAGCCGGCAACCAGCCCAACGTGGCCGGCCTGGTGTACATCGCCGCCTTCGCGCCGGACGCGGGCGAAAGTCCCGGCGGGATCACGCAGGAACACCTGCCGGCCGCCGCGCCCAATCTGGCGCCCGACAGCGACGGTTACCTATGGCTGCGCCCGGACAAATTCCACGAGAGCTTCTGCCAGGACCTGTCCGCCGACGAGGGCCTGGTCATGGCGGTCACGCAGAAGGCGCCGCTGGCCAGTACTTTTGGCCAGACGGTATCCGTCCCCGCCTGGCGCAGCAAACCGTCCTGGTATCAGATCTCCAGCCAGGACCGGATGATCGCTCCCGAGAACCAGACGCGCATGGCCGCGCGCATGAATACGCGCAAGACCATCACCCTGGACGCCAGCCACGCATCGCTCGCGTCCCGCGCCGGCGAGGTAGCCGGCCTGATCGACGAAGCGGCGCGCGCCGCGTCTTGACCATGGCAGGGCCCGGCGGCCTGCGTCTCCAAACGAGCATATCAGGGGACGCAGCCGCCTTTTCTGTGCTGCTTTTTTTGTAACTCAACGACCTGAGCAAGAGTTGCAGCACAGATCATTTCCCTATGAAAAACTGGCTCCGACCTGGCAATTCGTCCAAACTGATCCGCTTTTTTATTCTATTTCTGCATCTGTACTGATTCAGCCTGCGGCACTAACTTCACGGTGTAGCTCAAACACCCGTCAGCGCACGCCGTCTTGTGGCGGTTGAGGCGCGCTGGCGACGAAGTCAGGAATACCGCCATGGATAGCGACGCGCTATTGCTAGCCCGAATACAGTTCGGCTTCACCATCTCGTTTCACATCATCTTCCCCGCCATCACCATCGGCCTGGCCAGCTACCTCGCCGTGCTCGAAGGCCTGTGGCTGCGCACGCGCAACACCGTCTACCGCGACCTCTACCATTTCTGGACCAAGATCTTCGCCGTCAACTTCGGCATGGGCGTGGTGTCCGGCCTGGTGATGGCCTATCAGTTCGGCACCAACTGGAGCTTCTTCTCCGATTTCGCCGGCAGCGTGACCGGACCGCTGCTGGCCTATGAAGTGCTGACCGCCTTCTTCCTTGAGGCCGGATTCCTGGGCGTGATGCTGTTCGGCTGGTCGCGCGTGGGGCCGGGCCTGCACTTCTTCTCGACCGTCATGGTGGCGCTGGGCACGCTGGTGTCGGCCACCTGGATCCTGGCGTCCAACAGCTGGATGCAGACGCCCGCCGGCTACGAAATCCTGGACGGCCGCGTGGTGCCCACGGCCTGGCTGGCCGTCATCTTCAATCCGTCCTTCCCCTACCGCCTGGCGCACATGGGCATCGCCGCGTTCCTGGCGACCGCACTGATGGTGGGCGCTTCCGGCGCCTGGCACATGCTGCGCGGCGACCGCAGCCCCGCCGTGAAGAAGATGTTCGCGATGGCCATGGGCATGCTGCTGCTGGTGGCCCCGCTGCAAGCGGTGGTGGGCGACTTCCATGGCCTGAATACGTTGAAGCACCAGCCCGCCAAGATCGCCGCCATCGAAGGCCACTGGGAAAACGAGCCTGGCGCCGGCGTGCCGCTGACGCTGTTCGGCATCCCCGACATGGAACGCGAGGAAACCCGTTACGCGGTCAATATCCCGCGCCTGGGCAGCCTGATCCTCACGCACAGCTGGGACGGCCAGTTCCCCGGCCTGAAGTCGTATCCGCCCGAAGACCGCCCCAATGCCACGGCCGTGTTCTGGTCGTTCCGCGTGATGGCGGGCCTGGGCATGCTGATGATTGCCCTGGCCATCTGGGCGGCCTGGTCGCGCTGGCGCGGCCGGCTGTACGAATCGCGCTGGCTGCACCGTTTCGCACTGTGGATGGGGCCGTCCGGGCTGATCGCCATCCTGGCGGGCTGGTACGTGACCGAGATCGGCCGCCAGCCCTGGGTGGTGTACGGCGTCATGCGCACCGCCGACGCGGCCACGCCGCACGGGCTGGGCGAACTGACGCTGACGCTGGCGCTGTTCGTGGTGGTGTACCTGCTGGTGTTCGGCGCCGGCGTGTCGTACATGCTGCGCCTGATCCGCATGGGCCCCAGCCCCGCCCCCGGCCACGCGCCGCTGTCGGGCGGCCCGGGCGAACCGCGCCAGCCGTCGCGGCCGCTGTCGGCCGCCTCCACCCTGGCGGGCATCGAGCCCGCGCAACGCAAGCATTCGGGAGTCTGAGGCCATGGGCATCGACCTTGCACTGGTATGGGCCGTCATCATCCTGTTCGGCGTGATGATGTACGTGATCATGGATGGCTTCGATCTGGGCATCGGCATCCTCTTTCCGCTGATCGCCGACCGCGAGGAACGCGACGTCATGGTCAACACCGTGGCGCCCGTCTGGGACGGCAACGAGACCTGGCTGGTGCTGGGCGGCGCCGGCCTGATGGCGGCGTTCCCGCTGGCCTACTCGGTGATCCTGAGCGCGCTCCATCTGCCGCTGGTGTTCATGCTGCTGGGCCTGATCTTCCGCGGCGTGGCGTTCGAGTTCCGCTTCAAGGCCGACGAGCATCACCGCCCGCTGTGGGACCGCGCCTTCGTGCTCGGCTCGGTCTGCGCCACCTTCTTCCAGGGCGTGACGCTGGGCGCCTACATCGAAGGCATCCCGGTGGTGAACCGCGCCTATCAAGGCGGCGCCTGGGACTGGATCAGCCCGTTCTCGCTCTTCACCGGCGCGGGGCTGGTGGTGGCCTACGCGCTGCTCGGCTGCACCTGGCTCATCATGAAGACCGAAGGCCGCCTGCATCGCCACATGTGCGACATCGCCCGGCCCCTCACGCTGGCGCTGCTGGCCGTGATCGCGGCGCTCAGCATCTGGACGCCCCTGGCGCAGCCGCAGATCGCGCAGCGCTGGTTCAGCCTGCCCAATATGTTCTGGTTCCTGCCGGTGCCGCTGCTGGTCGCCGTGGCCGGCTTTGATCTCATCCGCCGCGTCAAGGGCATGCCCAACGCCGGCCCCTTCGTGCTGTCGCTGGCGCTGCTGTTCCTGGGCTACAGCGGCCTGGGCATCAGCATCTGGCCCGCCATCATCCCGCCGGACGTGTCCATCTGGACCGCATCCGCTCCGCCGCAAAGCCAGGGCTTCGCGCTGGTGGGAGCGCTGGTGATCATTCCGATTATCCTCATGTACACCGCCTGGTCGTACTACGTGTTCCGGGGCAAGGTGCGCCTCGGCGAGGAGTTCCACTGATGAACGGCTCCCAACCCTCCCTGCCCTCGTGGCGCAGCCGCCTGCTCTGGCTGGCGATGATCTGGGCATGCAGCGTCGCGGCCCTGGGCGTGGCAGCCTATGCCCTGCGCCTGGTGATGAAATCCATCGGCATGTCGACCTGAATACGACCCACGCAAACGGACCCGCCCATGAAGCGCTATGAACGGCTGACAGAAGAAATCACCGCCTCGATCCGATCGGGCCTGCTGCAGGCGGGCGACCGCCTGCCCTCGGTGCGGCAGACCAGCGCCAGCCGCGGCGTCAGCCCCTCGACGGTCTTCAAGGCCTATTACCTGCTGGAGGCGCGCGGCCTGATCCGCGCCCGCGACCGCTCCGGCTACTACGTGCTGCGCGCGCCGCATGCCACGCTGCCGGAGCTGGACGGCCTGTCCAGCGCCAGCGCCGGACGCCATCCAGTGGACGTCAGCGACAACGTGCTGCAAGTGCTCAACGCCACCTTGCGGCGCGACATGCTGCCCTTCGGCTCGGCCTTTCCCAGCCCCTCGCTGCTGCCCTACGGACGCCTGGCGAAGTTCATGGCGGCCACGGTGCAGCGCCTGGATCCCTGGGGCTCCATCGACGACCTCAGCCCAGGCGACGCCGCGCTGCGCCGCGCCATCGCGCTGCGTTACCTGGCCGACGGCATGTCCGTGCCGGTGGACGACATCATCATCACCAACGGCGCGCTGGACGCGCTGAACCTGAGCCTGGCGGCGGTCACCAATCCCGGCGACGCGGTCATCGTGGAGTCCCCCACCTTCTACGCCGCGCTGCAATCGCTGGAACGCAATCACCTGCACGCCATCGAAGTCGCCACGCATCCGCGCGAAGGCATAGACCTGCAGGCGCTGGAGCAGGCCATCCTGCGCCATCGCCCCAAAGCCTGCTGGCTCATGACCACGTTCCAGAATCCGCTGGGCAGCCTGATGCCCGACGACAAGAAGGAAGCGCTGGTGCGGCTGCTGGCCAGCCACGACGTGGCCCTGATCGAGGACGACGTCTACGGCGAGCTGTATTTCGGTGAACAGCGGCCGCGCCCGGCCAAAGCCTTCGATCGCGACGGCATCGTGATGCACTGCTCGTCGTTCTCCAAGACCCTGGCGCCGGGCTATCGAGTGGGCTGGGTCGCCGCCGGCCGCTATACGCGGCGCATCATGCGCAACAAGCTCACCACCAGCCTGGCGACCGCCGCGCCCACCCAGGCCGCCATCGCCGCCTATCTGGAAAAAGGCGGTTTCGACCGCCACCTGAGGCAATTCCGGCAGGCCCTGGCCTCGCAGCAAGGCGAGCTGCTGCAGGCCATCGCCCGCTACTTCCCCAAGGGCACGCGCGCCACGCGGCCGCTGGGCGGCTACTTCGTGTGGGTGGAGCTGCCGGCGCACATCGACACGCTCAAGGTCCACCGCGCCGCGCTCGGCCACGGCATCAGCATCGCGCCGGGCCCGCTGTTCTCGGCGTCCGGCGGCTTCGGCAACTTCCTGCGCCTGAACGGCGGACATCCCTGGAACCCGGAGATGGAGCAAGGCATGGCGACGCTGGGCAAGCTGCTGGCGGGCTAGCCCGTTGTCCTGGCGGGCGATTCACGCTATAAATGAGTGTTATTCTTATTAACACTCATTGCTGTCCCGCCATCCATGGATTCCCCCGCGTACACGAACGTCCACCGGCTTTACGCGGATCACCACGACTGGCTGCTCGGCTGGCTGAACCGGCGCGTCAGCAACCGCGCCGACGCCGCCGACCTCACGCAGGACACGTTTGTCCGCGTCCTCACCTCTCCCACCGCCGCCCCCCTGTCCGAACCGCGCGCCTACCTGCTGACCCTGGCACGCCGGCTGACCATCGACCTGTGGCGCGCGCGCGATGTCGAGGCGCGTTATCTGCAAGCGCTTGCGCTGGAGCCGGAACCGGTCGCCGCGTCGCCCGAAACCCTGATCATGCTGAAGCAGGCGGTCATGGAAATCGACCATCTGCTGGATGGCCTGCCCGTGCCGGTCAAACACGCCTTCCTGCTGAACCGGCTGGACGGCATGACCCATCCCGCCATTGCGCAAACCCTGGGCCTGTCGCTGGCGACCGTGGAACGCCATGTGAAGCGCGCCTTCCTGCATTGCATTGCGTCGCGCCGCGCAACCGACGCGGCATGAGCAGCGCCTCCATGGCTGGCGCCGCCCGCGACGCGCTGATGGAACGCGCGGTCGACTGGATCGTGCTGCTGACATCGGGCCAGGCCACCGACCAAGACCGCCAGCGCTTCGAGCGCTGGCTCGCCAGCCATCCGGAGCACGCGCGCGCCTGGGCCGAGGTGGACGGCATCATGCGCCAGCCGCTGGCCCAATTGCGCGGCGCGGCCGACGCGGCTCCCGGCCCCGCCCGCGCGGCACGGGCCGCCCTGCTGCAAGGCAGCGGCCTGGACCGGCGCCGCGTCCTGAAGCTGGCGATGCTGTTTTCCGGCGTGTCGGCCGGCGCCTTGATGGCCGACCGCTACATTCCGCTTGCCGGACTGTCAGCAACCTACTCCACTCACACAGGCGAACGCCAGACCTACACGCTGGAAGACGGTTCCATGCTGACGCTGAACGCGCGTTCGGCTGCCGATGTGCACTATGACGACATGCGGCGCACGGTCGTGCTGCGCCAGGGCGGGCTCTACGCCGAGACCCGCTCCGACAGCCGGCCCTTCGTGGTGCAAACGCGATATGGCGCCGTGACCGGCGGCGAATCGCATCTGGCAGTGATCCAGTTCGACGCCTACGCCGTGGCCAGCGCCCTGGAAAGCACGCTGGTCCTGCACCCCGAACACGGCAGCCCCCTGGCTCTGCCTCAAGCTGGCACGGCGGCCTTCGACCGCAACCGCGCGTGGCAACGGGAAGACGCCGCGCAAGCCAGCTGGCGCAGCGGCATCCTCAGCGTGCGCGATGCCCGCCTGGCCGAAGTCATAGCGCAGTTGCGCGCCTATCAACCCGGCGTGATCCGCCTGTCGCCAGAGGCCGCCACACTGCGCGTGTTCGGCGTATTCCCGCTGGACGACCCGCGTCAGACCCTGCTGGCCCTGGGCGAAACCCTGCCGATACAGGTCCGTCGCTACGGTCCGTGGCTGACGCTGGTGGACGCCGCATAACAAAAAAGCGCATACCCCGCGCGACGATGAGGGGATTGAGGTCGGGCATCCGTCATTACCTGTGACGCAACCGAAATCTCCCATTTTTGCCGGACATCTTGAATCATGAATTTCCCCTTGAGCCGCAGCGCGGCGCTTGTCGCCGGCGCCCTCAGCGCCTGCGCGCTGACGCCGTCCGCGCTTGCACAGGACACCGCCCCCACGCACCAGGCCGCACAGTCCTACGACCTGCCCGCAGCCCCCTTGGCCGACACGCTGAGCCGGATTTCGCTGCATAGCGGCCGCACCATCTCGGCCAATGCCGAACTCGTCGCAGGCAGGCAAGCCGCGCCGGTGCGCGGCGCGCTGAGCGCCGAAGCCGCGGCGCGGCAAGCCCTGGCGGGCACGGGCCTGGAACTCGTCGTCACCCCCGCGGGGGTATTGAGCGTGCGCCTGCAGCCCTCGGCCGGCGCCGTGACATCGCTGGAACCGGTCATGGTCACCGCCAGCAGCATCATCCCGCCCAGCGAAGGCACGGGCTCCTACACCGTGCCGGAGTCCAACTCCGCCACGCGCATGCGCCTGTCATTGCGCGAAACACCGCAGTCCGTGACGGTCATCACGCGCCAGCAGATGGAAGACCAGGGCATCGTCACCGTTGCCGGCGCGCTGGAACAAGCGCCCGGCGTCGTCGTCAGCCGCAGCAACTCCGAAGGCTACGCCTTCTATTCCCGCGGCTTCCAGCTGCAGAATTTCCAGTTCGACGGCCTGCCCAGCCTGTCCAGCGACGGCGGCAACGTGCGCGACAACTACAGCATCAGCAGCTCGGTCATATACGACCGCGTCGAGATCCTCAAGGGCGCCACGGGCCTGGTCAATGGCGCCGGCTATCCCTCGGGCGTCATCAACCTGATCCGCAAGCGGCCCACCCGCGAGTTCCAGGGCAGCGTCACCGCCGGCGCCGGATCCTGGGACCAGTACCGGGGCGAACTGGACTTGGGCGGCTCGCTGGCCGAGAACGGCAGAATCCGCGGCCGGATGATCGCCGCGGTGGACGACAGCGCCAGCTTCATCGACTACACAAAGACCCGCGAAGACGTGCTCTACGGCATTGTCGAAGCCGACATCACCGCGCGCACGACCGCAACGCTGGGTATCGAGTACCAAAAGAACAAGAACGACGCCTCTTCCAACATCCATCTGCCCGCGTTTTACTCGGACGGCCGGCAGGCGAGCTTCTCGCGCTCGACCAATCCCGCCGACAAGTGGACTTGGCGCAATCACGAGACCACCCGCTACTTCGCCGACGTCACGCATACCTTCGACAACGACTGGCAACTGAAGCTGGCCGCGGGGCATCGGAATTATTCCTCCAGCGAGTTGATCGCGGGGATGGGAGGTTCATTCATCGACGCGAAGACGCACAACATCAGCCACAGCCTGGGCCAGGCCAGCCTGTTCGATACGGACTCTCGCGAGAACAGCGTGGACGTGCAGGCCTCCGGCATGTACTCGCTGCTGGGCCGCCGCCACGACCTGGTGTTCGGCTACAACGCCGCGCGCACGCACTCGACGTCGCGGCGCGACGACGGCCTGAGCGACACGATCGTCAAAGACGCCTTCAACTGGAACAACAACAGCTTCAAGCCCACCGTCTACAAGCGCCTGCTGGACCATGATATCGAGGTATCGCAGAAGATCCTCTATGGCGCCACCGCCCTGCACCCCACCGACCGGTTCGCGCTCATCCTGGGCGGACGGCTCACCGACTACCGCTGGGAGCAAAATTCCGTTTTCAGCAGCGGTTTTCGCGGCAATTACGGCACCGAGGTGAAGAGCAAATTCATCCCGTATGCCGGCGTCACGTTCGATGTGGACGCCCATCACACCGTCTACGCCAGCTACACCGACGTGTTCAAGCCGCAGGCCTTCAACTTCGATGCCTCCAATCGCCAGCTGGATCCCATGACGGGCAAAAGCGTGGAAGTGGGCGCCAAGGGCGAATACCTGGACGGCCGATTGAACGCCAGCGTCGCGCTGTTCCAACTCAAGCAGGACAACGTCGCCGAACTGGATCCCAGCGGCGCCATGACGCCCACCGGTGGCACCGCCTACATTGCCGTGCCCGGCGTGACGACCAAGGGCATCGAACTGGAGGTATCCGGCGAATTGCTGCCCGGCTGGCAACTGCATGCCGGCTACACCTATAGCCGGTCGCGCGACCGGGCCGGCGAACGCGTCAGCACAACCCAGCCCGAGCAGTTGTTCAAGCTTGCCACCACCTACCGCCTGCCGGGAGACTGGCACCGCCTGACGGTGGGCGGCAACATGCACTGGCAAGGAGGCACTTATTTCTCGCAGTCCGTCAATGGCGCCAACCGCCGCTTCACGCAAGACAGCTATGGCGTGTTCGGCTTGATGGCCGCCTATGACTTCAACAAGGACCTGCGCGTGACGGTGAACCTGAACAACGTGCTGGACAAGACCTACTACTCCGGCATCGGCAACTACAACTCCGTGTACTACGGCGCGCCGCGCAACGTGTTGGCGCAGCTACGGTACAAGTTCTAGTTCGCCGTGGCGCCCGAATCCTTGACCGCCTTGGCCCAGGCCGCGATCTCGCTCTGGATGAAGGCGCCGAATGCCGCGGTGTTCAGGCTGGAGGCCTGGGCGCCCTCCTCCATCAGGCGCTGCTTGACGGCCGGCGCCGCCAGCGCCGCGCTCAAGGCCTGGTTCAGCGTGGCGACCACCGCGTCCGGCGTGCCGGCCGGTGCGACGATGCCGTGCCAGGACACCGCCTGAAAGCCCGGCAGGCCCGATTGCGCCATGGTGGGGATATCCGGCATGGCGGGCGAACGCTGCGGCGAGGTGACCGCCAGCGCGCGCAGCGTGCCGGCCTTCACATGCGGCAGCACGCCGGGAATGGTGGTGAACATGAAGTCGATCTGGCCGCCGATCAGGTCGGTGATGGCCGGGCTGCCGCCCTTGTAGGGAATATGCGTGAACTGCAGCTTCGCGGCGCTCTTGAACATCTCGCCCGCCAGATGCCCCGGCGTGCCCGCGCCGGCCGATCCCATGTTGATCTTGTCGCCCTGCGAACGGATGTAGGCGACCAGTTCCTGCACGTTCGCGGCCTGCACCTGCTTGCCCACCACCAGCACGTTGGGGACCGTGGCCAGCAGCGTGACGGGAGTGAAGTCCTTCACCGCATCGTAGGAAATCCGCGAGTACAAAGACGGATTGATGCCATGCGTGCTGGCGGTGGCCAACAGCAGCGTGTAGCCGTCCGGCGCGGACGTCGCCACCTGCTTGGCGGCAATGGTGCCGTTGGCGCCGCCCTTGTTGTCGATGACGATGGTCTGCCCCAAGGTCTTGGCAGCCTCGGCCGCGACGGTGCGCGCCAGGATGTCCGAAGTGCCGCCGGCGGAATGCGGCACCACCAGCGTGATCGGCTTCGAGGGGAAGGACTGGGCTTGCGCCGCCGGCAAGGCCGGCAGCAGACAGGCGGCCAGCGCGGCGCGCGCCAGCAAGGAAGTACGGAACATCAAGGTCTCCAGGTTTTTATCGCTTGCGGCGCCGTCGTCGGGTGCCGTCATGCCCGCGCAGTGCGCGGCGGTTCAGTCCGAGCCCAATTGCAGCTTGTTGGGCTGGCGTTTCTCGATAGCCCACTTCAACAGCGCGGCCGAGCGGTAGATGCCGTGCGCAAACTTGCCGTAAGGCAGCGTCAGGAACAGCGCCATCACCACGCCCAGGTGGATCGCCAGCAGCAGCGCCATCGCGCCGCCGTCGCGGCCGGCCAGCAGCGCCAGGCCCGTTGCGCTGGAGAGAAACAGCAAGGCGATGAATCCGCGGTCCATGGGCTTTTGCGCCGCGTCGCCCTGCTGCGGGTGGCGCTTGAGATTCAGCCACAGCAAGCCGGCCGGTCCGATCAGCAGGCCGATGCCGCCTGCCGTGCCCAACAGCACCGGCGCGCTCCAGAACGGATACGGCGCCTCTAGCCCGAGCGCGTAGTGGTACAGCGTGGCCACGCTGGTGGCGGCGAAACACAGCATGAAGCCGTAGAACGTGAAGTGATGGAAGCGCCGGCGCCACAGCGTGAAGGCGTCGTCGGCGTTGTTGCAGCCCTTGCCGTGCCCGCCGTCCAGATAGCGCAGACGCAGGGCGTCGTGCGCGGCCTCGGCCACTGCGGCGCCGGACGCCGCCCCCGGGCTGACGTCGCGCCAAAAGCGCGTCACGCCCACGCCCAAGGCCAGCAGGGCCAGGCCAAACACCGCGCCGAACATCAGCGCCAGCGTGTTGTGCGGGAATATGGCGTAGAAGTTGCCGGCCATGGGTTCGTGGAACAGTCCGCCCCCCATCAGCGCCGCCAGCGCCAGGAACAACGCCAGACCCGCGGCCGTGGCCAGCGACAAGGCCAGGCCATTGCGCTTGTACAGCTTGCCCAGCGCGGGTGGCCAGGCGTAATCGGTATAGGTCTGCATCCGCACACGCGCCATGGATTGCGGCACGTTCACCGCGAACTCGTGCGGCGGCGCGTACTGGCAGGCGTGCAGACAGGCGCCGCAGTTATGGCACAGATTCGCCAGGTAGTTGATGTCGGCCTTGCCGAATTCCAGGCGGCGGGTCATGGCGGGAAATACCGCGCAGAATCCTTCGCAGTACCTGCAGGCGTTGCAGATCTGCATGACGCGGGCGACCTCGGCCTCGTCATCCGTCAGCGCGGCGGACTGGGGCTTGGTGCCATGCCATTGAATGGCCTGTTCCGTCATCGCGGGGCCGGGACCGGAAAAAGACTGGGCCTCGCGGGCCAGGGCTTCAAGCTGCTTCATATCGTGCTTCCGCATTGTGCCGGCCGCGCGCGGCGGCGGCGGCCTGGGTACCGGCAATGCGGCCGAAGGCCGTGCCGATGGACATCCCCACTCCGGCCGTGTAGCCCTTGCCCAGCACATTGCCGGCCATCATTTCGCCCGCGACGAACAGGTTGTCGCTGGGCACATCGTTGAAACGGACCGCGGCGGTGTCGTCCACCTTCAGCCCCAGATAGGTGAACGTGATGCCGGGCCGCAAGGCATAGCCATAGAACGGCGCGGTATCGATGGGCCGCGCCCAGTGCGTCTTGGCGGGCGCCAGGTTCTCGGTATGGCAGTCATCCAGCGCGGTGTGGTCGAACTTGCCGACACGGCAGGCCGCGTTGTAGTCGTTCAGGGTCTGCTCGAAGATCGCCGGATCCAGGCCCAGCTTCACGGCCAGTTCCGGCAAGGTGTCCGCCTGCACGCCGGGGAATACCGGCGGCATGAAGCGGCCGACGGCCTTGGCGTCGATGATGGAATAGGCGATCTGGCCCGGCTGCATGGCCGTCAGGCGGCCCCAGATGGCGTAGCGCTTGGGCCAGAAGTCCTCGCCCTCGTCGTAGAAGCGCCTGGCCTCCCGGTTGACCACCACGCCCAGCGACACGCAGTCGATACGCGTGCAGATGCCGCCGTCATACAGCGGCGCGCGCGCGTCGATGGCCACGCAATGCGACTGCGACGGATCGCCGATGCCGTCCGCCCCCGCGTCCAGCATGAACTTCAGCAGCACGCCCATGTTGTAGCGCGTGCCGCGGATCAGGAAATTGTCGGCCGGCCATTCGCCGCGCTCGTTCTGGCCCCAGGCCTCGCGCAGCCACTCGCGGTTGGACTCGAAGCCGCCAGCCGCCAGCACGCAGGCGCGCGCCTCGATGCGTTCATCGCCGATGCGCGCCGCCACGAAGCGCCCGCCGTCCAGCTCCAGCGAGTCGACCGGCGCGTCGTAGCGGATCTGCACGCCCAGCGCCTCGGCGCTGCGGTAGTAGGCGTTGACCAGGGCCTTGCCGCCGCCCATGAAGAAGGCGTTGGTGCGCGCCACGTGCAGCGCGCCGGACAACGGCGGCTGGAAGTTCACGCCATGGCGGCGCATCCAGTCCCTACAGGTGGAGGACTCGCGGATGACCAGGCGCGCCAGATGCTCATTGGTCAGCCCGCCGGTCACCTTGAGCAGATCCTGCCAGTATTCTTCCTCGGGATAGGCCTCGACCAGCACGTCCTGCGGCGCATCGTGCATGCAGCGCAGATTGCGCGTGTGCTGCGAATTGCCGCCGCGCCATTCACGCGGCGCCGCTTCCAGCAGCAGCACGCTGGCGCCGGCCTCGCGCGCCATCAGGGCCGCGCACAGCGCCGCGTTGCCCCCTCCCACCACCAAGACGTCGACCATGCCATCGTTCCTCTTCCAAGGAGCTGACTGTAGCGAGCCGGAGCGGCCGCCGATATCAGCCAGGCGTCAACAGGTCTTCATGAATCGTGAAGGGCCACCACCGGCCATTTGCCCTCGCGCGCCAGGGTGCGCGAAACGTCCGCCAGCACCAGGCGGGCGGCCAGGGCTGCGGGCGACAGCTCGTCCTCGGACAGGCTGGCCAGCAGATTGCGGCGGTACAAATGCGCGTCGTCGATGCGCGCCATGTGCAACTGGCCCGGTGCGATCCGCGCCATGGCGGAACTGGGCTGGATGGTGGCCACGTGGCCCAGCTGCACCACGTCCATCAACACCGGCAGGCCGTCCACCTCCACCGCCACCAGCGGCGTGCGGCCAGACTGCTGGTACGCGTTGTTGACCAGCGCCCGCAGTCCGTGGCGTCCGCTGGGCAGGACCAGCGGCAAATGCGCGATGGCCTCGATGCGCGTGGTGTCGCCTGCCGGCAGCCCCGGCATGCCGGGCCGCGCCAGCAGGAACAGCGGCTCGTCCAGCAGGGGCATCACGCTCCAGCGGCGCGCGGATTCGGCCTGGAACACGATGGCCAGGTCCAGCATGCGGCCGTTGAGCATATCGCTCAGATGCCCCGACAGCGCCTCCACCAGATGCAGGCGGATGTCGGGATAGCGCTCGTTCATGGCCTGCACGAAAGGCGCGCCCAGAATGGCGGCGGTGGTGGAAGGCAGGCCCACGCTGACGTGGCCCGCCAGCCTGGCCTGCTGCGCCGCTTGCACCGCATCGTCAGCGTGGCGCAGCGCCAGTTGCGCCTGGCGGAAGAAGGCCAGGCCCGCATCGGTAGGCTCCACGCCGCTGGCGCTGCGCCGCAGCAGCCGCGTGGACAACTCGCTCTCCAGCCGGCTGATCTGCTGGCTGAGCGCGGACGTCACCATGCCGATGGACTGCGCGGCGCGGCCGATGCTGCCCGCCTCCACGACGCGGACGAAGTAACGCAGTTGGCGCAGTTCCATGGGCGGCCCTGGTTTTCCGTAAGGGATGACAGGGCCGATTGTAGAGGCCAGGTGCCCGCGGGGTTACCCGGGGATCGTCAGGCCCCTGGCCACCGCTGGACGCGCCACGAAGGCCTCCAGCACCCGGGCGACGTTCTTGAACCGCGAGAACTCCACCAGCTCGCCCGCCTCGTAAAAGCCCACCAGGTTGCGCACCCAGGGCAGGATGGCGATGTCGGCGATGGTGTACTCATCGCCCATGACCCAGTCGCGCCCCTCCAGACGCTGGTCCAGCACGGCCAGCAGGCGCTTGGATTCGTCCACGTAGCGGTCGCGCGGACGCTTGTCCTCGTAGTCCTTGCCCGCGAACTTGTGGAAGAAGCCGAGCTGGCCGAACATCGGGCCGATGCCGCCCATCTGGAACATGACCCACTGCAGCGTCTCGTAGCGCCCCGCCGTGTCCGCAGGCAGGAACTTGCCCGCCTTGCTGGCCAGATAGATCAGGATGGCGCCGGACTCGAACAGGCCCAACGGCTTGCCCTCGGGACCGTTGGGGTCGACGATGGCCGGAATCTTATTGTTCGGGCTGAGCGACAGGAATTCGGGGGAAAACTGGTCCCGGGCGTCGAAGCTGACACGGTGCGCCTCGTAGGGCAGCCCGGTTTCCTCCAGCAGGATCGACACCTTCACGCCGTTCGGCGTGGGCAGCGAATACAGCTGGATGCGGTCGGGGTGCCGGGCGGGCCACTTCTTGGTGATGGGGAAGGCGCTGAGGTCGGTCATGCGGAGGGGCTCCAGGGGGAGGGGCGGAATGGTCCGGGTAATCCTAGCGCAAATCCAGGCCCCTGCGCCGCCGGATGAATTCCCCTAGCGCAGGTCTTCGGGATTCATCGACGCATCACGCACGTACTTGTCGCCCGGCTCCGGCTGCAACGTGGCCTCGATCTCCGGCGGAAACGTCGGGATCTTGCTGGTCTGCATCACTGCCCAGCGCATGATGGCATGCAGGTAGTTGAAGGGCGCCATGACCAAATACATGAGGCCAGGGCTCTGCGCGTCATTGGCGAAGATACGCTCCTTGCTGAAGGCGAAACTCTCGCGCTTGCCGTCGACGGGCATGCAGTACAGGACCGCATCCAGCACCGCCTGGGGCCCCTCTTCCATGTACCGGCGCAGGAACTCCCAGTGGGAATAGGCATTTTCGACGCGGCTGGTGGCGATGCAGAACGCGAAAGTCTCCTTCACGGTGACGCCGTCCTCGGCCAGGATCAGGCCGCGGATATCCCAGTTGAGCCAGCCGAACGTCCCCTTGCCCCGGCCCAGCGTGAAGTAGATCTTGTCCCAGGGCGCCGTCAAGACGGTCCCATTCAGGCGGAACACGTGCACCAGCCGGTGCTTGCGGTCCAGCGCGATGGGATAGTAGGTCCAGCGGAACATCTCCTTGCACGCAACCCAGACGCCAGCCAAGCCCAGCATGGCGAACATCGCCATTCCGATGAAGATCGCTTCCCAGAGACCGTTCTCATTGGGCAGATCGCCCACGACCAGAATCCAGGCCAGCATCAGGATGCCACCCATACCAAAGGCGATTCCTATGGCGCCGATCAGTGCAATAAAGCCTCGCCAGCCATACCAGCGGTCCACCGACAGCAGGCTGTTGGAATTCATCTTCACGACGCAGAGCTGCGCCAGCAGCGGCACATCGAGACGCTTCTTTTGCAGCAAGCGATGCTCGCGGTCGAACTCCGAAAGCGGACGATCGTCAGGGAACCTGGACATCAGCCCCGTAAAGTCCATCACGACCCTCCCAAGGCCACGCGCAGGCTGTTCATTTCTTGCTGCACTCCATAGTAGTAATCGGCCCCGGCCTGTCCCTGCAGTTTCCCCCACAGGCAGCGCTTCAGCCATTCATCGATCTTGTTGCCCTTGAACTTCTCTATCAGTATCGCGACGATGATCAGGAGCACCGCCGCGATCAGGCCCACGACCGTGGCTGACAGGGCGAACGCGCCGATGACAACCAGGCTGAGGATACCCGACGCAAGGTAAAGTCCGCCCATCAAGCCGTTCTTCTCAATCGCGAATTGGTCCGTGGCGGATTTGAAATCGAACACGGCCATGATGACGCCTGTGACGACGCCTATGCGGCCGCCCCATCGCACCAACAGAGAACCGGTGGTTTCAAGCCCCACCCCAATCCCCAGCCGCATGCCGGCGGCCTGCCGGCTCTTGAGCGCCACGCCCAGCACGTCTGCCACCGAGCCGCCCGCCGATGCGATGCCGACCACGAACTTCCAGCTCGCGTCGCTGCGTTCGTGAGGCATGGCCGATTCCAGGTCGCTCCAGAGCTTGTACACCGCCACAGTCTGGAACAGGCAGCCGACGACGCCGACACGGACGTCCGTGTTGATCGCGGTGCGCCAGCGCGACAGTTCCCGGGCTTCGTATTCCTCGACCGTCATGGTGGCCTGGGCCAAGGCCCTGGCCCTATCGGCGGCCCGCAGGTCCGTTGACACATTGGCGGCAGCGTCCCTGTCCACCAGCATGAACCAGCGCTTCTTGTCCGTGCCCTCCAGCTGTTCGCCGCGCACCTCCAACCGCCGCAGCTCGTCCGCCACCGCCTGCTCCATCTGGCGCATGCTCACCTGGCTGCCATGCTGGCGCAGGACCTCGCGGATCAGCGCGGCGCGGAAAGCCTTCTTGCCGCCCTCGACTTCCACGATAGCCACGTTCTGCCGCGCCAGCAGGCCCACGTACATCGCCAGCTTGCGCGCGATGCCGCTATCCACGCCCAGCCTGAGTACATGCACAACCGGCCCCATGACCTGCTCCAGCAGGCGCGCGGTCTTGTCCATCTGCCCTTCGCTCAGCACCTTGAGCCCGGTCTTGTAGGCCTCATGCAGATTGCCCCAGGGGATGGCCTTCCAGTCGAGCGCCGCTTCGTGCGCCTCGACCACCTTCTTGACCACGAAATCCTGGTTGTGGAACATGGCGCGCAGCAACAGGTTGCGCGTGTCGTCCGGTTCCCCCTGTAGCCAGTCCGCATACTGTTTGAAGCAAATGCGCTTGTCCTGGGTTCCGTCGATGCACAATGCAAGAACCGTCTGGTAAACCGCACCGCTATCCGCGTTGTTGGAGTCGTAGTTGCACTCAAACGAATCGAGCGTTTTCTGGCAGGTAATCCACGCCACGTGCGCCTTCGCCAGGGGCACGATGGTCGCGGCGTCGAATTGCGCCAGGCGCTCGTCAAATCCTTTCTGCCACGCCCTGCGCGCGTTCTCGTCGTAATTGTCGAAGTACTTCGACCAGGCTTCCCAGCGAACCTTGCCGCGCTCGGCCTCGGTCGGATGGCGATAGTCTTCCGCCTCGGCCATGCGCTGCTTCTTGTTCTCCGGCATCAGCCAGTCCGCCAGCATCTGGCCCACCGCCAGCCCTCCGGCCCCCGCCCCTCCCGGGCCGGCTCCCATACTCGGGGTCGTGGTCCCATAGACCGTATGGTTGGTGGCATCCCGGCCTCTTTGCTCCAGGAACTCGCTCTCGGCCGACTGCATGATGATTTCGCTGAGCGACTCGATGGACTTCGACACGGTCAGGGGACGCAGGTCCTCCTTGTTCGACACGAATTCATCAAAGCGTATGCGCATCAGCCGCGCGATATCCTGCAGGATTCCGGTGCTGTCCGGCAGCGCCAGCATCAGGCCCTTGCCGGGCAGGAACGCCTCTGCAGCGTTCTCGATCATTTCCCCCATCCAGCCCTTCACGTCGTAATAGCCGACGGTGCTCCAACCCAGCAGCTGCTGCTTCTGATGTTGATCCAGGTCGCGCTTGCGATGCACCTGGTAGTCCGCGGCCGTATCCTTCAGGGTCTTGATGTTCTTGGCATTGGCGTGCTTGCCGCTGCTGAGCCAGGCCTGCACATCGAACTTGAACATGTGCCGCTCGCGCATGTCGGCGCCCTTCTTGCCCTTGTGCGCCTTGCACACATCCTTGGTCCACTGCACGTCCGAAAACGCCAACCAGACGAATGTCGCTTTTTTTGCGTTCGGAATGGTCAGCAGCGAAGCCTTGGCTTCGTGGTCCATCGTGCAAGTGAAGGTCCGGTCACAGTCCTGCACCGGCTTGTCGAGATCAAAGTTGTACAGGGTGGCGTTTTCGTTGACGTAGTAGCCCTTCAGCTCCGAGCGCGCTTCGTCATAAACATACAGATACCCCGGACGCAGCAGGCGCACGCCATAGCGCGCGCTGTCGCCCAGGGGCCGCTCTGCCAGCTGCGGCATGTTCAGGTCGCCGTCCAGCGCCGGAAAAGCGCCGTCGTTCTTCAGCACCGCGTAGCGCAGCGGCATGATGGGCAGGCCGATTCGGTGAAACGGGCAATCCTCGCCGCAATCCAGCGACGAGCGCTTCTTCCCGCAGTTCTTTGCATCATCGGCCATCGGGCTCTCCAGTTCGTTCCATATCCGCGCGCACGCTGGACCAGTCCTCATCCGACAGGTCCTGGACCGCAGCAAGGTAGGGGTAATCATCGTCGGGCCGCATTGCCGCCAGGCAGGCGCGGATCCGCTCATGCCGATGGAAGGCGGGGTGTATCTCCAGGGCGTGGCGCGCGAACGCCTTGCGTTCCTCCGCCAAGTCCAGGCCCAGGTCTCGGGCGGTGCGGAAATGCCCCATCACGGCCTGACCCACGACGACACGCCCCTGCGGTTCAAACGTATCGAGGCCGGCCAGCACTTCGTTCAAAGCCTGCACCTGGGTCAGCGCGAAGGATTGCTCCGCGCTCAGCCGCGGGCGCACCACCGCCTCGGCGTCGGGACGCGCCACGGCGCGCCATTCGCCATCCAGGTGGAACACGAAACGCTGCACCGGCCCGCAAAGCCAGGCCAGCTGCGCCGGGTCCAGCATCCACGGCAGCTGGACCAGCACGCGCGGGTCGAAAAAACGGAAGAAGCACGGCCCCTGGCCGGCGATGTCGACGATCATGCGCGACCGCAGATGCGCGGCCACGGCATCGGCAGGCTGATCGGACTGGAGCAGCAGCCCCAGCCAGAGATCCTCGCCATCGAGCAAGGCCTGGTTCAGGCTGGCCAGCGCCTGCGCCTTGTCCGCCGTTGGCATGGCGGACAGATCCACCAACCGGGGCATGAGCCCCGGCATTTTCCGCAGTGCCGGCGGCACCAGGGCTTCGGCCTGGATGCAGGCCGGCACGCCGGCCGTCCGCTCGTCCTGGATGAGGCCAAAGGCATAGGCGCTGAAAGCCTGGTAATCGAGCATGCCGCTTTCCTCCCGTCTCAGCCCAGCGGCACCACGGCGCCGCCACGCTGGGCCGCGCCGCGCACGCGCGCTTCGCACAAGGGACTGGCTTCGTTGAAGGCCAGATTCGCCTGGCTGCTTTCCGGGCCGACCCAGTTATGCACGCCTGCCTTCAACTCGACCTTCCCCGGCGCATGCAGCTGAATTCCGCCGCCTTCGACCCGCACATAGGCGCCGCCGGCCGTCGCCAGCACGCGCTTGGCCGCCTGCACGGTCACGCCGGCCTGCGCCGAGGCGAAGGTCACCGCCTTTTCCGCCGACAAGGTCATCTTGGCATCCTGGCTGTGCAGGCGCAGCTTGCCGCCCGCCGCATGCAGCAGCAGCCCCTGGCCCTGCACCGGGCTGCCGCCGGACGCCTTGCGGCCGAGCGTGAACAGCACCGCGCCGCCAGCCACGCCCATCGCCAGGTTGGCGCTGCTGGCCCAGTTCACGTCCGGCGCCACCTGCGCCAACGTCGCCCCGGCCGCTAGAAACGCGTCCGCCGGGGTGTACTGGCCGATGCCGCTGGGCGCGCTCACCTGCAACTGCGGCTCGCTATAGGCGACGACGGGCTCGCCCTCGGGCGCGTCCTGCTTCGCGTCGATCACCTCCAGGACGTGCTTCAACGCATCCTGCGCCGGCAGTGTTTCCGGATCGTCTTCCAGCACCGCCTTCTGGCGCGTTGCCGCCTGCGCCAATTCCTCGGCCACGCGCATCGCGTTCTCGATCTGCAAGCCCGCTTCCTCGCTATCCAGCAGCGCGCCCTTGGCGTTCTTGCGCAGGTCCGCGCTGATCAACAGCCCGGCGCCGCCGCGCAGCGCCACCGCCTCGCGGGTCGACAGTTCCGCGCCGTGGCCCAGGTCCTGCAGTCTTTCGTTGTCGCGCTGCTGCTTGATGTGACCCAGGTTCAGGCGGCTCTCGGCCTGCGTGGTCGAAGCCGTCAGGCGGGATTGCCCCGGCGTGTCGTCGTGCACCAGCTGGTTGTAGCCGCCCGTGCCCTGCCCGCTGCTGGCGAGCGCCTGCGTCTTGAAGCCGGACATCACCACGTTGTGCGCATGGCCGTCGGCGCCGCCCGCGAACCAGGCGGGCGCGTTGCCAGTGGCATTGGCCGCGCCGCCCTGCACCTGATTGTGCGAAGCATCCTCGGCGCCTGCGCCGTTGTAGAGCGCGCCAACCACCACGGGCCGGTCGATGTCGCCGTGCAGGAACTCGACCAGCACTTCCTGGCCGACGCGCGGCACGAAGTTGCCGCCCCAGTCCCCGCCCGCCACGGATTCCGCCACCCGCACCCACGTGCCCAGTTCGTCCTTGGCGGGCGCGTTCTCGTCGCCCGAGGGATGTTCCAGGCGGCTGCTGGAAGCCTTGCCGCGCTGCCAATGGAACTGCACCTTGACGCGATGGTCGCGGTCGGTATGCACCGGCGCCTCCGCGCCCACCACCAGCGCGGTCTGCGCGCCGACCACGGTAGGTCGAGGATGCAGGCGCTCGCCGTGCCCGTCGCGCGTGGCCTTGCGGAATTCCGTGTCGATGCCTATGCAGGTAAAGGTGTTGCGGTAGAACTCGACCTCGGCGGCTTGCGGACCGCTCTCGCCCAGCGCCTCCCTCACGGCGCGGCCCAGGTCCTCGTCGAAGTTGTTGCGGGCCTCGTGCCGCACGGCGATCGCCACATAGTCGGTCCCGCCCTGCTGATAGTGCCCGGTCAGCTCGAAACGCTGGCCCGGCGCCAGCGTACGCACGGTGCCCGCGCCCTCGCAGCTCTCCTGGCCCACGCGCAGCGCGGCCAGCGCGATGTGCGCCAGGCGCTCGCCCTGCGCGCTGTCCTCGTAGGCGTACTGGCCGGGATAGTCGTTGACGACCAGATCCATCGCGCCCTTCGCGCCGCCGCCTTCGACCTGCGCCGCCACCGGCCTGGCCTGGGCGCTGCGGTAATCCCAACTGGCCATGCGCACCGCATTGGTCTGCCAGCGCGCGCGCCGGCTCCATTGCTGGATGCTGTCCTCGGTCTCCGTGACGTCGGCGCGGGCAAAGCGCACGCTGGCCTGCGGGCCGGGCTGGAAGGCGCCGTTATGGTCGGCGATGATCAAGGTGTGGCTGCCTTGGCCTTCACCCGCCTCGTGCTCCACCCAGTAGAACAAGCCCTCTTCCGCCAACAGGCGCTCGACGAAGGCATGGTCGGTTTCGCGGTACTGCACGGTCAGGCTGCGCTTGGCGTACGCGGCGCGGTCCTTCACCACCCAGCGCCATTGCGGCGCGAGGCCGCCTTGGTCCTTATAGTCGCCGAAGATGCTGTCGACGATGTCGAAGACGGTCTTGTTCTGATAGGCAAAGCTGTCGCGGCGCGCGCGCAGAAACGCGAGCCAGGGCTCCAGCGTCAGTCGGTAGCGCGCCAGGCCGCCGTTGGCGCCCAGGAACTCCGCTGTCGTGATGTAGCCGTTCCAGACCCGGGGCTGTTCGCCGCCCAGCGCGGTCTGCAGGCGCAGGGTCGCCGGCTTGCCCAGCAGTGCGGACAAGGGAATGCCGGCATCGTCGGACAGGGCTGTCAATTCCAGCCGAAACGCGCCGTCCGACAAGGTTTCCGTGGCGGACAGCGTTTCCGCGACGAGCCGGTTCGCGCCCAGCGGCGTGCGCAGGTCCAGCAGGCGGTTGGCCTGGTCGACCGACGCGATCGACAGTCGAGAAAGGCCGGCATTATCCATGGGCATGTCAGGCTCCGGCGTCAGGCAAGGCGGTAGCGGAAATCGCCGTTCTTGCCGGCGGTCACGCGTATGCGGGCGATGGCCTCGCCCTGCGCCATGCGGCCCAGCACCTGTTCCGCGATCTGCGGCAACAGCGTGCCGTTCAGGATGTGGTCGACGTTGCGCGCGCCGGTATCCACCTCGGTGCAGCGCGCCAGCACGGCCTCCACCAGCGCCTCGTCCCACTCGAACACGGCGCGATGGTTGGCCTGGACCCGCTGGGCGATGCGCCCGAGCTTCAGCCCGATGATGCGGGCCAGCGCGTCGTCGTCCACCGGGTAGTAGGCGATGGTCTTCGTGCGGCCCAGGAAGGCGGGCTTGAAGGCCTTGTACAGCTGCGGCGCCAACAGTTCCTGCAAGGCCTCGGGATCGGGCCGTTCCTCGGCGCTCTTGTTCAGGCAGGCCTGCATGATGGCCGAGGATCCGACATTGGAGGTCAGGATGATGAGCGTGTTGCGGAAATCGATCTCGCGGCCTTCGGCGTCGTCCATCACGCCCTTGTCGAACACCTGGAAGAACAGCTCCAGCACGTCCGGATGGGCCTTTTCGATCTCGTCCAGCAGCACCACGCTGTAGGGTTGGCGGCGCACCGCCTCGGTCAGCACGCCGCCCTCGCCGTAGCCCACGTAGCCCGGCGGCGAGCCCTTCAGGCCCGATACGCTGTGGGCTTCCTGGTACTCGCTCATGTTGATGGTGACCAGCTTGCGTTCGCCGCCATACAGCACGTCGGCCACGGCTAGCGCGGTTTCGGTCTTGCCCACGCCAGAGGGGCCGATGAAGAGGAACACGCCCTTGGGCTTGTTGGGGTCCTCAAGGCCGGCGCGCGCGGTGCGCACGCGCTGCGCGATGGCACGCAAGGCATGGTCCTGGCCGATGACGCGTTCGGCCAGCAGGGGCTGTAGCTCCAGCACCGTGCGGATTTCGTCGTTGACCATGCGGCCCAGCGGAATGCCGGTCCAGGCAGACACGATCTCGGCGATGACCTGCGCGTCCACGAAGGCCGGCACCAGCGGCGCCTCGCCCTGCAAGGCGCGCAGCTGCTGCTGCAATTCGGCCAGTTGAGCCTGCCCGGGCGTGGCGGCGGATTCGGCCGCCTTGCCCGAGCGGCGCTTGGCAGCGGGCTCCGGCGTGGCTTCCGCACCCGCCGCCTCCAGTTCCTCGCGCAGCGCGTGGATCTGCCTGACCAGTTCGCTTTCCCGCGCCAGCCGCGCTTCCGCATCCGTCAATGCGGCGCGCGTGGCGTCCATTTCCTGGTCCAGCTCGCGCAGGCGCGCGGATTGCGCCGCGCCGGCCGCGGCCTCGCGGCGCAGGGCGGCGCGCTCGGTCTCCAGGCGCGCCAGGCGATGGCGCGCGTCGTCGATCAGCGCCGGCGTGGCGCTGCGGCCCAGGGCCACGCGCGCGCAAGCCGTGTCCAGCACGCTGACGGCCTTGTCCGGCAACTGGCGACCGCTGATGTAGCGGTGCGACAGGCGCGCCGCGGCCACGATGGCCTCGTCCAGCACGCGCACGCCGAAGTGCTGTTCCATCAGCGGCGCCATGCCGCGCAGCATGCTCGCGGCCAGCTCCTCGCTGGGCTCTTCCACCTTCACGACCTGGAAGCGGCGCGCCAGCGCGGCATCCTTTTCAAAGTACTTCTTGTATTCGCTCCAGGTGGTGGCGGCGATGGTGCGCAGCTCGCCGCGCGCCAGCGCCGGCTTGAGCAGGTTGGCCGCATCGTTCTGCCCGGCCTGCCCACCCGCGCCTATCATGGTGTGGGCTTCGTCGATGAACAGGATGATGGGCGTGGAGCTCTGCTTGACCTCGTCGATCACGTTCTTCAGGCGGTTCTCGAACTCACCCTTGACGCTGGCGCCGGCCTGCAGCAAGCCCATATCCAGCGTGCGCAGCGCCACGCCCGCCAGCGCCGGCGGCACGTCGCCCGCCACGATGCGCAGGGCCAGCCCCTCGACCACCGCGGTCTTGCCCACGCCGGCCTCGCCGGTCAGGATGGGATTGTTCTGGCGGCGGCGCGTCAGGATGTCGATCATCTGGCGGATCTCGGCATCGCGGCCGATCACCGGATCGATCTTGCCCTCGCGCGCCCGTTCGGTCAGGTTGGCGGTGTACTGGTCCAGCGCAGGCGTCTTGGACAGGCCGGCAGCCGGGGCCGCGCCATCCTGCCCGGCGTCGCCCGCCGGACTGTCGCCCAGCGCCACCGACTGGCCCGCCTCTTCGGAACCGGCCGTCAACGCGGTGAAATCATGCTTCAGCTCGTCCAGCCGGAACGATTCGAACAGGCGCGATCCGCGCCGCGCCAGCTGGGCCAGGTCGGGCTCGGTCAGCAAGGCCAGCAGCAGATGGCCCGAACGGATGCGGGTGGTCTGCGTGTCCAGCGAGGCGATCAGCCAGGCGTGTTCGAACAGCCGCGGCAGATGTGGCGAGAACACCGGCGTACGCGTGTTGCCGTTCTTGAAGCCGCGTATCTCGGCATTCAGGTCCGCTTCCAGCACTGACGCCTCGATGCCGCTGCGCCGCGCCACCATGCTGAAATCACTGGCCGGCTTTTCCAGCAAGGCCAGGAACAGATGCTCCAGGTCCACCTCATAGTGCCCCTGGGCCATGCACAGGCTGGCGGCGCGCTCGGCCGCCTGGCGGCAGGTCTGGTTGAGCTTTCCAATCAGGGTCTTCAAGGGTGTGGCCATGTTCTAGGTCGTCTAGTCTCAATGAATGGTGTGCAATTCGTAGCTGGCGTCATCGCGGTCCGATGCCACTGGTTCCGTGCAAAGAAAGGAATTCCAGCCCAGGCGCGCGCCGCCGTCTTCACCCAGCACGCTGCCGCCGACGTCCTTCTTGGCCATCACCAGCCGCACCTCGTATTCGAAGCTCATGCCGCCGAACATGGTCAAGAGCTTCTCCAGCGCCTGCGCGCGCGCGCCACCGGGCAGGAAGTCGGTGAACGCATCCTTGGACAGCGGACCGATCCACAAACGGATGCGCATGTCGCGTTGCCAGATGCGGTCGCCGGCCATGGCCGACACGCCCAGCACCGCGCCGGGCATGCCCAGCTGCGTGCGGTTCTGCGGTGGCACGTGATACCAGCGGCCGACGAACTGCTCCACCCGCAGCGCCACCTGGAAATAGTCGGCCAGCACGCGCTGCAGGTAGGCCGCCGATACCGGGCGCTGGCGCGCCGCTGCGGCGTAGTGCGCCAGCGATTCGTCGAACACCCGGCCCTGGCCCGATTGCAGGCGGTCGCGCAGCGCCGGATGGCCGATGCCGCCCAGCGCCAGCAGCAGTGGCAGGTAATGATGGTCCTGCTCGGTCTCATGCCGCACAGGCATGCGGTATTTCTTCCAGGCCGCATAGAACAGCGCCGCGGCCCGGTTGGAGAAAATATCGAAGAAGGCGCGCGCGCCGCGGTCTCGCCGCGAGCTCTCGCGCGTGCTCAGGATCTCGGTGTAGTGCAGTGGCATGGCGCCCTGCGCGCCCAACAGGCCGAAGAAGGCCGGTTCGATCTCCACCCGCCCCAGGTTGCCCGCGGCCAGCGCCGCCAGCCGCGCCTCGGCGTCTTCCAGTGCCTGGCCCTGCTTGTCATAGGCCGTCAGCGCGGCGATCTCGCTGGCCGGAAATCCCAGCGACGACGAATTCAGGAAGCGCAGGTGCGTGGACACGGCGTTGCGCGCGCGGCTGCCTTCCTGCCGCGCAAACCACGACTCCAGCACCCGCACGGCCTGAAAGAACTTGAATCGCTGCGGCTCGGCCAGCAGCGATTCGATTACGCTAGGATCGCGTCGCCGTTGCATGGGGGGCACCGTAGGATTTCTTCCGCGCCGCGGCGCGACAGCACGACCAGCTGCACGAAGCTGTTGGCATGCACGTAAAGTCCGAAGAAGCGGTTGATCACCGCCACGAAGGCATGCAGGCTGGTGCCGACGAAGTTGTCTTCGTTGATCGTCAGCCGGATCTCGATGCCGCGCACGAAGGTCGCGAACGGCTCGCCGGGCATCCAGTGCGTGGCAGGCTTGTAGTCCAACCCGATCAGTCCTTCTATCTGGCGCGCCGCCACCGCGGAATGCGACAGGTCATACAGCCGCAGCGTCTCCTTCAGCGCGGGCAGGCCGCTATGCACCAGCGACAGGTGGTTCAACGCCAGATGCGATATAAGGCGCCAGTGCGCCGCCCGCCCCTGCTGGAAGCGATGCGTGTGGGTCGGCCGGCGCAGCATGCGGATCTCGCGCGCGATGGAGCCGCCCTCCAGGAACAGATCCCCGCCCGGCTGCCCCACCGCCAGATGCGCGGGCAGGTCGCGGTTGGTGCAGGTCAGCTCCAGGCTCAGGGTCTCGGTCTGCGGCAGCGAGGGATCGAAATCGATGTCGACGATGGACATCTCCATTTCGTAGCCCGGGCTGCGCTCGGCCACCATGGAATTGCGCCGCGCCGTCCAGTAGTGCCCGGCGCCCTCGGGCGTTTCGCCATGATGCAGCGAATAGAAGGGCCGGAACTCCACCACCGAATCGCCCTGCGCGTTCTGCCGCACCTGGCGCACGCGGTCGATCGAATAGATCTCGTAGCCATAGGCGCGGCGCGCGTCCGCCACCACCGGATAGGACGCCTGCGCATGGGTGACGCGGATGGGATCGGCGCGTTGCGCGAACAGGTTGACGACGGGCGTGCAGCCCAGCCGGAAGTTGTCGGCAGTTGCGGATTCCAACAGACGCGCCGTATTCGAGTCCGCGCGCACGCCCTTCAATGCGAGATGCAGGGTGATTTCACGCACCGGACCCGCCGCACGCCTGAGCGCCGCGAGATCGATGTCGACGAAATTGAACTTCTCGGAGAACGCGAAGTACTCGGCCAGCAACCGGTAGGCGGGATGCGAGCTGGCCGGGAAGTCGATCAGCGCTTCGTCCTCGGACAGCCCGACCTCGGCCAGCGGCACGTCCTGCATGCGGTTCCAGCGGCCTGGCTGCGTTTCAAGATAGGCCGCGGCGGTGCGCAGGAACAGGCAGTCCCGCAGCGCGGCGACGAACGACGGTTCGCCGTGCAGATAGACGCGCAGGCGGTCCACCGCCAGGCTGCAAAAATTCTGTGTTTCGGCCAGGCAGGCCAGCGTCAGCGACAGCCGGCCCGTCACGCCGGCCGGCAGGCTGGCCGCCGACGGGGCGTTGGCCGTCGCGGCGAACACTGCCTGGCGGATACTTACTGGCGCCAGGGTCACCTCATAGGCGGTGCGGAAGCGGCACGCCACGCCGCGCACGGGATGCGATTTCAGTTCCGTGCCGCGCGCCATGCGTACCGGCGCCGTCAGCTGCGAGGCCATGCCGCCCATGTCGAACTGCGCCACCGAGCACGACGGAAACGGGCGCAGGTAATGCGGATACATCACCTCGAACAGCGCTTCCGTAAATTCCGGATAGTCGTCGTCCAGTTTCTTGTTGATGCGCGCGCCCAGCAGCGCGAACGATTCGATCATCCGCTCGACGTGCGGATCCTCGCAGGTTTCGCCGGACAGCCCGAGCCGCGCGGCGATCTTCGGATAGCGCTGCGCAAAATCGCGCGACGAACCGCGCAGAAAGCCCAGTTCGCGTTCGTAGTAAGGCAGCAGTTCTTCCATCTTTCCCTTCTTCGCCGGCGGCGTGCCGCCAGCGCCCGCGTGCATGGTTTGTTATCAGGCGGCTGCCGCGGCCTTGGCCCGGCCCTTGCTCACCGAGTACTGCAAGGTGGACGGCTGCAGCGTCGCGTCGAACGTGACCGGCTCATGCGCCGGCCCCACGTCCAGCATCGCGGTAATCGCGAAATACAGCACCGAGGTCGCGCGGCTATCCACCTGCAGCAGCACCCGCACATGCGTCAGGCGCGGCTCGTGGCGGGCGATCGCCTGCTCCAGCGACCGGCAGATGAACTCGCGGTCGTAGTGGCTGGCCAGGCTCAAGCCGGAAAAATCCGACAGGCCATAGGTCAGGATGGAGCGTTGGCAATTCGGATAACGCTTGAGCGAGTCTTCGGTGAAGACCATGCGCGTATTGAGCAGGGCCTCGATGTCGCGCGCGACCGTTTCCTTGATTTCTTCCACCGACAGGCGTCGCAACGCATGCGGTGTCTGCCCGTCGCCGTCGAACAACTTGTCGAACAGGCTGGGTTCGAATCCCTTCATCGCGGCCTCATTGAGCAAAGGCGCCGGACCAGCCGGGGCCTTTGCCGTTCATGCGGTCAGGTTCAGACCGAGTAGGTCTTGTCGTTCTTGGTGAGGCTCCATGCGCCCTGGGCGTTGCCGCCCTGGTTGCCGCCCACCTTCTGCTGCGTGTACTTCCACTGCACGGCGGCGTACTTCAGCGAGAACGATTCGTGCGGCAGGCCTTCGCTAACGACTTCCGGCGCCACGCGCGAGATGATCACGTACTTGAGCTTGATTTCCAGGTACTTGACGCGGTTGCCCTCGCCGTCGGCGCGCAGGAAATCGATGGTCACTTCATCGAAGGTGGTGCCGCCGGAAGCGTGCTGATACAGCAGCGGGCTGACCACATCCAGGTCCTTGGTGAAGACCATCTCGCCATGCTCGGTACGCTCGGCGGTGTGGCCGCCGGAGGTGGAGGCGGTAGCCGAACGCGGCTGGATGATCTCATGGCGCCACGATCCGACTTCGATCCAGTCCGGATGGTCCTTGTCCTGCGACTCGCCCTTGAGCGCGGGATTGCCGAATTTGACGTAGATGTCCTTCATTAATAGCCTCTCCAGTTAAAAACGTCGAATCTGACGGTGATCACGATTTCTGGGCCTGGGCGGGCAGTTCCGCAACCAGGCGCAGCGAAATCGAAAGCTCGTCGAGCTGAAAGTGAGGCCGCAAAAACGCCACGGCCCGGAACACGCCGGGACGTCCCGGCACCTCGGCAACCTGCACCGATGCCTCCCGCAAGGGGAACTGCGCCTTCTGCTCCTGGCTCGCGTTGTCGTCCAGCAGCACGTACTGCGAGACCCAGCGGTTCAGGAAGCTCTCGACAGATTGCGCGGAGGCAAAGCTGCCGATCTTGTCTCGCATCATCGCTTTCAGGTAGTGCGCCACGCGCGATACCGAAAAGATGTATTGCAGCTGCGCCGACAGCACCGCGTTGGCGTTGGCGCTGTCGGTGTTGTATTTCTTGGCCTTCTGCACCGACTGCGCGCCGAAGAAGGCGGCATAGTCCGAGTTCTTGCAATGCACCAGCGGGATCAGCCCCAGATCGCTCAGTTCCTTTTCGCGCCTGTCGGTGATAGCGATTTCCGTCGGGCATTTCAGCGCGATCTCGCCGTCGTCGGTCTTGAAGGTATGGGTCGGCAGGTTCTCGACCAGGCCGCCGCCCTCCACGCCGCGGATCGCCGCGCACCAGCCGAAGTCGGCAAAGGCCGCGGTCAGGCGCGCGCCGAAGGCCCAGGCGGCGTTGCACCACAGGTACTTGGCGTGGTCGGTCCCGTCCACTTCCTCGACGAAGTTGAAACCCTCCACCGAGGTGCCTTCCTTCGGGTCATACGGCAGGCGGCCCAGGAAGCGCGGCATGGTCAGGCCCACGTAACGCGAGTCTTCCGAATCGCGGAAGCTGCGCCACTTGGTGTATTCCACGGTGTCGAACACTTTGGCCAGATCGCGCGGGCGGCCCAGGTCGGCAAAGCTGTCCAGGCCCAGCAGCTCGGGCGAAGCCGAGGCGATGAAGGGCGCATGCGAAGCGGCCGCCACGTGCGACATCTGCTCGATGAAGTACATGTCCTCGGGCTGGCGCGTGATCTCGAAGTTGCCCAGCAGCGCGCCGAACGGCGAGCCGCCAAATGTGCCGAATTCTTCTTCGTAGACCTTCTTGAACATCAGGCTCTGGTCGAAGTCGATGGCGGTCTGGAAGTCGCGCACCAGATCGCGCTTGGTGACGTTGAGCACCTTGATCTTCAGCATCGGGCCGGTGTTGCTCTCCTGGCACAGGTAATGCAGGCCGCGCCAAGTGCTTTCCAGCTTCTGGAATTCGGTTCCGTGCATGACTTCGCTCAGTTGGGCCGAGATCAGGCGGTCCAGCTCGGCCACGCGGGCGTCCAGCATCGCGGACAGGTTGTCCGACACGACCACGGTGCCCTTCATGACTTCGCGGGCGAGTTCACCGATCAGGTCCTTGGCGCGGTCGTGCTCGGCCGTGGACTTGGCCACGCGGCTCTGTTCGACGATCTGGTCCAGCAGGCCCGAGTCGGCCTCGGCGGCGGGCGCGGATACGTTCTGCGCGGCGGCGGAATTACTCATTGCTGCCTCCCTTGCCGTTCTTGTCGGCTTCGCTGGTCAGTTGCTGCAGTTTTTCCGTGCTGCTGAGCACTTCGCCCAGCAGGTCTTCCAGCTTGTCGTTGCCCGCCAGCTTGTTGCGCAGGTCGGCCAGCTTGGTACGGATGTCCAGCAACTCCTTGAGCGGCTCGATCTGCTGCACCACGGCCTCGGGACGGAAGTCCTCGACCGAGCGGAACTTCAGATCCACGCCGAAGGTGCCGCCGTCGTCGGTCAGGCGGTTCTTCACGCGGTAGGCAGCGCGCGGCTCCAGGCCGCGCATCACGTCGTCGAAGTTGTCGACGTCGATGTTGACGAACTTGCGGTCTTTCAGGCGCGGCAGCTCGGCTTCCGACTGCGCGCTGAAGTCGCCGACCACACCCACGACGAAAGGCAGTTCCTTCTGCTCGATCGCGTCGCCCTTCTCGACGTCATAGGTCAGTTGCACGCGCGGCGGACGTACTTTCTGGAGTCTTTTCTGAACGCTTTCTTTCTTAGCCATGGGGGCTCCAAGCGAAGTGCATAGTGAAGAGGCCGTGGGCCCGATCAGGGTTTGAGAAGGTTGCCGAAAGGATCCGGCGCGCGGCCGGCCGGCGCGGCGCCGGAAGGCGCCGGGGCCGTGGGCGGCTTTGCGGCGGAAGCTGCGGCGGGATTCGCGGCAGGGGCCGCGGGCGTTGCGGCCGGCGTCGCCGCCGCCGCCGCGTTGGCGGCTGGCTTGGCCTGTTGCGCGGCGGCCGCGCCCTGCGCATCGCTGCGCCGCGGTTGACGCGGACGCGGGGGCTTGTAACCCTCGGGGAACAGCACGTCCTGGCCCAGGGTTTCGCGCATGGCGGCAGCCAGCGCCACCGCATCGGTGCGGGCGTTGCCCGCCAGCAGCGCGTTGGCGCGCAGATCAGCCAGCGACTGCATGGCCACGCGCAGGCCGCCCACTGCACGCACGGTCTTGGCCGTGAAGTCTTCGGGGTCGCGGTTCAGCGCTTCATCGGCCGCGACGATAGCCTCGCCATACTTTTGCTCGTCGAAGCGGATCTTCGCGATGTACGACCACGGCTCTCCTCGCGCGGGATTGAGCAGGGCAATCTCCTGGAACTCGGCGACCGCCTGGTCGTTGCCCTTGGCAGCCAAGGTCTGCGTGGCGTGCGTCATCGACTGCTTATATTCGGCGTCGGTCTGCGGCTTGGGAGATGTGGCGCAGCCCGCGAGAAAGGCCAACATTCCGCTGATGAGGAAAACCCGGTATCTGTGCATTTTTTTGGTATGTAGGAGGGTGTAACCAAGGCCGCGTATTTCAACAACCTTTTGTTAGCGCCACACTACAGTGCATTACTTCATGTAACTCACCCAAAAACTTCGCTCATCGTGCCGTGATCTGTATGTTGTCGCAGGCTTCCGGTATAAAGAGCCATGTCAAAACATCTCTATTTTTCTCGGTGCGTGGCAGTAGCGGCGATCATCTCGGCAAGCCCCGTAATCAGCGGTTGCGCAGCGGTTTCAGCGATTGGAGCGGTGGCCGGAATGACCGGCGGCATGATGGATATGGCGGGCCTGAAGAAGGACCCGAATGCGCCAATCGATGTGAAATTGGCGATACATGCCGGAGAAAATTTGAATGCGAGTAGCGGACAGCCCATGGCTGTGGTTACGAAAATATACTATTTGAAGAATGCCGAGGCATTTCAACGCGCACCGCTCACGCAATTGGTTGATACTGACGCCGAAAAGGCGGCGTTGGGTGACAGCATCATCGCTGCACGCGAACTCACCCTGACGCCGGGACAGCGCTACGAGCACCTGGAAAAAGTGCCGAAAACCGCTGCCTACATCGCTGTCGCGGGCTTGTTCTACGCGCCCGCGCCACAGCGCTGGAAATACGTATTCGAAGTGAAGACCGCCGAGGACACCGGCATCGTCATGGGCGCCCATGCCTGCGCGATGACCGTGGTCACCGGACAGATAGTGTTGCCACCGGGCGTGCCCGGCTTCGACCCGGCCCGTCTCGGCTCGGTGCAATGCCCGAACTGAACGCGAGCCGGCCATGCCGATCCGCCGTCCTCGACGCCCTCTCTATATAAGAAGCAAGAGCCAGCAAACGTGAGCCATTCAGCGAAGATATTGTGGGGAGAGGGGCTGTTCCTGCGGCCCCAGCATTTTCAACGCCAAGACGCGTACCACGAGGCCCGCCTCGCGGAAATGAGCCGCGCGCTGCATCCCTATGCCTGGGGCCTGCGCGCGGCGCGCTTCGACGCGGCGGCGCTTGCCAACGGCATGCTGCGCGCCACCGAGCTCTCCGCGATCTTTCCCGACGGCGAAATCTACAGCGCGCCCCACAACGACGACCTGCCGCCCGCGGTCGCGCTGGACGGCCTGGACGGCGCCAGCACGGCGGTGTTCTACCTGGCGCTGCATCCGATGAAGGACATCGGCGGCAACTATCGCGACACGCGCCAGGAGCAGGGCTTCGATGCACGCTATGCGCACCAGGACAGCCCCGCGCCGGATCTGTACACCAACGCCAGCACGGCCGAACTCGCCTTCCTGCGCAAGAACGTGCGCCTGCTGTCGGAACACGAGCCGCGCGACGCGCTGCTGACCGTCCCCGTTGCGCGCGTGCGCCGCACCGCCAGCGCCGGTTACGAGCTGGACACCAGTTTCATCGCCCCCAGCGTCACGGTGCAGGCATGCAACGCGCTGTTCGAGCAGCTGCGCCGGCTGCTCGACGCGCTGCAGGCCAAGGTCAACGCGCTCTATGGCTTTCACCGCGAGCCGAACAAGAACATCATCGAGTTCCGCTCGGGCGACGTGGCTTCCTTCTGGCTGCTGCACACCTGCAACGAAGCCTATTCGGCGCTGTCGCACCTGTTCCACAACCCGCAGTTGCACCCCGAGCGCCTGTTCCAGGAAATGCTGCGGCTGGCCGGCGCGCTCATGACCTTCTCCAAGGTACACACGCTGGCGGACCTGCCGGCCTACCAGCACGACGCGCCGGGCGCGGCCTTCGCGCAGCTCGACGAGATCCTGCGCGATCTGCTCGACACCGTTATCTCCACCCGCTACTTCTCCATCGTGCTGGAAGAGCTGCGCCCCTCGTTCCATGTCGGCCGGCTGGATTCCGGCAAGCTCGACGAGACCACCGCGCTCTACCTGTCGGTATCCGCCGCCACGCCCGCCAGCGAACTGGCCGAAACCGTGCCGCTGCGCTTCAAGGTGGGCGCGCCCGACGACGTGGAAAAGCTGGTGCTATCGGCCATGCCCGGCGTGCAGCTTGTCTACACGCCGCAGGTTCCGCCCGCCGTGCCCGTCAAACCGGGCGCGTGCTACTTCACCCTGCAGACGCGCGGCTCGCTGTACGACCGCATGCTGCAGGCGCGCAGCATCGCCATCTATGCCCCCTCGGGCATACCCGAACTGAAACTGGACCTCATCGCCGTCACCCGTTAGAGCCTGCCCATGACCGCCGACGCGCCCACCCTGATGCCCGGAGCCTCGCTCCCTCCCCGAGCCGCCGATTTTTACGGTTCACGCCCCGCGAAGTCCCTGCTGGACCTGCTGTACGACGGTTTCCTGATGCTGTTTCTGTTGAAAAGCGGCCAGGAGCCCGTGGACGCCGCCTCGTTCTCGGCGCGCGTGCAGCAGTTCCTGGCGGACTTCGAGCGCAGCGCCAAGAAAATGGACATTCCCGCCGAGGACGTCTACGCCACCAAGTACGCGTTCTGCGCGGCGGTGGACGAGACCGTGCTGAACTCCGGCTTTTCCATCCGCGACGCCTGGATGCTGCAACCGCTGCAACTGACGCTGTTCGGCGAACAGCTCGCCGGCGAGAATTTCTTTGCCCGCCTGGAAGACCTGCGCGCGCAAGGCGCGCCGCGCCTGCAATCGCTGGAAGTGTTCTATATGTGTTTGTTGTTGGGCTTCCAGGGCAAGTACATGATCGAAGGCCAGGAAAAACTGGGCTATCTCACGGCGCGGCTGGGCGACGAGATCACGCTGCTGCGCGGCAAGCGCGCGGGCTTCGCGCCCCACTGGCCCCTGCCCGACAAGATCGCCCACACGCTCAAGCGCGACGTGCCCCTGTGGAGCATTGGCGCGTTGTTCGCGCTGCTGGGGCTGCTGGCCTATCTGGGCATGAGCCACTTCCTGAACCGCGACATGCAGACCGCCATGGCTCCGTACCATGACATCGTCAAGATCGGGCCGCGCGCCGCGCACCTGACCATCTCGCTCCCCTGATTCGCTACCCTGACAGCCGCAGGCCGACCGCTCCACACCATGACCGACCGTTCCCAAACGCCCGCCGGATTCAGCAGCCTGGATGTTGCCGCCCTCTCCCAGAACGCCCGCATGCTGCAAATGCGTACACCCCTGGATGCGGCGCTCGCGGTAGAGCGCATGAGCCTGCGCGAAGGCGTCTCCGAACTGTTTGCCCTGACGCTGGACTGCCTGGCGTCGTCGGCGGAACTGGATGTGCAGGCCCTGCTGGGCCGCGAGATCAGCGTCAGCCTGCTGCTGGCCGATGGCGGCAGGCGCCAGTGGCATGCGGTGGTGGAAGGCGTGGACGCGCTGGGCGCGGACGGTGGCCTGGCGCGGTACCGGCTGCACGCCGCGCCCTGGTTGGCGGCCCTGGGCCTGCGCCGCGACAGCTTTCTTTTCCAGGACAAATCGGTCACCGACATCCTGAGCGAGATCTTCGCCGACTATCCGCAGGCGGCCTACTCGTTCGACATCGCCGAACCGCCCGCGCCGCGCCCGCTGCGCACGCAGTACCGCGAGACCGACCTGGCCTTCGTGCTGCGCCTGATGGCCGAGGCCGGCTTGAGCTTCCGCTTCGACCACCAGCAGGGTGAACAGCAGAACGAAGCCTCGGGCGGCGCGCGTCACCGACTGGTCGTGTTCGACACGCGTGCGGCGCGGCCCGCGTGCCCCGACGCCACGCTGCGCTTTCACCGCAGCGACGCCACCGAAACCGAGGACAGCATCACGCGCTTCGGCGCCTCCCGCGCGGTACGGCCCAACGCCGTGACGCGCCTGGCCTGGGACGATCGCAAGCTGCTCGCGCACGCGGCGCATGCGCAGTCCGACGTCCAGGCCGGCGCGGTGCCTCGCCTTGAAGATTACGACTACGATGGCCACGGCCGCTACGCCGATGGCGACAGCGCGGAGCTTGCCGCCGCGCGCAGCCTGCAGGCGCACGAAGCCCGCATGGTGCGCTTTGACGGCGGCGGCACCGCCCGCCAAATGATGCCCGGCCATGACTTCACGCTGACCCAGCACAGCCGCTATGCCGCGGGCTCGGGCCAGGCCGTCGATGAGATGGGCGGCAACCGCTACACGCTGCTGCACGTCGAACACGAAGCCGCCAACAACCTGGGCAGCCAGGCCGCCCACGCGCTGGGCGAGTCCGATCTGGAGCACGGCTCCTACCGCAACGCCTTCGGCGCCCTGCCCGCGGCCGCGCCGCTGATGCCAGACTGGCGCGCCAAGCCCACGGCGCCCGAAGGCCTGGCGGCCGTGGTGGTGGCCGCGCAGGACGCGCCCATATCCTCGGGCCGCGACCTGCGCATCAAGGTGCAATTCCCCTGGCAACGCGGCGCGCGCCCGCTGCCTGGCGGACTGGCGCACCGCAGCCACGGCGACGACACCGGCAATGCGCCGGGCGACGACAGTTCCGGCACCTGGCTGCGCGTCGCGGGCGCGCAGGCCGGCCCCAACTGGGGCGCACATCATCTGCCTCGCAAAGGCACCGAGGTCCTCGTCGAATTCCTGGATGGCGACATCGACCAGCCCGTGGCTTCGGCACAGCTGTACAACGACGCCGACCTGCCGCCCTGGTCCGCCGGCGAGGACGCCGCGGCCAACCATCCCGGCACGCTCAGCGGCTGGCACAGCAAAGCGCTGGGCGACGAGGGCCACAGTCAGTGGCTGTTCGACGACACGTCGCGGCAGATGCGCACCCGCCTGTCCAGTTCCATAGGCGCGACGCAGCTGGGCCTGGGCTATCTGGTCGAGCAGGCCGCGGACGAATCGAACCGCGGCGCATGGCGCGGCACCGGCTTCGAGCTGCGCTCGGATGCCTGGACGGTGGTGCGCTCCGGGCAAGGCATGCTCGTGTCCGCCAGCGCACGCGAAGATGCCCGGTCCACCCAGGCCGACGCCCAGGAAGCACTGACGCGTCTGCGCGGCGCACAGCATGCGGCGCAACGCCTGGATGCCGCGGCAACGAAGCGCCAGGCGCGCGCGCTCGCGGCCACCAGCCAATATGACGCGCTGACCCGCGCCATCGACCCCAAGGGCGACGGCCGCTATCCCGGCAGCGTGGGCGGCCAGCAGGCGGTCAAGGCCAGCGGCGCCGAGCGCACCGGCACGGAGGCAGTGGAGCGCATCGAGGGCGCCCGCATGTTGATCGACGCGCCCTCCTCTCTCAACTTTGCCACGCCCGCCTCGGCCATCCTGCACGCCAGCGAAAATCTGCACGTCACCGCGCTGGCCGACGGGCACGTCGCCGCGCGCCAGACCTTCGCCACCGCCTCGGGCCGCTCCACCAGCCTGTTCGTACAGGACGGCGGCATCCGCGCCGTCGCCGCCGAATCGCCGGTGTCGATCCACGCGCATACCGACATGCTGGAGATGCTGGCCGGCCAGGACATCACCGTCACCTCCACCGCCGACAGCATCGAGATCCTGGCGAACCAGAGCGTCACGCTGCAGGCCGCCGGCGCCAGCATCGTCATGAACGGCGGCGACATCCTGTTCAAGGGGCCGGGCATGTTCTCGGTCAAGGGCGCATCGCACAGCCTGATCGGACCTGCCAGCGACGCGGCCACGCTGCCCGCGCTGCCGTCCACCCAAGTGGGCGACCCGATGCTGGTGACGGCCGAACTGGTGCACCGCCCCAAGGCCAAGCCGCAGGCGCAAGCCGGCTCCGGCCAGGCGCTGAATGCAGCCGGCGCGACCGGCGCGGTCGCCGCGGCTCCTGCCGCAGCCCCTACGGCGGCTGCGGCCGCCGGATCGCAAGCATCCATGCTTGGCAGCGCGGGCGCCGCGCTTGCAAGCGGCGCAACTGCCGTATCCAAGACCCTGTCCACAGTGGCCGATGGCGCGTCCGGCATGCTGGACCAGGCCAAGAGCATGGCCGGCGATGCGCTCAAGCCCGTGCAGGAATTGGGCGCGATGGCCGGCAAGACCATGCAGGCAGCGGACAAGGCCGGCTCGGAGCTGATGTCGGGCGCCATGGCCAAGGCCGGTGGCATGGCGAAGACGGCCATGCAGAATGTGGCTCCGTCGCTGACTGGCGGCGCCACGTCCTCACTGGCGAACGGCGCCACGCAATCCTTGGCGAACGTGGCGACGCCGTCGCTGATGGATGGCGGTCTCTCCACCATGAACATGGCACAGGGCGCTGGCGACGCGCTGGCTGGCGCGGTATCCATGCCGCAGGCGTTGACGGACGCGGCAGGAGCCATAACGAAGGCCAGCGGCATGGCATCGCAGGCCTCGGCCCTGGCGTCGCAGGCATCCACCCTGGCCTCGCCGGCCGCAGGCACCGGCCCATCCGCCTCGGGCATGCTGTCGGGCGCTTCCAGCGCCGCCACGGCGATGGGCAACGCCACGGCGGCATCCGCCCTGGGCGCCGCCTCCAACCTGACGACGGCCGGCAGCGGCGGTGTGGGGGCCGCCATCGGCCCGGTCATGACCCAGGCCATGGGCACGATGGGCGGCCGCCCTGCAGCGCTGAGCACGGCGGTGAACACGCTGCTGACCATGCCGGACGTCACCCAGAGCAATCTGCCGACTGTGGCGGGCGCGATTCTCAGCACGCCGGGCCTAACCGACTCCGCGATTCCGTCCGTGGTCGGCGCCATCCTGCAATCACCCACGATATCCAACGCCACGCTGCCCAAGGTGGCGGAGGCGATCATGAACATTCCCGCAGTGGCCAACTCGCCTTATCCGGCGATGGCCAAGCGGGTCATGGAAATGGCCGGCGTCAGCCTGCCCGGCGCCGCGGCCAAGCCCGCAGGCACGCCCGGCGGCCAGGACGCAGGCGGCGCCGCCGCGGCCGGGACGCCGGATGCCGGCGCGCCCACGCCGTCCGCCTACCAGGCCAGGAGCGGCGCCAAGCTCCAGTACGTCAACCTGCAGGAAGAGGACGAGGTCTGGAACGATGGCCAGGCGCTGGACAGCCTGGACCGCCAGACCAACAAGCCCAGGATCCGCGTGCGCTTCAACAAGGCCGGCCAGCATCGCTTCAGCGTCAAGGTCAGCCCGCGCCCGGGCAATGCGGTGTACTCCGCGCGCGAGCAAAGCCGCCAGCCGCTGTATCGCGAGCCCAACCAGCGCTCCTACAGCTACGTGACCGACGCCGACGGCACCAAGGTGGTCGACAACATCACCTTGCCCGCCGCCGGCCTGAACACCTATACCTTCGAGGTGGTGAACGACAAGAACCAGACCATCTCCACGGAGCAGGTCGAAACCGCAAGGCGCCTGTATCTCCAGGAGATCATGCTGCCCGGCCCCGAGGCCCTGGCGCGCCGCCACGGCTTCCAGCCGACCGCGACAGAGTACGCGCGGCATGGCGTCGACGTCGTGCAATTGCCGCCGGTCAGCACGCGCGGCGACGCCAACTCGGACGTGTTCACCGACGACGGCTACGACCGCCTCTGCCAACTGGCCCGCTCCGTCTACCCCCGATCGCAGGGCCCGGACCGGGAGCCCTACACTCTCGCGGTCTGTCACCTGGACAGGCTGGCGTCAATGCTGCCGATCCAGCCCATGTACGTGCAAGCCACGGCCGGCCCCGGCGCGGGCGACAAGCAGATCCAGTTCGCCAGCGCCGACGGCAACGTCAGCTTCCTGTGGTACCACATAGAGCCCACCGTGGACTGGTTCGTGGAATGCCTGTTCGAGTACACCGACCCAGCGGCCGGCGTCAGGCGCGCAGTCATTCCCAAGGACCGCGTCACCCCGGTGCCCTACGACCCAGCCAGCCCCAAGGCTTGCCATGCCGTAAATATCCGCATGGCCGGCCTGCTGCCCGTCCCGGCCTCGGGCAAGATCATCCTGCGGGTCCGGCTGATGGAAAGCGCCGCGGGCGGCGTGGCATTCCCCGGCACCAACCTCCTGGGCGTGGCGGCGATGACGCCCTGGGAACCCGTCACGATGGATTATCAGCAGCAGACGCTGGTGCACGAGATCGGCCACCTGATCGGCATGACGCCCAGCGGCCCCGAGTGGGCGCGGGCCCACCCGGACGAGGCAGAGATGGACTCGTCCAAGCTCGACAAGGGTCCGTACTTCTATTCCCAGTCCGGCAACCACTGCCATTTCGGCCTGACCGCCAGCCAGGCCGATCCCAGCAACACGGGCTCCTGCGTCATGTTCGGCGGCGACTGCGTCAGCATCCGCTTCTGCGCCAGCTGCGCCCAAGCCGTACGCAAGACGGACATGTCCAATGGCTGGCCCTCGTTCTGACGCGCGGCGCCGCCTGGCGCCGGCGCTGGCCCTGCTGCTCGCGGCCGCGCTGGCCATGGCCGCGCCCGGCGCCGCCACGGCCGCGCGCCCCACCTCTCATACCCAGAAGACCACGATGAACACCGACTGGATCGATCCGCCCTCGTTCGCCACCGCGCCCATCGGCACGGTGCGCGACCACGCCTGCATCCCGCCCAACCATGGCAGCGACGACCAGCTCAACATCGCCGCGCCCGCGCGCGTGCGTCCGCAGGCTTCCGGCGCGCTGGTCATTCCCGTCTGCGCGCAAGGCATCATCCCCGTATCGCAGAGCCAGAAGCTGCCGCGCTTCGTCGCCGTCAACACGCAGACCAAGGCGGTCTATGAAGGCGTGGCCTACGAGTACAAGCCGCGCAAGCGCCCCGGCGTGGAAGTGGACGAGATCCCCAGCTCGCGTCCGCCCAAGGGCATCCCCATCAGCCCCGGCATCAGCGTGGGCACGCAGTTCAGCACCGATCTGGCAGCGCAGGTGCGGCTGCCGAAAGACCCGGCGGTCTACGAGGTGTATATCGAATCGAACGGCGTGCGCTCGAACACAGTGAAGATCGAAGTGCAGGCGGCGCAGTAGGCGCCCCGTTTCCAGCGGCCGCCTCAGCCGCCTGGCCGGCGGTTCCAGATCGCGCCGCCCCATATCCAGCCCGCAAGGGCCAGCGTCAGCATCGCGATCATGAATTCCACCCGGTGCTGCTGCGGCACCGGATTCAGGTGGGACAGGGTCAGGAAGGGCTCCACGGACAGCAGTTCGGTAGCCGCAAGCGAACTGAAAAACATCGCCAGCACCAGCCCAGTAAAGCGCGGACGCGCGCCGCGCGTCTCTTTGTCGCCCGTGATGAACCACAGCAGGCGGATCAGCTGTATCGCCGTCGCGGCGAACGGCACGCAGATGGCCAATGCCAGGGCGCCCAACGCAAGAAGACCGTAGATCGACATCATGCGTCCACCCAGGCCGGCCGCTAAGACGCGCGGGCCCCGATCATGCGCAGCACGCGGTCCCGGATCGACCGCCCATAGGCCCAGCACCAGACGGCCAGCGCCAGCATCGCAACGGTGAAATAGGCCCTGGCCTCGATCGGCACCGGATTCAGCGCCGAGATCGTCAGAAAGGGCTCATAGCCCACGAAATCGCTGGCGGCCAGGGTACTGAAGATCAGAGCCAGCACCGGCCCCGTGAAATGCGGCCGATCGCCGCGCGTGGTCTTGTCGGCCCAGAAGGACCAATGGATGAAACGGCTTAGCTGGATCGTCACCGCGAACAGCGGGATGACGACGGCCAGCAGCAGGACGAAAAGGGCGACGAGTACTTGAGGCGGAAGCATGGCGGGATTTTAGCGGCTGTGGGAAACGGCGCCGCGCCCGACACGCGCGCGCAACGCCAGCCCGAACACCGCCATTCCCATCGGCAGCGACAGCAAGCGCAAGGCTTCCAGCGCCTTGTCGAAATAGGCCGGCTTATCGAACTGGGCGGCGACGCCATAGCCGAAGATGGCGTACGCAATGCAGGCCAGCAGAAACACCGCCATCAGCGCGATCGTGACGTCGCGCACCGCGCGCCAGGCCCCGGGCGAAAGCCCCGGAAGATTGGACTCCAGGCACAGCAGGATTCCAGCGCCCCACCAGAGCGGAACTATCTGGAATACCCCCCAGGCCAGCAATTCGCCGGACTGCAGGACATTGGCGGGATACACCTCATTCATGGCCGCGCTCCCGCTTCGCCATTCTCCGATGGACCAGCAGGACGATCAGGGCGGTAAGAAGAGACGGGCTCATGTACGGCATCAGCCCAAGCAGCGGAAACTCGTAGCCGCTGTCATGGTTGGTCGCCAGCCAATAGAACATGCCCAGCAGGACCAGCGCAAAAACCCAGACCGCCAGCATTCCAGCCGATATTCCGCGTTTGAAGGAACGCGTCCCCAGTCGGCCAAAATGCTGGGGCCACCGGCAGATGATCAGCGCCAGGATGCCCGTCGCCGGCACCAGGTAGGCGGTCGACTGGGCCATCAACATGCCAAACTCGGCAATCGCAGCAAGGACTGCATGCAAGTTCTTCTCCCAGGGCTAGAACCGACGTTCTCAGCGCAATCTGTGGCGAGCACCAGGCCGAACAGCGACAGGATCAGCGATGGCCCCAGATGATAGGGCAATCCGAGCGGCAGCGGGGACTGGAGCACGGCATACGCCCACGAAGAATCGTCATCAGTTCTGCCTGGATCGGCGATGGACCCACAGCACGACTCCCGCCAATGCCAGCGCGATCGACACCCACATCGTGGACAAGGTGCGTAGAGTAAGGTTCGTGAACCCGTGATCGTCGAAGTAAACAGCCACTGCCGAACCGTATATTCCGTAGACAACTACGTACACCAGAAACAGCGCCATCAGCGCCACGATCACATTCCGCAAAAGACGCCAGGTCGTCGACCGCAACAATGGCAAGTCGGACTCGATACACAATAGCAAGCCGATGACCCATACCATGGGCAGCAACGAAATCGATTCCGTGGCGAAGGTCTCTCCCGCCTTTAGCAACGTAAGCGGAACGTCAATCATCTTCTCCGCCCCTGGCGCGAATCTTGTATCGGACGATCAATCCGATCAGAGACAAAATCAGCGACGGCGCCAGATAGGCAAGAAAAGCGACCAGGACAAAACCATGCTCCCGGGAATAGCTCCGCGAAACATAGAAGAGCAGAAAAAATCCCACGATTGCCAACAGCCATACGGCCGCCATGACTATCGCGAGACCCGTACGCGAGGCCGACGATCCCAACACACCGAAGCGACGCGGCCAGACATGAACCGCAATCCCCACGACGCAGACTAGTGGGAGCACGTACACCAGAGCGTACGCGGTCTGAAACGCCATATCGGCAGCCCAGATCAAGAATTCACGCACGACTTGTCTCCTAGGGCGTCAACTGGCGGCACCAATTGCCGCACTGCGAGCAAGAACCTCATCATGCTGCCTGTTCTTCTTTCTTGCTTTCAAAAATATCTTCCTTCGGCTTATTCGTCTGCTCCGCAATGACGCTATCCAGGACGCGTCCCGGCGGCTTCGGCGTATCTCCTTCGCCAGCCCCCCACGCCAAGGGCATTTCAACGAAAAATCCCTTAACTTTGGAACGCAAATAGGCAATTGCCTGCTCGATCTTATGCTCTGAATTCGCCATGTACGCCGGCTGTAAATCGGGCAACTTGGTGAAATCGTATTCCCCCGAGGGCGGACCGTCGACCAGAATGTAGCCATCACGCAGCTTGCCGTCCGGCCCGACATTGCCGATTGGAACGCCATTCACCTCGTACTTCTTAACCTGTGTATAGATCGGTGGAAAGGCTTTCCGTCCATCCAGGAGCTTGCGAAAACTGTTGCGAGGCGTATGCCGGAAAACAGTGCTGTAGGCCTCGCGGTTATCGTGCGCGAGCTTCTGCAAAGCCTGGATGCTGGAGGGATCCAAAGGTCTCTCCAGGCTGATTCCTTGCGGTACGCCGGCAGCTTTCTGGACGCCCGTCGAGCCGCTCTCGACCATCATGCCAAAGTGTTTGCGCCAGAGCTTCATGCGCAGGTCTCGGGCGAATTTCCGCGTCACGACTCTCACGCCAGCGCCAATATCGGTCATCGCAGCCCCATCGTCGTCCACTACCACGGCAGCCAGCTCGGTATCGCCGTTCCCGTTCAGGCTGCGATCGTTGATGTTTGCGCTGCCGATGATGGCGACCGCATCGTCGACGATGGTCAGCTTGCTGTGTACGTAGACCATCTCCGTAACAACACCCAGACGTGTCGAACCGTAATTCCGCAGATTCAACACCGTCAGGTACTTGCGCCATTCGTCCGCCATACCCCAATTGGCAAGCGCGACAGCTATGTCCGCGTTCGTCTGGGCTGGCTGAGCCACCTTCCTGGTCTTGCTGTGCTTGGCGTACAGTGTGGCGTTGATTCGATGCACCAGGCTGTTGCGCGCGCGCTTGACGCCCTGTAGTGCCCACCACGTCTGGGAGATGGTCGCCGGCTCTTCCAACAGGCCTTCCGGATGCTCCGGCAGTACCAGCCACACATGGAAGGGCCGGTCCGCATAGATGGCTGCCCCTATCGCATTGGCCAGTTCCGAAATGATGGGATTCGTCCCCGGCGAAGTTTTCTTGCCGAGTTGATCCACCCCGCAATCGGAAATGAAGAACTGATTCTCGATGTAGATGTAGGCCTGCGCCGACCGGATGCAGTTGACCATCGCGTCCCGGATGCTGGTCTGATGGTTGGCCGCCCACTTCGCCCGGGCAGCCTGAACTATCTTCCGGCGCTTCGGGTTGGGAGTCTTCCAGTCGTCGTTGACGTACTTGTAATTGTCGCCCCAGAGTTTCAGTTCATCCTGCAACTGTTGCGACGAGGCCGAACGGCATATCTGCACCGTGGCATTGCCGCTGCCGCGCGTCTGCGGATCAAGCAAATGCTGAGACCCTTTCGCTTGGTCGAACCAACTCGCATCCATGCCTGGATCGAACACATTGGTACCCACGCGCGCGAAGCTGTTCCAACGCAACACGAAGTTCAGGAAAACGTCGAAGGCCGCGGGTCCCTCGACTTTCATGGCCACGTCTTCCCATGGTTCCCGCGGCTGCCGCAAGGGATCGAGCAGAGTTCCACCCAACGGAGGCTCAAATCCCGGCAGTCCCCCTGAGGCCCGGGTGAGGTCCAGTTCTGCCTGGGTCGCCTTCCTGGCCGCCACAAGCTGCGCGTTGTACGCGTCGTTCAGCACGTGCATCTTCGGGTCGATGACGACATCGAAGGACGGCGTTTCCCAACGGCCGTAGGCCAGATCGATTCCGCCTAGGAATGCTGCTTTTCCGTCCACCAGCACGAACTTCTGGTGATGGGAAAAAAAAGTGTTTGTTGCAGGGACCCGCCCCGTATTGGCGTACTGCAGCATGACACGGATAGAACCCTTGCCCTTGGGCAAGCCATGCAGCATGTCCTGTGTCGTGTCATCGTGCGTATCTACAGCCATACTGATCGAATCGTAAAGCAGGATACGAACGTGCACCCCGCGCTGTATCGCGGCCGCCAGCAGCGACGACAAACGCCCCGGATGGCCATCTTCGCCGCGCCGCTCCAGCTCCACGTCGTAGTCCATCTGCCAGTCCGCGATCATGATGAAGCTCTGCGCCCCGCGGATCGCGGCCGCCACGGCCGCCATGTAGTCCCGGCCGGTGATATAGGACTCGCAGCGGTTGCCATACCGCGGCATGGCGAAGGGCTGGTTCAGGTCGAAGTACTGGCCCGATACCGTCGTCATCGTGTCCGGGACGATCTGCGCGGTGTACTGGTCTATATCGAGTTTATCCATGGCCTTTTTCTTGAACGCAAGCTGGCGGACGGCTGCCTTATGCCTTCGTCTTGGGTTTTAGCGTCTCCATGCCCTGCGCCGACCCGTCGGCCAGGGCGTACTCGGACAGCCAGTCGGCATGCGCCGTATCCAGTTCCGAACCCTTGCGCGCAAAATTCAGGGCATCGAGAATCCGCTCCGAGGTCGCCTGTTCCGAGGTCGTCGTCCAGCGCGCCGGCGTCATGGCTTGCGCGGTCAGGCCGCTGATCAGCCATACGCGGCCGGGATTCGCCATCACTTCGCTGTGGACGGCGTATTGCTGCGCTTCCGACAGGCCGAGCTCGCCGCTGGCGGGCGTCTTTCCTTCGCCCAAGACCTCGGACCACTCCGACGAGTCGAACACCTGGGGGTTGATGCGTCCACCCTGTTGAACCACGTTCAGTTCCGCAGGCACCTTCACGATGCGCCAGGTCTCGCCCTCCGGCGCGATGCCATGGGCCCCCGGCATGTCCTGCAGGCGCAGGGCTAGCTTCATCGGCGCGGGCGCGCTTTGCACGAACACGGGCAGGGCATAGGACATCTGGTCCGGCCCGGCAAACTGCTTGTTCCCCGTCTTCACATCGATGCGCCCCGGCGCGGTCACGGTGATATTGCCGCCTTCCAGCACGATGCTGGCGCCAGCCGCGGTGGCGATGCGGATGCGTTTGGGCGCAGCACATTCGACGTTGGTCGTGGCGCTGCCGATGGTGATGTCCTTCTGCGCCTGCACGCGCAGGATGTCGTGCTGGGCCTGAACGTGCACGTCGCCCGTGGCGGAGATCAGGTCCAGGCCGGAGTCCGCGCCGCCCTGCTGCAGACCAGCGACGATGCCCAGGCCCTGCCCGGTGTGCACGCGCAGCGCGCCCATCACGGCCAGGTTCTGGTCCTTGCCGGCCGACCAGTGCACGGTCTCGCCGGCGGTGTATTGCATGTGTTCGCCGGAGACCTGCGCCAGGCCCGCGCGCGCGGCCATGAACACGACCGGATCGGTGAGGTGCGGCACCTTGCCCTCGGCTGCCTGGGTGTGTTTGGCCGAGGCATCGCCGCGCGCGCCATCCAGGCTTTCGCCCGCGACGGTGCCGGATACGGCGCGATGCATGGCGGCCAGCGGCGCCTTGCCGTCGTCCAGCACGCTGGCTTCCGGTCCCCTGGAGCCGAGCGCGCTCGCCAGCCGCAAGCCCTGGTGTGCGCCGACCACGCCGTCCAGCGAACGCGCCATCTGGTCAGCCTGGCTGGCCAGCGCTTGCAGCCCTGCGGCCTCGCCTGCGGGGCCGGCGGTGCCGGCGTAGGTGCTGAGCAGCACGCCCGCGCCGCCGCGCACGGCGCCGTAGGCGTCGGTGCGCAGCTCGGCGCCCAGGCCGCGCAGGCCGCCGCGGTAGTTGCCGGCCTGATGGATCAGGTGGCCCAGGTTCAGTTCACTGGCTTCCTGGCTGCTCTTGATCTGCAGCCGCAGTTGTCCGTCGCTGTCGTCGAACACGATCTGGTTGTAGCCCGAGCCGCCGAACTCCTTGCTCTTGAAGCCGCTCAGCGCGGCGGCGTTGCGGTGGTTCTCGTCGCCGCCCGCGGCGCCATGCCAGGCGGGCGCGTTGCTCCCCGCCAGGTTGGCCTGGGCGCTGGGCGCGGTATCGCGCGCGGCGGCGTAGACCTGGGTGTCGGCCTGGCCGCCGTCGCGGCCGCCCGGCGTGGCGGGCGTGCCGCCCTCGCCGCGGCCGTTGTACAGCGCGCCCACGACGATGGGCTGGTCCACGTCGTCGTCCAGGAAGCGCACCAACACCTCCTGGCCGATGCGCGGCACGAAGCTCATGCCCATGCCCGCGCCCGATTGGCGCTGCGCCACACGGGCCCAGCGGCTCTTGGCCAGCCCCTCCGCGTCGTCGGCCTGCCAATGGAAACGGATGCGCACGTCGCCGCGCTTGTTGCGCAGAATCTCGTCCTGCTCCCGTGCCTGTACCGCGCCGTCCGCGTCCGTGACAATGGCCGTGTGCACGCCATGGACCGACGGCGCGCCGCTCAGGCGCGCGCCTCGTGTCTGCGGCAGCGGCCGCCGCCAGGGACGGTCGCAGCGCACCGCCTGGAAGCGGTTGGCGTAGCCGACCTCGCGCGCCTTCGCCAACACGGCAGCGTCTGGCCGCGACGGATCGGCGCCCGTGCGCTCGGTGCCTGGCGACTCGGGAGCCTCGGCGTCCAACGCCAGATACGCATCCAGCCCGCCCAGCCGCTGCGCCAGCGAGGCGCGGGTTTCGGGCGGCAGGTTGTTGATGCCTACGTGCTCGACCCGGTCCAGCGCGAAGGCGGGCTCGAAGCCCTCTTCGCTGGCGGGCCCCAGTGGAGACATGTTCTGCAAAGTGAAGCGCGTGCCGGAACGGAAGGTGCGTACGCTGCCCAGACCGACAAAGGTTTCCGCAGCGGCCTGCACGGCTTCCATCGCCAGGGTGGCCTGACGCCGCGCCTCGGCCTCATCGGCAAAGCTGCCGTGGCCGGCGACTTCGTACCATTCCAGGCCGGCATCCTCGCCGCCGTCGACAGGACGCGCCAGCGCCTCGGCCGCCACCGCGCGCTTGCCGCCGCCATGCCAGCCCAGGACCGTGACGCGGTCCGGACCGCGCCGCCATTGGCGCGCCATGGCCTGCACGGTGTCACGCGATTCGGTCGCGCCCGCACGGTGAAAGCGCACGCCCTCGCCCGCGGACTCCGCGTCCTCGGCCAGGCCGCGGCTATCGGCGAAGATCAGCACGACATGCCGCGCAGGGACCTCCGGGTCTTCAACCACCGTCCAGCCCAGTCCCGCCTCGGCCAGCAGGCGGCTGATGAAGGCGTGGTCGGTCTCGCGATACTGCGTGGTGTAGGGGCGCGGCGCCAGGCCAGCCTGCGCTTCAGCCGCGTCGGTGGCCACGCGATGCACATAGCCTTCGTAGCCGCCCAACACATGGCCGACGATGTCCAGCACGGAACGCGCTTCGAACACGCGGCTGTTGCGCTGCTGCGTGGCCAGCCACAGCCAGGGCGCGAACGTGAGGCGGTAGCGCGCCAAGCCCGCGTTGCCCGACAGCAGCTCGGCTTCGCGGACCAGGCCGCTACGGCCCGCGCGACTGCCATCGGCGCGCGTGGTCCACAACGTCACGGGGCGTCCGATCATGTCGCGCAGATCCAGGCCGGCGTTGTCGGACAGCGCGACCACGCGCGTCTGCGAGATGCCCGACAAGGCTTCGCGCGCGATCCAGCCCTCGACCTGCAGCGAGGCGAGCGCGCCCTCGCCTTCCAGGCTGTAGAGGCGGGCGTCGGAACTGAACAGGCCGGGCGTTGCAGTCGGATCCATTGCGGGGAAAAACCTTCTCTGAAGACTCAGGGTTCGACCTGGGCTTGCGGATTGGGGCATTCGGGCGCGGTGCCCCAATAGCCTGAACACACCCGCAAGCGGCATTGCTCGCTTTCCAGGAAGCCCAGCTTGCGGCACTGCTCCAGGCGCGCCGCCAGGGGCGAGCCCGGCAGTTCGCGGACAAAGACGCCGTCGTTCTTGTAGACCTTGGTCCCAGGCGGCGAAGCAGGCGGCAGGCCATAGGACATCAGCGCGGCCAGCAGCGCGGCGTCGGAATCGTTGCGCGGCGTCTTCGCGCGCTGCGGCGCGGCCTGGGGCGGCGCCTTGGGCGCGGCTTGCGAGGTGTTCGCACGCTGCACGGTGGGTCCGGTTGCCTTGGGCGCGGCAGCCTGCGCCTGCAACGCTGCACGAGGCGGCGGCGCGGCGGTGACGGCCAGCGCCGACAAGGGATTCTCGGGCACGCGGTCCTCATCGGCATTGGGAAGTCCCAATTGCGCCAGGGGATGGTCTTCGATGACGGCAGCCGAAGCAGGCTGCGTGTCGGCATCGGCCGCTGCCACGCGTGCACTCGCGGCCGGCGCAGGCGACACGGCCGCGGGCTGGGGCGGCTGCGCGGCCGGGGGAGTTGATTCGGCAACCACAGGCAGCGGCGGCGTATCGAACACGCTGTACAGCATGGCGCCCGCGGCGCCAGTCAACAACACCAGCAGCAGGGCCAGCGGCAGGCGGGAACGGCGCTTGGGCGCCAGGTGTTTGACCTCCGCGTCCGGCACCCGGCCCTCAAGCGCGGCGAGGATGCGCGAGGCCGCGCGTTCATCCGATGACGGTGAACGTCCTGCGAGCAAGCTGGGAACAGAGGTCGGTGATCGCGATCTTTTTTCGTCTTCTGCCATGCGAAGTCCCGTGTCTGCAGGGGCTGTCTGCACCCCTGTAACCAAGGGGTTCGAGAATACCTGATGACTTCTTTCACATCACCGTTTCTTGTTACGAGTTCTAAGCCACAGACGCGTTTTGCAACGCCCAAGCGCTTGCCTGAATCCCAAATAGAACAAAAGATTACGCCTTCGTAACTGAGGGACCTCCTTGCTGCTCCTGCTGCCTCTCTACTTTCTGCTCGCCATCGGCGTCTCCGCGTTGCTTGTCTTTCCGTCCTTGCGGGAGGCCTCGGCACGGGGAGCGCGCGCGTTCGCGCAGGGAATACGCCGGGGCATGGCGCGCGGCGCGGGACACGCCGGCGGGGCCGTGGGCGACTCCGCGCAGGCGCTGCGCGCGGGCTTCGGAAAGGCCGGCGGCGCGTTTTCGGCGTACCGCTGGCACATCGCCGTAGGCCTGCTGGTGGTGCTGCTTCCGTCACTTTTCGCTTTCGTCATGCGACACAATCACACATTTGTTTACGAGGATCGGACCGCGGGTCCGGACCCCCGCATCCAGGCTTTGCTGACCGGCGAAAGACTGGTCCCGCCGCCCCCGCTGGCGCCTGAAGCATTCACCACGCGCGAAGTGGAATTGGTGCGTCCCAACCTGGGCGGCGCCAGCCGCGACTGGAACCTGCTGGACGCCGATTACCGCCAGCGCCTGCTGGCCGCTTACCGCGTGATGCGTGAAGAGCACGGCTACGAGATGGTGCTGATCGAAGGCTATCGCAGCCCGGACCGCCAGGCGCAACTCGCGAAGATGGGCTCGCACGTGACCAATGCCGGCGCCTACCAGAGCTATCACCAGTTTGGTCTGGCCGCGGACAGCGCCTTCCTGCGCGACGGCAAGGTGGTCGTGTCCGAGAAGGATCCCTGGGCCATGCGCGGCTATGAACTCTTCGGCGAAACCGCCGAGCGCGTCGGCCTGACCTGGGGCGGCCGCTGGAAGATGATGGACTTCGGCCACACCGAACTACGCCGCCCCGGCGTCATGCGGCGCAACGGCGAGGCCGCGCAATGATCAACTCCGCAAACGTCGGATCGCATCCATGAGCCGCATACTCAGAACCGGGCTCCTGCTGGCCCTAGTCTTCGGCGTGGTCTGGCTCGCCGTCATCATCTGGTGGCAGGAGTCGCGCACGCTGCCCACGGGCGTGGACATCGGCCTCTATCTGTTCGCGCTGCCGCTGGCGCTGATTGTCGCTGCATGGGGCGGCGCGCGCATCGTCCACGCGCGGCGCGAGGCCCGCGCCGCGCCGGCCCAGCCTGCACAGGACAACACGGCCTCAACCGCCGAGCCCGCGCCGGCCGCCGCGCGCCTGCGCGTGCTGGCCAGCGCGGCCAGCGCCGCCATGGGCAGCGAGCCCGCCGCCATCCACGCGGCGCTGGCCGCACAGCAGCGTCCGGACCTGGATCCCTCTTTCAAGAACACGCAAGGCTTTCCGGTCTTCAGCGCGCGCGCGCCGCAGCTCGATACCGATGCGCTGCGCGCAACGGCGCGCGAGGCCCGCGCCCCGGCCGCCGCGCTCGAGGAAGAACGCGTGCGCGCAACCGCTCTGCTGGCGGAAGTGGTGGAGGCGCTGTCGCAGGAGGCGCGCGGCATCGTGCTGAACCAGGACGAACCGCAACGCGACGAAGCCTGGCCGCTGCTGCAGCTGGAACTGCTGCTGCCGGCGCAATGGCCCGACGCCGTGCGCGACCATGCCGCGCACCAGGTGCGCGCGATGGCCACATGGCCGGCCAGTCGCATCGTTCAGCGCCTGCATGCCGCGCAAGACGCGCTCGCCTGCGACGGCCTATTGCGCCAGCTGGCGCAGGAACCCCTGACCGCGCGCAGCGCCACGCTGCGTCTGGTCGCGGTCGCCGATTCCTACATCGACGCCACACGGGTGGAGCAATGGGACGCCGCAGGCCAGCTCATGACCAATTCCAATCCGCAGGGCCAGGTTCCTGGCGAAGCCGCGGCGGGCCTGCTGCTGGACCTGGCCGCGCAAGCGTCCGGCGGCGAGCCCGCACGTACCGACTCCGCGCTGATCCTTATCCTGTCGGCACAAGCGCAGCGCGCGGTCGGCGCCGACGCGCGCGGCGCGCTGCATGAACCCCGGCTGACCGAATTGGCCACGCAATTCCTGGCCGAACAAGACCAGCCCGCCGACGGCGTGGCCGCGTTGATCAGCGATGCCGACCACCGTGGCAGCCGCCCGCTGGAGACCGCCGGCCTGGCTGCGGCGCTGTTTCCGGCGCTGGACCCCAATCAGGACTGCCTGGCCGTGGGCTCCGGCTGCGGCCACACCGGCGCGGCCGCGCATCTGCTGACCGTGGCCGTCGCGGGCGCCGCCTGCGCCCAGGCCGGCGCGCCCGTGCTCGCACTCATGACCCAGGACCCCGCGCTGCGGACGCTGGTGCTGGTGTCTTCCTCCGAACCCCTCCCCGCCTGACCCACAAGAACATAGCTCAAACCATGCGCAGCCCCTCCGATCTCCTATCCGGCGCCTCCCGCGCCATCAGCGAAGGCCGACATTGGTCCTCGCGCGCGCTGGCCAGTCCCCGCACCTTCATGGCGCTCGGGCTGCTGGCCCTGGTGGTGTTCCTGTTCCTGTTCGCCGACACGGTGGAGATCGGCCTGGTCTGGGCGGGCATCGCCCTGGGCGTCTGCGTGCTGCTGTGGCTATGCGCCTATCTGTGGCGCCGGCGGCGCACCCGCAAGGCAAACAAGAACCTGGGCGATATGCTGGAGCAGCAGGTGCAGACCGGCGCCGCCGCCAACCGCAATGACGTGGAAGCGCTGCGCACGCGGCTGACCCAGGCGGTACGCACCATCAAGACCTCGAAGATCGGCCAGACCTCGGGCAACGAGGCTCTGTACGAGTTGCCCTGGTACATCGTCATCGGCAACCCCGCGGCCGGCAAGAGCAGCGCCGTGATCAATTCCGGCCTGCAGTTCCCCTTCGCGGACAAGAACGGCGCGGCGGTGCGAGGCGTGGGTGGAACGCGCAACTGCGACTGGTTCTTCACCACCGAAGGCATCCTGCTGGACACCGCCGGGCGCTACTCGGTGCATGAAGAGGACCGCAACGAATGGATGGGTTTCCTGGACCTGCTCAAGCGGCACCGTCCCAAGGCGCCCATCAACGGCATCATCGTCGCCGCCAGCATCGACGAGCTGACGGGCGCAGGCCCCGAGTTCGCGATCAACCTGGCCAAGAACCTGCGCCAGCGCGTGCAGGAGCTGACCGACCGCCTGGAAGTGTTCGCGCCGGTCTACATCATCTTCACCAAAGCCGACCTGATCTCGGGCTTCAGCGAGTTCTTCTCCGACAGCGACCAGAGCGAGCGCGACCGCGTCTGGGGCGCGACCCTGCCCTACGGCGCCGAGGAAAACCGCGACGTGCTGGCGCTGTTCGACAGCCGCTTCGACGAGCTGTATGAAGGCCTGAAGGAAATGGGCACGGCGCAGATCTCGCTGCGCAACAGCCGCGACCTGCCCCCGGGCCTGCTGACGTTTCCGCTGGAATTCGCCGGCATCAAGCCCGCGCTGCGCACGTTCCTGTCGACGCTGTTCGAGACCAATCCGTTCCAGTACAAGCCGGTATTCCGTGGCTTCTACTTCACCAGCGCGCTGCAGGAAGGCGTCACGCAAAGCACGTCAACCGAACGGCTGGCCGAACGCTTCGAGCTGCGTCCCGCCGCGCGCGCGCAGTCGCGCAGCGTGACCTCCAACAACGGCTTTTTCCTGCGCGACCTGTTCTCCAGCGTGATCTTCGCGGACAAGAAGCTGGTGCGCCAGCACGCCAGCCCCGCCAAGACGCGCATGCGCTATCTGGCCTTCTTCGGCCTGGTGCTGGCGCTGGGACTGGTGCTGGGCGGCTGGAGCTGGTCGTACCTGGGCAACCGGCAACTCGCGCACAACGTGCAGGCCGACCTGGACAAGGTGGTGCGCCTGCAAAGCGAGCGCACCGACCTGCAGAGCAGGCTCGAAGCGATGGAGATCCTGCAGGACCGCATCGAGCAACTGGACCGATATTCCTCCAGCCGGCCGTGGTCCCTGGGACTCGGCCTGTACCAGGGCGACGTGCTGAAGGAGCGGCTGCTGGCCGAGTACTACAACGGTGCACGCCAATTCATGCTGACGCCGGTGAAGACCAGCCTGGAAGACTTCCTGGCCAAGGTCGATACCTCTGCCGCGGCGGCCAACGGGAGCGCGCCGCAACCGGCGCCGCAGCAGGCCCGCGCCGCGCAGGCAGCCAATGGCGACACCCTGTTCCAGGATGCCTCGCCCACCAATGCGGACGACGCCTACAACGCGCTCAAGACCTATCTGATGATGGCCAATCATCAGCACGTGGACCCCACGCACCTGTCCGACCAGATCACGCGTTTCTGGCGCGGCTGGTTGGAGACCAACCGCGGCGCCATGCCGCGCGACCAGTTGATCCGCAGCGCCGAGCGGCTGATCTCGTTCTATGTCGGCCGGGCGCAGGACGACGGCTGGCCGCAGATCGACACCAATCTGGCGCTGGTCGAGAAGACCCGAGGCAGCCTGCGCGCCGTGATGCAGGGCATGCCGGCGCGCGAACGCGCCTATGCCACGCTCAAGGCGCGCGCCGCCACGCGCTTCCAGGCCATGACGGTGGCACGCATCGTCGGCGAGAACGACGCGGGCGTGGTCGCGGGCAGCTACGCCATCCCCGGCACCTTCACGCGTGAAGCCTGGGAGCAGTACATCCAGCCCGCCATCGGCGAGGCGGCCAAGAAGGAAGTGCAGACCAGCGACTGGGTGCTGGGCGTGAACGCGCGCGACGACCTGACACTGGAAGGCAGCCCGGAGCAGATCCAGAAAAGCCTGGCGACGATGTACAAGACCGAGTACGCCGAGGAATGGCAGAAGTTCCTGCGCGGCGTGACAATCAAGCCCTTCACCAGCTTCGAGCAATCGGTGGGCGCGATGAACCGCCTGGGCGATCCGCAGACCTCGCCCATCGCCAAACTCATCAACACCACCTATGAGCAGACCTCCTGGGACAATCCTTCGCTGATCAACGCCGGGCTGCAGCAGGCGCAGAGCGGCCTGGTCGGCTGGTTCAAGCGCGTCATCCTGCGCCAGACGCCGCCGTCCGCCGCGCCCGCCACCACCGCCAACGGCGAGGCGATTCCGATGGGTCCGGTGGGCCGCGAGTTCTCCGACGTGGCGCGCCTGGTGGTCACGCGCGACAATCAGTCGCTGCTGGGCAACTACATGGGCGCGCTGTCGAAGATCCGCACCCGCTTCAACCTGCTGAACAACCAGGGCGATCCCGGCCCCGGCGCGCTGACGCTGATGCGCCAGACGCTGGAAGGCAAGGAATCGGAACTGGCCGATGCGCTGAAGCTGGTGGACGAGCAGATGCTGGCAGGCATGTCGGCGACGCAGCGCGAGACCCTGCGTCCGCTGCTGGTGCGCCCGCTGATCCAGGCCTACGCCGTGACCATGCAACCGGCGGAGTCCGAGCTGAACAAGGTCTGGAACGCGCAGGTCTACCGTCCGTTCAACCAGACCCTGGCGGAGAAGTATCCCTTCGCCAGCCGCGCCAGCGTGGAGGCCAGCAGCGACGAGATCGGCCAGGTGTTCGGCCCGCAGGGCAGCATCGCCAGGTACGTCAACGACACGCTGGGTCCGCTGACCGTGCGCCGCGGCGACATCCTCACGGCGCGCACCTGGGGCGACATGGGCGTGAGCCTGCAGCCCGCCTTCACGGCCAACTTCGCGCAATGGGTGGCGCCGCTTTCGGGCGGCGCGGCCGGCAGCGGCGCGGCCAGCCAACCCCAGACGCTGTTCCAGATCCAGCCCAAGCCCGCGGCCGGCGTCACCGAATACACGATCGAGATCGACGGCCAGCAGCTGCGCTACCGCAACACTCCGCCGCAGTGGGTCAATTTCGTGTGGCCCAACGCGCAGGGCGCCCCCGGCGCGCGCATCACCGCCACCACCTTCGACGGCAGCGTGGTCGAGATCGTCAACGAACCCGGCCGCTTCGGCCTGGAGCGTTTGATCGCCACCGCCCAGCGCACCGCCAACGCCGACGGCAGCTTCAACATGAGCTGGGGTAAGTCCAACGTGACGGTGCCAGTGAAACTGCGCATCATCAGCAACGCCCAGGCGTCCGGCGCCGGCGGCAGCGAGCCCGGCGGCAGCCAGGGCCTGCGCAACCTGCGCCTGCCCTCGTCCGTGATCGGCGCCACTTCCGAATCCTCCGCCCAGACGCAACCCGGAGCGCCGCAATGAGCAACCCGCAGTCCCCCTTGTTCCGCACGGCTTACTTCGGCAAGATCCCCAGCCGCGGCGATTTCGTGAAGAACACCTCGCATCCGCAGCTGATGGCCACGCTGGACGCCTGGGTCGCCAGCACCATGGAGATGCTGGCGCAGGAGCCGCACTGGAAGGCGCTGTACGACGAGGCCGAGCCCATGCCGTTCGCCATCCTGGGGTCGCGCGGCAAGCTGGCCATCGCGGGGCATCTGCAACCCAGCCAGGATCTGTCGGGCCGCCGCTATCCCTTCCTGTCCGCTACCTCCGTGGAAGTGCAGAAGCCGCTGGCCTTCATCGCCCGCAGCCCCATCGCCTTCAGCCGCATGTGGAACCGCATGAGCGGCGCCGCCGCCCTGCTGATGCAGGACAGCGATCCCGCCTCGGCGCTGCAGACGCTCAACGAACTGGAAGGCGAGATCCGCACGGCGGCCGACGACGGTTTCGATGCCTTCGTCGACCTGCAGACGGTGGAACGGCTGGAAGCGATGCTGCGCGGCAACGGCCACGCAGCGCGCGTGCACGACATCATCCTGGCGCTGGGCATCCTGCTGGGGCCGGTGATGTCCAGCGGCTCCTCGCAGCTGGACAAGGGACTGTCGCTGCCGCTGCCTGACGATCCGCTCTACATCAATCTGGTGGCCGCCTACTGGATGACGCTGATCTCGCCCTTCCTGTCCCGCGCGGACTTCGAGATCACGCTCTTCATCGGCCGCATCGCCGGCAAGCACCGGCTGGCCGTGGATTTCCGCGGCGCCTCGCCACAGACGCTGGCCAGCCTGCTGTCCACGCCGCAGGCGTATGCCGAACAGCACATCGTGCTGGAAGACGCGCCCTGGGTCCGCAACCACGTGTCGGCCAGCCATGGCCTGGCCAAGCTGTCCAGCTACCTGGACCAGCCGCGCCTGTCCTTGCGCCTGGCGCTGGACACTTTTCTTGAAGTCTTCACCGGAGCCTGACCATGCGCTACTCCTTACTGCTCATGGCTGCGCTGTATGCCTGCACGGCGGCGGCCCAGGACGCGGCCACGGTGGTGCCCGCCAACGTCATCCCCCAGCCCGGCCAGGTCGTGGCCAGCGGCGCCGTGCCGGACGAGGCCACCAAGGCCGACGTGCTGGCGCGGCTGCAGCAGGTGTACGGCGTGGGCAACGTGATCGACCAGATCGATGTGGGCGGCGTGGTCGCGCCGCCCAACTGGTCCGAACACGTCGGCAAGCTCATCGGCCAGCCATTGAAACAAATCAACCGCGGCCAGCTGGAAATCGACGGCACCCAGATCCGCCTGCGCGGCGAAGTGCAGAACGAAGCCTCGCGCCAGCAGATCGCCAGCGCCTTCGCGACCTCGCTCAATCCCACCTACAAAATCGTCAACGGCCTGCGCGTGTCGGCCAGCAAAGACGAGCAGGGGCTGCTCGACCAGGTCCTGACCAATCGCGTGGTGGAATTCGAGACCGGTAGCGCCACGCTCACCGCGCGCGGCCGCGAGCTGCTGGACAAGGTGGCGGACGTGGTGCCCAAGCTGCACAGCAACAAGGTGCAGATCATCGGCCACACCGACAGCTCCGGCAGCCGCAGCACCAACCTGGCGCTGAGCCAGGCGCGCGCCGACGCCGTCAAGACCTACCTGGTGGACAAGGGCCTGCCGCCCGCGCGCTTCGAGACGCTGGGAGCCGGGCCCGACCAGCCGGTCGCCACCAACGCCACGGCTGAAGGCCGCGCCAAGAACCGCCGCATCGAGTTCCGCGCCAGCCGCTAGGCGCCGGGCCGGCCCGCAAGGGCCGGCTCACTCAAGCAATGACTGGGCTCAGCCGTTGTGATCCGTCGGCTTGGGCACGCCCAGCAGCTCTTCCAGGCCGGACAGCTCATCGCCATTCTTGAGGACCGTACGCAGCCACAAGTGCAGCGACATCTCGCCCCAGCTGGCGGCCTTGTCGGCCAGATAGGCCACGGGGCTGTGAGGCTCGGTGCGGCGGAAGAATTCCGCCACTTCACGCAGCTGCGCCAGCGCCTGCTCGCGCGTTTGCAGCGGGCCGCGCGCGGCTGCGGGCGCGGCGGGAACGGTATCAGCGGCGGACAAGGTCGGCTCCATCCGGGGGGCTGCGGGCGCAGCGGTGGGAGCGGCCAGCGCCGCGGTATCCGCGCGCACCAGCAGCCCGGCGTCGCGGGCGAAGCGGCGGGTCAGCTCGGTCACGTCGCGCAGCGCGTCGCGCACCGGCGAGAAGGCCGGGCCCTCATCGCCCAGGCGCTGCGCCAGGGTCTGTTCCAGCGTATCCAGCGCCGCGAAGCAACTTTGCAGACTGCCTTCCAGCTCGGAATAAAAAGCCGGCGGCGTGTCGCGGCGCGCGGCGTCGAACTGGTCCAGCGTGAGCTTGCCGCGCGTGATCTCGGCCGCGTTCTGCGGCGTGCGCTTGACCGCGTTGGCCAGCTGCGAGGCGCTGTCCCACAGCGCCGCTCCATAGCGCCCGCCTTCGGACTGCGTCAACGGCAGCTCGCGGATCAGCTGTTGCGAGCGCGCCAGCAGCCAGGCCAGATTGCCCACGCGCTGCTGTACATCGCCCTCGTCCGGCACGGGATGCAGGCCCTCCCAGTAGTGGCGGCACAGGCCGTCCACCAGCAGATAGCCATCACGCAGTCCGGCGAAGCCGCGCGTCTTGGCCCAGGCCTCGGCCAGCCAGGCAGCCACGCGCACGTCCTTGCTCTGTTCACGCAGCACCGTGGTGCAGATGCGGATGACTTCCGGCCAGTCGGCTTCTTTGATGGCTATGACCCAGTCGCCCTGGTCCAGGTTCGGGTCATCGTGGCGGCGGGCTTCGCGTACGGCGTCGAACTCGGCGGAAAACACCATGTCGGCGCCGCAGGGCGCCTCGCCGGGTATGGGCTGCAGCAGTGTGTCGATATCGCTCATATAGGTCTTGTCGGATGGCAGGATCGCGGCCGCCGGGCCTGCGGCCGGCGGCGAGAAGAGGACCGATCCTCCCATATCTGTAACGGCCTTGCGTTTGAAGATGACACGTCCTATTACAAAACGCATCACGGACCCTGGATATCATGCGGGTTCCCCAGGACGAGGATGCGCGATGAACAAGTCATTCCACATGATGCCCGACGGCCGCTTCATCAACGGCAAGCCGCGCCGCTGCCCCGATGGCACCTACGTCGGCGACGGCGGGCCCGTCACGCGCGCGCCGGATGGCACTTACGTCGCCGGCAAGCCGCAGCGCGCGCCTGACGGCCGCTACCTCGGCGGCGACGGTCCGGTCCGCATGGCGCCCGACGGCACGTTCGTCACCGGCACGCCGCGGCAGGCCCCGGACGGCACCTATCTGTAAGCACACATAACCAACTGACAGGGCAACAGGCAGCCATGGCGCAGCTATCGGTGATACGCAAGGGCGACCGCACCTCGCATGGCGGGGTCGTCGTCACTGGCGACGAAACAGTGATGATCTTCGGCCAGCCCATGGCCCGGCTGGGCGACCGCGTCACCTGCCCCAAGTGCGGCGGCACGCACTCCATCGTCGAAGGCGCGGCCGCCGTCAGTTCGGACCGGCGCACCGCGCTGGAAGGCATGAAGACGTCCTGCGGCGCGACCTTGATCGCGAGCCAGCAGTTTTATCGGCTGGAGCAGGGCTAGGCCGCGGACCGCGCACACAGGCGCCGCAGTCCCAGGCGCAGCGCCAATACCGCGAACGCGATGGGCAGCACCATGTCCAACTGCGCCACAAACAGTTCCATGGTGGCCTCGCCGGGCGCCCAGGTATTGCCGAACACCTGCGGGTCCGGCGGCGCCAGATACAGCGCGATCAGCGCGGCGGCCAGCGTCGCCACGGCCCGCCATGCAACCGAGCGGCGCACCCGCGCCACGCGCTCGGCCAGCGCCAGCGCCAGCAGGCCGGCCAGCCCCGCCAAGGCGGAATCGACATAGAACTCGAACGGCCCGTACATGAACGGCGCATCCGGAATCATCCAACCGTAGGCATCGGTCTTCAGCACCGAAATCAGGCAAGCGCCAAAGAGCGCCGCTGCGGCGGACAGCAGCAGAAAATCACAGAAGCGCAGGAAGAATTTCGACATCACGGAACGGGAATGCGCCGCGTGCGGCGGCGGGTGGCGAGTTGCGGGCGCAAGAATGCCACAGGAGCCCGCCCGCCGCATCCGATCCGCAGCGGGCGCCACGATTGCGCGCGGACCAGCGGCACACTGCGTTCTCTGAGAGAATGCCGCCTGTCTCCCAGGCCCCATCGATTAGACCTCAAGCAGCACCCATGACGCTTCCGCAATCCAGGCTGTACCCGTTGCTGTTGGCCGGCGCGCTCGCGCTTGCCCAGGCCGCCCTGCCGGCATCTGCCCTCGCCAGCTCGTCCGCCAGGAAGCCATCCACCCGCAGCACGCCCGCGGCGGCGCCGCAGGGGATGCCGCAGTACGGCAAGGGAGAACACGGCCGCTACCTGATCCTGAGGCTGGACAACAGCCGAGGCAGCGCCATCGCTCCGAATACGCCATACCGCCTGTTCCTGACAGGCAAGGGCCAGTCCATCGAGGGCATGCCCGACCACAACGGCATCGTGCACGGCGTCACCGACGCGCTGGGCCGCAGCGCCTGGATCTGGACCCGCGAGGCGCATCCCGCCAAGGACTTCACGTTGATCCGGCGCATAGGCAGCGGTGCCTGGGGCACTGTGTTCCAGTTGCAAAGCGGCGGGGATAAGGATCCGCTAGGGGGCTGGCCTTACGTCACCACCATGCACGTGCGTTGGGGCGAGCAATGGGTGGACCTGGGCTACAGCACCGCCCAGGGCAATACGGCGTACTTCAGCCACGATCGGCCGGCGGCCTCCCTCTCGATATCCGTCGAAGCGAGCGCGGCGGAAAACCGCCAGTGCTTCGACGAGCTGGACGCCATCAACCGCAAATTCAGCCAGAACGATGCCGAGGGCGCCCTGCAATGGGTGGATGCCACCGGCTGCGGCGCGCAGCCGCGGCAACAGCTGGACATGGCCAACCTGTTGCTGATGGCCGGCCGCGCCGACCTGGCGCGGCAATGGCTGGAACGTGCCCGCTCCGCGCCCTCGCCGGTGGAGCGCGATGTGCTGCGCGCAAGATTCAAGCTGGAACGCCTGCTGGGCATGCCGGCCCTGGCGCTGGAGGACGCAGTGGAATTGCAGCGGCGCCAGGCCGAGGTGCCGCTGCAGGACGAACCCGACTGGGCCAACAGCATCGCCTATTATCTGGCGGATTTTCCCGACCATCTGGCAGAAGCGGAAGCCCAGGCGCGCAAGTCCATCGCCAACTCCGGCCCTCTCCCCTACAACCTGGGAACCCTGGGCTGGATCGTGACCCTGAGGGGCGACATCGACGGCGGAATGGACCTGCTGAAGCAGTCCTACCGCGAGATTCCGCGCGACGAGGAAATCGTGGCCGATTACGGCCTGGCGCTGTGGCGCCATGGCCAGCCGGGCCTGGCCGCGCGGCTCTGGGCCCAGGCCGAGGCGCAATGCGTGTGGGGCGGACGCATGCATGACGCACTGCGCGAAGCCGGCCATCCCCATCCCTACTTCCAGGCGGCAAATTCCCCCGCGGTAGAGGCCTATCAGCAACGCTGCTCGGCGCCGCAGACCAAACGCAAGGCCAAGCCCGGCGAACAGCGCAACGCCGCGCCCGAAGCGTAAAATTGCCTGGATAGACCAGCCGCACGCCATGCGCCCGCCACAGGCGCTTGGCGCAGGAGACCATCATGAAATCCGCCTTGACCCGCCTGCTTTCCCTTTTGGCCACGGCCGTGATCCTGGCCGCTTGCGCGCAAGGCAATGGCGGCCCGCCGCATCCCGGCGCGGTCAACCCCTACAGCGAAGGCGGGTTCCACGACGCCGGCCCCAACTACCCCGACACCGGCCGCTGACAAGCGCCGGCTTCAGGCTTCCCGCAGCGTGCCCGACTTCAGCAGAGGCGCCAGGATGCCAGCGGTGTAGACCCGCGCCAGGTTCACCAGGAAATCGGTGAAATCCGCCTTCGCCGCGTGATCGGCCTGATCCGAGATCACCCGCAGCACCGCGAAGGGCACGCCGAATTCGTGGCAGACCTGCGCCATCGCCCCGCCTTCCATTTCCAGGCAGAGCGCATCGGGCAGGCGCTGGCGCAGCTCGCGCGCATGGTCATTGCTGTTGACGAAGACGTCGCCGGTGGCGATGAGGCCATGGTGCACGCGCGGCGGCTGCGCGCGCTGCCCCGCCGTCAAGCCGGCATGGCCGCGCGCGAACTGTGCCGCGCTTTCCAGCAGCCGTCCGCTCAGGACCGGATCCGCGTCGAAGCGCTCGCGCCCCAGCAAGGGAATCTCATGCTGTCCGAACAGCGGGCGCGCGTCCATGTCATGCTGCATCAGCGCGCTGGCCACGACCACGTCGCCTACCGCCACGTCCTCGTGCAGGCCGCCCGCCAAGCCGGTGAAGATCACCCGCGATGCCTTGAACTCCTGGATCACGATGGACGCGGTAGCTGCCGCGGCTACCTTGCCGATCCGGCTCAACGCGATCACGCAGGGCGTGCCCCACAGGGTGCCGACATGGAAGTCGCGCATGGCGACGCGGTGGATGGCGGCGCCCGGATCCATCGCCGCGAGCAAGTCGGCGATTTCTTCGTGCAAGGCGCCCAGTATGGCTAAAGGTCCCATGTACATCTACTCTGGTCATGCGCGGCCCGCGGCCGCACTGCCCGCAACATACCCCAAGCGCCGCTCGGCCGCCAACGCGGGCGCGCCGTCCGGCCTGGCCCGCCGGATTGCTACTTTCGATGTAGTACGGTTTTCCTCCTGCGTCCGCGCCGCCCCGCAAACCCAGCCAGGACAGCGGATCGCTGCCAATTAGCTAGTCAAAAGTACGGTGTATGTCCGATCAGCAGGGAAAGCACGCCCCGGGCAGGCCCGCAGCGGCGTGCTAGCTTACGTCGCGCAGGACGCGGGCCATGCCAGCAAGCAGATTCATCGCAAGACTCCATCTGTGGAGAACGATCATGGTGAAGAATCTAGCCGTATTCTTCGATGGGACCTGGAACGAACCCAACGACCGCACCAATGTCTACGAACTCTACAAAGCGGCGCCCGAGACCTCCACGCAGGAAACGTTTTACATAGAAGGCGTGGGCACGCAGGGCCAGGGCCTGTGGGCCGCCATCGACAAGTTCGCCGGCGGCGCCTTTGGCGCGGGACTGTCGGCCAACATCCGCACGGGCTACCGCTGGCTTTGCCAGCGCTACGAACCGCGCGACCGCATCTTCCTGTTCGGTTTCAGCCGCGGCGCCTACTCCGCCCGCAGCCTGGCCGGCATGGTGCGCAAATGCGGCCTGCTGAATGATCCCTCAGACAACAACGTGACGGAAGCCTATGCGCTCTACCGCGACGACTGCATCCCCTCGTCGCTGGAAGCCGCGACCTTCCGCGTCAACTTCTCGCGCGAGACCGACGTGCATTTCGTCGGCGTCTGGGACACGGTCGGCAGCCTGGGCATACCGGTGGGCGGCATCCCCTTTCCGGGCTTCTCCAGGTTCTACAACTTCCACGACACCGAACTCAGCAACCACGTCCATCACGCCTATCACGCCATCGCCACCAACGAATTCCGCGAACCGTATGCGCCGACCCTGTGGACCCGTCTGGCCAACTCCGAGCCGCGCCCGCCCGACCATCCGGTCGAGCAACGCTGGTTCATCGGCGCCCATTCCGACATCGGCGGCGGCTACCGCGACGGCAGCTTGCAAACGCTGCCGGCCTCGTGGCTGCAGGAGAAGGCGCGCCAGGCCGGCCTGGAAGCCGGGCTGGCGCAGCGCGTCGCGACGGACTACGAGCAATGCGAGCCGCACGATTCCTACCGCGAATTCACCGAAAAGGTGCTGATCCATGTGAAAAAGCGCCCCAGGCTGTGGGACGGTGCGACCGTGCTCAATCTGACGGTGGACGAGCGTCTGGTGAAGCGGTTCGGGCTCAGCCAGGAATTCCTGAAGGATTATCCCGACTTCAAGGATGAGCTGGAAAAACTGCCTGTCGCGCGGCCATGACCGCCCCGCCGCGCACCGCGGAACAGGCCATGAAAGCACTCGCAATAGAGTGATGCAATGCGCTTGGAAATGAGACTTTACGACTTAATGCGATACAAACTTCGGTCCGTCGGAGTGTGGCGGGAAAACCATGCTGTGGACGGTACATTTCAAGTAACCTCCGGCCACCAGTCATTGTTACGAGCCGATGTTTACGCATGTTCCGCAATGTCTTTGCTCTCAAATCCCTTGAAAGGTATTTCCTGACACTGGCTGCAGGCGTAGCGCTGCCGGTCTCCATGCTGACCGTGATCGTGGTACAGCAGAACTGGCAGTCGCTGGCCGCCACCGACGACGCCATGAAAGGCTTCATCGTGGTCCGCACGACCCTGCTGACGATGGAGGCGGTATCCGCCGAGCGCGGACCCATGAACTCGGCGCTGGGCTCCGATCTGCCGGTTCCCGAAAACATCCTGCACGCGCTGGCTGAAGCGCGCCAGCGCACCAATGCGCGGATCGCCGACCTGCTTGCCCTCTACCGTGCTCCGCTCAACCCCAACGGCGCGCGTGAATTCACCAATATCCAGCGCATCCGCGAGTCCTTGTTGAACGCCCGCGCCAGCGCCGACGCAGCCATCGCCGCACCCCGCGCCAACGTCTCCGGCTACAACCTGTGGACGGTGGTCGGCGACATGGTCGCGCTGGTGCCCGAGCTGCGCGCCGCGATGTCCGACGGCATCGGCCTGGTCGCCCGGAACCAGGGCGAGGACTTCGACCTGCTGTCGCTGGCGTTGCTTGCCGGAGAACTGCGCGAGCAGGCCGGACTGGTGGGTTCCACCTTCGCGCCAGCCCTGAGCAAGCGCCGCACGCTGACCGCCAGCGATCAGCTGAGAATCGAACGCGTGATCGGCCGCATCGACGAACTGCGCGCGCTGATCGACGCCAACATCGCCAGCATGCCCCGTCATGCGTCCTCGCTCGCCTACCGCGAACTGCAGCAGCAGTACTTCGGCGACGGCATGAACTACCTCGACAGCGTACGCGCCATTGCCGAGCGGGCGCCCGAGGATTCCCTGGTGTCGATGTACGAACTGGGCGCGAACTATGTGCCGCGCATGAAGTCCATCGTCCGGTTCCGCGACCTCATGCTCAATGAAGTGGAGCGGCGCATCGGAGAAAACCGCCAGGCCGCGATCCGCGTCTTGCTGACCACCCTGGCTGCCGCGGCGATGCTTACCGCCGCGCTGATAATCGGCCTGACCATGTTCCGCAAGCGTGTCATCCGGCCGTTCGTCCGCGCCACCAACATCATCGGCGCGATCGCGAAAGGCGGTGACGTGCCGGCCATCCCCGCGGACCAGTACCGCGGCGAAGTGAACGGCATGTTCAAGGCCTTGAACGTGCTCAACGACAACGCCGCCGCCGTGCGCAAGCTGGAGCTGGAGCGCGACCGCCTGATCCAGGATCTCGCCATCATGGCCGAAACGGATTTCCTGACCGGCCTGCTGAACCGGCGCGCCTTCGAAAAGCGCCTGGAAGCCTCGCTGGACGACATCCGCAACGATGCGCAGGAAGGCCTGGGCTTCATCCTGTTCGACCTCGACCACTTCAAATCCATCAATGACACGTACGGCCACGCCACCGGCGACGAAGCGCTCAAGATGGTGGCGGAACTGTGCCGCAAGACCTTCCGCGAATCCGACGTGGTCGCACGCGTGGGCGGCGAAGAGTTCGCCGTGCTGTGCCGCAGCCGCAACCCAGACCGCGTCCGGGACATCGCGGAACGCATGCGGCTGAACATCGCGCAGACGCGGATCAGCGCCGACGAAGGAACCTGCTTCAGCATGACCGCCAGCTTCGGCGTCGCCCATGCCCGGGGCAACAACGCTATGGCGCTGGAGCAGCTTTCCCGTCGCGCCGACGAACTGCTGTACAAGGCCAAGCTGAACGGCCGCAACTGCGTGCTGCTGGACTCAGCACCTTGATGCCACGAGTTTCTCAGGCCGCCAGCGTCTCCCGCGCCCGCCCCCGGTAACGCTGCCACAGCTCGGCTTGCTGCGCACGCGCCCGTTCGACGTTTTGCTCCTTGACATGGCCGTAGCCGCGGATCGTGTCCGGCAACACGGCCAGTTCCAGCGCCGTGGCGCGATTGGCCGCGTCCAGCGTGCGGGAGAATTCCTCGGCCAGCGCCAGGTAGTCGGCCGCCAATTGGCGCTCCATGCGGCGTTCGGCGGTCCTGCCGAACACATCCAGCCAGGTGCCGCGCAGCCGCTTCATGGGCGCCAGCGCGCGAAACGCCAGCCCCATCCACGAACCGTAGGCGCGCTTCTGCAACCGTCCCCGTGCGTCGCGGCGCGCAAGCGCGGGCGGCGCCAGGTGATAACGCAGCGGATAGTCGCGGCCGGGTTCGCCTTCGAACTGCTCGCGCAGCCGGGCCTTGAAGGCCGGATCCACGTACAGGCGCGCCACCTCGTACTCGTCCTTGTAGGTCATGAGTTTGGCGAGGTTGCGCGCGACCGCCTGCGTGACCTCGAAACGCTGCGGATCCGCCAACGCGGCCTCGCGCGCCCGCACCGCCGCTACCGCTTCCAGGAAGCGCGCGGCGTAGGCCTCATCCTGATACGCGCCTACGTGTTGCGCCAGCCGCTGGACCTGGCCGTCCAGGGACTCCGGCAAGGCCATCACCTGCGCCCGCGGCGCCGGCTTGAGCGCGGCGGCGCCGTGGTGCGCGGCCTGCCGGCCCAGCTCGAAGGCAGCCAGGTTCTTCTCGACCGAGACGCCGTTCAGTTCGATCGCGCGCCGCAGGCTGTCCAGCGCCAGCGGCAGCCCGCCCTGCTGCCAGGCATAGCCCAGCAGCAGCGGATTGGCGTAGATGGTGTCGCCGAGCAGGGCCTCGGCCAGCGGGCCGGCCTCGATGAAATCGCAGTTGCCGCCCGTGCTGCGCGCCAATGCGGCTTCGGCCTGCGCACCGGGGAAACGCCAACTGGGCTGCGACAGGAAGGCCGCCGTCGGCGCGGCGCTGCTGTTCACCACGGCGCGGCCATGGTCCGGCCGCAGGCGCGACAGCACCTCGGGCGACGCCGACACCAATGCGTCGCAGCCGATGACCAGATCGGCCTCGCCCAGCGCCACGCGCGTGGCATGCAGGTCCGAGGGACGATTGGCGAGCTGCACGTGGCTGAGCACGGCGCCGCCCTTCTGCGCCAGCCCGGCCATGTCCAGCACGGTCACGCCCTTGTCTTCAAGATGCGCGGCGGCGCCCAGCAGCGCGCCTATGGTCACGACGCCGGTGCCGCCCACGCCCGCGATCACCACGCGATAGGCCGCCCGCTGGCGGATTTCCGCCAAGGCGGGGCGCGGCGGATCAGACAGCGCCGGCGGGTTCCTGCCCGCGCCCGGCTTGCGCAGCGTCGCGCCTTCCGCCGTGACGAAACTGGGGCAGAATCCCTCCACGCAGGAGAAGTCCTTGTTGCAGGATGACTGGTTGATGCGGCGCTTGGTGCCCAGCGGCGTGTCCAGCGGCTCGACGGAGAGGCAATTGGATTGCACCGAACAGTCGCCACAGCCTTCGCAGACCGCCTCGTTGATAAAGGCGCGGCGCGGCGGATCGGGATACTCGCCGCGCTTGCGGCGGCGGCGCTTCTCGGTGGCGCAGGTCTGGTCGTAGATCAGCACCGTCGTGCCCGCGATGTCGCGCAGCGCGCGCTGCACCTCGTCCAGCGATTTTCGATGGTGCACCTCCACGCCCTGCGGCAGCGCGGCGGCGCCGGCGTACTTTTCCGGCTCGTCGGTCACGACCACGGTCTTGACCACGCCTTCCGCCTGCATCTGCGCGGCGATCTGCGGCACGGTCAGCACGCCGTCCACCGGCTGCCCGCCCGTCATCGCGACCGCGTCGTTGTAGAGAATCTTGTAGGTAATGCTGGCGCGGGCCGCCACCGCGGCGCGTATCGCCAGCAACCCCGAATGGAAATAGGTGCCGTCGCCCAAATTGGCAAAGATGTGGCGCTCGGACGTGAAATCCTTCTGGCCCAGCCAGGCAACGCCCTCGCCGCCCATCTGGCTGAAGGTATCGGTCTTGCGGTCCATCCACATCGCCATGTAGTGACAGCCAATGCCGGCGACCGCGCGCGAGCCTTCGGGCACGCGGGTGGAGGTGTTGTGCGGACAGCCCGAACAGAACCAGGGCTTGCGCTCTTCCACCAACGTGGGCCGGGCGGCCTCGCGCTCCTTGGCGTCGATGACCGCGAGCCGTGCCGCGATGCGCGCCCACAGCGCGTCCGACAGGTCGGCCTTCTCCAGACGTGCGGCGATGGCGCGGGCGATCAGCGCCGGCGACAGCTCGTGGCGCGCCGGCAGCAGCCAGCCGCCGCGCGGCGTGGACCATTCGCCGCCGCCGTTGTCGCGCGCGTCGAACTTGCCATAGACGCGAGGCCGCACGTCGTCGCGCCAGTTGTAGAGTTCTTCCTTCAGCGCGTATTCCAGGATCTGGCGCTTTTCCTCCACCACCAGGATCTCTTTCAGGCCAGTGGCGAACTCGCGCGCGTCCTGCGCGTCCAGCGGCCAGATGCAGCCCACCTTCAGCACGCGTATGCCGGCCTCGCTACAGGCGGCCTCGTCCAGGCCCAGGTCGTTGAGCGCCTGGCGCACGTCCAGATACGCCTTGCCGGCGGTCATGATGCCGAAGTGCGCCTGCGGCGAATCCAGCACCACGCGGTTCAGCTTGTTGGCGCGCACATAGGCCAGCGCCGCATACCACTTGTGGTCCAGCAGCCGCGCCTCCTGCGACAGGGGCGTGTCGGGCCAGCGGATGTTCAGGCCGCCTTCGGGCAGGGAGTCCTGGGGCAGCACGATTTGCACCCGGTCCGGATCCACCTCCACCGACGCGCTGGACTCGACCACGTCGGTCACGCACTTCATCGCCACCCACAGGCCGGTGTAGCGGCTCATGGCCCAGCCATGCAGGCCGTAGTCCAGATACTCCTGCACATTGGACGGGTACAGCACCGGTATGCCGCTGGCGATCAGCACGTGTTCGGACTGATGCGCCACCGACGAGGACTTGGCGGCATGGTCGTCGCCCGCCAGCATCAGCACGCCGCCATGCTTCGAGCTGCCGGCGGAATTGGCGTGCTTGAGCACGTCCACCGACCGGTCCACCCCCGGCCCCTTGCCGTACCACATGCCGAACACGCCGTCGCGCGCCGCGCCCGGGAACAGGTTCAGCTGCTGCGAGCCCCAGACGGCCGTGGCGGCCAGGTCCTCGTTCACGCCCGGCTGGAACACCACGTCGTTCGCCTGCAGGTGGCGCTTGGCCTTCCACAGCGCCTGGTCCAGCCCGCCCAGCGGCGAGCCGCGATAACCCGAGATGTAGCCGCCCGTGTTCAGGCCGGCCTGCAGGTCGCGCTGCTTCTGCAGCAGGGGCAGCCGCACCAGGGCCTGGGTGCCGCTCAGGTAGATGCGCCCGTGGGTGCGGGTGTACTTGTCGTCCAGCGTCAGGCCATGGGTATCGGCCGCGCCTGCGGGGTATGGGGCGTTCACGCTTGTCTCCTGCGTTCCGGGTTTTTGGTGTTTTGCCGCAGTGTAGGAAGCGCGGTTGTTATCGTATATTCATATATTCAGGTATCAGATATTCGATAAACACATGGCTAATGACGTCACCCTGCGCCAGCTGCGGTACTTCGCGGCGGCCGCCCGGACGGGCCGGTTTTCCATGGCGGCCACCGACGAGCATGTCTCGCAATCCGCGGTCACCAACGCGGTCCTTGCCCTGGAGGCGCAATTGGGTGTGCGCCTGTTCGACCGCCACCCGCATGGCGTCACGCTGACGCCCGAAGGGCACAACTTCCATCAGCGCGCGCGCGACGTGCTCGACGCCCTGGACGACGCCTTGCGCGAACCCGGCTTCCAGCGCTACGCGCTGCGCGGCGCCGTGCGGATCGCGGCGTCTTACACGGTACTGGGCTACTTCCTGCCGGACCTGCTGGCGCGCTTCCGCCGACGCTATCCCGACGTGGAGCTCGATCTGGTCGACATGGACCGGCCCGAGATTGAAGCGGCCGTGTCCAGCGGCGAGGTCGAGCTGGGCGTGGCGCTGCTGTCCAACGTCGACAAGCGCGAACGCTTCGGACACCAAGTGCTGGTGCGGTCGCGGCGGCAGCTATGGACCGCGTCCGGCCATCCGCTGACGCAGGCCGCGGCCCCGTCGCTGGCCGACATCGCCGGCTATCCCTATATCCTGTTGGAAATGGACGAGGGCGAACGTTCCGCCCTGGCCTATTGGCGCGCCCATGGCCTGCAACCGGACATCGCGTTCCGCACGCGTTCGATGGAGGCGCTGCGCGGGCTGGTGGCGCACGGCTTCGGCGTCACCATGCTGTCGGACATGGTTTACCGCCCCTGGTCGCTGGAAGGCCGCAAGATCGAGGCCGTGCCCATCACCGATGCGGTCCCGCCCATGGAGGCGGGCCTGCTGTGGCATCCGCAAGCGCGGCTGGCCAAGCCCGCCGAAGCCTTCCGCCAGTTCATGATCTACGCCTGCGGCGTCTAGCGCCGTTGCACGCCTGGCGGCTACACCAGGATCGCGCCCTTGCGGCGCGTGAACTGGGCCAATGAACGCAGGGCCAGCGCATGCATGGCCGCCACCGACGGCAGCAGCGTTTCTTCCTTGCGGGTCAGCACGCCGACGATGCGCTCGACCGTGGGCTCGGCCAGCGGCACGAAGGCCAGTCCGGTCGCGGTCGCCGGCCGCGCCAGCACCGGCAGCACGGTCACGCCCAGGCCGCTGACCACGCTGGCCAAGAGCGACGCGCGGTTCGACACCACCATGAACGGGTCTTCGATGGCGCCGCCCAATTGCCGGTTCTTCAGCGTGTCGAAGGTGGCATTGCCTATCAGGCGCTCGTCGGCCAGCGCGGACCAGGGCACCGGTCCGCGGCGCCGCGCCAGCGGATGGCTCTTGCGGCACACCAGGCCGAACGCGTCACGCGCCACCGGCGCGAACGCCACTTCCGCGGTGCGCGGCACCTGCCCCGCCACCCCTACCTGCACCTCGCCGCTCAGCACCAGCCGGTGCACGTCCTGCGAAGACTCGTCGATGGCGCGGATGCGGATCGCGGGGTGGCTGCGCGCGTAGCGCTCCAGCAGGCGCGGCAGCCACTCGTCGGCCAGCGACGGCATCACCGCCAGCGACACCGGTCCCTGGCTACCCAGCCCGAACTGGCGCGCCGCATCCAGCACCCGGTCGTGGGTGGACAGCAGTTCGCGGAACAGCGGGGCGACCGCGATGCCCAGGGGCGTGAGCTGCGCGCGCTTGCCGGGCTCGAACAACGGCGCGCCCAGCTGCTGCTCCAGATCCTGCATGGCCGCCGACACCGCCGCCTGCGAGCGGAACGTGCCTTCGGCCGCCAGGCGGAAGCTGCCATGGTCGGCCGCCAGCAGGAACTGGCGCAGGTGCTGGATTTTCAAGGGCGTGGACATGAGTTCAAGGCTGTAGAAAATTCGGATTTTCCGAAATTAACTTGAGTTAATTTGGATTGTCAAAACTCAGTCCCAAACCCAACAATGGCTGCGTCATTCATCCAACAGGTTCTGGAGCAGCGGTATGTCTTTGCAAGTGCGCAAGGTAGTCAGCTATGTGGAAAAAACCCTGATCGAAGGCGGCCGCGAGGCCGAGCGCCCGCTGGTGATGGTCATCGCCGCGGCCGTGATCCGCAACCCCTGGGCGGGCCTGCCGTTCCAGGAAGACCTGCGGCCCAAGATCCTGGAAGCCGCGCCGCCCCTGGGCGAGCTGCTGGTCGCGGAAATCCTGCGCCAGGCCGGCTCCGCCGATCAGGTTGAAGCCTATGGCAAGGCCGCGGTGGTGGGCACGGCCGGCGAAGTGGAGCACGCATCCGCGCTGATCCACACGCTGCGCTTCGGCAACGCCTATCGCGGCGCGGTCGGCGGCACCAGCTACCTGAGCTTCACCAACATGCGCGGCGGCCCCGGCTGCGTGATCACCGTGCCGCTGATGCACAAGCTGGACGAGGGCCTGCGCTCGCACTACCTGACCGTGCAGACCACCATCAACGATGCGCCGGCGCCGGACGAAATCGTGATCGCCCTGGGCGCTGCCACCTCCGGGCGTCCGCACCACCGGATCGGCAACCGCTACTCCGATCTGCAGGAACTCGAGCGCGAGGCGCAGACCAAATGAGCGCGCATTTTCGGCGTTCAGGGCGCGGTGAGCCCCTGGTGCTGCTGCACGGCGTCGGCCTGGACCACACTTTGTGGGACGACCTGACGCCGCTGCTGGAGCCGGATTTCGAGGTGCTGCGCTATGACATGCTGGGCCACGGCCTGGCCCCCGCCATCGACGGCGATGTGACCGTGCAGGACTTCGTCGCGCAGCTGGACGCGGAACTGGACCGCGCCGGCTGGCAGAGCGCCAACCTGCTGGGCTATTCCATGGGCGGTCTGGTCGCGGGCGCCTATGCCGCCGCCCGTCCGCAGCGCGTCACCCGGCTGGCCTTGCTGAGCACGGTGTTCCGGCGCAGCCCCGACGAGGCGCGCGCCGTGCTGGCTCGGCTGGACGCGGCGGCGACGCAGGATCCCGCAGCCGCCGCCCAGGTCTCGCTGCAACGCTGGTTCACACCCGCGTTCCAGGCCCGCCGTCCGGAACGCGTCGCCAGCATCGGCCAGCGCCTGCTGCACAACGATCGCGCCAACTTCCTGGCCGCATACCGCGTGTTTGCGCTGGGCGACCCGATCTTGGCGCAGGCCGCGCCTGAGATCGACTGCCCTGCCCTGGTGTTGACGGGCGAACTGGACGTCGGCTCGACCCCGCGCATGACACTGGAACTGGCCGAGGCGCTGCCGCATGGCCGCGCGCAAGTGGTGCCGGGCCAGCGGCACATGCTGCCGGTGGAAGAGCCCGCCGTCGTGGCATCGGCGCTGCATGGATTTTTGCTGCCGGCGGCCGGCGCACCGTCCTTGGTTTAGAGACGGCCGGCCATCAGCCCGCGTAGAGTGGATACGGAGACAAACAACATGAATCGCAGAACCATCCTGAAGAACATGGCGGCCCTGGCCCTCACGCCGCTGGGCGCCGCGTTGAGCGGCGCCGCCAGCGCGCGCGAAGCCCCCTTGCGCGTCATCGTGCCCTTCCCGCCCGGCGGCGGCACCGACGTGCTGGGCCGCGTGATCGCCGCCACGCTGGAAGGCGCGCTCGACCGCCCGGTGGTGGTCGAAAACAAGCCCGGCGCCAGCGGCATGCTGGGCGCCGACTACACCGCCAACGGCGTCAAGGACGGCAGCGTGCTGCTGTTCGCCGGACTGGTGCCTTCGGTGCGCTACTACGCCCGGCCGCCCGAGGACGTGCTCAAGCAGCTGGCGCCGGTCTGCCCCATCGCGCGTTCGCCCTACATGGTGGCGGTCAACGCCGACCTGCCGGCCAAGACCCTGGGCGAACTGGTTGCCCAGGCCAAACGCGAACCCAAGGGACTGACCTTCGGCTCCCCCGGCAATGCCACGCCGCAGCATCTGGCCACCGAGCTGCTGCAGGCCGCCTGCGGCATCGACATGCTGCACGTGCCCTACCGCGGCACGGGTCCGATGATGACGGACCTGCTGGGCGGGCAGATCCAGGTGGTGGTCGCCACCGTCGCGGCAGTGGAGCCTTATCTGCAAAGCGGACGCCTGCGCGTGTTGGCCGTGACCAGCCCGGAGCGCCTGCCCAAGTATCCGGACATCCCGACGGTGGCCGAAGGCGGCTACCCCGGCTTCTCGGCGCAGATCCAATTCGGCACCTATTGCGCCGCCGGCACCCCGGAAGCCGCCATCGCGGCGCTGAATCAGGGCATCAACCGCGCGTTGCAGACCGAAGCAGTCCGTTCCAAGCTGGGCGAACAGGGCTTCCAGCCCACCGGCGGCACGCCCGCGCAGCTGCAACAGGCGCTGCTGGCGGAAATACGCGACGTGGCGGGGCTGGTGCAGGCCGGCAAGGTCAAGGTCGATCTGTAGCGTCCCCCATACCCCCTGCTGGATAACCAGCATTTACAGGCGTGTCGTCCTCTGTGCATGCTGCCCGTTGATCCGGCGCAGATCGGGCGCAACATGGAGACGACATGCCTAGTCAGGAATCCCTGCACTCCGCCCATATCCGCGAGATCGAACAAGTCGGCCTGGGCCGGCCCACGCAACGCGACGCGCACGTGGTCAGCAGCTGGCTGCGCTGCCTGGACCAGTACCGGCTGGATCCCGCCCAGGCCTGCGAGGCCTACATCGTGCCGGATGGCCGGCTGCGCGAACACCGCCAGCAGTCCGAAGCCCTGATCTCGATTGCGCGGTCCGGCCTGGACCATCTCTTTCGCCAGGTCGCCGGCCAGAACTACGTGCTGCTGCTGGCCGACCGCCAGGGCGTCACCGTGGAGTTCCTGGGCGACGCGCAGCAGACCGCCAGCCTGCGCAAGGCCGGGCTCTATCTGGGGTCGGAATGGTCCGAGCGGCGCGCCGGCACCTGCGCCGTGGGCGCCTGCCTGGAAAGCGGCGAAGCCCTGACCATCCACCAGAGCGACCACTTCGACAATACCCATACGCCGCTGTCCTGCACCGCCGCGCCCATCTACAGCGCCGATGGCGAACTCGCGGCCGTGCTGGACATTTCGCTGCTCAGCTCCCCCATCCTGAAAGCCAGCCAGAACCTGGCGCTGCACCTGGTCACCGGCGCCACGCGCCGCATCGAAATGGCCAACCTGATGGCGCGCACCAGCAATGAATGGGTGCTGCGATTCGCGCGCTCGCCCGAATTCCTGGACGTGGATCCTGAGGCCGCGATCTCGCTGGACGGCTCCGGGCGCATCCTCGGCATGACGCACACTGGCGCCAAGCTGCTGGCGCGCGCCGCCGGCCTGGACTGGCGCAATCCCGCCGGCCTGATCGGCCAGCCCGTCACCCGATTCATCGACCTGCAGCTCGATGACCTGCCGCGCTACACCCGCGCCCATGCGCCGCAGCAGCGCCTGATCGTGGCTCGCGACGGCAATGCGCTGTTCGCGCACGCCATCGAGCCCAACCGGCACGCGCGAGGAGCCTCGGTCGCCGTGCGCGGCGCGCCGTCCGCCCTGCGCGGCCTGGACGGCGGCGATGCCCGCATGGCGGCGATGCTGACGCGCGCCACCAAGTTGGCCCGGCAAGGGCTGCCCATGCTGCTGCAAGGCGAAACCGGGGTCGGCAAGGAATACCTGGCCCGCGCCATCCACGACGGTAGCCAGCGCGCGGGGCGCTTCGTCGCCGTGAACTGTGCGGCGATCCCCGAATCCCTGATCGAAAGCGAACTGTTCGGCTATCTGCCTGGGGCCTACACCGGCGCGGCAACCAAGGGCCGCAAGGGCCTGATCGAGGAATCCGACGGCGGCACCCTGTTCCTGGACGAGATCGGCGACATGCCGCTGGCGCTGCAAAGCCGCCTGCTGCGGGTGCTGGCCGAATCCGAAGTCACGCCCATCGGCGCCAACGCGCCGCGCGCCGTGCGCCTCTGCCTGGTATCTGCATCGCACCGCGATCTTGCCGCGCTGGTGCGCGAGGGACGCTTCCGCGAAGACCTCTACTACCGCATCAACGCCGCCACGCTGACCGTGCCGCCGCTGCGCGAACGCGCCGACCTGGAATGGCTGATCGCCCGCCTGCTGGCGCGCCACCAGGACGAATCCGGCGCCCCCGTGCTGGCGCCCGCCGCGCTGCTGGCGCTGAAGGCGCACCCCTGGCCCGGCAACATCCGCGAACTCGCCAACGCCATCGCGGTCGCCGCCGCCCTGTGCGAGAACGGCGTCATCGAACCCGCCGACCTGCCCGACGCGCTGGCGCCGGCCGTCGCGGCCGCCAGCCCCGAAGAGGCCGCCTTGCGCGCCATGCTGGCCCGTTGCGGCGGCAACGTGTCCGAAGCCGCAAGGCGCCTGGGCGTGGACCGCTCAACCGTCCATCGCCAGATACGCCGCCACGGCCTCGCTTCGCGCTGCTGAGGCGCCACACCCTGGCGCCACAGGTGTGGCGCGCCGCCACGGCATCCCGCCCCGCCCTCCTGGGAACCATGGCTGGCACGCCGATTGCTTGATCGTTATCGACGCCCACCGGCCGGCACAGGCCGGGGCTGTCAGCGGACCGCACACCAGTCCGCCACGACAACGACGCCCGTCACGGGCAAGGAGACTAGACATGCAGACCGATCAAGCCGGCGCCGCCCTGGACGCCGTGCTCGCGCGCCTGAACACGGCGCTGGGCAACAAGGACATCGATGGCGTCGCCGCCCTGTTCCAGGACGACTGCTATTGGCGCGACCTGGTGCTGTTCACCTGGAACCTGCGCACGCTCGAAGGACACGGCCAGATCCGCGACATGCTGCAACACCAGCTGTCGCAGGTGGAGCCGGTGCGCTTCAGCCTGGATCCGAAAGAAACCGTGTCGCAAGAGGCCGGCCTGCTGCAGGGTTGGATCGAGATCGAGACCAACCGCGCGCGCGGCTACGGCCACATCCGCGTGCAGGACGGCAAGATCTGGACTCTGCTGACCACCCTGTCCGAACTCAAGGGGCACGAGGAACCCAGCGGCCTGCGCCGGCCCAAGGGCGCCGAGCACGGCAGCAGCCGCACCCGCCAGACCTGGCAGGAAAAGCGCGAACAGGAAGCCGCCGAACTCGGCTACCAGACCCAGCCCTACGTGCTCATCATCGGCGGCGGCCAGGGCGGCATCGCGCTGGGCGCGCGCCTGCGCCAACTGGACGTGCCGACCATCATCATCGAAAAGAACGAGCGCGCCGGCGACAGCTGGAGAAAGCGCTACAAGTCCCTGTGCCTGCACGACCCGGTCTGGTACGACCACCTGCCCTACATCCCCTTCCCCGAAAACTGGCCGATCTTCGCGCCCAAGGACAAGATCGGCGATTGGCTGGAGATGTATACCAGGATCATGGAGCTCAATTACTGGACCTCCACCGTCTGCCAGTCGGCGCGCTACGACGAGCAGAAGCAGGAATGGGAGGTCACGGTGCTGCGCGAGGGCAAGCCCGTGGTGCTGCGGCCCAAGCAGCTGGTGCTGGCCACCGGCATGTCCGGCAAGCCCAACATCCCCAGCTTCCCCGGCCAGGACGAATTCCAGGGCGAACAGCAGCACTCCTCGCAGCACCCCGGCCCCGACGCCTACCGCGGCAAGAACGTGGTCGTCATCGGCGCCAACAACTCCGCGCACGACATCTGCGCGGCGCTGTGGGAAGGCGGGGCCAACGTCACCATGGTGCAGCGCTCGTCCACTCACATCGTGCGTTCCGAAACGCTGATGGACATCGGCCTGGGCGGCCTGTATTCCGAACAGGCGCTGGCCCGCGGCATGACCACGCGCAAGGCCGACCTGACGTTCGCTTCCCTGCCCTACAAGATCATGGCGCAGTTCCAGATTCCGCTCTACGACCAGATGCGCGAACGCGACGCCGGGTTCTACGCCAAGCTCGAAGAGGCGGGCTTCATGCTGGACTGGGGCGACGACGGCTCGGGCCTGTTCATGAAATACCTGCGGCGCGGGTCCGGCTACTACATCGACGTCGGCGCCTGCGACCTGATCATCGACGGCAGCATCAAGCTGCAGTCGCGCACCGACGTCAGCCACCTCACGCGCGACGCCGTGGTGCTGAAGTCCGGCGTCAAGCTGCCCGCGGACCTGGTGGTCTACGCCACCGGCTACGGCTCGATGAACGGCTGGGCAGCGGATCTGATCAGCCGCGACGTCGCCGACAAGGTCGGCAAATGCTGGGGACTGGGCTCGGACACCACCAAGGACCCCGGCCCCTGGGAAGGCGAACAGCGCAATATGTGGAAGCCCACGCAGCAGGATGCACTCTGGTTCCACGGCGGCAACCTGCACCAGTCGCGGCATTACTCGCAGTACCTGTCCTTGCAACTGAAGGCGCGGCAGGTCGGCATGCCGGTGCAGGTCTATGGCTTGCAGGAGGTGCACCACAAGCGGTAGGCGCCCGACGCGCCCGGCCTGCGTCCCTCCAAGGGTCGGGCCGGGCTTGCACCCATCCGGGGTCCAGGGTAAATTGTTGACAATTCAGCGCCGCAAGGCGTTTTTTTCCGAACTTTTCTTCTCATAACGGAAAGATTGTCAACACAATGAGCAAGGTGCTGACCCTGCCCGGCGCCGCCCCCGGCGACAGCGAGACGCTTGCGGAACACATTTTCCGCAAGATCCAGTCCGCCATCGTCAAGGGTGAAATCGCCCCCGGCAGCAAGATTTCCGAACCCGAGCTGGCCCGCATCCATGGCGTCAGCCGGGGTCCGCTGCGCGAAGCCCTGCACCGGCTGGAAGGCCAGAAGCTGCTGGTGCGCGTGCCGCACGCCGGCGCCCGCGTGGTGTCCCTGTCGCAGCAGGAACTGTCCGAACTCTACGAAATCCGCGAATCGCTGGAAGGCATGGCCTGCCGCCTGGCGGCCGAACGCATGCCGCCCTCGGAAATCGCCGAGCTGCGCGCCGTGCTGGAAGCGCACGAACGCGACGAAGCCTTCCAGGCCGGCCTGGGCTACTACCAGCAGGAAGGCGACTACGATTTCCATTACCGCATCGTCAAGGGCAGCGGCAACCAGATGCTGTTCCGCATGCTGTGCGATGAACTCTATCAACTGGCGCGCATGTACCGCATCCAGTATTCGACAACGCCCAACCGCCCCCGGCAGGCTTACGCCGAACACCACCGCATTCTGGACGCCATCGCCGACGGCGATGGCGAGTTGGCTGAAATCCTGATGCGCCGCCACATCCGCGCATCCCGTCTCAACATCGAACAGCAGATCGCGCAGGGCAACCTGCAGCGCACAGAGGCATGAACCAAAACTACCGCAAGCCCCTGCCCGGCACCCGCCTGGACTACTTCGACACCCGCGCCGCCGTCGAGGCGATTTCGCCCGGGGCCTATGACCGCCTGCCCTACACCTCGCGCGTGCTGGCGGAAAACCTGGTGCGCCGCTGCGACCCGGCGATGCTGACCGACGCGCTGAAGCAGCTGATCGAGCGCCGCCGCGACCTGGACTTCCCGTGGTTCCCGGCGCGCGTGGTCTGTCATGACATTCTCGGCCAGACCGCGCTGGTGGACCTGGCCGGCCTGCGCGACGCCATCGCCGACAAGGGCGGCGATCCCGCCAAGGTCAATCCGGTGGTGCCGGTGCAGCTGATCGTCGACCACTCGCTGGCCGTGGAATACGACGGCAACGATCCCGACGCCTTCGCCAAGAACCGCGCCGTGGAAGACCGCCGCAACGAAGACCGCTTCCATTTCATCGACTGGACCAAGCAGGCCTTCCGCAACATCGAAGTCGTGCCCCCGGGCAACGGCATCATGCACCAGATCAACCTGGAGCGCATGTCACCCGTCATCTACACGCAGGACGGCGTGGCCTTCCCCGACACGCTGGTCGGCACCGACAGCCACACGCCGCACGTGGATGCGCTGGGCGTGATTGCGATCGGCGTAGGCGGCCTGGAAGCCGAAAACGTCATGCTGGGCCGCGCCTCGTGGATGCGCCTGCCCGACATCGTCGGCGTGGAGCTGACCGGCCGCGCCCAGCCCGGCATCACCGCCACCGACATCGTGTTGACGCTGACCGAGTTCCTGCGCAAAGAGAAGGTCGTGGGCGCTTACCTGGAGTTCTACGGCGCCGGCGCCGCCAGCCTCACGCTGGGCGACCGCGCCACCATCTCGAACATGGCGCCCGAATACGGCGCCACGGCCGCGATGTTTTCTATTGACCAGCAGACCATTGACTACCTGCGCCTGACCGGCCGCGAGGACGAGCAGATCGCCCTGGTCGAGAACTACGCCAAGACCACGGGTTTGTGGTCCGACAGCCTGAAGCACGTCGAATACGAACGCGTGCTGCGCTTCGACCTGTCCAGCGTGGTGCGCACCCTGGCCGGTCCGTCCAATCCGCACCGCCGCCTGCCCGTCAGCGACCTGGCCGAGCGCGGCATCTCCGGCGTGGTGGAAAACGAGCCCGGCCTGATGCCCGACGGCGCCGTGATCATCGCCGCCATCACCAGCTGCACCAACACCAGCAACCCGCGCAACGTCATCGCCGCCGGCCTGCTGGCGCGCAATGCCAACCGCGCCGGCCTGACCCGCAAGCCCTGGGTCAAGAGCTCGCTGGCGCCAGGATCCAAGGCCGTGTCGCTGTACCTGGACGAAGCCGGTCTGACCGAAGACCTGGAAAAAATGGGCTTCGGCGTCGTCGCCTTCGCCTGTACCACTTGCAACGGCATGTCGGGCGCGCTGGATCCCGTCATCCAGCAGGAAATCATCGATCGCGACCTCTACGCCACCGCCGTGCTGTCCGGCAACCGCAACTTCGACGGCCGTATCCACCCCTATGCCAAGCAGGCCTTCCTGGCCTCGCCGCCGCTGGTCGTGGCCTATGCCATCGCCGGCACCATCCGCTTCGACATTGAGCGCGACGTGCTGGGCCATGACGCCAGCGGCCGCGAGATCCGCCTGAAGGACATCTGGCCCAGCGACGAAGAAATCGACGCCGTGGTCAAGGCCGCGGTCAAGCCCGAGCAGTTCCGCAAGGTCTACGCTCCCATGTTCGGCATCCAGGACGACCGCAAGGCCGCCGTCAGTCCGCTGTACGAGTGGCGCGCGCAGAGCACCTACATCCGCCGCCCGCCGTACTGGGAAGGCGCGCTGGCCGGCGAACGCACGCTGCGCGGCATGCTGCCGCTGGCCGTACTGGGCGACAACATCACCACCGATCACCTGTCGCCGTCCAACGCCATCCTGCTGGACAGCGCCGCCGGCGAATACCTCGACAAGATGGGCCTGCCCGAAGAGGACTTCAACTCCTACGCCACCCACCGCGGCGATCACCTCACCGCGCAGCGCGCCACCTTCGCCAACCCCAAGCTCTTCAACGAAATGGTGAAGAACGAGGACGGCACGGTGAAGCAGGGCTCGCTGGCCCGCGTCGAGCCCGACGGCAAGGTCATGCGCATGTGGGAGGCCATCGAGACCTACATGGACCGCAAGCAGCCGCTGATCATCGTGGCCGGCGCCGACTACGGCCAGGGCTCGTCGCGCGACTGGGCCGCCAAGGGCGTGCGCCTGGCCGGCGTGGAAGCCATCGTCGCCGAAGGCTTCGAGCGCATCCACCGCACCAACCTGATCGGCATGGGCGTGCTGCCGCTGGAATTCAAGGCTGGCGTCAACCGCAAGACGCTGGCCCTGGACGGCACCGAAAGCTACGACGTCACCGGCGAACGCAAGCCGCGCGCCGACCTGACGCTGGTAATCCACCGCCACAACGGCGAAACCGTCGAAGTCCCGGTGACCTGCCGCCTGGACACCGCCGAGGAAGTCTCGATCTACGAAGCCGGCGGCGTGCTGCAGCGCTTCGCCCAGGACTTCCTGGAAGCCTCGTCCGCGGCCGACGGGCAGAAAGCCGGCTGATACGCCACGGCCGGGCAGGCGCTCCGGCGCCCGCCTCCCCACACAAATCATCAGGACTGCCCCATGACCCATGCTCCCCAGACCAAGATAACCGCCACCTACATGCGCGGCGGCACCAGCAAAGGCGTGTTCTTCAAGCTCGACGACCTGCCCGAATCCGCGCGCGCGCCCGGCGCCGCGCGCGACGCGCTGCTCATGCGCGTGATCGGCAGCCCCGACCCCTACGGCAAGCAGATCGACGGCATGGGCGCCGCCACCTCCAGCACCAGCAAGACCGTCATCGTCGGCAAGAGCACGCGCCCGGACCATGACGTGGACTACCTGTTCGGCCAGGTCTCCATCGACCAGCCCTTCGTGGACTGGAGCGGCAACTGCGGCAACCTGTCGGCCGCCGTGGGCCCGTTCGCCATCACCAATGGCCTGGTCGACCCGGCCCGCGTGCCGCGCAACGGCACCGCCGTCGTGCGCATCTGGCAAGCCAACATCCAGAAGACCATCATCGCCCACGTCTCCATCACCGATGGCGCCGTGCAGGAGACCGGCGACTTCGAACTGGACGGCGTGACCTTCCCCGCCGCCGAGCTGCGCCTGGAATTCATGGATCCGGCCGAAGAAGGCGACGGCGGCTCCATGTTCCCCACCGGCAAGCTGGTGGACGATCTGGAAGTGCCCGGCATCGGCACGTTCAAGGCCACCATGATCAACTCGGGCATCCCCACCATCTTCCTGGACGCCGAAGCCCTGGGCTACCGCGGCACGGAACTGCAAGACGACATCAACGGCGACGCCGCCGCACTGGCGCGCTTCGAGACCATCCGCGCCCATGGCGCGCTGCGCATGGGCCTGATCAAGAAACTCGAAGAGGCGGCCAGCCGCCAGCACACGCCCAAGGTCGCCTTCGTGGCGGCGCCCAAGGAGTACGTGTCCTCCAGCGGCAAGAAGATCGGCGCGGGCGACATCGACGTGCTGGTGCGCGCGCTCTCCATGGGCAAGCTGCACCACGCCATGATGGGCACCGCGTCCGTCGCCATCGCCACCGCCGCTGCGGTGCCGGGCACGCTGGTCAATCTGGCCGCGGGCGGCGGCGAACGCGACAATGTCTGCTTCGGCCATCCGTCCGGCACCTTGCGCGTCGGCGCCGAGGCCAAGCTCGTGGACGGTGAATGGAAGGTCACCAAGGCCATCATGAGCCGCAGCGCCCGCGTGCTGATGGAAGGCCGCGTGCACGTGCCGCGCGAGGGGTTCTGACCCGGCTTGCGGTTTCCGGCATGACGAACGGGGCTTTCAAGCCCCGTTTTTTTTGCCCTGCGCAAGCGCTTCAGCCCTTCGCTCCCGCCGCCTCCAGCAGGCGCACAACCTCGGCCTGGCCGCGCTCACGCGCATGGCGCAGCGGCGTCACGCCCTTGCCGTCAGCCAGGTTGACGTCGGCGCCGGCGTCGATCAGCCGCTTGACGATTGCCTGATGGCGCGCGCCGCCATCGCCCAGGATCACGGCTTCCAGCAGGCCGGTCCAGCCCAGGTTGTTCACATGGTCCGGGTCCACGCCCGCGCGCAGCAGCATGTCCACCACCTCGACGTGGCCCCGCTCGCATGCGGGGATGAGCGCGGTGCCGCCGTAGCGGTTGGTGCTCTTCAGGTCGGCCCCATGCGTCAGCGTCAGCGCCAGGATCTCGCGGTAGCCGCGCGCGCCGGCTAGCAGATAGGCGCTGTCGCGGATCGAATTCTGCGCGTTGACGTCGGCGCCGGCTTCGATCAGGGCGCGGGCCGCCTCGACATGATTGCCCTGGGTTGCGCGCAGCAGCGGCGTATTGCCTTCCGCGTCGCGCGTATTGACCCCGGCGCCTTGCTCAAGCAGCTGCTTGACGCGGGCCGCGTCGCCAGTGCCCGCCGCGCCCAGCAGCGCGCTATCCGGACCCGCAGCTGCGGCCGCGCCCCCCATGCTCAACAAGAATGCCGCCAGCCAGATGCGACCCGCACGAAAGATAAGCATCGATATTCCCTCCAGATCAACAACCAGGGACCGGCCAGATCGGCTCGCGGCCCTGTAAGTCTCGTAGTATGGCAACGGGCCCAAGTATTATGAAATTAATTGGCTCGATAGATTCAAGTGGACATCCAAATGCTAGATCCCGTCCTGCTGCGCAGTTTCCTTACCGTCGTGGACACGGGCAACTTCACCCGCGCCAGCGAACACCTGCACCTGACGCAATCCACCGTCAGCCAGCACGTCATCCGTCTGGAAGAGAGTTTGGGTTGCCGCCTGCTGGACCGCGCGCAGCGCCACGTCCTGCCCACCGAGGAAGGCGAGCGCCTGCTGGGCTACGCGCGCAGCATCCTGCGCCTGGCCGAGGAAGCGCGCGAAAGCGTGGCCGCCGCACAGGCCAGCGCGGTGCTGCGCCTGGGCGCGCCCGAGGACTTCATGGGTTCGACGCTGATGCCCACCATCGCCGCCGTCGAAGCGGCCTATCCCCGATTGCGCGTGGAGGTCGAGGGCGGCCTCAGTCATGAGCTGTTGCGGCGCTACCGCGATGGCGAACTCGATCTGCTGCTGGTCAAGCATTGGGAGGTCGATGCCGATTGCCACGCGCAGTGGCCCGAGCCCCTGTGCTGGATCACCGCCAGCGGCTCGCCGCCGCCCGCATCCGACACCGCCGTGCCGCTGGTGGCGTTTCCGTCCGGCGCGCTCTACCGCCAGGAAATGACCGCCATGCTGGAGACCAGCGGCAAGCCCTGGCACGTGCGCTTCTCCAGCCCCAGCCTGCCCAGCCTCAGCGCGGCGGTCGCGGCAGGGCTGGGCGTCAGCTTGCTGCCGGCCGCCTGCGTCACCGACGAGCACCGGATGCTCACGCCGGAAGAAGGTTTCCCGACGCCTGACGGACTGCGCCTGTCGCTCTATGCCCGTTCGCGCCTGAGCGATGCCGGCCACGCGCTGCTGCGCGCACTGGCCGAGTTTTGCGAACAGCGCGCCGCGCAGGTCACGCCGCCGGCCTGACAGCGCCGAAAGCCGCTACAGCGTCGCCCACAGGCTCGCCCTTGCGGAACAGCAAGCGCTGCGCCGGCACGGCAGCGACCGCGGCCGCGCCGTTGGGCGCGGGCAGCGCCACGAAGGTCGCCTCGTTGCCGGGCGTCAGGCCGTAGCCCTCCAGGCCCAACACCTCCGCGCCCGCGTGGGACGCCATGCGCAAGGCCGTCAGCAACTCGCCGTCCGTGTAAAGACCAGAGCGGTAGCCTATCAGCATCGCGCGCTGCAGCATGTCGCCATTGCCGTAAGGCCACCAGCAGTCCTGGATGTTGTCGTTGCCCGTGAACACGCGCACGCCCGCCTCGATCAATGCCAGGACCGGCGGAAACGCCCGGTCGCCAGGCGCGTTCGTCATGATCGCCACGCCCGCGTCGGCCAGCTTGCGCGCCACCTCTTCCAAAGCGCGCGGTCCGACGTCGCCCAGCGCATAGGCGTGGCTGATGGCGACCCGGCCCGCGAGGCCGAGCGCCCGCGCGCGCGCAGCGATCCGGGAGATCTGATCGACGCCCTGCTCGCCCGGCTCGTGCAGATGGATGTCGATCTTCGCGCCCAGCCTGTCCGCAATGCCGAATACGCAATCCAGCTGGCCTTCGGCGTCGCCGTCCAGAGTGGAGGGATCGATGCCGCCCACCACCTCGGCGCCCTCGCGCACTGCTGCTTCCAGCCAATGCGCCGTGCCCGGACAGGACATCACGCCGGCCTGGGGAAACGCCACCAGTTCGATGTCGACGATGCCGCGCCATTTCTCGCGCGCCACCATGACGGCGCGCAGATTGCTCAGTTCGGTGGTGGCGTCCACGTCCACGTGGCAACGCATCGCCACCGTGCCGAACGCCGCGGCTTGCGCGATGAGCGCATCGGCGCGTCCCTCGATGGGCGCCGCGGCCGCCAGCTCTTCCTTCTCGATGGCCAGCCGTTCGCGCAGGCTGGCCGCGGGCCGGTGAGGCCGCCAGCGGTCGCCGACAAAGCTCTTGTCCAGGTGGATATGGCCATCGACGAAGCCGGGCAGCACCAGGTGCCCGCGCAGGTCGGTCACCTGCGCGGCGCCCGCGGCAGGCGGCTCGGCGCCCAGCGTCAGGATGCGGCCATCGCGCACGTGCATGCATAGGGGATTGCCGTCTGCTCCGACGGCATTGATGTATACGCGGTCTGTCATGTCTGGTCTCGGTATTGCTTGTCGCCATGCCGTTCGCATGGCGGACTCCTGCAAACACCTTATCGGACGGCGCGCGCCGCGGCCAATTAAGTGTTGCGATACCCGCCAATGCGAATCGCGATACCTCGCGCGGCGCGCATGCTGGACTCGAACGGGCTATGTCCCTATACTTGGCGCCTGTTGTAGTTCATTACGCATGCAGCCAGACGATGCACGTCGCCTGGAAGCATCCATCACAAGGCCGCGCACAGCGGCCCGGCGTGTAACGCCGAAACACCCACACCCAGCCGTAACGGCTGCGGAACAAAACTCCTGCTTACCAGGCAGGACCATCGCTCGCCGCATCGGGCAACGTAAAAAGCAACCAGCGTTCTGCGCAATGCGGCAGCAAGACACCTATACGGTGTGCCTTATTGCTGTCCGTCCGAGGGCGTCTCTTGCCACGCCCGCGCCGGGCAGGCCTGCGATCGCGCCTACGGCCGCTCGCCCGGTGTTTCGGCTGCGTCACAGGGGTTTGCCGCCCATCGCATCCCGCGGAAACGGCCTTCATGCAGCCATGACTGTCCGTCATGAACACGCTGTCAAGGAGAAAGGACGAAGACGATGCAAGAGACAGAATTCTTTCAGCTATCCGCCACCACCGCCATCCTGCTGCTGGTGGGCTTTTACGGCGCGACCTTCCTCATGTCGCTCCTGATAAGCCAGAAGAACGAGAACGTGGACGGCTACATGGTGTCGAACAACGCGGTCGGTTTCGGCCTGTCCACCGCCAGCATGATCGCCACCTGGATCTGGGCGGCGTCGTTCTACGCCAGCGCCACTTCGGGCTACAAGTATGGCCTGTCGGGTCCGCTGCACTACGGCTTCTGGGGCGCGCTGATGATTCTCTTCATCTATCCCTTCGGCAAGCGTTTCCGCAAACTGGCGCCCAAGGCCCACACGCTGGCCGAGGTCATACACGCGCGCCACGGCACCTCCAGCCAGATGATCATGGCGGTGTCGAACATCGTCGGCAGCTGCATCAGCCTGATGGTCAACTTCACCGCGGCAGGCGCGCTGGTCTCGATCCTGAGCCCGCTCACCTTCATCCAGGGCGTGCTCATCGCCGGCCTGGGCGTGCTGTCCTACACGCTGTGGTCGGGATTCCGCACTTCCGTGATGACGGATTTTGCGCAGCTGGCCGCCATGATCATCGCGGCGGTCGTCATCATCCCGCTCATTTTCTTCAACGCTGGCGGCCCTGAGATGCTGTCGGAGAACATGTGGCGGCTGAGTTCCGACCAGGCCGACTTCTATTCCACCCGCGCCATCCTGGAACAGGGCGCGCCCTACTTCGTGGCCGTGCTGGCCTACGCCATCGGCAACCAGACCATCGCCCAGCGCCTGTTCGCGGTACGCGAAGACCTGATCAAACCCACCTTCCTGACGGCCACGGCGGGATATGGCGCCGTCGTGATCGGACTGGGCATGCTGGGGCTGCTCGCGCTTTTCGTCGGCCTGGAGCCCGCCGGCGGCGACATGAACAACATCATTCCGCAGATGGCGTCGACCTACCTGCCTCCTTTCGGCATCGCGCTGTTCTTCCTGCTGGTCGTGGGCTCGCTTTCTTCCACAGCGGATTCCGACCTGGCCGCGCTGTCGGCCATCGTCATGACCGACGTGTACGCCAAGAACCTGGCTGCCGGCCGTCCGGATCCGCGCCGCATGCTGTGGTGGGGCCGCTGCACCATGATCGTGGCGACAATGATAGGCGTGATCTTCGCCAGCCTGCGCCTGGACATCCTGGTCATGCTGGTGTTCGTCGGCGCGCTGTGGGGCGCCATCGTGTTTCCGGTCATCGCCAGCTTCTACTGGGACCGCGTCGACAACCGCGCTTTCGTCAGCGCCGTGCTCAGCGCAGTCGTCCTGTTCACCATCGTGCGCTTCGAGCTGCTGCCCATTGCCGGCGCGGTCGCCGTGTTCTTCGAGATCTGCTCGGCCATCGGCGGCGGCGTGGTGCTGGGCCTCATGACGTTCGGCTTCTTCGGCCGCACCGCGGCGCTCGCCGTGGGCGCCTTGGGCATGTTGGTCATGCTGCCTGCGTTCGTGGGCACCTTGCGCGAGTACATCGTCCTGATGGGCTCGCTGACCGCCTACGGCGTCAGCGCCACGGTCTGCGCCGGCCTCAGCCTGCGCAACCAGCAGCGTTTCGACTTCAGCCTGCTCGCGGACCGCGTGACGTCCTTCCAGGAAGCGCAAGACGCCATGTCCGCGCCCTCCGCGCAACGCCCCGAAATCCAGCCCGTCCAAGGCTGAGCATCCATCCAGCAACAAGGAGACTGATATGTGGTTGACGTTCTACTTTCTGGTGTGGCCCGCCATCTCCGCGCTCATCCTGGCGCTGCTGTGCGTGACGCTGTGGCAGGACATCCGCGCGGCCAGGCGCAGCGGCAAGGCGATGGTCTGACGTTCCCCGCCAGCATCCATCGGCGCTCAAGCCAGCCGTAACGGACGCTGGGCCTGCGCCAGCGCTTCAAGGTAGACCGCATGCGTGTCCGCCACGAAGCGCGAAAGCGCGAAATCCCGCACGGCCTTCTCCCGCGCCGCGCGCCCCATGGGGACCAGCAGTTGCGGTTGCCCCAGGATCTCGCGCAGCACGCTTGCCACGGCCTCGGGCGCGCGCGCCGGAACCACCCAGCCGTCCAGCCCCGCATGCACATTCTCGGCCAGCCCGCCGGCATTGCTGACGATGACCGGCACGCCCATCGCCATCATTTCCCGGCACGCGAACGAGATGGTCTCCATCTCCGAAGACAGCACAAAGCCCACGTCCAGCGCTGCCACGAAGGACCGCACGTCGTCCAGCAGGCCTGAGAAGATCACTTGGTCTTCCATGCCCATTTCACGCACGCGCCGACGCTGGTGTTCGCCGGGCGGTTCGCCGGCAATCATGACGACGATGCGCTCGCGCAGCGCGGCAGGCAGCAAGGACACGGCCTCGACCATGTCCAGCCAGCGCTTGTAGTCCGCGGTGCCGGCATTGCTGCCAACCACCAGCCGGCCTGCATGCGCGGCGGGCAGCCAGCAGCGGCGGGCTTCATCCACGGCGTGCAGCGCGGGCGGCCTGAAGCGTTCCACGTCCACGCCATTGCGCACGGTGCGCAGGGCGCAGCGCCCGAACGCGCTGCCCACCATCTTGCGGCGCGTGTGCTCGCACACGCAGATGACGCGGTCTGTCGCCAGGCGAGCGCGCAGCATCGCTCCGAAGCTGCTCGCGGTCCGGTCGTTGTGCTGCGTGTACACCACCGCGGGGCTATCCGCCCCAAGCCCCAGGCCCGCCAGCATGCACGCGCGATGGTCGGCCGAACCGTTGACATGCGCGACGTCGAAGCGCTCCTGCGCCAGCAGCCGCCTCAGGCGGCGCGCGTTGGGCAGCGCGGCCAGCAGGCCGCCGCGGAAATCCAGCGCTTCGGCCCGAACGCCAGGCATCGCCGAGGCCGCCTTGAACAAGCGGCTTTCCGGCGGCGCGGCCACCACGATATCGTGCGCGTTGCGCAGCGCCCCGGCCAGCGACAGCACATAGGTGGTGTGACCGCCGCCATCGCCGCGATGGAAATTGGTGTACAGGATCTTCATTGCGGAGCGCCTGTTCAGGTCCTGGACGGACCGGCGCCATCGGCCGGCATCCGCTCGAATTGCCGTGCACGTTTCGGCGCGCAGGGTGCATAATGCGCCGCAACGCCGATTTCATCGTTGGCCGTTTCAAAGCTCTTCGAGATAGGTTTTCGAGCACTCACGGATCGCTCCTTGTGTTTCAGCGCCGCCAAGCGGGAACTTGGCAGACACGCTGAACTCTACGCAGTCGGCAATTACAGAAGCCGGACCGACTCATTACATTTGTGCAAGGAAAGCGAGGCGCCCCATGCGTATCCTCTTGATCGAAGATGAAAGAAAGCTCGCGGACTACGTCCGCAAAGGATTGACCGAGCACAACTACGTGGTCGACATCGCCCGCGACGGCATCGACGGACGGCACGCCGCCATCGAGGGCGACTACGACGTGGTGGTGCTGGACGTCATGCTGCCCGGCGTCGACGGCTTCGGCGTGCTGGCGGACCTGCGCAAGCACAAGGAAACACCCGTCCTGATGCTGACCGCCCGCGACAAGGTGGAAGACCGCGTGCGCGGCCTGGAGGGCGGCGCGGACGACTATCTTGTCAAGCCCTTCGCCTTTTCCGAGCTGCTGGCGCGGATCCAGGCCCTGCTGCGCCGCGGCCGGGGACAGGAATCGACGCTGCTCAAGCTTGCCGACCTGGAGATGGACCTGGCGCGGCGCAAGGCGCAACGAGGCGGCCTGCGCCTGGACCTGACCGCCAAGGAGTTCACGCTGCTGACGTTGATGCTGCGCCGCCATGGCCAGGTGCTGTCCCGGACCGTGCTCGCCGAGCAGGTCTGGGACATGAACTTCGATAGCGACACCAACGTCATCGAAGTCGCCGTGCGGCGTCTGCGCGCGAAGATCGACGATCCGTTCGAGACCAAGCTGCTGCATACCGTGCGCGGCATGGGCTACGTGCTGGAGCTGCGCGAAAAATGAAGCTGCCCCGCGTCGCGTCCATGGAAATCCGGCTCACGCTGCTGCTCGGCATCATTGCCTTGGTGGTTTCCAGCATCGCCGGCTACACCCTGTTCTGGGCCTTGAAGCGCGAGGTGCAGCGCCAGGAAATCACCGAGGTGGCGGGCAAACTGGAGCTCATCAACCACCTCATCGGCATGCAGGCCACGCTCGCGCAGATGCAGGATCTGCGCGGCGCCCTGGACAACATCATGGTCGGCCACGGCAACCTCAAGACCTGGATCACGCTTGCGGACGGCAGCGTGTTCTACGGCGAGGCGCCGCCCGTGGACGTGCGGCCGCTGTCCGGGCGCGAGATCAGGCTGCACTCGCAGGACGGCTGGAACATGCGCGGCTTGCGCGTGCCGCTCGAAGGCGCGCTGCTGCCGGGCGCAGAGCTCACCGTGGCCGTGAATCTTCGGCCAGGAACGCAATTCCTGTATGCCTTCGCCACCGCGCTGGTCCTGATCTGCGCGGTCTGGGTCGGCGCCACGCTGGTGCTGTCGGCATGGGCGGTGCGGCGCTCACTGTCGCCCATCCGCCGCCTGTCTCAGCAAGCCGCCCGCATCCAGCCGGACAATCTCGCCGTGCGCCTGCCGGAACAGGGCATAGACCGCGAGCTGCGCGAGTTCACCCATACCTTCAACGGCATGCTGGGCCGGGTACAGACGGCCTACCAGCAGATGGAAGGCTTCAACGCCGACGTGGCGCATGAACTGCGCACGCCCCTGGCCACGCTGATCAGCGGCACCGAGGTCATCCTGTCGTCCAGGCGTTCGGAGCAGGAGCTGCGCGAGGTGCTGGAGTCCAACCTGGAAGAGCTGGAGGGCTTGAAGGCGCTGGTCAACGACATGCTTTTCCTGGCCCGCGCCGATGGCGGCGAGCCGGCGGGCGACCTGCAGGAAGTGGACGTGCGCCGGGAGGTCGCCCGCGTGGCCGAATACTACGAGGCCGCGCTGGACGAGGCCGGCGTATCCGTGACGGCCCACGGCGCCGCCACCCTGATGGCCAACCCGCGGCTGTTGCGGCGCGCCATCGCGAACCTGCTCAGCAACGCCATCCGGGCCACGCCCCGCGGACGCGGTATCGACCTCTACTGCATCACCCGGCAGGACGAGATAGAAATCAGGGTCAGGAACCCTGGCGCGCCGATCGCGGCGCAGGCCTTGCCACGCATCTTCGACCGCTTCTACCGGGGCGACGATGCCCGCAGCCGGCGCGCCGACGGACACGGCCTGGGCCTGGCCATCGTACGGGCCATCGCCCGCATGCATGGCGGCAACGCCTTCGCCCGCTGCGGCGGACAGGGCACCGAGGTCGGCTTCACGCTATCCCGGGCGCCGAACATTACAGGAAAGTAATCCTCCCGACAGGTTGCGGTGTGGAGCGCGTCACTAAAGTGGCGCCTCCTACCCCCAATTCGAGTCTAGAGGATACGCATGAAAAAACTGGTGAAACTCGCGCAGGGCGCCGTCGCCGCGGGCGCCTTTTTGCTTTCCTTCGGTGCCATGGCCGCCCCCGGCCATGGCGCGGGCCACGGCGGCGGCCATGATGCCGTGGCCGCCATCGGCAAGCCCGGCAACCCCGCCAAGGTCTCGCGCACGGTTGTCGTCGACATGACGGACGCCATGCGCTTCACGCCGGACAAGATCGACGTCAAGGCAGGCGAAACCATCCGCTTCAAGGTCACCAACTCGGGCAAGATCCGCCACGAAATGGTGCTGGGCAACAAGGCCGACCTGGACAGCCACTACCAGATGATGCTCAACGATCCGGGCATGCGCCATGAAGAGCCGAACTCCGTTTCCCTGGAAGCGGGCAAGGCCGGCGACATCGTCTGGACGTTCGACAAGGCGGGAACCGTCGCCTTCGCCTGCCTCGAGCCCGGGCACTACCCCGCCGGCATGAAGGGCGCGGTTTCCGTCAAGTAATCCACTGCCGGGATGCCGGTCCGGCTACCGGGGAGATAGAGCATGAGTAGAGCAGTTTCGAATCCGCGCCGCCGGTTCGTGCAGGGCCTGGCCACGGGCGGCGCGCTGGCCGGCATGGGCCTGTGGGGCCCGTCCTCGTGGGCGCAGGCCGGCTCCGCCCGGCAGAGCGTGCTGTCGGGCACCGAGTTCAACCTGGAGATCGGCGAAAGCGCCGCCAATTTCACCGGCGCCCCGCGCATCGCCACCACGGTCAACGGCATGCTGCCCGCGCCCACGCTGCGCTGGCGCGAAGGCGACCGCGTCACGCTGCGCGTCACCAACCGCCTGCGCGAAGACACCTCGATCCATTGGCACGGCATCATCCTGCCCACTGGCATGGACGGCGTGCCCGGCCTGAGCTTTCCCGGCATCGCCCCCGGCGAGACCTTCACCTATCAGTTCGACGTGGGCCAGAGCGGCACGTACTGGTATCACAGCCATTCCGGTTTCCAGGAGCAGACGGGGCTGTACGGCGCCATCGTGATCGATCCCAAGCGCCCCGACCCGGTGCGCGCGGACCGCGACTATGTCGTGCTGCTGTCCGACTGGACCGATGAAGATCCCATGAGCGTGTTCCGCAAGCTCAAGGTGATGCCCGACTACTACAACTACATCCAGCCCACCGTCGGCAGTCTGATGGACGACGCCGAGAAATCCGGCTGGAAGAATGCGCTGAACGAGCGGCTCATGTGGCAGAAGATGCGCATGAACCAGACCGATCTGGCCGACGTCTCGGGCGCGACCTACACCTTCCTTACCAACGGCAAGTCGCCGGCCGGCAACTGGACTGGCCTGTTCCGCCCGGGCGAACGGATCCGCCTGCGATTCATCAACGGGTCGGCCATGACCTACTTCGATGTGCGCATCCCCGGCCTGAAGATGACGGTGGTGGCCGCCGACGGCCTGGCCGTGCGGCCCGTGGAGGTGGAAGAGTTCCGCATCGCCGTGGCCGAGACCTATGACGTCATCGTCGAACCGCAGGACGAGCGCGCCTATACGATCTTCTCGCAGGCCATGGACCGCTCCGGCTATGCCCGCGGCACGCTGGCGCCGCGCGAAGGCATGCAGGCCGAGATCCCGGCGCTGGACCCGGTGCAGGTGCTGACCATGATGGACATGGGCATGGCGCACGACATGCCCGGCATGGACATGGGCGGCTCGCAGGCGGGCGGCATGGACCACGGCGCTCAAGGCGCGATGAACGCTGGGACGCAAGGCGGCATGGACCATGGCTCCATGGGAGGCATGAACCACGCAGGCATGGCTGGCATGGCTGGCATGAATCACGCCGGCATGAACCACGGCGCGGGCGGCAACGAGGGCGGCATGGTCGAGGTCAAGCACCCTTACCCCGCCGAGTACAGCCCCGCCAACTCCATGGTGCCCGACATCGTCTCGACCCGGCTGGACGATCCCGGCGTGGGCTTGCGCAACAACGGCCGCCGCGTGCTGACCTACGCCGACCTGCGCTCCATGGTCGAACCCGCGGACAACCGCCCGCCAACCCGCGAGATCGAGCTGCATCTGACCGGCAACATGGACCGCTACATGTGGTCGTTCAACGGGCTGAAGTTCACCGAGGCCAAGCCCATCGTGCTCAAGTATGGCGAGCGCGTGCGCTTCGTTCTGGTCAACGACACCATGATGACGCACCCCATCCACCTGCATGGCTTGTGGAGCGACCTCGAGTCCGCCGACGGCAATTTCCAGGTCCGCAAGCACACGATCAGCCTGAACCCGGCGCAGCGCCTCACCTACCGCGTCAGCGCGGACGCGCGCGGCAACTGGGCCTATCACTGCCATTTGCTGTTCCACATGGAGGCCGGCATGTTCCGCGCGGTCGTCGTGGAATAGGGGGGGGAATAATGAGAACAACGACATCCAGAAAGCACTGGCCCGGGCTCGTCGCGGGCGCCGCCCTCCTTTCCGCCGCATCCGGACTGGCCCTGGCGCAGACGCCGGCAGGAACGATGAATGGCATGGACCACGGTTCAATGCAGGACATGGACCACAGCTCGATGCCTGGCATGAATCATGGATCGATGCAGGGCCAGGCGCCGACCTCGAAGAAGAGCATGGACCACGGTTCCATGAAAGGCATGGACCAAGGCTCGATGCAAGGCATGGATCACGGTTCGATGCCTGGCATGGATCACAGCTCGATGCCCGGCATGGACGAATCCTCGCGCAAAGGCCCGCCAGTGGGTTCCCTGCCCTCCAGCGACGGCAGCACGGAGCAGCGTTACGCCGCCTACCGCATCCATCCACACATGATGGACAACGTCGTCACCAGCCATCTGCTGTTCGACAAGCTCGGCGTCGCCTATGACCGCAACGAACAGACCAGCCTGCAATGGGACGGCCAGTTCTGGATCGGCCGCGACCTGAACAAGCTGTGGATCAAGAGCGAGGGCGATCGCCTGAACGGCAGCACGGATGCCAAGATCGAGGCCTTCTGGAGCCACACGATCTCGCCGTTCTGGGACTTGCAGCTGGGCGCGCGGCGCGATTTCGGCACGGGTCCGAAACGCAACTGGGCCGCGTTCGGCGTGCAGGGCGTAGCCCCCTACGGCATCGAGACCGAGATCACCGGCTATGTCGGCGGATCCGGCAGGACTGCGCTGGCGCTGAAGGCCGAGTATGACCTGCTGCTTACGCAGCGCCTGATCCTCACGCCCGAGATCGAAGCCAGCCTGTACGGCAAGAACGACGAGGCGCGCGGCGTGGGCTCCGGCCTGTCCGACGCATCGTTCTCCTTGCGGCTGCGCTACGAAGTCACGCGCGAATTCGCGCCTTATGTCGGCGTGTCGTTCGGACGCAAGTTCGGCAAGACCGCGAGCTACGCGAGCGAGGCCGGAGAAAGCCGTTCCGAACGCGCCATCCTGGCCGGCGTGCGCATCTGGTTCTAAGCAGCCACGGCGCCGCGACTCGCGGCGCCGATCAGGACTATTTCAACTGCTCCGCCCGCACCCGCGCGATCTGTACTGAAACAAGGCCGTTTCCGGCCCAACATTACAGGAATGTAAAGCGCCAGCAATGTGGCGGTCAGACGCGCCTCCCTATAGTTGCCCCTTTGTCCACACAGCGGCGGGACGGCAATGCTTGAAGCGATGGATCTGGGTTGCATGCGCGCGGAGCGTCCGCTGTTCAAGGGGCTGGCCTTGCATGTGGCGCCCGGCGAATGCCTGTTCGTCCACGGACGCAACGGCAGCGGCAAGACCAGCCTGCTGCGCATCCTGGCGGGCTTGACGCGGCCCGCCCGCGGCAAGGTGCTCTGGCAGGGACTCGGCATCTCGCAACCTGGCAGCAGGTATCGCGGCCAGTTCTTCTATGTGGGCCATGCCGATGGCCTCAATGGCGAACTCAGCGCCATCCAGAATCTGCAAGCGCTACAGGCCGCAAGCGGACACGCGGACCGTCCCGCAGCCATCGCGTCCGCGCTGCGCGAGGCAGGCCTCGAAAGCAAGAAGCATCTTCCCATCCGCGCCCTGTCGGCCGGCCAGAGGCGGCGAGCGGCCCTCGCTCGCCTGCTTGCCGAGTTCCGGCCCCTCTGGATTCTCGACGAACCCGTGACCGCCCTGGACGCCACAGCGCACTCGTGGCTTGCACGCGCCATGGATCGCCATCTGCGCGATGGCGGCGCGATCGTGGCGACGAGCCATCAAGAGATTGCGCTGGACCATGCGCACAAGCAGATCCGGCTTGGATCCTAGCGCATGTATTCCATGCCGAAATTGCTTGCGGCGGTTGCGCTGCGCGACCTGCGCATCGCCCAGCGGCGCGCCAGCGACACGCTGACGCCGCTGGCCTTCTTCCTGGTGGCCGCCAGCCTGTTCCCCCTGGCAGTCGGCCCCGAGCGCGAAACGCTGCGGGCCATTGCACCAGGCGTGCTCTGGGTGATGGCCTTGCTGTCCTGTCTGATGTCGCTGGGCCGTCTTTTCGAAGTAGACCATCGCGACGGTTCGCTGGAGCAGCTGATGCTCTCCGCCGCGCCCTTGCCGGTGGTCGTGCTGGGCAAGGTCGCGGCCCACTGGCTGGTGTCCGGACTGCCGCTGACTTTGCTTGCGCCCGTGCTGGGATTGCAGTTCGGGCTGGACGCCGCCGCCCTGCTGATCCTGACGCTGGGCCTGGCCATCGGCACGCCCGCGCTCGGCCTGATCGGCGCCATTGGCGCGGCGCTCACCTTGACCGCGCGTGGCGGCGGGGCGCTGCTGGCCCTGCTGGTCCTGCCCCTCTTCATTCCCATTCTCGTATTCGGCGCCGGCGCGGTGCAGGCGGCCCAAAGCGGCCTGGGCGCGAACGCGCACCTGTCGCTGCTGGGCGCCGTGCTGGCCATGTCCCTGTTCTTCGCGCCGCTGGCCGCCGCCGCCGCGATACGCATCTCACTGGAATGAGGAGCCCATGATCCGCTGGTTTCACTATGCCTCGCCCAAAACCTTCTATCCGCTGGCCGGAAAGGCGATTCCCTGGTTTACGGCGGCCGCGGTCTTGTTGGCCGCGGCAGGCCTCTATGTCGGCTTTCTGGCCGCGCCCGAAGACGCCCAGCAGGGCCAGGGCTACCGCATCATCTTCGTCCACGTCCCGGTCTCCTGGATGTCGATGTTCGTGTATCTGGTAATGGCGTTCTGGGCCCTGATCCATCTGGTATTCAACAGCAGGCTGTCGGCCATGATGATTGCCGCGCTGGCGCCGACCGGCGCCCTGTTCACGTTTCTGTCGCTGTGGACCGGCGCGCTGTGGGGCAAGCCCATGTGGGGCGCCTGGTGGGTCTGGGATGCGCGGCTGACCTCGGAATTGATCTTGCTGTTCCTGTATGCGGGCTACATCGCATTGAAGGCAGCCATCGACGACCCGCAGCGCGCCGACCGTGCGGGATCGGTGCTGGTGCTGGCCGGCGTGGTCAACATTCCCATCATCTATTTCTCGGTGCAATGGTGGAGCACCTTGCACCAGGGCGCGTCGGTTTCCCTGACCGCCGCCCCCAGCATGGCCGGCATCATGCTCACCGGCATGCTGCTGATGTCCCTGGCCGCGTGGATGTACTGCATCGCAACGGCGCTGGCGCGCCTGCGCTGCATGGTGCTCGAACGCGAGCGGCACGCGGCCTGGATCCGCGAACAATGGAGTAGCGAATGATGCACTGGTCCAGTCTGGGCGAGTTCCTCGCCATGGGTGGTTATGCGGTCTATGTGTGGGGATCGCTGCTGATGACGGCGTTCCTGCTGGGCGGCGAGCAGCTGCTGCTGGCGCGCCGCCGCCGCGCGCTCCTGGCGGGTCCGCGCCCTGTCGCTGAATATCGGGAGGCCGGCGATGCATAAGCGGACACGGCGCTTGTGGCTGGCGCTGGGCGGCCTGGCCTCGGTGGGCGTGGCCAGCGCCCTGGTGCTGAACGCCTTCCAGAGCAATCTGGTGTTCTTCTACACGCCCACCCAGGTCAGCAACAACGAAGCGCCGGCAGGACGCGCCTTCCGCGTGGGCGGCATGGTCGAAGCCGGCAGCGTGCAGCGCACGCCGGGCACGCTGACCGTCCGTTTCGTCGTGACCGATACGGCACACACGGTCCCCGTGGCCTATGAGGGCATCCTGCCGGACCTGTTCAGCGAAGGAAAGGGCGTCGTGGCGCAGGGCAGGCTGGACGGCAATGGCCTGTTCCGCGCCGAAGAAGTGCTGGCCAAGCATGACGAGAACTACATGCCGCCCGAGGCGCAGCACGCGATCGATCAGGCCGCACTGAAGGCCGTACCCCAGGAGGCCCGCCCCCGATGATTCCGGAACTTGCTCATTTCGCCCTGATCCTGACGCTCTTCGTGGCGTTGCCGCAAGGCGTACTCGCGCTGCGCGGCGCGGCCCTGGACCGCGCGGACTGGATCGCCATTGCGCGGCCCGCCGCGCAGATCCAGTTCCTGCTGGTGTCGTTCAGCCTGGCAGCGCTGGTCTGGTCGTTCGCAGCCAAGGACTATTCGGTGGCCTATGTGGCCTACAACTCCAATTCCCAGTTGCCCTTGTTCTACCGCATCGCGGCCACCTGGGGCGGGCATGAAGGCTCGCTGCTGCTGTGGATCTTCATGCAGACGGGCTGGGCCTGCGCGGTCAGCGTGTTTTCGCGGCAATTGCCGGATGCCATGGTCGCGCGCGTGCTCGGCGTGCTGGGCTTGATCAGCGCGGGCTTCCTGCTGTTCGTGCTGCTGACCTCGAATCCATTCGAACGCCTGATACCGGCCCCAGCCGACGGACTGGACCTGAACACGCTGCTGCAGGACATCGGCCTGATCTTCCACCCGCCGCTGCTGTACATGGGCTATGTGGGATTCTCGGTGGCGTTCGCGTTCGCCATCGCCGCGCTGCTGTCGGGCAATCTCGACGCGGTCTGGGCCCGCTGGTCGCGCCCTTGGACCACGGCGGCCTGGCTGTTCCTGACGCTGGGCATCGCGGTCGGCAGCTGGTGGGCCTACTACGAGTTGGGTTGGGGCGGCTGGTGGTTCTGGGATCCGGTGGAGAACGCCTCCTTCATCCCCTGGCTGGCCGGCACGGCGCTGATCCACTCCCTGGCCGTGACCGAAAAGCGCGGCGGCTTCAAGAGCTGGACGGTGCTGCTGGCGATCGGCACCTTTGCGCTGGCCCTGCTGGGCGCGTTCCTGGTGCGTTCGGGCGTGCTGACCTCGGTGCACGCGTTCGCCACGGACCCGGCTCGCGGCGTATTCATCCTGGCGCTGTTCACGGCCGTCGTCGGCAGTTCCCTGTTCCTGTACGCCTTGCGCGCGCCCCGGATAGGGCAAGGCGGCCAGTTCGCGTTCGTGTCGCGCGAATCGCTATTGCTGATCAACAACGTACTGCTCGCGGTGGCCGCCGCGACCGTGCTGCTGGGTACGCTCTATCCCCTGATCATCGACGCGCTGGGCCTGGGCAAGCTGTCGGTCGGACCGCCCTACTTCAATGCCGTCTTCGTACCGCTGATGGTGCCGGCGCTGCTGCTCATGGCGGTGGGCCCCATCGCCAACTGGAAATCGGCCGACGCCGCCAGCCTGCTCAAGCGCCTTACGATTCCCGCGCTGCTGGCCGTGCTGGCCGGCGCGGGCGCGCCCTGGCTGTTCGGCCGCTGGTCCGCGGGTGCGGCGCTGGGGATGGGGCTGGCCGCCTGGCTGGCGGGCGCCATCGGCGTGGACGTCTTGAAGCGCCTCCACGCGGCGCGCGAGCGCTGGTGGCGCCAACCGCGCAGCTGGCTGGGCATGCATCTGGCCCATCTGGGCGTGGCCGTGTTCGTCGCCGGGGTCGCGCTGGTGAGCAGCTACGAGACCGAACAGGATCTGCTGATGCAGCCTGGGCAGACTGCGCCGGTGGCCTCGTACCGCGTCGAATTCAAGGGCGTGGAGCGCGTGCGCGGCCCGAACTACGAGTCTGAAATGGGCACCTTCACGCTCTACCGCGGCGAACGGCGCCTGCGCGACCTGCACCCCGAAAAGCGCACCTATGCGTCCTCGGCGCTGCCGATGACGGAGGCGGCCATCGCCGCCAACGGCCTGCGCCACGTCTACGTCGCGCTGGGCGAACCCGAGGAGCACGGCGCCTGGAGCGTGCGCCTGTACTACAAGCCGTTCGTGGACTGGATTTGGGGCGGCTGCATCCTCATGGCCCTGGGCGGCCTGCTGGCGATCAGCGATCCGCGCTACCGCCTGAAACGGCGCGAAAAACAGCAGCCGCGACGCACAGGACCGCAGACGCCCGCGGAGGCCAGGCCATGAGCCGCTACATCTGGCCCTTGGCGGGCTTCGTGGTGCTGGTGTTCTTTCTGGGAGTAGGCCTGACTCTCAACCCCTCCGAAGTGCCGTCGCCGCTGATCGACAAACCCGCGCCCGCGTTTGCCCTGCCCGAACTGCATGAGCCGCAGAAGACGTTCACGCCCGAGAGCATGCAAGGCCGGGTATGGGTGCTGAACGTATGGGCGTCCTGGTGCTATGCCTGCCTGACGGAACACGCCTACATCCAGGAACTGTCGTCGCAACACGGCGTGCCGGTCATCGGCCTGAACTACAAGGACATCCGGACCGAGGCTATCGCCTGGCTGGCGCGCAACGGCGATTCGTATGAGAAGTCCGTGTCCGACAGCGACGGCAAGGTCGGCATCGACTATGGCGTCTATGGCGTGCCGGAGACCTTCGTCATCGATCAGGCCGGGATCATCCGCTACAAGCACATCGGTCCGGTGAGCGCAGAATCGCTGCGCGATACCCTCTTGCCGCTGATCCGGGGGCTGCAATGAAGACCGTCCTGCGCGCATTGGCGCTATTGCTGGCGTTGGGCTACGGCTCGGGCGCCCATGGTTCGGCCGAAGACCACCGCGTCAACGAGATCGCTTCGGAGCTGCGCTGCCTGGTCTGCCAGAACGAATCCATCGCCGCGTCGCGCGCCGATCTGGCGGTCGACCTGCGCCGCCAGATCCGTCAACAGCTGGACGCCGGCAAATCGGAAGCCGAGATACTGGCCTACATGGAGGCCAGGTACGGCGACTTCATCCTGTACCGGCCGCGCTTGAAAGCGGCCACGCTGCTGCTCTGGTTCGGCCCGGCCGCGCTGCTGGCCGCCGGCTTGACCGCGCTGGCCGTGACTTTGCGCCGGCGCAGGATGCGGCAGGACCGCCCTGCGCTGACTCCCCAGGAACGCCAGGCCGCCGACGCCTTGCTAGGCATCGAAGCTGAAAAAGGATCCGGAACATGACACAGTTCTTCTATCTTGCGGCGGCGCTGATGGCCGCCGTGGTCACGCTATGGCTGATCGCCGCCTTGCGCCGCACGCCCGCCGCGAGCGGCGCGGACAAGCGCCGGGCGGCGAACGTGGCGGTGCTGCGTGACCAGTTGCAGGAGCTTGAACGGGACCGCGCGAACGGCATCCTGTCGCAAGACGCCTTCTTGGAAGCGCGTGCCGAATTGCAGCGGCTGGCGCTGGAAGAGGCCGCCGAGGCGCAACGACTTGCGGTTGCGCCGGACCGGGGCCGCCTGCTGCCCGTGAGCCTGGCCATCGCACTGCCCCTGGCCGCCATTCTTGCCTACACGGCGCTGGGCAACCCGGCCGCCATCACACCGCCCCCGGCGCCCGCCGTGCGGCCCGAGGTCACCGCCGCCGACATCCAGGCCATGGTGGCCAAACTGGAGGCCCGGCTGGCGGGCAATCCCGACGATTATCAGGGATGGCTGATGCTGGCCCGGTCCCACCGCTATTTCGGGCGGCACGCCGACGCGGTCCAGGCCTTTGCCCGTGCCGCGCCGGTAGTGGACGGCAACCCGGCAGCCCTGGCCGAATACGCCGAGTCCCTGGTGCTCAGCGCCAACCGGGGGTTCGGCGGACAGCCTGACCAGTTGCTGCGGCGTGCGCTGGACCTCAACCCCGAAGAGCCGCTGGCCCTGATGCTGGCGGGCGCAAGCCGCTTTGACCAGCGCGACTTTCCCGCAGCCATCGATTTCTGGCAACGCCTGTTGGCCAAGCTGCCCGCCGGCGGCGACATGGCGCGCACCGTCAGCGAAGGCATCGCGCTGGCCCGCCAGCGCCAGCGCGAAGGCGCGGCGCCATGATGACAGCGGCCCGCCATGCTTGACCTGTCCCTCATCGGCTTCGCCACTGCCTTCATCGCGGGGACCGCCTCATTCCTGTCGCCTTGCGTGCTGCCGCTGGTTCCCGGCTACCTGTCCTATATCGCGGGCGGATCCAGCACCGCCGCGGACGGCGGCCGCGCGCTGCGCTGGCGCATGCTGGGACTGGCGGCCTGCTTCGTCGCCGGCTTCTCCACCGTCTTCGTCATCTTCGGCGCCAGCGTCACGGCGCTGAGCCGCCTGCTGCTGTCCTATCGCTACGAACTGAACCTTGCGGCCGGCGCCATCATTGCGCTGGCGGGCCTGCTGCTGCTGGGCGTCCTGCGCCTGCCTGCCTGGGCCCAGCGCTACTATCGCTACGATCCGGCGGGTCAGGGCGGCCCCGGCAGCGCCCTGGTCCTGGGCCTGGCGTTCGGATTCGGCTGGACGCCCTGCATCGGCCCCATCCTGGCCAGCATCCTGGTGCTGGGCGCGGCGTCGGCCAGCGTGGGCCAGGGCGTGGCCCTGCTGGGCGTCTACGCGCTGGGGCTAGGCGTCCCCTTTTTAGCGGCCGCCTGGTTCATGAGCCCTTTCCTGCGCCGCATGCAGGGCCTGAAGCGCGCCGGCCGGATCCTGCGGATCCTGACCGGGCTGATCCTGATCGTGATGGGATGGGCCATCGCCACCGGCCAGCTGGCCCGTTTCGCCATCTGGATGCTGCTGACCTTCCCCGCCTTGGGCAGGCTGGGCTGAGCGCGGTCAAGATCCTTTCGATCAAACGCTTGACCTTGACATCATTGGAATCTTTATAGTGGCACCCATCAGCAGGACATTCCAAGTTTTCAAGGAGCGGATATGAGTGCCATCCCAGCAGACAGCGTCGCGGTCAGCCTGCCCATCGAAGGCATGACCTGCGCCTCGTGCGTGGGCCGGGTCGAAAAGGCCTTGAAGGCCGTGCCGGGCGTCAACCAGGCCAGCGTCAACCTGGCGACCGAACGCGCCGACATCACGTTTGCAGGCGCGCCGAACGTCGCCGCCGCCGTGCAAGCGGTGCAGAAGGCGGGTTATACCGTCGCCGAAACCACGATTGAACTGTCGGTCACCGGCATGACCTGCGCCTCCTGCGTGGGCCGCGTCGAAAAAGCCCTGAAGGCGGTGCCGGGCGTCAGCAACGCCAGCGTCAATCTGGCCACCGAGCGCGCCAGCATCACCGCCGCTGGCGGCGTGCCCGCCAGCGCCTTGATCCAGGCCGTGGCGAAGGCAGGCTACGAAGCGAAAACCCTCTCGGCAGAATCCAGCGACAGCGACGCCGTGGCCGAACGCCAGGCGGCCGAGCTGAAGTCGCTCAAGCGCGCCCTGACCGTCGCCACGATCTTCGCGCTGCCCGTATTCATCCTGGAAATGGGCGCCCACATCGTGCCTGCGTTCCACCACGTCATCGCCGAGACCATCGGCACGCAGAACAGCTGGTACCTGCAATTCGTGCTGGCCAGCATCGTGCTGTTCGGCCCTGGCCTGCGCTTCTTCAAGAAGGGCATCCCCGCGCTGCTGCGCGGCGCGCCCGACATGAACTCGCTGGTGGCGGTGGGCACGTCCGCCGCCTATGCCTATTCGGTGGTCGCCACCTTCGCGGCCGGACTGCTGCCCGCCGGCACGGTCAACGTCTACTACGAAGCCGCCGCGGTCATCGTGGCGCTGATCCTGCTGGGCCGCTACATGGAGGCCCGCGCCAAGGGCAACACCTCTGAGGCCATCAAGCGCCTGCTCGGCCTGCAAGCCAAGACCGCGCGCGTCGTGCGCAACGGCGCGACGCTGGAACTCGCCATCGAGGAAGTGGTGGCCGGCGACCTGATCGAAGTCCGCCCCGGCGAGCGCATCCCGGTGGACGGCGAGGTCGTGGAAGGCAACAGCTACATCGACGAGTCCATGATCAGCGGCGAACCCGTGCCGGTCGAAAAACAGCCCGGCTCCGAAGTGGTCGGCGGCACCGTCAACCAGAACGGCGCGCTGACGTTCCGCGCCACCAAGGTCGGCGGCGACACACTGCTGGCGCAGATCATCCGCATGGTCGAACAGGCGCAAGGCTCCAAGCTGCCGATCCAGGCCCTGGTGGACCGCATCACAATGTGGTTCGTGCCTGCCGTCATGGCGGCCGCCGCCGTGACCTTCATCATCTGGCTGACGTTCGGACCCGAGCCCGCCCTGACCTTCGCGCTGGTCAATGCCGTGGCCGTGCTGATCATCGCCTGCCCTTGCGCCATGGGCCTGGCCACGCCGACCTCCATCATGGTGGGCACGGGCCGCGCCGCGCAGATGGGCGTGCTGTTCCGCAAGGGTGAAGCGCTGCAATCGCTGAAGGACGCCCAGGTCGTGGCCGTGGACAAGACCGGCACGCTGACCAAGGGCCGCCCCGAGCTGACCGACCTGATCGTCGCGCCGGGCTTCGAACGCGCAGCGGTGCTGGGCAAGGTCGCCACCGTCGAAGCCAAGTCCGAACACCCGATCGCGCAAGCCATCGTGGACGCGGCGCGCGCCGAGAGCATCGCGCTGGGCACGATTTCGCAGTTCGAATCGATCACCGGCTTCGGCGTCAGCGCCCAGGTCGACGGCGACCTGGTCGAGATCGGCGCCGACCGTTTCATGCGCGAACTGGGCCTGAGCGTCGAGTCCTTCGGTTCGGACGCCGCGCGCCTGGGCGACGAAGGCAAGACGCCGCTGTACGCCGCCATCAACGGCAAGCTGGCCGCCATGATCGCCGTGGCCGACCCCATCAAGGAAACCACGGCCGCCGCCATCCGCGCCCTGCATGACCTGGGCCTGAAGGTCGCCATGATCACCGGCGACAACCGCCGCACCGGCGAGGCCATCGCCCGCCAGCTCGGCATCGACGAAGTCGTCGCCGAAGTGCTGCCGGACGGCAAGGTCGCGGCCGTGCAACGCCTGAAGCAGCAGTACGGCCCCGTCGCCTACGTGGGCGACGGCATCAACGACGCGCCGGCCCTGGCCGAAGCGGACGTGGGCCTGGCCATCGGCACCGGCACGGACATCGCCATCGAGGCCGCCGACGTAGTGCTGATGTCGGGCGACCTGGGCGGGGTGCCCAACGCCATCGCCCTGTCCAAGGCCACCATCCGCAACATCAAGCAGAACCTGTTCTGGGCCTTCGCCTACAACGTGGCCTTGATTCCGGTGGCGGCGGGCCTGCTGTACCCGGTCAACGGCAGCCTGCTGTCGCCGGTGTTCGCGGCGGGCGCAATGGCGCTGTCCAGCGTGTTCGTGCTGAGCAACGCGCTGAGGCTGCGCCGCTTCACGGCACCCTTCCCGGCCCGGGGCTGACCCGCCCGGGGCTAACCCGCCCGGGGCTAACCCGCCCGGGGCTGACCCTGCCTTCCCGGCAAGGGCCGGGAAGCGCCCTCCCTACTGGCTCTACTCCTTCGGCGCGCTGGCCACCAGCGCGCCGAATTTCTTGTCCAGCTCCGCCAGCGCATCATTGATGTGGGCGCGGCGCGCCTTGATCCAGGCGTCCTGTTCAGCCAATTGCGTGCGCGCCTCCTTCAGCATGCGGTCCATTTCCGCCGGCTGCGGGCCGCCCGAGGTGGCGCGGTTCTTGACGATGGCCACCGGGTCCAGCGTCGAGCGGAACTCCGCCTCGCTCATCGGCAGTTCGTTGCCGTACTTCGAGTCCTTCATGGCGTCCGCATAGATGCGGCGCGCCTGCTCGTAGGGAAAGTCCAGCGGTTTGATATTGTTGGTCTTGGCGTAGCTCACGACCTCCGACGCGAAGTGATGGCCGTCGCGGAACGGCAGCTTGTACTTGCGCATCAGCACGTCGGCCAGTTCCTGCGAAGCCGTCCAGTCGCTGTTCAGTTCTTCCAGCGCCCGGTCGGGGCTGACGACCATGGCTTTCAGCACCCGGTCCCAGCGCTTGAGCGCCGAAATCCCGGCGTCCACCATGGCCGAGTTCTGCTTCACGTCCTTGGGGTCGCTCATGCCGGGCGTGATGTTGTGCGTCTGCACCACCGGTCCCATGGCCAGCGTCACGGCGGTGGACGCATCGCTGCGGGTGTCGTTGAGCAGGCCAGGATTGCGCTTTTGCGGCATGGCGCTGGACACGTAGGTATTGCCGCCGCCTTCTTCCAGCAGGATCCAGGGACGCGGCTGGGCGTACTGGGTCATGACGTCCTCGATGAAGTTGCCGGTGCGCAGCGCGATGCTGGTGACGATGGACGCGACTTCCACAGGCTGGTCCATGGACGAGATCTGCGAGGCGTCATAGGCGTTGTCCACCAGCGCGGCAAAGCCCAGGTATTGCGCCATGCGCTTGCGGTCCAGCGGCCAGCTGGTGCCGTTGAGCACCGTGGTTCCCATCGGCGAACGGTCGATGCGCACATAGGCCTCGCGGATGCGTTGCGCGTCGCGCGCCAGGCCGGCGGCCTGCCCCAGCAGATAGTGCCCGTAACTGTTGGGCTGCGCCGCCACGCCGTTGGTGTAGTTCGGCACCACGGTCGCGGCATGCTTGCCCGCCAGCTCCACCAAGGTCCTGGACGTGGCGTTCAGCTGGTCGGCCAGGTCCAGCAGCTTGTCGCGCAGGATGGCGCTACGGTAGGTGGCATGCATGTCCTGACTGGAGCGCCCGGCGTGCAGCAGCGTCACGTCCTCGCCCGCCGCCTTGATCAACAGCGGCTCGAAGGTGATGACGCTGGCCGGGCGCTTGGCTCCGGGCTGGTTGCCGTCGCTGATCACCTTGGCCACGCCGGCGGCCAGGCGCGGCGCCATGGACTTGTCCAGCAGCCCCTCGTCGGTGTTGATGACGGCGGTGGCCTTGTTGATCTCGCCCAGCCAGAAGAACGGATCGCGCGGCACGGAGGCCGCAGGCTGGACTTGCTGGGCCAACGCCTGGGCGCCAAGCGTGAAGGCAAGCGCTGCGCCCAGGGCGGAAAGTAGATGTCTCATGGCTGTCTCGTTGGGATGGCGAGCGGCCAGTGTATCGGCGGGCCGGGTAGCGGGAAATGGCGGATTTCACGGAGCCGCGCGGGATTTCCTGACGGTTTCCTTTAACATACGGCCCAAAACCACGACATCCGCCCATGCCCCGTCCGAATCTGACCAACGCCGAAACCCTGTGCCAGATTGCCAAGCTGGGCAGCTTCCGCGCCGCGGCCGAGCGGCTGCACACGTCCCAACCCGCCGTGTCGGCGCGCATGAAGGAACTGGAGCAGTCGCTGGGCTTCCCCCTGTTCGAAAAGCGCGGCCGCCGCCTGGAGCTGACGGTACCCGCGCGCCGTTTCGTCGAACGCGTGGAACCGCTGCTGCTGGCGGTGGAAGACGCCTTCACCGACGCGGAGGCCGTCAACAACGCGGCTGGCACGGTGCGCATCGGCATGGGCGAGATTTCCATGACCTGGTTTTCGCGCGTGGTGCCCGAGCTGCGCCGCGCCCTGCCGCGCGTCTCCTACGAGATCGAGTTGGACCTTGCGGTCAAGCTGCAAGAGCACCTGACCTCGGGCGCGCTGGATATCGCGATCATGGCCAATCATCTGCGTGACGACCAGTTCATCTGCGAATCGCTGGGCACGACCCGCATGTCGTGGATGGTTTCGTCCCGGCTGCTGACCGACGCGGAGGGCCAACCGCGCACCATGCAATCGTTATTGCAGACCGAGCCGCTGTGGTGCGTGTCGCGCCCGTCGGGCTTCTTCGGCCCGGCGCAGGACGAGCTGCGCGACATGGGCGCCAACCTGGACAATATCTGCAGCTGCAATCGCCTGAACAGCCTGATCGAAGTCGTCGAAGCCGGCGGCGGCATCGCGCAGCTGCCGGAAATGATGGTGGCCGAACAGGTGCGGACAGGTGCCCTGGTGCGGGTGGATCCAGCGCTGACGCCGCTTGCGCTGGAGTTCACCATCGCCATCCACCGCAACCAAGGTCAGTCCATCGTCCATCAGGTCGCCCAGGCCCTGACCCGGCTGGGCAAGGCCGCCACCGGCAAGGCCTGACGGTCCGCGGCAACCTCAGGCGTCCAGCAACGCGCGTTTCTGGACCTTGCCGCTGGCATTGCGCGGCAGCTCCGCCATGAACTGCACGTGCTCGGGAACCTTGAAGTACGCCAGCCGCTGGGCGCAATAAGCCTTGATGGCATCCGTATCCGCCTGTTGCCCCGCATGCAGCACGATGAAGGCCTTGACCGACTGGTCGCGCACCGGATCGGGTATGCCCACCACGGCCACGTCGCGCACGGCGGGATGCCCCATCAAGGCCTCTTCCACCTCGGCGGCCGAGATATTCTCGCCGGCCCGCTTGATCACTTCCTTCTTGCGGCCGAAGAAAAAGAAATTCCCCTTGGCGTCCTGGTAGCCCAGATCCCCCGTGTGCAGCCAGCCGCCTTCGAACACGGCCTGCGTCGCCGCCGGGTCGCGGTAGTAACCCAAGGTCAACGTGCGCCCCGGGCGCCCGCGCACCACGATCTCGCCCACTGCGCCCGCGGCTAGTGGCTGGTTGTCGTCATCGACCACGAACACTTCGCGGTCGGGAGTGGCGCGCCCGATCGACGGATAGGCGGACGGCGAGGCATGCGGCTGCAAGGTGATGTAGAGCATGGTCTCGGACTGCCCGTAGCCGTTGCGCAGCGGGATGCGGAAGCGCTCGATGAACGCGGCGATCTCGGCTTCCGAGATGTTGATGGCATAGCCCGCGTAACGCACCTGGTGCGCCGTGTCGAAAGGCGTGGGCGGCTGATTCAGCAAGGTACGGCACAGCATGCCGGACAGGCTGCAGATCGTGATGCGGTGCTCGATGAGCTGGCGCAGGTAGCGCGTCGCGCTGTAGCGTTCGCCGATGACCACGGTCGCGCCCGCCGTCAGGCAGGACAACACCGTTTCCTGGCAGTTCGCATGGAACAGCGGCTTGTTGTTGAACACGCGATCCGCGCGGCTCAGGCCGCTGTTGGCCGCGCCCGCCAGGCCGCACCACAGCAGGTTGGCCTGGGTCAGCATCACGCCCTTGGGCCGCGCCGAGGTGCCCGAGGTGTACAGGATCTGCGCGAGATCGTCGCCGCACTGGCGCGGCGCATGGTAGTCCGCGGACGCCCCCGTCAAGGCGCCGCCCAGGCCTTCCGGCCCCAGGCTGCCGCGCGCCACCGGCACGATGTCCGGCGCCTGTTCCATCCCGGCGCAGACTTCGCGGATCAGCGCCTCGTGCGCCGGCTCGACCAGCGCCAGCGCGGGCTGGCAGTGCTCCAGCTGATAGGCCGCTTCGGGCGCGGTCAGGTGGATGTTGCCCGCCACGATGACGGCCCCGGCCAGCATCAGGCCCATCCACAGCGGCACGTACTCCGCCGTATTGCCCATGAACACGAATACGCGGTCGCCCGGCATCACGCCACGGGCCTGCAGGCCCGCTGCGTAGCTGCGGGCCGCATCGCGCAATTGGATGAAACTCAATTGGCTGATGTCGCCATTCTGGTACTCATGCACAATCGCGATCTTATGGCCATGGCACAGCGCCTGTTCATCGAGCAAATCCGTGATCGTGCGGTTTCCTGCAGCGTCCATCCAGCCTCCGGCTTTTCTGATTTTCAATGGCACGCCGGCTCCTTGCGGGCGCGCCCATGGGTAGGAAAAGCAGTATAGGTAGCGGCTTTTGACCGCACTAGCTAAACGTTTTTATGCATATCCATCAAGGTTTTTCATGCATGCCGGCCAGGCCGAATCATTGATGGAATTTATGCGTTTCCATCAAAACGTTTGCTTAGTCGGCCGCGGCGGGAAAACCTATACTCCAGTTGAAAGACGCCACGCAGCAAAGGCGTCGGCCAGATAAAAAAGAATGCAAAACCGGAGGAGCTGCCGTGCAAGAGGCATCGATCAAGGACCAGGTTTCGGCCGAGGAATGGGCAGTGCGGGTAGACCTTGCCGCCGCCTACAACTTGGCGGTCGAAATGCGCATGACCGACCACATCTACACGCATATCTCGGCCCGCGTGCCCGGCGCCGAACCGCATTTCCTGATCAATGCCTACGGCCTGATGTTCAACGAGATCACCGCGTCCAACCTGGTCAAGGTGAACATAGACGGCGACATCCTGCTCGACCAGACCGGCCTGGGCATCAACCCTGCCGGCTTCGTCATCCATAGCGCCATCCATCGGGTCCGCCACGACGCGGCCTGCGTCATGCACACGCATACCGCCGCCGGCATCGCGGTGTCCGCGCAAGAGGCCGGTCTGCTCATGATTTCGCAGCATGCCATGCGCTTTCACGACCGCATCGGCTACCACGACTACGAGGGCGTCGCCTTGGACATGGACGAACAGCAGCGCCTGATCGCAGATCTGGGTCCGCACAGCGCGATGATCCTGCGCAATCACGGCCTGCTGGTCTGCGGCGCCAGCGTTCCTGACGCCTTCGACGCCATGTTCTACCTGGAGCGCGCCTGCCAGGCGCAGATCGCGGCCCTGGCAGGCAGCCTGCCGCTGGTTGTGCCTTCGGCCGACGTCGCCGAGAAGGTCGGCCGCCAGTTCGACCGTCTCGACCGCCCGTCCCGCCACAAGCACTGGCCTCCCCTGCTCCGGCTGCTGCAACGCATCCGGCCCGAATACCAGGAATAGCGGCAACCGCGCCGCCATCCTGGCGGCCACTTTTCGCAGAGTAGAAATGGAAGATGCTCATCAATGCCGCGTCGCGGTATATGGTGCGGGTGCGATCGGCTGTCTGCTGGCCGCGCGCCTGGCCCAGGCGGGTTGCGACGTGACCATGGTCGCCCGCGGACAGACGCTGGCCGCCCTGCGGCAGCAGGGCGTCGGCTTGACGGCTGACGGCGTCACGCGCCACTACCCGGTGCGCGCCACCGACGATCCGCGCCAGGTGCGCGGCGCGGACTACCTGATTCTTGCGGTCAAGCAACAGGCGCTGGACGATATCGCCGCGCACCTGGCGCCGATGCTGGCGCCTCAAGGCGCCGTAGTCCCGGCCGTGAACGGCATCCCCTGGTGGTATCTGCCCACGCTGGACAGCCCCCTGGAGGACACGCCGCTGCAATCGGTCGATGGCCGCGGCCTCCTCAGCCGCGCACTACCCTTGGAGCGCGTACTGGGTTCGGTGGTGTACATCGCGGCAAACGCCGCCGCTCCTGGCATCGCGGCGCAGAACGCCCGCAACAACCTCATCCTAGGCGAACCGGATGGCAGCATTTCCGCCCGGGCCGTCCGGCTCGCGGGCCTGTTGCACGCGTCGGGCCTACAGTGCGAAGTCACGCCCAGCATCCACCAGGCGGTATGGATCAAGGCGATGGGCAATGCCACCTTCAATCCCTTGAGCGTGCTGGCCAACGCCACCATGCAAGCCATGGTCCAGGATCCCCATCTCGGCAAACTGGCGCGCGCCATGCTGGGCGAGTACCTGGCGCTGGGCCAGGCGCTCGGGCTTGCGCTGCCGGTGACGGTGGAGCAACGCATGCAGGCCGCCGCCAGCGCCGGCGCCGCCAAGACTTCGATGCTGCAGGACTCGCTACAAGGCAAGCCGCTGGAAATCGACGCCCTGGTGGGCGCCATGATCGAGATCGCAGCAAAGCTGAACCTGGACATGCCCTACGCCAACATGGTCTGGGGACTGATCCAGCACCGGAACCTCAGCGCAGGCTCCGCCTGAACACCACACCTAGAAAACCACAGGAGACAACCCATGAAATGGCTATCGCACTGCCTGGCCGCAACCCTGATCTGCACGGGCGCTGCCGCCCACGCCCAGGACTATCCCAACAAGCCCATCAACATCGTGGTGCCCTTCACGCCGGGCGGCGTCACCGACGTGATGACCCGCCAGATCGCGGCCAAGCTGCAAGGCGATCTGGGCCAACCGGTGGTGGTCGTCAACAAGCCCGGCGCCGGCACCATGATCGCCTCGGCCTATGTGGCCAAGGCGCCGGCCGACGGCTACACGCTGCTGATGGCGGCGTCGTCCCTGGGCATCGCTCCCAGCCTGTACAAGAACACCGCGAACTACGACCCGGTCAAGGACTTCCAGCCCGTTTCGCTCATCGCCAGCGTGCCGCACGTGCTGGTGACGGGCAAGCAGGTGCAGGCCTCCAGCGTCAAGGAATTGATCGCCGCGCTCAAGAAGGACGGCAGGTCGGCGACCTTCGCTTCTTCCGGCAACGGCACTTCCAACCATCTGGAGGGCGAGCTGTTCGCCGCGCTGACCGGCCTGAAGATGACCCACATTCCCTACAAGGGCAGCGTTCCGGCGTTGACCTCACTGGCGGGCGGCGAAGTCGACATGCTGTTCGTGGATATCGCGGCCGCCCAGCCCTTCCTCGATAGCGGCAAGGTGCGTCCGATCGCCGTGACCACCAAGACGCGGTCCTCGGTGCTGCCCGACCTGCCCACCGTGGAGGAATCCGGCCTGCCCGGCTACGACGCCATGCCCTGGCTGGGCATCGTGGCGCCGGCCGGCACGCCGTCGGCGGTGGTCGACCGGTTGCAGGCGTCCCTGCAGAAGATAAAGGCGGCGCCCGACGTGCAGGAGCAGTTCAAGAAAATGGGCCTGGACGCGCTGTTCACCAAGCCCGCCGACTTCGGCGCCTTCATCGTCAGCGACAGCGCCAAATGGGCCGAGCTGATCAAGAAGTCCGGCGCAACCGCCGAGTAGGCCGCACCCCATACCCCACGCCATTCCTCGAAGGACCCTTACATGCATCGCGATACCCTGGCCCCGGCAAAACCGCTCGGCAACGACGTGTGGGAGGCCACGCTCAAGCGCGCGCTGGCCAGCGCCAACATCCCCACCCTGCTCATGGTGCTGGTGCACCTGACGGGCGACACGCAATGGCTGTCCGAGCGCTACCAGTGCTCGCGCATCCGCGGCCTTGAAGACAACGACCCCGGCGGCCTGCCGGACACCGTGCAGGAAGAGGTCCGCGAGGCCGCGTACTCGGCCATCCTGATGGTCCGCCGCGGCCAACCGCCCGGGTTGCCCGCGCCTGCGCATGAACAGCTGGTCGCCATGCTGCGCACCAGCATCGGGGAAGAGGTTCCTGACTCGTACGGCCCCATGATCGCCGCATGGCTGGGGCTGGATCCGGACTTCGCGCTGGAGCAACGCGATACGTTCCAGGTGCCGCCAGGCTATCGTGTCCTGGTCATCGGCGCGGGCGTGGCCGGCCTGTGCGCGGCGATCCGCCTGCAAGGCGCGGGCATTCCCTACGTCGTGATCGAGAAGAATGCCGAAGTCGGCGGCACCTGGTACGAGAACCGCTATCCCGGCGCCGGCGTGGACACACCCAACCATATCTACTCGTATTCCTTCGCCAAGCACGACTGGTCGCGCTACTTCGCCCTGCAAGGCGAAATCCAAGGCTATTTCGAAGGCGTCGCCGACAAATACGGCGTGCGCTCCAACATCCGCTTCAACACCCGCGTCGAGTCCGCCCGCTACGACGAATCCACGCTGCGCTGGAACGTGCGCACAACGGGGCAGGACGGCCAGGTCCAGGACTACGTGGCCGACATCGTCATCAGCGCGGTGGGCCTGCTCAACGTGCCCAAGCTGCCGCCCATACCAGGCCTGGACAGCTTCAAGGGTCCCTGCTTCCATACCGCCAACTGGCCGGAGGGCATCGACCTGCGCGGCAAGAACGTGGGCATCATCGGCAACGGCGCCAGCTCCATGCAGGTCGTGCCCGCGATCGCCGACCACGTCCGCTCCCTGACCGTGTTCCAGCGTTCCAGGCAATGGGCCGCGCCTTTCGAGAAGTTCCAGAAACCCGTGCCCCAAGACGTCCGCTTCCTGCTGCGCGAAGTGCCTTACTACCAGGAGTGGTATCGCCAGCGCCTGGCCTGGATCTTCAACGACCGGGTCCATGCGACCCTGCAGATCGATCCGCAATGGCCGCACCCCGAGCGCGCGATCAACCAGATCAACGACAAGCATCGCGAGCACTTCACCAGCTACATCAAGACGGAACTCGGCGAACGCCAGGATCTGCTGCCCGATGTACTGCCCGACTACCCGCCCTTCGGCAAGCGCATGCTGATGGACAATGGCTGGTTCCGCACCATGGCGCGGGACCATGTGAAGCTGGTCACCGGCGGTATCGAGCGGGTCACTGAAAACGCCGTGGTAAGCGACAACGGCAATGCGCATGAACTGGACGTGCTGGTGGTCGCGACAGGCTTCGACGCCATCAATCTGCTGTCCTCGTTCAAGCTCTACGGCCGCGGCGGACGATCGATCCGCGAGGCCTGGGACGAAAAAGGAGCCGAAGCCTTCATGGGGGTCGCCGCGCCGGGCTTTCCCAATCTGTTCATCCTGGCCGGTCCCAACACCGCCCTGGGCCATGGCGGCAGCGTCGTCGCCCTGCTGGAGACCCAGGTGCGCTATGTCTTGGGCTTGCTGCAACAGGGCATGGAGCGGGCAGGCGAACGCTTCGAGATCGAAGTGCGCAGGGACCGGCACGACGCCTACAACGCGCGCGTCCAGGCGGCCCACGACCGCATGATCTGGACCCACAAGGGCATGAGCAACTGGTATCGCAACGCGCATGGCAAAGTGGTGGCGCCCACCCCGTTCCGCAACGACGACTACTGGCACATGCTGCGCAAGACGGACATGGGCGACTACCACTACCGCCCGGCCTCCAGCGTGGGCGAGGCCGAGCCGTGCGCCGCCACCCGCGCCGAGACTGCCTGAATGCCGCACGCGCAGAAGAGGCGCTGCCTGGTACTGGGCTGCGGCGGCGTGACCGGGCTGGCCTGGGAGATCGGCATCCTTGCGGGCCTGGCGCGCCAGGACGTAGCCCTCGCCGCCGCGGACCTGTTCATCGGTTGCTCGGCGGGTTCCGTCGCCGGCGCGCAACTGGCGCTGGGCGTCCCGCCCATGCAGCTGCTGGCGATGCAACTGGGGGGAACAGGCGCCGAGCAGTACCGCCCCTACTCGCAACAAGCGGCTGACGACAAGAACCGTGAGCTGTACGGCAAGGTCGGCGCAGACCTGCGGCAGGCGCGCCAGCGCATCGGCGCCCATGCCTTGCGCAGCGCCACGCCCACGCTGACAGAACGCCGCGCCATCATCGCCGCCCGCCTGGGCACCAGCGACTGGCCCTCCCGTCCGTTGCTGGTGGTCGCGGTCGACACGGCCACGGGCGAGGGGCGCAGTTTCAGCGCCGCCGACCAGGTGGATTTCGTCGATGCCATCGCCGCCAGCTGCGCCGTGCCCGGCGCCTGGCCGGCCGTTCCCATCGGCGGCGCGGCCTACATGGACGGCGGCATCCGCTCCATGACCAATGCCGACATGGCTGCCGGCTACGGGCAAGTCGTGGTGCTGGCGCCGCTGGGTTATCGTGACGGCAATCCGGTCAGCGGCCATCTGCGGCGCGAACTGCAGACGCTGCGCGAGGCCGGCAGCCAGGTCCATGCCGTGCTGCCGGACTCGGCCAGCGAGCGGGCCATAGGCGACAACGTGCTGGACCCCGCGCGGCGCGCCGAAGCCGCCGAGGCCGGGCTGCGCCAGGCATCGGCGATCGCACAAGCCTTGAAGGAGGCGTGGCGCTGATCCTGATCCTGCCCCTGCATTCGGCGCCGGCAATGCTGCTCCCGCCCAAAAGCGGTCTGCCCATCGCCTTCAATGTGGCTGGTATAAACATACCGCGAGCAACCTAGACTTCCCGTTCAAGCCTGGCCGCACAGCCAGGCCCCACCACGAACGCGGAGTGCTACATGAACGCATCGCCGGCTGGCCTCAGACCCGCCGATTTCCTTTCCCCCACCGTCGCGGCCCTGATCTCGGTGCTGGTGAACTACGGCGGCACTTTCGTGCTGGTGTTCCAGGCGGCGGAACTGGCCAGGCTGACGCCGGCCCAGACCACTTCCTGGGTATGGGCGGTCTCCGTCGGCGTGGGCATCACGGGCGCGCTGCTGAGCTGGCGCTACAAGGCTCCAGTCATCACTGCCTGGTCCACGCCCGGCGTGGCGTTTCTGGCGACCGTGATGCCTTTCACGCCCTACGGCGAGGTCATCGGCGCCTACATCCTGTCGGCACTGGGCTTCATCGTGCTGGGCCTGTCCGGCGCATTCGAAAAACTGGTGCGCATGATTCCGGGCGGCATCGCGGCCGGCCTGCTGGCCGGCATCCTGCTGCAGTTCGGCGTCAATGCCTTCGGCGGCGCCAGCGCCGATCCACTGCTGGTGATCGTGCTGGTCATCTCCTACGCCCTGCTCAAGCGCTTTACCTCGCGTTTCGCGGTGGTCGGCATCCTGGTCATCGGCCTGGGACTGCTCATCGCACAGGGCCGCATCGACTTCTCGGCAGTCCATCTCAGCCTGGCCGCGCCGGTGTTCGAGATGCCGCGGTTCTCGTTGCAGGCCCTGCTGGGCGTCGCCCTGCCGCTCTTCATCATCACGCTGACGGGGCAATACATGCCCGGCATGCTGGTGCTGCGCAACGACGGCTACCGGACCAGCGCGAACCCCATCCTCACGGTGACGGGCCTGGGTTCGCTCATCATGGCGCCCTTCGGCGCGCACGCCTTCAACGTGGCCGCGATCACCGCCGCGATCTGCACCGGCCGGGACGCGCATGCGGATCCCGCCAAACGCTACATCGCAGGCCTGGCCTGCGGCGTGTTCTACATCCTGGTTGGCACCTTCGGCGTCACGCTGGCGACCTTGTTCATGGTGCTGCCCAAGGCGTTCATCACCACGCTGGCCGGCCTTGCCCTGCTGGGCGCCATCGGCGGCAGCCTGGCCAATGCGATGGCCGACGCCCGCACCCGGGAGACCGCGCTCATCACCTTTCTCGCCACCGCCGCCAACGTCACCTTGCTGGGCGTGGGCGGGGCGTTCTGGGGTCTGGTCGCTGGCCTGACCGCGCACCTGCTGATCCATGGCGGCCAGCGAGCGCTAGCCGCGAATCCTTGACCTCCTATCGCCACTTGCCAATCGAAACAGGAACCCCCGTGACGAACACCCACCTTCCCGACAGCCTCGCGTTGCCTGCCGTCAGCGCCTTGCCCCTGGCGCAGGCCGATCCCGGCATCTGGGGCGCCATCGACGCCGAACGGCGCCGCCAGATGCACTCGATCGAACTGATCGCTTCCGAAAACTTCGTCAGCCGCGCGGTGCTGGAAGTCCAGGGCTCCGTGCTGACGAACAAGTACGCCGAGGGCTACCCCGGCCGCCGCTATTACGGCGGCTGCGTCAACGCCGACGTGGCCGAGAAAATCGCCATCGAGCGCGCCACGCGCCTGTTCGGCGCCCGCTACGCCAACGTGCAGCCCCACTCCGGCAGCCAGGCCAACCAGGCGGTCTATCTGGCGCTGCTGGCGCCGGGCGACAAGATCCTCGGCCTGGACCTGAAGGCGGGCGGGCACCTGACCCACGGTTCCAAGGTCAACATGTCGGGGCGCTGGCTGCAGGCGCTGAGCTATGGCGTCGATCCTGTCACGCATCTTGTGGACATGGACGAGGTCGAGCGCATCGCGCGCCAGGAACGGCCCAAACTCATCATCGCCGGCGGCTCGGCCTATTCGCGCACGCTGGACTTCGCACGCTTTCGCGCCATCGCCGACGAGGTGGGCGCGATCTTCATGGCGGACATGGCGCATTTCGCCGGCCTGACCGCGGCCGGGGCATATCCGTCGCCGGTGCCGCATGCGCACATCACGACCACCACCACGCACAAGACCTTGCGCGGCCCGCGCGGCGGCATGATCCTGACCAATGACGGCGAACTCGCCCGCAAGATCGATTCGGCGGTGTTTCCAGGCCTGCAGGGCGGTCCGTTGATGCACATCATCGCCGCCAAGGCCGTGGCCCTGGGCGAAGCGCTGCAGCCCGCGTTCCACACCTATGCCCACGCCGTGGTCGAAAACGCCCGCGTCCTGTGCCGCCGGCTGGCCGAGGGCGGGCTGTCCATCGTGTCGGGCGGCACCGACTGCCATCTGGGCGTGGTCGACCTGCGGCCCTGGGGCCTGGCCGGCAACACGGCGGAGCAAGCGCTGGAACAGGTGGGCATCACCCTGAACAAGAACGCCGTGCCCAACGATGCCGCCAAGCCCGCGGTCACCTCCGGCATACGCGTGGGCAGCGCCGCCTGCACCTCGCGCGGCATGGGGGCCGCCGAATTCCAGGAAATCGGCGACATGATCCTGGCCTTGCTGGGCGGCGTGCGCGCCGGGGCCGTCGACGCCCGCACGGAAAGGGCCATCCGCGAGGGTGTGGCCGAGTTGGCCAGGCGCTTTCCGCTGCCGTACTGAAAACCTCTACGCCTTCCTCAACGCATTCGACAGCCGCAGCACCGCGGCTTCGATTTCGTAAGCCGTCAGGGAGGCGTAGCCCAGCAGCCAGCCCGGCTGCTTGTAATCGCCCGCATAGAGCCGGCTCAGCCCGGGCAGGCGCAGGCCGGCAGCCTCGGCCTGGCGGATGGTCTTTTCCTCGGACCATCCACGCTCGAGCAGGCACGGGATCTGCAACCCGCCGGGAGGCCTGACGGCCTGCACGATGCCGCCCAGGTGCTTGCCCAGGGATTCCAGCAGCACCTGCCTGCGTCCCGCATACAGCTTGCGCATGGCCCGCACATGCGAGTTGTAATGACCGTCGTCCATGAAGCGCGCCAGCGTCAGCTGCAGGATCTGCGGGGTATGCCCGTCCATGATGCTGCGCGCGCGGGCAAAGGCGTCGACCAGGCCGGGCGGCAGCGCCATGTATCCCATCCTGAGCCCCGGATACAGCGTCTTGCTGAACGTGCCCAGGTAGATGGTGCGTTGATGCATGTCCAGGCCTTGCACGCAGGCGGTGGGCAGGCCGTCGTAGTGGAATTCGCTGTCGTAATCGTCCTCGATGATCCACTTGCCGTGCTCGGCCGCCCAACCGATCAGTTCCAGCCTGCGCTCGAGCGACAGCGTCACGCCGGTGGGGTACTGGTGCGACGGCGTCACGTACACGCAGTTGGCGCCGCTGCGGTCCGCGCGCAGCAGATCCATGCGTATGCCCTGCGCGTCGACGTCGATGGGGACGATGCGCGTCTCCGCGGATTCGAAGGCCTTGCGCGCGCCGAAGTAACCGGGGTTTTCCATCAGCATGGGCTTGCCGGCGTCCGCCAGCAATTGCGCGCACAGGAACAGGGCCTGGCGGGTGCTGCTCAGCACCAGGACCTGCTCGGGCGAGACCTTGGCCCCGCGCTCCAGGTTCAGGTAGGCGGCGATGGCGCGGCGCAAGGACTCGGCGCCCTGCGGGTCGCCATGCAGCAGCACATGGCCGCGGTAGTCCTTCAGGACCTGGCGTTGCAGGCGTTCCCAGGCATCGGTGGGAAATGTACGAGTCTCCGGCAGGCCCGTGGCGAACGCCTTGATGATCTGCTGGTCCGCAACCCCGCCGCTGTCCAGGATCATGCGCCCGCGCCGGCTCAGGCCCGCCCCCGGCTGCGGCGCGCCCAGCTTGGGATCCAGCTTCGCGCGCCTGCGCGCGGCGCCGCGCAGCTCGGTGCCCACGGTCTGGGACACATAGCTGCCCGAGCCCTCGCGGCGCACGATGTAGCCGTCGCGGTGCAGCTGCACATAGGCGTTCTCGACGGTGTCGCGTGCCACGCCCAGCGACTTGGCCAGCCCGCGGGTCGCGGGCAGCCTGAGGCCCGGCCCCAGCGCGCCGTCCAGGATCAGGGCGCGCAGCGCGCGCTGGATGCGCTGATGCAGCTCCAGGCGCTGGAGTTCCGCATCGTTCATGCGCATCTTCAGCGTGTCCAGCTCGAAGGTTTTTGCCATGCGGTCTGCTCACAAGAGAAAAACTGGCCTGTCCAGGCCGGCCATTCTATCCGTAGACTCAAGCGTTCGCCACGGCCACCACGTGGCGCAACTTTGCAAGAGCCCGCGCCACGCGGGACAGGGTCAGGACACATGGCAAGGTCATACAACTTCAGCGCAGGCCCGGCCGCGCTGCCGCTGGAAGTGCTGCAGGAAGCGCACGAAGAGTTCTTCGATTTCGCAGGCACCGGCATGTCGGTAATGGAAATCAGCCACCGCTCACGCGTGTTCATCGACATCGCGCGCCAGGCAGAACTGGACCTGCGGGCCATCCTGCAGATCCCGGACCGCTACAAGGTGCTATTCCTGCAAGGCGGCGCTTCGCTGCAGTTTTCGCAGGTGCCGATGAACCTGTTGCGCGGCAAGGCCTCCGCGGATTACCTGCACACCGGGCTCTGGTCCGGCAAGGCCATCGAGGCGGCCAGGCGCTATTGCGAGGTCCGCGTCGCGGCCAGCAGCGAGGCGTCGGGTTTCGACCGCGTGCCCGCGCCCGGCGCATGGAGGCTCGACGCCAACGCGGCCTATCTGCACTACACGGAGAACGAGACGGTGCACGGCGTGCAATTTCCGAGCGCGCCGGACGTGCCCGTCCCGCTGGTGTGCGATGCCTGTTCCAGCCTGCTGTCCAAGCCCATCGACGTCTCCCGGCACGGTCTGATCTACGCCGCCGCGCAGAAGAACATGGGGCCCGCCGGCGTCACGGTCGTGGTGGTGGACGAAGCCCTGCTGGACGGCGCGCTGCCCATCACGCCAGACGTGCTGAACTACGCGCACACGGCGAGGGCGGACTCCATGCTCAACACGCCCGCCACCTTTTCCTGGTATCTGACCGGGCTTACGCTGCGCTGGATCCGCCGGACCGGCGGCATGGAACGCATCCACCAGGCCAACCAGGCCAAGGCCTGGCTGCTGTACCGCGCCATCGACGCCAGCGGCGGCTTCTATCTCAACAAGGTCCGGCCCGAGTTCCGGTCCATCAACAACGTGCCGTTCTTCCTGGCCGATTCCGCCCTGGAGCCCCTGTTTCTGCGCCAGGCCGAAGACGCCGGCCTGATGGGGTTGAAGGGGCACTCCCACACCGGCGGCATCCGGGCCAGCCTCTACAACGCGGTCGACCTGCCCGCGGCGGCCGCGCTGGCCGATTTCATGACAGACTTCCAGCGCACGCAAGGCTGAAGCCGGCGCGGCGGCCCTAAAGACAAAAGGCACGGGAAGATCAGCATGGATTTCAGGCAACTCAGGCAATTCGTCGTCCTGGCCACGGAATTGAACTATCGCAAGGCGGCCGCCCGGCTGCACATGACCCAGCCCCCGCTCAGCGTCGCCATCAAGCGGCTCGAAGCCGAGATCGGCGCGGACCTGTTCGAACGGGACCGCCTGGGCGTGCGCCTCACGGTCGCCGGCGGCGCTTTTCTGCGCGAGGCGAAGCGCCTGCTCGAAGGCGCCGATGCGGCGTTGCAGGCCGCGCGCGACGCGGCGCAGGGACGCATGGGCACGCTGCGGGTATGCGCCGTACCCAGCGCCGCATTGAACCTGTTGCCGCGCATCCTGCCCGAATTCGCACAGCGCTTTCCGCACATACGCCTGCGCCTGAGCAGCGGCAGCACCGTCGGCATCCTGGCGGGCTTGCAGCGCGGCGAACTGGACGCGGCATTCCTGGTTCCGCCCGCGTCCGGGGTGCCAGGCATCGCGATCACGGCCTTGCAGCGGGAACGGCTGGTGCTGGCCGTGCCTGCGGGCCATCGGGTGGCAGGCATGGCAAGCGCCAGGCTCTCGGACCTGGCGGATGAAACGTTGGTGGCCCTGGCGCACTCCGACAGCCCCGGATTCGCGGGAGAGATCGTCGCCGCCTGCCAGCGGGCCGGATTCCATCCACGGGTTCTGCAGGAATCGTCCCATGCCCTCATCAGCCTGCCGCTCATCGCCGCGGGCCTGGGCGTCGCCATCGTCCCGGCGGCGCTGCGCAGGATCGCCATCGACAACGTTGCCTACGTCGACCTCATGGACGTGGCGGACGCGCCATTGACCTACGCCATGGCGTTGGCGGCGCCCGCCGAGTCCATGAATCCCGCGGTTCGCTGGTTCATCGACACGGCACGCGAAGTGCTGAACGCGCAAACGGCCTGACGCCCTGCCCTTACCGCGCCGGACGGGAAAGGATTTCCGCCCACTTCTTCTGTTCGGCGAGGACCCTCTGTTCGAACGCCGCCTGCGTGCCGTCCACCGGTTCGCTGCCACGCGCGTAGATCTTGTCCTGCACCGACGGGCTCTTGGCCACCGTCGCGATGGCCGTGTTCAGGCGTGCAACCACATCGGCTGGCGTGCCTTTGGGCACGGCAATGCCCGACAACGAACCGCCTTCCACGTCCTTGCCCAGCACTTCCTTGACCGTCGCGATATCGGGCAGGTTGGCCAGGCGTCGCGACGAAGTCACCGCGTAGGGACGAATCTGCTTTGCCTCGATGAAGCCGACGGCGGTGACGGCGGAAACGGCCGTCAGATCCGTGTTGCGGCTCATCACGGCCGTCATGGACTCCGATCCGCTCTTGTAGGGCACGTGCAGCATCTTCACGCCGGTCGCCTGCTGCAGCAGCTCCAGGACCTGGTAATTGTCGGAACCCTCGCCCGCGGTGGAGAACGCGATCTTGTCGGCCTGGGCCGACGCGGCCTTGATGATTTCCGGCAGCGACGGATACGGGCTGTCCGCGCCCACCGCCAGCACCGTCGGCGTATTGGCCAGCATGGCGACGTAGGTGAAGTCCTGGTTCGGGTCGTAAGGCAGTTTCTTGTAGATCAGCGGATTGACGGCAACCATGCCATTGGTGATCACCAGCAGCGTGTAGCCGTCGGCCGGCGACTTCGCCACCGCGCCGGCGGCGATCGAACCGCCCGCGCCGCCGCGATTCTCCACCACCACCGGCTGGCCCAGCTCGCGCGTCAGCCCCTCGGCAAAAACCCGCGCCGTGGTGTCGGTCACGCCGCCGGCGCCGAACGGCACGATCAGGCGTATGGGCTGATCGGGATACGGCCCCGCCCAGGCCGCCGCGGCAGGAAGCACCACACCCAACAGAGCCGCCATGCAGCGGCGCAATCCCTTGTTCATCGAGCTATCTCCATTTTTCCGAGGATTTCAAGAAGTCGTTGTTCCAGATCCGGCGCCAACGGCGCCAGGGGCGCGCGCAGACGGCCGCTATCGAAGCCGCGCAGATGCAGGCCCGCGGCCACGGTCCGCGGCAGGCCGTGGTCCATGAGGAAGTTCAACAGATCGATCTGGCGGCCGAACCACTCGTCCGCGCCGCGCGCGTCGCCCGCCATGGCGCAGCGATACAGGTTCAGGGCGTAGGACGCGCTGACATTGGCCGACGCCGTGCACCAGCCCGCCGCGCCCTCCGCGAATCCGGTCCGCGCCATGCAGTTCAGGCCGATGTACACGGCTGTCTTCGCCGTGCAGGCTGCGCGCAGCCTGGCGATCTTGGTCGGATCCGGACTGCTTTCCTTGATCATGCTGACGTTGGGCAGCTCGGCCAGCCGGACCAGGAACTCGACGGGCAAGTCCATGCCCGTGGTGAACGGGTTGTTGTAGACCATCACCGGCGTGGAGACCGACTCGCAGACCTCGCGGTAGTAGGCGAGGATCTCTTCCTGGGTGAGCTTCCAGTAGGTGCTGGGCAATAGCTGCAAGGCGGCGGCGCCCGCGCGTTCGGCGTAGCGCGCGTGGCGCACGGTGCTGGCCGTGCTCAAGCTGGACACGCCCGCCAGCACGGGCAGCCGCCCGCGCGCCGCGCCGATGACGGTATCGATGACGGCCTCGCGCTCGTCGTCATCCAGATAGGGCAGGCAGCCGACGCTGCCCAGCGGCGCCAGCGCATGCACGCCCTCGCCGATCAGCCGCTCGACGTGCGCTTGCAGCAGCGCATGATCCACCCGACCGCGCTCATCGCAAGGCGTCAGCAGGTAGCCAATGATTCCCTTCAAGTGCATAGCTCGTTCTCCATGACGGCTTGCAGTCTAGGGAGGCCGCCCGGACCGGTCCAATACCTATTTCCTGGGCGCCTGATATCTCCCGCCCGCTCTGCCACCAGGCAAATCTTGTATCCAGTAATTCCCGCGCAAGGCCGATAGACTTTCCCGGCCAATCACCAAGGAGCAAGCCATGAGCAGCAACGACGTTCTCGATCAGGCGCAGACCCACCACATGCCCGAATACCGCAGGCCGGAGGACATGGAATGGGAAATGGGCCGGTTCAAGAACAAGACGAAGTTCCTCTTTCACACGCGGGAAGAGCGTCCCACCGAGCCCAACGCGGGCTTTCTGCGCTACGAGCCCGGCGCGGGATTCCGGCTGCACAAGCACGACTTCGCCCAGGTCTGGTACGTGATCGAAGGGGAATTCAACATGGGTGGAAAAAGGTACGGTCCCGGCACCGTGGTGTTCCATCCGGACCCGCACATCGAGGAGGCGCTCAGCACCGAGACCGGCGGCACCTTGTTCTTCGTCCAGTACCAGGGTCCAACGACCGGCGGCCGGCCGGTGTACGAAGGCCGCATGAACATCCAGGGCGAACCGCCCGCGATCACCGAACGGGACCTCGAGCACTGACACCCCGCTACTCCCCGGGCGGCAGCCACGACCGGCAGCCGTCCACGGCCGGCTTAGACCGGCCCGCATACAAAAAAATAGAACATTCCAAGGAGACAACCCTCATGCACGCCTCTATTCTGCGCGCCTGCCTGGCGTCGCTGACGCTTTCGCTTGCCGGCCTGGCCCAGGCCGCCACGGACTGGCCCGAGCGCCCCATCACGCTGGTCGTGCCTTTCGGCGCCGGCGGCATCACCGATCTCACCGCCCGCACGGTGGCCAAACAGCTGCAGGCCGAGCTCGGCAAGCCGGTAGTGGTGGAGAACAAGCCCGGCGCCGGCGGCAACATCGCCGCCGACATCGTGGCCCGGGCCAAGCCCGACGGCTACACGCTAATGGTGATCACCAACGGCATGGTCGCGGTCAATCCGCTCCTCCACAAGCAGCTGAACTACGACGCGCTCAAGGATTTCGCCTACGTCTCCATGATCGCCAATACGCCGCTGGCCCTGGTGGTGCCGGAAAGTTCGTCGATCCAGGACCTGCCTGCGCTGGTGGCGCGGGCCCGCAGCCGGCCGGACGCCGTGTCCTTTGCCAGTTCCGGACAGGGCACCTCGATACACCAGGTGTTCGCCCTGATGCAGCAGCAGACCGGCGCCACGCTTATGCACGTGCCCTACAAGAGCGGCGCGGAGGCGGCCACCGCCCTGCTTTCGGACGTGGTGGACGTGACTGCGGTCGAGACCGTGGTGGTCGGGCCGTTCATCCAGTCCGGAAAGATGCGGGCGCTGGGCGTGACCTCGGCACAGCGGGTGTCGAAGCTGGCGGACGTGCCCGCTGCCCGCGAAACCCTGGGCGGCGAATTCGATGTCGGCTCGATATCGGGACTGGTGGCGCCTGCCGCCACGCCCAGGAACATCCTCGACAAGCTGGAACGCGCCATGCAGGCGGTGGCGCGGAGCGAGGGCATGGCGCAGCTGTATGCGCAAGGCAGCCAGCCCATGCCCACGGGATCACAGGTCTTTCTGGAACGCATGCGCGAGGAACAAAAGAAGTGGCGGCTGGTATTCTCCGCGGAGCCCGGAAAATAGCCGCCGGAGAATAGCCGCACAACCGTCAAAGACTGGGGAGTCAGGCCATGGATCGCGCATATCCCGCCACGGAAGAACTGGTGCAGCATCTGGTGGAGTCGATCTCCGCGAAGATCTTCAATGGCGCCTATGCGGCCGGGCAGAAGCTGCGGCAGGAGACCCTGGCCGAAGAGTACGACGTCAGCCGCACCCCGGTGCGCGAAGCGTTCCGGCAGCTGGAGACCAAGGGCCTGATCGTGCAGCAGCCGCGCTACGGCGCCACGGTGGTGGCGCCGACCATTAAGGACATAGGCGCGAACTACTGGCTGCGCGGTGAACTGGAAGGCATGGCGGCCGAGCTTGCGGCGCGCTGGATCACCGACGCCGACCTGCAACAGCTGCAAGCCACCCACGCGGAATGCGCGCAAGCCGTCGCCGCGCTGTACACCGAGGTCAACGCAGGCGGCGCGGCCGCGCCACGCCAGGCTGCCGCGCCCATGCGGCACTGGGTCGTCAAGAACCAGGAGTTCCACGCCCTGATCTTCCGTGCCGCCGGCAATCCGTCGCTGGAGCGCATCATCAAGGACCTGCACACCGACTACACCAAGAACATCCTCAACATGACCGTGCTGGGCATGTACGAGGCCCGCATGAAGAAGAATATCGAGCATCACGCGGCCATCGTCGAGGCCTTGGCGGCGCGCGACACCGCCGCCTCGCGCGCCGCCATGCGCACGCATATCCACGAGTCCGGAGAGTTCGTGGTGGACTGGCTGCAGAAACGCCCCGAAGGCCGCAAGCCTCCCAGGTAGATCGGCCCCGATTCCCCCGAAAGCCGCGTGCTACCATGCCGGCGGAAGGGCGCAACGCAGACGCCAGGGGACACGGATCAGCCTGGCCACCCGCAAGCCGCATGGCGCCTGTCGACACGCACAGGAAGCGACACGGATTCGAGCATGAGCGAGACCAGGAACACGTCTAGATCCTCGATCGAGATCTCGGAAGAGATTCTGCGGCGGATCAGGAACGGGCAATACCTGCCCGGCGATGCCTTGAGCCAGTACGAGCTTGCGACCGAGTTCGAAACCAGCCGCACCCCCATTCGCGAGGCGTTGCGGTTTCTCGAAGCGCGCCGCGCCATCACGCTGACCAGTACCGGCCGCGCCGTCGTCACCGTGCCGTCCATCCGCGCCATCCGCGAAGCCTTCCAGATCCGCGCCGAACTCGAAGGGCTGGCCGCGCAGCTGGCGGTGGACTGGATCGACGACCAGGACCTGGAACTGCTGGCACAGCATCAGAAGCACTACGCCGACGCCCTGCGCTCGCGCGTGCGCAGCGAAAGCGGTTCCGACTGGCTGAAGTTCAACGCCAAGTTCCATAGCCTGATCACCCTGGCCAGCCACAACGAACGTCTGCACGAGCTGGTCGCCGAGTTGCAGGGCAGCATCGTTTCCAACGTGCTGGGGTTCGCCTCGAAGATGCCGCCGCGCCTGATGGAAGAAAACATCAAGCAGCACGAGGACATCATCGCGGCGCTGACCCTGCGCAATGGCCCCGCCGCTCGCGAAGCGATGGCCACGCATATTTCCCGGACGACCGAACTCGTCATCGAATGGATGGAGACGCGGCGCTAGCCAGCTTCGCCGCGTCCGCGCCGCGCTGCTGCCCATAGGGGCGCATCAGCAGCCCGCACGCCGCCGCGATCAGGCCCAGTCCCGCCAGATACAGCACGATTAGCCGCGGCGAGCCATCGCCCAGGGACAGCAGGTATGTCGCCACCAGCGGCGCGGTGCCGCCGCCTATCGCGCCGCCTATCTGCACCGCCAATGAGATGCCCGTGTAGCGGACGGCCGGCGGGAACATACTGGAGAAGAGGCTGGATTCCTGCGCATACATCGCGGCATAGACCACGCCGAACGCCACCAGCATGGCGATGTTCGTGTGGTAGGCCGTCTTCTCATTCAGCAACGAGAAGAACGTCGCGCTGAACAGCGAGATGCCGAGCGCGCCGGCGATGAATATCGCCCGCTTGCTGATCATGTCGCCCAGCAGCCCGAACAGCGGAATGGTGAACAACGCCCCGACCGCTCCCCATATGACACCCGTCAATATGGTTTCACGCGGCAGCCCCAGCGTACCCACGGCATAGGTCAATGAAAAGGTCGCCAGCGTGTAGAACCAGGTCTTTTCGGAGATGCATGCCACCAGCGCCGCCAACACGGGAACCTTGTGCTCCCTGAGCACTGTCTTCAAGGGCAGCGCGTCCTGTTTCGGCTGGGCTTGCGCCTGCTTGAATTCCGGCGATTCGCTGACCTTGGCCCGGATGTACCAACCGACCAGCAGCAGGAACACGCTTGCAAGAAATGGCAGCCGCCAGCCCCAGCTCAGCATGTCCGCCTCCGGCAACCTGGAGACCGCGCCCATGGCCAGCGACGACAGGATCAGGCCGGGCGCGACCCCGACCTGCGGCAGGCTGCCGAACAGGCCCTTCTTGCCTTCTGGCGCGTGCTCCACCGCCATCAGCACGGCGCCGCCCCACTCGCCACCTACCGCCAGGCCTTGCAGGAAGCGGAAGAAGACCAGGGCCACCGCGCCCCAGTAGCCTATCGCCTCATAGCTTGGCGTCAGGCCGATCAGGATGGTGGGCACGCCCATCAGCATCAGGCTGATCATCAGCATCGATTTGCGGCCGACGCGGTCGCCGAAATGCCCGAAGACGATACCGCCCAACGGACGCGCGATGAAACCGACCGCATAGGTACCGAATGCCGCCAGCGTCCCGCTGATGGGGTCGATCGCGGGAAAGTAGATCTTGTTGAAAATCAGCGCGGCCGCAATGCCGTAAAGAAAGAAGTCATACCACTCGATGGTGGTCCCGATCATGCTGGACAGGCCCGCGGTCACGTAGTGCTTCTTCGTGCGCGAGGACGGCTGTTGTGAGATGGCGTTCATCCCGGTCTCCCTTGTTTTCTTTTTTTGCGTCCGACTACACGGCGGTGGTCTCTTCCGCCAGGCTCTTGCGTTCGCTGACGTTGAAGCGGCCCTCGTAGATTGCGCCCTGGCGGGTATGCGGGCCGACGTACTGCACGTACAGGATCGTGCCCGCTTCTACGGTCTCCAGTTCGCTTTCGAAATGGGGATCCGGATGGAAGATCATCGAACCCTTGCCGTGAAGCTTGCCTTCGATGAGGAATTGGCCGTCCAGGATGTACCAGACCTGCGCGAAGTAATGGTTATGCAGCGGGTGCCCCGAGCCTTTTTCATACCGCACGATGCCCGCGTTCGGAATCGTCGGATCCTCCGCCGTCGGATGGAACATCATCTTCGCGAACTGGCCTTCGTAACGCAGGTTGGTCCACTCGAGGTCGTCCTCGTGGCGAGCGCGCATGCCTTGATGGTCTTCGGTCAGCGGACCGCCGCGGCCGCCCTCGTTAATGATCTGCTTGCCTGTGATGGTGTCGATGCTGCTCATGTGCTGTCCGTCCTGAAAAAGGAAAGTGATAAACACAAATGGGATCCCATTTGTATTAAACGGGATCCTATTGATCACACATCGAGGCGGCTACTGGGTTTAACCCTTAGATTCAGCAGGAAGGATCATGGCCGGACGAAACGCCGATGGCCGCAAGCTGCGGCGGGCCGGAACGGGACGCGGCGCGCCCCGGATGCCTATGCAAGGCTACGGATGTGGAGAGTCCCTGGCGCCGGAAGGCATCAGGACATGGGACAAACTCAGATCTGGTCCAGCCACTGCTCCATCGCCCTGCGCGCGCAGCGTTCGAGCTGCGGGCCGTAACGCAGTGCGTCCTCGCGAATGACGGCCGGATCGATCTGGCGCAGGCTCAGTTCGCAGGCATGGCCGATCAGCCAACGCTCGATCTGCGCGGAGTCCGCCTCCAGATGGAACTGCAGGCCCAGTATCCTGGGCCCCAGCGCAAACGCCTGGTTCGGGAAGCCCGGCGTTTCGGCCAGGCGAGACGCGCCCTCGGGTATGGCGAACTGGTCGCCATGCCAGTGCAGCACGGGCACGGACTCCACCGCGCTCAGCACGGAATCCTGCCCTTGCGGCGTCAGCGTCAACGGCGCATAGCCGATCTCCGCGCGGCCGGTGGACACCACGTCCGCCCCAAGCGCCGCCGCCATGAGTTGCGCGCCCAGGCAGATGCCCAGCGTCGGCTTGTCCTGGCGCAGGCGGTGCGCGATGGCGCGCAGCTCTTGCTCCAGGAAGGGATAGCGGCCGGTTTCATAGACGCCGATGGGGCCGCCCAGGATCACGACGAGGTCGGCATTGCCCAGGGTGGCGGCGTCAATGGCGTCGACGCCGGCTTCCAGATATCGCACGCTGTAGCCGCGCTCTGCCAGAACCGGCGCCAATATGCCCAGGTCTTCAAAGGGAACGTGGCGGATCGCCAAGGCGCTGAAGCTCATTCCAGGAACTCCTATTGCGGGCTTGGGTGACGGTCCAGGCCGCCCAGCAAGCCTTCGGGGGTTGAGACGAATACGTTTTCCGACGCCAGCAGCCGGATGCCTTGCGGCGTGCTTTCCAGCAGGCGCCGCTCGCCGTCGGCGACCTGCAGGCTGAGCTGATAGCCGTCCTTGGCCGGCAGCCGCGCCGCGATGTCGCGGCTGTCGTCCAGCGCGGATGCCGCGGTGGATTCGAAATGGCCGATCAGGCGGCCGTCACGCTTGATGATGAGTCGGTACACCGGCATGCGCGTTACTCCGGCTCGCGCGCTTGCGCGCCGTTGTCAGTGGGCCAGTAATAGGAGTCGGGCGTGTTGCGCGCGCCGAAAATGGCTTGGCCGACACGCACCACGGTGGCCCCTTCCTCGATGGCGATCTCGTAGTCGCCGGACATGCCCATGGACAGTTCATCCAGGCCTATGCCGGCGGGAGCGTCCTGGCGCAACTGGTCGCGCAGCGTGCGCAACAGGATGAAGCACTCGCGTACCCGCGCCGCTTCGGCCGAGAACAGCGCCAGGGTCATCAGGCCACGCACCCGCAGGCCCGAAAACGCAGGCAGTTCGCGCAGGAAGGCCGCGGTCTGGTCTGGCTGCAGTCCATACTTGCTGACTTCGCCCGAGGTATTGACCTGCACGAATACGTCCAGCTGGCGGCCTTCCGCCTGCAAACGGCGGTCCAGCGCTTCGGCCACCCGCAGACTATCGAGCGCCTGGAATTCGGCCGCGTACCGGGCCACGAGCTTGGCCTTGTTGGTCTGCAGATGGCCGATGACGGACCAGCGCAGGTCCGTCAGGTCCGCCATGGCTTCCCATTTCCTGGACACTTCCTGCAACTTGTTCTCGCCCAAGTAGCGGCAGCCGGCCTCGTAGGCGAGGCGGATGCGCGCCTCTTCCACCGTCTTGCTCACAGGCAGCAGCCGCACCGTCGCCGGTTCGCGCCCGGCGCGCCGCGCCGCATCGGCAATGCGCTCGTCGACCGTGGCCAGATTGCGGCGGAAGTCCTCGACCGACTGCGCCTGCGGCCAGCGGCCGTGCTGGTCATGCTGTGTCTGGGTGCCGTTGCCTTGCCCAGGGTCTTGCTCGCTCATGCCCGAACCTCGCGTAGGAGTCGCGGCAGGCGTTTTCCATTACGCTTATGCCGCTTGAAATTTTGTCATAGGTCAATATTATCACGCTGGCGCTGGCACGCGACCAGCGAGCGCTATGCGTTGGCGGCCAGCCATTCGCGCGGCGACATCCCCATGCGTTGCCGGAACGCCTTGGACAGGGACGAGGCGCTGGCGAACCCCAGCTCCGCCGCCACCAGCTTGACTGCACGGCCCGATCGCATCATGGACGCCGCCAGGCTCAGCCGCCAGTCGGTCAGGTAGGCCGCGGGGGTGGCGCCGGTGGCGTCCTTGAAGGCCGCCGCGAAGGCGCTGCGCGACATGCCCGCCATCGCCGCCATCCTGGCCAGGGACCAGTCTTCATACGGCGAGCGGTGCAACGCCACCAGCGCCCTGGCCAGGCGCGGATCCGCCAGCCCCATCATCAGGCCGCTGCTCACGCCTGCGTCCTCCGGATGGTCGAGTATCCACCTGAGCAGTTGGATCAGCACCACTTCGAACAGTCGGTCGGCCAGCAGGCGCGAGCCGCAGCGCACATGATCCGCCTCGGCGAACAGCAGGTCCAGCGCAGGCCGCAAGCCTTCGACCGCGTCCAGCGGAACCCGCACCACGGGCGGCAGCGACTGCACGATGGGATTGCGTTCGCCGCCGTCGAAATCCAGCGCGGCACAGGTGAAATCCGAACCGTCCCGCGGAGGATTCACGAACTCGTGATGCACGGCGCGCGGATAGAACAGCAGGGTCGGCTCGGCCAGGCGCAGCCGCGGCGTGGCGGTCTCTCCCGGGCGATGCCGCACTTCCATCTCGCCCCGGCGCAACACGTGCAGAAAACCGCGCCCCGGCACGGCTTCGAAGGCCTGATTGCCGCATAGCGCACCGGTATGGAACAGCGTGGCGCGCACCCGGAAACGGTCCAGCAACGCCGACAACCGGTCAACCTGGAAAGGAACGGGATCGCTCATATATTGGACGAAAAGACAATTTTCATGGATTAAACAACACCCTACGTCCAGCCATTCTACGTACGATTTCTCCAGCCCGTCCGATACCGGCGGCCTTTTTTTCTTTTCCAGGAGTTACCGACATGTCCCGAGTTCCTCTTATCGATGCCAGCAGCGCCAGCGCGGACCGCAAGGCGCTGCTCACGCAGATCCACGGCGCCTTTGGCGCAACGCCGAACATGTTCAAGGCCGTCGCGAATTCGCCGGCGGCCTTGCAGAGCATGTGGGGCGCATTCGGCGCGCTGGGTGGCGGCGTCATTCCCGCCAAGCTGGGCGAACAGATCGCTGTGGCGGTGGCCGATCGCAACGCTTGCGAATACTGCCTCGCAGCCCATACGGCCCTGGGCCGCAAGGCGGGCGCCAGCGCCGACGAGATGTCGGCCGCGCAAGCCGGCGATGCCGCCGATCCCAAGACCGCCGCGGCGCTGCGCTTCGCGCTGAAGCTGGTGGAAGCGCGCGGGCAAGTCAGCGCGGCCGACGTGCAAGCCGTGCGCGCGGCAGGCTACAGCGACCAGGAGATCGTCGAGATCCTGGCGCACGTCGCGCTCAACCTGTTCACCAACTACGTCAACGTGGCCTTTGCCGTGCCGGTGGATTTCCCGGCCGTGAAACTGCGCCGGGCCGCGTAACTCGACAACCGCGGCAGGCGGTTCCCCCTCACGCCGCCCGCCGCGCCACAGGAGCCTGCAGATGTCCCGATCCGATACCCTGGCCGACGCATTGCCCCCGCCCTTGCTGGCGGATGAATGGCTGAATGCGGACGGTCCCATCGACCTCGCCGCCCTGCGCGGCAAGGTCGTTCTGCTGCATGCGTTCCAGATGCTGTGTCCCGGGTGCCTGTCGCATGGGCTGCCGCAAGCCGAACGCGTGCACAGGCTGTTCCGCGGGCAGGATGTGGCGGTCATCGGCCTGCATACCGTGTTCGAACACCACGACGTCATGGGTCCCGCCGCGCTGCGCGCCTTCAATCACGAGTACCGGTGGAGCTTTCCCATCGGCATTGACCGCCCTGCCGCGAATGGCGCCGTTCCGATGACCATGCAAGCCTACGGGCTGCGCGGCACGCCCAGCCTGGTCTTGTTGGACCGCCGGGGACGAGTGCGCCTGCAGCACTTCGGCAGCATCGACGACCTGGCCCTGGGCGCGGCCATCGGCAGGCTGCTGGCCGAGAACGATGCCCCTGCCGTCGAGGCCGCTGCGCCAGATGATTCCGTCCGCGGGGAGTGCGACGCGGAAAGCTGCCCTGCGCCGCGTCCGCGCTAGGCGCCGCGAGTCCCGTCCGTGCCGCTACGGCTGGACCATGGCGCGCAGCGCCCGTACCAGGCATGCCGCCTGTTCCTCGGTGCCTACGGAAATTCGCAGGAACTGCTCCACACGCGGTCGCGGGAAGTGACGCACCAGTATTTTCGCGTCCTTCAGGCCAGCCGCGAGCGCCCGCGCATCGAAGCGCGGATGGCGCACGAACAGGAAATTCGCCTGCGACGGCAAGACGTCAAAGCCCAGCAGCCGCAGATGCGCGCAGAGCAAGGTGCGGGTGCCGATGATGGCCTGCCGTGTCTCCTCGAAATGGGCGCGGTCTTGAAAGGCTGCCGCGGCGCCCTTCTGGGCCAAATGGCCGAGCGGATAGGAGTTGAAGCTGTTCTTCACCCGCTCCAGCGCGGCGATCAGCGGCTCCTGTCCGATCGCGAACCCCACGCGCAGGCCGGCCAGCGCCCGGGACTTCGACAGCGTCTGGACCACCAGCAGGTTCGGATAGCGCTGCACCAGGGCAATGGCGGATTGACCGCCGAAGTCCACATAGGCCTCGTCCACCAGCAACAGCCGGCGGGGCTGGATCTCCAGCAACCGCTGCACGCGGTCCAACGGCAGGCACTCTCCCGTGGGCGCGTTCGGATTGGCGATGACCATGCCGGCAATGCCGGCATCCGCGGCGCCCAACGCCGCAAAGCCGTCCAGGTCCAGCCTCAAACCGTCGTCCACCGCGATCTGCGCGCTGCGTATGCCGAACAAGCGGCAATACACCTCATAGAAGCCGTAGGTCACATCCGCCATCAGCAAGGGCTGGACGCCGTGCTGGAAGAACGCGCAGAACGCCAGCGCCAGCACTTCGTCGGAACCGTTGCCGGCAAAGACCTGCTCCACCGGCACCCCGTGATACTGCCCGATGGCCGCACGCAGATGCCTGGCCCGCGGATCCGGATAGCGCTCCAGGCCTTCGGCGGCCGCGGCGGCAATGGCCGCTATCACGGTGGGTGACGGCGGATAGGGATTCTCGTTGGTATTGAGCTTGATCCATCCATCGCCCGGCGCCTGCTCTCCAGGCACATAGGGCGACAAGGTTTCAACGCGCGGGCTGTGTAGGGAAACCATGGTGTTGCGGCAACTGCCTCTCGGTAAGCGATCGACGGGTTTCTGAATCTCTATTTTGTCCTATGCCATACTACACTACGATTCAGGACAATAAATTTCCCCGCCGCGCCGCAAGCGCAATTTTCATGTCTACGTCTATTTCCCTGTTGTTCCAGCGCGTTGCGCCCAAGCTCTGGCTGACGCGTTGCGCCGGCCGACTGGCCTCGTGTCGCCTGCCATGGGTGGCTCAGCCGCTGATCCGCGGCTACGCCAAGTGGTATGGCATCGATCTCGGCGAGGCCCTGCCCCCCGATCCGAAGGCCTATGACAGTTTCAACGCGTTCTTCACGCGCGCCTTGCGTCCCGGCGCCCGCCAGCTGGCCGACGCGGACTGGACCAGCCCCGCGGACGGCACCGTCAGCCAGTTCGGCCGCATCAGCCTGGGGCAGCTGATCCAGGCCAAGCAGCGCCAATACAGCGCGGCCGCGCTGCTGGCCGATGCGGACCTGGCGCGCGCCTTGGGAGGCGGCTGGTTCACCACGATCTATCTGAGTCCGCGCGACTACCATCGGGTGCACATGCCCTGCGAGGGACGTCTGCTGGGCATGCGCCATGTGCCGGGAACGCTTTACTCCGTCCGGCCGGAAATCGTGCAAGGCATGGACGGCCTGCTGGCGCGCAACGAACGGCTGGTCTGCTGGTTCGAGCACCCGCTGCATGGCGTCTACGCCATGGTGCTGGTGGGCGCCGCCATCGTCGGCAGCCTCGCCACGGTCTGGCATGGCCAGGTGGCGCCGCACGGCCGGCGCATCCAGCAGTGGGACTACGGCAGTCTCGCGCCCTTGCGCTTGCCGCAAGGCGCCGAGATGGGACATTTCCAGCTGGGTTCGACCGTGGTGGTGCTGATGCCGGGCAGCGCCTGGCGTTTCCGTCCCGGCTGGGAAACGGGGCGCTCCGTCAGATTGGGGCAAGCCATGGCCGACCGGCGTTGACGCCGGCGGCGGCGGCTAGACCATGCTTTCCCGGATATCCCGCGCCAGCTTGCGGCACTGGCCGGGTTCGATCGCGGAGATGGTAATGCGCAGGCCCCTGACCGGTTCCTGAACCCCGAAGGCGTCGCCATGGCGCACCAGCCAGCCGCGATGAGCCAGGGCCAGCGCGACAGCCTGGTCGTCGGTATCCAGCGGCACCCACAGGTTCAGGCCATCGCCGTCCGCGGCGCTCGGCACGCCCTGCTCCAGCAAGGCGCCTTCCAGGGCCTTGCGGCGCTGCGCGTAATCCTTGCGGGCCTGGGCCATCTGCTTGGCAACCTCGGGCCGGCCCAACGTGACCTCGACCATGTCCTGCAGCAGGTGGCTGACCCAGCTGGTGCCGGACGCCAGCCGCAAGCGCAACTGACGCGACGTCGCGGGATCGCTCGCCACCATGGCCAGCCGCACGTCGGGGCCCAGCGTCTTGGAGAACGAGCGCACCAACGCCCAGCGCTGCGTGCCGGAGGGCAGCACCGAGTGGTATTCCTTGCCCGACAGCAAGGCGTAATGATCGTCCACGATGACCATGACGTGCGGATACTTGGCCAGCACCCGCGCCAGCGCCCTCGCCCGCTTTTCGCTCAGGCTGCAGCCCGTGGGGTTGTGGGCCCGCGGCGTCAGGATCACGGCCTGCGCGCCCTTGGCCAGAGCCGCCTCCAGCGCCGCCGCCTGCATGCCTTCGGCGTCGACCGGCACGCCCAGCGCCTGCAGGCCGGCGATGCGCAGCATGTTGATGCTGCTCAGGAAGCAGGGATTCTCGACCGCCACCTTGTCCCCAGCCACCAGGTGCGAGCTGAGCAGCCGCTCGATGGCGTCCACCGCACCGTGGGACAGGTTGATCTCGAAAGGCGCCGGGCAGTCCGGCGCGAACCAGGCGCGGGCATAGCTCTCCAGCCCGGCGTTGACGGTGGGCTCGCCATATAGCCGCGGCTGATAGGGCCGGATGGCAAGCGCGGCACTCAAGTCCGGCAGCCAGGCCGGATTGGGATTGCCGCTGGCCAGATCGGCCAGCGGCGAGTCCGACAACGCGCCTTCCTGTTCGCCAGGACCGGATTGGGCGCGGATGATGGTTCCCAAGCGGCCCTGCGTCAGGGCAATGCCTGCCGTCACCAGCCGCTTGTAGGCAGCGGCGACAGTATTGCGGTTGATATCCAGCTCGACCGCCAGATCGCGCACCGGCGGCAGCGCGTGGCCCGGCGGCAGCTGCCCCGATTGAGCCATCGCGCGCACGCAATCGAAGATCTCCGCGGCGGTCTTTCCTTGTATTTTCATAGAGTCCTAAGACAATCCCGTTTCTGGCATGGACAGCGGCCGGGCCGCGTCAAGTCATTGGGGGCCCCTGGCCGGGCCAACTCCCGGCGTAAGTTTGACACGGATTCCCGGTCCGCATAAAGCGTGCCTACCGCAAGCAATCGACGTAATAGCGCGGGTTTCCGTCCGCGTCGCGCAGTTCCACGAAGCCATGGATGTCCGTCCCAAACCCGGGGCACTCCCGGTTCAGCTCGCGCGAGAACTTCAGGTAATCGACGATGGTCCGGTTGAACACCTCGCCTGGGACCAGCAACGGTATGCCCGGAGGATAGGGCGTGATCAGGCTGGTGGTGATGCGGCCTTCCAGATGGTCGATCTCCACCCTCTCGGTGCGCCGCTGGGCGATGCTGGCGTAGGCGTCGCAGGGCTTCATCGCGGGGGTGACGTCGGTCAGGTACATGTCCGTGGTCAGCCGGGCGATATCGTGCCTGGCATAGGTCGCATGGACATGCTGGCACAGGTCCCGCAGGCCCATGCTCTCGTAGCGCGGGTACTTGCGGCAGAACTCCGGCAGGATCCGCCACATGGGCTGGTTGCGCTCGTAGTCATCCTTGAACTGCTGCAACGCGGTCAGGAGCGAACTCCAACGGCCCTTGGTGATCCCTATCGTGAACATGATGAAGAAGCTGTACAGGCCGGTCTTCTCCACGATTACGCCATGCTCGGCCAGGAACTTGGTGACGATGGATGCCGGAATGCCGCTGTCCGCGAAGTTGCCATCCAGGTCCAGCCCCGGCGTCACGATGGTGGACTTGATCGGGTCCAGCATATTGAAGCCATCGGCCAGCGCGCCGAATCCGTGCCAGGACGAATCTCCGCCGTCGGCGCGGATGATCCAGTCCTCGGGCGAGCCTATGCCCTCCGGCGCCAGCGCCTGCGGCCCCCAGACCTTGAACCACCAGTCGCCGTCGGCGAAATGCGTGCCGACTTCCTTCATTGCACGGCGGAAATCCAGCGCCTCGGCGATGCTCTCCTCCACCAGCACCGTGCCTCCCGGCGGCTCCATCATGGCCGCCGCCACGTCGCAGCTGGCGATGATGGCGTACTGGGGGCTGGTGCTGGTGTGCATCAGATAGGCTTCGTTGAAAAGGTGCCGGTCCAGCTGCCGCGTCATGGAGTCCTGCGCCAGCACGTGGCTGGCCTGGCTGATGCCGGCCAGCAGCTTGTGCGTGGATTGCGTGGAGAACACCAGCGATTCCCTGGGCCGCGCGCGCTGCTTGCCCATGCAGTGATAGGCGCCGTAGAACGGATGGAACACCGCGTGCGGCATCCATGCTTCGTCGAAATGCAAGGCATCGACATAACCATCCAGCGCCGCCTTGATCGTCTCGGTTTCGTAGATGATGCCGTCGTAGGTCGACTGCGTCAGCGCCATTACCCGCGGGCGCACCGCATCGGCGTCCAGATGCTGGAGCAGCGGATGGGCGCGGATCTTCCCGCGGATCGTCTCGACATCGAACTCGCTGCGCGGAATCGGCCCGATGATGCCGAAATGGTTGCGCGTGGGGCGCAGGAAGACGGGGATCGCGCCCGTCATGACGATGCTGTGCAGGATCGACTTGTGGCAATTGCGATCCACCAGCACCACGTCTCCCGGCGCCACCATGTGGTGCCACACGATCTTGTTGCTGGTGCTGGTGCCGTTGGTCACGAAATAGCAGTGGTCGGCATTGAAGATGCGCGCGGCGTTGCGCTCGCTCGCGCCGATGGCGCCGTTATGGTCCAGCAGCTGCCCCAGTTCCTCCACCGCATTGCAGACGTCCGCGCGCAGCATGTTCTCGCCGAAGAACTGGTGGAACATCTGGCCCACGGGACTCTTCAGGAACGCCACGCCACCGGAATGCCCCGGACAATGCCAGGAATAGGAGCCGTCCTCGGCGTAGTCCAGCAATGCCTTCAGGAAAGGCGGCTTGACGCCCTCCAGGTAGGCCCGGGCTTCGCGGATCAAGTGCCGCGCCACGAACTCCGGCGTGTCCTCGTACATATGGATCACGCCCTGCAGTTCGCGCAGGATGTCGTTCGGAATGTGCCGCGCGGTCTTGGTTTCGCCGTACACGTAGATCGGCACGTCGGCGTTGCGCCGCCGCACTTCGCTGATGAATTCCCGCAACGCCAGCAGCGCCGGCGCGGTGCCCTCGCCATGCGTGAGTTCCTCGTCGTCGATGGACAGTATGAAGGCGCTGGCGCGGCTTTGCTGCTGCGCGAACAGGCTGAGATCGCCGTAGCTGGTCGTCCCCAGCACGTCGAATCCTTCGGCCTTGATGGCCTCGGCCAATACCCGGATGCTCAGGCCGGACGTGTTTTCCGAGCGGAAGTCCTCGTCGATGATGACGATGGGAAACTGGAACTGCATTGCTGTCCTCGATCGAATCCCGGACGCCCCCATGGCGGCCCGGTAACAAGGACAGCCGCGTGACCGGCGGCCACGCGAAACAGCACTCAGTCCACGGTGGACGCTTGCAATTTATTTTGTCCTCGATCAGAATTATATATGTCTTAGGACAAAACAAATGGCGCGGTGGCAGAGTGGCGATGCAGCAGGATTGCAAATCCGCGTAGGTTGGTTCGATTCCAGCCCGCGCCTCCATTTTCCAGGCCAAGGGCGGGCGCGGCACACTAGGCCGCGTGGCCGCGCAGATGTTCCCGCAACGCGTCCGCGAAGGACAGCGCGATGACCGATGACGGCCAATGCTCGGGCCATACCAGGCTCAGGTCGAATGAGGCGCCCGGCTCCAGCGGCCGCAGCTGATCCAGTCCGCCCGGGATGCGCGCGGCAGTCAGCCGGTCGACCAGCGCGATGCCCACGCCACGCATCACCAGCTCCATTGCCACCGAAGTCCAGAACACCTGCACGCGCCGCCGCGCGTAGACCTTCTGCTGCTCCAGCAGCGCTTCCAGCCAAAAGCGGGTGTGGTCCAGGTTGTCGTAGATGATGAGGTCGCGGCCGGCCAGTTGTTCGACGCGTATGGTGTCGAACTTCTCCAGCGGATCTCCCGGAGGAATGGCGCAATACAGCTGCAGGCTGACCAACGGTTCCGCGACGATGCCCGGATGCTGCGCCCCGCAGAAGCAAACGCCCATGTCCACCTGGCGAGCCGCCACCCATTCCACGATGCGCGCCGAACTGCGCGTCTGCAAAGCCACGGAGATATTGGGGCGCTCCGCCATGAAACTGGCGAGCACGTCGGGCATGACGGTCAAGGACAGCAACGGCAAGGACGCGACGGTCAGATGCCCCTGTTTTTCGCTGCCCAGATCCTTGATGAAGTTTTCCAGTTGCGAAAGACCTGAAAAAAGCCGGTCGACCTGGCCGTAAAGCGCCCGGCCTTCAGGCGTGGGCAACAGGCGCCCGCCCTTGCGCACAAACAGCGCCACGCCCACGCGGCGTTCCAGTTGGGCGATGTACTTGCTGGCGGCCGGCTGCGAAATCAGCAGCACCTGCGCCGCCCGCGACACCGAGCCTTCCCGCATCACCGCCCTGAAGATTTCTATCTCTCGCACGTTCATGCGCCGACTATAACTATTTAGCTATAGACATGGCAATTATTGGTATTAGGAAGTTATGTGGATTGTTCCTAGGATGAGCGTTCGACTTTCATCCAGGACCCATCGTGTCGGAAAACTATGCACCCATGGAATTGCCGTTCGGCCCGGACGCCTATGCCGCGAACCTCTCGCTGCTCGCACAGGACATCCAGGCCCAGGGCCTGTCGGCGGCTATCCTGTTCGACCCCGAGAACATCTACTGGCTGACCGGCTACCGTTCCATCGGCTACTTCACTTTCCAGTGCCTGGTGGTCTCTGCCGACGGCGGCATCGCCATGGTGTCGCGCCAGGTCAACCACGCCGTGGCGACCGGCAACCGCAACATCGCGCGCTTTGTCGCCATCGATGACATCAGCGATCCGGTGGAGGTGCTGGCTAGCTATCTGAAGGACATCCTGCCCAGCGGCCGCATCGGCCTGGAAACGGCTTCCGGCTACCTCAGCGTGGCCGCCTACAAGCAGCTGCAAGCCCGTCTGGGCGTACGCCTGACCGACTGGCAAGGCCCGATGGAAGAGGCGCGCAAGATCAAGACCCCGGCGCAGCTGGGCTTCATGCGCCAGGCCGCCGGCGCGGCGGTCGCCGGCATCGACGCCGCAGTGCGGGCGATCGCCGTGGGCGCCACCGAGAACGATCTCGCCGCCGCCATGCTGCACGGCGCCACCAAGGCCGGCAGCGAGTACACCCGTGTGCCGCTGGTGGCCGTGGGCCGCGCCAGCGGCGTCTGCTTCACCACCTGGCAGCGCCGCGAACTCAAGCGGGGCGACCTGGTTTTCCTGGAGGCCGCGGCCAACATCAACCGCTACCACGCCATGATCTCGCGCAATTGCGTGGTTGGCCGCGCCACCGAGCGGCAGCGCTTCCTGGCGGGCACCGTCATCGCCGCGCTGGATGCCGCCATCGAGGCCATCCGCCCGGGCGTCACCTCCGCGCAGGTGGATCAGGCCTGCCGGGCAGTCTTCGAACGCGCCGGGATGGGGCAGTACTTCGATCACCGCACCGCTTACGGCATAGGCATCGGCTTTCCGCCCAACTGGGCCGAAGGACGCTTCCTGGCGTTGCGTCCGGGCGACCCCACCGTGCTGGAGCCCGGCATGACCTTTCACCTCGTGCCGTCCCTGTTCATGCCCGAAGGGGGCTTCATGGCCAGCGAAAGCGTGGCCGTCTCCGAGGACGGCTGCGAGGTGCTCACCCGCTATCCGCGCGAGCTGATCGAAATCGACGCCTGACAACAAAACCGGCGCGCCAACAACATACAAGGGGAATTGCCGTGTTGAAGAACTGGATGTATCCAACCATCGCGGTCATCGGGGTGCTGCTCCTGTGGCATTTCGCGATACCGCTGTTCGGCCTGCCGGCCTACCTGTTGCCGCCGCCCTTGAGCGTGCTCGAACGGCTGTGGAGCGACTCGGCGTTCCTGGGCCATCACTCCTGGGTCACGTCCGTGGAGACGCTGGGCGGCTTCCTGCTGAGCATCGCGGTCGGCATACCGCTGGGCATCCTGCTGGTGTGGTCGCGCCCGCTGGAGCGCGCCATCATGCCGCTGCTGGTGGTTTCGCAGGCGTTCCCGAAGGTGGCGGTCGCGCCGCTCATCATCATCTGGTTCGGCCTGGGCTTGTTTCCCAAGATCCTGATCGCGTTCTCGGTGGCCTTCTTCCCCATCGTGGTCAGCACCGTGGCCGGCATGCGCTCGGTGGATGCGGACCTCAACGACCTGGCCCGTTCGATGCGGGCCGGGGCCCTGCGGACTTTCCTGCGCATCCGGCTGCCGTATGCGCTGCCGCAGATTTTCTCCGGCCTGAAGGTCGCCATCGCCTTCGCCACCGTGGGCGCGGTGGTCGGTGAATGGGTGGGCGCCGAAAGCGGCCTGGGCTATGTACTGCTATCCGCCAACGCCAACCTGGACACCACGCTGCTGTTCGCCGTGCTGGTCGCGCTCATGCTCATCGGCCTGGTCTTCTACTACCTGGTCGAGTTTTCCGAACGCTTCCTGATTCCCTGGCACATCAGCGTGCGCAGCGACGCCCAGCCCTCTGTCTGACCCCGCCCTCCGGAGACACCATCATGACATTCACGACCCGACTTGGCTGGACCCTGGCCTGCCTGCTGGCCGCAGGCGCGGCCAGCGCTCAGGAGAAACTGAGCCTGCGCCTGGACTACAGCATCTACGGCACGCACGCGCCGCTGTACTACGGCCTGGACAAGGGCCTCTACAAGGCCGAAGGCATAGACCTGAGCATCGGCGAAGGCAGCGGCTCCAGCAACACCGCGAAGCTGGTGGCGCAGGGCATCGATCCCATCGGCTTCATGGACTACGGCACCATGCTCAAGGGCGTCGCCGCCGGCATGCCGCTGAAGGCCATTTTCGCCGTGCACCAGCGCTCGCCCATGGTCATCATCAGCCATGCGGACGCCCCGGTGCGCGCGCCCAAGGACCTGGAAGGCAAGGTGCTGGGCATGAGCGCGGCTGAATCGACGGCGCAGATGTTTCCGGTGCTGGCCGCCCTGAACGGCGTGGACCAGAAGAAGATCAACGTCATCGCTCCCGCCGTGGGCACCAAGACCGCCCTGTTCCTGCAACGGCGCGCGGACGCCATCACCGGCGTGACCTACTTCCACATCCCCCCGCTGGAAGCGCAGGGCGCGAAGGTGCACTACTTTGCCTATGCCGACTTCGGCGTCAACGCACTGGAAGGCGGGTTGGCAGCCAATACCAAATGGCTGGAGGCCAATCCCGACACCGCGCGCCGCTTCCTGCGGGCCACGCGCAAGGCCTATGAGGCGGCCCAGGCCGATCCGGCCGCCTCGGTCGACGCCCTGGTGCGCCAACGGCCGGAGCAGGCGCGCAACCGCGATCAGCTGGTGCGCCAGCTGCAGCTTTCGCTGCAGGCCGCCGGCACGCCCAACACCAAAGGACTGCCGTTCGGCGTCTCTGCGGAAAAGGATTGGCAGGCCATGGTCGATCAGTTCGTGCAGTCGAATCAGATCGCCAGCCCGGTCCCGACCAGCACGCTCTACACCAACGATTACAACAGGGAATAGACATGGCACACCACGCAGCCCTGGCGCTCGCCCCCGACGCGGGCGCGCCCGATACCGCGATCGACATCCGCGGCATGGTCCAGCGCTTCGGTTCCTATGTCGCGGTCGACGGCATCGACATTGCCATACCCGAAGGCCAGTTCCTGTCCGTGCTCGGCCCGTCCGGCTGCGGCAAGAGCACGCTGATGCGGGCGGTCGCCGGCCTGACGCCACCCACCGCCGGAGAGATCCGCGTGCTTGGCGAACGCGTGACCGAGCCGGGCGCGAACGTGGGGATCGTGTTCCAGCGCGCGGCGCTATTGCCGTGGCGCGACGTCGCCAGGAACATCTCGCTGCAACTGGAGATGCGCAAGCTGCCCGCGGCGCGCTACGAGTCCCGGCTGCGCGAACTGATCAAACTGAGCGGGCTGGAAGGCTTTGAGCAATGCCTGCCGCACCAGTTGTCCGGCGGAATGCAGCAGCGCGTGGCGCTATGCCGCGCGCTTATCCACAACCCCGACATCCTGCTGATGGACGAGCCCTTCGGCGCCCTGGACGCGATGACGCGCGAAGCCATGAACCTGGAGTTGCAACGGGTATGGCTGGAAAGCAAGAAGACCGTCATGTTCATTACCCACAGCATCTCGGAAGCCGTCTTCCTGTCCGACCGCGTGGTGGTGATGAGCAAACGCCCGGGCCGCGTGGCGCTGTCCGTCGACATCGACCTGCCGCGGCCGCGCGACTACACCATGGTCGGCCATCCCAACTTCGTCAAGGCGGCCACGGTCATACGCGAATGCTTCGACGCTGCGGGGATGACGGAATGAACCCCGTCCGCTACGACGCCGGCCCGTACCCCCGGGCGCGCCTGGCCTTCCTGTGCGTGGCCAACGCCGGCCTGACCGAGGGAGAAATGCACGCCATGGCGCCCGGGGGAGTGGGCCTGAGCTTCGGCCGCGTACCCATGGCAACGGCCTGCACCGTGCAAAGCCTGGCCGGCATGGAGGGCGGACTGCTCCAGGCCCTGGACAGCCTGGCGCCGGGGCGCCGCGATATCGACGTGGTCTGCTACAACTGCACGGCCGGCAGCTTCGTGATCGGCAATGACAAAGTGCGCGCCCTGCTCGCACAGGCCCGGCCGGGCGCTGCGGTGGCCACGCTGCTGGATGGCGTCACACAAGCGCTGGCCGCGGTCGGCGCGCACCGCCTTGCGATTGCCACCGCCTATGACGACACAGTCAACGAACTGGAGCGCGCTTACTTCGAAAGCATGGGCCACGAAGTCGTCTCTCTACAGGGCCTGGCCCTGCCCGATGACGAAGCCATGAACCGGGTCTCGCCCGACTATCTGTACGAATTCGCCTGCGCCGTGGACCGGCCCGATGCGGACGCCGTCTTCATCAGCTGCGGCGCGCTGCGTTCCACCGCCATCATCGAACGCCTGGAGGAGAAGCTGGGCAAGCCCGTCATCGGCAGCAATCAGGCCAGCATGTGGCATTGCCTGCGGCTGGCGGGGATCCACGACCGGATGGACGGCTACGGCCGGCTGCTCCGGGAGCATTGAAATCCGGACTAGCCATGGATGAAATCGATAGCCGCTTGATCGGCATCCTGCGGCGCGACGCGCGCACCCCGCTTTCCGTCCTGGCCAGCAAGGCAGGCGTGTCGCGCGGCACGGTCTCCAACCGCTTGCGCAAGCTGGAGGCAGACGGCGTCATCGCCGGCTACACGCTGAAGCTGCGCCCCGACTCCGATCAGGGCGGCCTGCGGGCCTGGATGGGCATAACCGTCGACGGCAACCAGACTCGCGCGGTGCTGGCCAGCCTGCTGGGTGAACCCAGCGTCGAGCAACTGCACGACACCAACGGCCGCTGGGATCTGTTGGCTGAAATACGCGCCGACTCCACGGCCGATCTGTCCAAGGTGCTGGAGCGCGTGCGCCTGATCAGGGGCATCGCGGCCACCGAAACCAGCATCCTGCTCGCCACGTACCGCTGAACACGTCGCGCTAGGCCGGCAGCGGATCGCCACGCAGCCTGATCTGCGCGACGGTTCTTTCCCCCCGCTGCTCCAGCAGGAACTCGTGCCTGTCCGGATACCTCAGCGTCAGGCGGCGGCACAGATTTCCCAGCCCGCCCCCGCCGTTGGCGAGATCGAAGGGCGCGTGCAACCGGCCCGGGTTGTCCACTTCGATGAGCAATTCCCCACCATGCAGCCGCGTGCGTATGCAGATCGGGAAATGCGCATGTTCCGAGCGCATGCCGTGCTTGATCGCGTTTTCCACCAACCCCTGCAGCGTCATGCGCGGAAGACTGATCTCCAGCGTGGCCGGATCGATCTGGCAGCGTAGTTCAAGCTGCTTTTCAAAGCGCAGCGCCTGTATGCGCACGTAGGCCTCGGCGGCCTCGATCTCCTCTTCCAGCCTGGACAGGCCGCGGCCGCGCCGGTCCAGCGAATAGCGCAGGTATTCGGCCAGGCTACGGGTCATTTCCTCCGCGATGGCAGGACGTTCGGTGATCTCGGCCACGATGGTATTGAGCGAGTTGAACAGGAAATGCGGCTCGATCTGCAGCTGCAGATGCTCGAGCTCCAGCTTCAGGGAACGCGTTTCCGCCTTCATCTTGGACAGGCGCTCGGTGCGCGCGCTCAGTTCGGCCGACACGCCGAAGTAGATCAGCGTCCAGATGGAGAGCATGCCCATGTAGTAGAGAAAACCCAGCCGGTACTGGTTGCCCGGCAGCACCCGGATCGCGCCAGGCGGGAACAGGCCGTGGATGCCGTAGGCGATCGACGCCAACAGGGCCGATGCGGTCAGGCAGAACAGCACCGCGCTGACCAGCACCAGCAAGGGCGGATCGCCCTTGCCCGAGCGGCGGCCATGCAGCACGGCCGCTGCGCTGGTCAAGACGAATGCCAGCGGCTCCAGCGCCACGGTAAGCCAGAAGGCCGCGGTGGCGTTGCCGAAAATTGCCAGCCGAATGAAGAATCCCACGATCGCAAGAAAGAGCCAGCCCAGCGTCTGCGCCCGCCAGAATCCGAGCGAGGACTCCCCGGGGCTCAAGTCCTGGCTGATGGATGTGAACTTCATGGACACGCCCTCCGGACCTGCAAAGGGTTCACTGGAAACTGCATAGGCCTTATATTTACCCGCGTGCCAGACCCGACGACTATACCCGCCACATCACGGCGCCAGGGAGGAAAATGCTGCGCGTGCTTGTCATAGACGATGAAGCCCCGGCGCGGCGCTACCTGCGCCGGCTGCTCGAAGCCTCGGCCGACGTCCATGTCGCGGGCGAAGCCGCCAACCTGGAACAGGCGCGGGCACTGATCCGCGAGCATCGTCCGGATGCCCTGTTCCTGGACATCGAACTGACTTGCGCCACCGGCTTCGACCTGCTGGACGAGCTGGAAGCCCCGCCCGCCGTCGTCTTCGTCACCGCGCACAGCGATTACGCGGCCCGCGCCTTCGACGTCCAGGCCGTCGATTATCTGTTGAAGCCCGTGCGGCCGGACCGGCTTGAACAGACGTTGACGCGGCTGCGGCCGCGCGCCAGCGGCCACCTGACATTGCGCACGCGCAACGGCACCAAGCTCATCAAGATCCATGAACTGACCATGGCGCAGGCGCAGGGCGACTATGTTCTTCTTTGCAGCGCCGCCCACGCCAACGAGTTGATGCACATCACCTTCAAGCGCCTGGCGACCCAACTGCCTTGCCCGCCCTTCTGCGCCCTGTCCCGGTCGGTCATCATGAATCTGGAACATGTCTCCCATCTTTCGCAGCTTCCCGGCGCGCAGACCGAGGTGGTGTTCAACAACGGCGTCACCCCCGTCGTGCTGGGCCGGGTCGCGTCGCAGCGCCTGCGGCGCGCGGTGGCGCGGCGCTGAAAAGGCAGCAACCGTCAATCCCGCAGTTCCTCCTGTGCAGCGACTGCGGCTCGGGTCGAAATGGATCGATTCTCGTCAGCGGCGCAAGAGAGATCACGCCTTTTTCGACGAAACGTGGAATTGGCTCGACCAAATCGCGCCACAGGCACAAGCCGCAACCGCTGCATGCGGGCGGCCCCTGTTACTGGTCAGGCGATCCGTTGATCTCCGCCAGCCGCTTGTAGAGATAGGACCGCGATATGCCCAGCGCTTCCGCGGCCTTTTTCTTGTTGCCGTGATAGCGCTGCAGATAATCCACGATGAGATCCGCCTCCATGCGGTCCTTGACTTCCTTCATGGAGCCGTCGCGCGGCGCCGCCGTGGCCACGCGCACGGTATCCAGGTGATAGGCTCCCCGCGCCTCGCCCGCCATCTCGAAATCCGCCACCCGGATCGCATCGCCATCGCAGAAAATGGCGGCGCGTTCGATGGCGTGCTGCAACTGGCGCACATTTCCCGGCCAAGGCAGGGACTGCAGAAAACGCAAGGCGGCCGGCTCGATCTCCTTGACGGGCAGGCCGTGCCGATCCGCGAACTGCTTCAGGAACGTGCCGGCCAGTACCGGAATATCCTCCAGGCGCTCGCGCAAGGAGGGCAGCCGCAAGGTAACGGCGCTGATTCGGTAAAACAGGTCCAGGCGGAAGGCGCCGCTATCCAGCATCTGATGGAAGTCGCGGTTGCTGGCCGAGATGAGGCGAAAGTTCGAGCGGTGCAGCGACTCGCCTCCAACGCGCTGGAATGTGCCGTCCTGCAAGGTCCGCAACAGCTTCACCTGCACTTCCAGCGGCATGTCGCCGATCTCGTCCAGGAACAGCGACCCGCCATTGGCCTGTTCGAACTTTCCAGGCCTGCCCTTGCGGTCCGCGCCCGTGAACGCGCCGCTCTCGTAGCCGAAGAGCTCGCTTTCGACCAGGGAAACAGGCAGCGCCGCCGCGTTGATGACCACCATGGGATCGCTGGCACGCGGGCCCAGCATATGGATGGCGTGCGCCACCACATCCTTGCCCACGCCGCTTTCGCCCAACAGCAGCACCGGCACATCCAACGGCGCGATCTTGACGATCTGCTCCTTCAGCCGCGCCACCGGTTCGCTGTCGCCGATGATCGCGTCCAGGCCGCGATTCGGCCGATCCATGCTGGATAGTTCACGCCTGTAGAAGTTCACTTCCTTGCGCAGTCGGGAAATCTCGGCGCTCATCTTCTGCAGCGCGTCCGGGCTCTTGAACATGACCTGGCCGATGGCGCCAACCACGCGGCGCTGGCGATCGAAGATGGGCGTGCGGCTCACGACGCGCGTAGTGCCGTGCATCTCCTGGGTCTGGCCGATCTCGGCCTTGCCGCTGCGCAGCACGGTGTCGAGCCGCGTGTTCTCGATGACCTCGCGTGCCGGACGGCCCACGCCTTCGCCACGCGATAACTTGAAGAACTTTTCGTGCACCGGACTCATGTAGCGCAAGGTGCCCTGAGCATCGACCACATTGATCGCGCCGTACGGATTGGTGATGAGATGCCGCAGGATATCGCCGGCGAAGTCGACGCTGGCCACGAACTTGAACAGCGGATCGGCTTCGTCGTGACGGCTGACCAGGAAACACGCCGCCTCAGGCGTGGCCACATGCAACACGCTGAGCGGCTCGTCCAGGTGCTCGAGCGCGAAGCAGGCAGGGATGGGCCGCAAGGCGCGCGCAGCCCAGCGCTTGGACAGGTCACGCAACAGTCGGGAGTCGGAACCGATCCCCGAGGCAAAGCGCACCTCGCCGCTGGCGTCCAGCACCACGACGCCGCGCATCTCGTTTTCCATGACGCCTGTGTCTCCGAGTGATTTCGTGTTCTTGGGAAAGTGTTTGCGCCGAAGACACCCGCCGCTTCCGGACATATCCATAGGCGTGGCCTGCCCAGCTGCGCTCCCTTTTTTATAAGATGGCACGAAATTTGCTTGATGTCATCCACGTGACTTCCACCATGGATGACTGATGACACCGCAAGAAAACCTGCCCTACGCGGATCCGAAAAAAAGCGGCCTGGAACTGCTGGCGCCGTTGCGCGTCCTGGATCTGACGACCTCGATTGCCGGTCCGTACGCGACGCAACTGCTCGCCGACCTGGGCGCGACCGTCCTCAAAGTGGAAAAGCCCGGCGCCGGAGACGACACGCGCGCTTGGGGCCCGCCCTTTCTGCAGGACGTCTCGCTCTGGTACCTCAGCGTCAACCGCAACAAACACAGCCTCACGCTGGACGTGTCGCAGCCAGAAGGGCGCGAAGTCCTCGATGGCTTGCTGGCGCAAAGCGACGTGCTGGTGCTGAACATGGTGCCCCGCGTGCAGCGCAAGCTGGGCCTGGACTATGACAACCTGAAAGCTGCCTACCCCGCGCTGATCCATGCTTCGCTCACCGGCTTCGGCCTGACGGGCCCGCGCAGCGACTTTCCCTGCTACGACCTGATCGCCGAAGGCTACGCGGGGATCATGGACCTGACCGGAGAGCTGGAGTCCGCGCCACAGAAAGTCGGCACGCCGGCCGCCGACCTGCTGGCTGGCCAGGACCTGGCGCTGGCGGTGCTGGCGGCCTACATCGCGCGCGGCCAGCATGGCCGCGGCACGCAGATCGACATCTCCATGCAGTCGAGCATGACGCGCTTCGTCTCTCCACGGCTGCTGCCCTATCTGGGGTCCGGCGAGCTGCCCAGGCGCTCGGGCGGCAAGGATTCGGTCATCGCCATCTACCAGGTCTTCGATACGGCCGATGATCCCTTGTCGCTGGGACTGGGCAACGACAGGATCTGGCAGCGTTTCTGGCAGGCCGTGGGAGACCCGGCCTTTGGCGCGCGTACGGAGTTTTCCAGCAATGCGCACCGCAGGACGCACCGGGAGGCCATCGTGACGCGCATCGCCGAGCTGTTGCGCGCGCAGCCGCGCGCGCACTGGCTGGCGCTGTTCGCCGAGCACAGCATTCCCGCGGGCCCCATCAACCGCCTGGACCAGGTGGCGCAAGACCCGGACCTGCTGGACAAGGGCTTGCTCTATCGCGCCAGCGCCTCCAGCGGCGCCATCCCTCAGGTGGGGCTGGGCATAGGCTTTGACGGCTCCCAGCACGTCCACCGCAAGTCCCCGCCTGCCCTGGGCGAAGACACCGACGACGTTCTGCGCGGCTGGCTGGGATACGCCGGTCCGCGCATCGACGCGCTGCGCGAGCGCGGCGTGATTTGACCCCTTCCATTCTCGATAACCCCCACAGATCAAGGACAGCACCATGGAGTTCCAGGAAATCCTGTACGAGGAGCAAGGCCCCGTCGGCATTCTGACGCTGAACCGTCCCGACGACGGCAATATGTTCACCGAAACGATGTGCCATGAAATCCGCGACTGCATCAACGCGGTGCGGCGCGAAACGCGCACCCGCGTGCTGATCATCACCGGCGCCGGCGACCGTTTCTTTTGCCTGGGCGGACGCAAGGACGGCATGCAGGACAGCCAGCTCTACGCAGGCGTGTTGCCGACGCTGGACATGTACGAAAGCATCGACCGCCTGCAGAAACCCGTGATCGCCTCGGTCAACGGCTACGCCGTGGGCGGCGGCAATGTGCTGCAGATGGTTTGCGACATCACCATCGCCTCGGACAAGGCCATGTTCCGTCAGGTAGGCCCCATGGTCGGCAGCTTCGACGCCGGTTATGGCACCTGGTATCTGGAAGACCTGGTCGGCAAGAAGCGAGCCAAGGACATCTGGTACAGCAACCCCAAGATCTCGCCGCAGGAAGCCGTGGAAATGGGCCTGATCAACCGGGTCGTGCCGGCTGCCGAACTGCGTCAGGCCACGATGGAGCACGCCCTGAAGATCGCCGACCGCGGCGCCTTCGCGCTGGCTTCGATCAAGGGCGCCTTCAATGCGCGCCATGGCGGCGTGGGCGGTCTCTCGCGCATGGCGCACGACCTGCTGCTGCGCGGCTACCTCGACACCTCGGAACATGACGAACTGGCGGCGTCGTTCGCGGAAAAGCGCGCGCCGGACGCCGGCAAGTTCGGTCATTGAGCAAGCCTGGCCGCAACGAGACGCCCAACATGAACACCCTACTCACGCTGCAGACCCCGCACGCTGCCCGCCAGTACTACCTGTCCGGCATCTGGCAGCAGGACACCCTGTACACGCTGGCGCGCCATCACGCACGCGAACGGCCCGACGCTTATGCCCTGCGCGACCCTTACCGGCGCCTGACCTGGAGCCAGCTACTCCAGCACGTCGACAGCGTGGCCGAGAGCCTGCACCGCGCCGGACTGCGGCAGGGCGACCGGGTGGCGGCCTGGCTGCCCAGCCGCGCCGAGACCGTCATTCTGTTCCTGGCCTGCTCGCGCGGCGGCTACGTCTATTGCCCTTCGCTGCACCAGAACTACACCGTGGCCGAAGTGGTCGAGCTGGCACGGCGCATGTACTGCCGCGCCCTGTTCGCCGCCATCGGCTATGGCGCCGATGCCGATCAGAAGGACATCTTCGCACTGGCCGGCGAGATACCCAGCCTCAAGCGTCTCTATGCGCTGCCCCGGCCGGACCTGCCGCTGCCTCCGGGATCCCATCCCTTTCCCGACGCCGCCGACCTGCCGCCCGTGCGAACCCCGCCGGTGCTCAACCCGGACAAGATCACCTACCTGGCGTTCACATCCGGCACCACCGGCGCTCCCAAAGGCGTCATGCACAGCGACAACACCTTGTTGGCCAACGGCCGGGCCTTGGTGCGCGACTGGCACCACGCCCAGGATACCGTCGCTCTCAGCCTCAGCCCCATGAGCCATCACATCGGCACCGTGGCGCTGGAGCAGATGCTGGTGGCCGGCATGGAGCTGGCGCTGCACGATCCGGCCGCTGGCCTGGCGCCGCTGGACTGGCTGCAAACCTGCAAGGCGACTTACGTCATGGGCGTGCCCACGCATGCCATGGATCTGCTGTCGGAGATGAAGCGCCGCGGACTGGACAGGCTGGGCGAGGTGCAGGCTTTCTACATGGCCGGTTCGCCCATCCCCCAGGAACTGGCGGAGCAATTCCTGCACATCGGCATCAAACCGCAGAACGTCTACGGCATGACCGAGAACGGCTCGCATCAGTACACACTGCCCGACGCCCCCACCGACGTCATCGTGGGCACTTGCGGACAGGCCTGCAAGGGCTACGAGATCCGCATCTGGAAACAGGAGGATCCCGACGCCGAGGCCGAGCCGGGAGAGATCGGAGAGATCGGCGGACGCGGCGGCCTCCTGATGCTGGGCTACTACAGCAACCAGGAAGCCACCGAAGCCTCGTTCAATGCCTCCGGCTGGTTCATGAGCGGTGATCTGGGCGTGCAGGACGCCGCGGGCAACGTGCGCATCGTCGGGCGCAAGAAGGACCTGATCATCCGGGGCGGACACAACATCCACCCCGCACGCATCGAGGACCTTAGCCATCGCCACCCGCAAGTGCTGCGGGCCGCCGCCTTCGCCGTTTCGAACCCAAGACTGGGCGAGATGGTGTGCCTGGCCATTGTCCCCCAGCCCGGCAGCGCGCCGCAGGCCGACGAAATCCTCCATCACCTCAACGAGGTCGGCCTGTCGAAGTACGACATGCCCGAGTACTACATCCTGCTGGACAGCTTTCCCATGACCGCCAGCGGCAAGATCCTCAAGCGCGCGCTGATGGACTGGGTCAAGGACGAAAAGATCGCGCCCATCCCCGTGCGCTGGCAAGGCGCCGCCACGAACAACAAGTGAGACACGCATGATTCAGGAATCAACCCTGCCGGGGGGCATCGCCGTGCTGACCCTGGACCGGCAGAAGGCGCTGAACGCGCTCAGCTTCGAACAACTGCTGAACCTGGGCCAGGCCGTCGAACGCGTGTCGGCGTCGGCCGCGCGCGGACTGGTCATCACGGGCGCCGGCGCCAAGGCCTTCTGCGCTGGAGCGGACATACCGGAGCTGGTGGGACGCACGCTACGCGACGAGCATGAAGGCGCCCGCCTGGGCCAGGAAGTGTTCCAACGCATCGGCCAACTGCGCATCCCCTCGGTTGCCGTGATCCACGGCTATGCCTTCGGCGGCGGCCTGGAGCTGGCGCTGGCCTGCACCTTCCGCGTCGCCACGCCCGCGGCCCGCATGGGCCTGCCCGAGGTCAAGCTGGGCCTCATTCCCGGCTACGGCGGGACGCAACGCCTGCCCCGGCTGGTGGGCGAAGGACGCGCGCTCGAACTCATCCTGTCCGGACGCACGGTGAAGGCCGATGAAGCCGAGCGCATCGGCCTGGTGAACCAGATCGCGGAGGAAGGCGAGCCCGCCGCCATCGGCGCGGCCTATCTCGCGCCGATGCTCCAGCACGGCCTGCACGCGCTCGACTTCGCCCGCCAGGCGGTTCAGCGCGGCATGCAGACCTCGCTGGAACTCGGACTGCGCATCGAGCGTGACCTTTCCACCCTGGCCTATCGCAGCGCCGACGCCGCCGAAGGCATGCAGGCCTTTCTCGAAAAACGTCCCCCCTGCTTCAAGGATGCATGACCATGCCTGAATCCACCATCGTCGTCACCGGCGCCAGCCGCGGCATCGGCGCCGAGATCGCCCTCTCTCTCGCGCGGGCCGGCTTTCAGGTCGCCTGCCTGTCGCGCTCGGGCCAGGCGCCTGAACTGGCGGACGTGCCCGAAGCGCTGCGCGCCCGCTGGCATGCCGTGGCCTGCGATGTCGGCGACGCCGCGCAGATCCAGCGTGCATTCGCCGAAGTCTCCGAACGTGCCGCAGGCCGCATCGCCGGCCTGGTGAACAACGCCGGCCAGCACACCGACGGCGCGGCCGCCACGCTGGCGCCCGAGGCGTTTGAATCCTTGATGCGCAGCAACGCCACGTCCGTGCTCATGGCCAGCCAGGCCGCCTATCCCCTGCTGCAGGCCAACGGCGGCGGCGTCATCGTCAACATGGGTTCTTTCTACGACAAACTCGGCGTCAAGAAGAACCTGTCCTACTGCGCCTCCAAGGCTGCCGTGGGCGCCATCACGCGCTGCCTGGCGGTCGAATGGGCGTCCGACGACATCCAGGTCGTCAATCTGGCGCCGGGCTACGTCATGACCAGCCTGAACCGCGAATACATGACCAGCGGACCGCTGGCCCAACATCTGCAGAAGCGCATTCCGCGCCGCAGCCCAGCCGAAGCCGCCGAAGTCGCCGACGCGGTGACCATGCTCTTCTCGCTGCGCTCGCGCTTTCTGACCGGCGAGACCATTTATCTGGACGGCGGCCAGAGCCTGATGGTCTGAGCCCCGCCCACGCAGCAAGGAGCAATCAATGAACGTACTGCAACGCCTGGACGCCTCCATGCCCTGGAGCCCCGAAGAAGCCATGCTGCTCGACTCGGTGCGGCAACTGGCGCGCGAGCGCATCGCGCCCAGGGCCGCCGAGCTGGACCGCAGCGGCGCCTTCCCCCACGACAACGTGGCCGACATCAACGCCTTGGGGTTGAACGCCATGTTCATTCCCGAAGCCTATGGCGGCTCGCCCCTGTCCTATTCCTGCTATCTGGCCTGCGTGCGCGAAATCTCCGCGGCCTGCGCCTCCACCGGCATCGTCTGGGCCACCAACTTCCACGCCATCAAGCCATTGATCGAATTCGGCAACGAGGAACAGAAGCAGCGCCTCTTGCCGCGCATCGCCGACGGCGGGCTGGCGGCCCTGGTCATCACCGAGCCCTCGGCCGGCTCCGACGCCACGGGCATGCGCACCCGCTTCGAGGCACAGGGCGACGAGATCGTCATCAACGGCCAGAAGACCTTCATCACCAACGGCGATGTCGCCGACGTCTACCTGCTGTTCGGCAAGTGGGCCGGCATCGACGATGCCAAGCAGGCGATCAGCGCGGTCATCGTCGAGAAGGGCGCGCCGGGCCTGACGGTAGTCGGCACCGAGGACAAGATGGGCACCCGCGCCTCCAGCACCGCCACGCTGTCTTTCGAGAACTGCCGCATCCCTCGCGCCAACCTGCTATGCGAGCCAGGCGACGGCCTGCGCATCCTGCTGACCTCGCTGAACCGCTCGCGGCCCAGCGTGGCAGCGCATGCGCTGGGCATCGCGCGCGCCGCCTTCGAGGACGCCATCGCCTACATCAACGAGCGGCGCCAGTTCAAACGCCGCGTGCTGGAGTTCCAGGGCATCCAGTTCCTGGTCGCCGACCTGGCGGCCGAGCTGGCGACCTGCGAGGCCTGGCTCTGGCGCGTCGCGGGCATGGTCGACAACCGCGCCGACGACATAGGCATGGAGGCGTCGATCCTGAAGCTCAAGGCCACCGACCTGGCCATGCGCATGAGCACCGAGGCCGTGCAACTGCTGGGCGGCTACGGCTACTGCAAGGACTATCGCGTCGAGCGCCTGATGCGCGACGCCAAGATCACCCAGATCTGGGAAGGCACCAACCAGATCCACCGCCAACTCATCGGCCGCAGCTTTCTGACCAAGGAGTAGTCCATGAACACCATCAAGACTGTAGGCGTCGTCGGATGCGGCACCATGGGAACGGGCATCGCGATCGTCGTGGCCCGCGCCGGCTACAAGCTGCGCGCCTACGACACCCGGGCCGAACTCGCCGAACAGGGGCGCCGGCAGGCTGCCGCCTTTCTGCGCAAGTCGGTGGAACGCGGCAAGCTGGCGGCCGGCCAGGACGAGGCCATTTTGGCCAACTGGCATGCCAGCGACGACATCGAATCGCTGGCTGACTGCGACATCATCATCGAGGCTGTGTTCGAGGATATCCAGGTCAAGCACGAACTGTTCCGCAAGCTGGACCAGATCTGCGCGCCCCACACGCTGTTCGCCTCCAATACCTCCACTCTGTCGATCACCGAGATCGCCGGCGGCAGCGGCCGCGACACCAAAGTCGTGGGCATGCATTTCTGCCTGCCCGCGCAGCTGATGAAACTGGTGGAGGTCTCGCCAGGCCTGAACACCTCGCGCGAAGCGCTGGAGCAGGCATGGGCATTCTGCGAGGCGCTGGGCCAACAGCCCGTGCTCACGCGCGACACGCCGGGATTCATCCTCAACTACTTCCTCGTGCCCTGGCACAACGACGTCATCAACATGGTGGACCAAGGGGTCGCGGAACCGGCCGACATAGACCTGGCGGTCAAGACTGCCCTGGGCTATCCGCTGGGACCGCTGACCTTGCTGGACATGGTCGGCATGGACACCCAAAAGCTCTTGTGCGAGGCGCTGCACGGCAGCACCAACGAACCGCGCGCGGCCTGCCCCCCTCTGGTCAAACGCATGATCGGCGCTGGACGCCTGGGCCGCAAGAGCGGCGCCGGCTTCCATCGCTACGACAACGACAAGATCTTCGGAGCATGACAACCATGGCCTATCGCATCATCGACACCGGGGAAAGCGCGTCCTTCCCCCGAACCCACGAGTTCCTGGCGCAAGCCCACGCCAGCGGCGAGGGACGGGTCTACCTCGGCGCCCAGGCCGGCCAGCGCTACCGGCAAGAGCAGGCAGAAAGCCAGCAGGCGCCCTTCGTCGCCATCGAACTGGACCTGGAATGCCTGGGCGTGCATACGGGCGACGACGATGACGGCCACGCCCGCAACGTGGTCGGGTTCGCACGCTTCCGCCTGGGCGACGACGCACCGACCCCGCTCATTGAACTGGTGCGCAAACCCTACACGCGCCCGGAGGCGCTACAGGCCGCACGTGAAGCCTTCGCGGCGGCCGGCCTGGAAGTCGCCGTCTGCAACGACTTCCCCGGCCGCATCCTGAACCGCCTGCTGCGGCCTTACTACAACGCGGCGCTGCGGCGCCTGGACGAGGGCCTGGCCAGCGCCGATGACATGGACACTACCCTGCGCCTGGGCCTGGGCTATCCCGAAGGCCCCATCGCCCTGCTTGGCCGCACCGGCTTGCACCACCACTACCGGGTAAGCCAGGCCTTGTACGAAATGCTGGGCCAGGAAGCCTACGCCCCCGCGCGGCGCGCGCGCGTGGCGTGGCAGCGCCACCTCCAGGAGAGCGGCAATGCAAGCGCTTAGCGACATCACGGTGCTGGACTTCAGCACCCTGTTGCCCGGCCCCCTGTGCACACTGCTGCTGGCCGAGGCCGGCGCGCGCGTCATCAAGATCGAACGGCCGGCCGGCGGCGACGAGATGCGCGGCTACCTGCCCCGTTTCGGCGAGGACAGCGTCAACTTCACCTTGCTCAACCGCGGCAAGACCTCGGTGGCGGTAGACCTGAAGAATGAAGACGAGCGCGCGCGCCTGCGCCAGCTCATCGAACAGGCCGACGTACTCATCGAGCAATTCCGCCCTGGCGTGATGCAACGCCTGGGCCTGGATTACGAAAGCGTGGCGCGCATCAACCCGCGCCTGGTGTATTGCTCCATCACCGGCTATGGACAGGAAGGCGCCAGGGCCGGCATGGCCGGCCACGACCTGAACTACCAGGCGCTGACCGGCATGCTGTCGCTGACGGGGGATGCACAAGGACGGCCTCTGGTGCCGCCGACGCTGACCGCGGATCTTGCCGGCGGCGCCTACCCCGCCTTCATGAACATCCTCCTGGCCCTGCGCCAGCGCGACCGCGACGGCAAGGGACGCCACCTCGATGTAGCCATGGCGGACAACCTTTTCACGCTTATGTATTGGGGGCTGGGCAACGGCTGGAGCCAGGGAACGTGGCCTCAGCCTGCCAGCGACAAGGTCACGGGCGGCAGCTGCCGCTACCAGGTGTACGAGACCGCGGACGGACGCCACCTGGCGGTGGCGCCGCTGGAGGACAAGTTCTGGCGCGCCTTCGTCGAGGTCGTCGGATTGCCGGAGCTGGCCGATGCGGCCGACGACGACGCCGGCGTGCGCCAGCGCGTCGCGGCCGTCCTGATCCAGCGCAGCGCCGAAGCATGGATGCAGGCGTTCGGCGACGGCGATACCTGCGTCAGCCTGGTCGCCAGCCTGCGCGAGGCGGCCGAGGACCCGCACTTCATTGCGCGCGGCCTGTTCTCGCGCGAAGTCGCCGACGGCGCGGGCCGGACCATGCCCGCCTTGCCGGTTCCCATCGATCCCGGCCTGCGCGTCCCAGCGTCGCGGACCCAGGCTCCAGGCCTGGGAGAGCACACGGCGCGCATCTTGGCTGCGCAGGAGGCGACAGAATGAAAGCCCTGTTGGTCAGGAATTTCGCGCCCGCCGGCGACCACCTTGTCGAAGCCGTCGCCGACCCCGTGCCTGGCGCCGACGAGGTGTTGATCCAGGTCGCCGCGGCCGGCGTGAACTATCCGGACACGCTGGTGGTCTCTGGCAAGTATCAGATCCTGCCGGCCTTGCCGTTCGTGCCGGGCAAGGACGCCAGCGGCACCGTGCTGCGCACCGGACCGGGCGTGACCGGTTTCAAGCCCGGCGATCGCGTGGTGGCGCACATGGAACACGGCGCCTACGCCAGCCAGGCCGTCGCCCGAGCCGCCCACTGCCACCTGCTGCCTGACGGCGTCAGCCACGAAGACGCCGCCGCGATGGGGTTGGTATTCCAGACCGCCTATCTGGCGCTGCTGGAACGCGGCGGCTTCAGGGCCGGCGAAACCGTGCTGGTCAACGGCGCGGCCGGCGGCGTCGGCGGCGCGGCGGTGCAGCTGGTCAAGGCGCTGGGGGGCATCGCCCTGGCCGGCGTCAACACGCCGCAACAGGCGCAGGCGGCCCGCGAGATGGGCGCTGACCACGTGATCGATCTGTCGGCGGAAAACCTGCGCGACAGCCTGCGCGATCAGGTCTGGGCGGCAACCGATGGCCGCGGCGCCGACATCGTGCTCGATCCCCTGGGCGATGAAGTCTTCGCGGCTTCGCTGCGCGCCCTGGCCTGGTGCGGCAGGCTGGTGGTGATCGGCTTCGCGGCAGGCCAGATCCCGACGCTGAAGGCGAACTATCTGCTGCTCAAGAACATCAGCGTCATCGGCCTGCAATGGAGCGATTACCGCGACCGCCAGCCCGAGAAGATCGCGCGGGCGCAGGCGCGGCTGCTGCGCATGCGCGAACAAGGATTGATCCGCCCCCGGCTGGCCGCCAGCCTGCCGCTGGAAGAGGTGGCCATCGCCCTGCAGGCTCTGGAGCAAGGCCGCGCCACCGGCAAGTACGTCGTCCATATGGAATCCCCCGGGCATCGCCCAACCTGAGAAGGCAGGACATATCCCATGAAACAGAAAACCGTAGTCATGGCCGCGCTGCTAGGCGGTTCGCTGTACGCATTCCCTGGCCATGCACAGGGCGTCGCTCCATTTCGCCTTGGCGCCATCGTCGACATGACCGGCGTGTATTCGGCGCACGGCGGCCCCGGCATGGTCACGGCGGTCAAGATGGCAGCCGAGGACTTCGGCGGCAAGGTGCTGGACCGTCCCATCGAAGTCCTGTCCGCGGACTACCAGAACAAGGTCGACATCGCAGCCACGCGCGCGCGCCAGTGGTACGACCGCGACGGCGTCAGCGCCATCATCGAATCCACCGACTCCGCATCGGCCCTGGCCCTGCAAACCCTGGGCAAGGAAAAGAAGCGCATCACGCTGTTCGCCGGCTCGGCCTCGTCCAACCTGACCAACGCGGCGTGCTCGCCCTATGGCGTGCACTATGTCTACGACACCTACGTCCTGGCCAACGGCACGGGCCGCGCAGTGACCCGCGCCGGCGGCGACAGCTGGTTCTTCATCACCGCGGACTATGCCTTCGGCCATTCGCTGGAGCGCGATACCAGCAATGTCATCAAGGCGAACGGCGGCAAGATCCTGGGCAATGTGCGCGCGCCGCTCTCCAGCCCCGATTTCGCTTCCTATCTGCTGCAGGCCCAGGCCAGCAAGGCCAAGGTGATCGGCCTGGCCAACGCCGGCACGGACACCCAGAACGCCGTGCGCCAGGCCTCGGAATTCGGCATCACGCAAAGCGGCCAGAAACTGGCCACCCTGCTGGTCTTCCTGCATGACATCAAGGGTCTGGGCCTGCAGGCCGCGCAAGGCTTGCAGTTCACCACCGGCTTCTACTGGGACCGCAACGCGGAAACCCGCGCCTGGTCGCAGCGCTATTTCGAACGCCAGAAATCCATGCCGTCCATGGTGCAGGCCGGCGCCTACTCGGCCACCCTGCACTACCTGCAGGCCGTGCAGGCCGCCGGCACCGACGATGCCGATGCCGTGGCAGCCAAGATGAAGGAGATGCCGATCAATGATTTCTACGCCAAGAACGGCCGCATCCGCGCCGATGGCCGGATGGTCTACGACATGTACCTGGCGCAGGTGAAGACGCCGGCGGAGTCCAAGGGCGAGTGGGACCTGCTGAAGATCCTGGACACCATTCCGGGAGACGAGGCCTACCGTCCCTTGTCGCAAAGCGAGTGCCCGCTGGTCAAACCAGCGGGCTGAACAAGCAGCGGGCGGCAGCCATCCGGCCCGCCGCCCGCTGCCCGCCTGCTCAAGCCGCCACGTACTTGAGCCAGCGGCCGCCATCCACCACCATGTTCTCGCCGGTGATGTAGGCGCCCAGGTCCGACGCCAGATAGACGGCGGCATTGGCGATATCGGACTTATTGCCGAACCGGCCCAGGGCTGTCTTCTTGCGCTCCAGTTCTTCGCGGCCGGTCTCCTGATACAGGCGGCGCACCCCTTCCGTGTCGCCGATGGGCCCAGGCGAAATCGTGTTGACGCGGATGTTGTCGCCGCCCCACTCCACCGCCAGTGCGCGCGACAAGGAAATGATCCCGGCCTTGGCCGCGCCGGCGTGCGCGGCGCCCGGCCAGCCGCTCAGGCCGAGCATGGTGGCGATGCTGATGATGCAACCGCCGTCGCGGGCAGCCTTCAGATGCTTGTAGGCGGCGTGACAGCCATAGAACGTGCCATTCAGATCGATGTCTATGACCGTCTTCCAGCCATTGGGCGAGAGTTCGGCGGTCGGGCAATGGAAGTTCCCGGCGGCGTTGTTCACCAGGATGTCCAGTGCGCCGTAGCGCTCGACCGCGGTTTCTACGGCGCCCTGGATCTGCTCGTAGACTCTGACGTCGGTTTGCACGGCCAGGATCTCCAAGCCCTGCGCCGCCAGCGACGCCACGGCGCCGTCCAGCCGTTCCTGGTTGCGGCTCGCCACCACCACCTTGGCGCCCAGGCGCGCATAAGCCGTGGCGATCTCCAGCCCTATCCCGCCCCCGCCTCCCGTTATCAACGCCACCTTTCCTTTCAGCACATCTGCAGCAAACATCGCTTTCTCCTGTTTCACTTGTATTCCCGGCGCGAACGGCCTAGTTGATCTTGATTCCCGATTCCTCGATGAGCTTCTTCCACTTGGGACGCTCCGACTCCATGAAGGCGGCGAATTCTTCTGGAGTGGTGCTTTTCGGTATGCCGCTCATCCCCTCGACCCGCACACGGAAATCCGGCGAAGCCACGACCCGGGCGATGGTCTGGCTCAACTTGTTGACGATGGGTTTGGGCGTACCCGCGGGGACCACCACGCCGTACCAGGCGGTCAGGTCGTAGCCGGGCAAGCCGGATTCGGCCACCGTCGGCATGTCCGGCATGGACGGGACCCGGTCCAGGGACGTCACCGCCAATCCCCTGAGCATGCCGCCGTCGACGAAGCGCTTGGCGGCAAAGATGCTGCCGAACACAATGGGCACCTGTCCGCCGACGACGTCCGGCATCGAAGCGCCATCCCCCTTGTAGGGAATGTGCGTCATCTGCACGCCCGCCATGGACTTCATCAGTTCGCCCGCAAAGTGGGTGCTGGTGCCGTCCCCGCCCGATGCGAAGCTGTACTTGTCTGGGTTCGCCTTCAGCAGCGCGATCAGCTCCTTGATGGTCTTTGCCGGCACGCTGGGATGCACGGCGACCATATTGGGCAGATAGGCCACGAAGGAGACAGGATCCAGGTCCTTCTTCGGATCGAAGCCCAGGTTCTTGAACATCAGCTGATTGGCCACCAGCGGACCGTTGGTGACCAGCAGCACCGCGTAGCCGTCGGGGGCCATGCGCGCAAACTGGGCCGTGCCTACGTTCCCGCCCACGCCTGGCTTGTTTTCCACGATCACTTTCTGGCCTAGCTGTTCCGTCATCGCCTCGGCCAGGCTGCGCGCCAGCGTGTCGGTCGGCCCCCCCGCCGCGAACGGCACGATCATCCTGATCGGCTTGCTCGGATATTCGGCGGCCCAAGCGCTGGTCGCGGTAAGCGCTGCCAACGTTATCGCGGCCACTCGGGTGGCCATCTTATTGATTGCATGGTTCATGTCTGCTCCTGACTTCCTGGTTGAAAATCCACGTCTGCATCCTTCATGGGCAAACGCAAATTCCATGCCAGGCCCGGTCTCGCAGCGCACCCTCCGACAACGCAGCACTGCGGCCGCCAGCCCGCCGCCAGCCCCTGCCTCCTGGGTGAACACATATGCGTACCATGAGGACACTCGCGGCGCGGCAGGACAAGCATCCGCGGCGCTCACCCTCGTGGTACGGGTTTTGCTTCATACCCAAACACATCCGGGAAAGCCCGGACACGCCAGACTTGCTCAGGAGCCCCACCCCATGCCCGCCTCGCCCGATAAGCCCTACGCCGGATTGCACGTCCTGGATCTCAGCCAGGGAGTCGCCGGACCTTACTGCGCCATGCTCCTGTTGGAGCAAGGCGCCGAGGTCATCAAAGCGGAATCGCCTGCCGGCGACTGGAGCCGCGCCATTGGCCATCAGACCGAAGGCATGAGCGCGCTTGCCATTGCCTACAACCTGGGCAAGCGTTCGATCTGCGTCGACGCCCAGACCGAGGCCGGCCGCGGCCTCTTGCGCCAGCTTGCGTTGCGGGCCGACGTCGTCATAGAGAGCTTCCGCCCTGGCGTCATGGAGCGCCTGGGCCTGTCATACGCCGAACTCTCGAAAGCCAGGCCCGATCAGGTGTATGTCTCGGTGTCCGCCTTCGGTCCGGACGGCCCCTATGCCGAACGGCCGGGATCGGATTCGACGCTGCAGGCCATGAGCGGCATGATGGTGGTCAACCGGGACGCGCGCGGCGCGCCGCGCAAGGTCGGCATCCTGCTGATCGACGTGGCGACGGGCATCTATGCGGCGCAGGCCACGGGCGCCGCGCTATACCGCCGCGCCGCGCGGGGCCAGGGCTCAAGGGTGCAGGTCTCCCTGCTGGAAGCCGCGGCCGCGGTGCAAAGCGGCGCGATCATCGACGAAGCCCTCAATGGCGGACGCGCCGTGCAGGCGCTGAGCGTGCCGGCTGGCACCTTCGAGACCGAGGACGGGCATGTCAACGTCACCTCGCTGCACGACCGGATGTTCGCCGGCCTGTGCCAGGCCATAGGACAGGACGACTGGCTCGCCGACCCGCGGCTGAGCACGGCGACCGGACGTCACGCCCACGGCGAGGAGATCAATTCAACGCTGATACGGATCTTCCGCGCCAAGCCGACGGCGCATTGGGTCGAGTGCCTGAACCGGCATGGCGTGGTCTGCGGGAAAGTCTCCGACTACGCCGGCTTCCTGGCCGACGCACAGGTTGAACAACAGCGGATATTCGCGATGAGCGAGCAAGGCGGCCCATGCCGCGTGCCGATCGCCCGGCTGCCGGGCACGGAGGCACCCGGCAGCCAGGAAAAGCGCTCGCCGCGCCGCGGCGAGCACACCCGGCAAATCCTGGACGAACTCGGTTTGGATGCCGCGCGGCAGCAGGAGCTGTTCAACGCCGGGGTTGTGCAGTCCTGACACCCCGGGGCTGGGACTCAGCTCTCCTTGCCGCCTTCCATCAGGCGCAGCTGCTTATACAGATAGGAGCGGGAAATTCCCAGCTCCTCGGCGACCCGCTTCTTGTTGCCGCCGGTGCGCTCCATGGCGTCCGCGATCAGCTCCATCTCGACGCGCTGCTTCGCTTCCCACATGTCGAAGCGGCCCGAGCCCGCGGTGGCCTGCAAGGGGCGGTACTCCTTCTCGGCCCCGATGCCACCCGGATGCTCCAGACCGCCGAAGCTCTCCAGCGTCAGGCGGCTGCCGTCGCTGAATATCGCCGCCCGCTCCACCGCGTGCTGCAGCTGACGCACATTGCCCGGCCAGCTGCGCGATTGCAGGTACTGGATGACATGGTCGTCGATGGACTTCTTGGCCACGCCTTGGCGCTTGGCAAAGGCGGTCAGGAAGGTATCGGCCAGCTCGGGAATATCCTCGGGCCGGTCCCGTAGCGAGGGCAGGTAGAGCGTCACGGCGCTGATGCGGTAGAACAGGTCCAGGCGGAACGTATTGTCCGCAACCATCTTCTGGAAGTCCCGATGGCTGGCCGAGATCAGGCGGAAATCCGAGTGCAGCAGGCGTTCGCCGCCCACGCGCTGGAACGTGCCGTCCTGCAATACGCGCAGCAATTTCACCTGCATTTCCATCGGCATATCGCCGATCTCATCGAGGAACAGGCTGCTGGTATCGGAAAGCTCGAACTTGCCCTTGCGGCCGCGCTTGTCGGCGCCGGTGAACGCGCCGCCTTCATAGCCGAACAGCTCGCTTTCCACCAGGCTGATGGGCATCGCGGCCGCATTGATCAGGGTCAGCGGCTTGTCGCCACGCGGGCTGAGCATGTGCAGCGCGTGCGCCACCAGCTCCTTGCCCGTCCCGCTTTCCCCCACCAGCAACACCGGCACGTCCAGCGGCGCGACCCGCAGAATATCTTCCTTGAGCTGCCGGATGGCCTTGCTGCTGCCCACGATCTGGTCCAGCCCGTAGGAACGGTTGCGTATGCCGGAGAGTTCACGCTTATAGAAATCGCGCTCCTGCCGCACGCGGGCGAGTTCGTTGGAAATGTCCTGGATCGCTTGCGGAATCGCCTGCGGACCCTTGAACATGACCTGGCCGATCGCCGCCACCAGCTTCTTGTCGCGGTCGAAGATCGGGATGCGCGAAACGATACGGGTAACGCCCTTGGCCTCATGAGCCTCGCCGATCTGCGGCTTGCCCGTAACGACCACTTCCTGCAAACGAGTGTTCTCGATCACATCGCTGACCGGCCGGCCGATCGCGTCGCCGCGCTTCAAGCCGATCGAACGTTCGTGGATCGGGCTCATGTAGAGCAGATTGCCCGCCGCGTCGACGACGTTCATGGCCTCATAGGGATTGGTGATGAAGTAACGGAAGATATCCGCGGCGCAATCGACGCTGGAGATGAACTCCGTCAGCTCATCCCCGCCCGCGGAGAAGATCAGGAAACACACGCCTTGCTCGCAAACCAGCGCAGCGACACTGTGAGCGGGCTCGATGCCGGGCAGGGCGAACAGGCGTTTGACCGGGGTGCTGGAACGATCGGCCCACAGGCGTGAGAGCATCCGCGCAATCACTTCCTCCGTACCCAAACCCGAAGAAAATTTAATCTGGGCGCCCTCGTCCAGGACAAGTATCCCTTCGGTGTCTCTTACCATATCCTCTCGCTCTGCATCTGCCTTCCGTGTCTTTCGTGGCGGCATGTTGGTGGCGACGAGTGTACTCCACGGCTGCAGCGCCGCAGGCCGCGCCAGCGCTACATCTTACGGCCGATGCCCCGCCACGCAAGGCGCTCCGCCGCCCCTGCGGCGCCGTGGTCCGCAATGGCATGGAAATTGCTTGAAAGAAACCCATCAGGAATGTATTTGATGCCATGCAGCAGAAGCCTGTCCCTCAATCGGGGCTGCGGGCGCACCAGCCGATTTCTGTGTAACGAAAAAACCAACGAACCATCAAGAAGCGTAGAGGAGTGTCATGCCTGGTCCTTTGTCTCAAATCAAGATCGTCGACCTGACGTCAGTGGTAATGGGGCCTTATGCCACCCAGATCTTCGGCGACATGGGCGCGGACGTCATCAAGGTGGAAAGTCCCGACGGCGACATCATGCGCCACATGGGCGCGGGCCGTAGCCGGGCGATGGGACCGATACACCTGTCGGTCAACCGGAACAAGAAAAGCCTGATGCTGGACCTGCGCACCCCCGAAGCGCGCGCAGCGCTGTTGCGCGTGGTGGCGACGGCCGATGTCTTCGTCCATGCCATGCGCCCGGCGGCCATCGAACGGCTAGGCCTGGGTTATGCGCAGATCAAGGAGATCAACCCCGGCATCGTCTACTGTGGCGCCTATGGCTTTGGCGAAGGCGGTCCCTATGCCGACGATCCGGCCTACGACGACATGATCCAGGGCGTGTCCGGCCTGTGCTCCGTCAATGCCCATCTGGCGGGAGAACCGCGTTTCACGCCCACCATCATCGGCGACAAGGTCGCCGGCCTGACCATCGCCTACAGCATTCTGGCCGCGCTGTTCCACAAGCTGCGCACCGGCGAAGGGCAAAGCATCGAAGTGCCGATGTTCGAGTCTCTGGCCTCGTTCATGCTGATAGAGCATCAATGGGAACGGGCTTTCGACCCGGAGAACGGCAAGGCAGGCTATCCGCGAGTGCTCAGCCAATTGCGCAAGCCGCACCGAACCCGAGACGGCTATCTGTGCGTGCTGCCCTACACCGACAAGAACTGGAAGGACTTCTTCCAACTGGTCGGCCGCGATGACCTGGCGAAGGATCCTCGCTACGACACGCCGAACCACCGCAGCCAGAACTACGAAACCCTGTACAAGATACTCGGGGAAATCATGACCGAACGGACCTCCGCGCAATGGCTGAGCCAGCTCCGGCCGCTGAGCATTCCTGTCGCGCCGGTCAACAGCCTGGAGGACTTGTTCACGGACCCCCATCTGGCGGCGGTCGGCATGTTCGTGCAACAGGAACATCCTAGCGAAGGCGTGCTGACTCACGTCAGGCCGCCCGTCAAGTTTGGCAAGACTCCGAGCGAGGTCAAGCGCCTTGCGCCACGCCTGGGCGAGCACAGCCGCGAGATTCTTGCCGCGGCCGGACTGTCCGACAGCGAGATCAGTGCACTCGCCGAGAGCGGCGCCACCCGCTAGGCCCCTCCTTCCCTTTTGGCGGGACCGGGAGCCCGCTTCCCGGTCCCTCGAACCAGACACGGAGACCACCCCATGGTGTCGCCTTCGCATTTTCTTCCCCCCCCTGCCAGCGCCAGAAAATCCTCCCACTCGCGCACCATCCAGTTGCAGGCCTACGAACGCGAGGACGGCCTGTGGGACCTGGAGGCCTTGATCGAGGACGTCAAGCCCCAACCCTTCACCACACAGATGCGGCATTTCGACTGCGGCGTGCCCATACATCTGATGGCGATCCGCGTGACCATCAACGAAGCCCTGGACGTTCTGGGCGCCGAGGCCGGCATGCACCGCATGCCCTTTCCCTCCGTCTGTCCCGAAGCCCAGGTGCGGCTGGAGCGCTTGATCGGCGCGAACCTGCTCAAGGGCTTCCGCCAGGAAATCGCCAAGCGGATCCCGGCCCCTGAACGCTGCTCGCACTTGTCCGAGCTGGCGACGCTGCTGCCGACCCTGGCCGTGCAGACGATCCTGCAGGGCAAGATCTCCCCGCAAGACGAGGCCGACCCCGCCAAACGCCCCTTGAAGATCGGCGCGTGCCACGCGTTGAGAGAGGACGGCCCGCTGGTCAAGGAGCATTACCCGCAGTGGTACCGGCCGTCAGGCCAAGCCTGAACGGGGCCGCGCCCCCGGCGCACAGTGCGTGTCTTCCGGCGGTGCGAACTGCGTGCGCCGCGGACACGGTCCGCGGTTTCGCCGCCCCCGGCCGCTGCGGTTGAACGCTGGCATCCATTTTGCTTGAAGGTTCACCACCCCCCTTCAAGGAGAAGCATGATGCCCGCGCATCACCAGGAAAACGCCAACGCCCAACCCACGGTCCTGCTGGAAAAAGCAGGTGGCCTTGCGGTCTTGACGCTGAACCGCCCCGAAAAACTCAATGCCCTGTCGACGGCGATGCGCGCCGAGTTTGGCGTCCACTTGCAGGACATCGCCGCTGACCCCGACATCCATGTGGTGCTGCTGCAAGGGCTGGGCCGCGCCTTCTGCGTCGGCGCCGATACCGGCGATCTGCCGGCGACCCCGCTGGCCTGGCGCGACCGCATCCTGACTGCGCAGCAACACCACATGGCGCTGATCAGGATGAACAAGATCGTCATCGCGTCGGTCCAGGGCGCGGCGGCCGGCGGCGGCGCTTCGCTGGCGCTTGCCGCCGACCTGCTGGTCATGGCGGATGACGCGACCCTGCGGTTCCCCTTCGTGCGCCTGGGCCTGATCCCGGACGGCGGCTGCTCCTATCTGCTGCAGTCGAAACTAGGCGTGCCCGCCGCCCTGGACCTGATGCTCACGGGCGGCGCCATGGATGCCGAAGAGGCCCGCCAGCGCGGCCTGACCCGCCGCGTGGTGCCGCGCGAAACCCTGGCCGAGGCCAGCCGCGCCTTGGCAGCCGAGCTGCTGGCGCTGCCCCATGAAGCGCTGATGCTGACCAAATCAGTCAGCCGCCAGAGCTGGAGCCAGCCCATGGACAGCGCCATGGCCCATGAGGCCGATGCGTTCGCGCTGGCCACGGCCATGCCAGGACATCAACGCGCGCTGGCAGCGGCGCAGGCGCGCAAATAGCCAGCCCCGCTCCCCCGCCCCGATAGCCAGTCCGGCGGGCCGTTGCGGTTCCGCCGCCGCAGACACGCAAACACAGTCCCGCATCCGCATGTATGCCGCGAGTACACCCCGGAAGGCGATCCGGACGCCCGCGCGCCTGCCGCTCGGCTCCGGTCCGCGGACGGCGGCGCGTCACGCGTATCTGGCACGAACTTTGCTTTTAAGCAAACACCCCCTTTACCCATTGGAGCGTCCTACATGGCAGCACAGGAGCTGGTAGCAACACAAAGAGACGGAGACGTACTCATCATCCGCCTGGCGAACCCGGAAAGCCGGAACTCGATGACCATGGACATGCGCGAGCAGCTCGGCGCGGCGATAGCCCTGGCCGAGCGCGAGCCCGGCATCCGCGCGGTCTTCCTGACGGGCGACGGCCCCACTTTCTGCTCCGGCGGCGACCTGAATCATCTGCGCACGGCGTGCGATCCGTGGACCGTGCACCGGCGCTTCCGCAATCTGAGCCGTTGGCTCACGCCGCTGATCACGCTGGACAAGCCGGTCGTCGTCGGCGTGAACGGCCATGCGGTGGGCGGCGGCATGGGCCTCGCGCTGACCGGCGACGTGGTCATTGCCGGCGAGAGCGCGAAGTTCATGTCCGGATTCTTCAGGCTGGGCGTGGTGCCCGACATCGCGGTCATGTACCACTTGCCGCGCCTGATCGGCATGGCGCGCGCCAAGAACTTCCTGTTCAGCGGCGGCACGTTCTCCGCGCAGGAAGCGGCCGATCTGGGCCTGGTATCCAAGGTCGTCGCCGATGCGGACCTGTACGACGCCGGCCTCGCGGAAGCCAGGCGCCTGGCCGAGGGGCCCGCCGAGGTCATGGGGCTGGCCAAAGCCGTCATGGCGCGCAGCTTCGAGACCTCGCTGCACGACATGCTGGCATTCGAAGGCTTTGGTCAGGTGCTGGCCATGTCCAACCCTGAGTTCCGCGAAGGATTGAACGCCGCGCTGGAACGCCGCCGCCCCGATTTCGCGGGCGCCGCGGCGGTCGCGAACCAGGGAGACCAAGCATGAGCCAGGATCTGCCGCAACCCATCGCCAATGCCGACTCCCAGCCCTATTGGGACGGGGCCCGCGAACGCAAACTGCTGATCCGGAAATGCAAGGCATGCGGAGCGCTGCATTTCATGCCCCGCCATCTCTGCCCCGAATGCTGGTCGGATCAGCTCGAATGGGTCCAAAGCAAGGGCACGGGCAGCGTCTACAGCTTTTCCATCATCCGCCGCGCGCCGCTACCGGCGTTTGCGTCCAAGACGCCCTATGTCACGGCGCTGATCGAACTCGACGAAGGCCCGCGCATGGTCGCCAACATCGTGGGCGGCGACGCCCTCTCGGTACAGATAGGGGACAAGGTCGGCGTGGTTTTCGAAGACCGCGGCGATGGCGCCCTGATTCCCCAATTCAAAAGAACCGAGGCCTGACTGGGATGGTTATGAAAGAACGCGCATCGCTAAAGAACAAAGTCGCCATCGTCGGCGTGGGCGAATCGGACATCGGCAAGGTTCCCCACATGACAGGCCTGGGCCTCAACGCCCAGGCCGCCAAGCGCGCGCTGGACGACGCCGGATTGCAGGTTTCCGACATCGACGGCCTGCTGACGGCCTATTCCTTCACGGAACCGTACTTCATGCTGGGATCGGTCATCTGCGAGTACCTCGGCATCAAGCCCAGGCTCAACGCATCGATGATCGTGGGCGGCGCCAGCCCGGTCGTCATGCTCAAGCATGCGGCGCAGGCCATCGTCAGCGGCCAGGCGGAAACCATCCTGGTCTGCGCGGGCGAAAACCGGGCCACTGGCCAAAGCCGGGACGCAGCCGTGGCAGCGCTCACCGCGGTGGGGCACCCCTATTTCGAACAGCCCTACGGCACCTCCATACCCGGCTTCTACGCCATGATCGCGTTGCGCCACATGCACAAGTACGGCACCACGCGGGAACAGCTCGCGCACGTCGCGGTGAACACGCGCACGCACGCCCTGCTGCATCCCAACGCGCACATGAAAGCCCCGTTGACGTTGGACCAGGTGATCTCGGCCAAGCCCATCGCCGATCCGCTGGGCATGCTGGATTGCTGCCTGATATCGGATGCCGGCGGCGCCTTCATCGTGACGTCCGCCGAGCGCGCGCGTGATCTGAAATGCAAGCCTGCCTATCTGCAGGGCATAGGCGAATACCACACGCATGAGCATCTGATGTGCGCCCCCAGCCTGACCGAGTTCGGCGCGGCCGAATCCGGGCGTATCGCCTACGAGATGGCGGGACTCGCGCCCGGCGATATCGACGTGGCCGAGCTCTACGACTGCTTCTCCATCGTCCCCATCCTGGAGGCCGAGGAACTCGGCTTCTGCCAGCCAGGAGAAGGCGGCGCGTTCTTCGAGCAGGGACATGCGCGCATCGGCGGCAAGCTGCCCATCAATACCCACGGCGGCATGCTCTCGCATGCGCACGCCGGCGCCGCAGGCGGCCTGTTCGGCATCGTCGAAGCGGTGCGCCAATTGCGCGGCGGCCTGGGCGACCGCCAGGTCGAAGGCGCGGAGGTCGCGCTCGTGCACAACGAGGGCGGCATCCTGTCCTCGCACGGCACCGCCATCCTGGCCAACGAGAAAGGCTGAATTCAACGCGGCTGCGCCCGCATCCGGCAACCATTACAAGGACAACGCAATCATGACCACGACTCCCTCCGCACGCGGCCGGTACTTCGATGACTTCGAGATCGGCCAGGAATTCGTCAGCCCGGCCCGCACCATCACGCAGACGGACATCGTCAATTTCGCTTGCCTGTCGGGCGACTTCAACGAAGTCCATACCAATTTCGAATACTGCAAGACCACGCCATTCGGCGAACCCATCGCGCACGGACCGCTGGTGTACGCCATCATGGGCGGCCTGCAGTACGCCAGCGGCCTGAACGACGGCACTTTGCTGGCCCTGCTGCAGATCGATGGCTGGAAACTGATGGACCCCGTCAAGCATGGCGACACCATCAGGCTGCATTCACGGGTCGTCGACAAGAAGGCCAGCAGCAAGCCCGATCGTGGCGTCGTCACGTTCCAGCGGCAGTGCGTCAAGCACGACGGCACGGTAGCCCAGGAAATGACGGCCACCCTGCTGTACCGCCGGAGAACATCGTGAACCCTCGCAGAAGACACATTCTGGGCGCCCTGCTGGCCGCCCCCCTCCTGGCCGGCCGCGCCCAGGCGGCCGACAGGCCCTTGAGAATCGTGGTTCCCTTCCAATCGGGCTCGGCCACCGACACCGCGGCGCGCATCATCGGAGAAAACCTGAGCCGCTCCTTGTCCCGCGCGGTGGTGATAGACAACAAGCCCGGCGCCGAAGGATACATCGCGGTCAAGGAGGTCATGAAGGCGGATCCCTCGGGCGACGTGCTGCTGTTCTCGACCAACACGGCCATCACCGGCATCAACACCTTCAATGCCAAACCGATCTACGACCCGCTGACCGAGCTGTCTCCCATTGGCCGGGTCGGCGAGTTCCCCTTCCTGCTGGTCGTGAACACCGGCCTGCCATTCACGACCGCCCGCGCGTTCGTGGAATACGCTCGGGCCAACCCCAAGAAGCTGACCTATGCGTCCGGCAGTTCGTCCTCCATCGTGGCGATGGCGCAGCTGATGGGCATGGCCGGCCTGGAGCTGCATCACATCCCTTACAACAGCGAACCGCCTGCCGTGGTGGATCTGGTGGGCGGCAGGATCGATGTCATGTTCGCGACGCCCACCACGACCATGGGCTTCATCAAGGAAGGGAAGGTGCGCGCGCTCATGACCACCACCCGGACACGCCTGGAGCAGTTTCCCGACGTGCCCACGATGACCGATTCCGGCTACACCAACATGCCGCTGGTGCCGTGGGGCGGATTCTTCGGCCCATCCGGAATGCAGCCGGAACTGCGCAGGAAGCTGAGCGCGGAGATCAATGCCGTCCTTGCCCAGCCGGACGTGGCGCGCGCGCTCGCCGTTCACCACATTTCGATCTCGACGTCCGGCCCCGACGAATTCTCCGCCTATGTGAAGGAGCAGCTTGCGCTGTCGCTGCAAGTCGTCAAGGAACACGGGCTCGGCAGGAAGTAAACGGAGCATCTGCTGTGCGCGGCCCATACACTGCTGATCGGACCATGAACACCAGCGCGCATGCGGACAGCTCCCCAGCCGGGCAGGCAGGCGGCGCCAGCCCCTGGCACGGATGTTGCGAGGTTATCCCCGACGCGCCTCGCGTTCATGTTGCCAGCCCGCCCGCAGAGGCAGGTTGAACAATAACTACATATGTGTTTTCCGCTGGTGAAAAGCGGAATTGGAGATAAGAATGCCCATTTTTAGAAAACCGCTACTGGCCGCGGCGGTCCTGCTGGCCAGCCTGACTCTGCAAGGACAAGCGGCGGCCGGCAGCTATCCGGACAAGCCCATACGCCTGATCACCCCCTACGCCGCCGGCGGTCTTTCCGACATCCTGGCCCGCACGCTGGCCCAGGATCTGTCGGAACGCCTGGGCCAATCCGTCATCGTCGAAAACCGCACCGGCGCGGGCGGCATCATCGGCACGGACTTCGTCGCCAAGTCACGCCCCGACGGCTACACCCTGGCGCTGGCCAGCCAAGGCCTGGCCAGCGTCAACACCACGCTGTATCCGAACCTGCCCTACAACACGCTCAAGGACTTCACGCCGATATCCTTGATCGCAAAGTTCTCGCTGGTCCTGGTGACGAACCCCGCTCAGCCGATCAAGACCGTCGCCGACCTCGTCGACCGGGCGAAGAAGAATCCCAGTGCGCTCAACTATGGATCCGCGGGGAATGCCTCGACCGCGCATCTGACGATGGAAATGCTGAAGGACCGCACCGGCATGCCCATCATGCACATCCCGTACAAGGGCGAGTCCCTGGCGTTTACCGAACTGCTGGGCGGCCGGATCGACGCGACATTCGCCACGGTGGGAGGCGCGCTGCCGCTTATCCAGTCCGGCAAGGTCCGCCCCATCGCCGTGGCCGACAACGCGCGCAGCGCCTTGATGCCCGACGTGCCCACGGTCGAGGAATCCGGCGTGAAGGACTTCAACGTGTTCGGCTGGTACGCCATCCTCGCTCCGGCCAACGTGCCGCCGGAGGTGACCGACCGCCTGAGCAAGGCGCTGATGGATATAGGCAGGAGCGAGAAGTTCCGCGAAGCCATGCGCGTGCGTGGCATGGAGGCCGTGGGCAGCGCGCCGGAAGAAACGACCCGGGTGATCCGCGATGAAACGGAACGTTGGGGCGCCATCATCAAGAAGGTGGGCATCACCGCCGACTAGGCGGCCGGCTCATCGCCCCCAAGGGCGGCCCGCTACCGGGCCGCCCTGCCGTCAAGCGCTTACAGTCCCAATTCCCGCGCGATCAGTTCGCGCTGAATCTGCGAGGTGCCGCCGCCGACGGTCGCGTTGCGGGCGTCGCGCCAATGCCGTTGCATCGCATGATCCGTGGTGTAGGCGTGTCCGCCCAGAATCTGCATGCCCGAGGCGGTGACCCGCTGAAGCATCTCGGAAACGTAGAGCTTGGCCATGCTGGCTTCCTTGCGGCACGACAAGCCATTGTCATAGCGCCAGGCGGCCATCGCGGTCAGCCAACGGCCGCACTCCACCTCGGTCGCCATGTCGGCCAGCATGTGCGCGATGGCCTGGAACTGGCCGATGGGACGCCCGAACTGCTTTCTTTCCTGGGCGTAGATCGTGGCGTCGTTCAAGGCGCTGCTGGCGCAGCCCAGGTAGTTCGCCGCGAGCGTGATGCGCTCGCGTTCCAGATGGCGTCCGATATACCCCCAGCCCTTGCCTTCCTCTCCCAACAGATAGCGGGATGGCACGCGCACGTCGTCGAAGTAGATTTCCGACAGGCCCAGCACGCGGCGGCCGATGACGTCCAGACGCCGGATGGTGATGCCCTTGAGATCGTTGGGCACCAGGAACAGGGAAATGCCATCGTGCCGCTTGTCGCTCTTCGCGGTCCTGACGGCCAGCACGATGTGGTTGTCGGGCGCGTCCGCGCCGCTGGAGAACACCTTCTGGCCGTTGATCAGCCAATCGTCGCCGTCGCGCCGCGCGCTCGTGGTCAACGACGCCGCATCTGACCCGGAGCTCGGCTCAGTGAGGCTGAACGACAGCTTGGCCTCGCCCTGCGCCACGCGCGGCAGGATTTCGCGCTTCAACTCATCTGGCGCCACATCCGCCAGGATCGAGCAACCCCAGGCCTGCAGCGCAATGCGCGTGGCAAAGTCCACGCTGGGCTTGGCGACCTCTTCGTAGAGAATGATGCAATCAGACATCGGGCTGCCCATCCCGCCGTACTCGGCCGGGACCACCATGGAGACAAAGCCCGCGTCCACCATGGCTGCGTAGACTTCCTCCGGATATGTGCCGTCGCGGTCCCATTGCCGCACCTTTTCGGGCGTGCACAAGGACTGTACGAGCCGTTCAACCGCGGAACGCAACATGACCTGCTCTTCGGTCTGGGTAAAGTTCACTTTTTCCTCCAGGTGGTTTGGTATCTACGCCTGCGCCCCGCCCCTCGGGCTGGATCGCGCCGCATCCCCGTGCATAAGCAAGAACCGCGCCAGCATGCGGCTGCCCAGGGCAAGATCCCGCCCTGCTCCCTGCCTGTGCCCACGGAACGAACACCCGTGGATGCGCAACGGACAACGGATGGCGGCCCAGGCGACGAGGCAGTCCCAGATACGCTTGACTTGGCGGGGGCTTGCCGCAACACTGATCGCTCTGTGCGCCAGAGCCGCCTTTCTTAGTCCTGAGTCCCCAGCGTTGCGGAAGGCGTCGATTCAATGGACCGAGCGAGTATTGAAGGAGCCTCGCATTGACCAACGCAGCGATGCCCAGACTGAAGTTGCGCCGGCTCGTCACCGTGCTGGCGCTGGCGAGCGGAATCATTGCTTTCGTCAATACGCTATACGCGGCCTACCTGGTCCAGCGCGAACAGCTTATCGCCAATACCCTGGAAGCCAACAGGGCGTACGCGATCAAGCAGGCCGAGGTCACCGACCTGTACATCGAGTCCATACAGCGCCAGCTGATCCTCGCCGCCGAACGGGCGCCCCGCCTGCTGGGCTCCAAGCCGGCCATGGAAGACGAACTCGCGCGCCTGGTCCATCAGACCGACGGCATCATGACCGCCGCCATCGCCGACAAGAACGGCACCATCCTGGCCACCGCCCCGGCCGACGCGGGCCTCGACGGCAGGACGCTGGTGCGCCAGCCATTGGCGACAGGCGCGCAACGGCTGAAGGGCCAGATATCGACACCATACGTCGGCATGGAGGGCCAGCTGATACTGGCGTTTTCCGAACCGTTCAACGACGCCCAGGGCGCGCATGGCGGCACGATCGTCACGGCCATCCATCTCAGGCAAGGCAACGAGTTCGACAAGCTGGTGGGAGATCACTTCTACCGCGACGGCTCCTATCTGTATGTGGTCGACGGCGACGGCAACATCATCTATCACAAGGACAAGGAGCGCATCGGCACCAGCGAACGGAACAACGCGGTGGTCGAGGCGGTGCTGCGGGGCGAGACCGGCGCGATGCCCGTGGTCAACACCAAGGGCACTCACCTGCTGGCCGGGTACGCCGCGCTCAAGCACGGCGGCTGGGGCGTGGTGGCGCAGCGTCCCCTGGACGAAACGCTCTATCCGCTGCAGAGCCTGACCGGCAGGATCGTGCTCTACGCGCTGCCGGTGGGACTGATCATGTTCCTGGTGATCTACCTGTTGGGCCGCTGGATCTCCAGGCCGCTCGAGGAACTGGCGCAGGTCATCGAACGCGATCAGCCTGGCGCTTCGATCGGCGAGCTGGACCAGATCAAGGGCTGGTACTACGAAGCCGCCCGGCTCAGGAACGCCGTAACGATGAGCCAGAGCTCCCAGACCCGGCGCATAGACAAGCTGAACACCGACACCATCACCGACCCGATGACCGGTCTCATCAACCGCAGGGGCCTGGCGCTACAGGTGGCCACGCTGCGGCAGACGCAACAGCCGTTCGCTGCGCTGGCGCTGGACCTGGATCACTTCAAGCGCGTGAACGACACCTTCGGGCATGCGGCCGGCGATCAGGTATTGATCGCGCTGGCCAACATCCTCAGAGCCTGCATCCGGGCGGAAGACGCGCCGTGCCGCGTCGGCGGCGAGGAGTTTCTGATCCTGATGCCCCACGCCTCGCGCGACACAGCGGAGATAGCCGCCGAACGCATCCGGACGGCAACGGCAAGCCACGTCATGCCGCAGGCAGTGGGGCATGTCACGGTTTCCATCGGCATTGCGCTATGGCCGTCCGATGATCCCGACATCGAGAAGGTCTTGGGCAAGGCCGATCAGGCTTTGTACCGGGCGAAGAATTCCGGGCGGAACCGGGTTGCGGCCTGGTCGGCCGCGGAAATCACCGAATAAGCGAATCAGGGGCGAACCGCGCCAGGCCCGGACGTACAGCACCGGCAGGAATGAGCCTGCCCGGCGCCAGCTCTTCCCCTAGGGAAAACACCCATCAAAAAAACAAAAATGAATGATGACTCATTGTTCATTTTTTGCCAGAATGCGGCAACGCCTGACGACTTGCCATGACGCGGCACGCGCGCCGGCTCTTCCAGGCGAACTCCACGCAAGAGACTCCTGGCGTCTCCTGCTCTCCACACGAGGTCTAGATGAACTTTGCTGAGTACAAGAGCCTGACGTTCGAACGCCGCAAGCGCGTCCTGGAAATCACGATGAACCGGCCCGAGAAGCTCAATGCCGTCGATGAAGCCATGCACGAGGAGCTGGCCCGGGTTTTTGTCGACGTTTCGGCCGACCCGGAATGCGACGTCGTGATCCTGACGGGAGCCGGCCGGGCCTTTTCGTCCGGCGGCGACATAGCCTGGATGCAAAAAATGATCGACCAGCCCGGCGCGTTCGAGAAGACGGCCCGCGAAGGCAAGCAGATCGTGTTTTCGTTGCTGGATTGCGAAAAGCCCGTCATCGCCAAAGTGAATGGGCACGCGACGGGACTGGGAGCGACGCTCGCACTGTTCTGCGACGTGATCTTTGCCTCGGACGCCGCGAAAATCGGCGATCCGCACGTCAGTGTCGGCTACGTGGCTGGCGACGGCGGCGCCGTCATCTGGCCACAACTGATCGGCTATGCGCGCGCCAAGGAATACCTGATGACCGGTGACCTGATGATGGCGACGGAAGCGGAACGCATCGGCCTGATCAATCATGTGGTCCCCGCGGCGGACCTGGAGCAACGCGTCGGGCAGTTCGCGGACAAGTTGGCCGCGGGCGCGACCAAGGCCATCCGGTGGACCAAGATGTCCGCAAACATCGGCCTGAAGCAGCTGGCGCACTCGATCATGGACGCCTCCCTGGCCTACGAGGCGCTCTCCAATTCCACCCAGGACCATCAAGAAGCTGTGAACGCCTTCCGCGAAAAGCGCAGCCCGGTCTTCTCTGGAAAGTAGAGAGCCACTGATGAACTTCACGGAACCCGACCACATCCGGCAGCTGCGCGACACGCTCGAGCGGTTCGTTGAAAAGGAAATGCCGCGCGGCGCCGCCGCCGACTGGGACAAGCACAACCACTTCCCGCGCGAGGTCTTCGACAAACTGGCACGCCTCGGCGTCATGGGGCTCACCGTACCCGAATCGTATGGCGGCGCGGGCCGCGACATCCTCGCCACCATGGTCGTCATCGAAGAGCTGTCCAGGCGCAGCCTGGCGGTATCGGTCCCCTACATCATGAGCGCCTGCTATGCGGGCATGAATCTGGTCGAATGCGCCACGGAAGCGCAGAAAGCCGAACTGTTGCCCAAGGTCGTGGACGGTTCGCTCGTCTTTGCCTACGGCTGGACGGAACCGGACGCCGGCGCCGACCTGGCCAGCGTCAAGACCCGCGCCGAACGTGTAGGTGACTCCGTGCGGATCAATGGCGCCAAGCGCTTCTGCTCGGGCGCGGCGATATCGGACTACATCTACGCGCTGGTCCGCTCAGGCGGCGAGGGCGACCGCTACAAGAATCTGTCCATGATCATGATCCCGCCTCACACCAAAGGCGTGACGATCACGCCCATCGAAGGGCTGGGTATGAAAGGAGCCGCAACCACGGACGTGATATTTGACGACGTGGAAGTGCCATTCGACAACGTCATGGGCGGCGAGGCCGGCTGGAACAACGGCTGGCAGATGATCGTGGGCTCGGGCCTGGACGTGGAAAAGCTCGAAGTCGCCGCCATCGGCATCGGCATCGCCCGCGCCGCGCTCGACGATGCCTGGGCCTACGCGGGCGAACGCCAGCAATTCGGCAAGACCATCAACCACTACCAGTCCATTCAGCACAAGCTGGCCGACATGAAGACGCAACTGCATGCCGCGCGCCTCGTGCTCTACCACGCCGCCTGGATGGCCAACGAACACCAGCGCTGCGGGGTCGAAACATCCATGGCGAAACTCTTTGCCACCGAGACCGCCCGCTCGGTCGCGCTGGAATGCCAGACCATCTTCGGCGCCTATGGCTACGTCAAGGATTTCGACGCGGAGCGCTACGTCCGGGACGCCCTGCTGCTGCCCATCATCGGCGGCTCCTCCGCGGTCCAGCGCAACAACATCTACAAGTGGTCCGGAGCCTATGCCTGACATGCCCTCAATCGACCTGGCCGGGAAGAAAGTGCTGGTCACCGGCGGCGCTAGCGGCATCGGAGCGGCGGTGGTCGATCTGTTCCTGGAACTCGGCGCGCAAGTGAGCTCGGCTGACCTCCAGCCGCACGGCGCCATGGAACCGGACACCGTTATCCGATTCCAGGCGGACGTCTGCGTGGAACAAGACTGCCTGCGCGCCACGGCGGGAGCCATAGACGCCATGGGCGCCATCGACGTGCTCGTGAATTGCGCCGGCATACCCGACACCTACACCCCGACCCTGGAGCAAAGCACGCAATCCTGGCAGCGGATCGTGGATGTGGACCTGACCGGCACCTACCTCATGTGCAAGGCCGTGGGCGCACACATGGCGCAGCGCCGCTCCGGATCGATGATCAACATTTCGTCCATCGTCGGCCTGGGCGGCTTTCCCCGCCGCAACGCCTATGGCGCGTCCAAGGCTGGCGTGATCATGCTGACCAAATCGCTGGCCAGCGAGTGGGGCAGCCTGGGCATCCGCGTGAACTGCATCGCGCCCGGCTATATCCGCACGCCCTTGGTCGAAACCTTGATACGCGAAAACAAGGTGGACACCGGACAGATAGAACGGCGAACGCCGCTGGCCCGCCTCGGTCATCCCAGGGAGATCGCGCATGCCGCGGCGTACCTGTCCTCGGAATGGGCCTCCTTCATCACGGGGGCAACCCTGCCGGTGGATGGCGGTTGGTCCGCGTTTGGAGGCGCGGGCGACATCGGCATCGCATGACATAGGCCTGGTTGATCTGAAGTTCCCTGGGGCGAGCCCCGCACAACAATGCAGAACAAAGCTAAGGAGACATGAACATGGATCGCAGAAACGTCCTCAAGATGCTGGGCGCCCTGGGCGGCGCAAGCGCAACGGCCGCCGGCAGCCTGTGGAGCCGCGCCGCATTCGCGCAAGCCAATCCGTCCATCAAGCTGGGCTTCATTTCATCGCTCTCCGGCGCCCAGGCGCCGCTGGGACAGCCGATGCTGCTGGGCGCGCAGATCGCCATTGACCAGGTCAACCAGGCGGGCGGCGTCCTCGGCCGGAAACTGGAGCTGGTCATCCGGGACGACAAGGCCAAACCCGCGGACGCGACCGTCGCGGCGCGCGAGTTGGCGGGTTCCGGCGTGAACATGCTGTTCGGCGTGGTGTCCAGCGCCGTGGCCCTGGCGATCGCCGCGATCCTGGAACAGGAGAAGACGCTGCTGATCACCTGCGCCGCGCACTCCGAAAAGCTCACCAAGGAGAACTTTGTCCGCAACTACTTCCGAGTCACGGACAATCCCTACATGCGCCAGCGCGCCCTCGCCAAGATGGCCGCGCAACGCTATCCGGACGTCAATCGCTGGGCTGGCGTCATTCCCGACCACGAGTACGGCCGCACCACCTGGGGCTGCTTCGAAGACGGCCTGCGCGAGTTCTATCCGGCCCTTACCCAGAAGCAACCGGTGATCGCGCCGCCGGTGAAGACGCAGTACGGCGCCGCGGACTATCGCAACGCCATTACCGCCACCATGTCCACCCCGGCCGAGGGCTTCATGATCTCCGTGTATGGCGGCGATGCCGTGACGCTGTACAAACAGGCCGAACCATTTGGCTTCTTCAAGAAGGCCAAGCTGATCGTGGATTCGGCCAACGAAATGATCGTGGCCAAGGCCATGAAACAAGATCTGCCGGACATGTGGGTGGGCACGCACTGGTACGCGGGTGCGTTCGAGGACATCGCCGTCAGCCGCGAACTCCAGGCGGAAGCCGTGCGCCGGGCCAAGGATCCGCTCACGCTGGGCTTCATTTCCGAAGGGCATGCCGCGGTGATGGCCTACGCCCGCGCGCTGCAGGCGGCTGGCTCTGCCGATACCGGGGCGGTTCTGAATGCGCTTGAATCGGTCACGTTCGAGACCGCCACCGGACCGCGCCGCTTCCGCAAGGAAGACCATCAGGCCATCAAGCCCGTTGTCATGTACCGCCTGCGCGGATCGGCCAAGGCGGCGGAAGGCTTCGAGATCGTGGACGTCATCCGCATCCCCGGCGAGGACGTGATCGACCCGGCCACTCCCGGAAAGGCCTTGAGCTTGCGGGCTGCTTGAAAGGGCTGAGAACCATGGACCAATACGGTTTGATGACGCTCAACGGCCTGTCGTGGGGCATGACGGTCTTCCTGACCGCCGCCGGCCTCACGCTGGTCTTTGGCATCCTGCACGTCCTGAACTTCGCACATGGCGGCTTCGTGATGCTGGGGGCCTATCTGGCATACAGCCTGCTGGCCAGGCTTGGAGAGCCCTCCTTCTGGGCTTTCATGCTCGCCACCGTGGTGTGCGCGGTGGCGCTGGGCGTGCTGGGCGCCGCCGTGGACAGGCTGGTATTCCAGCGGCTCAGGGGCGTCAGCGAATCCTATTCGTTGATTGCCACCTACGCGCTGCTGCTGCTCTGCCAGGGCGCGGTCAAGGTGATCTGGGGCATCGACTTTCTCAGCGTGCCGCCTCCACCGGTATTGCGCGGCGCGACCGAGATTGCCGGCGTGCTGGCCCCCAACTTCGTGCTTTTCGTGATCGGCTGCGGCGTGCTTGCCTTCCTCCTTCTCGACTATCTCGTGCATCGCACTGAATTGGGAAAAACCGTGCAGTCTGTGGCGGTCGATCCCTGGATGGCCTCGCTGCTCGGCGTGAACGTGCGCCTGGTGTTGACGGGCACCGTGGTCGTGGGTATTGCGCTGGCTGGCGTCGCCGGCGCGCTGCTGTCCGTCAACCAAAGCCTGTCCCCGAACATGGGCAGCGCCCTGATCATTCAGGCTTTCGGCGTGATCATCGTCGGCGGCATGGGGAACATCCGCGGCGCCTTCCTGGCCGCCATTCTTCTGGGCATCATCACGGCGATAGGCGACCGCGTCTTCGCGGAAGTGCCCGGCCTATTCTTCTATGTCGCCCTCATTTCGATATTGATGTGGCGTCCGCAAGGACTTTTGAAGGGGCTACGGTAATGAACCAGCTTGCCAGTACAACAAGTCGGCGCTCGTTCGACCTCGCGGTTGCGGGCGTGGTGATCGGGCTGTTCGCCAGCGTCCCGTGGTGGGCGGACAAGGGATTGGTGTTTCTCGCGTCGGTGGTGTTGATCAACGCGACCTTCGCCTTGAGCTTCAACCTCGTGTTCGGCCTGACCGGCCTGGTCAGTTTCGGCCATGCGGCGTACTTCGCGGCGGGCGCCTACACCACCGGCCTGCTACTGCAGAGCTACTCCCAGGTGCCCTTCCCCCTTGCCTGGCTAGCCGCGGGCATTGCGGGAGGGCTGGTCGCCGCGGCCGTCGCCGTCGTCGCCCTGCGTCGCGCCAGCGGCATCTACTTCGCCATCCTGACGCTCGCATTGGCGGAACTGGTGCACATCCTGATCTCGAAATCGGATCTCCTGGGCCGCGAGGACGGCATGACAGGCATCAAGCGGCCGGTCGTGGACTTCGGCCTGTTCAGCCTCGACCTGGCAAAGGGCAGCAATCTCTACTACGTCACGCTGGTCTGCGTCTCGCTCCTCGGCCTGATCCTGTACATCCTGTGGCACAACCGGTACGGCAGGCTGCTGGCGGCCATCCGCCAGGATGCCGAGCGGGTGCGCTTTCTCGGCATCAATGTCCACGCCATGCGATTCTCGGCCTTTGTAGCCAGCGGCGCGTTCGCCGGCCTGGCCGGCGGCCTGTACGCGCCGGCGGCCCAGCTGCTCACGCCGGAAATCGCGCACTGGGGATATTCCGCCCTGCCCATCCTGTTCTGCCTGGTGGGCGGAGTCGCCTACTTCTGGGGGCCCGTCGCCGGGGCGGTGATCTTCATCGGGCTCGAACACATGACCCGCAACATCGTCGGCCTTTCCGAGATCCTGATAGGCGCGGTGCTGTTGATCGTGGTGCTGGCGTTCCCCGGCGGCGTCATCGGCGGCGCGCAGCGCCTGTTCGCGGCAAGCCGGCGCGGGAAATCCGCCGACGGCGGCTCCGGCTCGAAGATTCAGGGGCAGACATCGTGACTACGCACATACTTGACGCGCGCGGACTCTACAAGGCGTACGGCAGCATTCCTGTCCTGAAGGATGTGACACTGCACATGCAGCAAGGCGAAACGCACGTCGTCATCGGGCCCAATGGCGCGGGCAAGACCACTTTGTTCAAAACCTTGAGCGGCGAACTCCTGCCGGATGCGGGCGAAATCTCGATCGCGGGAAAGAGGGTCGAAGGCATCGACGGATACCAGCGCGTGCGCCTGGGCGTGGGACGGACCTTCCAGGTCGCCCGCGTCTTCGGCGAAGACACCGTGCTGGACAACATGGTGGTCGCCGTCGAGGCGAGCCGCCGCCACCAGGGCGCAGGCGGCGGCTTCAGCTGGCGGATCGCGCCCGCCGCCGATGTCTATGACGAAGCGCTGGACGCCCTGGAGAAAATGGGCCTGGCCTCGCAGCGGGATCACGTCTCGGGGGTCCTGGCCTACGGCGACCGGAAGCGCCTGGAACTCGCGATGAGCCTGGCGTTGCGGCCCAAACTCCTGATGCTCGACGAGCCGATGGCCGGCATGTCTCCACCAGACAGGGCGGCGGCCGTGAAAACCATCAAATCGGTGGTGCGGGAACGCGGGATCTCGGTGCTGCTGACCGAGCACGACATGGACGTCGTCTTTTCGCTGGCCGACCGCATCACCGTGCTGAACTACGGCGAGATCATCGCCAGCGGAACTCCCGAGGACGTGCGTTCCTCCCCCGAAGTCAGGGAAATCTACCTGGGCCACGAGGTGCAAAGTGCTTGAAGTGAAAAACCTGCGCGCACGCTACGGCGACAGCCTCATCCTCGAGGGCGTCGGCATCGAGGTCGGCGCCGGCCAGGGCGTCGCCCTGCTGGGCCGCAACGGCGCGGGCAAGACGACCTTGCTCAAGAGCATCGTGGGCGGCGGCCCCACCGTCGATGGCACGCTGCGATTCATGGGCAGCGATCTCAGGCAGATCGGCACGCATGCGCGTGCGCGTGCCGGGCTGGCGCTGGTGCCGGAAGACCGCAGGATATTCAGCCACCTGACCGTGGAGGAAAATCTGCTGCTGGCGCGGCATGCCAGCGGCCCCCGGGGCTGCCTGCCTCTGCAAGAGGCCTACGGACTCTTTCCAGCGCTTGCCGAACTCCGGATGCGCATGGGAAACCAACTCAGCGGCGGACAACAGCAGATCCTGGCGGTCGCGCGGGCCTTGATGTCCAGGCCGAAGTGCATGCTGCTGGACGAGCCGACGGAGGGCGTTGCCCCCTTGCTGGTCCAGCAAATGGCCGGGCAGGTCAATCAGGCGCGCCAGCAGCAAGGCGCCGCGCTGCTGCTGGCGGAACAGAACCTGTGGTTCTCGCGGCAGTGTACCGATTACGTATTCGTGATCGATACTGGCAGAATCGTGTTCGAGGGCGATTGGAATCACTTCGACGCCCACCCTGAAATTGCCGACCGCTATCTGGCGGTCTGAACTTGCCACACACTGATGACGCTCCATGACTGCACGCAACCCGAATAAACCGGCACCGGCGCCTTCCGCGCCCCTTTCCGCCGGCCCCAAGGGCCGTCCTCGTAAAAAACAAACCCGCGACGAACGGGCCGGAGAGACCAGGGCGGCCATCTTCCGCGCTGCGGCCCAGGTCGTCGGAAAGCACGGCTACGGCGATGCGTCCATCAACCGCATCACCGAAGCCGCGGGGATCGCGCAAGGCACGTTCTATCTCTACTTCGAATCGCGCCAAGCGCTGTTCGACGAACTCCTGCCCCATGTCGGCCAGGACATGCTGGTCTTCATCCGCAGCCAGGTGAAAGGCGCGGCGAACGTGCTGGACATGGAAGAAAGAGGCTTTCGCGCGTTTTTCAAGTACCTGCAGGACCATCCGGGCTTTTTCCGCATCCTCAACGAAGCCGAAATCGCCGCGCCGGTTGCGTACCTGGCGCACTTCAAGCTGATCACGCAACACTACGTCGAAGCCTTGTCCAGAGGAGTCAAGGCCGGAGAGATCATCAACTACCGGGAGCAGGAACTGGAAACCCTGGCCTACATGTTCATGGCGGCACGCAGCTATCTCTACCTGCGCTACGTCAAGGACGCGGAAGCGGAAAGCGGCGCAGGCGTGACCCTGCCGGAGTCGGTGGTCGAAACCTATATGAAGCTGGTGCGCGGCGGCTTGAGCTGAACGCCCTCGGCACGGCCCCGTCCATGCAGGCGGGCGCCGGCGAAACACAATGCGGGAGACAGGAATGCACACAGACGCGAGTGGCTGGAAGACGCGGCTCGACCCAGACTTGGCGGCCCGCTATGCGGGCGACGGCCGGTGGCGGAACATCACGCTGGCAGAGAGCGCGCGACTATGCGCGCGCGACTACCCGAACGAGGCCGCCGTGGCGGACGACTCCGGCGTACTGACGTTTCAGCAGCTGTGGGATCAGGCGCTACGCCTCGCGGGGACGCTGCGCGACCGTGGCCTGCAACCCGGCAGCGTCGTCAGCTTCCAACTGCCGAACTGGCGCGAAACACTGGCCATCAATCTGGCCTGCGCCATCGGCGGGTTCGTCTGCAATCCCATCGTCCCCATCTATCGCGATGCGGAGCTCAAGTTCATCCTTGCCAATTCGAAGACCCGGGTCCTGTTCATTCCTGATCGCTTCCGCAGCATCGACTACCTTGAAATGATCCAGCGGCTGCGCCCGGATCTGCCTCACCTGGAGCACCTGGTTCTGGTTCGAGCCGAAGCGGATGGGCTGGCCTCTTATGCTTCCTGGGCGGGCCGCGATGTGCCCCTGGAGCCGTTCGCCCGCACCGACCCCGACGCCGTCAAGCTTCTGCTCTACACCTCTGGCACCACCGGGAACCCCAAGGGCGTTCTGCACAGCCACAACACCCTCCGCGCCGAAGTCCAGGCCGTCACCGACTTCTGGGGATTGTCCAGGGACGATGTGCTGCTCATGCCGTCGCCGGTTACCCATATCACGGGCTATCTGTATGCGCTGGAGTTGCCCTTCCTGCAGGGAACCAAAGCGGTGCTGATGGAGCGCTGGGAGGCGAGCGCCGCGCTGGACGCGATCCAACGGCACCAGGCGTCGTTCAGCATAGGCGCGACGCCCTTCCTGGTCGAACTGGTGGCCGAAGTCGACCGGCGCGGCATCCAGTTGCCCTCCTTGCGGCTCTATGGCAGCGGTGGCGCCCCCGTGCCGCCCGAGGTCGTCAAACGCGCCAATGCCGTACTGCCGAACTGCAAGACCTTCCGCATCTATGGAAGCAGCGAGGCGCCCACCATTTCGCTCGGTATCGCCCAAGGCGATCCGGCTGAAAGGGGCGCCACGACCGACGGCCTGATCTTCAACCACGAGGTCCGCATCGTGGACCCGGAGAGCGGCGCGCCGCTAGCGCCTGGCCTGGCCGGCGAAATCACGGCCCGAGGACCGGAAGTGATGCTGGGCTACACCGATCCGAGCGATACCGAAGAAGCCTTCGACGCGGACGGCTATTTCCACACCGGCGATCTGGGCTACATCGACGAGAACGGCTACATCACCGTAACCGGCCGCAAGAAGGATCTGATCATCCGCGGCGGCGAGAATATCAGCCCCAAGGAAATCGAAGATCTCCTGCATCAGCATCCTGCCATCCAGGAGGCCGCGGTGGTCGCGTTTCCCCACGCGAGAATGGGCGAAACACCCTGCGTCTACCTGGTCCTACGGCCCGGACGCGAACTGGATTTCCCCGGTCTGCTGGCCTATCTGGAAAGCGCCAGGCTGGCTCGCCAGAAATTTCCGGAGCGCATGTTCGTGGTGGACGACCTGCCGCGCACTGCCACCGGCAAGGTGCTCAAGCACGTCCTCAAGGCCCGGGCCGCCACGGAGGAGATCCACGATGCGCCCCGCCTGCTCGTGCAGGCATGATCCCATCGCCCAACCGCGGCAGAGGCAAGATCCATGGAATCCGAAGCGCCACACGATAATCCGCTCCCGCTTTCGTGGGATGCTGTTTCCGGCAAGACCCTGGGACAGCTGCTTGAACTGCGGGCCAGGCAACAGCCCCATCGGGTCGCCTTGTCGGCGCAATCGATCCAGGGCTTCCGCGATCGTCTGACCTACGCGCAGTTGGCGTTGTTTTCGCGCCGGATGGGCGTTTGGCTGCGCGCCACCGGCATCGGATCCGGCGACCGGGTTGCCATTTACCTGGCGAACGACGCCGGGCGGGAAGCCGTCCTGACAGCGCTGGGCTGTTTCGCCATAGGCGCGGTCGCCGTGCCCATGAACACACGCGCCGCCGACGATGATCTGGTCCACGCGCTGGACTTGGTGAACCCCGCTCTGTTGGTCTGCGGCACGGCGTCGGCCGCCCGTTTGCAGCGCCTGACGCGCACCAGGCAGGCGCAGGTCGACGCACCCGCGCATGCCGCGACCGCATGGCAAGACCCTTTGCACGGCACGGACGCCGGTCTATCCGCAGCCGTCGGCCTGGATCCGGACTCGCCCGCATGCCTGCTCTTCACTTCGGGCACGACCTCCCGCTCCAAGGCGGTCGTCCACAGCCATCAGAGCATGATCGCCGCCGGATTCGCCGTCGGCCAGGCGGTCGGGCTGGGCGCCAGCGACCTCTACCAGGGCGCCTTTCCGTTCTTCACCAGTTCCTGCCTGAATCTTGGATGCATGGCCTCCTGGGTGCACGGCGCGGGTTTCGTCCTGGAGCATCTGCCCGGCAACGCTGACCGGTTGCGCCTGGCGGAATCCGAGCAATCCACCGTCTACCATGGCGTGCCCGCCGTGATCCAGTACATGCTGGACGAATGCGAACGCGGAACATACGCCCTGGGACGCCTGCGGCGGATCGCCTATGGCGGCGCGCCCATGCCCGTGGCCGCCATCGAACGCATAGCCCAGACCTGGCCCTGGGCGGACCAGATGCAGATCTGGGGCATGACCGAAAGCGGACCTGCGGGCGCGAGCCTGCCGCCTCACTGGCTGCCCGCCAAGGCGGGAATGATCGGAGCCGCCATGCCCAACTGCGAGTTGCGCGCGGTGGACGAGAACGATCAACCCGTCCCGGCGGGCGAGCCAGGCGAACTTTGCTTTCGCGGCCCCAGCATGGCCCAGGGCTACTTCGAGAACCCGCAGGAAAGCGCAAACACCTTTCGCGACGGCTGGCTGCACACCGGCGACATCGTGGTCCAGGACGAGGACGGGCTGTTCCGCTTCGTCGACCGCAGCAAGGACGTGATCAATCGCGGCGGCCTGAAGGTATCATCCGCCGCCATCGAAAACGCGTTGCAGCGCTTGCCGCAAATACAGGAAGTCGCGGTGATCCCGTTCCCCCATCCCAAGCTGGGCGAGGAAGCGGCGGCCTGCATCGTCTTCCGGCCCGGCGCGGCGCTGGATGCCGAACGCCTGGAGGCGCACTGCGTCCAATGGCTGGCTGACTACGCAGTCCCCAGGCACTGGTTTATCCTGGAATCACTGCCACGCAACCCCATGGGCAAGGTGCTCAAACGAGACCTGCCCGCCCTGATCGCGCGGCTCGACTCCGCCGCTGACAGCAGCCCCTGCGAGCCCCAATAGGCGGCGCGCAGGATTCATCGCTCAATACACACTCCTTTAGCCTCTCTCTCGTGCCACGCCTCCTGTTCGAACCCAGAAGCCACTACCCCTACGCCACCGAGGTCCAGATCTATGCCGGCCACATCAACTACGGGGGGCACCTCGACCATGCCCAGCTGATCACCCTGGTCTCGGAGGCCAGGGTCAGGTACATCAACTCGTTGGGCTATCACGAACAAGACATCGAGGGGCATCATTTCGTCGTGGCGGACCTTGCCCTTCAATACAAGTCCGAAAGCCACCGCGGAGAAGTACTGCGTATCGAAATCGCCCCCGCCAACTTCAACAAGTACGGCTTCGATCTGGAGTTCCACCTGACGGAAAAGCAGAGCGGGCGTGCGGTCGCCACGGGGAAGGCCGGACTCGTGTGCATCGACAACGCGACGCGCAAGGTTTCGCCGATCTCCACGCTTGATGTGGACTGGGGTGTTGGCACCCGCCGCGACCAGCCCGTCTGTCCCTAGCCCTGGTCCGTTGGCCGCCGCGCATACCCCGCGGCCAACGCATGCTCGACCCGTTCGGCGTAACGCTGCATGATGGCCGCCAACACCTCGAGATTCTTGGACTTCAGGCGCTGCAGCGGCCCGGTTACGCCGAGGCTGTAGATCACGCCCAGATGCGGCAGATGCACCGGCACGCCCAACGCTGCCAGGCCCTCATCGATTTCGCCGATGCAAGTCGCGTAGCCCTGCTGACGGACCTGTGCGTACTCGTCCCTGATGCGGCGGCTATCTACGCAGGTATGCGCGGTCAGGCGCGGTAGCGGTTCCGCCAGCGCGGCATCAATGACCTTGGGCGCTTGAAACGCAAGAATGGCTTTGGCCGATGCAGCGGCATGCGGCGCCATGCCCTTGCCCGGCAGCACGAACCCGCGCCAGGGCGTGTCGGGAGCTTCCATCAGCACGGAAGAAACCTGGTGGCCGCTATGCAGCTTCGCCAGGTAGCAGGTTTCGTCGGTTTCGGCCGCCAGGTCTGCCAGGTGCGGGCGCACGACCGCGCCGATCCACTCCGTGTCCGCGCTGGCATAGGCCAGCCGCTTCACCCTCGCGCCCAGCACATAGGTGCTTGCGGCCAGATCCACCAATTGCGAGTCCTGCATGGTGCCCAGAAGGCGATGCGCGCTGGTCTTGGGCAGCGCCAGCATGCGCGCGATTTCCGTGAGGGCCAGGCCGTCGGGAAAGGAGGCGAGCAGTTCGAGGATGCGGGTGTAGCGCTCTAGCGGGGGGAGTTTGGAATCTTGGCTCATAGGCGTTCCTTGGAGGCGCATTGTAGGGCGGCCGAACGCCCATGCCGGGAAAACCCGGTCTTGCTGTCCATGCCGGCTGTTTTTTATTATACCGAAAAAAGGAACGTTGTACCGATTTTCGGAACGACGATTAAGCCGTCAAAAAACCCTGGGGAAAGCCGCCCCGCCTTCAACGTTGATCGTTACAGGAGCGCAGCATCATGTCCGTCAAGAACATCCTCACCCTCGCCCGCCGCGTTTTACCGGCAATCGCCCTGGCAGGCCTGGCCACCGCGGCCGGCGCCCAGAATGTGGTGGTGGGCGCCACCGTGCCCCTCACCGGCCCCTTGTCGCTGACCGGCAAGCAGTACTTCAATTCCCTCAAGCTGGCCGAGGACGACATCAACAAGGCGGGCGGCCTGCAGGGCAAGCCAGTGAAATTCGTGTTCGAGGACGCCCAGGCGTCCAACGGCACGGCGGTGAACGCCTATGTGAAGCTGGCGCAGGAGAACAAACCCGCCTTCACCTTTCTCACCAGCTACAGCACCCAGAACATGGCCGTCGCGCCGGAGGTGGCGAAGGCCGGCATTCCCGCGATGTACGCCGGCGGCGCCGACGCGGTCGCGGATCTGCGCAATCCCTGGCTGTTCCGCATCCGCCCGCAGGACAGCACGGCGGCCGTCGCCATGGCGCGATTCGTCAAAGACGAACTCAAGCTGTCCAAGCCCGGCATCCTCTACATCCAGAACGATTTCGGCCAGGGCGGCGCCAATGCCGCGGCCGCTTTCCTGAAGGACCAGGGCATCACCCCCATCGGCACGGAAGCCTATGGCCAGAACGACAAAGACATGTCGGCGCAGATCCTCAGCCTGAAGAACAAGGGCGCCGACGTCATCCTGGCCTTCGTCTACCCGCAGGACGGCGCGATGGTGCTGCGCCAGATCAAGATGCTCGGCCTCAAGCAGCCCGTGGTGGCCTCGTCGGCCGCCTTTGTCCCGGCCGCGATGCAACTGCTGTCGCCCGCCGATCTGGAGAACGTCTGGGGCGTGATCGACACCTACCTGCCTGCCACCGACAAAGGCAAGAACTATGCGGAACGCTTCAAGCAGCGCTTCTCCATGGACGCCGACCCCTACGGCGCCGCGTACTACGACGGCGCCATGCTGATGGCCCAAGCCATCAACGCCGTCGGCGCCGATCCGCAAAAGCTCCAGGCCTACCTCAGGGACCTCAAGGGCTACCAGGGCGTTTCGCACGTCTACAGCTTCGATGCCAAAGGCAACGGCGTGCACGATGTCGCGATCGTGAAGTTCGCCAAGGGAAGCAAGGACATGCAGTTCATCAGCACCATCAAGGTCGACTGAGCATGACCTGCGCCACAAGGGGAATTCCATGCAGGAAATGATCCAACTGCTGGTCAACGGCGTCGCGCTCGGCAGCGTCTACGCCCTGGCCGCGCTGGGCTTCGTCATCGTGTATTCGGCCACCGGCGTGGTGAACTTCGCCGCCGGCCAGTTCGTCATGCTGGGCACTTTCTTCGGGGTCAGCACCATCATCCAGGCGCAGTGGCCCGCCGCCCTCGCCTATCCGGCAGCGATCGCGATGATGGCGGTCTTCGGCCTGCTGTTCTATGCCCTGGTGCACCTGCCGTTGCAGAACCGTCCTGTCGTGACGGTCATCATCGGCACGGTCGCCGCCGGCATCGCCATGCAGAACGGCGCGCTGCTGGTCTGGGACGCCTGGCCCTTCCGCATGCCTTCGCCTTTCGGCGACGGCACGATCAGCCTGGCCGGCGGCGTCATCACGGTACACGCCCTGGCCACCATCGTCATCACGCTGCTGCTGATCGCCGGACTCTACGCGCTCCTGCACCGCACCTCCATCGGACGTTCGATGCGGGCGGTGGCGCAGGACGTCGAAACCGCGAGGCTGATGGGCTTGCCGGTGCGCCTGCTGCTGGGCTTCGCCTGGCTGCTGGCTGCCGTCTTCGCGGGTTTTGCCGGCCTGCTGGTGGGCCCCATGTGGTTCGCCGACGTCAACATGGGCGATGCCGTGGCGCTCAAGGCCTTCGCCGCCACCATCATCGGCGGATTCGGCAGCGTGCCCGGCGCGATCGCGGGCGGGCTGGTGGTGGGCCTGATCGAAATCCTGGGCGCGGCGTACCTGTCGTCCACCTACAAGGACTTGCTGGCCTTTGGAATCATGATTCTCTTCCTGCTGCTGCGGCCGCAGGGCATCTTCGGCGAACGCATCGCCGATCGGGGCTGACCATGAAACGATCCCATCTGCTCTGCGGCCTGGCTGTCCTGGCGTTGGCCGCCGCCCTGCCCCTCTACACGCAGGGCTATGGCAACCGCCTTGCCAACACCGCCGTCATCTCGGCCATTGCCGTCATCGGCTTGAACTTCGTGTTCGGCTATGCCGGCCTCATCTCGCTCGCGCACGCCGCCTTCATGGGCGTGGCGGCGTACCTGGTGGCCGTCCTGACCACGACGCACGGCTGGAATCCCTGGCTGGCCGCGCTGCTCGCCATCGCCGCCACCTGCCTGGTCTCCTACATCACCGGCCGCATCCTGCTACGCCTGAAAGGGCATTACCTGGCGCTGGCGACCTTGGGGCTGAACGTGAGCTTCACCATCGTCGTTTCCAACTGGATCGACATCACAGGGGGCACCAACGGCATATCCGGCATTGCACCGCTCACGCTGGGCGCCATCAAGCTCGACGACGAACCCAGCTTCTACCTGTTCTCGCTGGCGGTACTGACCTTGCTGGCCTTGCTGGCCGCCCGTATCCGCCACTCCCACGCAGGCCGTACGCTGATGGCGGTGCGCGACGACGAACTGGCCTCGGCCATGACCGGCCTGCCGGTCACCGAGGTCAAGGTCGCTGCCTTCACGCTGGGCGCCGCCTACGCGGCGGTGGCCGGCTGCCTGTTCGCCTTCCACATCCGTTTTGTTTCGCCCGAGGACTTCAACTTCTCGCACTCCATCATCTACCTCGCCATGCTGGTCGTGGGTGGAGAAGGCAGCATCGTCGGAGCGATTCTGGGCGCGGTGAGCGTGACCCTGCTGCCAGAACTGCTGCGTGGCGTCGGCAACGCCTATCTGCTGGTTTTCGGCGTCCTGGTACTGGTCATTCTGATCGTGTTGCCCCGTGGCCTGATCAGCCTCATCGATCCTGCCACCTACCGCCGGCGCGGCAAGCGCCGCGGCCGTCGCGCAGTCGTCCACGGAGGCAGCCTGTCATGACCCTCATGCGAGTAGAGAACATCAGCAAGCACTATGGCGGCGTGCAGGCGCTCACGAACGTCAGCCTGGAGATAGGCGCCAACCAGTTCTACGCCATCATTGGCCCGAACGGCGCCGGCAAGAGTACCTTGCTCAATGTCATGACGGGCCTGGTGCCGCCCACGTCTGGCCAGGTCAGCTTCGACGGCAAGGTGCTGACGGGATTACCCACGCACGCCATCATCCACGCGGGCATAGGCCGGATCTTTCAAAGCGGCCGGTTGTTCACACGCCTCAGCGTGCTGGAAAACGTCATGCTCGGCGCGGCGATGCGCGACCCGCGCTCGCTCAGCGCGCTGTTGCTGCGACCCAGGTCCACCCGGGAGCGCGAACGCGCCGCCCGTGAAGCCGCCTACGACACCTTGCGCCAGTTCGACTTGCACACGCTAGCCGACCGCAGCATAGGTTCGCTTTCCTACGGCAACCGCCGCCTGGTCGAAATGGCCAGGGTCATGGTGGCGCGGCCACGGCTATTGCTGCTGGACGAGCCGGCGGCCGGCCTGAATTCCGGCGAAGTCGAGCAACTGATGGATTTGTTGCGGCGCCTGCGCGAGCAGCACCGGCTTTCCGTCGTGCTGATCGAGCACAACATGGGCATGGTGATGCGGCTGGCCGAGAACGTGGCAGTGCTCAACTTCGGCGCCAAGCTGGCCGAGGGCACGCCCGCCGAGGTGCAATCGGATCCCGCGGTGCTCGAAGCCTATCTTGGAGGAGGCTACCAGCATGTTGCAGTGTAGAAACCTGGGCGCCGCCTACGGCGACATCGTCGCGTTGCGCGGCATCGATCTGGATGTGCGCGCCGGCGAGGCGGTGGCGCTGATCGGCGTCAACGGCGCCGGAAAAACCACGCTGCTGCGCGCGATCTCCGGATTGCTTCCCACCACGGGCGAACTGAATTTCGACGGCCGCTCCCTGGACACCGTGCCGATCCAGCGCCGCGTCAAAGCGGGCATTGCGCATGTTCCGGAAGGCCGGCGGATTTTTCCAGGCCTGACCGTGAAGGAAAACCTGGAAGTCGGAGGTTCGGTGCGCGGCGGCGGAACGAGCGACGACTTCGACCGCATTTACGACCTCTTTCCGCGCCTGAAGGAGCGGGCCAGCCAACTGGGCTGGTCCCTGTCCGGCGGCGAACAACAGATGCTGGCCATCGGCCGCGCCCTGATGGCCCGCCCCCGCCTGCTCCTGCTGGATGAACCTTCCCTCGGCCTGGCCCCACGCCTGGCCGAAGAAGTCTATGCCCGCATCGCCCGCATCAACGAGGGCGGCATGACCGTCCTGCTGGTCGAGCAAAACACCGTGCTCGCGCTCGGCGTGGCCAACCGCGGCTATGTCCTCGAAAACGGCAGCATCGTACTGACCGACAGCGCCGAGACATTGCGTCTACACCCGCGGGTCCGGGACGCCTACCTGGGCCGCTAATTCCTGCTTGAGAGAAACCATGTATCCCGATCCTTCCTCCCGTTCACAGGCGTTGCACACGCGCGCCAAGCACACCCTGCCCGGCGGCAATACCCGCACGACCGTCTATCTGTCGCCCTACCCCGTCTACGCCGCGCACGGCGCCGGCTGCCGCGTCCATGACGTCGACGGCAATGAGTTGATCGACTGCATCAACAATTTCACCGCGCTTGTCCACGGCCATGCGCACCCGGCGCTGGCCGCGGCAGCGCACCGCCAGATCGACCTGGGCACCGCCTTCGGCATGCCGACCGAAAGCGAAATCGCGCTGGCCGAACTGCTGGCCGAGCGCGTGCCGGGCATCGAACACATCCGCTTCACCAACTCCGGCACCGAAGCCGTGATGATGGCGCTGAAGGCCGCCCGCGCCTATACCGGACGGCCCAAGATCGCCAAGGTCGAGGGGGCTTATCACGGCTCCTATGATCATGCCGAAACCAGTCTGGATGCGAGCCCCGCGAACTGGGGCGACGCATCCGCGCCGGCCTCCGTCGCGCACTCCCAAGGCACTCCCCAAGGCGTGACGGCCGACGTCGTGGTTCTACCCTTCAACGACTGCCAGGCGACCGAGGCCCTGCTGCGCGCGCACGGAGCCAATCTGGCGGGCGTGCTGATAGACCTGCTGCCCAATCGGGTCGGCCTGATTCCCGCCAGCGCCGAATACCTGCGCATGCTGCGCCGGGTGACGACGGAACTGGGCATATTGCTGATCGTCGACGAAGTCATCACGCTGCGCCTGGGGCCCGGCGGCGCGCAATCGCGGCTGGGCGTCACTCCCGATCTCACCACGGTGGGAAAAATCATGGGCGGCGGCTTCCCCGTCGGAGGCGTGGCCGGACGCGCGGACGTGATGGCGGTCTTCGATCCCAGCGCCGGACGTCCGGCGGTGCCCCACGGCGGCACCTTCTCGGCCAATCCGGTCAGCATGGTGAGCGGGCTTGCCGCCATGCAATTGCTGGATGAGGCTGCCTATGCTCAGCTCGACCGCCACGGCGACATGTTGCGGCGGGGACTGAACCAGGCCTTTGCCGACGCCGGCATCGCAGGCCAGGCCACCGGACTGGGATCGCTGGTCAAACTGCATTTGAAAGCGGAGACGCTGACCAGCTACCGCGACGCCTACCCCAACCCGGAACAGGCCCGGGCCATGGCGCGTTTCAACCGCGAAATGCTCAACCGCGGCGTGCTGATGGCCAGCTATGGGCTCATCGCCCTGTCCACGCCCATGCGGGACCAGGACATCGCCCAGATCATCGAAACCGCGCATGATGCGCTCAATGTTCTGCGCCGCGAGGAGGTGCTGGCATGACTGTCACCGTAGGCATAGACGTAGGCGGCACCTTCACCGACCTCATCCTGGTGGATGACGAATCCGGCGCGGTGCGCATCTCCAAGGTTCCCAGCACGCTGGAGAACCAGGCCTTTGGCGTGCTGGAGGCGCTGCGCCGCACCGAGATCCCCCTGGAACGGGTGGACAGCATCGTCCACGGCACTACCACCACCACCAACGCCGTGCTGGAACGCAAGCTCGCCAAGGTCGGCTTGATCACCACCGACGGATTCCGCGACGTGCTCGAACTGGGCCGGCGCACTCGGCCGCACGCTTACGGGCTGACGGGCAGCTTCGTGCCGCTGATTCCCCGCGAGCTGCGACGCGAGGTGGCCGAACGCATGGACGCCCAAGGCAATGTGCTGACGCCGCTGGACGAAAGCGCATTCGTGGCCCGGGTACAGGAACTGGCGCAGACCGGCGCGGAAGCCCTGGTCATACATTTCCTGCACAGCTACGCCAATCCCGCCCACGAGCTGCGCGCCCTGGAACTGGCGCGCCAGCACTGGCCGAACGACTACATCACCGCCGGCCACACCATCATTTCCGAGTTCCGCGAGTTCGAGCGCGGCACCGCTGCCGCCGTCAACGCCTCGGTCCAACCGATCCTGGACCGCTACATCGACCGCTTGCAGAGCAGCCTCACCGCAGCCGGCTTTCGCAACGACCTGCTGGTGATGCAGGGCAATGGCGGGACCGTATCGGCGCGCACCATCTCGCGCGCGGCCATCAACACCGTCATGTCCGGGCCCGCTTCGGGCGTCATGGCCGCGGCGTATTCCGGCCGGATGTCGGGCTACCCGAACCTGATCACCTACGACATGGGCGGCACGTCCTCTGACGTCGCACTCATCGAAAACAGCGTACCCAAGGTATCCAGCGAGCTGGAGCTGGAGTACGGCATGCCTCTGCACGTGCCAATGGTCGATGTCCATACCGTCGGCGCGGGCGGCGGCTCCATTGCCCGCGTGCAGGCCGGGGGCCTGTTGCGCGTCGGGCCCGACAGCGCGGGCGCCCGCCCCGGCCCCATCTGCTATGGACGCGGCGGCGAACTGCCGACGTTGACCGACGCCAATCTGGTGCTCGGCCGCCTCGACCCCGAGCGGCTGCTCGCCGTCGACCGCGCGGTCACCGTGGACGAAGTGGCCGCGCGCATCGAGGAGAGCATCGGCCGCCCCCTTGGACTGGACGCCGTGCAGGCCGCGGCGGCCATCCTGCAGATCGGCAACAACAACATGGCCGGCGCCGTGCGCCTGGTCAGCCTCGCCCGCGGCTATGACCCCCGCGACTTCGCGCTCTTCGCCTTCGGCGGCGCCGGACCGCTGCACGCCGTCGCGCTGGCGCGCGAACTCGCCGTACCGACCGTGCTCATTCCCGTGCGGCCGGGCCTGACCAACGCCCTGGGTTGCCTGGTGGCCGACGTGCGGCATGACTTCGTCAAGTCATTCAACCGGCCGCTCAAGGATCTGACGGACGCCGATCTGCAAACCTGCCTGCACGACCAGATCGCCTTGGGGCATGCCGCCATCGAGCGCGACGGCATCGCCGTCTCCGGCATCGAGATCTTCCATCACGCGCAGATGCAGTTCCAGGGCCAAAGCCATCTGCTGACGGTGCCCGTGGAAACCGGCGCCGCCACGGTCGCGCAACTGCAGGAGGCGTTCGCCCGCGCCTACTGGCAACGGTTCCAGGTCGAACTTTCCGAATTGCGACCGGTGCTGGTGACGCTGGACACCAGCCTCGTCGGCAAGCGCCATGCCATATCGCTGGACTCGCTGCGCAGCAAGGGAACGCAGGCCACTGCGCCACGGCGCCGTCCGGTGTGGTTCGCCGAGACCGGCTGGACCGACACGCCCATCTACGCACGCGAGCACATCCCCGCCGAAGGTCTCAGCGGGCCCGCCATCATCGAACAGCTGGACGCCACCACCGTCATCGACCCCGGCGCGCATGCCCGCGGCGACGGCTACGGCAACCTCATCATCACTCTCTAGGGCGGATGCCTTCCCATGACCCACCTCGACCCCGTCACGCTGACCGTCATCCAGAGCGGGCTGCACCAGGTATGCAATGAAATGGACCTGGCGCATTGCCGCGCAGCCTTCTCGCCCATCATTTCGGAATCTCAGGACCGATCCAACGGCATCTACCACCGCGACAGCGGCGACCTGATCGCCCAAGGAGAGCTGGGCCTGCCCATCTTCGTGGGCACCATGCAGTTTTCCACCCAGGCCGTGATCGCGCGGGCCAAGAATATCGCCCCCGGCGACATCTTCATGGTCAACGATCCCTACCTGGGTGGGACTCACCTGATGGACGTGCGTTTCGTCAAACCCTACTTCTATCGCGGCAAGCTCTACGCCTGGCTCGCCAACACCGGCCACTGGCCCGACATGGGCGGCATGGTACCCGGCGGATTCTCCGCCCACGCCACCGAGATCGAGCAGGAAGGACTGCGCCTGCCGCCGGTCAAGCTCTACAAGAAGGGGGAGCTGGATCCGGAGATCCTTTCCATCCTCATGTCCAATATCCGCATCTCCGAGCAGCGCATCGGCGATATCAAGGCCCAGGCCGCCGCGCTGGCCATCGGCGAACGCCGGCTGACACAGCTGCTGGACCGGTACGGCCAGGACACCGTCGACGCGGCTGTCGAAGAACTCAAGCGTCAGGCGTCCGTCCAGACGCGCGCCGTGATCGCCGCCATTCCTGACGGCGAATACATTGGACAGGCCTTTCTGGACTCCGATGGCGTCCAGGATCAACCGCTGAAAGTGTCGGTGCGCATCCGCAAGGAAGGCGAACTCATGCACTTCGATCTGAGCGAATCCAGCCCGCCCTGCGCCGGCCCCATGAACAGCGTCATTGCCACGACGCGCTCGTCCATCTACCTGGCGATCAAGCACGTTTTCCCCGAACTTCCCATCAATGCGGGCCTGTTCGAACCGCTGCGCATCGAGGATCCCGAAGGCACCTTCCTCTATGCGAAGTATCCCCGGCCGGTGTCGGGCTGCGCCGCGGAAGTCAGCCAGCGCATCGCCGAAGCCGTGTTTGACGCCTTGCAGAAAGCGATCCCTGAACGTCTGTTCGCCGCGCCTGCCGGCACCACCGCCAACCTTGCGATCGGCGGGGATGATCCCATGCACGGGCGCTCCTACGTCATGTACGTCATCTCGGGCGGCGGCTACGGCGGCCATCCCGCAGGCGATGGGCTGACCAACGGCTGCTCCACCATCGGCATATCCAAGGCGGCGCCAGTCGAGGTCCAGGAGCAGCTGTACCCGGTGCTCTTCGAACGCTACGCCATACACGAAGGATCCGGCGGACTGGGCGAGTTTCGCGGCGGCATGGGCATCCATTACCGCATCCGCCTGCGAGCGGGTTCGGCGCGCGCCTCCATGGTCATGGACCACGGAAAATTCGGCCCGCCCGGCGCGGCGGGCGGCAAGGAAGGCGGCCGCACCCGCGTCACGGTCTATCGCGACGGCGCGGCCTATGTGCCCGCGCATGTCTCCAAGGATCAGGGGATCGTCATGCAGGCCGGCGACGTGATCGAGGTCTATACGCCTGGCGGCGGCGGCTATGGCGATCCCGCGCGGCGCTCGGCGCGCGCCCGCGAGAACGATATGCGGCAGGGCTACTACCCGGGCTGACGCGACCTGCGCGGCAGCGTTTACTGCCGCGCTCATCCAGCGCCCGATCGCGCCGCGCACTCCCTCGCGATTCCCGGCTGTTTTCCCCGCATGCCTCGCCCGCCCATGAGCGCGACGCCGCGCCCGATGGGGGCTCATCCTTGCCTGCTCCGAAATCACCATCAGCCGCCGGCATCGCTGCCCCGCCCATGAAGATACCAATAGGTATTTTCATAAAATCAATATTAAATGGAATTTTTCCGCAGTAAATTGCCTTTATTCTAAATGGCAAAGCCATGGTTGACACTAAAACATACCGAATGGTATGTTTGAAAAAAATGCCACCGAACCGAAGGAGACAATCGGCTGACGGTCGGCACGCAGGCTCACCAACCCATGGCAAGGATGTCTAAGAATATGGATACCCCACGTTGGAAGCAGCGTCCGGAGGGATCGAATTGGGGAGATTTCGGCCCTGACGATCAGATCGGACGCATGAATCTGCTCACTCCGAAAACGCGTTTGCGCGCGTTCCGCGAGGTGCAGGAAGGCCAGGCGTTTTGCCTCAGCCTGCCGCTGGACTATCCTGGCGGGAACACCTTGTTCCAGCACCGCCGGGAACCGCAATTCTCTTACGACAAGCGCGGCGAAGGTCACAATTACAACTACCGACTGTCACACGTCTGCCCCTGCTTCAACGATATCGTGTCGGACGATGCCGTCCTCATGTTCCTGCAGTACTCGACCCAATGGGACGGGCTCGGCCACGTCGGACAGATGTTCGACGCGAACGGCGACGGTCTTCCAGAAAAGGTCTATTACAACGGCTATCGCGCGGGCCTGGACGTCATCGGACCCGATGACGCGAAAACCGGGTTGGGAGCCAAAGCCATCGGCATCGAACGCATTGCCACCGCCGGCATCCAGGGACGCGGCGTGCTGGTCGACCTGGAACGTCGCTACGGGCGCGAGCGCGCGCTGATCGGCTATGACGAGCTGATGGCGGCCCTGGACGGCACCGAAGTGCTGCCGGGCGATTTCCTCTGCCTATATACCGGCTTTGCCGACCTGATCATGGAAATGAACAAGCAGCCGGACGGAGAGGTCCTGGCGCGCTCATGCGCCGTGCTGGACGGTCGCGACGAGCGCCTGCTGCAGTGGATCACCGACTCTGGCATCGTGGCGATCTGCGCCGACAACTTCGCGGTGGAGGCCTATCCCGCCGCGCCCGGAAAAGGCGAACATTATCCCGGCCTGCCCCTGCACGCGCATTGCCTGTTCAAACTCGGATTGCATCTGGGCGAACTCTGGTACTTCGCGGAACTGGCGCAATGGCTGCGCGAGCATGGACGCAGCACATTCCTGCTGACCGCGCCGCCCCTGCGCCTGCCCGGCGCGGTGGGCTCGCCCGTCACGCCCGTCGCCACCGTCTGAAGCCGGCCGCGGGCGCGACGCCCCGGCTCTCACCCCCCTTTTTCCGGAGACCGCAATGCTGAATCGCATTCCGGCCTGGGCCGTCCTTGCCCTGGCCAGCCTCGCCCCGCTGGCGCAGGCCGCCCCAAGCTACCCCGACAAACCCGTCACCCTCGTGATCCCCTTCCCGCCCGGCGGCACCAGCGACGTGGTGGGCCGTCAACTTGCCATGCAGCTGGGCGAGGAACTGGGAGGAACCTTCGTCGTCAACAACAAGGCTGGCGCATCCAGCACGATCGGAGCCACCTTCGTTGCGCGCGCCCCCAAGGACGGATACACCTTGCTGCTCTCTTCGGGCAGCACCTTTACAGTCACGCCGCACTTGATGACCAAGATCTCCTACACGCTGGACGATTTTGCGCCCGTCTCGGCCGTCGCCACGGTGCCCTTCGCCTTCGTGGTGAAGAAGGACTTCGCCGCGCAGACCGTGGCCGAGTATGCAGCTTACGCCAAAGCCCATCCGGGCAAGGTCAACAACGCCACCAACGGCCTGGGCAGCATGGTGCATCTGCTTGGCGAACTGGCCGCCACCGGCATGGGCGTGGAAGTGACTCAAGTGCACTACAAGGGCGCGGCCCCGGCCACCGTGGACATGATAGGCGGCGTGGTCGACTCCAACGTGGAAGCGCTCACCAGCGCCGTTCCCAACGTGCGCGCCGGGCAGTATCGTGCGCTCGCCGTGTTGAGCGCGCAGCGCCAGCCGCTGCTGCCGGACGTACCCACGTTCGCCGAACTGGGGTATCCGGACGTGGTGGGCGAAACTTGGTATGCGGTGTTCGCTCCGGCGGGCACGCCGGCGCCCGTGATCGAGCGGCTCAATGCGGCCCTGCGCAAGATCACGGCTTCGGAGCAGTTCGTGCGCACCATGCAGCAGATCGGCAACCAGCCGCGCAGCAGCAGTCCGGCGGAGCTGCGCGACATCACCCAGCGCGAAAGCCAGCGCTGGGGCGCACTGATCGAGAAGTTGAAGATCCCGCCCGTGCAGTAGGCGGCGGAATCGCGGGCGCCCTGCTCAATGCGGCAAGTAGCCGAGCGCCTGCATCTTGCGCAGATGTTCCAGCACCGAAACCTCGCTGTCGATGCAGTCGCCAAAGCCCGCCTGACGCAACTTGATGGTGGACACCAGCGGCGGGAATGGCAAGGGGTGCTGGGCCGACCAGGTCGCGTCCGCGTATTGCCATGACAGCCCGATCAGGTCCGACAGTTCGCCCACCCGCAACCCTTCGCGCCGCGCCATGTCGCGCCATACCTGGGCCTCGGCCGGCATGGCCTGGCGCATGCGGGTCTGCACCAAGGCTCCGCCAGGCATGCCAAAGAATTCCGCGAGACGCTCGAACAGATGACGCCAGGCCATCACATCGCCGTTGGCGATATTGAACACCTCGCCCCATGCCTGCGGCGCCTCCCAGGCCCATTCGACCGCGCGGGCGATCAGGCGCGCGTCGGTGCACTCCGTCAGCAGCTCCGGATGCCCGGGATAGGCCAGCGCCTGGCCCGACTCTCTCAATAACGTGGCATAGGCGCCCAGCGTCGCCACCGGGTTCATGGCGCTGCCCAGAGCCACGCCGAGCACGATCTGCGGGCGGAATATCGTCCATCCGAAGCCTTGCCGCCGCGCCTGACGCTCCAGCAGGTCCTGTTGATCGAAGTAGAAATTGGCATGGTCGCGCACGGCATCCTGCTCGCGCGCGGGTATGCGCATGGCCCGACCGGTATGCACGCCGTAAGCCTTGGTGCCCTGCATCAGGGTCACATGTGCCAGCGGCGCGCGGTCCAGTGCGGCCAGCGTATTGACCAGCATCCGCGTATTGATCGTGACGTTCTCCGGATCCCGCCATCCCTTGAGCAGATCTGGCTGCTCGTTCAGGGCGGCATAGACCAGGTGGGTCACATCTCCGTGGCCCGCCAAAGCATGCCGCGTCGCTTGCTCGTCGCGCAGATCGGCCGCGATCCAGACCGCGTCCGCGGCAAAGTCGGCCGCCCGCCGCGACAGCCCCGCGCACAGGACTTCTGGCCGGCCATGCAGATGCTCCATCACCGCCCGCCCCACCACACCCAGTGCGCCCACCACCAGCACTTTCTTTTTTGTCATCACGACTCTCCGAATTCGAACGTGCCGTTGTCGATGGCGACCTCATCGCGCCGCGCTGCCACGACACGGAAACGCGCCAGCCCCGGCCGCTCTAGCCAGACATCGATTCGCAACAGCTCGCCGGGATAGACCGGCGCGCGGAACCGTCCACTCATGGCACGAACCCGTTGCGGCGCGCCAGGGCAGCAATGGCGCACCAGGCCCAGTCCTGCCACGCCAAAACTCGCCATGCCATGCAGGATCGGCCGGTCGAAGCCCGCCTGCCGCGCGGTCGCGGGATCGATATGCAGGGGATTCAGGTCTGCCGACAGTCGGTAGATGAGAGCGGCCTGCGGCGAAGTGGGGCAGTCGACGCGGGCGTCGGGCTCGCGATCCGGCAGCGCCCGCGGCGCCGGTCGCACCGATGCCAGGCCGCCGAAACCGCCATCGGCGCGGCAGAACACCGTCTGCTGCAGGGTCGCCAGCAGGGCCCCATCGCCAGCATCGAACAGATCGCGCTCCACGTACAGCAAGGCGCCCTTGCCCATCCCCTTGTCCGCCAGATCGACGATACGGGTGACGCTCGTTACCCGCCCCTGGGCGGCAAGAGGCCGGTGCAGACGTATGGACTGCTCGCCATGCACCGCCCGCCGCCAGTCCAGCCCCAGCGGCAGGTCGCGCAGCCAGAAGCCTGGGTCCGCCAGCACATTGACCTGGGTCGGCTGGACCCGCAGGCGGGTTTCGTCGAGGTAGGCCAGCTCCTCCTCGCCGACGGGATTCATACCGGCGCCTAGCGCCAGGGCGTACAGCGCGCAATCGCGCCAGTTGTAATCCTGGCTGCACTCAGGGATGCGCGCGGCCAGCAATGCTGCAGGGTCGATGGGCATGAAAACCTCACAATGCGTCGGCGGTGCCGAGTATGGCCGTGGCCTGACTGGACAGCACGCCGCCGTTGGCATGCGCCAGCGACACCTGCACATCCGGCACCTGCCGCTCGCCCGCCTCGCCGCGCAACTGCTGCACCGATTCCAGCAAGGTGTACAGGCCGTACATGCCGGGATGGTTGCAGGACAACCCGCCGCCGTTGGTGTTGACCGCCAGCGAGCCGCCCGGCGCAATGGCGCCGCTGGCGACGAAGGCGCCGCCCTCCCCCTTGGCGCAAAAGCCCAGATCCTCCAGGAACAGGATCGTGTTGATGGTGAATGCGTCATAGACCATGAGATGGCCGATGTCGCGCGGCGACAGTCCGGCCATCGCATAGACGCGCCGCCCCGACTCGACCGCGCAGGTGGCGGCCAGATCCGGCATGGCGGAAATCTGCCTGTGACTGGTCGCCACGCCGGTTCCCAGCACATAGACCGGCGGCCGGCGCAGGTCGCGCGCGCGCTCCGCGCGCACCAGCGCCACGGCGGCGCCGCCATCGGTCACCAGGCAGCAATCCGCCTTGCTGAGCGGGTCGCTGACCATGCGCGAGGCCAGCACATCCGCGCGGGTCAACGGGCCGCGCACGTAAGCATCGGGGTTGCGCTGCGCCCACAGGCGCGCCGCCACGGCCACGTCCGCCAGTTGCTCGCGCGTGGTCCCGTACTGGTGCATGTGCCGCGCGGCGGCTAGCGCATAACTGGAGATCGGATAACGCGGCGCGAAGGGCGCCTCGTAAGGCTGCGGATCCGGCATGGAAGCCAGCTTGCCGCCCGCGGTCAGCTGATTCGAGCCATAGCAGATCAGGGCGACATCGCACAGCCCGGTTTCCAACGCGGCCATCGCCGATTGCAGGTGGAACAGGAAGGACGCGCCGCCCACCATCGTGCCATCCGCCTGGCGCGGCTGGATACCCAGCCGCTCCGCCACGTTCAGCACCGGCAGGCCGGACGTGGACATGGCGCAGTACAGGCCATCCACGTCCTTCACGCCCAGGCCGCAGTCTTCCAGCGCCAGGATCGCCGCCTCCTGCAACTGATCAAAGGGGGAACGGCCGGGCGCATTCCAGCGCCGCGTATTGCCTATGCCGGCAATCGCGCAGCGGCCCCGCAAGCGGGCGTTCATGAGCGTGCTCCCTGAGCGTCGAACACAATGTAGTGCCCGTCATCCCCCGCGACGATGCGTGCGCGCACCCGCGAACCGATGACTGGGGCGTCCACGCCCTCGACGCGACTCATCATCCGCGCCCCGCCTTCCACTTCGACCAGCGAGACGTTGTAGTCGCCGCCGCGGTCGCGCACCTTGGTGGTCGAATACACCACGCCAGCGCCCGGCGACTCACGCCACGTCAGACGTGGACTGCCGCAGGCGCGGCATACCAACGCGGGCGGAAAGCGCACGCTGGCGCAGTCGTCGCAGTGCTGCAACAGGATGCGGCCTTCCTGCAGACCGGCCTGATGGCGGACGTCGGGCCCAGGCCCGTCAAAACGCGCGTCGGCTGCCATGTCTCACCTCCCCTGCCAGACAGGCGCGCGCTTTTCGGCAAAGGCGGCGGAGCCTTCGCGCGCATCGGCAGACGTGAAGACATGCTCGGTCAGCTCGGCCTGACGGCTCCAGACCTCGTCCGCCGGCCAGCCTTGCGACTCCACGATGACGCGCTTGCTGGCGGCCACGGCCTGCGGCCCGTTGGCGACGATGCGGCGCGCCAGCTCCCGCGCGCGTTCCAGCGCTTCACCAGGCGCGCTCACCTGATTGATCAGACCGTAGCCCAGGGCCCGCGTCGCGGGAAACATGTCGCCAGTCAAGGCCAGTTCCATGGCCACCCGGTAAGGCAGTTGGCGCGGCAGGCGCACCAGCCCACCCGCCGTGGCGGCGAGTCCGCGTTTGACTTCGGGAACGCCGAACTGCGCGTTTTCCGCCGCGACCACCATATCGCAGGCCAGCACCAGCTCGAATCCGCCCGCCAGGGCATACCCTTCGACGGCCGCGATGAGCGGTTTTTTTGGCGGCCGCATGGTCAGGCCGCCGAATCCGCGCCCGTCGATGCTGGGCCGTTCGCCGCGCAGAAAGCCTTTCAAGTCCATCCCGGCGCAAAAGGAGCCGCCGGCGCCCGTCAGGATGCCGATGCGCAGATCGTCGCGGCGGTCCAGCTCATCCACGGCCGCGGCAATGGCGCGCGCCACGGCCAGTGTCACTGCATTGCGCGCCTGCGGACGGTTGAGGGTGATCGTCAGGATTCCTTCGCTGCTCTCCAGCAGTACCTCATCGTTTTCTGTCTTCGCTTCGGTCATCGGTATCTCCTCTTGGTATCAGCGCGAGGCCATCCGCAGGGCGCCGTCCAGACGGATGGTTTCGCCATTGAGCATGGGGTTGGCAATGATGTGTTCGGCCAGCAAGGCGTACTCTGCCGGCGTGCCCAGACGCGCCGGGTGCGGCACCGACGCGGACAGGGTCTTGCGGGCCTCGTCGGATACGCGTGCCAACATGGGCGTATCGAAAATTCCGGGTGCAATGGTGCAGACACGGATGGCCTTGCTGGCCAGGTCGCGCGCCGCTACGAGGGTCATGCCCACGACGCCTGCCTTGGATGAGGCGTAGCCGATCTGGCCGATCTGGCCTTCGTAGGCAGCCACCGAAGCCGTCAGGATGCAAACGCCCCGCTCGCCTTCATCGTCCACCGGGTTGCGCGCCATATGCGCCGCCGCCACGCGCAGGGTATTGAAAGTTCCGATCAGATTGATGCGGACAATGTCCGTGTAGGTCTCCAGCGACCCTGGATTTCCCTCCTTGTCGATGAGGCGCACCGGTCCGCCGCGGCCGGCGCAATGCACCAGCACCCGCAAGGGACCGAGCGCCGCGGCCAGTTCGCAGGCGGCCTGCACGTCAGTCTCGAGGGTGACGTCGGCCGGCGAGAACCGCGCCCCGATCTCGCCGGCGGCGGCCGCGCCGGCAGAGCCTGGCAGATCCGCGATCACCACCTTCATGCCCAGGGCGACCAGGCGTTGCGCCGTCGCCAAGCCCAGCCCGGAAGCGCCGCCAGTCACCAGCGCGCTGCTGCCTTCTGTCTTCATGCCATAGCCCTCAGTGCCGAAAAAAGAAAACCCCATAATACATACCGACCAGTATCCACTCAATAAAAACAAACCAACCTGATTTTTACCTAGGGAAAATGCCTAGAATGAAATTTCAAATCTTAAGTTGACCATCAAAAATACCGAATGGTATGTTTGCATCGACAGCCGATTTTGGGTCCGGGGAACGCCCCGGTCCGCGGCCTCCGTCAACCGTTGCACCTCGCAGTCCCCATTTATGCAGCACGGTGGCCTAGTCCACCGCAGCGCCGGCGCAGACTGGCGCCACAAAAATCAGGAGACAGGCATGAAGCGGATACAACAGTTGTTGCGCATGGCGCCGCCCCTGGCGCTAGCGGCCTCGATGGCCTTGTGCGCGCCCGCCGGGGCAGCGCCGGCGCCCATCAAGGTAGGCGTCATCTTCCCGCTGTCGGGCGGCGCGGGCCCGCAAGGCCAGCACGTCACGCAGGCGATTCAGGCCATGGCCGCGGTGATCAATGAAGACGGCGGCGTGCTCGGCCGTCCGATCGAGATCGTGTCGCGCGATGACGAATCCACGCCGGCGGTCGGCGTATCGCGCGCCACCGAACTCGTCAGCGCTGGCGTGGCAGTCATCATCGAAGGCTGGAACAGCCCGGTGACGCTGGCGATGCAGCCCGTTATCGCCCGCGCCGGCGTGTTGGACATCACCGCGATCTCCAAGGCCGACCCGATTCTTTCCGGCGAAGGCAATCCGCTGGCGATCCGGCTGAACAGCTCCAATGCCCAGGACGGCACGGTCATCGCCGAATACATCGCCAAGACCGCCGGTGCCAAGCGCGTCGCGTTTCTTACCGAGAACGACGCCTATGGCAATGGCGCACAGGAGTCCATCGAGAAGGCCTTGAAAGCCCTCGGGCATCCCTATGAGAAGGTGGCCGAGGAAAAATTCCCGTTCACCCAGGCCGACTTCCGGGTCGCGATGACCAATGTGCGCGCGGCCAAGCCAGACGTCACCGTCGCCATCAATGCCAACGAGGGTCTGGGCATGCCCGCCATCATCCGGCAGGCCCGCCAGTCACGCTTGCCGGGCCAACTGGTCAGCGCAGTCGGCACCGTCGCGCCCAGCGTCATCAACGTGGCCGGCGACGCCTCGGACGGCCTGATAGGCGCGGACATCTACTTCCCCGATGTCGAGCCCTTCGCTTCGAACAGCGCCAACAAGCGCTTTGTTGCCAAGACGCAGGAGATGTTCAAGTACACGCCGGACAAATTCATGGCGCTAGGCGCGACGTCGCTGCAGGTATGGGCCCAGGCGGTCAACGAGCTCAAGACGCTCGATCGCGAACCCGTGGCCAAACGCATACGCGGCGGCAGTTTCCAGGGCACGCTCATGGGCGACATCACCTTCGAGCCCAATGGCCAGCTGCAATCGCACTACTACCTGTTCACGGTCAAGGACCGCAAGATCGTGGTCCGGCCATGACTGCCGCCCTGCGCGTGGAAAGCCTGGCCGTGCGCTACGGCGCCCTGGTCGCCCTGGAAGACGTCAGCTGGGAAGTCAGCTCCGGCGATCTGCTGGGCATCATCGGCCCGAACGGCGCCGGCAAGAGTTCCTGCTACGACGCCGTTTCTGCGCTGATACCTCGCAGCGGCAGCGTGCACCTGCGCGGGCGCAACATCAGCGCCGTGCCGGCCCATGGGCTGGCGCGGCTGGGCATCAAGCGCGCCTTCCAGCAGAACTCCTTCTTTGACCAGCTGAGCGTGCGCGACAACATGGTGGCGGCGCTGGGCGGCACCGCCGGCCTCGGCACCTGCATTCTGCGCCCGCTGACGGCGCGCCGGCAGGCGCAGGCCCTGCGCGACCAGGCGGGCGAACGGCTGGAGCGCTTCGGCCTGCCGCCGGAATGCCACGCCCTGAAGCCCCACGAAATCTCCTATGGCATGCAGCGCATGCTGTCGATCGCGCTTGCCTATGGCTCCGGCGCCGACGTGCTGCTGCTGGACGAGCCGGCCGCCGGACTGGGCGGCGCCGACATGACGGCCTTGACCGCGCTCTTGCGTTCGCTCAAGGCCGAGGGAGTGGCGCTGGTGGTGATCGAGCACCACATGGACCTCATCATGTCCGTCGCCGACAGCATTTGCGTCCTCAACCTCGGCAGAACCCTGGCCTGCGGGACGCCGGTGCAGATCCAGCGCGATCCGCGCGTGCTGCAGGCCTATCTCGGAGGCGAATCATGACGTCCGCTCCACCCGTGCTGAGCGCACGCCGCCTCGAAGTCGCCTATGCCGGCAACCGCGTGCTGCAGCTCGATCAGCTGGATCTGCAGGCGGGAGAGATCGTCGGGGTCATAGGCGCCAACGGCGCCGGCAAGTCGACCCTGGTCAACGCCTTGCTGGGCTGGTCGCGCGGCCAGCCTGCCGTCAACGGCGAGGTCATGCTGTCGCAACGGCCCATAAGCGACCTGCCTACGCACGAACGCGTGCGCGCCGGCCTGCTGCTGGTGCCCGAGTCGCGTCTGGTGTTTTCGCGCATGACGGTGGAAGAAAACCTCGCCCCCGCGATCACGCCGTCCGGCGAGTCCTCACGCCGCTATTACCGGCGCGACGACATCTACGATCTGTTCCCGCGCCTGCGCGAGCGCCGCCATCACCTGGGCGGCCAGCTGTCGGGCGGCGAACGGCAAATGCTGGGCATCGGCCGCTCGCTCATGATGGGCCCCCGCGCCTTGCTGCTGGATGAGCCCTCCATCGGACTGGCGCCCATGCTGGTGACGCAGGTGCTGCAAAGCCTGCGCTCGCTGGCCAGCGCCGGCCTGGCGATTCTGCTGGTCGAACAGAACGTGCGCGCCGCCTTGCAGGTGGTCGACCGCCTGCTGCTGCTCGAACGCGGCCGGCTGGTGCTGCAGGGTCCAGCCGCCGAGGTAGGCGCCGACCCGCGCATCGCGCAAGCCTATCTGGGAGCACATACGACATGAGCCTGCTGCAACAATTGATCAACGGCCTGGTGCTCGGCCACGCCTATGCGCTCATCGCCATAGGCTGGACCTTGCTGCTGGGCGTGGCCCGGCTGGTCAACTTCGGCCATGGCCAGATGTACATGCTGGGCGCCTTCGTCACCTGGTGGGCGACCACCACCGCCGGCCTGCCCTATCTGCTGGCCCTGCCGCTGGCCATGGCGGCCGGCGCACTGATCGGGGTCGCCATGCAGCGCATCATGCTGCGGGCCACCTTCGAACAGAACCTGGTGTCGATCATGATAATGACCTTGGGCTTCGGCTATGTCATGCACGGCGCGGCATCGCTGGCCTTCGGCTCGACCGGGCAGATCCTGGATACCGCCTGGTCGCAGCGCGACATCGAGATCGGCGACCTATGGCTCACCTGGCAGGACGCCGCCATCGTGGCGGCCGCCATCCTGCTGTTCCTGCTGCTCAAGCGCGTGCTCGACGGCAGCCGCGCCGGCCGGCTGGTGCGCATGGTGGCCGAGGATCCCAAGCTGGCGCAGCTGGCGGGCATCAACGTGCGGCGCGTCTATTACGGCGTGTTCGCTTTCGAAGGCGCGGCAGTCGCCCTGGCGGCCGGGCTGGTGGCGCCGCGCACGCCGATACTGACCTCCATGGGCTTCGAAGAGGTCATCATCACTTTCGTAGTGGTCGTGCTGGGCGGCATCGGCAGCGTGACCGGCAGCTACGTCGCCGGCGTGGCGCTCGGCGTCTTCACCGCGCTGTTCAGCGCCCTGGTCTCGCCCGCTTACGCGACGGCCGCGGCCTTCGCCGTGCTGATTGCCCTCCTGGTGCTGCGCCCCGGCGGCCTGAGCGCCGGCGCCATGAAGGGAGTCCATTGATGACCACGCTTTCCGCCTCCCGCCTCGCGCTGCTGCCCGGCGCCGTCGTGGTGTTCTTCCTACCTGCCTGGCTGGGCGGCAGCCAGGCCCTCTACAGCGCCGCCGTGCTGATCGCCATCATGGCCGTCATGGCCTATGGCCTGGACGTGATCGTCTCCGATCTGGGCGAGGTCAGCCTGGGCCATACGGTGTTCTTTGCCGCCGGCGCCTACGTGACGGCATTGCTGGCCACCCGCGCCGGCGCGGGCGCCTGGCTGACGCTGGCCGCGTCCATCGCCGTCGCACTGGCCCTGGCGGCCGTGATCGGCCTGATCACCCTGCGCTTGCGCGAATTCGTCTTCTCGCTGGTGACATACGCCGTGGCCGTGGTCGCCATGACCTTGGCCGCGAACTGGACATTCCTGGGAGGATCGGATGGCATCCGCGGCCTACCGACGCTGGACCTGTCCATCGGCGGATGGCCGCTCAATGCCGGCAATGACCAGACGCTTTGGCCCTACGCATTCGCGCTCCTGGCGATCACCCTCTACCTGGTGGACCGCTTCCGCCACTCGCGCCTGGGGCAAGCGGCGTTGATGGTGCACCTGAACCCGCGCCTGGCCACCATGAACGGCATCGATCCGCTCAGAGTGCGCTTGCAGGTCTTCCTCTTTTCGGCGCCCATCACCGCCTGCGCGGGCTGGCTCTATGCCTATCAGCGCGCCTACGTCAGCGCCGACATCCTGGAAACCTACTTTCTCATCCTGATGTTGACTGCCGTCGTGCTGATCGGCCGCCGCCAACTGCTGGGGCCGCTGCTGGCCACGGCGCTGGTCCTGATTCAAGAAAAATTCTTCTCATTCGGCGGCTACATCGACAAGATCGTGCTCGGTAGCCTGCTGATCCTTGTTCTGGCTTTCTTTCCGCAAGGGCTGATGGGCCTGCTGGCGACACGTCGCAAGCGTCCCAAGGCCATGGCGACCACACTGGAGAACTCGAAGTGACCGTTATCTGGAATCCGACGCTGGACGACAACGCTGCCCGCTGGCAGGCTCTGGCCCACAAGCTGGGCTCCGAGCGCTTCGCGCCGCTCGCCCCCGAGCTGGACCGTGAACAACGCTATCCCTGGGAGACAATTTCCGCCCTGGTCGAACACAAATTCACCGGCCTGTTCCTGCCCACGCAATGGGGCGGCCAAGGCGCCAACCTGGTCGCCACCGTGGCGGTAGTCGAAGCCTTGGGCACGCACTGCGCTTCGACCGCCGCCATCATGTGCGCCTATCAGCTGGGCGCGTTTCCCCTGCTGCTGGCCGGCACGGACGAGCAGAAATCCTTCTATCTGCGCGAAATGGCCGAGGGCCGCGCCACCAGCTTTGCACTTTCCGAGCGCATCGCCGGTTCGGACGCCGCTGCCATCGAGGCCACGGCCGTGCGCGAAGGCGGCGGCTGGCGCCTGCGCGGGGAGAAATACTGGATCGGCAATGGCGGGGCTTCGCGCTACTACGTGGTCTTTGCCAAAACCGACCCCACGGCAGGAGGACGCGGCATCAGCGCCTTCATGGTCGATAAGGAGCAGCCGGGCGCGGTCATCGACGAACTCTCCGACAAGATGGGCATCCGCGGCACCCAGACCTCGAACCTGAAACTTGACCTGGTCGTTCCCGACAGCGCCCAGGTCGGCGAGCTCAACCGCGCACTGCGCCTGGCGCTGCAGACGCTGAACGTCGGCCGCATCATGGTCGCCGCCCAATCCCTGGGCGTGGCGCTGGCGGGCTACCGCGAGGCCGCGGTCCGCGCCGTGTCGCGCCGGACATTCGGCCAACCCATCGGGGACAACCAGGCCATCGGCTTTCGCCTGGCCGACATGGCCACGGAGATCTCAGCTGCCCGCATGATGCTGTACCAGGCCGCCCAAGCCTACGACCGCCAGGAAGATGTCTCCAACCTGGGCGCCATGGCCAAGCTGTTCGCCTCGGAGGTTTCGCACCGGGTAGTGGACAATACCGTTCAGATCTGGGGCGGGCTGGGCTATTGCAAGCCTACGGTGGCCGAGCGGCTGTACCGCGACCAGCGCATACTTGAGATCTATGAGGGCTCTTCCGAAATCCAGCGGCTGGTCTTGTCGCGCGCGGTTCGCAAGGAGGCGGAAGAGCTGGCTATTTGACCCGATTCCGAAAAGAGGTAGCAATGGTGAGTGCACAACAGAACCCGGCAGAAGTGGGCGGCGGCGAGTCGCGCGAAGAAATCCTGCTGGCGGCCGCGGAACTCTTCATGGAGTTCGGCTATGCGGCCACTTCCATCGACGCGGTCGCCCAACGTTTAGGCGCCACCAAGGGCCGCATCTACCACCACTACCGGAGCAAGGCGGACCTGTTCTTCGACGTCCAGGTGGCGGCAATGACCAGGCTGACCGACGAAATCGATCCCATCGCCCGTGGCAGCGGCAACGCGGTCGAACGCCTGTCGGCCATGGCGCTGCGGCATACCCAGATTCTGTTGAAGGAACTGCCGATGCAAAAGGTCGCGGTACAGGGGCTGGAGCGCCATCTGCTCGAAGCCTCGGCGGCCGCCAAGCGGCTGCGGTCCGTGGTGAAGATGCGCGATGACTACGAGCAGATGTTCGTCGAGGTGATCGACGACGGCATCCGCGAGCGCGCCTTCGTCGACCTTCCCGCCAAGCTGTTGAGCAAACCCTTCTTTGGCGCGCTGAACTGGGCCACCGTGTGGTACAGCCAGCGGCGTCTGCAGAGCGAAGCGGCGATCGACGATATCGCGCATACCCTCGCGGCCTACGCGCTGCGGGGTCTACTCAAGGACTCCAATGATGAAGCAGCAAGAGCAACTCCCCTATTCCAGTACCATCTGGAGTGAGGTCGAAACCTGGTCGCGCGACCGCATCGAGAGTTTCCAGATCGACGCCTTGCGCCGGCAGCTGCGGCGCGTCGCGGACACCAGCGTGCATTACGGGAAGGTCTTCGCGGATGCGGGTTTCGTCCCCGAGGATCTCAAGACCCTGGCGGACCTGAGACGCCTACCCTTCACCCACAAGCGCGACTATCTCGAAGGCCTGCGCGCCGCCCCGCCCTTCGGCACGCTGGCCGCGGTCCAGCCCGGCGAGGCCGTGCGGGTGCACTTTTCCTCCGGCACCACGGCGCAGCCCGCCCCTGTGCTTTGGACCCAGCACGACGTCGACCGCTGGGCCGAGCTGTACGCCCGCTATCTCTACGGCCAGGGTCTGCGCCGCGGCGACGTCTTCCAATGCATGTTCAATTACGCCTGGTTCGTCGGCGGCCTGGGCGCCACCCTGGCCGCGCAACGGGTCGGCGCGCTGGTGATTCCGGGCTCGTCCGGCGACACTCAACGCCAGGTGGAAACGATCTTCCAGTACGGCACGGACTGCGTCATCGGCACCCCGTCCTTCATGGCCCACATGGCCGAGACCGCCCAATCCATGGGACGGGACCTGCGCGAGTCTCGCGTGCGCATGGTCTGCGTCGGCGGCGAGCCCGGCGCCAGCGTGACCGGCACGCGCGAACGCATCGAGCGCCTGTGGGGCGCCAAGATGTTCGACTGTTACGGCGCCCTGGAATGCCAACCCATAGGCTGGGATACCGCCGCACAGCTCGGCCCCACCCTGGCCGAGGATTTCATCTACGTCGAGATCCTGCACCCCGACACGCATGAGCCGGTGGCCGATGGCGAACGCGGCGTGCTGGTGCTCACCCACTTGGACAAGCAAGCCTGCCCGTTGGTGCGCTGGTGGACTGGCGACATCGTGGTCCGCGACAGCCGCCCGGGCCCCGATGGCCGCACCCATGCCCGCCTGCCAGGCGGCGTGCTTGGCCGAGCCGACGATATGCTGATTGTGCGCGGCGTGAATCTTTTCCCCTCCGCCATCGAGGACGTGGTCCGGGGCTTTGCCGGCGTCAGCAATGAGTACGTGATCATCATCGACGACAGCGTGAAGGACCCGAGCACCGGCTTTCTGACTGGCGTGAAGCTGCGCGTCGAACGCGAACCCGGCGCCAGCGCCGACCTGGGCGAAAAGCTGTCGCAGCTGCTGCGCGATCGCCTGCAGGTGCGCTTTCACGTGGAAGTGGTGGAAAACGGCACCCTGCCGCGCACCGTCCACAAAGCCAAGCGGGTGATCCATGCCTGAGGCCGACACACCCCGTCCACTCGCCGGCAAGCGCGTCATCGAACTGTCGCAGTTCATCGCCGGCCCTACCGCCGCGCAGTACCTGGCGGATTTCGGCGCCGACGTGGTCAAGATCGAGCCGCCGCGCGGCGATGGCGTGCGTACCTTGCCGGGCAATGGCTTCGGCAGCTTCTACGCCCGCAGCTTCAACACCGGCAAGCGCAGCCAGGTGCTGGACCTGGGCGCGCCGGATGGACGCGAGGCGCTGGAGAGGCTGCTGGCGCAGGCCGACGCCTTCATCTGCAATCTGGCGCCGGGATCGCTCGCCCGCCTCGATCTGCAGGGTCCGGCCCTACGCGAACGCCATCCCGGCCTGACCATCGCGCTCATCTCCGGCTATGGGCAGCAGGACGACCGCATCTGCATGGACACCATCGCGCAATGCGAATCGGGCTACGCGCTCTTGAACGGCGACGAGGACGGCTCGCCGCGCTTGTCCACAAGCTGGCCCGTGGACATGTTCAGCGGCCTGTACGCGGGCCTGGCCTGCGCGATGGCGGTGCTCGAAGGACGCGCGCGCTTGATCGATCTCTCCATGATGGAGGTGGCGTCCGCGATGCTGCTCGGACCGGCGGCGCTGGCGCTGAGCGAAGGCGAAACACTGGATCCGCCCATGGGCAACCGCGACCGCGCGTCGGCGCCTTCCAGCATCTACCGCTGCGCGGACGGACACGTCTACATCCTGGGCGGGCTGGACAGATATTGGGCGCGCCTGCGTCCGCTGATCGGCGCCGTTGACGCCCCCATCAAGGAACGCATACGCCGCGCGGCGCACTTCGATGCCCAGGTGGAAGCCTGGACCCTGCTGCAGACCCGCGAGGCCGTGCTCAAGCAGATGCGGGAAATGCAGATTCCGGCCGGGAACGTTCGACCGCCAGCCGAAGCGCTGGCGCTCATCCGCGGTCTGCGGCCGGGAGCCGTATCACAGGAACTCGCCAACGGTGAACACGTGCCGGCCTTTCCCGCCCTGTTCGACGGACAACGCATCCCCCGCAGCCCCACGCCGGCGATCGGCGGCGGGCGGCGGCAGGTCTCTTGAATTCCTACTTTCAGGTAAACCTCATGAAATCTGACACTTGCACGGAATCCACCCAGGTCATGCGGCCCGGCGTTCTGGTCGGCCGCAGCGCACTGGTTACTGGCGCCGGCTCCGGCATCGGCCGCGGCATCGCCCTGCGCTTGCTGGCGCTGGGCATGGACGTGTTCGGCGTGGGGCGGCGCGAAGAGCCCTTGGCGGAAACCGCCGCAATGGCCGAAAAACTGACCGGCGACTTCAGCCATGCCTGCGCCAATATCCGCGATACCGCCGCCATCGAGGCGCTGATCGCCGAAGTGGGCGAACGCCAGGGCATCGACCTGCTGGTGAACAATGCCGGCGGCCAGTTCTTCGCGCCTGCCGCGCAGATCAGCCGCAAGGGCTGGGATGCGGTGATAGACACCAATCTGAACGCCGTCTTCGTCGTGACCAAGGCGGCCTACCCCTTCCTCAAGGCTCGCCAGGGCGCGGTGGTGAATATCTCGCTATCGGGCGTGGACCGCGGCTCCATGGGAATCGCCCACTCCATCGCCGCGCGCGCCGGCGTGCTGGGCCTGACTCGGACTCTGGCCCTGGAATGGGCCGCTGACGACATCGCGCTCAATTGCATCGGCCCCGGAGCAGTGATCACGGAAGGGCTGGCCGGCGAGGCCGCGCAGGCCATGCTGGACCGCCTGGTCGCCGCCACGCCGATGGGCCGGGCCACGTCGATCGAAGAAGTCGCGGAACTGGTTGCCTTCCTGGCCACGCCGGCCGGCCACCTGATGACGGGCCAGCTGCTGCAGATCGACGGCGCCGCGCACCTGGGCAGCGGCCTGCACATGATGGTCACGCACTGACGCCATCCGGCGTTGCCGATGCAACCTGGCATCGGCAACGCCGCCCTTCAAAACCTCGGCGCGCGCTTTTCAATGAACGCGGTAACGGCCTCACGATGTTCGGCAGTCTTGTGAGCCAGCGCCTGATAGCTAGCCGACAGCTCCAGCAAGGACGCCAGGCTGCTTTGCTGGCCTTCGCGCAGCAGACGCTTGGTCATGCGCATGACGCCGCCCGGATTGGCGGCGATCTTCGCGGCCAACGTCTTGGCGGTCGACAGCAGCTCCGCCGCCGGAACCACCCGGCTGACCAGGCCCCAAGCCAGCGCATCCTGCGCGCTGATGGCCTCGCCGGTGTAGGCCATTTCGCTGGCACGGGCCATGCCCACCGCGCGCGGCAGCAGCCAGGCGCCGCCATCGCCCGGCACGATGCCGACACGCACGAAGCTTTCGGCGAACGTGGCCGTGTCGGCGGCGATGCGGATGTCGCACATGCAGGCGATGTCCAGGCCGGCGCCGATGGCCGGGCCGTTGACGGCGCAGATGACGGGCACGTCCAGGCCATGCAGCGCCAGCGGAATGCGCTGGATGCCCAGGCGGTACTCCTCGCAGATGCGTTCCGGGGTCAGGGCATCGTCGAAGTAGCGGCGCATGTCCTTGACGTTTCCGCCCGAGCTGAAGATCGGCCCGGCGGCGGTCAGGATCAGCACCTTCACGCCCGCGTCCTGGCGTATGTCCGCGCACAGCTGCACGATCTCTTCGATGGCGGTGTTGCCGGTCAGCGCATTGCGTGTTTCCGGCTGGTTCATGGTGGCGACGACAATGCCGCCCTCGCGTTCTATCTGAAGAAAGGCCATGCAAGAATCTCCTGAAAGCCGGGCTTACGCCGGGACGTCGGTAATCGTGCGCACCAGGTCCAGGGTCGGCCCTGCGTGCGCGAACAGTGCTGCGCCGGCCACGTCCTGCCAGTAGGCCTCGCTGCCCGCGGTCTGGCGCCAGGCATGCAGACGGCGCGTGTAGAGCTGCAGATCGTATTCTTCCGTAAAGCCGATGGCGCCGTGCACTGCGTGCGCAAGCTCGGCCACCACCAGCGCCGCCTCGCTGCAGCGCGCCTTGGCAACCGCGACCCGCAGCCGGTCCGGCGTCACGCCTTCGGCGTGGCAACCCAGCTGCGCCGCCATGCGCGCGGCGCAGACATGTTCGCTCATGACGGCCAACTGATGCTGGATGGCCTGGAACTTGCCGATGGGCCGGCCGAATTGCTGACGTTCATTGGCGTATTGCAGGGTGCGCTCCAGCACGCTGCCCATCGCGCCCGCCATCTGCGGCGCGACCACGCAAGCCTGCAAGGTCCGGATATCCATCGACGCATCGATCGGGGCGAGCGGCGCGGCCGCGACCTCGGCCGGGCCCCAGCTCATGGCGGCGTCCAGAGCCAACGCATGCGGCGTGCGGCGCGCCTGCGCGGCGTCCAGCAAGCGCCAGGCAACGCCGGCCTGCACCAGTACGCTGTCAGCCACCGTGCCGCCACGCACCAACGCGCAATGCCAGGCGCCATCCACCCGTTGCTCGCCGCGCGCCAAGGCGATGCTGCCCGCCGGCCGCTGCGTGGCCGGGAGCAGCGCGCGCGCAATCATGGTCTCTCCCAGCAGCAAGGGCAGCGCGTGGGCACCGCATTGCTCCAGCACGCCGAACACCTGCTCCAGGCTCAGCCCGGAGCCGCCCTCGTCTTCGCCGACCAGCGCATCGGCCAGGCCCGCCGCCTCCAGCTGTTGCCAGATCCTGCGGACAGCGTCGCCGCCCGCCTCGCTGTCGCGTACCGCCTGCGGCGTGCAATGGTCCGCCAGCACCTGGCGCGCGGCATCGGCGTAAAGATCGTTATCGCTCATGTCATGCTCCTTCAGCGCAGGCCCAGGCCGCGCGCGATCATGCCGCGCAGGATCTCGCGGGTGCCGCCTCGCAGGGAAAACGAGGGCGAAGCCTCCGTCACGTATTTCAAGGTCATCAGCAATTCCACCGGAATGTCCTCGGCCCCGCGCGAGTACAGGTCTTCCGCAATCCAGGCCGGGATCATCTGTTCCAACGTGGTGCCCAACTCCTTGACCAACGCCGCCTCCACGATGGGACTGGCGCCGCGCGTCAGTTTCTCCTGCACCGATACCGACATGGCCCGCAGCGGCGTCAGCTGGCCCAGCACCTTGCCCGCCAGCCGCTGCGCCGAGGGCGTGCGATTGGGCGGCAGGCGCGCATAGTCCAGCCATTGATCGAACAGCACGATGCTGGAGTACAAGCGTTCCGGACCGCTGCGCTCGAACGCCAGTTCGGCCGTCACTTGCTCCCAGCCCTGTCCTTCGTCGCCGACCAGCGCGTCCGCGCCCAGCTGCACGTTGTCAAAGAACACTTCGCAGAAGTGGCTGTCGCCCGACAGATCCTCGATCGGACGAACCGTCACGCCGGGCAGGGACAGGTCGACGATGACCTGGGATAGTCCCTTGTGCCGGTCCTCCGGTCCGCCCGAGGTGCGCACCAGGGCGATCATGTATTGGCAGTGATGGGCATTGGTGGTCCAGATCTTCTGGCCATTGAGCAGCCAACCGCGGTCGTTGGGCACGGCGCGCGTGCGCACGCTGGCCAGGTCCGACCCCGAGTTGGGTTCGCTCATGCCTATGCAGAAGAAGGACTCGCCCCGGCAGATGCGGGGCACGTGGAAGCGCTTCTGCGCCTCGGTGCCGTACTTGAGGATGAGCGGCGCGCTTTGCCGATCCGCGATCCAGTGCGACCCGACAGGCGCGCCAGCATTGAGGAACTCTTCCACCAGCACATAGCGCGCAAATGCACTGCGTCCACCGCCGCCATACTCGCGCGGCAGGGTCAGGCCGATCCAGCCGCGCTCGCCCACACGCCGGCTGAATGCGGTGTCGTAGCCGCCCCAGGACCGCGCCCGGATATGCGCCGGCATGTCGCGCACGGCTTCCTGCAGGAAGGCGCGGACGGCGGGGCGCAGGGCCTCGTCTTCAGGTGGAATGCGCGTCAGCGGCAACGCAAGTGAATTCAGACTGCTCATCCCAGGACTCCATTGATTCGATGCGTATGCAGGGTCTCGACGCTCAGGCCCAGAAGGCGGGCCAGGACGGCGTCGGTATGCTGGCCCAGCTGCGGCGGCGCGTGGCGGTAGCTCACTGGCGTATCCGACAGGCGGATGGGGCTGGCGACCAGCGGCACTTCGCCCGCCTGCGGATGCTGCATGCTCATGCGCAGGCCCCGCGCCAGGACCTGCGGGTCCTCGAACACGTCCGCGACGCTATTGATAGGCCCGCAGGGCACGCCGTGTTGCTCCAGCAGGGCGATCCATTCGCGCGTGCTGCGGGTGACGGTGATGGCGCGCAAGCCCTCGATCAGTTCGTCGCGGTGCGCAATCCGCGCCGCATTGCGTGCGAAACGCTGATCTTCGGCCCATTGCGGCCGTTCGATGGCTGTGCACAGGCGCGCGAACTGCCCATCGTTGCCTACCGCCAGGATCATGTGCCCGTCCGACGTCGGAAAGTCCTGATACGGCAGCGTATTGGGATGGGCATTGCCCATGCGGCGCGGCGCTTGCTGGCCATACAGATAGTTCATCGCCTGGTTGCCCAGGCAGGCCACGCCGACGTCGAGCAGGGCCAGGTCGATATGCTGGCCGCGTCCGGTGTGCTGGCGCGCCTGCAGCGCCGCCAGGATGGCGGTGCTGGCGTACAGCCCCGTGAGGATGTCGGTCAGCGCCACGCCCACCTTCATGGGACCGCCGCCGGGCGCGCCGTCGGGATGCCCCGTGATGCTCATCAGGCCGCCCATGCCCTGGATCAGGAAGTCGTAGCCGGCGCGATGCGCATACGGACCATCCTGGCCAAAGCCGGTGACCGAGCAATACACCAGCCGCGGATTCAGCTTGCTCAACGAGGCATAGTCCAGGCCGTACTGCGCCAGGCCGCCGGTCTTGAAGTTCTCGATCAGCACATCGCATTGCTGCGCCAGCTGCCGCACCAGCGCCTGCCCTTCCGGCTTGGTGAAATCGATGCTGACCGACTGCTTGTTGCGGTTGGCGCACATGTAATAGGCGGACTCGCCGGTAGGCTGTCCAGCGGGATCGGTCACGTAGGGCGGCCCCCAGGCGCGAGTATCGTCGCCCATGCCCGGCCGCTCCACCTTGATCACTTCTGCGCCCAGGTCGCCCAGCGTCTGGGCGGCCCAAGGGCCGGCCAGCACGCGCGACAGATCAAGGACCTTCACATTCTGCAGGGCTGGTGCCGTCATGGCCGCCTCTTCCTTCATTGTTGGGGGACGTTCGCCTGCTTGACGATGCGCTGCCACAACGCGATTTCCTTCTGCTGGAATTCGTGCATCTGCGCAGGGCCGCCCGTCATCGGCGTGGCGCCCAGGCGTTCATAGAAGGCGCGGGTTTCCGGCAACTTGGATATACGCGTGAAAAGCTCGGCCAGGCGCGCGGTTTGCTCAGCCGGCGTCTTGGCGCTGACCATCGCGCCGACCCAGGTATAGGCTTCGAATCCGGGCAGGCCGGCCTCGGTCGCCGTCGGCACGTCGGGGGACGTTCCGACACGCCGGTCCGACGCCACCGCCACCACCTTCACGCGGCCGTCCTTGGCCAGTTCCTGCACCGCCGTCACCTCGGCGAAGGTGTAGTCCACCGTGCCCGCGGCCACAGCCATGATGGCTTCGCCGGCGCCCTTGAACGGCACATGCACTGTCTTCAGTCTGGCGCTGTCGTTCAGCAATTCGCCCATCAACTGGTAACCGGCCGAACCCGCGCCGAAATTCACCTTGCCCGGATTGGCCTGGGCATACGCGATCAAGTCCTTCAAGGTGCCGTACGGCGCCTGCGGACTGACGGCCAGCATGGCGGGCGAACGCATCATCATGGTCAACGGCGCGAAATCCTTGACCGGGTCGTAGGGCAGCGCCTTGAAGAGCGCCGCATTGACCGCCAGCGTCGAATTGCTGCCAATGAAAACCGTGTACCCGTCCGCCGGCGACGACAGCACGTTCTTCACCGCGATGAAGCCATTGGCGCCCGGCTTGTTCTCCACCACCACCGGCTGCCCGGTCAGTTCCTGAAGCTGGCGGGCGAAATAACGGGCCGAGGTATCGGTGCCGCTGCCTGGGCCGAACGGCACGACGAACTTGATCGGCCGCGAGGGGAAGGTCTCGGCGTGCGCGACGACCTGATGGCCGGCGGCGCCGAGCAAGGCCACGGCCAACATGGCCGTCAGCATATGTCTGCGGTGTTGCATGGAAGTCTCCTTGGGTGGAAGGCCGGCCGCTCTAGGCGGCGGTCCTGGCCTTATGGTCCAGTGGATGACTTTAGGCGTGCTTGATGGGGGTGTCTAATATTAAGAATTTGAGATTTGATACTAAATCAATATCAGAGAGTCACCGCTGGTGAAGGCAGTCCGTCCCCAGCTCAATGCGCCATCACGCCAAGCTCCTTGATGAGCCCCGGCACAACCGAGTACTCCGCCCGGTACTCACGCGAGAATTCCTCCGGCGAATTGCCTACGGCATCGAAGCCGATGTTCTCCAAATACTTGCCGAACGTCGGATCGCGCACCACCTGCTGCGCCGCCGCCGCAAGCCTTTGCACCACGTCGGCAGGCATGCCGGCGGGGCCGCTCAAGCCGACCCAGGCCTTGTTCTTGAATATGAAGGCGTCGTATCCCGCTTCGGCGAAGGTCTGGACCTCTGGCAGCAGCGCCGATCGCCTGTCGCCGATGACGGCGATGGCCTTGACCTTGCCGTCCGCGACCATGGGCGCGGCAATGCTGGTGGAAGTGAAGGTGAACGCCAGTTGCCCGCCCAGCAGATCGGTCATCGCCGGTGGCGATCCCTTGTAGGGGACTTCAATGAACTTTACCGAAGACTGCCTGGCCAGGCTCTCCATGATCAGCTGCGGGTATGAGCCCGGGCCATATGACCCATAGGCCAGGGGAACCTGCGCGGCCCGGGCCTCCTTGACCGCCCCGGCCAGATCGCCGGCCGGCATGGACTTGTTCGCGATGAGCACAGGGCCTGACGCGGCTATTTTGCTGATCAGCGTGAAGTCCCGCAACGGGTCATAAGGCACCTTCATGGTCACGACCGATGAGATGAGCGCATCGCCCACGCTCAACATCAAGGTGTAGCCGTCGGGCTTGGCCCGGGCGACTTCGGTAGCGCCGATGGTGCTGCCGGCGCCGGGTTTGTTTTCAATCACGACGGGAGCACCGAGCCGCGCGGACATGAGTTCGCCCAGCTTGCGTCCAATGGCGTCGATAGGCGCGCCGGCCGGCGAAGGAACGATCCAGCGGATAGGCCGGTTCGGATAGTCGGCTTGCGCCATGACAGCGAAGCTGCTCAGCGCTATGGTGCAAGCCAGCCCGAATTCCAGTGTTTTTTTGATGGCAGCCATTTTGCCTCCTCCTTGCAGGATCAGGAACTAGTTGTGTGCATCCAGGAACTCGAGCACCACGCGGTTGAACTCGCCGGGTGTTTCGAAGTACGGAGAGTGGCCGGAATCTTCAAAGGTGTACTTCTGGCTGCCAGGCAGCAGCCTCGCGACCAGATGGTGGCTTTCCGGCGTGAGGAAATCATCGTGGCTGCCGCCCGTCATCAGGGTCGGCACGCGGTAGCCCGCGAATTCGGCCGGGTGGATCTTGACGTCGTCGGCCTGCATGGTGAGGGCAAGGAAGCCCTTGGGATTGAGCGCCTTGATACAGCCATACAGGTGCAGCATCTCGGGCCGGGCTTCGACGTTCTTGCGGTTCCAGCCGATGCTCTTGCTGCGCGGGTCATGGCGGCCGTCATCGAAGGTCTTGCCGGCCTTGCGCAGGATCTCCCAGGTCTCGGGCGAATAGGCGGGCGTCGGCGAGCCGCTGATGAACAGCGTCTGGACGCGCTCGGGGTGTTTCACGGCCAGCGGCAGGCCGGCCCATGCGCCCAGCGACTGGCACACGAGGTTCACCTTGCCTATGCCTTCCTGATCGAGTATGGCCAGCACGTCCGCGGGGTAATGGCGCGGATGGTTGCGCTCCGGCGCGCAGGGAGAGTTCTTGAACCCCCTCAGGTCCATCACGATGACCTTGTATTTCCCGGCAAAGAATGGCACTTGCTGGTACCAGCAAATGGTGTTGCCGCCGCCGCCATGGATGAACAGGACGGGCGCGCCGTCGCCATGGGTTTCGTAATAGATGCGGGTGTCGTCGGGTGCGGTTGCGTAAGGCACGGAAAGCTCCTCGGAGGGATCGGTTGATCTAATATCTGCGTGTTGATTTTGTTCGATCCCTTGCGGAAACACCGCGCTCCAAACAGACATCATGGGTGCCGCTCCAGACAACTACCCTCTGCATGTGGACCTGCTGCTGCCAGCCGGCAGGCTGAACGGCCCCATCCATGCCGCGATCGATACTTTCCGCACCGCCAACGGCATTGCCCGCAGCCGCAGCGGGCAAGCGTCCGACCATGTGGTGACATGGCGCTGCGCGGGCGCAGCCTCGCCGGCGGGAACGGACTCTGCATCCGAACACCAATGCTTCCTGCCGCCCGGCGCACCGGATTCGGCAATGGAGCGCGCCATCTTCGTGCCGCCCCTGGAAACGGTCTCGGTGCCGCAGCTGCGCGCCTGCGTGGCAAGCAACGAAGCCGTGCTGCGCGAAATCCGCAGCGCCGTGGCGGACAAGCGCTATGTCTGCGCGGTCGGCACCGGCGTCTGGCTGGTCGCGGCGGCGGGCGTCCTGGACAAGATGCAAGCGCCGGTGCAGTGGGCGTACCAGTCAGGCTTCGCGCGCACCCATCCGGACCTGGCCATCGCCAATGATCCGATTGTCTGGGCCAGCGAGCGCATCCTGCTGGCCGGGACGCCTTCATTGGCCTATGACTGCGTGCTTGAGCTGATGGACCGCACGGGTATCGCCGGACTGGCCGGCGCCTCGCGCGACAAGCTCGTCTTCGATCCCGCGCGGCAGTCCATTGCATCGACGCTGCCCATAGAGAAGGTCAGCGGCCTCACACGCGACAGCCCGCTATATCGGGCAGCCCAATGGCTGCTGGCGCATGCGCAGGAAGCGGTGACGATAGGCGACGCCGCGCAGCATGCGGCCGTCAGCGAAAGAACCCTGGCGCGCCTGTTCCGGATGCACCTGGCGATCACGCCTCATGAATTCCTCACTGACATACGGATGCGGAAAAGCCAGATGTGGCTGGAGGTGACGCTGCGTTCGGTGGAGGATATTGCCAATGACTGCGGCTATCTGGACGTCGCGGCCTTCCGCCGCGCCTTCAAGCGCAAGTTCGGTCTGACGCCGGCGGATTATCGGCGCGAGTACACGCAGCGCGGTCCGCGCGCGCGGTGGAAGATGGAAAAGTATGGGCGGGAGGCCTAGAGACGGCGGATCATCGGGCATCCAATCGCGTTCCGGCTTAAAATGCGCGGTTTGCCGAAAGAACCGTCATGGCCGTCGCCATGAAGGGCTTTCATCCTTTACAAATAAGTGTGGTGAAGATGAACAAGCCTTTCATTTCGCTGTGCCCGGAAATTACTCGGGCACACGCGCTGACTCTGATGGATTGGTTGGAAGATGAGCGCGTTACCTGCTACCTGAGCGATTCGCGCCATGTTTCCCGCTTCATCGAGCAAGCCATCGATCGGACTCAACTGCCGATCTTGACCCATCTGTTCAACCAGGGCGGCCGGTTCTTCATGGCCTATGACCGGCATGACGTCCCCGTCGGTTTCGTGCGCCTCGTCAAGACCGGCCCGGACTGCGAGATCGTCCTGGTGATCGGAGACAGCGACAACTGGGGCCAAAACCTTGGCGCCAGCACGATCCGCGAAGGCATGAAGCTGGCCTTCCTCGACATGCGAGCCGAGAAGCTCATCGCCAAGATCCATCCGGACAACGCACGCTCACTGAAAACCTTTCTGCGCAGCGGTTTTCTGCTTGAAGGCGAAACGGCGACACTGAAGTCGTTTTCCATGACTGCGGGGCGCTATCTCCGGCTCTTGCGCGAAGGCGCCGTTGGCGACTCCACGGATATCTACATCACTGAAATCGACAAGGCCCGGCTCAAGAGCCTGATCGAACTCGAGCAAGGCCCGACTATTGTCGAACTCGAGCACGAACTAGAGCGGGCCATCGTCGTCAAGCCGCAGCAGGTGGCGCGGAACGTGGTCACGATGAATTCCAGGGCCTTGCTGCAACTGGACGATGAAGAAATGGAAGTGGCCCTGGTCTACCCAGAAGACGCTGACAGCGGCGCCGGAAAGTTTTCCATCTGTTCCGACGTCGGCGCCGCCATCCTGGGCTATCAGGAAGGGGACGCCATCGACTGGCGGATTTCAGACCGAACGCGCCGGATCGGGATCAGGAAAGTGCTTTATCAGCCGGAAGCCGCGGGCGATTTCCACCTGTAGGTTTCCTGGGTTGAATCGGCATGCTACCTACGAAAGCGCTCGATCGTGAGCCCCTCGAGGTCGATTTCAGGCTTGCGACCGCACACCAGATCCGCGACGACTCGGGATGTTCCGCAGGCCTGGGTCCAACCGTTCGAGCCATGCCCGCTATTGAGAAACAGCCCGTCCCAACCCGAGATTCCGAGAATGGGGGGGCCATCCGGCGTCATGGGGCGCAGGCCGGCCCAAAAGGTGGCGTTCTCGTAGTCGATACCATTTGGGAACAGGCTACGCACCACTCGGACCAGCACATCCTTGCGGCCCGCCTTCAATGACAAGTCATGGCCGACCAATTCGGCCATGCCCGCCGCGCGGATTCTGTTGCCCAGTCGGGAAATCATGACCTTGTTGTGTTCATCCATGACCGACATATTGGGCGCTTGATCAGCATTGATCACCCGCGCGGTAATCGAAAAGCCCTTGAGTGGATAGACGGGAAGCCTGATCCCCAGCGGCGCAAGCAATGCCGGAGCCTGGTTGCCCAAGGCGACCACCGTGGCATCGGCCTTCAGCACGCCGCCAGAGGTCTCGGCGCCCACCACCCGCCCGCCCTCATGCAGCAAGCGCCGCACATCGGTATCGAAGCGGAACTTCACGCCTGCACGCTGAAGCCAGGCGGTCAATGCCTGGCAGAAGATATGGCTATCGCCCGAGGCATCGGACGGCAAATGAAGGCCGCCCGCGATCTTGGCGGTGGCATCTCGCAAGGCCGGCTCGACCGCCAGCGCATCGCGTCCATTCAACACACCGTGGGGGATGCCGAACTCCTTCAGTGCGCTGGCGGCAATATTGCCGTACTGGCACTCCGCTTCGGTCTGGAATAGCTGCAACACGCCGCCCGCATGGAAATCGAAGCCGATCGGCGTCTCGGCCATCAGCTGTTTCAGGCAAGCGAGGCTATAGTGGGCCACGCGTTGCATGCGCAGTTTGTTGATGCGGAATCGCGGCGCATTGCATTCCATCAGCCATCGCCTGATCCAACGGAGCCTTTCGAATTCCGGCCAAAGCGAAAAGCGCACAGGGGCGTCGGCTTTCAACGCCATCTTCAATACCTTGTGCGGCATTCCCGGCGCAGCCCAGGGTGCGGCAAAGCTCGGACACAAGCCGCCCGCATTGCCGAAGCTTGTTTCCATTCCTGCCGCCGAGTGGCGCTCCACAACTTCGACTTCGTGGCCTTCGCGGCAGAGATAGTAGGCCGTTGCGGCGCCGACTACGCCAGATCCGAGGATGAGAACTTTCATGGGCATGTTTTTCTTGGTCGATCGTGATATCTGCGGCGTAGTCGGAAGGCGGAGCCCGACGGCGCCACGCCTGACCGGATTCAAGAATAAAGGGTACCGGAGTGAAATTTATTTCATTGTTTTGACGCCAATCCGCGCGAATGGAAAGAAAATTCACCAGCTGTGTTGTTAGCATTGATTGCGCGTTGAATATTCGCAATCGGTCCGGATCCTTGAAATGCGCGAGCCCTGGGCCAGAACCTCGTCAAATCATGTCTGAACAGATTCGCCGCTTCCCCTCGCTCTCTCATTGGGGCGCATACACCGCGGTCACACAAGGCGGCCGGCTGATCGATTGCGAACCGTTCGCCCACGACAGCGCCCCCTCGAGCATCCTGCAATCGATGCCTGCCATGGTCCACTCGCCGCTACGGGTGAACCGGCCAGCCATTCGGAAGGGATGGCTGCGCGATCGGCACTTGTGCGACGGGAGCGAGCGCGGACGTGACGACTATGTAGAGGTCAGTTGGGACAACGCCCTTGCGGCAATCCATTCAGAACTCCAGCGCGTGAGGACAGAGCATGGCAGCGAGGCCATTTTTGGCGGCTCATATGGCTGGTCGTCGGCAGGCCGGCTGCACCATGCGCGCACTCAGACGCACCGGTTCCTGAACGCCGGCGGCGGCTTTACGAATCAAGCGGGAAACTATAGCTGGGGCACGGCGCAGTTCCTGCTGCCCCATGTGATCGGCACCTATACGCCGGTGACGGGCCGCGTGACAGACTGGAACAGCGTCACGAACCATACGCGGCTGCTGATCGCATTCGGCGGCATGCCGTTACGCAATACGCAGATCACCTCGGGCGGCGCCGGGGACCACCCCGTGCCCGGCCAGCTCGAACGGGCGGTGGCGGCGGGCATGGATTTTGTGGTCATCAGCCCAACCAGGGGGGATGTTCCTCCCGGCGTGCGTGCGCGCTGGATTCCCATTCGTCCCAACACGGACGCCGCCTTGATGCTGGCAATGATCCAGGCGCTGATCGCCGATGGCATCCACGACGAGGAGTTCCTCCAGATCCATTGCGTTGGATTTCCGGCCTTGCGCGAGTATCTCGAAGGCAAGACGGACGGAACCCCCAAGACGCCCGAATGGGCCGAGGCGATCTGCGATGTCCCGGCCGATACGATCCGCGCGCTCGCGCGCCAGGCCCGCAACACTCGCACGCTGCTGACGTGCGCATGGTCATTGCAACGCGCCCATCGCGGCGAACAGCCGTATTGGGCCAGCATTGCGCTTGCCGCCGCGTTGGGGCATATCGGGCTGCCTGGCGGAGGCTTTGCGTTTGGGCATGCCTCCATGAACGGCGCCGGAAACCCGCGCATGGAGATTGCGGGGCCCGCCATGGAATCGGGGCGCAATCCGACCGGCTCGGTGATTCCTGTTGCCCGGGTCACCGACATGCTGCTGCATCCTGGCCAGCACTACGAATTCAATGGGCGGGTAGGTACTTATCCGGACATCAAGATGGTGTACTGGGCCGGCGGCAACCCCTTCCATCACCAGCAGGACCTGAACCGCCTCAGCCGGGCATGGAGCCGGCCGCAAACGATAGTCGCCCACGAGATCTGGTGGACTCCGATGGCGCGCCGCTCGGACATCGTGCTGCCAGCCACCACCACGCTGGAAAGAAACGACATCGGCGGGTCGACGCGCGACCGCCACGTGTTCGCCATGCATCAGGCCCTGGCGCCAATCGGCTCCAGCCGCAATGACTTCGACATATACCGGGAACTGGCCGCGCTGGGCGGCTACGAACATGGCTTTACCGAAGGCCGAGGCGAGATGGAGTGGGTGCGGCATATCTACGAAAGCATGGCCAAGGAATGGCGCGGCAGTGGCTATATAGCCCCTGATTTCGATGCTTTCTGGAGCCGGGGGTTCGTGGAAATTCCCGAGCCTGAAAAACCATTTGTGCTGTTCGAGGAGTTCCGTCGCGATCCCGCGGGCAATCCGCTGCGTACGCCGTCAGGTCGCATCGAGCTGTATTCGGAAAAAATCGCCGGATTCGGTTACGCCGACTGCCCGCCCCACCCCAGCTGGCTGGCGCCGGACGAATGGCTGGGATCACCCAAGGCGGCCCGGTGGCCGCTACACCTGCTCACCCCGCAGCCCGCGGGCAAGCTCCATTCCCAAATGGACGGCGGCAAGACATCGGCGGACCTCAAGGTCAATGGCCGGGAGGCTCTGCGCATCGCGCCGTCGGATGCGCAAGCCCGGCGCATCGGCCAACATGATCTCGTCAAGGTTTACAACGACCGTGGCGCCTGCCTTGCTACCGCGGTTATCGACGCCGATCTCATGCCTGGCGTGGTGGCCTTGCCCACGGGAGCATGGTTTGACGCTGCCGACGAAAATCTGGAGATCCACGGCAACCCCAACGTGTTGACGATCGACGTGGGCACTTCCCGCTTGACTCAGGGAAGCAGTGCCCAGTCCGCGCTGGTGGAGGTGATGCGCTGGGAAGAAGCCGCACCTTTGGTCCAGGCCCTGGAGGTACCGGCAATCGTCAAATTGGATCGTGCCGCATAGCCGTCTGGCTCGAGGCCGGACGCGGCTTTGCCTCAGCGCTCAGAGCGCCCCTCGATGGGGCGCTCTGGTTCTTGGGAAAGCGCTTCAGTCGGCGGTGATATTGGCCTGTTTGATGATGGCGCTGTATTTGGCCGTCTCGGCTTGGATGTACTGCGCGAAGTCCGCGCTGTTCCTGTAGGAGCTTTCAAAACCGAGGTTGTCGAGCTGCTCCTTCATGCTGGCGGACGTCATGATTTTCTGCGTGGCGACTTCCAGCGTCTTGAGTATCGGCTCCGGCAGCTTGGCGGGCGCCCATAGGCCATACCAGGAATAAAACTCGAAATCCTTCAGCCCGGCTTCGCGCATCGTCGGAACGTCCGGAAGCAAGGGGCTGCGCTTGTCGCCGGTTACCGCCAACGCACGTATCTTTCCCGACTTGACCATGGGCAACGAGGAGAGCATCGGATCGGCCAGCGCGTGAACCTGTCCGCCGATCAGATCGGTCAAGGCAGGGCCGCCGCCCTTGTAGAGAACGATCGGGATCTGCAGACCGGAAAGACCGCCTTCATATGCGAACTGCGCGATGGCGAGGTGCCCCGCCGAACCAAAGCCCGTGGTTGCAAAATTGTATTTGTTGGGAGCTGCCTTCACCGCGCCGACGAATTCCTGCACGGTCTTCGCAGGGACATCGTTGTTTACGCCGAATATCAATGCGCCCTGGGCCAGACCGCTGATGGGGGTGAAATCCTTCACCGCATCGAAGGTCATCTTCTTCCCATAAAGCAGCGGGTTGATGTTGTGGATCGAGGCATTCAGGTACAGCGTGTAGCCATCCGGCGCCGCGCGCGCAACCACGCCCGCGCCCACCATCCCCGACGCCCCCGCCCTGTTGTCGATGATGACCGATTGCTTCAGTTCCTCGCCTAGCTTCACGGCAAATATGCGGGCGAGGCCATCGACCGAACCGCCAGGAGGGTGAGGCACCACGATGGTAATCGGACGGCTGGGATAGGAGGCGTCCGACTTCGATTGCGCCTGTACCGCACCCAGCACGGCCAAGCCACCGATAACGGCCGCAATGCCTTTCATGCAAAAGCGGCGAGAACGAAATGGGGTATTACGCATGACGAACGATCTCATTGAAAATGGTTGGGCAACGAGTACCGCTCCCCTCCCCGGACCCGCAATCCATGAAAGAGGGGGGTGTGGAAAGCGGGGATGATCGTAGGCGAATCAGTAGGTGCCTGGATAGGCGCCGCCGTCTATTAAGATATTCTGTCCGCATATATAGCCGGATTGAGCAGCGCAGATATATGCGCAAAGCGCGCCCAATTCCTCGGGCTCGCCGTAGCGGCCAGCAGGATTGTTGGATCCGCGCTCCGTCCACAGCTGTTCAAAACTCTTGCCGCCTGGCTCCAGCATTCCTTCTATGTGATGCCGCTGCGCATCGGTGGCGAAGACGCCCGGAAGCAGGTTGTTGATGGTGACGTTGTGCCGCACCGTCTGGCGGGCCAGGCCCGCAACAAAACCCACCAGGCAGGAGCGCGCGCCATTGGAAAGGCCGAGTTCAAGCTGCGGCGTTTTGACGCTGCGTGAGACGATGTTCACAATGCGGCCAAAGCGGCGGTCCATCATGCCGTCAACGACCCGCCGGATCATGTCGATCGGCCCGAGGGCCATGGCGTCCAGGGCCGCATGCCAGTCGGACTGGGTCCACTGGCGAAAATCGCCGGGCGGCGCCCCGTCCGCATTGTTGACCAGGATATCGGGCGCGGGACACGCCGCAAGCGCCGCCTCCCGCCCTTCATCCGTGGTGATATTGGCAACCGCATAGCGGACCCGGGTTCCCGTGGCCGCCGTGATTTCATCGGCCGCCTTGGCCAGCGTGCCTTCCGTGCGCGCCGCAATGGTCACGTTGACGCCTTCGCTCGCCAACTGATGGGCGCAGGCGCGGCCCATTCCCTTGCTGCCGCCGAAAACCAGCGCATGGCGGCCTCGAATTCCCAAATCCATAGCGTTTCCTATTGCAAAGGCGCAGCCCAAGCCATGACATGAAATGGCCGGAAAGGAGTTCCGTCATCAGGAGGCCGCAAGGCGGACACTCTTCCGACACGCGTCCTTTCCGGACTCGTCCTGCAAGGGATCAGGCGGCCTTCAGCTGCAGCGAATTCCAGCCGTACTTCTTGTCGAGGCCCAGCGCCTTGACCGCGCGCAGGCCCTTGAGCAAGGGCTCTCCTTCCAGCGCGCGCAGCGGCTTGCGCAGTTCGCCTGCCGGCAGGCCCACGGCCTTCATCAGCGATTTGATGGCCACGGGGTTGATGGCCGAGTACGAGTAGTGCAGCAATTGCAGATTACGCAAATAGGACTCACGGAAGCTGAAGCTGACTTCGGGCGACGTCCAGGGCTGGGAAATCTCGGTCAACTCTGCTGGCGCAATGTTGCCGGTCATGTTGGCCGTGCCATGGCCACCCAGGCTCATGGTCGGCACGACCAGGCCCAGATTGGGCGAATCGCAGCACATCACGGATACGTCGGGCGCGCCATATAGCACCTGCGCCACCTGGCCCACGCGCGTGGTGGATTCCTTGTGGACCACGTAGTTCGGGTGCTTGAAGATGCGCAGCAGCTGGTCCCAGTGCAGGTCGCTCTTGACGCGCGGCGGATTGTTGTAAATGCCCAGCGGCAAGTCAGTGGCGTCGGCGATTTCGAGGAAATAGCTTTCGATGTCCGATTCGGAGGCGCAGATGTAGGCGGGCGCGGCCAGAATGGCGCCATCGGCGCCGTTGGCCCGCGCAAAGCGCAGGTAATCCATGGTGGCCTCGGTGTTGTTGCCGGTGCAGCCATAGAAGAGCTTCATCTTGCCGGTCTTCATCTTCGCGGTTTCGACGATGATGTCCTGACGCTCCTTTTGCGACAGCATGGAAACCTCACCCGTGGACCCCATGATGAGCACGGCGCTGGTGCCATTGTCTTCCTGGAACTTCAGCAGTTCGCGGAAGGCTTCGTAGTCGGGGCTGCCGTCCTTGTTGAAGGGCGTAATCAGGGCCACGAAGGACCCGGTGATCTTCATCTTGCTCATGTATATCTCCAGTAATGGCAGAGTCAAAAATGGGTGAGGCTCAAGCCGAGCGGGCGACGTCTTTCCGAGTATCTTGCTGCTGCGCAGCCTGGCAGGCAACCATCGCAGCCAAACCCTGCTTCAGATCGGCGATCAGGTCTTCCGGGTCCTCCAGCCCCACATGCATGCGTACTGCCTTGCCCTTGTGAGGCCAGCGATCGCCGTGGTGCTTTCCCGGACTGAACGGTATGGCCAGGCTTTCATATCCGCCCCAGGACACGCCGATTCCGAAATGATGCAATGTATCGACAAAGGCGGCGACTGATGCATCATCGCTTGCGCGCAGGACTACCGTGAAAAGGCCGCTCGCCCCCCTGAAATCACGCTTCCAGATGGCATGGCCCGGATGCGACGGCAGCGCTGGATGCACCACGGCCTCGACCTCGGCTTGCTGCTCCAGCCACTGGGCCACGCGGATTCCCGACGCCATATGCTTCTGTAGCCGCACGTCCATGGTGCGCAGCCCGCGCAACGCCAGGAAGATATCGTCGGGACTGGCCGTCTGGCCCATTTCCTGCGTCGTCTCCTTGACCTTGGGCCAGGCGGCTTCGTTGCAGGTCACCACGCCAAGCATGGCATCCGAATGGCCCACGATGTACTTGGTCGCGGCGTGGATGGACACATCGACGCCATGCTCGAAGGCCTTGAAGAACAATGGCGTGGCCCAGGTATTGTCCATGACGACAAAAGCGCCGCGCGCGTGCGCGGCGGCCGCGATGGCGGGAATATCCTGGATTTCGAGCGTTTCGGAACCCGGTGATTCGACAAATACGACGCGCGTATTGGGCTGCATGAGCGATTCGATGCGCTTGCCGCAAGCAGGGTCGTAGACCTGTACTTCAACCCCGAAACGGCTGAGCACGCGGTCGAGGAAGGAGCGGGTCGGGGAATAGGCGCTATACGAGACCAGGATGTGGTCGCCGGCCTTGAGCAATGCGGTGAGCGCCGTGGCGATGGCCGCCAGGCCCGAGGGAAAGACCAACGAGCGGTGGCCGCCTTCCAGGGCAGCCATGGCCTCCTCGAACGCGTGGGCGGTGGCGGTTCCATAGCGGCCATAGGTGGTGGCGCCCGGCTCTTGCGCGGCGCGGGCGCGCTTCATGCCTTCCCATTCCGCCATGCTGCCCGCGAGTATCGTCGATGCCCTGCAGATGGGGGTATTCACCAGGCCACCAAAACGTTCCGGATGCCGGCCTGCGCTGACGAGTTGAGTGCTTTCCCTCATGAACTTCAATCTCCGTGGATGCACGGCCAACGCTTCCACGGGAAGTCGGTGGCCACTGATGACGTGATCAAGTCTATGAGGATAGTGGGTGAAAACTCTTCGATTTTTTACCCCTTCCGGAGGAAAAAAGAGAAAAATAATCACCGCCGAACCCTGACAATCTGACGCAGGCGGACTGGCTATGCCGGGTCAGGCCCGGCACGGATGAAAGGCCTCAGCTTCGGACAGCGGAGCGCGCGCGTTTCGGCCTGCTTGCGTTGAGGGAGCTCCACCGGCCCGCGCGCTCTTCGATGATAGTGGGAAAAATCTCCAGGCAAAGCTTGTGAAGCGAACGGACGAACGGATTCGATTTCAGGAACATGGCTTCGCCGAAATAGATGGGAATCCTCGGCGCATTGGGAAGCGCGATACAGTTCAGGCGCCGATCCGACTCGTCGATGCACCAGGTGGGCAGCAATGCGAAGCCCAGGCCTTCATCGACGCAACGCTTGACGCTCATGCTGGTCGAGGTAGACACCGCGACCTTGGGCTGCTCGTTGCCGACCGACAAATAGTCCAGTGCGATATTGCGGAGCATCTGGCCGGGTTCATATGTCACCAGCGGCCGTCCAAGCGCCCATTCCGGAACAGCCTTCTCATCGGCTGGCGCGGGCCAGCTCGACGGGAACGCCAGCGCTGGCTGATAGTGGCAGAGCACGCGTTGCGGAATCACGGTGTCGCCAAAATAGCGCTCGCTCAAACAGACATCCAACGAGCCGTTGCGGATCAGCTCTGGCAGCGAGACGTCCTTTTCGTAGCCGACGATCTCGACGTCGGGATACATCCGCCGAAACTTCGTCAGCACCGGCGGCAGCAGGTAGTAGAAGATCGCGTGCGGCATCCCGATACGGATGACTGGCCGCTCCTTATCGATCAAGCTGCCCAGGCGCGTCAACATGACATCGAATTCCGGCGCCAGCAGCCGGTAAAGGCTGGTGCCGCGCGGCGTGAGCTTGATCGACTTGGCGCCGCGCCCAGCCACCACCAGCTTCTCGCCGACGCGCTGCTCGAGGCGCCGGATGTGGTTGGCCACCGATTGGTAGGTGATGTTCAACCGGCGCGCCGCGGCGGAATAGGTGCCCTCCTGTGCGACGAGGAAAAAAGTCTGCGTGAGAGTAAGGTCCACCTCTTGCATCGCGCCTCCGGCTTGCCGGTTCAAATATAAAATTTCTTGTAAGTCTGGCCTGATGAATTGTATCGCCCCAAGCTGAGGCGACCTATAACATCGACCTCAGGTTTGGCCTCCGAACCGCGCGGCAGCACCGGCCTTCTGGATATGCTCGCCACGCAAAAGGGAGGGTAAGTTGAGTGAGCCATGGACAAGAAAGATCGGTGCATCCTCGCGTTGCTTCAGACAGATGCGCGCCTCTCGAACAATGAAATCGCGGAACAGGTCCACCTGTCGCCGACCGCGTGCTGGAAGCGGATTCAGCACTTGCAGGCGTCCGGCCTTATTCGCCGACAGGTTTGCCTGTTGGACAACAACAAGGCGGGGCTGGGCGTGACGGTGTTCGTATCGATAAAGACGAACCGCCATGACCTCAATTGGCTTGAGAAATTCTCGCTCGGCGTCAAGGATATGCCGGAGGTCATGGAGTTCTATCGGATGACCGGCGACACCGACTACCTTCTCAAGGTGGTGGTGCCCGATATCGCCGGGTTCGATTTCGTCTACAAGAAGCTCATCCAGGTCGCTGAACTGTTCGACGTCAGTTCGAGTTTTGCGATGGAGGAGCTCAAGTACACCACGGCGTTGCCGCTAGACCATCTTTGATTCGCAAGCGCGGCAAGCCTCAGCCAAGGAAACTACGTCCCAAAGAGAGGAATTGGATGTGGTGCGCAATTGGAGCGGGTGATGGGAATCGAACCCACGCTTGAGGCTTGGGAAGCCGCCGTTCTACCATTGAACTACACCCGCTCGGGTGTCGTGCCCTCGGCGCAAAGCCGAAGCAGAGGCGGCGATTATAGCGCGCCTTTTTTCATCGCCGCAGCCGACCGCCGCCCTGCGCCGGACGCTCTCAGCCTGAAGGCCGTAAATATGTCCCCAATTTAGTGCATCTGGGCGACAGCGGCGCGCCGGACCTGCCACTACAATCCGGGCTATGAATACGAACACCCCCGAGAACAACCCCGCAGCCGCCTCGGCCCCGGCTGCCGCAAGCCCCCTCGCAACGCCCGGCAGCGAGGCTGCGCCCGCCGCCGTTTCCCCGGAAACGCAGGCGGCGCTGGCCAGTACCGCCCACGCTCCCAACAGCCCGGGCGCGACCCATATCCGCAGTTTCGTGCATCGCCGCGGCCACATTACGCAGGGCCAGCTGGCCGCGCTCGAGCGCCTGATGGGCCAATGGTCCATTCCCTATGCGCCGCGCCGCCTGGATCCCGCCGCCGCCTTCGGCCGGCAGGCCCCGACGGTGCTGGAGATCGGCTTCGGCATGGGCGAGACCACCGAGAAGATCGCGCTGGCACGTCCGGACGACAACTTCCTGGGCGTGGAGGTGTTCAACGCCGGCGTCGGCTCGTTGCTGCGCCGCATTGAAGACTCCAGCATCCCGAACCTGCGCATCGTCCAGCACGACGCGGTGGAAGTGGTGCGCGACATGATCGCCCCCGACTCGCTGGCCGGCGTGCATATCTATTTCCCGGATCCGTGGCCCAAGAAGCGCCACCACAAGCGCCGCCTGATCCAGCCCGCGTTCATCGCGCTGCTGGCCAGCCGCATTGCGCCGGGCGGCTACATCCATTGCGCCACCGACTGGGAAGACTACGCGGTGCAGATGCTGGAAGTGCTGGGCAACGAGCCGCAGTTTGCAAATACCGCTGACGGCTACGCGCCGCGCCCCGATTACCGCCCCCTGACCAAATTCGAGAACCGCGGCCTGCGTCTGGGCCACGGCGTCTGGGACCTGATCTTCAAGCGAGTCGCCTGATGCTATATCCGCCCATCGAACCCTACCGCCAAGGCACGCTGGACACCGGCGACGGCCACCAGATCTACTGGGAACTCTGCGGCAATCCGCAGGGCAAGCCCGCCGTATTCCTGCATGGCGGCCCCGGCAGCGGCTGCTCGCCCGTGCACCGGCAGCTGTTCGATCCGCAGCGCTACAACGTGCTGCTGTTCGATCAGCGCGGCTGCGGCCGTTCGCAGCCCCACGCCAGCCTGGAGAACAACACGACCTGGCATCTGGTGTCCGACATCGAGCGTCTGCGCACCGAAGTCATGGGCGCGGAAAAATGGCTGGTGTTCGGCGGGTCCTGGGGTTCGACGCTGGCGCTGGCCTATGCACAAACGCACGTGTCGCACGTCAGCCAGCTGGTGTTGCGCGGCATTTTCGGGCTGCGCCGGGCGGAAATCCAGTGGTTCTACCAGGAAGGCGCGTCGTGGCTGTTCCCCGACCGTTGGGAAGAGTACCTGGCGCCGATTCCGGAAGACGAGCGCGGCGACCTGGTGGCGGCCTATCACAAGCGCCTGACGGGGGGCGATCCGGCCGAGCAGTTGCGCGCGGCCAAGGCCTGGAGCAAATGGGAAGACAGCACCATCACGCTGCTGCCCAGCCCGCGCCATCAGCAAAGCCATGCCGCCGACCGCGCCGCGCTGGCGTTCGCGCGCATCGAGAACCACTATTTCGTGAACCGCGGCTTCATGGAAGAAGGCCAGCTGATCCGCGATGCGCACAAGCTGCGCGGCATTCCCGGCACCATCGTGCAGGGCCGCTACGACGTCTGCACGCCCGCGCGCACCGCCTGGGACCTGCACCGCGCCTGGCCCGAGGCCGAATTCCACCTGGTCCCGGATGCGGGCCATGCGTTTGACGAACCCGGCACGTTGGCGCGGCTGATCGCCGCCACCGACGGCTATGCGCGATAACTGAGGAGACCTGCATGCACATCACCCTGAACGGAGACGCACGGGAGTTTCCCCTGGACACGACCGTGAACGAATTGCTGGAAGCCCTGGGCTATGCCGGCAAGCGCGTGGCCGTGGAACGCAACGGCGAAATCGTGCCCAAGAGCCAGCACGCGCAAACCGCGCTGAGCGACGGCGACCAGGTCGAAATCGTGGTCGCGGTGGGCGGGGGCTGAAGCCCGCGCCGCACTGAAAGCTGTAAAGACACGGGCCGCTGCGATAGCGGCCCTTGTCGCATGTAGCCGCGCGCCGGATGCGGTTTAGGCCCAGCGCGGTGCATTCCCTGCAAACTGACCAGCATTCTTGCGTAGTCTGCCGGCAGGCTAGCAACCTGTTACACGTTAACCCCTCGTCGCGCGGGGAATGTGCGAGTCATAATCGTTCCTGCTGGTTTCTTACTCTTGTCTTGCTGTTGTTCTAGCGTTGCACATCGCCCCGTGGGGCAGAGGAGGCATCATGAACACCGCGGTCATCATCAACCTGATCATCCAGCTTGTCGCCGGCGCAGCCGGAGGCAATGGCCTGGGAAAGATGCTCCAGCAGTTCAACCTGGGTCCGTTGGGCAATACCATCGCCGGCGCCATCGGCGGCCTTGCAGGCGGTTCCTGGCTGGCCCCGATGATCACCGCGGGAGCCAGCGCGGCGGCGGCAAGCAATACCGGCATGGATCTTTCAGCGATAGTCAGCAGCGTGGTGGGCGGCGGCGTCGGCGGCGCCGTGCTGACCTTGATCGCAGGCGTCGTGCGCAAGATGTTCATGGGCCAAAAGCCCTGATGGCACTTTGTTTTCTCACCGCAACATAGATAAAGGAAACACTATGGGTCTGCTCAATTTCATCAAGGACGTTGGAGAAAAGCTCTTCGGCGCCAGCGAGGCCAAGGCCGCGACGGCGGACGAATTGAAGAAAGAGCTGGATAAGCACGGCCTGAATGCCGACGGCCTGCAGATCTCGGTCGACGGCGACAAGGTCACGGTGGCGGGCGAGGCCCTCAGCACGGAAGCGGCGGAGAAGATCACTCTGGCGCTGGGCAACACCGTGGGCGTGGCCCAGGTGGACAACCAACTGAAGGTGAAGCAGGCCACCCCGGAAGCCAAGATGTACACGGTGCAGAAGGGCGACAACCTGTGGAAGATTGCCGAAGCGCAATACGGCAAGGGTCAAGGCGCGAAGAACAACCTGATCTTCGAAGCCAACAAGCCCATGCTGACCAGCCCCGACAAGATCTACCCGGGCCAGGTGCTGCGCATCCCGCCCCTGTCCTGATCACCGGCGGACATCGGACAGGCCGGAAGGCACCCATGCGCTTTCCGGCTTGCATCGCGGCAGGCGCCCCCTGCTAGCCGCGATCACTTGGCCAGACGCAATGTCTGGCCATTTTTTTCCCGCCTCTCCAATGAAAAATGCCCCAACAGGGGCATTCCAGTCCTGCACAAGAAGGGCTTTTTTCCGCGGGACCGTCCCTGGGAAGAAGCGCCCCCTTGGAGGCAGGAAGCGCACGCGATACGCGCGCCGTGTGGGGGCATCACTTCATTCCAAAGCGGCCCAAACCCTTCATGCCGCCCATGGCGCGCATCATCTTGGCCATGCCACCCTTCTTCATCTGCTTCATCATGCCCTGCATCTGGTCGAACTGCGCCAGCAGACGGTTGACCTCTTGCACCGGCACGCCGGAACCGGCCGCGATGCGGCGCTTGCGCGAGGCCTTGATGAGTTCGGGTTTGGCGCGTTCGGCCGCGGTCATGGAGTTCAGGATGCCTTCGGTGCGGCGCAATTGCTTTTCAGCCTGGCCGCCTTGCAGCTGGCCGGCGGCCTGCTGGAACTGGGCCGGCAGCTTTTCCAGCAACGAGCCCATGTCGCCCAGCTTCTTCACCTGACCCAGCTGGTCGCGGAAGTCGTTCAGGTCGAACTTGTTGCCCGACTTGATCTTCGCGGCCAGCTTCTGGGCTTCGGCGATGTCGATGTTCTTCTGCGCCTGCTCGACCAGCGACACGATGTCGCCCATGCCCAGCACGCGCTGCGCCATGCGCTCGGGGTAGAACGGCTCCAGGCCGTCCAGCTTTTCCGAGACGCCGACGAATTTCAGGGGCTTGCCGGTGACGTGGCGCACCGACAGGGCCGCGCCGCCGCGGGCGTCGCCGTCCAGCTTGGTCAGCACCACGCCCGTGAGGGGCAGCGCTTCCGCGAAGGCGCGCGCGGTGTTGACCGCGTCCTGGCCCTGCATGGCGTCGACCACGAACAGCGTTTCGACCGGTTTGACCAGGTCATGCAGCGCGCGGATCTCGCGCATCATGGCTTCGTCGATGCCCAGGCGGCCGGCCGTGTCCAGGATCAGCACGTCATAGTGATGGCGGCGCGCATGGTCCACCGCGTTGCGGGCGATGTCCTCGGGCTTCTGGCTGGGGTCGGACGGCAGGAAGTCCACGCCCACCTGGGCTGCCACGCTCTTCAGCTGATCGATAGCGGCCGGGCGATAGACGTCGGCGGACACCACCAGCACCTTCTTCTTGCCGGTCTTGCGGCCGTGCTGGGTGTGCTGGCCTTCGCTGAGCCAGCGCGCCAGCTTGCCGGTGGTGGTGGTCTTGCCGGCGCCCTGCAGGCCGGCCATCAGGATGACGGCGGGCGGCTGCACCGCCAGCGACAGTTCGCCGGAGTCGGCGCCCAGGTCGCCGCCCATCAGGGCGGTCAGCTCCTTGTGGACCACGCCCACCAGGGCCTGGCCCGGGCTGAGGCTGCTGGAGACTTCTTCGCCCAGCGCTTTTTCCTTCACACGCGCGACAAATTCGCGCACGACGGGCAGCGCCACGTCGGCTTCCAGCAGCGCCATGCGCACTTCGCGCAGCATCTCCTGGGTGTTGGCCTCGGTCAGGCGGGCTTCCCCGCGCAGCGTCTTGACGACGCGCGACAGGCGTTGAGTTAGGTTATCGAGCATGAGAGGCGTTTCCGCTTAAACTAGTTGATTGAACGGTGGCCGCAGGCGCGGATTCTGCGCTTTCGGGCGGCATGCGCCCCAAGGCCCCATCCAGACAACGGTTTCTATGTCACTAGGCATTGTATTTCACACGGCGGCTGCCTTGGCGTACGCAGTGCTGGGAGGGTCGCTTTGGATCCGCCTGGCCCGCGGCGGCGGCGTGGAACAGACCGGCAAAATCGCCCGCCTGTGCCTGCTGGGTGCCCTGGTTCTCCATGGAATCGGGCTGCAACAATCGATGCTGGGGGCCCAGCATCTGTTCATCGGGTGGGCGCTGGCCCTGTCCGCGGCCATCTGGCTGGGCATGGTGGTGTTCTGGCTGGAAAGCCTGCTGGTGCGCATCGATGGCCTGCAATTGCTGCTGTTGCCCGCCGCCACCATCGCCAGCGGCCTGGCCGCGCTCTTCCCGCAGGGGCAGTTCGTACCCCACGCCAATGACACCTGGCTGCGCGTCCACCTGCTGATCGCCCTGGCGGCCTATGGCCTGATCACCATCGCCGCGTTGCACGCCATGATGATGGCGCTGCTGGACCGCCACCTGCATCGCCCGCTGGAAGCTCCCGCCGAACGCAGCATCATTGGCCGGGTGCTGGATTCCCAGCCGCCGCTGCTGGTGCAGGAACAGCTGCTGTTCCGCATCATCTGGATCGGCTTCATCGTGCTGACCCTGGCCGTGGGCACGGGTTCGGTGGCATCCATGAAGCTGACAGGCAAGATCCTGCCGTTCGACCACAAGACTGTGTTCACGTTGCTGTCGTGGCTGACTTTCGGGGTGCTGCTGGCGGGCCGTCACATCTGGGGCTGGCGCGGCCGTGTCGCCCTGCGCTGGACATTGACGGGTTTCGGGTTCCTGATTCTGGCCTATACCGGCAGCCGGTTCGTGCTGGAAATGATTCTGCATCGAGGTTGAAGTGGGCAAGTTGCTGTTCTGGATTGTTCTGATCATCCTGGTGCTGTTCGTGGCCCGTCTGGCCGGCCGCATGGCGGCGGCGCGGCAAGCCGGCCAGCAGGGCGCGAAAAAGGCCAAGACCGATGCCCGCGGATCCAAACCGCCGGAATCCATGGTGCGTTGCGCCCACTGCGGCATCCATCTGCCCCGCTCCGAAGCCTTGCAGCAAAACGGCCAGACCTGGTGCAGCGCGGAGCACGCGCGCCTGGGCCCCGCCCGGCACTGATCCGCCCGATTAGAGGCTTGCCGCCCGGCACGGCATAATGCGTGTTGGAAACCACACGCATGCTCTCTTCCCATGGCCTTGCTTCTGGATCGTCATGGCTGGCTGGCGCCGGCCCCGGGTGTTTCGCTCATGCCCTCCCCCAACTGCGACGTGCGCCCCGCCGGCGCGCAGGTGTCGCTGCTGGTGCTGCATAACATCAGCCTGCCGCCGGGGCAATTTGGCGGCCCTGAAGTCGCCGGACTGTTCCTGAATACGCTGGACTACGGTTCGCATCCCTGGCTGGAACGGCTGCGCGGCCTGCGTGTGTCGGCGCATTTCCTCATCCGCCGCGATGGCAGCATCATCCAGTTCGTTGCCACCGACGAGCGCGCCTGGCATGCGGGCGTCTCGCGCTTTGCGGGCCGTGAACGCTGCAATGACTTCTCCATCGGCATAGAGCTTGAAGGCACGGATACCCTGCCCTATGACGACGAACAGTACCTGGCGCTGCGCAAGCTGACGCCGGCCCTGCGCGCACGCTATCCGCTGGCGGCCGCCTGGGGCCACGAACACATCGCCCCTGGGCGCAAGACCGACCCAGGGCCCGCTTTCAACTGGACGCGCTTTGCGCGCGACAGCGGCTTTGCACGGCGGCAGTTGCCGCCCGTCTGACACTACAAGGACTGGTCATGTTGAAGATCTGGGGACGCCTGACGTCCGTCAATGTTCAGAAAGTCATGCTGGCTGTGCGCGAGCTGGCCCTGCCGCACTCCTTCACGCAGGCGGGCGGCCCGTTCGGCGTGGTCGACACGCCCGAATTCGCCAGGCTCAATCCCAACCGCACCGTGCCCCTCATCGACGACGGCGGCTTCGTGCTGTGGGAATCGAACGCCATCGTGCGCTATCTGGCCGCGCGCTACGGCGCGGGCAGCCTGTGGCCGGAAGACGTCTGCATGCGCGCGGACGCAGACCGTTGGATGGACTGGCAGGCCACCGAATGGCAAGGCGTCATGGGCCCCGCGTTCCTGGGCCTGATCCGCACGCCCGAGGACAAGCGCGACCGCGCCGCCATCGAAAACTCGGTCAAGCGTTCAAATGCGCGCGCCCTGATCCTGGATCGGGCCTTGCAAGGCCGCGAGTTCATTGTCGGCCGCCACCTGACCATGGCCGACATCGCCCTGGTCTGCTCTGCCCACCGCTGGCTGGCCCTGCCGATCGAGCGTCCCGAGACGCCGGCGCTGTCGGCCTGGTACCGCCGCGTCATGATGCGTCCGGCCCCGCAGGGCGTGCTGACGCTGCCGCTGGAATAAAGCCCAGACGCAGGGCCGCGGCCTCAGCCGCGGTCCACCTTCCAGCCGAGTTCGGCTGAAATACCGGCAGCGACGCCCTGCACGACGACAACCATGTCGCGCATGCGCTCCAGCGACATGTAGGGCACCGTGCTGGACACGCTGATCGCGGCGACGATGCCGCTGGAAGCGTCGCGCACCGGCGCCGCCACGCAGCGGATCGACGGCTCGTTGTCTTCAAGGTCGAACGCATACCCCTTGGCGGCATAGTCGCGCATGCGGTCGCGGAAAGCTTCCCAGGTCTGGCTGCCGCCGGGCGCGCGCGACGATACCGGCGCGCCGACGCGGTACAGCGCCTTCCATTGCGGTTCTTCGGTATCCAGCAGCAGCGCCTTGCCCACGCCAGTGGCCGCCAACGGCATGCGGTGCCCGACGCGCGAACGCATTTCCAGCCCCTTCTTGCCGGGAATCTTTTCCAGGTAAAGGACCTCGTCGTTGTCGCGCACGGCGAGATGGATGGTATCGCCCGTCTGCTCCGCCAGGCTGTCCAGGTAGGGGCGAGCCAGCGTCGCCATGGGAAAGGCCTCACGCGCCTGGAAGCCCAGTTCGATCAGCTTCGGCCCCAGCACATAGCCCACGCCGGGCAGGGACCGCAGATAGCGTTCCTGCACCAGGCAGCTGGCCAGACGGTGCGTGGTGCTGCGCGCCACGCCGATGCGGGCGCAGATTTCCTTCAAGTCGCGCGCGCCGCCGGACACGGCCTGCACCACCGCCAGGCCGCGCATCAGCGTCTGCGTGCCCGCGGGCGCGGCGGCATCGGGATCCAGGGTGGGCGTACGGTCGGGATTCTGCGTAGAGGTCATGAAATCGGAGCCGGGCAACAAAGAGAACGAGTGCAAGCATAACCGCCGCGATCGCGGCGGGATGCGGGGAAAAGGCGCGTTTTCCGAACGATTCCCCCGGAGGACGCGCGGGATGGAGAAATAGCGCTCCCTCACCAGTTTTTCCCTTTATGTGGGATTTAATTCTATATTTTGAGATTTTTCAAGCACTGATCTAGAATTTTTCCCATCGCCCGCCGCACGCTCACCAACGTCCGGCGGGCCTGAAACAACAAGGTCCGCAGAACCCTACCGCCGCGCCAGCCTCACCGCGCGGAGGCAACCCGGTTTGCGGCCAGAAACGAGACAGCTTCTGATGACTACCGGATCTCCCGCCCGCGCGGCGCTCATCGCGCTGGATTGGGGCACCTCCTCGCTGCGCGCCTACCGCCTGGATGCCGCCGGCCGCACGCTGGATACGCGCCATCTGCCCTGGGGCATCATGCGCCTGCCCCAGCCGTTGCAGGACGGCGCCGCCACCACCGCCCTATCGGGCTTCGAACTGGCCTTCGAACAGGCCTGCGGCGATTGGCTGCGCGCCGAGCCTTCCCTGCCGGTGATCGCCTGCGGCATGGTCGGCAGCGCCCAGGGCTGGAAGGAAGCCGCCTACCTGGACGTGCCCGTCGACCTGCAACGCATCGGCACGCTGCTGACCGAGGTCCGACGCGATGGCGGTCCTTCCCTGCATATCGTGCCCGGCCTGATCCAGCGCCATGGCCTGCCCAACGTCATACGCGGCGAAGAGACCCAGGTCGTCGGCGTGATGGCGGACGCGGCGACGCGCAGCGCGGACAGCGTCCTGATCGGCCTGCCCGGCACCCACTCGAAATGGGTCAGCGCCCGCCGCGGCCGCGTCACCCACTTCGACACCTTCATGACCGGCGAGGTCTATGCCGCGCTGCGCGGCCACACCATCCTGGGCCGGACCATGGCCGACGCCGCCAGCGCCGACATGGCCGCCTTCGAGCGCGGCCTGAAGGTCGCTGGGGCGCCCGCCGGCCGCGCGGGCGTGCTGTCCACCATCTTCAGCACGCGCGCGCTCGGCTTGACCGGCGAACTGGCACCCGAATCGCAAGCCGACTATCTGTCTGGCCTGCTCATCGGCCACGAAATCGCGGCGCTGGCCGACATGTTGCAACAGCAGGGCGAACTGCCCCGCATCGTGCTTTGCGGCGATCCCGCGCTATGCCGCCGCTATATCCAGGCCATGCAGCATTACGGCCTGGGCACGCCCGAAGAGGCGCAGAACGCCACCGAGCGCGGCCTGTGGCACCTGGCCGTCTGCGCCGGGCTGGTCGCCTCGCCCCCCACGGAATAGGAACCGAACATGAACCATCCCGGTCTGCAAACCGCCATGGCCCACTGCGGCCTGATCGCCATCCTGCGCGGCATCGAGCCCGCCGAGGCCGAAGCCATAGGGCAGGAACTCTATGCCGCGGGCTTTCGCCTGATCGAAGTGCCGCTGAATTCGCCCGATCCGTTGGAAAGCATCCGCGCCATGCGCGCGGCGCTGCCCACCGACTGCCTGATCGGCGCGGGCACCGTGCTGGATCCCGAGGACTGCGCCCGCGTGCAGCAGGCCGGCGGCGAACTGATCGTCATGCCGCACAGCGACGCCGCCGTGATCCGCCGGACCAAGCAACTGGGCATGGCCTCCTGCCCCGGCGTGGCCACGCCCACCGAAGCGTTCGCAGCCCTGGCGGCCGGCGCCGATGTGCTGAAGATGTTCCCGGCCGAGCAGCTCGGCCCGGCCGTGCTGAAGGCCTGGCGCGCCGTGCTGCGCCCGCCGATCGCGCTGGCGCCCGTGGGCGGCATCACGCCCGACAACATCGCGATTTACGCCCAGGCGGGCGCCAGCGGCTTCGGCCTGGGCTCCGCCTTGTACAAACCCGGCCTGTCGGCCGCCCAAGTCGGCCAGAACGCGCGCGCATTCATCGCAGCCTGGCAACGCGCCTATCCCGCCCAGGAGACCCAAGCATGAAGATCACCAAGCTCACCACCTACATCGTGCCGCCGCGGTGGTGCTTCCTGAAGATTGAAACGGACGCCGGCATCGTCGGCTGGGGCGAGCCCGTCGTCGAAGGCCGCGCGCATTCGGTCGCCGCTGCCGTCGAAGAGCTGTCCGACTACCTGATCGGCAAGGATCCGCGCAACATCGAAGACCATTGGACCGTGCTGTACCGCGGCGGCTTCTACCGCGGCGGCGCCATCCACATGAGCGCGCTGGCCGGCATCGACCAGGCCCTGTGGGACATCAAGGGCAAGCACCTGGGCGTACCCGTGTCGCAGCTGCTGGGCGGCAACGTGCGCGACCGCATCCGCGTGTATTCGTGGATCGGCGGCGACCGCCCCGCCGACACCGCCGTCGCCGCCAAGAGCGCGGTGGAGCGCGGCTTCACCGCCGTGAAAATGAACGGCACCGAAGAGCTGCAATACATCGATTCCTTCGACAAGGTCGAGAAGTGCCTGGAGAACGTGGCCGCCGTGCGCGACGCGGTCGGCCCCAACGTCGGCATAGGCGTGGACTTCCATGGCCGCGTGCACAAGCCCATGGCCAAGGTGCTGATGAAGGAGCTGGATCCATTCAAGCTCATGTTCATCGAAGAGCCCGTGCTGAGCGAGCACTACGAAGCGCTGAAGGAACTGGCGCCGCTGACCTCCACCCCGATCGCGCTGGGCGAACGCCTGTTCTCGCGCTGGGACTTCAAGCGCGTGCTGTCCGAAGGCTATGTGGACATCATCCAGCCCGATCCCTCGCATGCCGGCGGCATCACCGAGACCCGCAAGATCGCGGCGATGGCCGAAGCCTACGACGTGGCGCTGGCGCTGCACTGCCCGCTGGGCCCGATCGCGCTGGCCACCTGCCTGCAGATCGACGCCGGTTGCTACAACGCCTTCATCCAGGAACAAAGCCTGGGCATTCACTACAACGCCGCCAACGATCTGCTGGACTATGTCAGCAACCGCGAAGTCTTCGCCTATGAAGACGGCATGGTCGCGATTCCGCAAGGCCCCGGCCTGGGCATCGAGGTCAACGAGGAGTACGTGAAGGAACGCGCCGCCGTGGGCCACCGCTGGCGCAACCCGGTCTGGCGCCACGCCGACGGCAGCTTCGCCGAATGGTAAGCCGATAAAAATCAGCCGATAAAGAGAAAGAGGAGACACCCCTTGTCCACCGCCACCCACGCCGGCCTGCAAAGCGCCCAGCGCCCCACGCGCAGCCGGTACCTCATCATGGTGATGCTGTTCATCACCGTCGTCATCAACTACCTGGACCGCAGCAACCTGTCCATCGCCGCGCCGGCGCTCAAGGACGAGTTCGGCCTGGACACCGTGCATGAAGGCCTGATCCTGTCGGCCTTCGGCTGGACCTACGCCGCCATGCAGATCCCCGGCGGCTGGCTGGTGGACCGCGTGTCACCGCGCCTGCTGTACGCGGCCGCGCTGATCCTGTGGTCGGCGGCCACGTTCTTCATGGGTTTTGCCGGCAGCTTCGTCATCCTGTTCGTGCTGCGCCTGGCCGTGGGCGCGCTGGAAGCGCCCGCCTATCCGATCAACAACCGCGTCGTCACCACCTGGTTCCCGGAACGCGAACGCGCCACCGCCATCGGCTTCTATACGTCGGGCCAGTTCGTCGGCCTGGCGTTCCTGACGCCGGTGCTGGCCTGGCTGCAGCACCACTACGGCTGGCACATGGTGTTCGTCAGCACGGGCCTCTTGGGCATCGTCTGGGGCGTGCTGTGGTTCATGATCTACCGCGAACCGCGCCAGTTCAAGGGCGCCAACGCGGCGGAAATCGAGCTGATCCAGCAAGGCGGCGGCGTGGTCGACCTGGACCGCAACGTCAAGGAAAAGAAGGCCCCCTTCAACTGGAACGACCTGGGCCTGGTCATGAACAAGCGCAAGCTGTGGGGCGTGTACCTGGGCCAGTTCTGCCTGACGTCCACGCTGTGGTTCTTCCTGACCTGGTTCCCCACCTATCTGGTCAAGTACCGCGGCATGGACTTCATCAAGTCCGGCTTCCTGGCGTCGGTGCCGTTCCTGGCGGCCTTCGTCGGCGTGCTGTGCTCGGGCGTGCTGTCGGACTTCCTGATCCGCCGCGGCGCCACCGTCGGCCTGGCGCGCAAGCTGCCCATCATCCTGGGCCTCTTGATCTCCACGTCGATGATAGGCGCGAACTTCACCGACTCCACGCCCTGGGTGATCTTCTTCCTGGCCGTGGCGTTCTTCGGCAATGGGCTGGCGTCGATCACCTGGTCGCTGGTGTCGACGCTGGCGCCGGTGCGCCTCTTGGGCCTGACGGGCGGGGTGTTCAACTTCGTCGGCAATCTGTCGTCGATCTGCACGCCCATCGTGATCGGCTTCCTGGTGACCAAGGACAGCTTCGCGCCTGCCATTGTGTACGTGTCGTCGCTGGCCCTGCTGGGCGCGCTGTCGTACATCCTGCTGGTGGGCAAGGTGGAGCGGATCGAGGCCTGATCGCTCCGGTTTCCCGGCATGAAAAAAAGGGCGCCTGCATGCACAGGCGCCCTTTTTACTTGCTGCGCAGCGCGATTTCAGCAGCCCTGCATCGCCAACTTACGCTGGCGCTGGTTGCTGGCGCGCTGCCACAGCACCAGGCCCAGCCCCGCGGCGGCGATAAGGGCGCCGGCGACAGGCACCGCGGCATAGCCCATCCCCGCCGAGATCACGCCCCCGCCCGCCGCGGCGCCTACCGCGTTGCCCAGGTTGAAGGCGCCCACGTTCACCGACGAGGCCAGGCCCGGCGCGTCGGTGGCGGCGCGCATCACCCGCATCTGCAACGGCGGCACCACGGCAAACGTGCCGAAACCGAAGATCAGCAACGCGATGGCCGTGCCGGTCTGCGTCGCGGCCAGCCACGGGAACGCCAGCAGGTCGACGATGATCAGCACCAGGAAGGCGATCAGGCTGCCGTCCAGCGAACGGTCGGCAAAGCGCCCGCCCACCGTATTGCCGATGGTGAAGCCGACGCCTATCAGCACCAGCATCGCCGTGACGAAGTTGGGCGATGCGCCCGTCAGCTCGGCCAGGGTCGGCGCCACGTAGGTGTAGAGCGTGAACATCGCGCCCGCGCCCAGCACCGTGGTCAACAAGGCCACCAGCACCACCGGGCTCTTCAGCACGGCCAGCTCGCGGCGGATGTCGGGGCGGCGTCCGGCCTCGCCAGCGGGCAGCGCGAACCACAGAGACAGCATCGCGATCAGGCCCAGCACCGAGGTCGCGGCGAACGACATGCGCCAGCCTATGACCTGCCCCAGCCAGGTGGCCGCGGGCACTCCGCCCACGTTGGCGATGGTCAGGCCCAGGAACATGGTGGCGACGGCGCTGGCCTGCTTGTGGCGCGGCACCACGCTGGCCGCCACCAGCGAACCCAGGCCGAAGAACGCGCCATGGTTCAGGCTGGTGACCAGGCGCGCCAACAGCAGCGTCGTGTAGTTGGGCGACAGCGCGGACAGCACATTGCCCACCGTGAAGATCGCCATCAGCGCCAGCAAGGCGTTGCGGCGCGACCAGCGCGACAGCGCCAGCGTCATCAGCGGCGCGCCGACCATCACGCCGATGGCGTAGGCGCTGATCAGCATGCCGGCGCTGGGGATGGACACGTCCACCCCTTCGGCGATGACGGGCAGCAGGCCCATGGGAGAAAATTCGGTCACGCCGATGCCGAAGGCGCCGACGGCGAGCGCCAGCAATGGCAGGCCGGCCTTGACCGGCTGGGAGTCCTGGGGATTCATCTGGTTTCCTTGGTTCGATTGCGCCGACCGGGGAGCGGGCCGGCGCGGAGGGCCGGGGCGCGGGAAAGACCCGATCGGAAGGCAGGCGCCCAGTATGCCGCCCCCATCCTTGCGGAAAAAGCCAGGAAACAGCGAAACACTTTTGACTTGGAGTCATGAATCCCGGAGACAAGCCGGGAACGTCAGGCCAGCCCCAGCAGCCTTTCCGTCTCGCGCGCCAGAGCGACCAGCCGCGGGCCGATGTCGGCCGCGCGCTCGGGGTAAGGCCCATCCTGCGCGGGCACGCCGCAATTGAAGACGTACAGCAGCGACTGGTAGGGCCGCCCCAGCGGCGCGGCGAAACCGTAGGCGTCCGGGCGCCACTCCAGGTTGTTGCCGCAATAGCCCTTGCGCTCCAGGTCGCGGCGCGCGGCCGCCAGGCTGGGGAAGTGGGTCTCGTAATGCCGGGGATCCGCCACGCGTAGCTGGTTCAGCACGGCGGCCCGCTCCTCGTCCGAGACCCGCGCCAGCCACGCCTTGCCGGCGGCGCTGGACAGCAGCGGCAGCGAAGCGCCGATGTCGGGCCGCGTCTGCAAGGCCTCGTTGGAACGGGCCGTTTCCACGTACACCATCTGCAGGCGGTCGCGCACCACCAGGGACACGGCGCCGCGCGCATGGTCGGCCAGCTGCTTCATCAGCGGCCGCGCCAACTGCCGGATCTGCATGCTGGCCAGCAAGGGATAGCTCAGCGCCAGCACCGAGGCGCCCAGCCGGTAGCGCGCCGGCTCGCCCTCGCGTTGCAGAAAGCCCAGCTCGACCAGCGTATGCGTCAAGCGCGCCACGGTGCTACGCGACAGGCCGGTCTGCTGCGCGAAGTCCTTGTTGGCCAGCACCGGCCGGTCGGCCCGGAAGCAGGTCAGGATGTCGATGCCGCGCGCCAGCGTGGTGGTGAACTCGCGGTCCTGATCATGCGTCATTTTGGCGTTCCAACATTTTTTCCACGCGCGCCACCAGCGTCAGCAGGCGCGGCGCGATGCGGCCGCGCAGGTCGCCCGGCCGCAGCCGCGTCACGGGCACGCCGCAGTTGAACACCAGCGTCTGGCCGTCGACCCGCGTGCGCATGGGCACCGCCACCGCGTGCACGTCCGAGTGCCAGTCGCCCTGCCCCACGCAATAGCCATGCTCGGCGTAGTCGCACCGCGCCTGCTCCCAGTCCGGCGCATGGCGCCGCCAGACCGCCGGATCCTGGCATCGCAGCGCCGCCAGCACAGGCTCCACTTCGCCGGCCGGCGCCTGCGCCAGCCAGGCGCGCCCCATGGCCGAAGGCAGCAGCGGCAGCAAGGCGCCGATATCCGGCCGGAACGACACGGCATCGTGTCCGCGGCAGGTTTCCACATACACCATGTTCAAGCCGTGATGCATGCCCAGCGAGGCCGAGCCGCCCGCCGCATCAGCCAGGCGCTTCATCAGCGGACGCGCCAACTGCCGGACTTTGATGCTGGCCAGGAGCGGATAGCTCAGCGACAACACCGCGGTGCCCAGCCGGTAGCGGCGCAGGCCGGCGTCGTAGCGCAACAGGCCGCGCTGCATCAGCGTGGTGGTCAAGCGTGAAATCGTGGCCTTGGACAGGCCGGTGCGGTCCGCCAGATCACGGTTGCTGAGCGCCGGCTCGCCGTGCCGGAAAGCCTGCAGCACCGACAAGCCGTGCGCCAGCGTGGTGGCGAAGGCAGGGTCGGCATGGCGCTCGCCTGGGCGGGTGGTCATGATCGCTGTCCTGGGCGCGGCACGCGCGGAATACGCGGTCCGTCCCTGCCGATCATAGAGCAGCGGCGGCGGTGTCGGCTGAGGTGCCGTTCAAGATATCAAAACACTTGTCTCAAATCCCCTGGCCTTTTGCTAGCCTGGATTCAACACGGCGCGGCACGCATCAGCGCCCACGATGAAACGGAGACTAGCCATGATCAGGGACCCCGACGGTTTCCCGCAATTCCTCGAATCGCTGCGCCGCTACGTGCGCGAGCAGTTGGCGCCGCGCGAAGCCGAGGTCGCCCGCCTGGACGAGGTGCCGCAGGACCTGGTCGCCAGCATGGCCGCGCAGGGCTTGTTCGGTTATTCCATCCCCGAACAATACGGCGGCGCGGGCATGACGACCGAGGAGCTGATCCTGGCTGCCATGGAGTTGTCCCAATGCTCGGTGGCGTTTCGCGCCCGCGTCGGCACCAACACCGGCATCGGCTCCGAGGCGCTGGTGGCCGACGGCACCGAGGCGCAGAAGGCCCGCTACCTGCCGCTGCTGGCGTCCGGCGAACTGACCGGCTGCTTCGCCCTGACCGAGCCGCAGGCAGGCTCCGACGCCACCGCCTTGCGCACCACCGCCGTGCGCGACGGCGACCACTACGTGCTGAATGGCGAGAAGTGCTTCATCACCAATGCGCCGCTGGCGGGCCTGTTCACCGTCATGGCGCGCACCGATCCTGACGCGCCGGGCGCCAAGGGCATCACCGCCTTCATCGTTGAACGCGGCACGCCTGGCCTGTCCACCGGCCAGCCCTACGACAAGATGGGCCAGGCGGGGTCGCCCGTGTCCGCCGTGCATTTCGAGGACTGCCGCGTGCCGACGGCGAACATCATCGGCGGCCAGGACGGCCTGGGCTTCAAGACCGCGATGAAGGTGCTGAACAAGCAACGCATCCATCTGGCCGCGCTGTGCATAGGCCCCGCCATCCGCATGCTGGACGACACGCTGCGCTTCGTGGCCGAGCGCCAGCAATTCGGCCAGCCGCTGATGGACTTCCAGCTGATCCAGGCCATGCTGGCCGACTGCCAGACCGAGATCCAGGCCGCCCGCGCGCTGGTGCTGCAAACCGCGCGCGAACGCGACGCGGGCGCGGACGTGACATTGAACGCTTCGATCTGCAAGTACTTCGCGTCGGAGATGTGCGGCCGCGTGGCGGACCGTTGCGTGCAGATGCATGGCGGCTACGGCTACATCGCCGACCATGGCATCGAACGCTTCTACCGCGATGTGCGCCTGTTCCGCCTGTACGAAGGCACCAGCCAGATCCATCAATTGAATATCGCCCGCCACACGCTGACCCAGGCGGGCTACACGCCCGGCCGTTAGGGCACACAGGGACCGCAGCCACCAGAAGCCGGCGGCCCGCCAAACCAAAGGAGACTTCCATCATGCTGCACAAGCACCTGCCGAAGTGGATCGGCGCCATGGCCGCCGCCCTCGCCTGCGCGGCGCTGCCCCCGCAAGCCACGGCCGCCTATCCCGACAAGCCCGTGAGGCTGATCGTGCCGTTCGCTCCCGGCGGCTCCACCGACATCCTGGGACGTCTGCTGGCCGAGGCGCTGCATCCCATCCTGGGCCAGCCCGTCATCGTCGAAAACAAGCCCGGCGCCGGCGGCAACATTGGCGGCGACTTCGTGGCCCGTGCCGCGCCCGACGGCTACACGCTGCTGCTGGCGGCGGCCGGCCCCACCGTCATCAATCCCAGCCTGTACGCCAACATGCCGTTCAATCCGGCCAAGGACCTGGCGCCCATCACCTGCCTGGAACGCGAGCACAACCTGATGGTGGTGACGAAGTCCATGCCGGTGAAGACCTTGCAGGAGTTCCTGCAATACGCCCGCAACAACCCCGGCAAGCTGTCCTTCGGATCGCCCGGCAACGGCTCGCCCGCGCAACTGGCCGGCGAACTGCTCAAGCAGCAGACCGGCATCCAGGCCGAGCACGTGCCCTACAAGGGCTCCGGCCCCGCCATCACCGACCTGGTGGCCGGCCACATCGATTTCATGATCGACAACATGCCGGCGCTGCTGCCGCAGGTCAAGGCCGGCGGGATACGCGCGCTGGCCGTGCCCAGCGATCAGCGCGCCACTGCCGCGCCCGACATCCCCACCTTCGATGAAGCCGGCCAGAAGGGCTTTGTGGTGATGGCCTGGAAGGGCCTGATGGCGCCCGCCGGCACCGACCCGGCGGTGATCGAGCGGCTGCACGCGGCCGTGGTCAAGGCGCTGCAGGATCCGCAGCTGCGCGCCCGCTTCCAGGAGCTGGGCGCCGAGCCGCTGGCCAGCACGCCGGCCGAGTTCGCCAAGCAGATCGCCGACGAAACCGCCTGGTGGGCCAAGCTGGTGCAGTCCACCGGCGCCCGCATCCAATAGGCCATCGCAAGGAGACCACCATGCAATCCTGCTTTCGAATGCTGCGTGCGCTGTGCGCTGTCGCCCTGCTGGGCGCGGCCAGTACGGCGCAGGCCGCCGCCTACCCCGACAAGCCGGTGCGGCTGATCGTGCCCTACGCCGCCGGCGGCGGCACCGACACCGCGGCGCGCATGATCGCCCGCAAGCTGGCGCCCTTGCTGGGCCAGCCCGTGGTGGTCGAGAACAAGCCTGGCGGCGCCACGCAGATCGGCACCGCTTATGTCGCCGGCGCGCAGCCCGATGGCTACACCTTGCTGATGGGCACCGCCAACCTTGCGACCAACAGCGTGCTGTACGCCAGGCTGCCCTATGACGTGAAGAAGGACCTGACGCCCGTGGTCTGGGCCACGGACGTGCCGGTCTACCTGCTGCTGCCCGCCGCCAGCCCGGTGCGCAGCCTGGAAGACCTGAAGCGCGCCGCCACGCAGCAGCAGGGCCTGACCTATGCCACCGCCGGCACGGGCAGCATCCCGCATCTGGCGGGCGAACAGTTCGCGCACCAGACCGGCGTCGCCCTGCGGCACATTCCCTACAAGGGCAGCAGCGAGGCCGCCACCGCGCTGGTCGGCGGGCAGGTCCAGATGAGCTTCGACAACCTGCCGCCGGTCTACGCGCAGGTCAAGGCCGGCCGCCTGCGGCCCATCGCCATCGCGGCGCAGGCGCGCAATCCCGATCTGCCCGACGTTCCCACGCTGGCCGAGCTGGGCGTGCCGCTGTCGGCCTCGTCCTGGTGGGGCGTGATGGCGCCCGCGGGCACGCCCAAGGACGTGATCGCCCTGCTGAACCGGCAGATCAACGCCGTGCTGGCCGATCCAGATGTGCGCAGCTACTTCGCCGGGCTGGGCATGCAGCCCACCGGCGGCACGCCCGAAGCCTTCGGCCGGCACATCGCCGACGAAACCGACAGATGGCGCGCCGTGGTCAAGCAGGCCGGCGTCAAGATCGAGGAATAAGCCATGCAGTCCAAGCAAGAACGCAATGGCGGCGACGCCCTGCAAGACCTGTGCGCGCGCGTGCGCCGCTTCGTCGACGAGGTGGCGATACCGGCGGAATCCCCCGCCATCGCCCGTGACGTGGCCGCGCTGGATCGCCGCGTCGCCCAGCTTCGCGTACAAGCTCGCGCGGCCGGCCTCTATACGCCCCAGTTGCCGCGGGAATGGGGCGGACTGGGCTTGGGCTGGCGCGCCTTGGCCCAGGTGCTCGAAGAGGCCGGCCGCGGCTTCCTGGGCCCCGCCGCGCTGAACTGCGCCGCCCCCGATCAACCCAACATGCTGACGCTGCTGCGCCTGGGCAGCCCGGAGCAGCAGGACCGTTTCCTGGCGCCGCTGGTGCGCGGCGAGCAGCGCGCCTGCTTCGCCATGACCGAGCCCGCGCCTGGCGCCGGTTCCGACCCATCCATGCTGCGTACCCGCGCCGAACGGCGCGGCACCCGCTGGGTACTGAACGGACACAAGCAATTCATCAGCGGCGGCGTGGGCGCGGATTTCGCGCTGGTGCTGGCGCGCGCGGAATCCGGCGTCACGCTGTTCCTGGTGCCGGCGGACACGCCGGGCTACCGGGTGGTGCGCGACATCGGCATGGTCACGGGCTACCAGATCGGCGGGCATGCGGAGATCTTGCTGCAGGACTGCGAGGTCGGCGACGAGGCCGTGCTGGGCGAGCCCGGCCGCGGCCTGGAGTATGCGCAGCTAAGGCTGGAGCCCGCCCGCCTGTCCCACTGCATGCGCTACATAGGCCGCGCGCGGCGCGCGCTGGAAACGGCGCAATCCTATGTGGTGCAGCGCGACTCCTTCGGCTCGCGCCTGGCCGATCTGCAGCAGATCCAGGCCATGGTAGCGGACTCCCACATCGACCTGCACGCCGCCCGCCTCATGACGCTGGACTGCGCCGGCCGCATGGACGAGGGCCTGTCGGTGAAACAGCACAGCGCCATGACCAAGGTCTTCGTGTCCGAGGCCGTGAATCGCGTGGCCGACCGCGCCGTCCAGATGATGGGCGCGTCGGGCCTGTCCGACGACACGCCCGTGGCCATGGTCTGGCAGGAAATGCGCCCCTTCCGCATCTACGACGGCGCCAACGAACTGCACCGCGCCACGCTGGCGCGCCGGCTGCTGGCGCAAGCCTGAGCCACTACGGAGACAAACATGGAGAATCCCGAATTCCAGGCCTACCGCCTGCACGCAGGCGCGGCGGGCGAGCCGCCGCAGGGCCGCTACGACACCCTGACCACGGACCAGTTGTCCGCGGGCGACACGCTCATCAAGGTGGCCTATGCGGGCCTGAACTACAAGGACGCACTGGCCCAGGCGGGGCGCGGCGGCATCATCCGCGAGTATCCGCGCATCGGCGGCATCGACCTCTCGGGCACCGTGGTGTCTTCCGCCGACCCGGCGCTGGCGCCCGGCCAGGAGGTCGTGGTGCATGGCTTCGGCATCGGCGTGGATTGCGATGGCGGCTATGCCGAGTATGCGCGGGTGCGCCATGACTGGGTGCTGCCGCTGCCTGCCGGCATCGGGCTGCGCGATGCCGCCGTGCTGGGCGCGGCCGGCTACACCGCCGCGCTGTCGCTGCACTGGATGGAGCATTGCGGGCTGACGCCAGCGCAAGGCGAGGTGCTGGTCACCGGCGCCACCGGCGGCGTCGCCGGCGTCGCCATCGACATCCTGAGCCAGCGCGGCTACCGCGTCTGCGCCATGTCCGGCAAGCCGGACGCGGCAGACTATCTGCGCTCGTTGGGCGCGCAGGAGGTGATCGCCCCGCCCGATCTGTCGGCCGGCATCAAGCCGCTCATGAGCGCGCGCTGGGCGGGCGTGATCGATTCCGTGGGCGGCCCGCTGCTGGCCCACGCGCTGGCCAGCCTGAAGCCAGACGGCGTGGCCGCCGCCTTTGGCAATGCGGGCGGCGCGGACCTGCCCACCTCGGTCATTCCCTTCATCCTGCGCGGCGTCAAGCTGCTGGGCATCAACGCCAACAGCCCCATGCCGCTACGGCGCCAGGTGTGGAACAAGCTTGCCGCCGAGTACCGCCCCGCGCATCTGGACCTGATCGCGCGCGTCATTGAACCGCGCCAGCTGCCGCAAGCGCTGGCCGCCATGCTCGAACGCGGCAGCACCGGCCGCAGCATCGTGCGCTACTCCTGATCCTTCATCGCCACACCATGACTGACACCTCCCTGTCCCGCCTCTTCGATCCGCAAGGCATCGCCATCATCGGCGCCTCGGCCACGCCGGGCAAGATCGGCGCGATGCCGATCACACTGCTGCTGCAGCACGGCTACGGCGGCCGCATCATCCCGGTCAACCCGCGTGCGAACACCATCGCCGGCCTGCCCGCCCTACCCGGCCTGGATGCCCTGGACACGGACGTGGACCTGGCTATCCTGGCCGTGCCCGCCGCCCACGCCGCACAGGCGCTGGAACGCGCCCGGCCTGGCCAGGTCGGCGCGGCCGTGGTGTTCACCTCCGGCTTCTCCGAGACCGGCGCGGACGGCGCCGCGCAACAGGAACGGCTCTGCGCCATCGCGCGCGAGCGCGGCATCCGGCTGCTGGGCCCCAATTGCCTGGGCTTCATGAACGTGCGGCGCAATGTCTACGCGACCTTCTCGCCCGCCCCCGCCAACGGCATCGTCGCCCCCGGCGGCATCGGCATGGTGTCGCAGAGCGGCGCGTTCGGCGCCTACGCCTACAGCATGGCGCGCGAACGCGGCCTGGGCCTGTCGCACTGGATCAGCACCGGCAACGAAGCCGACATCGACGTCGCCGACTGCATCGAATGGCTGGCGCGCGACGCCGATACCCGCGTCATCATGGCCTACATGGAAGGCTGCCGCGATGGCGCCAAGCTGCGCCGCGCCCTGGCCGCGGCGCGCACGGCCGGCAAGCCCGTCGTCGTCACCAAGATCGGCCGCACCCAGGCCGGCGCGCAGGCCGCGGCTTCGCACACCGCCGCGCTGGCCGGCGATGACGCCGTCTACGACGCGCTGTTCCGCCAGTATGGCGCCCTGCGCGCGCGCACCATCGAGGAATTCTTCAACCTGGGTTATGCGCTGGACACCTGGAAGCAGCCGCCGCAAGGCCGAAGGCTAGGCATCTTCACGATCTCCGGCGGCGTGGGCGCGCTGATGGCCGACGAAGCCGCCGACACCGGACTGGCGCTGCCCGAGCCCGCCGCCGACGCGCAGGCCAGGCTGCTGGAACGCGTGCCCTTCGCCAGCGGCCGCAACCCGGTCGACGTGACCGGGCAGGCCGTGTCCGAACCCGGCCTGCTGCTGGCCACCGCCGACGACATGCTGGCCGATGGCCGCTATGACGCCCTGGCCGTGTTCTTGGCCGCCGCCGGATCCTCCGAAGCCCTGTGGCCCACCTTCGAGACCTTCGCGCGGCAGATGCAGGCCCGCCATCCCGACGTGCCCCTGGCCATCAGCGCGCTGTTCCCGCCCGCGCGCCGCCGCGAACTGGAACGGCTGGGCTGCCTGGTGTTTCCTGATCCTAGCGCCGCCATCCGCACGATAGGCGCGGTGGCTGGGCTGGCGGCCAATGGAGACAGCAGCGTGGCTGAAGAGATTCCCGCAATTGCGGTCGCCAACGCCCCGGCATTGCTGGACGCCTACAACGAAGTCCAGGCCATGGATCTGCTGCGTCAGGCCGGCTTGCCCACTTCCCCTTGCGCGCTGGCCATCGATGCGGATGCGGCAGTGCGCGCCGTCGCAGACATGCGCACGGCAGGCCCGGGTGCCGGCAGCGAGGATGTTCCCGTCGTGCTCAAGGTGGTATCGCCCGACATCACGCACAAAAGCGACGTAGGCGGCGTGAAGCTCAACCTGCGCGGCGAGGACGCCGTGCGGCGCGCTTACGCCGACATCATGGCCTCGGTGCGCCAGCACCGGCCCGACGCCCGCATCGACGGCGTGCTGGTCGCCCCCATGGCCCCCAAGGGCGTCGAATGCATCGCTGGCGTGCATTGCGATCCCGTGTTCGGCCCCGTCGTCATGTTCGGTCTGGGCGGCGTCTTCGTCGAAGTACTCAAGGACGTCAGTTTCCGCCTGGCCCCCTTCGGCCGCGATGACGCCCTGGAAATGATCCGCGAGATCAAGGGCTACGCCCTGCTGCAAGGCGCGCGCGGCGCGCCGCCCTGCGACGTCGACGCGCTGGCCGACGCGCTGGCGGCCCTGTCCCGCTTCGCCCACGCGCGCCGGGAGGACTTCAGTTCGGTGGAGATCAATCCCTTGCTAGCGCTGCCTGAGGGGCAAGGGGTGGTGGCGCTGGATGCGGTGGTGATACGCGGCGGAGACTAGGACTCCCAGCCCCAGCGTTTCGCGAGCTTTTGGGTATTGGTGTTGATCCAGCGGCCCAAGCGCTCCACCAATGCGCGCTCCGTGCCGGCGGCGACCTGCTCCGACAGGGCCGCTTGCACCTGCGCCAAAACGCCGGGCAGCGCGCTCGTCAACGCCACGCCGACCGTCCTGACATAGCGCCCCGCAAACCCCAGCTCGCGCGCCATCGCGTCCAATTGCTCCGGCCCGATCGCGCCGGGCTTCATTTCACCGCCGATCGACAAGGCGAAATTGCGCGCCAGCCCGGGATAGATCGCGGTGCACATCAAATCGTAAAACGGCGCCAGCCGGTACTTTCCGCCTGCCGTCTGCAACACGGACAGATTCTTGGCGTGGCTGTCGTTGTTGCCCACGCACAGATTGAACAACACCCACTGCAGAAAGCGCTTCAGGTCCGCCGCGCCCACGCCCATGCTTCCCAGCATGGCGCGGCATTGCGCCAGGGACGGACCGCCATCCGATTCGTACTTCACGTCGGAGGGTTTACCTGCCAGTTGGCAAAGATCCAATTGATGCATCCGAATCAACTCGCCGTCGTCGCCGGGCACGCGGTCATAACGCTCGATCAGGCAAGCGCGCGTATCGCGCTGATAACTGGCCTGCGCCGCCCCTAGGCCCAGGCTGGCGGCCAACTGCATCACCAACGTTTCGTTCAACGCCGACGACCAGACCTTGTCGAGGCCTCTGATGTCTGGCTTCAGGATATGCGTAGACGGCGCGGCGCCTTCGGGGATCGCGGGCGACCCGTTTGGCATCACGGTCAGCAACAGCTTGTCTTGCGCCCCCGCCAGCGAAATCCGCGCACCCTCGGCGTTCTCCGACACCAACGCGGGCACGGCGGTGTTCCGCAGACGCGCTGCAATCTCCTGCCAGGTCGTGGGCCGATAACGCGCCGGCGCGGGACGCTCGCCTTGCGGCAATATGGTCAACCCGCTGGCGGTATCTCCCCCCACGCTGCGCAGCAGGCCGAAGACCGTGGTGGCATGCCGGCTGACCTGCAGGAACTTGCGCACATGCCCTTCGGGCAGCAGGTTTTCAAAGAAGGCATGCACTGCGTCGCCCGTGTGATCGCCGCTGCGCAAAGGCACCGACGGCGAGATGGCGTGCGCACTGGCCTGATTCAGCCAAGTGTCGTCATACAAGAAACGCAAGGGCCGCTCGTCGAACAAGCGTCCGACCTTGCGGTCTGCATGATAGATGTCCAGCGCATCGACGGCGGTCATGGCAGGCTCGCGCGCTTGGGCACCACCTGCACTTCAAGACCCAACAGATCGAGCATGTCCAGCACCTTCTGCAATTGCAGCGTGGGCTTGCCACGCTCCAGATCTACCACGTAGCGGTTGCCTGTGCCGGACAAACCAGCCAGATCCGCCTGCAGCAAGCCTTGGGAGCGCCGCACGGCTTTCACCAACTCGCCCAGCTCGGTCGATGTGCGGATCGTTACGCCAGCCCCACCTGCCAGCGCCTCGGACATATCGGTCTTGGACATGGGCCTCTCCGAAATTACCGTTCGGTAATTCTAGAACAATAATTAGCTGGGCGCACAGAAAAATTACCGAGCGGGAAAAATTTGTTCGACACTGGCGAGCATTTCTTAAATACGCCCGATCGGTAATATTTAGTCCTTTATCCAGCCTCTGCCAAACGAAAAAAGGGCGCCTATCAAAGGCGCCCTTATCGAACCGCGTCCCGCTTACTTCAGCAGCAACGCATTCAGCCGCTTCACGAACGCGGCCGGGTCCGCGATCTGCGCGCCTTCGGCCAGCAGCGCCTGATCCAGCAGCAGACGCGCCCACTGGTCGAACTCGCCGTCGTCGGCCGCGCGGATACGCGCCAGCAGCGGATGCTCGGGGTTGATTTCCAGCACCGGCTTGACGTTCGGCGCTTCCTGGCCGGCGGCCTTCAGCATGCGCAACAGGTGCGGGCTGAGTTCGTTCTGGCCCACCACCACGCAAGCCGGCGAATCCACCAGGCGCAGGGTCACGCGCACTTCCTTGACCTGGTCTTCCAGCGTCTTCTGCAGGCGCTCGACCAGCGGCTTGAAGTCCTCGGCCACTTCGGCCTGGTGCTTCTTTTCTTCCTCGTCGGCCAGCTCGGCCAGATCCAGGCCGCCCTTGGCCACCGACACCAGCGACTTGCCGTCGAATTCGCGCAGGTAGGACAGCATCCATTCATCGACGCGGTCCGACAGCAGCAGGACCTCGATGCCCTTCTTGCGGAAGATTTCCAGATGCGGGCTGTTGCTGGCCGCGGCGAAGGTATCCGCCGTGACGTAGTAGATCTTGTCCTGGCCTTCCTTCATGCGCGACACGTAGTCGGCGAACGACACGGTCTGAGCCTGGTCGCCCGTCTGCGTCGATGCGAAGCGCATGAGCTTGGCGATGCGCTCCAGGTTGGCCGAGTCCTCGCCCGCGCCTTCCTTCAGCACCTGGCCGAACTCCGACCAGAACGTGGCGTAGTCTTCCGGCTTGTTCTCCGCCATGTCTTCCAGCAGCGACAGGATGCGCTTGGCCGAACCCTCGCGGATGGCGCGCACATCGCGGCTTTCCTGCAGGATTTCACGCGAGACGTTCAGCGGCAGGTCCGCCGAATCGATCACGCCGCGCACGAAGCGCAGGTACGAAGGCAGCAGCTGGTCGGCGTCGTCCATGATGAAGACGCGCTTCACGTACAGCTTCACGCCGTGGCGGCCGTCGCGGTCCCACATGTCCATGGGCGCATGCTTGGGCACGTACAGCAGCTGCGTGTATTCGCTGCGGCCTTCCACGCGGTTGTGGGTCCAGGCCAGCGGGTCGTCGTAGTCGTGCGACACCGTCTTGTAGAACTCGCGGTACTGCTCTTCGGTGACGTCGGACTTGCTGCGGGCCCACAGCGCATTGGCCTGGTTTACCGTTTCCAGTTCTTCGGTCTTGACCTGCTCGCCCTTCTCCTGGTCCCACTCTTCCTTGGCCATGCGGATGGGCAGGGAGATGTGGTCCGAATAGCGGCGCAGGATCTCGCGCAGCTTCCAGCCATTGAGCAATTCGTCTTCGTCGGCGCGCAGGTGCAGCGTGACGTCCGTGCCGCGCGTGGCCTTCTCGGCGGCAGCGATGGTGAATTCACCCTGGCCGTCGGATTCCCACTGGATCGCGTCCGTGGCGCCGGCGCGGCGGCTGACCACCGTGACCTTGTCGGCCACGATGAACGACGAATAGAAGCCCACGCCGAACTGACCGATCAGCTGCGCATCCTTCTGCTTGTCGCCAGTCAGCTGCGAGAAGAATTCCCGCGTGCCGGAGCGCGCAATCGTGCCCAGGTTGGCCACGGCTTCGTCACGCGACAGGCCGATGCCGTTATCTGAGATGGTGATGGTGCGGGCGGCTTTGTCGTAGCTGACCGTGATGGCCAGTTCGCCATTGCCTTCCAGCAGATCGGGCTGGTCGATGGCCTCGAAGCGCAGCTTGTCGCAGGCGTCCGATGCGTTCGACACCAGCTCGCGCAGGAAGATTTCCTTGTTGCTGTACAGCGAATGGATCATCAGGTGCAGCAGCTGCTTCACCTCTGCCTGGAACCCCAGGGTTTCGGACGTGGAAGGCGTGGCGGTTTGGCTCATAGTTCTACGTGGCTAGGTAAATAAATTAGGGACAGTTATTGGCTGCCGGGACATCTGGCCCGCGCGGCCGCCGGGAAACCCTACTGATGTGGGGGCCAATGGCGCGCTTTCAAGGGCTGGCGCAGTCGCCCCCTACCTATCAGAAAATGGAGAAGACCTTGCGATAACGCGTCTTCGCCTCCAACACGCCTTCATACGGCGGCACCGCCAGCTTGCCGTCCCGGATCAGCTTGCGGATATCCGCCGTCCTGATCTGCCGCGTCTCCTGCGAGCCCAGCAGGAAATCCGCCGCGGCGCGGTCCAGTATCCGGTAGATCGGGTCGAAGACGAGCTGCGTCGGGCCCAGCTCGTCGAAGTAGTAAAGCGCGTCCCCCTTCTGCCAGACGGTGCCGAAGCCGTGATAAACCTCACCGAGCTTTTTCCATTCCCCCGCCGGCTCGCCCTGCAGCCGATTGATCAACGTCGACCGGGACACCAGCCCTCCGCCTCCGCCGCGCGAAGAACGGGCCCAGGATTCCCGGGCCTGCAGGAACAGCACCTGTTTGCCATCCGTGTACACGTAGGGCGACAGCTCGGTGAAGGATCCCGAAGCGAAGGGATCGTCGCCGGCCCGTTCCTGCTCGCGCGTCTGCGTGTTGTAGAAATAGATGCCGTTCCGGCCTGCGAACAGCGCCTGATACACGTGCCGGCCACGCTCGTTCAGCAGCCGGTACGGCGCCTGCGCCGCGTCGAAAGGCTGAGCGCCGACATACACCATGCCGTCGCGCCGGTCATGGAGATAGGGCTGGCGGTACAGGTCGCCCACCATGAAGGCGTACAAGCCGGGATCGTCCGACAGCGGCAGCAGTTGCTGATGAAAATAGACGCGGCGTCCGTCGGCGAAGAAATCGTCGCTGGGCCGCACATCGCCGTCCCGGCCCGCGGGCACGCGCCGCAGCGAGGCCGGATCCGCCTGCGGCATTTCAAGCCCGCGGTAAAACACGCGCGAGCCATCCGTGGCCAGGTCGCGGTCCAGCAAGGGCCGGTACGGCTGGGCGCTGGCCGGCAGGGCCGTGAACGGATACAGGTAGGTCTGCGGCTTGGGGCCGGCGTCCGCCCGGTACAGGATCTTCTGCCTGAACTCGTCCAGCATGCCCAGTTCCCGGTTGAGCACGCTGTGCAGCGAGCAGTGATAAGTGACCGCTCCGTCGCTGAAGTAGCTGTTGCCCAGGTAGCGCACCGAGGCCGGTTGCATGTCCGGCAGGATCTGGTTGCCGCAATACACGTGGCGCTGGTCCCGGGCCGCCTGCCTGCCGTCGTAGGCGCCGGTATCGAACGCCTGGAAACTCGCCGGATCGGCCTGGTCCAGGCGGTAGTAGCCGTTGCTGGGAACGGCCGCGTAGACGCCACCCTCATAGTTCTTATAGATGCTGTTGCCGTACGACTGTCCACGGTCCACCGCCGCGAAATCATCGCCGTCCATCAACCAGAACAGCAGGAACATCGGCAGCGCGGCAATGATCAAGACCAGCGTGATCAAGGCCCATTTGGCGCGTTTTTGCATGGATTGGCGAAGGCTGACCGGCCGTTGATTGGCGACCAGGGATTCTAACCAGCGGCCGCAATCCCGGCCCCACCCCAGTCCGCTCCCGGACGGCGCGGGTCCTTCCCCGCTAAAATCCCGCACTTTCCTCCCCTACCCCGCCCCTGGCCGGCCCATCCGCCATGCAACCCGCCTCCCTGACCCAACCTGTCCCCCACGGCGCCTCCGACGCCGACCCCAGCCACGACCTGGTCTACGGCCCCGACGACCGCCCCGCGCCTCCCGTGGCCTTCGTCGCCGCCTTACAGCACCTGCTGGCCATCCTGGTTCCCATCGTCACCCCCGGCCTGCTGATCTGCCAGGCCCTGGGCGTAAGCACCCGCGACACCACCCTGATCGTGTCCATGTCGCTGGTCATCTCCGGCATCGCCACCTACGTCCAGTGCAAGCGCTTCGGCCCCCTGGGCGCCGGCCTGCTCATCGTGCAGGGCACCAGCTTCAACTTCGTCGGCCCGCTGATCGCGGGCGGCTCGGTCATGGTCAAGCAAGGCACCCCGGTCGAAGCCGTCATGGCCGCGATCTTCGGCGTAGTCATCGCCGGCTCCTTCGTCGAAATGGGCATCAGCCGCATCCTGCCCTTCGTCAAGCGCCTGATCACCCCGCTGGTCACCGGCATCGTCGTGCTGCTCATTGGCCTGACCCTGATCAAGGTCGGCCTCATCAGCATGGGCGGCGGCTACAGCGCCATGGGCAACGGCACCTTCGCCAGCGCCGAGAACCTGACCCTGTCGGGCCTGGTCCTGGGCACCATCATCCTGCTGAACCGCGTGCCGGTCGTGTGGGTGCGCAGCACCGCCCTGGTGCTGGCGCTGGCCGTCGGCTACATCGCCGCCGCCTATATGGGCCGCCTGGACTTCACCGGCGCCCGCGAAGCCGCCCTGTTCCAGATCCCCACGCCGCTGCACTTCGGCCTGGGCTTCTCGTGGGCGCTGTTCGTCCCCATGCTGATCATCTACCTGGTCACGTCCCTGGAAGCCATCGGCGACGTCACCGCCACCAGCAAGGTCTCCAAGCAGCCCGTCGAAGGCCCGCTTTGGATGCAGCGCATCAAGGGCGGCGTCTTGGTCAACGGCGCCAACTCGCTCTTGGCCGGCGTCTTCAACACCTTCCCCAGCTCGGTCTTCGCGCAGAACAACGGCGTGATCCAGCTGACCGGCATCGCCAGCCGCCACGTCGGCGTATGGATCGCCGGCATGCTGGTCCTGCTGGGCCTGTTCCCGGCCGTGGCAGGCATCCTGCAGGCCGTGCCCGAGCCCGTGCTGGGCGGCGCCGCCATGGTCATGTTCGGCGCGGTCGCCGCGTCCGGCATCAACATCCTGGCAGGCATCCACCTGGACCGCCGCGCGCTGCTCATCATCGCCGTGTCCCTGGCCCTGGGCCTGGGCGTGTCGCAAGTGCCGGAAATCCTGTCGCACCTGCCCCATGCCGTGAAGAGCGTGCTGGAGTCGGGCGTGGCCACCGGCGGCATCTGCGCGCTGGTGATGAACTGGTTCCTGCCTGAGAAGAAGTAAGGCTGCGGTTCCTCGGGAAGCCGGTCCCGGCCCGTGCCTGTGCGCGGAGGGACTGGCGCCTGTCAGATGGGTGGCTCCAGGGCCGCCTGACAATTTTTCCAAGACCGCATATAATCGCCGTCTTCGCTTCTCCCGCGACCGTCATTTGGACGTGTCCGCGACCTCCTTGCCCGGGTGGTGAAATTGGTAGACGCAGGGGACTCAAAATCCCCCGCCGCAAGGCGTGCCGGTTCGATTCCGGCCCCGGGCACCAGAATTCAAGAAAGCCGTTGACGTTTGCCGTCAACGGCTTTTTTTCTTGTCAGACCTAGGCACAGACCGCTGTAGACGGCTTTCGAATGTTGCCAGTCCCGTGCCCAGTTCCGCGCGAGTCGATCAATTCACGGTCACACCCGCCTCGCGCACCACATCGCCCCACAAAGAAATCTCCTTCACGATCTGATCGCGAAAAGCCTGCGGACTGCCCGGCGCGGCCGCTTCCCCGGTCGCCTTGAGACGATCAGCCATCTCGGGCATCACGACGGCCGCATTGATCGCGGCGTTGAGCTTGGCCTGTACCTGCGGCGGCACGCCCTTGGGTGCGATGATGCCGTACCACACCGTCACGTCGTAGGGCACACCTGCCTCGCGCACCGTCGGGATATCCGGCGCCGAGGACACGCGCTGCGGCAAGGTCACGGCCAGCACCTTCAGGCGCTTGTCCTCGCGGTAAGGCAGGGTCGAGCCCGCCGTGGTCAGCATCGCGTTGACCTGGCCTGAGACGGTGTCCGTCAAGGCCGGCGCGGAACCCTTGTAGGGGATGTGGACCATGGTGATACCGGCCGTTTTCAAGAAGGCCTCCATCGCCAGATGCGATATGCCGCCCGTGCCGGACGAGGCATAGGTCAACCCGCCCGGCTTCTTCTTGGCCAGGGCCACCAGATCGCCCAGGCTGTCGACCGGCACGCTGGGATTGACCGACACGAAGAAGGGCGCGCGCGCGATCATGCCGATCGGCGTCATGTCTTCCACCGGATCGAACGGCAGCTTGTACAGGCTGGGGTTGACTGAGTAGCTATTGGAAATCAAGGTCAGGGTGTAGCCATCGGGCGCCGACCTCAGGCCCTGTTCCACACCCAGCTTGCCGCCCGCGCCGGGGCGGTTCTCCACCACCACGGGCTGCTTCAGGCCATCGGACAGCAACTGCCCCAGGAGACGCGCGATCCCGTCATTGCCGCCTCCGGCGGCAAAGGGCACGATCAGCTTGATCGGCTGCGAAGGATAGTCATCCGCGTGCGCATTGGAAACCGATGCGGCAAACGCCACGGCAGCCAGTGTCATCCCCCATACCGCCCTGCCCAGCTTGGCGCCGGATAGCCTCGTCATACTTCTCTCCTCTTTGATCGGCCGCTGCGCGGCCATGTTATGTGGCGAAAGGCGCAAGACTACAACTTAACGAGTGAAGTTGCAGTCTTGCGCCTTGTTTGCCGGACCTCTCGATGGCGTTGAGCGGCTTCCTTATGCTGTATGCGTGCCTGGAAACGCATGCTCCCCAAGCCGCTCCACCAGCGTTGCCACCGCGGACTTGTCCAGCGATTGCACCGCGTAGCAAAGCCCCACGCGACGCGACATCTCCAGCCCGTCGAGCGGCCTGATCTCCACGCCGGCCTGGCTCCGCGCCAGGGACTCCGGCGCCACGCATAGGCCTGCGCCGGCGGCGGTCAAGGCCAATGCCAGGCGCAGCGACCCCGCGTGCGCGGCCGGCGTGTTTGCCGCCGCGCCGTAGAAAGGCAGCAGCCGCTGATGCGTGGGATGGTTCGGGCACACGATCCACGGCAGTGCGGCGTCCGCGCCGCTGCCTGCGGGCATGGCCAGCACATAAGGATCGACGGACAGCGGCAGGAACAGCTCGTCCTCGCAGCGCTCGTCTTCGGTCGCCAGCCGCGCATCGCCATGGCAGCCCTCAAGCACGCTCACGAAAAGCGCCGGCACGACTTCCCGCGCCGCGTGCATGAACGCGACGATGTCCTGCCCGGCAATATCTGCCTCCACGCCGATCTCGACGCGCGACGCAGGCGAGCCGTGGCGGAACTGGTGCGTCATCGAGTCCGTTTGCGACAGGATGCGCCGCGCCTGCGGATACAGGACGCGGGCGTCCTCCGTCACGGCCACGCCCCGCGCCTGCCGCGTGAACAATTGCGTGCCCAGCATGTCCTCCAGGCTTTTGATCGTGCCCGACAGCGCGGGCTGGCTCAGATGCAGGCGGCGGGCGGCAAGCGTGATGTTGCGCTCTTCGAACACGGCGACGAAGGCCTTGAGCTGACGGCTATCCATAAGATTTTCCGATTTCCTCCAAAGGAATAAACCATTTCTCAGGGGGAATTCCCAGGAATAGAATGATTCCCGACACTCAAGCATACATAAAACCGATACCAGGAGTCCGCCATGTCCACCTTGAAAAAACCCCTCGCCGTCATCACGGGCGCCAGTTCCGGCATCGGCCTGGCCACTGCCCGACTGTTCTCGGCTCACGGCCACCCACTACTGCTGCTGGCCCGCCGGCTGGAAAAAATGCAGGCGCTGAACCTGCCCGATACCCTGGCGCTGTCCGTGGACGTGACCGACCGCGCCGCGCTAGCCGCCGCCGTGCAGGAAGGCGAAGCGCGCTTCGGCCCGGCCGATGCGCTCGTCAACAACGCGGGCGTCATGCTGCTGGGCGACATCACGCGGCAAGACCCTGACCAATGGGACCGGATGCTGGACGTGAATGTCAAAGGCGTACTGAACGGCGTGCACGCAGTCGCGGCCGGCATGGTCCAGCGCAAGCGCGGCAGCATCATCAACATCAGCTCAGTGGCCGGCCGCAAGACCTTCCCCAATCACGTGGCCTACGTGGGCACCAAGTTCGCCGTGCACGGCTTGTCGGAAAACCTGCGCGAGGAGTTGTCGGCGCACAACGTGCGCGTAACCACGATCGCGCCAGGCGCCGTGGAGACCGAGCTGCTGGGCCACACCACCGACGCGGACATCAAGACGGGCTACGAAGCCTGGAAGGCCGAGATGGGCGGCAAGGTGCTGGCCGCCGAGGACGTGGCCAACGCTATCCACTACGCCTATGCGCAGCCGGACGGGGTGTGCGTGCGTGAAATCGTTCTGGCGGCGACGCGCCAGCAAGCGTAAATAGCAGGCATTCGGAAAAGCAATGCAAAGCGGAAGCCGGTTGCATTGCTTTTCAACACTTGAGCCAAAGGCTGAAGCCGCTCAGCCGCCCAGCAGGATTCCAAGACGGCTGTTCCACTGATCGCCATAGCCTTTGCCGGCGACAGCGATCCGGATCAATGGCCTTTTGAGATCGCTGGTGGAAAAATCGAAATGAACATTCTTGAAGGAATGACTGCCGTTGCCGGAAACCTCGGTCCATTTCAACTGCCATTGCCTGATGTACGAGAAGTCGAGGACTTCTCCCGGGTCCTTCGGTCCGCCTACCATGCAGATTTTTTGCGTGGTGGGGTCGAACGCGATGACAACCTTCTTGTTCGTGTCGCCGAGAATCAATTCGCTGTCGACGCTGGTCTCCGGAAAAGCGGTACCCAGCCTTTGATTGTGTTCGCGGAACTTCGCCAACAGCGCGTTGTGCCGCTTTTTTTGACGGTGGATTACCCAAGCGATTAGCGCGATGATGGTTACGGCGAACGAGATGAAATTGAACATTGCTGCTTTTCCGATAGATTTTGGAAGCTGTATCGGCATTAACGGCCGCTGAAGCGGAAACTTGAACGAGTTACCGCATTGACTCAGGGTTCGGCATTGCCTGCTCACGATCCCCGGATCGGTGACCCATTGCTCCGCGACATCGAACGGAACGCCCGCGCCATGACACCCCGCCTGTACGCGCTCACCCTCCTCTCCATGCTGGCCTTCGCTGGCAACTCGCTGCTGTGCCGCCTTGCGCTCAAGCAGACCGCCATCGATCCGGCCACCTTTGTCGCCATCCGCATCGCTTCCGGCGCATTAGTGCTGTGGCTGGTGTTGCGCCTGCGCAAGCCGGCGAAGCCGCTGGAAGGCAATTGGCATGGGGCGTTGGCGCTGCTGGCCTATGCCCTGGCCTTCGCCTATGCCTACACGCGGATTCCGGCAGGCACGGGCGCCTTGCTGCTGTTCGCGTCGATCCAGATCAGCATGATTCTGTATGGATTCTTCATCGGCGAGAGGCTGAGCATCACGCAGGGGCTGGGCATAGGCCTGGCGGTGGCCGGCTTGGTGATCCTGATGCTGCCCAGCGTCAGCGCGCCGCCCTTGTGCCACGCCTTGCTGATGATCGCGGCCGGCATCGCTTGGGGCGTTTATTCCTTGCTGGGCCGCAGTGCCAGGGATGCGGTGTCGGCGACGGCGGGCAACTTCATCCGCGCCACGCCGGTCGCGCTGCTGCTGTTCCTCGTCCATGCCCTGACCGCGCGCGTGGGTTACGACGCGGCGGGCGCGACGTATGCCGTGGCGTCCGGCGCGGTGACTTCGGGCCTGGGCTATGTCTTCTGGTACGCGGCGCTCAAAGGGTTGAAAGTGACCCACGCCGCCACCGTGCAGCTCAGCGTACCGGTGCTGACCGCGTTTGGTGGAGCCCTGTTCCTGAATGAGCCCGTGACCTCCATCCTGGTGACGGCTTCGGTGCTGATCCTGCTTGGCATCGCGTTGGTGGTGCTGGTCAAGCGGCCCGCTTGACGGCGCGGCGCCTCGCTAATCGCCCGCCCGCCGTTCCAGGTAGGCGGCGGCATCCCCATCGCGCTTCATCGCATTCCACTGTTCCACGCTGGGCGTGCCCACCTGAAACGCCGATCCGATACGGCCGTACCAGCCCGGGTTCTGCATCCGCGCAATCAAGTCCATGGGCGCAGGATCGAAATGCATGCGCTCGGCATTGAGCACGGCCGCATCCATCACGTGCACGGCCAGCACGTCTGCAAGCACCAGGCTGCGCACGCCATCGATGTCGAACAGCTCGCGCACCCGGCATTCGAAAGACGCGGGGCTGTCCTCGATGCGCGGCGGCTGCACCAGCCGCGACGCGGACAGGCGCAGCCCGGCCTCGGCCGATTCGTCCACTTGCGGCTCGAATTCGATGGAGGTGGCCACCATGCGATGCACCTGCGCTCCAGAAACAAGGTTCACCACGAACTCCCCGGTCGTGGCGATGTTGTGCGCCGTGTCCTTCGGGCGGCCGTTCTTGTTTCCGATGCAGACGCAAAGCAGCGGCGGGTTGCCCGAGATCACGTTGAAGAAGGAAAACGGCGCGGCATTGACGCTTCCTTCGGGATCCATGGACGTGATCCATGCGATCGGCCGCGGAAGCACGGTCGAATGCATGATTTTGCTGCGTTGATCGCCGCTGAGTTCGGCCATCGGGAAGTACATGTTTTCTCCTGATCGTTTAATCCGGATCCCGTCGTCCTTGTCCGCGCGGTACGGTTCCCTTGGGGGAAATCCTCTACAATTTGAAGCCTCAAAGAGGAGCTTCAATTGACAAAGGAAACGCGGCGCCGGGACAGGATATTCCTTGCCGCAGAGTCGCTATTTGCCCTCCACGGGTACAACGGCGTGTCCATACGGGACATCTCGAAGTCGGCTGACGTGAATTCGGCGCTAGTCCAGTATTACTTCGGAACCAAAGAATCTCTTTACAGAAGTATTTTTGAGCAACGCTATCGCTCGGTGACCGATGAGCGGCTGTCCAGAATCGAACTGATCTCCCCCGATAAAGACAAGCGGGCCTGGACTCATGCCCTGGTGCAGGTCTGGGTGGCGCCCTCGCTGCTGCTGACAAAAAAGCGCGGCGGCGCGCGCTTCATCCGCTTGCTCGCCCGCGAATACTATGACCCTGAAAGCGAACAGCGCGGCATCATCAAGGAGTACTTCGATCCCTCCGCCCGCGTCTTCATCGGCAAGCTGCGCCAGGTGTTCCCGCAGGCGTCGAATTCGGACATCGCTTACGCCTACCAATCGATGATTACCTTGCTGCTCACGCTGGGCGTGAGCGCGCGGCAGGCCATAAGGCTGTCCGACGGCGACGCGGCCAAGAGCCTGGAGCAACGCGTCGCCTATATCGTCGACTTCGTTGCGGCGGGCGTGTTCGAGTCGCTATCAGGGTCCCGCTGACAGCGCTCAGACAGGCCTGTCGTCGAGCATCCTGCAGATCAATTCCTCCACGCCCGCCAGGGTCTTCAGGGCCAGGGGATTGGCAAACGGCAACATCTGCATCATCACCTGCACGGCCACGCCCCGCGTACGATCGATCCAGAAGAACGTATTGGCCGCGCCGGCCCAGCCCACGCTGCCTGGAGACCGGCCTGACGCGCCGGCCTGCAAATTGACCAGTCCGCCCAATGCCCAACCGCTTTCCGCGCCGGCATGCAGGTCGACGTCGGCGGCGACGCGAGGCATGGCGGTGTGCAGAACGCCGATGTGCGTGCCGCGGACCTGGGGCTGCAACAGCAGGGCGACCGTTTCGGCACGCAGTATCCTCTGCCCTGCCAGCTCGCCGCCTCGCAACAGCGCCGTCAGCAGCTTGGAGAAATCCTCTTCGGTTCCATACAGCCCGGACCCGCCCATGAACGTCTCGGGCGCGGTGAACGATCGCTCTATCGGGCCCATGGCGCCCGCGTCATCCATGGACATGAGATCCACCAGCCTTTCACGCATAGAGGCGTTCACGAGGAAACTCGTGTCGCGCATTCCCAGCGGCTGGAATATCTCCTCTTGAAAATACGCCTCCAGCGTTTTCCCCGAAACGCGCTCCACGATCTGGCCAGCCCAATCCAGACCTATCCCATACATCCAGCTGGTTCCAGGATCGAATACCAACGGCAAGGCCAATGATTCGATCTTGCCGCTGCCCGGCATGGGAATGCCACGCTGGCTTATGTAGCGCGCAATATCGCTTTGCCAGATGGGATATGCCAAGCCGGATTGATGCGTCATCAATTGACGCAGCGTGATCGGACTTGCAGCGGGCCGAAGCACCGGATTCTGCCCGCGAAACCCTTCAAGCACGCTCGGCGACGCAAGCTCCGGCAGCCACGTGGCAACCGGCGCGTCCCATTGCAACAAGTCCCGTTCCCATAGCTGGAGCACGGCGATGGCAGTCACCAGCTTGCTCATGGATGCCAGCCAGTAAACCGCTGGCGCCAGGGATGGCCGGGTTTGGGAACCGTCTCCCCCTCGTTGCCGGGAGCCTCGGTAGAGGAGGCGATCGGGCCCGATCACCGCTGCCGCGAGTTGCGGCACTCCCTTGGAGACAGCATCTTCAATAAAACTATCCAGCTCAGGCCAACGCGCCATGGTTTCCTCGATATTGATTACCGCCGTTTCATGGCCCTCTCGATGCTCTCTGTCGTGCGGCATCGAGACGGCAAAAAAACTACGGTTCAGTTGATCAGCAGGTTGCCGCGGTCATCCACCGAGAGCCCGGTTTCCCGCGCCTCGACGATCACGGACGGATGCCAATCCACGCGGCCGGCGTCCGGGCCGCCGACGATCGCCATCAGCAGCGAATTCTCGTCGTCGTTGGCGCTGCGGAAGCCCCGGAAGACGCCAGGCGGAACGGCCACGAGATCCCCCTGGTTCAGGAGGATCGACCGCTCCTCATCCCCTTCCAGCCACACCACGCGCCATGCGCCGCTGATCGCCACGAATATCTCTTCCGTGGGATGACGGTGCAGTGCGGCCCCATCGCCGCGGCGCACGCCGCGCACGTAGGCGATTGCAAAGCCATACGCGCCGCCCGCGAGTTTCGGCGTCAGGGCGGACTCCTTGACGTTCTCGGTCACGCCCATTCCGATCACGTTGATGATCTCCCGTCGATACCGCGGGATGCGCTGATCGAGAAAACAGAGATCGGAACCCTCCTCGTTTTCGGCGCGGAATACGCAATCGCGTTCCATCGCTTCCACCGGTACGACGGGCACGGTTTCACCCAGGAACCTGCTGTCCACGTATGCCATGTTGTCTCCTCATTTTTTACACAACTGTGTAAAACGAACTATAGGGACTGGTCCAAAGGGTGTCAACAGGAATGCGAGACGAAAAAAACGCGCAGACGACGCCGCGAGCCAGTGCCGTCAATTCACCCGCTTGGGCAGCACCGCCCGCATCCAGCGCGACAGGCGTGGCCGGATGCGCTGGTTGTGCAGCAGCACGGCGCCCACGGCGCCGATGAACGCGCCGACCACCGTGTCCAGGAAGCGCGCCTCGATGACGGCCGCGGGATAGCCCTGGCCCAGGTGTGGCGCCTCGGCCAGGAAGATCGTCAGCGGCGTGATCAGCACCACGGCGCTGGCGTAATGGCGCACCACCAGCGTTTCTATGCCGAACGACAGCGCCATCATCACCAGGCTCAGGGTCCATACGTTCAGCGGCAGGCTCAACAAGGCCCATGCCACGCACAGGCCCACGGCGGTGCCCAGGATGCGATGCAGCTGGCGGTTCCAGGCCGCCATCAAGGTCGCGCCCTGGATGATGGCCAGGCAGCTGACGGGCACCCAGTACGGGCGCGGCAATTGCAGCAGCTCGGCCACCAGCAGGGACACGCCCACGAAGAGGCCGATGATCACGGAGTCGTAGACCACGAAGTCGAACGTGGGCCTGGGCAGCGCCGCTTCGGGCGGCGGCGGCGCGACCCGCGTCATGTGCAGGGAGTACACAAACGCCACCAGGCACGCGACCAGGCTGCCCAGGGCCACCATGCCGACGCGTGTGGGGATTTCTTCCACGCTCCCCGGCGTATAGGCCGCGATCGCGGTCGCCATGATGTAGAACAGGCTGCCCGGCGGCCCCAGCCGGTAGCAGCGGCAGACCATGTTCACCACCATGGCGATGAAAGTCAGCGCCGCCAGCATGACCGCCGGCCAGAACTGCGTCAGCGCGCCCACCGCATAGCAGGCCACCATGCCGAAGGACGCCGCCAGCAGCATCATCATGCGGTGCTGCAGCGAGGAATTGGGCAGGCTCAGGAACACCATGCCGCCCAGGCTGGACATCAGGCCGTAGTCCATGCGCCCGAAATAGGCGCCGACCAGCAAGGGCAGCCCCGACGACAGGGCCGCGGCCAGAGGCATTTCCCAGGGCCGGTCGCTGGCGTTGACCCGGATCAGTTCGCGCCACACGCCCAACAGACGTGCCCTGGTCCAAGCGTACCCACGCCATGCAGCCGGGCCGTGCGCCGAGGGTTCTTCGTTCTTGTTCATGGATAGGCCTGTCGAAAATTCCGCCCGACGGATTTAACGGGAATTCCCTGATTCTCCCCCCTAATGCCGCTGGCTACCATTCGCCGCACCTCAGCCTTCGGCTGATCGCTACAAATGCGCCATACGGCGCGGAGACATCCATGAAAGCACTAAAACTGGCCGCGGCAGGCACCGCCTTACTCATTTCGTCCTTGACCGCCCACGCCGGCGCGACTTTCGAGGCGGTCAAGAGCAAGGGCTTCGTCCAATGCGGCGTGTCCACCGGCGTTGCCGGCTTCTCGGTGAACGACAGCAAGGGCGGCTGGATCGGCCTGGACGTGGACCTGTGCCGCGCGCTGGCCATCACCATGTTCGGCGACGTCTCCAAGGCCAAGATCATGGCGGTCAGCGCATTGCAGCGCTTCACCGCGCTGCAGTCCGGCGAAGTCGACGTCCTGCCCCGCAATACCACCCTGTCGCTGACCCGCGACACCACACTGGGCCTGATCGGCGTGGCCGTGAACTACTACGACAGCCAGGGCATCATGGTGAACAAGTCCCTGAACGTCAAAAGCGCCAAGGAACTGGACGGCGCCACGGTCTGCGTGCAGCCCGGCACCACCACCGAATTGAACCTGGCCGACTGGTTCCGCTCGCAGAATATCGTCTTCAAACCCGTGGTCGTCGAACGCCTGGACGAGATCATCCGCGCCTTCGCGGTGGGCCGCTGCGATGCCTTCACCGGCGACAAGTCGCAGCTGGCCGCGGCGCGCAGCAACCTGGAGAACCCGGAAAAGTACGACATCCTGCCGGAGAACTTCTCCAAGGAGCCGCTCGGCCCGATGGTTCGCCAGGGCGACGAGCAATGGTTCAACGTCGTGCGCTGGACCCTGTTCGCCATGCTGGAAGCCGAGGAATACGGCATCACGTCCAAGAACGTCGATGAAATGCTCAAGAGCACCAATCCCAACGTGCAGCGCCTCTTGGGCGTGACGCCGGGCATGGGCAAGAACCTGGGCGTGGACGACAAGTGGGCCTACAACATCATCAAGAACATCGGCAACTACGGCGAGAGCTTTGAAAAGAATCTCGGCCCCAGCAGCCCGCTGAAACTGCCGCGCGGCCTGAACGCGTCTTACCGCGACGGCGGGCTGATGTACGGCTGGCCGGTGCGTTAAGGACGCAGCAGGACTTCTCCAGGCATCGCCCGCTACGGCTTCGCGCCGTGGAACAGCGGCGATGCCTGGATCCGTTCCAGCATGCCGCGCGCGGCGCTCGTCAACGGCCGGTTGGCCCGCACGATCAGCCGCGTCTGCGCCGCCTCGAAGATGGGATTGGTGGTTCGCAGCGCCACCAGTTCGCCTCTTGCGACTTCCTTCACCACGGAATTCGCCGATGTGAAGGTCAGCCCCAGGCGGCTCTCCACATAGCGCTTGAGCGTCACCACCGAGTTGGCGATGAAGCTGGGTGACAGCACGATGTTCTCCGATAGCTCGGCCATCTCGATCAGCTGGCGCAAGCCAAAGCCCGGCCCCATCAGCGCAATCGGATAGCGCGCCACGTCCTTCAGCGTCGGCCGCTTGCGCTGCCGCGCCAGCGGATGATCCGGCCACGCGATCACGCACAGCGGATGGTTGCGCGTGTGGACCACGCGTATGCCGGGGTCCGCCGGCGCGCCGAACACCACGCCGATATGGGCGTCGTCGTGCACCACCGCACGCACCGCGTCGGAAGCGCCCGCCACCTTCAGCGACACCCGCACGCCGGGATGCTGCCGGCAGAATTCGTCCACCACGCCGCTCATCAGGATATCGACGAAGCCCTCGCTGGTGACGATCTGGATATCGCCGCGTTGCAAACCGTTGACCTCGTCCAGCCGGGCGCGCAAGGCCTGCTCGCTGGCCTGCCGGTCGCGGCAGTGATCCATCACAATCGCGGCCATGTCGGTGGGCACGATGCCGCGGCCCTTGCGCTCCAGCAGCGCCACGCCCAATTCCGTCTCCAGCAGCTGGATCTGGCGGCTGACGATGGACGGCTCCACGCCCAGGCGTTCGGCCGCGCCGCGCACCGATCCAGTGGTGACCGCCTCGAAGAAATACTGCAAGCGCCGCGCGCTCAAGCCGCCGTCCATGCCCATCCCCTATTTTCGATTTCTACAATTTCTGAAAATCGTTGCCTTTTAGGCAACAATTTTCCTCTCAGCTTACATTGATTTACAGGGTGGCGATTGCGAATAATGCGCGTACTTTCAAATCCGCTCGGTTGCGAGCCGTACGCTGCAAGCCAGCGGCGGCGGCAATGCGAGGTAACGCCCATTTCGAGCCTTAAAGCATGAAACTCTTCGCTTCGATCCTCGCTGCAGCAACTTTGAGCGTATTCAGTCAACAGGCCGCGTTCGCCTCGCCAGAAGCCGCCTACCCGAGCAAGCCCGTCAAGGTCGTGGTCGGCTATGCACCGGGCGGCTCGTCCGACGCCGTGGCCCGGCTGATCGCCGGCCGTCTGACGGACAAGCTGGGCCAGACCTTCGTGGTCGAGAACCGCCCCGGCGCCGCCAGCAATATCGCCGCCGCCACCGTGGCCCGCTCGCCCAACGACGGCTACACCATCCTGCTGGGCTCGAACGCCAGCACCATCAACGTCTCGCTCTACAAGGAACTGTCCTTCGATTTCCAGAAGGACTTCGCGCCGGTGGCGCTGCTGACGCGCTTCCCCAACATCATGGTGGTGAACAACACCGTGCCGGCCAAGACCGTGCAGGAGTTCATCGACTACGCCCGGGCCAACCCCAAGAACATCTTCTTCGCCTCGTCTGGCGCCGGCTCGTCGACCCGCCTGTCGGCTGAACTATTCAAGATGATGACCGGCGTGCAGATGGAACACGTGCAGTACAAGGGCAGCGCGCCCGCCCTCACCGACCTGATGGCCGGCCGGATCCAGGTGATGTTCGATACCGCCCCGTCCGTCATGCCGCTGATCAAGGGCGACAAGCTGCGCGCGCTCGGCGTCACCAGTGCGGCCGTCCAGCCCTTCGCGCCCGAGATCCCCACCATCGACGCCACAGTCAAGGGCTACGAAATGACGTCCTGGTACGCACTGTTCGCGCCCACCGGCACGCCCGCCGGCATCGTGGAAAAGCTGAACAAGGAAGTCAACGCGATCCTGGCAGAGAAGGACATCCAGGAAAAGCTCGCCGGCATGGTCGCCACGCCCGGCGGCGGCACGCCCGAGGAACTGCGCCAGCACGTCGCTTCCGAAATCGCCAAGTACGCCGACGTGGTCAAGGCCTCCGGCGCCACCGCGGACTAAGCGCTCGCATCATGCGCGTTTTCACCGGCTCGCTGTCCACGGAAACCAATACGTTCGCTCCGCTGCCCACCTCGCTGGATGACTTCGCCGACCGGGGCTACTACCCCGCCGGCACCCATCCCGCCGAGATGACGATCTTCAGCGGACCGCTGTGGGCAGCGCGCCAGCGCGGCGCGCAACACGGCTGGACCGTGATCGAAGGCATGGCCGCCGGCGCGCAGCCCGGCGGCATCACCACCCGCCACGCCTACGAAACACTACGCGACGAACTGCTGCGCGACCTGCGGCAGGCCCTGCCCGTCGACATGGTGGTGCTGGGCCTGCATGGCGCCATGGTGGCCGATGGCTACGAGGACTGCGAAGGCGACCTGCTGGCCCGCGTGCGCGGCATCGTCGGTCCGGACGTCATCGTGGGTGCGGAGCTGGATCCGCACTGCCATCTGTCGGATGCCATGGTCGCCAATACCGATATGCTGGTCGCCTACAAGGAATATCCCCACACCGACATTCGCGAACGCGCGTTGGAACTGGTGGACTTCTGCGCGGGAATAGTCGAACGCCGCATCACTCCAGTGGCCGCCGTCGTGGACTGCGAAATGGTGGTCACCATACGCACGCCGCAAGAGCCAGCGCGCAGCTACATCGACCGCCTCAGCGCGCTGGAGGGCCGGGACGGCATTCTCTCCATTTCCGTGGTGCACAGCTTCGCCTGGGGCGATGTGCCCGACATGGGAACCAAGCTGCTGGTCTATGCCGATGGCGACGCCCGGGCCGCCCAGCAGCTAGCGCGGCGCCTGGCTGACGAGCTGATAGGCATGCGCGAAGTGTTAACGCCTGCCTATCCCAAACCGGACGAAGCCATCGATCAGGCTTTGGCATACGGCGCAACGCCGGTCGTCATCGCCGACGCGGCCGACAATCCAGGCGGCGGTGGTGCGGGCGACTCTACCTTTTTGCTGCGGCGTCTGCTGGAAAGGGGCGTGCGCAATGTGGCGATCGGCCCCATGTGGGACCCTATTGCCGTCCGCATTGCGTTCAGCGCTGGCGTGGGCGCGCGGCTGCCCTTGCGCATAGGGGGCAAGATCAGCCCCCTGTCCGGCGAGCCGCTGGACCTTATGTGCACGGTCAAGGCGCTGGTCCCGGACATGGTCATGACCGGATTATCCGGATCGCCGGCCGTCGTGGGAAATTCCGTCTTGGTTGAGGCTAATGGCATCGAGATCGTGCTGATCACGGTACGGGCCCAGGCCATGGATACCGATGTTTTCACGCAGCTGGGCTGCCGGCTGGGGGAGAAGGCGCTGATCGTGGTGAAGTCTGCACAGCACTTCCAGGCGTCGTTCGCCAAGGTGGCGCGGCATGTGGTGTTTGCGGATGCGCCGGGGTCAGCAACGCTGGATATAAAGGGGTTGCCGTATAACCATATCGACAGGCCCAAATGGCCCATCGAAATGTGACAAAAATTCCTGTCACTTGCGCCCGGGCGTCTTGTATTGAAGGGATACACAACAGTCGTCAGCGGTTCATGATCCACGAGTTACCCTAGCCAATCCAGCGCCAGTCCGCTGAATGCGTTACTCTCCCCCTCCCCAATTCAAGTCCGCAAGGAGCCCCCAAATGGCACAAGCCTCCGCCCGTCACATCCTCGTCTCCACCGAAGCCAAGGCTAACGAACTGAAGACCGCCATCGAAAACGGCGGCGACTTCGCTCAGCTGGCCAAGGAAAACTCGAGCTGCCCGTCCTCGCGCGACGGTGGCAATCTGGGTTCGTTCGGCCCGGGCCAGATGGTCAAGGAATTCGACACCGTGGTGTTCAGCGCCCCGGTTGGCGTGGTCCAGGGTCCGGTGAAGACGCAGTTCGGCTATCACCTGGTTGAAGTGACCAGCCGCAAGGACTAAGTCCCGCAGCGATACGCAAAAAGGCCGCCGCCAGAAGAGTCTGGCGGCGGCCTTTTTTTGTCCGCTCGGACGACGCGCGAGGAACCTATTCCCTGCCCGTCATCACCATATGCGCCAGCGCATCCGCGTCCAGCCCGGCGACATCGCGTTCGATGACCTTGGCGCCGCTCTTCAGGATCGCGACCCGGTCCGCCAGCGCCACCACATCGGCCATGTTGTGGCTGATGAGAATCACGGTGCGCCCCTCTTCACGCAGCTTGCGCACCAGGTTCAGCACCAATGCGGTTTCCTTAACCCCCAGGGCGGCGGTGGGCTCGTCCATGATGACGACGCGGGCATCCCAACGCAGGGCGCGGGCGATGGCGACGGCCTGGCGTTGGCCGCCAGACATGCGCTCCACCGGCCGGTCCATGTCGTCGATGGGCACGGACAAGCGCTGCAGGTAGCCGCGTGCGTCCTGGGCCATGCGGCGCTTGTCCAGGACGCTGAACGGACCCACACGGCGCACCAGCTCGGCGCCCATGAAGATGTTTTCCCAAATGGACAAGCGCGGGGCCAGGGCCAGGTCCTGGTAGATGGTAGCGATGCCTTGCACCAGGGCGTCATGGGGTGAGCCGAACACGACCTGCTGGCCGTTGAGGCTGAGTGCGCCGCCGCTGGGTTCCTGCGCGCCGGAGATGATGCGGATGAGCGTGGACTTGCCCGCGCCGTTGTCGCCGCAGATGGCCATGACCTTGCCCTGGGGCACGTCCAGGTCCACGCCCTTCAGGGCTTCGACGGCGCCATAGGATTTCTTGATCTGGCGTAGCGACAACGCGGCGGTCATGGCTGCTGGCTCTTACTTGGTATGTTGCAGGAATTTCTGGACGTTGCTGGCGTCGACCAGAACGGAGTCCATGAACAGGTAGGGGCCGGCGGCGATGGTTTCCCGGGGTTCCTTCTTCACGACGATGCGGTCGATGGCGTAGATGGCCTTGGTGCCCATCTGCTCGAAGGGAATCATCATGGTGGCGGTGATGAGACTGTTGGGATCGGCGATGCGGCGGTAGGTTTCCGGGCTGCCGTCGACCGACACCAGGGTGATGTCACCCTTCTTCATGCCCTGCGCCTGGAGCAAGTCGTCGATGACATAGGCCTGGCCGTCGAACGAGGCCCAGATGCCCTTGAACTGGCCTTGATGGCGCAGCAACAGAGCCTGCATGCCATTGCGCACGTCGTCGCGCCAGCTTTGGGTGCGGGCCATGCTGAACTTGGCCAGGTCCTTGACGGCGGTGTTCTCGGTCAGAACGGCGTCCAGCATCTTGCCGCGGATACGGGTGCCGGAGTTGCCGTCGAAGCGGGCGGACAGGATATTGCCCTGATAGCCCATCTTGCCCAGCATATAGAGCACGGACTGGGCGCCGGTGGCGTATTCGTTGACCTCGACGTCGAACAGCATGTGGGGGCTGGCGCCGGACATCACGCCGACGACGGGGATGCCTTTCTCCTTGGCGGCCTGCAACTGTGCATCGGTTTCGACGGGCTTGCCCATGGCGATGACGATGGCGTCGACTTTCTTGTTGACCAGGGTGTCGAGCTGTTCGGCCAGCTTGGGCAGCGAGCCTTCGGCGTTCAGCTGGGTCACGGTCCAGCCCTTGGCGCGGGCGGCTTCGGCGGCGGCGTTGGCAACACGCGCATGGGTTTCCGAGGACATCTGGAACGCGACGACACCGACATCGAAGGCGTGGGCGGCTGCGCCCATGGCCAGGGCCTGCACGGAAAACGCAGCCAGCAGCAGATTTCGCATCAAGGATTTACGCATGGTTCTCTTCCCCTTCCGATCAGAATTTGAAGGCCGCTTTCTTCAGCACGGCCGATGACACCGCGACGGACGCGATGATGATGAAGCCCAGCACGATGTCCTGCACGTAATACGGCGCGCCCATGAGAACCAGGCCGTTACCCAGCACTTTGAGGATCAGCGCAGCGACCAGCGTGCCGGGTATGTTGGCGTGGCCGGGGTTGAACATGGTCATGCCCAGCAGGACCGCGGCGATCGCGTACAGGAAGTAGTCGCCGGCCATGTTGGGCGCGGCGGACGACAGGCTGGACGTCAGCAGCACGGCCGCCAGGCCCGCGCACAGGCCGGACAAGGCCAAGCCTATGCTTTTCATGGCGCGGATGTTGATGCCGGCCAGCCGCGCGGATTCGCCGGCTTCGCCGGTGGCGGTCATGCGGGCGCCGGTGCGGGTCCACTTGACCAGAAAGAATGCCAGCAGCACGGCGCCCAGCATCCACAACACCAGGGCGGGAATGCCGAAGGGCTTGCCGCGTGCCAGGTCGGTGAATGCGGCAGGCCAGCGTCCTACATAGGAAACGCCATCGGTCAGCATGAAGGCGAAGCCCCGCGCCATGGCGGCCATGCCCAACGTCGCAATCAACGAAGGCACGCGCAGCCGCGTGACGGCGATGCCGTTCACCAGGCCACACAGCAGGCCCACGCCCAGGCCTGCGCCTATGGCCAGGAGCACGGGCTGGCCGGTATGCACCAGGGCGCCGGTCACGACAGCCGCCAGGCTGGCGACGTCGGCCACGGACAAGTCCAGTTCTGCCGTGACCAGCGCCAGCGTGAAGCCGATGGCGATGATGGCCAGGAAGCTGGTTTCCTTGGCGATGTTCAGAAGATTGTTGGGCGCGGCGAAATTCGGGGCGGCCAATGCGAAGAAGAGCACCAAGACCAATCCCGCGATTGCCGTGCCGTACTTTTCCAGGATGCCGCGCATCGACTCAACCCTTGCTGCGTTTTGCTTGTTATGTGGGCGCGTCGCTGCGCCCTGCTGATGGCGACGTAGTTTATACCCGGGTCATCAGCCCATGTCGATGCCGGCCAGCGCGCGCGACACGGGCGCCAGCGCGGCTTCCGCGGCGCGGAACTGGTGGTACATGCGGCGATAGGCATGGGCCCGCTCGGCTTGGGGCTCGTAGCGTTGCGCCACGCGCACCAGGGAATCCTGCGCGGCCGCGAAGTTGCTGTAGCGCCCCAAGCCCGTCCACGCCGCCACCGCCGCGCCCAGCACGCCGGGCTGCTCGGCCTGCCCGACCACCAGCGGGCGTTCGCAGATGTCCGCCTTGACTTGGCACCACTGGGCATTGGACGCGGCGCCGCCGCCGAAGCGGATTTCCGCCACAGGATTACCCAGCGCGCTTTCGGCGCGCTCCAGCACGATGCGGTTAAGAAAGGCCACGCCTTCCAGCACGGCCCAAGCCAGATCGCCGGGGCCGTGGCGGCGGTTCAGGCCCAGGAAGGCGCCTCGCAGGTGCGGGTCCCAATAAGGCACCCGTTCACCCTGCAGATAGGGCAGGAACAGCGCCGGCTGCGGGTCGCGCGGCGCGTCCAGCAAGGCATCCATGGCTTCGCCCACGCCCGCCATCCCCTCGTCGCCCAGACGGCCCAGCAACGGCAACAGCCACGCCACCGTGTCCGCGCCGTTCTGGCCCGGCCCGCCGATCTGATGATGGCCGCCCCCCCAGTCCACCGTCATCAGGCCCTGCGCCTGCACCGGCTCGGCGCCCACGGCGCCGAAGACTTCAGTGGTGCCGGAGATGTTGTAGGCGTAGCCCGGCCGCAAGGCGCCCAGGCCAGCCACGGCCGCCCAGGTGTCGTTGGCGCAGGCCACCACGGGGCGTCCCGCCAGGCGCGCCAGCGCGCCCGGCAGTCTCGCTTGCACCGGCCCGACGATATCCAGCGGATCGAGCAGGCGCGGCACCCAGGCCGGGTCGGCTCCCGCCGCCGTCAGCAAATCCGGACACCCGGGCGCGGCGCTTGCGGCCGCCGCCAGCCGCGCCATCGATACCGTGTCGCTGGCAGTACGTCCGGTCAGGCGGAAATTCAGGTAGTCCTTGGGTTCCAGCACCAGCCGCACCCGGGCCGCGTGCTCGGGTTCGGCGCGCAGCAGCCAGGCCACGCGCGCCCAGGGATGGAAAGCGTTGATCTGCGCATGTTCCGGATGGGACGACGGCATGGACGCAAGCCACGCGCCCACGTCCGCCGCCGCGCGCGTATCGCGCCAGGTGATCGCGGGCCGGATGGCGGCGCCTTGCGCATCAATGAAGACCTGCGTGCGCGTGACGCCGCAGATCGCGACGGCCTCCACCGCGTTGAAAGCGGCGTCCGCCTGCGCGGCCAGGGCATCGGCCAGGGCTTGCAAGCCGCGCCACCAGGCATCGGCGTCGATCTCGTCCCAGCCGGGATGATGGTCAGGGCCGGCGCGCGCGGGGCTTTCGATGAAGCACGAATGCGCGATGGCGCCGTGCGCGTCCACCAACGCGGCGCGAAAGCGCGTGCCGCCCAAGTCCACTGCCAATACGTAGCTCATGTCGGCACCTGCGTCAGGCGGATCTGGCCGCGCCCAGGCTGCATGGCCCGCAGCGGGCGGGAGGTCTGAATATCAAGCATGGGAAGGCGATTTCTGCGTGATCGGACAGCCATCGGAACGGGCGTTCCGGATTACGGAAATTGTAGTCCAGCCGGGATTCCCCCGCAGGCGCGGCACGCCATTTTCGCTGCACCGCAGCACCGAAAATCCTATCAATTGATTATTTCTGTTCAGGTGACATGGGCCACGGGCGTGGGACAGAATGGCCCACACCCGGAGGAGACAGCCGGGGCCATGAAAACCATCAAAAAATGCATGCGCAAGCGCGCAGCCCGAGGCCCATGAAAAAGTCCAGGAACAAGGTCATCATCACCTGCGCGATCACCGGTTCGGTCCACACGCCGTCGATGTCGCCGCATCTGCCCGTCACGCCCGACGAGATCGCGCAGTCCGCGCTGGATGCTGCCCAAGCGGGCGCGGCCATCGTGCACTTGCACGCGCGCAAACCCGATACCGGGCAGCCCACCCAGGATCCGACGCTGTACGCGCAGTTCCTGCCGCGCATCAAGCAAGCCTCGGACGTGGTGATCAACATCACCACCGGCGGGTCGCCTGTGCTGCCCATCGCCGACCGCATGGCGCCGGCGCTGCAATTCAAGCCCGAGGTCGCGTCATTGAACATGGGCTCGATGAACTTCGGCATGTATGAGCTGCTGGAGCGTTTCAAGGAATTCAAGCACGCCTGGGAACGTCCCTATCTGGAAGGCAGCAACGACCTGATCTTCAAGAACACCTTCAAGGACATCGAGCACATCCTGACCGCGTGCAGCGACAACGGCACGCGCTTCGAGATCGAGTGCTATGACATCGGGCACCTATACACGGCGGCGCATTTCGTGGACCGCAAGCTGCTCAAGCCGCCCTTCCTGATCCAGTCCGTATTCGGCATACGCGGCGGCATCGGCACGCATCCCGAAGACGTGATGATGATGAAGCGCACGGCGGACCGCCTATTCGGCGACGACTACATCTGGTCGGTGTTGGCCGCCGGGCGCAAGCAGACGCCGCTGGCGACGATGGCGGCGACCATGGGCGGCAATGTCCGCGTGGGGCTAGAGGATTCGCTGTGGGACGGGCCGGGGGAACTGGCGCAATCCAATGCTGACCAGGTGCGGCGGATACGCCGCATCCTGGAAGACCTGTCCTTGCAGATCGCCACGCCCGACGATGCTCGCGAGACGCTGCAACTGAAGGGCCGCGACAACGTCGCGTTCTGAACAAGAATCCAATCCCGTGGGGAGATCAGACATGAAAAAGACATTGTGCGCGACGGCCGTGGCCGCGCTGTTGGGGATGGCAAGCGCGGCGCAAGCCGACGATGGCGTGATCCGCATCGGTTTCATTACCGACATGTCCGGCCTGTCGGCGGACGCCGACGGCCCGGGCGGCGCCGAGGCGATCAAGATGGCCGTGGCGGACCTGGGCGGCGTGGTGGCGGGCAAGAAGGTGGAGATCCTGGTGGCGGACCACCAGAACCGCGCCGACATCGCCTCTTCCAGGGCGCGCGAATGGCTGGACCAGAAAGGCGTGAACATGCTGATCGCGGGCGCGAATTCGGCGGCAGCGCTGGCGATGGCGAAAGTAGCGGAAGAGAAAAAGACGCCCTTCTTCGTGGTGAGCGCGGGCGCCTCAGAGCTGACGAATTCCCAATGCACGCCCTACACCGTGCACTACGTGTACGACACAGTTTCGCTGGCACGCGGAACGGCGCGGGCAATGATGAAGGAAGGCAACAAGGACTGGTTCTTCCTGACGGTCGATCACGCCTTCGGACACGCGCTGGAACGCGACGCGGCGGCTGTGGTGCAGGCCGATGGCGGCGCCACCAAGGGACGGGTCCGGCATCCCCTGAACGCGGCGGACTTCTCGTCGTTCATCTTGCAGGCGCAAGCATCCGGCGCGTCAGTGCTGGGGCTGGCGAACTCGGCCAGCGACACCAGCAATGCCGTCAAGGCCGCCAATGAATTCGGCCTGACGCCGAAGATGAAGATCGCGGGCCTGCTGGTGTTGATCACGGACGTGCATGCACTGGGCCTGCAAGCGGCGCAGAACATGTATCTGACCACGGCCTGGTACTGGGACCAGGACGATGCCTCGCGCAAATGGGCGTCGCGCTTCGAGGCCACCATGAAGAAAAAACCGTCGATGCTGCAGGCTGGCGACTACTCCGCCGCCACGACCTATCTGAAGGCGGTGGCAGCCACCAAGAGCACCGATGGCGAGACCATCATGAAATGGCTGAAGGCAAATCCGGTCAACGACTTCTTCGTCAAGGACGGCAAGATCCGCGCCGACGGCCTCATGGTGCACGACATGTTCCTGATGCAGGTGAAGACGCCGGCCGAGTCGAAGGCCCCATGGGACTACTACAAGCTGGTGGCCCGCGTGCCGGGCGACCAGGTCTATACCTCGCCGGCGGAATCGACCTGCCGTTTGATGAAGCCTTGAGCCGCAATACAAAGGATCTGGCATGACTGTGAAGAACGCTGTCCCGGGGGATATTTCCGCGCTGCCCGTGGACCTGTCCGGCAAGCGCGTCATCGTGACCGCGGGTGCGGCCGGCATCGGCGCGGCGATCGCCGCCGCGTTCGCCGAACGCGGCGCGCGGGTCCACGTCTGCGACGTGGACGAGCAGGCCCTGGCGGCCTGCCCCCATCCCTGGTCGCGCGCCGACGTGAGCCGGCGCGACGAGATCGACCGCTACATGCGGGAAGCGCTGGCGCAGCTGGGCGGCCTGGACGTACTGGTGAACAACGCGGGCATCGCCGGGCCGACCGCAGGCATCGCGGACATCCAGCCGCAGGAGCTGGACGCGACGCTGGACATCAATCTGGCATCGCAGTTCCACACGGTGCGCCATGCGTTGCCGGCGCTGCGCGCTTCAGGCGGCGGCAGCATCATCAACATCAGCTCGGTGGCTGGCCGCATGGGCATCCCCATGCGTACGCCCTATGCCGCGACCAAATGGGGCGTGGTGGGCCTGACCCGTTCGCTCGCGGTCGAGCTGGGCGGCCATGGCATCCGCGTCAACGCGCTGCTGCCGGGATTGGTGGCCGGGCCGCGGATCGACCGGGTGATCGAAGCGCGCGCCAGGAACATGGGCCTGACCGTGGAGGAAGAAACCCGGTTGGAGTTGGCCGGCGTCAGCCTGCGGCAGTTCGTGCGCGCGGCGGACATCGCCAACATGGCGCTGTTCCTGGCAAGTCCGTTCGGGGCGATGATCAGCGGGCAGGCAATCAGCATAGACGGCGACCTGCAATCGCTGCCCTGGCAGCCGCCGGCGGATTGAGGCTGCGGTCTACTCCAGCAATTGGACCGTCTGCGCATAGACGCCCTGGCGGCGGTCCTGCGCCGTGGCGCGCAGGGCGTCGAGCAGCCGCTCGGCCAGGTCCCGGTTGCGCGGCTCCTTGCGGGTGATGAGAAAGAAGTCGAACCACTGCCGCGACGCCAGGGGCCGGGCGACCAGATCGGGATAGGCCGTCACGATGTCCCACGCGGACAGGGCGTTGACCAGGCTGATGCCCTTGACGGCCCGGACAGTGCCAGGCAGCAAGGACATATGCGCCCGCATGCCGGAGCTCAGCAGCAGCGAATCCGCGATGTCGCCCTGGGCGACCACATAGTCGGACCACAAGGGCTTCACGTAGGTGTCTGGCGGGATCTCGCCCGCCGCGATGGTGTCGCGCGCCGCCAGGGGATGATCGCGATGCGCGATGGCCATGACGTCGGCGCGCAGGAATGGCGTGAACGCCAGGCGCGCGCTGTCGCGTTCCACCGCGCCCAGGCCGAAGTCCGCGCGCATGGTCTCGACGGCGCTGATGGCCTGCACCGACGATTCGATGTCGATGGAAAAAGGCCGGGTGCCGTTGGCATCCAGGTAGCGCCGCACGGCGTCGGGCGCATAGCCCAGCGCCAGCGCGGGCGAGGACGCGATCCGCAGGCCGCGTCCGCCGAACTGTTCAATGCTGTGCAGGGCCTCGTCGATGCGGACCAGTTCGTCCAGCACGAACTTCGCTTCGCTGTAGAGGTACTGGCCAGCCTCGGTGGGGCGCAGTGTCTTGTGAGACCGGTCGAACAGCTGCACGCCGGTGGCGCTTTCCAGACGGGAAATCGCGTGGCTGACCGCTGGTTGCGTCAGATGCATGGACTGCGCCGCCTGCCGGGTCGACCCGGTCATGACGACGGCGTAGAAAATGCGCAGGTCGTGAATATTGAAGTTGCGCTTCATGCGGCGCGAGGCTCCGTGTATGGGCGGCTGCCCGACTGCGCCCGGCCGAAGACTGCGACGACTGGCCCGCGCAAGGCCTTCTTGTAGCCCAGACCGCCGCTAGTGTCGAACCTGCGGCGGGAAAGGCGCCGGACGAGCCGCCGGCGCCTGCCTAGCCCGCTCTATCTGCGGCGACGCCCACTTGCCGTCCAGCAACGCAGGCTTGGGCCAGTAGTACCGCAACGTGACCATGAAAGGCCCGGCCGGCGCGGGCAGCCAGTTGGACTCCTTGCCCTTGCCCGGCGACTCTGACTGGATGTAGATCGTGATGGCGCCGTCGCGGTCGCGTTTGAGCGATGGCAGCATGGACGAGTTGATCAGATAGCGCTTGAGCGGATTGGACGCCAGCTGCTGCTCGGGCAGGCGGTACAGGGTCATGGACCAGAAGGCGTTGACGGGCGGCAGGCTGCGCGGCGCGAAGCGCAGGGTGTACTTGTTGCGGCCATCCAGCGGCTGGCCGGTGCTGTCGTTTTCCAGCACGGGATACAGCGCTTCCACACGGCTGTTGCCGCCGATGCCGACCTGCGTGCCCGTGGCGCGCGCCAGATAGTCGTTCTTCAACGTGTTGCGGTCGCCGAACAGCCCATCGGTCTTGCCGTTCAGGGCCTCGCGGTTCTTGTCGATGTCGTTCTGGCCGTCATGCATGCCTTCCTGCAAGGCGCGGCGCAATGCGGGGTTCATGCTGTTGAAATCGAACTGCCGGCCCGGTTCCAGGCCGATGCTGGCAAAGCGTGCGCGCAATGATTGTTCCGAGGGATGGGCCGGCGCGAACCGCAGCAGGAAGGCGAGCTGGTTGTAGAACTCCAGCGAACTGCGCATCTGCGCAGGCGGCTCGGGCGCGATCCAATCGACGGCCGGCGCCGGCTCGGGCGCGCGCTGCTTGCGAAAGGCCGACAGGGTCTGGACCTTGTAGCGCGACTGGATGCGCTTGACGTTCGGCAGGTCACCCGCGTTAAAGAGCTGGGTGCGTCCGACCAGATTGACCAGATCGGTTTCCGACCTGATCACCTTGGTGATGCCGGCCGGCGGCTTGCCCTTCCAGTTCGGACCTGCGACAAGGAACCGGCCACCGCCATTGCCCGTGCTGCGGCTGCCGATGTAGGCAAAGTTATAGGTGTACAGGTCCATCAGTTGCAGCACGAAGTAGCGGCGCGGCTCCATGGCGGGCACGGTGATGACCACGGGTTCGGCGCGCAAGTCCAGGACCGCGAAGGTGTATGGCGTGTCGGCATTAGGCGTGACGAAGGCGGTATCTTCGGGCGTGAACACGCGCGCGACGTTGTTGACGCTGTTGAACGGGCCCTTGTACTGGGGGTTGTTCTTGTCGATGCTGAAGGCATGCATGGTCTGGTAGCTTGCGACCATGGGCGTGCCGTACAGATAGGCTTCGCGGGCGATGCCGCGCGCCTGCTGCGCCGTGACGCCGTCGATGCCGACCGATTGCGATCCGCTCGAATCGTGGGCGTTGAGGGCGCACCCTGCCAACCCTCCTGCCAGCGCCGCCGCGACGGCCAGCCGCGCCGCCATCATCGCGGGGCGGCCGTGGCGGGCCTTGGAGAAAAATCCAGTGCTACTCTGGCAATCGCGCATCCGGTGCTCCAACACAACACTGCGTGAGGTTGGCGACGCCCATGCGGCGGCGTCGCATTCAAAGCGTAAATTCCGGGGAATTCTGGCATATTTCCCGGCGATGTAGAAGAAACGGCGTACCCACACAGGAACAACAGCAGCCCATGCATACGCAAGACCCGGCCACGGAATATCCGCAGATGAACATCCGGGCGTCCTCTTACTTCGTGCTGCAGGCCGCGCATGCATGCGCG